>APMI01000586.1_pt1 | contig 464646 bp, 389 predicted proteins | sample 667938 | NCBI WGS metagenome assembly APMI01 (sample SAMN01084076, study PRJNA167559) | wastewater metagenome | biome: Wastewater | place: Denmark: Ejby Moelle, Odense | collected 2011-11-28
CGGTGGTTGGCGCCCCCGCCAACCACAAAGCTGGGTAGAAACAACACCTGCACGCGCTGTCACCTGTATTTTGTATTAAGGCCTCCCTTTAGGGAGGTTTGGAGGGCTGTATTCTATCCGCGGCTGGCGTGGGCAGGGGTGGTGGAGATACACGACCTCATAAGACATGTTTACCGCCCGTGGTTGGCGTCCCCGCCAACTACAACGCTGGGCAGAAACAACACCTCCACCCGCTGTCACAAGGATTTTGTATTAAAGCCTCCCTTTAGGTCGCCGATCCCGATGTAGTCGGGAAAGGTTTGGAGGGCTGTATTTCTATACGCCGCTGGCGGGGGCAGGGGTGGAGGCACATAGGCTCAAAGCGATACGTCTATCAAAAGTATTTTTTAAGAAATGTGTTAATATATACAATTCAATTAATTAAAACCTAATACGTCGGACAAACAATTTCTCCGAGCGCACTTTTGAGGATAATTATACAATTGACTTAAATTGCAAATATCGCCATTAATACATATATTTGCATTATATAGAATCTAAGAACTCCCACCTATGTCAGCACCATTCGGCAATGCCAATGCCCTCAAATGGACCATTGAGAAAACACAGCAACTCATCACCGCGGTCGATGACCTTTCATACGATACTACCATCCTCTACCTCGGCCAGGCGCTCAGCGCGCTCCGCACCAGCACCCGCCAGTGGCATCGCCTCAAAAGTTATTATGCCGATCATGAAACCATCATAGAGCATATGGAGGCCGTAGAGCAGGTCTTTGAGGCGCGGCTCATCTCCGGCGCGCTCACAGGCCGCCTCAAGGGCAATATGGTCCAGTTTATCCTGCGCCGCACACAGGCAGATACGGAGAAGGCCGAAGAGCAGATAGACCCTGCCAAACAGATGGATGCTTTCGGTATACCCAAGAGTAACACACCGGCAGAATACAACCGCCGCGTCAGCTACGTGCTAAATCATGCCCTCGGCCTCGCCAATGCCATGCGCTGGAATGAACAAAACCCTGAGGCCGTACCCATCCGCCTCGATACTCTCTACGTAGCCGAGCCCGCCAATAGTAGCTGTATCAAGTTTGCAGAGGGTGTATACCTGCAGCTATAGCATCACAGGTTGGTCGCGCTGTACTTAATCCTATATTTGTGATATGAAGGTGACTTTTCTCGGTACCGGTACATCTGGCGGCGTGCCTATCATAGGCTGCAGCTGTGAGGTCTGCACCTCTACAGACCCGCGTGACAAGCGCCTGCGCACCTCCGCTATGGTAGAGGTAGATGGCAAGGTGCTCGTGATAGACGCCGGTCCCGACTTTCGCTACCAGATGCTGCGGGCCAATGTGACGACGATAGACGCACTGCTCATCACACATGGTCACCGTGACCACATCGGCGGCCTGGACGATATCCGCCCCTTCAATTATCTGCAGGGCCAGGTGGTAGACCTCTACTGCGACCGCCATGCAGAGGCCATGATACATGAGCAGTACCCGTATGCCTTTCGCGAGGTAGATTATGCCTTTGCGCCCAAGGTAAAGTTTCACCGCGTGTCACATGAGACCTTTGAGGTACAGGGCGTGCGTATCACACCCATAGAGGTCATGCACTATAAGCTCCCGGTACTTGCCTTCCGCATAGCGGACTTTGCCTACATCACAGATGCCAAGACCATATCAGACAGCGAAAAGGAAAAGCTGAAAGGTGTCCGCACCCTAGTGGTCAATGCACTCCATGCCAATGAGCATATCGCGCATCATACGCTGGAGGAGGCGCTGGCGCTCATAGCAGAGCTGCAGCCTGAGACGGCCTACCTCATACACATGAGCCATCAGTTTGGCCTGCATGCGGCCATGGAGGGCAGGCTGCCCGCCAACGTAAAGATAGCCTATGACGGCCTCGTGATAGAGGCCTAGGGACGCACCATGTGTATGTGCTCTATATCGTCCTCTATATACACATCGCCAACTGCCTGAAATCCGAAGCTTTCATAGAACTTCTTGAGATAGAGTTGTGCGCCAATTTTAAGCGGAGCGGCGGGAAACAGCTCTCCGCAGCGTCTGATAGACTCCTCCATCAGTATCCTGCCATATCCCTCGCGCCTCAGGGCAGGCTCGCTCACCACGCGGCCTATAGAGGCATAGCCGGGATAGGAGAGGCCCACAGGCAGCAGCCGGCTGTAGGCAGCCAGTGTACCGTCAGCTGCATAGCCCATCAGGTGCCAGCTCTGCTGGTCCTGGTCATCGCAGTCTACAAAGGCGCAATGCTGCTCCAGTACAAATACGCGCTGGCGCAGCCGCAGGATAGTATAGAGCTCGTCGAGGCTTAGCTCGCGATAGTGTTTGAGCGTAAAATGCATGGACGGAATGATCTCGGTTTGGTCAAGGTAAATATTTTTTCTTACGGTATGAAATAAGAGTTTGGGATTTGCGATTTAGTCCTATATTTCGGATGCAATGAAAAAGATCGAACTGGAGATCATAGCCCTCTCGCATAGTGTCACTCAGTCACACTCCTTTGCCGTAGTGCTGGGAGAGGTAGAGGGTACGCGCAGGCTGCCGATCGTGATAGGTGGATTTGAGGCGCAGGCCATAGCCGTAGCGCTGGATAATATGAAGCCGTCACGCCCGCTCACACACGACCTGATGAAGACCGTCTGTGATACCTTTGGCCTGGAGCTGCAGTATATCTATATCAGCAAGCTGCTCGATGGCGTGTTCTACAGCAATCTGGTATTCAGCAATGCGATAGAGACCGTAGAGATAGACTCCCGTACCTCAGATGCACTGGCGCTGGCCGTACGCTTTGAGTGCCCGATCTATGTGAATGAAGATATACTCGAAGAGGCCGGTGTAGAGGCCGATGCCACCATGGAGGCCGGAGGCGCAGTCTCTGAGGGCGACCTGGAAAAGCGCATAGAGGAGCTCACCTCAGTCTCAGCCCAGCCCGGTGCCAGTACCAATTTCTCAAACATGTCGGCAGACGAGCTCAACGAAGCCCTGCAGCATGCCATAGAGAATGAGGACTACGAGCGCGCTGCACGCATACGCGATGAGATGAATAAGAGGCAGTAGATCTGTACACGACCTTATATTTTAAACTCCGGACCCATGAGCGCAAAATTATTGGATTTTGTACCTCCTTCTGGAAGTTACCCCGAACACCATTTCGGTGAGCATTTTCATGATAAATTGTGGGTAGAGTTTGACTCTGGTAATGATACGAAGTGGCTGGGATGCTTTGCTCGACCACGATATCCTGCGGCATTTGATAAGGTTGTTATTGATCTTGACGGTGCTTGCGCATTCGTCATAGCAGGAGGTATAGGATACCTCATAGATATTGAAAATAGAAGGCTTATCTATCAATCACATGAGTATCCACTTTTTGAGAGTGCGATTAGTACCACGGCACCGGATTATTTCATAGCCAGTACGCATTACTCCATACTTATTTTTGATCATAACGGACTAAAAGAAGAAGTATCACCAGACTATCAAGTGTATGGTATATATGTCACGACCCAAGTGGGAAACGCAGTCACAGGAGATATGTGGTCCTATATGTATGGAGATATCAATGTAGGTTTTACATTGAATCTAATAGACTTTAGTATGTCAATCGATGAAACTATTAAAGTTAAAAGAGATGGCCCATTAGAATATACCACTGTGAGAGGACCGGGCTCAAACGAAAATAAGACTCAAGGATTACTATCGAAGCTATTGAAATATCTTTTGGGCTAGCTGACAGGTAAATCAAAACGCCCCACAAAGTGAGGCGTCTCTGATTAATATTCTTCTTCGTTAAAGAAAAAGTCTTCTTTGGTAGGGTAGTCGGGCCATATATCTTCTATGCCCTCATAGAGCTCCTCATCGTCGTCCAGCTCTTGCAGGTTCTCTATCACCTCTACAGGTGCGCCGGAGCGGATAGAGAAATCTATCAGGTCGTCCTTAGTAGCTGGCCAAGGTGCTTCCTCCAGGTATGATGCTAATTCCAGTGTCCAAAACATAGTATGGTCTCCTTTTAATTGTCGGCGAAAAAAACGCTTTTTTTCATATAAACAAATAGGGCTGTCCCGATTACAAACATCCTATCCACCACCTGACGGGTCAAAAGCCTCTAAAAACTACCCAACAGGCTGAGTATAAGACGTAAAAAAGCCGCTCATAGTGTAAGAGCGGCTCTGTAAAGTATTGCACAATGTGATTATTTCAGCTTAAAGGCAGCCTTGACCTTAGATACATAGTCGAGCTTCTCCCAGGTGAAGAGCTCTACCTTTACCTTCTTCTTCTTGCCATCCGGCGCGGTGAAGGTCTTCTCTACCACCTCATTCTTGCGGCCCATGTGGCCATAGGCTGCGGTCTCAGAGTAGATAGGATTACGCAGCTTCAGGCGCTGCTCTATGAAGTAAGGGCGCATGTCAAACACCTTCTCTACGATCTTGGCTATCTGGCCGTCGTTCAGTTTTACTTTGGCAGTGCCATAGGTATTCACAAAGATACCCATAGGCTGTGCCACACCGATAGCGTAGGATACCTGTACCAGCACCTCATCGCAGAGGCCGGCAGCTACCAGGTTCTTGGCTATGTGGCGTGTAGCATAGGCCGCTGAGCGGTCTACCTTAGATGGGTCCTTGCCAGAGAAGGCACCACCACCGTGCGCACCTTTGCCACCGTAGGTATCTACGATGATCTTGCGGCCGGTGAGGCCTGTGTCACCGTGAGGGCCACCTATTACGAAGTTACCCGTAGGGTTGATATGGTACTTGATCTTATTGTCAAAGAAGTGAGCGTACTTCTTGTACTTAGCCTTCACACGAGGGATCAGGATATTGACGATGTCCTTCTTGATCTTCTCCAGCTTTACATTGTCATCGTGCTGTGTAGAGACTACGATCGCATCGATGCGCACAGGTTGGTTCTGGTCATTGTACTCCAGTGTCACCTGAGACTTGGCATCAGGGCGCAGGTACTTGATCTCTTTATTCTCACGGCGCAGGGCTGCGAGCTCTATCAGCAGCTTGTGAGCCAGGTCGAGCGCGAGCGGCATATAGTCATCAGTCTCATTGGTCGCATAGCCGAACATCATACCCTGGTCACCGGCGCCCTGATCTTCTTTCTTGGTGCGCTCTACGCCCTGATTGATATCTGCAGACTGCTCATGGATAGCAGAGAGTACACCACATGAGTTTGCTTCAAACATGTATTCAGACTTGGTATAGCCTATCTTAGATACTACCTCACGGGCTATGGTCTGCACATCGAGGTATGCCTTAGACTTCACCTCACCAGCTAGTATCACCTGGCCTGTCGTGACGAGGGTCTCACACGCTACCTTAGACGATGGATCCCATGCGAGAAAATTATCAATAAGCGCGTCAGATATCTGATCAGCTACTTTATCCGGATGTCCTTCGGAGACTGACTCCGATGTGAAGAGATAACCCATTTATACTTGATTTTTAATGATAAGAATGCCAAATCTATGAATTTTATTGTTACCACAAATGAGGTTATCCATAGCTTATACACAGTGGATTCCCATAGCCTGAAAGATTTTTTTGCGACCAGGGTGTAACATTTCATCCGGTCTTGTCTCCAAAGGGAAATAAAAACCAAGATCATGTACGCAGACAACCGCAAAAAATACGTCCTCCTCTTCATTATGCTGGCTTTCGGAGCGCTTTGCATCAATGTATTTGGACAGGACGCAACACCCTTTCAGGTCAAAGTAGCCGGCCATGGAGACAAGGCAGTCATCTTCATCCCCGGCTTTGCCTCCTCCGGCGCTGTATGGGATGATACCCGCCTGCTCTTTGAAAAAGATCATACCTGCTACACGCTGACCATGCCGGGCTTTGCTGGTGTGCCTGCCAGTGGCGAGCCCACTTTCAAAAACTGGGAGAAGGCTATCGCAGCGTATATAGTGAAGCATAAGATCAATAAGCCTGTCATAATCGGACATAGTATGGGCGGTGCCATGGCGCTGGCCATAGCGGCAGACTATCCTGACCTGCCAGCGCAGGTGGTAGTGGTAGACGCACTGCCATTCCTCGCGGCTATGCGGGATCCAGCAGCACAGGCCAAAGACAAAGTAGATTGTTCTACTTCCATCGCCCAATTTAAGGCAATGCCGGACGCACAATTTATGCAGATGCAGCAAGGCACTATGGCGATGCTCATGGCAGATACCGCACACAGAGCACAGGTACTAGACTGGTCTGTAAAGTCGGACAGGGCTGTCTTTGCGGGCATGTTCTGCGACTTCTCTAATACCGACCTGCGCTCAAAGCTAAGCGCTGTGAAGTGCCCTGCGCTGATCCTTCTGGAGTCCTATTTTGCCAACTTCAAACCTGCCATAGAAGATCAATACAAGCTGCTGAAGACGGGCGACTACCGATATGCTACAAAAGGTTTACATTTCATCATGTATGATGACAAAGACTGGTACGAGGCACAACTGAAAAGCTTTGTCAAATAGCAATGCAGGACTTCAAAGAAATATACGATCAGTACTGGAGCCGGGTCTACCGCCTCTGCATGGGCTACCTGAATGATGCCGCCCATGCCCAGGACGTGGCGCAGGAGACCTTTGTCACAGTGTGGGAGAAGCTGCCACAGTTTCGCGGCGAGGCGGCTATAGGCACCTGGATATTCCGTATCGCGTCAAATCAATGCCTGCGCCAGATAGAGCGCGATAAAAGAATGCCGCGCTCCAATATGCCGGAGCAGATAGCCGAGAAGCATGAAGCAGCGCCGGAGGGCAAAATAGCCTACCTCTACAAGGCAATATCGGAGCTCAGCGAGACAGACAGGATCATCATCTCACTGGAGCTGGAGGGGCTACCGCAGGCAGAGATAGCCTCTATAGTAGGCATCTCGGAGGGCAATGTCAGGGTCAAGATCCACAGGATAAAAGATAAGCTAACAGAAAAATTTAAGCACTATGATGGACAATAATGATGACCTGAAGGCACTCTGGGGTGCGGGTATAGCAGCTCCCGCGCCGGATATCACGGCCCTGCTCACGCGCGCCACCACGGTGAAAAGAAAAGCACTCAACAAAATGATATGGGGTAATCTGCTACTGGTGCTGACATCTATATTCATCGCCTGGGTATGGATACACTATCAGCCCCAGATGCTGACTACGAAGATCGGTATCGTACTTTGCATACTTGCCATGCTACTGTATATAGTGGCATCTACCTCTATGCTTCAGTTCCTCTTTCGCACGGAGCCGGATATGGATACCGCCAGCTACCTGGCGCAGATGCTGCGCCTGAGGCAGCGGCAGGAGTACCTGCAAAAAACGATCATGACTGCATACTACATCCTGCTGTCTGCCGGTATGGCGCTATACATGATAGAATATGCCACGATGTTGGGACGCAGATACGGACTGATAGCCTATCTGGTCACATTTGGCTGGATAGGGCTGGCCTGGTTTTACATCCGTCCGCGTACGGCGCGCAAGCAGCTCGCGCCTATCAATGATGTGATCAAACAACTGGAGCAGGTCCAGCAGCAGTTAAAGGACTGATGGACCGGTCAAAGTCCATTTGCCCCATTTTTCGTATTTTTCGGCCTATGAGTATTGAAGCAGGAAAAGCCTATGCGCCTGCTGCTGGTGCAGCGGCTGCCGAAGGGCACAAGATATCGTTAGAGCAATTTAAAGAAGAAGTACTGCGCGACTACAAGGTCGCTATGGCCAGCCGTGAGATGAGCCTCATGGGGCGCAAAGAAGTACTGACCGGCAAGGCTAAGTTTGGCATATTCGGCGATGGCAAGGAGCTGGCACAGGTGGCCCTGGCCAAGACATTCCGCCATGGCGACTGGCGCAGCGGCTACTACCGCGACCAGACATGGATGATGGCTCTGGGTGAGCTGACCGTAGAGCAGTTCTTTTCACAGCTATATGCCAATCCTGATCCGGGCGCTGATCCATTCAGCTCCGGCCGCCAGATGAATGCGCACTTTGCCACGCCGATGCAGGATGAGAACGGCCAGTGGCTGGATCTCACCGCCAGGTATAACTCTACTGCAGATGCATCTCCTACTGCCTCGCAGATGCCGCGCTCACTGGGTATCGCACTGGCATCTAAGCTCTACCGCCAGAATGAAGAACTGGGTGAGCAGTCGTCAAACTTTACTAATCGTGGAGATGAGGTATCCTACGTATCGATAGGTGATGCCTCTACCAGCGAGGGGATCTTCTGGGAGACGATCAATGCTGCCGGTGTACTGCGTGTACCTTTGGCAGTGAGTGTGTGGGACGATGGCTATGGCATATCCGTGCCTAAGAAATATCAGACTACCAAGAGCTCGATATCAGAAGCGCTCAGCGGTTTCAATGTAAATGAACTGGGCGATGGGTATGACATCTATGTCTGCGAAGGCTGGGATTATCCTAAGCTGGTAGCTACCTACCGCAAAGGGATAGAAAATATGCGCAAGACGCACAGGCCGGCACTATTCCACATCACAGAGGTCACTCAGCCGCAGGGCCACTCTACCTCCGGCTCTCATGAGCGCTACAAGAATGCGGAGCGCCTGCAGTGGGAGAAGGACTACGACGGTATCAAGAAGTTTCGCGAGTGGATACTGGCAAATGAGATAGCTGACGAGCAAGAACTCCAGGCCATAGAGCAGGTGGCAAAGAAAGAAGCACAAGACGGCCGTAATGCAGCCTGGAGGAAATTTAACGAGCCGATCAAGGCTGAGATAGCCCAGCTCGTAGAGCTGCTGAATGATGTGGCTACTGAGAGCGGCGAGGAAAAAGTATACGAAACGATCTCCTCTATAGAAACCGCCATGGACCCGATCCGCAAGGATATCATCAAGACTGCTAAAGTGGTGATACGCCAGTTTCGCGGGCAGGAGTTCAGCGCGATAGACAGGCTGCGCAGATGGACAGATAGCTTTGTGGCAAAGTACCAGCAGACCTACAGCTCCCACCTGCACAGCGAGTCTCCTATGGCCGCGCTGAAAGTTCGTGAGGTGAAAGCAGAATACTCTGCCGATAGCAAAATGCTGAACGGCTTTGAAATATTGAATATTGCTTTTGACAAGATATTTGAGAAGTATCCTGAGGTAGTAGCCTTTGGCGAAGATGTAGGCAAGATAGGTGATGTGAACCAGGGCTTCGCCGGTATACAGGACAAGTATGGCGAGCTGCGCATCTTTGATACAGGTATCCGCGAGGCTACCATCATGGGGCAGGGTATGGGCCTGGCTATGCGCGGCTTCCGCCCGATAGCCGAGATACAGTACCTGGACTACCTACTCTATGGCCTGCAGCCACTCAGTGATGACCTGGCCTGCCTGCAGTACCGTACCAAGGGCAAACAAAAGGCGCCACTCATAGTCCGTACCCGCGGCCACAGGCTGGAGGGTATCTGGCACACGGGCTCGCCTATGGGCATGATGCTCGGCACGCTACGCGGTATGCACATCTGCGTACCACGCAATATGGTGCAGGCTGCCGGTATGTACAATACCCTGCTGCAAAGCGATGAACCGGCCATAGTAGTAGAATGCCTGAACGGCTACCGCCTCAAAGAACAACTGCCTGATAATATAGATTCCTTTACCGTGGCGCTCGGTGTGCCGGAGATCATAGAGGCCGGTACGGATGTGACAGTGGTGTCATATGGCTCTACCCTGCGTATCATACAGGATGCCATGAAGCTACTGGAGGAAACAGGCATCTCTGTAGAACTGATAGATGTACAGACACTTCTGCCATTTGATATCAATGGTATCATAGGTGAGTCTGTGCGCCGGACCAACCGCGTGGTCTTCATAGATGAGGATGTGCCGGGTGGTGCATCGGCGTATATGTTCCAGCAGGTGTTTGAGCATCAGGATATCTACCGCTATCTGGATGCCCCGCCATGCACCATTTCTGCCAAGGCGCACCGCTCTCCATATGGTAGCGATGGCGACTACTTCAGCAAGCCAAATGCTGAGGAGATATTCGAAGTGATCTATGGTATGATGAGTGAGGTAGATCCGGGCGAGTGGCCGGCGTTGTGATCATAGAGATAGAACTGAAATGAAAACGAACAGATACCTGCTGACATTGCTGGCCATGACCTGCTGCTATGCAGCGATGGCACAGAAAAATAAGATATACAAAGTGGAAGACCTTGATCCCGCTCTCTGGAAGCCGGGGTATGTGGTCATGCTCAAAGGAGATACAGTGAAGGGTATGATCAGGAAAATGCGTTTTGCAGATCTGATCCTGGAGGAGTTTGAATACAAAGTGGTGATCATAGGTGAGGATGGCCTCAAGAGGACCATATCATCTATGAAGAGCAGAGGGTACAGCTACAGAGATGGTGGCAATGAGGTCAGACTGGTATCTGTAGATGTGCCGGGAGAGCTGAGCGGTGCCGGCGTTGTTTTCTGCGAAATACCTATAGACGGACCATGCCAGGAACTGGTCTACTATGAATATGTATCCAACGGATACGGGCAGACACTGGCCTCGCGCACGCTGATCAGGATCAAGTCTGATATGACCTTGGTCAAAGAAATAGGATTTAAGCATAACATGCGGGAGTTCTTTGCTTCGTGCCCACTGATACTCAAAGGCATTGAAGAAAAGAAGTATAGCTATGACAACTGGGAGCAGATAGTACGGGACTACAACGCCGGTACCTGCAGATAGCCCGACTATACACCTTGCCGGGTGTTGTGCATATACATCTGGCACATTCCTTGCCTTACGTCGCCAAACAATTCATTTTAGCTGCTGCCGGAGTATATGTGCATAGATAAGTGTCTATCTATCAGCCTATATAGAAACTATAATAATACTGTGCCGTATAAGGAGGTACCATACCTTAATACAATGTCAAGATTGACGATCATGCTACTGGCACTTCTGCTGGGAGGCAGCCTCTGCGCGCAGCCCAACAGCACAGACCCGGATGAAGCCCGGCGCTGGAAGCCTGGCTATATCATTTCCCTCCATGACGATACTGTGCATGGCAGGATCAAGGATATTCGCTTTCTGGATGTGTATTATGACTATCAGCGGCGGGTGGCTTTTGAGAGCGAGGGTGTCATCACTGAGTATGTGCCGGTAGAGTTGAAGGGATTTGCCCTGCAGACAGAGGAAGCATCAAAGCCGGTACTCATGGTGCTGGAGTCTGTGAGTGATCCGCGTGAGGGTGGGGGGCATATCTTCTCACGAGTATTCTGCACAGGAGCATGCAAGGTCTATGGCTACACTGTCACCCTCACACGGGAGAGCGAGGCGATGATCAGCTCAGGCAAGGCCATAGCACCATCATTACTAGCGCAGGAGAAAAAGTACATACAGCTGGGCCATGGAGATTTCATACCACTCAAATTCATCGGCTTCAAAAAAAGTATGCGGGACCTCTTTACCATGTGCCCGGTGATACTCGCCCGGCTGGAGAATAAGCAATATACCTATGAGAACTGGCAGGCAATGGTACATGACTACAATTGTGGCATCTGCAAGTAGGACCTTTCAGCGCTTTCGCGCATAGTTATACCTTACATATTTATTGAGATAGGTGGTGAGACCGCGGCCTGACAGCGCCAGCCGTTTCATTTGGTCTACATGCCTCTTGCCCGGCCGGGCATGGTCATATACGTACACGCTGCCATCGTGAAACTGCAACGCGATGTAGTCCTCTCCGGCCTCATAGGCCGTGATCCCGCTGTTTCCTCCCAGATCTAGGTAGCGCTGCATGCTGATGGTCCTGCAAAGAAGCTGCCACATCACCTTCATTGCCACAAAATTATTTACCTTACTATCCTATGGAGTCAAAGTACATAGCTGTCAATGGCATCAGGCTACACTATATGGAGGAGGGTAATGGTGAACTGGTCATATTGCTGCATGGCTTCCCGGAGTTCTGGTACGGCTGGCGCAAGCAGTTACCTGTGCTGAGCCGATCCTACCGTGTCGTGGCCCCTGATATGCGCGGCTACAACCTGAGCGACAAGCCCCAGGGCATCTCTCAATACAAAATGGATGTACTGGTCCAGGACATAGCTGAGCTGATACAAAAGCTGGGTAATGGGGCTATCCTGGTAGGTCACGACTGGGGCGCCGCAGTAGCCTGGGCGGTGGCAGCCACTCATCCTGACCTGATCGTCAAGCTGGGCATCATCAATGTACCTCATCCGCTGGAGATGCAGAAGGCTCTCCGTGGTTTAACCTGCGGCAGTGGGCGAGGAGCTACTATATGTTTTTATTTCAGCTGCCATGGCTGCCGGAGTGGTTTATAGGCCGCGACCTGGCGCGGACTTTCAGCAATGTATTCAAAAGCTTTAGCCCTAAAGGCGTAGCACCTGCAGCAGACGAAATACGACAGTATGTAGAGGCGTATAAGCAGCCCGGTGCACTGACAGGTGCCATCAACTACTATCGCGCTGCGCTCCGGGCCCCGGCCTCACTGGATCTGAGCAGGGTGCTGCCTATGCCAGTGCTGATGATATGGGGCGAGCAGGACAAGGCGCTGGGCAAGGAACTCACCTGCAATACCAAACAATACTGCGCTGATCTGGAGACTGTCTATGATCCCACCAGTGGCCACTTCATCACCGCAGACAATCCTGAACTGGTGAATGCAGCTTTGCTAAGGTTCTTTGCAGCCAATGACCGAAAAGTAGTTTGAATAGACAGGCATTAGACCTACTTTCACATACATGAAGTATCTCAGGGGGATAGGAGTCTCTATCGTCGTCATCTGTGTCATTCTGGTAGCTGGTTTCTTCCTGTTTCGCGGCAGGCTGCTACAGGTAGCGCTGGGCAGGGTAGAGGCACGTATGCAGGACAGGTACCATGCCTCTCTCTCCGTATCCTCTGCAGCCTTCACCGGGCTGAGCCATGTGTTGGTACAGGGCATCACGCTCGTACCCGAGGGGCAGGATACGCTGGCCCGCATAGAGGAAGCCGATGTAGATGTAGCCATACTTCCCCTGCTGCGCGGGCGTGCTGACTTTGACGGGCTGCGGGTCAGGGGGGCAGATATCCGCATCTACCATACACCGGAGAGGGATAATATTTCACCATTTCGCAAGGCGCAGACTCCTGCTGCCAGTGGCGATGAGGCTGTGGCTAGCTTCCGCGAGAGATGGACGGGATTGCAGTCCCGGCTGCTCAAGGTGCTGGGTACAGACCTGATGGCAGATGATATCAGGATAAGCTATCAGGATACTCTGCGGCAGGAGGAGGTGCTGATACCACATTTCTTTATGACTCAGCGTGACCTGACCGGTGTGCTGATAGATGAGGTGCATGGTGATACCATGGTACTCTCTGGCCGCGTGATCAGGAAGAAGCAAGAATATGAAGTGGAGGTAAAGCACATGAGCCACGATACGGCTTATTTGCCGTTTCTCGATGCTGACAGGGGGCTGAGGTGCAGGTTTGGGTACCTGAAGGCTGACGTAAAATTTGATGAGAAAGGAGACAATGCTATCATCACGGTCAATGCTGCTGCGCGGGACTTTCACCTGCACCACTGGCGCCTGGCCAATGAGGATGTGGTCCTGCCGGATGCGTCCTTCTCCGGCCTGCTACGCATCAGCGATGATGCTGTAGAACTGGATTCTGCGTCTACAGTGCGTCTGGCCCACGCTTCCTACGGCCTCTTTGCACGCTATGATCTGAAGCCTGATACTACGCTGGCGCTGCATATCCGTATGGCGGAGACACCGGCAGATAGCTTTTTTCAGTCATTGCCCCATGGTATGTTTGGGACGCTGCAGGGCATCTCCTGCAGAGGATCACTCAGGTACGACCTCGACTTTCTGATACATACTAATAACCCGGACTCCCTGCTGTTTAACTCGGCCCTGACCAAGAAAGATCTACAGATCGTCCACTACGGTGCAGAAAACTATGCGCGCATCAATGGCGACTTCGTCTACGATGCCTATGATAAAGACAAACTGGTAAGGCGTATCACTATAGGTCCGGAGAATCCATTTTTCACCCGGCTGGATCAGATGTCTCCCTACCTGCCGCAGGCTGTCCTACAGGCCGAAGATCCTTTCTTTATGCATCACCGTGGTTTCCTGCAGGAATCATTTCGAGAATCGATAGCCAAGAACTATAAGGAGCATCGTTTTGCCCGTGGTGGCAGCACCATCAGTATGCAGCTGGTGAAGAATGTCTACCTGAGCAGGGACAAGACCATTTCGCGCAAAGCGGAAGAAGCGCTCATCGTGTACCTGATAGAAAATCTCGGCCTGGTGCCCAAGGAGCGCATGCTGGAGGTATACCTGAATGCGATAGAGTGGGGGCCCAATGTGTATGGCATAGGCGAGGCGGCGCATTTCTATTTCAATAAGCGGCCAGCCCAGCTCACGCTGCAGGAGAGCCTTTTCCTGGCCAGCATTATCCCGCGGCCCAAGTCATTTGCCTGGCAGTTTGACCATCAGGGGCAGCTACGATTTTCCCTGAGCAACTACTTTAAAATATTGACGGAACGTATGGTGATACGCAATGTGCTCTCGCCTGAGGATACCATAGGTCTAAAAGCAGAAGTAACGCTCCTGGGTCCCGCCCGGCGGATGGTGATGCCGGCAGACAGCCTGCCACAAGAACCTGGCGAGGACGACTAAGGCCAAATACTGAGATAGAGGACTTTACAGATAGGTAATCAAAAACTAAGCTAAAATACCGGTGGGCTTTGCTTTAATCAGTAGCTTTGTGATATAATTCACCTGAAGTAATGTCTCAATCTTTCAACGCCGAGCAGGTGCTCGCAGATTTCAAGAACTGGAATCAACAGTTAAAAAAGTATCAAGTACCCAACACGCGAAAGGCAGTAGTACAGATCCTCAATAGCTTTTCTTTTTATATCGGCTTATGGATATTGCAGTTCTGGCTGTATGACAAGTCTGCTGTCTTTACCGTATTGATCGCTGCGCTGAATGGTTTGCTGCTGGGCAGGATCTTTATCATCCAGCATGACTGCGGTCACCGTTCCTTCACCCGCAGCAAGCTGGCTAACGATATCATAGGCACTGTATCGAGCGCTTTCACCGTGATACCGTATAAGTACTGGGCCAAATCCCATGACTTTCACCATGCGCATAATGGTCAGCTGGAGGTGAGCGATATCGGTGATGTAGAAGTCCTCACCACAGAGCAGTACAATGCGCTCAGTACATGGGGCAAGGTACGCTACCGGGTCTATCGCAGCCCGTTTTATCTTTTCACCATCGGGGGCTTTTTCTACGTTGTATTGTATAACAGGTTCGCCTTTTTGCGCGAGGGTGGTTTTGCCAAGGTGAAGAAGAGCGTGACGATCAGCAATGTGGCATTTGTGGTGCTCTACCTGGCTTTAGGTTTTTTCCTGGGGTACAAGAAATTCCTCCTTGTGCAGTTTGCTAACCTCTTCTTCTTTGGCACGTACGCGCTGTGGTTCTTTTACATCCAGCATCAGTATGAGAATATCTACAAGAACAGCAAGGAGAACTGGAACTACGTACTGTCAGCTATCAAAGGCAGTACCTACTACAGGCTACCGTACGTAGGCCACTGGCTCACCGGCAATATAGGCTACCATCATATCCACCATCTGTGCCCTACTATCCCAAACTATCACCTGCGTGCCTGCCACAAGAATATGCCGGTATTTGAGAAGCATGTGAATGCGCTCAGCTTCTGGCAGAGCCTGAAGACGGTGAACGCCAACCTCTGGGATGCACAGGAGATGCGTATGATCTCCTTTACCGAAAACAGGCGCCGCAGGGACGGACGCTAGCCCACAGTTGGGTAGGCCTGTTTTGGCATAGAAAGTGCGGAGCCATTTATCATGCCGTCACTTCTCACACAGATAGCTTGGCTCTTCCTGCTCGCTATACCCATAGCCTGCGTGGCATGGACGGTGACGCATGAGGAGATATTCCGGGAGCCGCGGGAGTACTGTATAGGCCGCTCTCAAAACTGCAAGACCATCTGGGCCCGCAAATTTTTCTACCTCTTCACCTGCGAGTATTGTTTCAGCCACTATGTGACCCTGGGAGCTGTGGCTATCACGGGATTTAAGCTACTGATAGATGACTGGAGGGGCTATTTGATAGCCGGCTTTGCGCTGGTGTGGATAGCCAATCTGTATATGAGCCTGCATGCCCTGATACGCACCAGCCTGAAGGCCGAAGGCCTGGAAGCCAAACTGGAGGAGAAGATGCTGGAGAAAGAATCCGATAAGGATTAAGCCGTTGTGATGAGCGGCCAGGCACTCTTGATCAGCACAGTGATGCCTACTGCCAGTATGAGCAGCAGTACGATGCGGCGAAAATTTTCCTGTTCTATTTTCTGGAGTAGTATTTTGCCGATATAGGATCCCACCACAGATACTAATATGAGTGCTATGATCAGCTGATAGCCGGCCTGGCTCACATAGCCGCTCTCTGTATAGATCACCGCCCTGCTCACATCTACCCCCAGGTCTATAGCTGCAGAGGTACCTACAAAGAGGTTTTTCTCCAGGTCATATGCTGCCATACACAGGCCACGCACCGCACCGCCCGTGCCCACAAATCCTGCCAGAAACCCTGCCAGGCCACCACCTACAGTACTGGTAGTCAATGAGGGGCGCAGGTGGAAAGACGGCCGCGCCAGCAGCGTAGCGCTGAAGGTGATCAAGAAAATGCCTAGTACCAGCTGGTCAAACCGGAAAGAAATGACAGTAGTGAGCCAGGCACCGATGATAACGAAAACCACACTCGGGATGCCAAAGGCCAGTGTGACGCGCCAGTCTATGTGGCGGCGGAATAGGACGAGTTTGCTGATATTGCTGAATACATGGAAGATGGCCGTGATACCGAGCACCGTCTTCATGTCAAAAAAGAATCCTGCGATAGGCACGAAGAACATGGAAGACCCAAAGCCCCCGATGGTGCCTATGACCTCAGCGATCAGCGCCAGTAGTGTAAACAGGATGATATTCATAATGGTAGGCTAATATCGGTAATATTAATATCAAGCTGATGAGCGATGTCATGAGAAGGGATGATAGAGATAGCAACAAAAAAGCCGTCCTTACGGGGACGGCTGCACACCATGATGTGATGATATAGTTAGTGGGGTGATATGCACACTGGCTCAGGACTTACTGCTTCCCGCCGCGGAGAGACCGACCTGACAAATGATAGCACAGATCACCTGGAGTAGATATTTCTGATATAGCCTGATATGATTTACTGATGGAAAAATAACAGCAGCCTGTTTAGTGATTAAACGTGGAGAAAGCTTGATTTAGTATGCGTTTACGGCTAATAAAATAAAACTACATTAGCTTTCAGAAAATCAGACGATACAATGAAATTTGGTACTAAAGCTATACACGCAGGCGCAGAGCCCGATCCATCTACAGGAGCTATCATGACTCCTATCTACCAGACCTCTACCTATGTGCAGGAGAGCCCCGGCACGCATAAGGGATATGCCTACGCCCGCGGCAAAAACCCTACCCGTGTAGCGCTGGAGAAAAACCTGGCCGCACTGGAAGATGCCAAACATTGCCTGTGCTTCGCATCAGGTATGGGAGCTACGGATGCGGTGATAAAAATGCTGAGGCCGGGAGACGAGGTGATCACCGGAGATGACCTGTATGGTGGCTCCTACAGGATATTTACAAAGGTCTTTGCCAACTATGGGATCAAGTTTCATTTTATCAATCTGACAGATGCCGATAACATCAGGAAGTATATCAATGCCAATACAAAACTGATATGGGTAGAAACACCTACTAATCCTACCATGCAGATAGTAGATATAGCTGCCTGCTCGGCCATAGCCAGGGAGCATCAGCTGACGCTCTGCGTGGATAATACATTTGCCTCGCCATACCTGCAGAATCCGCTCGCACTGGGTGCAGATATCGTGATGCACTCTGTGACCAAATACCTGGGCGGGCACAGCGATGTGGTGATGGGAGCACTCATGACCAATGATGATAAGCTGCATGCCGACCTTGCTTTTATCCTAAACTCCTGCGGAGCCAATCCCGGCCCAATGGATTCATTCCTCGTGATGCGTGGTGTCAAGACGCTGCACCTGCGTATGGAGCGCCACTGCTACAATGGCCGCAAGATCGCTGAGTTTCTCAAGACGCATCCCCGCATAGAGAAAATATACTGGCCGGGTTTTGAAGACCATCCGAATCACGCTATCGCCAGGAAGCAGATGCGCGATTTTGGTGGTATGATCTCTATCGTGCTCCGTGGCGCCTCGCTGGAGGAGACTTTCCGTGTGGCATCATCATTCCATGTATTCTCTCTGGCAGAGTCACTGGGCGGCGTAGAGTCTCTGATCAATCATCCTGTCACCATGACCCACGCGTCTATCCCTAAAGAAGAGCGCGAGAGGGTAGGAGTGGTAGACAACCTGCTGCGTCTCTCTGTAGGTGTGGAGGATGTAGAGGATCTGATAGAAGATCTGAAACAGGCGCTGGAGACAAAGTAATGGCCCAAGAGAAGAAGCTGAGCCGCGAGGCAGTCTATGAGCTGCTGGAGCAGAAGTACAAACAATATAACCAGGCCGCCTTTATAAAGGATGATCCGGTACTGATACCACATCGCTATAGCAAGAAGCAGGATATAGAGATAGCGGGCTTTTTTGCCGCTACGCTCGCATGGGGCCAGCGTGTCACCATTATCAGAAATACGACCCGCATACTAGAGCTGATGGATAATAGTCCGCATGATTTTATATTGCACCATGAGGACAAAGACCTGAAGCGATTTCTGGGTTTTGTACATCGCACTTTCAACGATACAGACCTGCTCTACTTTATCGAGTTTTTCAAATGGTTTTATAGTAGTCACGATTCCCTGGAGCGGGCTTTTACCGGCTCCATGTCTCAGACTGACATTCACACAGAAAAAGCGCTGATCGGTTTTCAGGAGTTATTCTTCTCGCTGGAGGACTATCCGCACAGGACCAGAAAACATATCTCCTCACCGGCCAGGAAGTCTACCTGCAAGCGCCTCAATATGTACCTGCGCTGGATGGTGCGGAGGGATAAGCGCGGTGTGGACTTTGGTATCTGGCGCCATATCAAACCTTCGCAGCTTTTGATACCACTGGATGTGCATGTAGACAGGCATGCCCGAGGATTGGGCTTGCTGAAACGCAAACAGACTGACTGGCAGGCTGTGCTGGAGCTGACCGAAAATCTGAGAGGCTTTGATCCTGTAGATCCGGTCAAATATGACTTCGCGCTTTTCGGTATGGGTGTGCTGGACAAGCAATAGCAACGATGGCCACCGTGCCTGAATGTTAAAAGATAATTTTAACGGCTTAACCTATTGGTCATATTATTTTTTTACTAGCTTTAATAGGCACAAAAAAATCTCCGATCATGAAACAAGCTTACATCGTTTGTATTTGCCTTTTGACCTTTGCGCTGTCTTCTTTTTATTCTTCTGCCCAGTGTAATAATGGCCGCTACCGGGATAAGATATTCGGCGTATCTACCAATGTGCAGCAGCAGTATGGCTCTGCGCCTAAATATGATGGTAGCAATCAGGATCTCTACATGGATATCTTCCAGCCATCGGGAGATAACTTTGCACGCCGCCCGCTGATCATACTCGCATTTGGCGGTAGCTTCACATCAGGTGTGCGTCAGAGCCCGGACATACTGCAGCTCTGTAACGATTTTGCAAAGCGTGGCTTTGTGACCGCTACCATAGACTATCGTATCGGCAAGGAGAACGGAGACGACTCTGCGATGTATAAAGCCGTACTGCGCGGCATACAGGATATGAACGGAGCTGTGCGCTATTTTTACAAAGACGTATATACTAATAACAGGTACCGCATAGATACTAACCAGATCTATATAGGCGGTACCTCAGCAGGTGCTTTCATCGGGCTCAATAAGGCCTATCAGAACCTGAATGTATATTCCCGCCCGGTGCCATTTGATTTCCTCCTGGCTTTTGGTGCTGTAGGCGGAGCTGATGGCTTTAATAACCCTGGCTACAACTCAAACGTAAAGGGAGTGATAGACCTCTGTGGCGCCGTATTTGACACTGTATGGCTGCAGCAGGGCGGCCCTATGCTGGTGGGTGTGCATGGTACTGCCGATAATACGGTCTCTTTCTACTATGATAGTGCACTAGGCGCACAGGATATCAAGAAGCGTTTCTACGGCGGCGGAGATATCATCAATCGTATGAACCATATTGGTAGTGGTTTCACCGGGTATATTTATCCGTTTTATGGCGCTGACCACGCTCCATTCGTTTTGCCTATACCGCTCGTACCACCGGCATCGAAGTATATGGATACTACCATACAGGTCTTGCAGGATTTCCTATATGCGCATACGGACTGCGACTCGACCCGCGTAGGGCAGACGGGTATACTGGATCCGGACTACCATATATCGGTCTCTGCACTGCCCAATCCGGCGGATGATGTCCTGACCATCTACTCGCATGAAGCGGAGGAGCTGCAGGTGCAGATATATAGCGTAGATGGCAAACTGATGCAGTCCTTTGACCTGGCTGCAAATGGCAGGCACTACGTGCGAAAAAGCGAGCTAAGCGCAGGCATGTATATCCTGCAGTATTATGACAAGACAGGCGCGGTCAAACTCCGATCGGAAAAAATAGTTTTTGAATAAAGAATAAGCAAAGCCCTCTACTGAGGGCTTTGTTATTTCAGCTTTTCATTATTGCGGTGGCGCTCGCTGTCGCGCTTTGTTTTCTTGTCTATATTCTTCTCCAGCGCTGTGGTCAGATCTACTCCGGTCTGATTGGCCAGGCAGAGCAGGATCCATAGCACGTCTGCCATCTCATCTGCCAGGTCTACGTCCTTGTCAGATTCTTTGAAAGACTGTTCGCCATATTTGCGCGCCATGATGCGTGCCACCTCACCGACCTCCTCCATCAGTATGGCTGTATTGGTCAGTTCATTGAAGTAGCGGACACCCGTCGTCGTGATCCACTTATCTACTGTCTCCTGAGCTTCTTTGATCGTCATGGCTTTGTGTTTTTTCTTTTATCCATTTCATCGGCTATCCTTGAGGCATCATATGCCTTCATCTCGCGCAGATGATCTATGATATTGTGGTAGCTTGCCTCGTTTCTATTCTGGCTGAGCTTACTCACTGCCTCTATTTTGTCTACCTGTATCTCGAGGCCTACCAGGCCGTGCAGATCCTTGTCCAGCAGTGTGCGGGGGAGCTCATCATAACTCAGGGGCTGCGAGGCATGCGCCGACTCGTACCGGCTCATCAGCTGGCGGAGAATCTCTTCCAGTTGCTTGCCCTCTACGATAGTGGCACGGCCATGGAGATGCACTGCCTGATAGTTCCACGTAGGTACATTGGCCTGATCGTACCACGAGGGGGAGATATAGCTGTGTGGCCCCATGAAAACAGCCAGCACCTCAGGCTGCCCGGCCAGTGTCCTCCACTGCGGATTGGCACGGGCTATATGGCCGTATAGCCTCCACTGATCGCCCGTCACTACCAGCTCCAGCGGGATGTGCGTAGCCCATGGCCTGCCATCTACTACGGACATCAGCGTGGCAAACCCAAACTCGCGCACGAGCGCCTCTGCTGCCGCCATATCCTTCTCCTCAAAATGCGGGGGTATATACATACTTATTCTTTGTGGCGGGAGTCTATGTGTATCGTGACCGGGCCGTCATTGATGAGGGCTACTTTCATATCAGCGCCAAACTCGCCTGTGCCTACATTTTTGCCCAGCTCGCGCGATACGAGGAAGACAAATTTCTCATACAGTGGGATGGCCTTATCCGGCTTTGCAGCACGGATGAAAGATGGGCGGTTACCCTTTTTGGTCAGGGCATATAGTGTAAACTGTGATATAACGATGATGTCTCCATTTATATCTTTTACAGACAGATTCATCAGTCCATTTTCATCGGAGAAAATGCGGAGGTTCACCAGCTTGGCAGCCATCCACTCCAGGTCCTCTATGGTGTCTTCTTCTTCAAATCCCGCCAGCACGAGCAGGCCACGGCCCATGGCAGACTTGATATGTCCCTCTATAGTCACACTGGCCTCAGAGGCCCGCTGGATGATGACACGCATGGATGTGTTTTAGTCGCAGGTATTTCGTGAATATAATGCTTCGGTCTATTCCTCCCAGTGCTTATAGTTGGCCTTGTAGTCTGCCATCATGGTGAGGTAGTTGATGTATCTTTCTTCTGCTATATGGCCGTCCAGGTAGGCCTGCTTTACGGCGCAGCCGGGCTCATTGTCGTGCATACAGTTATTGAACCGGCACTGAGGTATGTACGGCCGCATCTCTACAAAGTAGTGGCTGATCTGCTCCGGAAGGAAATGCATGAGGCCAAACTCCCTCACCCCCGGTGTATCTATGATGCGCCCGCCAAAAGCCGTAAAATGCATTTCAGCAAAAGTGGTCGTATGCATTCCTTTGCCGGTGATGCGTGATATATCAGTGGTGCGGAGATCCAGCGCAGGGTCGAGCTTATTGAGCAGGGATGATTTGCCCACGCCGGAGTGGCCGGCTACCAGGGTGGTTTTGCCCGTGAGCAGCTCTTTGAGCTCCTCTATACCCTGCCCGGTATAGGTAGATACGAGGTGGACAGGATATCCTATGTGGGTATAGATATCGGTAGTGTATTGCTGCTTTTTCAGCCCCTTGGGGTCGAGTATGTCCTGTTTGTTAAAAATAATATGGGTGGGGATGTGATAGGCCTCTGCAGTGAGCAGGAAGCGGTCTATGAACCCTGTCGAGGTCCGCGGATTGGCCATGGTCACGATCAGGAGGCACTGATCCAGATTGGCGGCCAGTATCTGGCGGGCTCCCTTGTGTTTGGGCGAGGCGCGTACGATATAGTTTTGGCGCTCGGCTATGGCGGTGATCATCCAGTCGCCGTCCTCACTGCTCACTGTGACGCGGTCTCCTACGGTCACAGGGTTGGTATCGCGCGTCTCATCCAGGCGAAACACCCCTTTGAGCCGGCAGGATATGGTCTCACCCTGGTCCGTGCGGACCTCATACCAGCTACCTGTGGATCTGATCACTACTCCTGTCATAGGGGCCAAAGATATTCAAATAGCGTCAGCGTCCATACCACCCCTGTGGCCTTATCAACGTCTTATATATAGTGTTGATTTTTCCACGGGAGCAGTTTTTTGAACTTCGCGGAAAAAGGCTAAATTTCAATTTCAATAAGCCTGATATGAAGAAACTGTACGCAGCTATGTTACTGCTCATGAGTGGGGGTGTGTTCGCTCAGGATATACACTTCTCAGAGTGGTGGGCTACCCCAGTAGCGATGAATCCTGCCCTGACGGGCAAATTCAACGGGCTCATCAGGGCTACTTTTGCCTATCGCAACCAGTGGTTTCTCATCCCTACACTCAATCAGACCTCTCCCTATCAGACCATGCAGGCCTCAGTAGATGCCTCTATAGCCTCGGAGCGCCTGAATAATAATAAGTTTGGTGTAGGCCTGATGTTCTTTAATGATAAAGCGGGTGACGGCTCTCTTACTACCAATTCGGCTATGGCCTCTGTGGCCTATCATCAGGCTGTAGACCGCTATGGCAAATCGCATCTCTCTTTTGGCCTCCAGGCGGGATTTGTGATGAAGCAAGTACAGTTTCAGAATCTGATCTTTGAATCGCAGCTCGACGGATTTGGGTGGAACAGGAATATCAATAGCGGCGAGGCATTTACCGGCAAGCCGATCATCTATCCCGATGTGAATGTAGGAGCGGCCTTTGCATCGCGCCCTACTGAGAAATTTGCTTATAATTTTGGTGCCTCTGTGAACCACATAGCTGCTCCGCGCGAGAGCTTCCTGGGTGATGAGAGCAATAGGATCAACCGCCGCTTCAACGTACACGGTAGCCTCGAGATCAATTCTGGATATGACAATCAGTGGACCTTTGTGCCGACCTTCCTCTTTATGATGCAGGGACAGGCGCAGCAGTACAACTTTGGCCTGGGGGTCAACTATCAGACTGCCAATGAGCATGTGGGAGTATTCGGTGGCGCTTTTGGCCGTGCCAATAGCAAAGCTAAATTTGATGCAGCTATACTGAATGTAGGTGTAGATGTATATAGCGCCCGTATAGGTGTGGCATACGATATCAATATCTCAGGACTGAGCGGTGCGAGCAAATCACAAGGTGCGCTCGAAGCTTCTATCGTATACATATTCAAGCGTCAGAAAGACGAGTGGATACAGTATCCGATGTACTGTCCTAAGTTCTGATAATAGCTGCGCTTTGGCGCAGCAGACCTATATATCCTGCCTCTCTCAGGCCTGCCTACTCTCCTATGGCGTGCCGGGGCTGGATGACTTTTGATCATTTCAATACCAGTGACTATGGCATCTACTTGTCCGTATTGTCACAGCGTCTACTCCGCACAGGCGGGCAGTATTTATTGCTCCAGGAGCGGTGAGGGTATGGAGAAACCCGCCACCGGCACGCTGCTGATCCGAGCTCCGAAACTGGCAGAAACAGACTGGCATGTGTCCAGGCTGTCCATCAGCCGCATGGTGAATGGAGAGGCGCGCTATAAAGTGGGTGCCCGTGACTGCACCGTGACGCCGGGCAATTTTCTGGTCATGAATCAGGGGCAGTCTTACAAGGCCTCCTTTGAGGGTAAAGAGGATGCGGAGCTGATGACAGTTGGATTCCGCCCGGGCTTTGCCGAAGGCATCTTCCAGAATCTCACCAATACAGAAGAGTGGCTGCTGGATAATCCCGCCTTTACTCCTGCGGAGCCGTTACGATTTTTTGAGAAAACGTATGAGGTAGATCCTGTGATCACGGGGGTACTACAGGAACTGCGCGCTATAGTAGGCTCAGACCATGCTGCAGCCAGGGCACCTGACCTGGAGGATAAGTACACACTGCTGATAGAGCGGCTGATGGAGATGCACTTTGATATCTATAGTGATATACAGACCCGCGGATATGTGAAGCCATCTACAGGTGTCGAGCTATATAAGCGGATCAGCATGGCTAAAGACTACATGGATTCAAACTATACGACTGACATCACGCTGGAAGATATTGCACAGAATTGCTTTCTATCCGTGAGCCATCTGAAGCGCCTTTTCAAGGAGTATTTCCATATCACGCCGCACCAATATATCATACAGCGCCGGCTGGAGAAAGCAAAGACACTCCTCATACAATCTGACATGCCAGTGAGGAATATCTGCGGGGAAATAGGGTTTGAGAACACGTCTTCCTTCATCCGCCTGTTCCGGAATTCATATAATCTAACACCTTTGTCCTTCAGAGGAAGGTCTCTGGACTAAGCTACTCCTGAAAGAGGTATACAGTACCACCGCCACCCACTACGATACCTGAGGTAGCAGAGAACATATGTACGGCGCGAAGCCTCTCACCGGTAAAGGGTTTTACGGTTTTCCAGCTCAGGCCGCCGTCAGAGGTATGTACCATCAGGCCTGATTCTCCCACGGCGTAGCCATTGTTTTCATCTATGAAGTCTACGCCCATCAGGTGATCTACCTTGCCAAAGAAACCATTGCCTCCCTTTACGATACGCCAGCTCTGGCCACCATCTGTACTCTTGATGATCTCGCCCTGATAGCCTACCGTATATCCGGTAGAGGTATTGACAAATTTCATGGTTTGATAGAAGTCGCCATTCTCTTTCACCACATGATAGGTACGGCCACCATCTGTGGAGCGCACCACTGTACCGTAGCCACATACCACCACAGTGCTATCATCCAGATAGGCGCAGCCTATGAACGTATGCAGTGAGTCAAAGTAAGCCTGCCGCCAGGTATTGCCGCCATCTTCGGTATTGTAGATAGGTCCGCCCTTGTACCCCCAGCCGCAGGCAGCTACGCCACGTCGCCTGCCATAAAAGGATAACTGGTTGATAGCTATACTGCTAAAAGATAAGGTGCTAAAGGTCTGTGTGCCATCTCCCGTATAGGCCATATGGCCATAAAAACCTGCTATAAAACCTTCCTGAACGGAGAAAAAGTGCATGGTATACAGAGTAGCCTGAACTACAGAATCAGGTACAGACCAAGAATGGCCACCATCTGCCGTACGCATAATGATACCCGATAGATAGCGTGGCCCGCCACAGATGTAGCCCACAGAGTCGTTTACAAATTTGACATCATTCAGGTCATAGGCAGTATGCGAGTCGACACGCTGTGTGTGCAGTGTCATCTCGCCTTTGTGGCAAGAGGCCAGGAGGCAAAGGAGTAAAACACTAGCGATATGTAAATGATACCTCAGCACTGTGCTATCGCATTTAATATAACACTGCAGGCAAAGTCTATCTCCGCATCAGTAATGATGAGCGGTGGTCCGATACGCATAGACTGCGGGGCGAAGAGGAACCAATCTGTCAGTACACCACTGGCTATACAGGTATCTATTATCTTTTTATTCTGCTCAAAGCTGTCAAACTCCAGAGCCATCATCAGCCCTTTGCGATGCACAGACCTGATGAGCGGGTGCTTGAGCTTTGACTCAAATAGCTGGCCTTTGCGCTCCACATCATCTATGAGCTTTTCATCCTGCAAGACCTGTAGCGCAGCCAGGCCAGCAGCGCAGCTCACAGGATGCCCGCCAAAGGTCGTGATGTGCCCCAGCACCGGATTGTCAGTCAGATCATGCATGATACGCCTGTCTGCTATAAAGGCCCCCAAGGGCATACCTCCGCCAAAAGCCTTTGCCAGCAATAGTATGTCAGGGATGATACCATACTGCTCAAAAGTGAACATCGACCCGCACCGCCCAAAGGCTGTCTGTATCTCATCTACTATGAGCAGTGCGCCAGTCTCAGCACAGCGCTGTCGTAGCGCCTGCATATAAGCTGCAGATGGGATGGTGACCCCGGACTCTGCCTGCACAGGATCTATGACCACGGCAGCGGTGTGAGATGATATCTGCTGCAGGTCATCCATATGTCCATACTGCAGCTCCAGTACATCCGGTAGCAGCGGGCGAAAGGCCCTCTTGAAATATTCATCGCCTATCAGACTCAGTGCACCCTGAGTAGAGCCGTGATAGGAGTTTTTGAAATGAACGAATTGTGTCCGGCTCGTGTGGCGCTTGGCCAGCTTCATAGCGCCCTCTACTGCCTCCGCGCCGGAGTTGGTAAAGTAAACCGAATCCAGAGACGCTGGCAGGATATCAGTCAGCGCCTTGGCAAAGGCTGTCTGCGGCGATGCTACAAACTCACCATATACCATCAGGTGCATATATTTTGCGGCCTGATCCTGTACTGCCTTTACGATACGCGGATGAGAGTGGCCCAGGCTGCTGACGCTGATGCCTGATATCAAGTCCAGATACCTACGGCCCTCAGGACCATACATATACACGCCCTCTGCCCGCTCTATCTCTATCAGGAGCGGGGCGGTACTGGTCTGGGCCACATGCTGCAGGAAGACCTGTCTGGGTGTAAGCATGTGATAAATATAGGAAAAGACGTGCTGACGGGTCAGCGTTTCGGTGGTGATTTCATCCGCTCCGGCCTCAAACTATCCACACGCAGGCAGCTACCATTCCACAGGTGGCCAAATTTTCCTTGCTTTGCATCGTCCACTTAGTGTATGAAATATTTCTCCGCAGGGTTTTACTATGTCCGCTACCGTATCCTGGGGCAGATCATATCCTATACCTACCGCAAGTTTAGCCTTAAGGTCTGGTTGCTTTCTATCTTTTTCATATTCATGTTCTTTCTCAATCAGCTGGGGCATATCCTGTTCAGGCTTATTGACGAGATCTTTTATCGTGGCTACCGCAAGGTACAGATCAAGCAGCCCGTCTTTATCATAGCCAATCCACGCAGCGGTACTACCTATCTGCACCGCCTGATCAGCATGGATGACCGGCGTTTTGCTTATACCAAGTTTGCACATACCTTCTTTATGACGGCCTCCTTTACCAAACTGGCAAATCTGGTACAGTGGGTAGACCGCCACGCAGGCCGCTTCATCAGCCGCACCCTCAATAAACTGGATGATATTTTCTGGGGTGGATGGGATGATATACATGCCATGGGATTCAATAAGGCTGAGGAGGATGAACTCATTTTTGCTCAGATGATGATGAGCATCGGTGCCTTCATTCCCTTCCCGTATTACGATGTGATACATGGCAATAAGTTTCTGGACCGCGAGCCAAAGCATGTGCGCCGCAATGTGATGGACTTTTACGAAAGCAGTGTGAAGCGATTTATGCATGCAGCAGGGCAGGACCGGACCTACATGGCCAAGAATGTGATGAGTACCGGCCGCTTCCAGTCGCTGCTGGAGCGTTTTCCCGATGCTAAGATCATCTATATCGCCCGCCATCCATACGAGGCGCTGCCATCTATGACGAGTATGTTCTCAGTCATGTATGGCAAATCTATCCCGGACAATGATCCCCGCAGGCTGGCCTTTGCAGAGCTGGGCATACAGTTTTACCTCTACCTGGCTGAGATGCGCAAGGTGATACCTGCATCGCAGTTTATCGCCCTGAAATACGACGACCTGGTAGACCATCCCAAAGACACTGTACTAAAAGTATACGAGCATTTCAACTGGCAGGTCTCTGACCAGTTTATAGCTGCGCTGGAGAAGGAAGAGCGCCGCCAAAAGAACTACCAGTCAAACCACGACTACAGCCTGGAGAAATATAGCCTGAGCAAAGAGTACATCTATGAGCAGCTCTTTGAGGTCTTCCACGAGTTTGGCTTTGAGAAATAAGGTCAGCCGTTCCGGTTGATCGTGATCGTAGCGGGGATCGGTGCCTGTATATTGTTTTCCCTGATTGCTATATTGACTGCCTCCTGCACCTCAGACATCATAGATGCCAGGTCTGACGCCATGGCGTAGGGCTTGACAGCCAAGGTGATGCCACCACTTATCTGCACTACGTCTACAGTGGCAGCAGGAGTCTTGAGTACTTTAGGATTTGCATTGACTGCAGCCAGGATCACTGAGCGTACGCGCGCCAGATCACTATCTCCCGTCACTACTACCTGAAATTCGCCTCGCAGATTTCCAAACCGTGATTGATTGACGATCGTGCCATTAGACACTGCACCGTTGGGTAGTATGACTGTTTTGTTATTGCCCGTTAACAGGATGGTATTGAATATCTGTATCTCGGTCACTGTACCGGTCTGGCCTTGTGCCTCGATGGTATCTCCCACTTTGTATGGTTTGAATATGAGGATGAGGACGCCTCCGGCGAAATTGCTCAGGGAGCCCTGCAGGGCCAGACCTACGGCCAGGCCTGCTGCGCCCATCACGGCTACGAGAGAGGTGGTCTGTATGCCGAGTATCTCTGCTACGGTGATGAGCAGAAAAATTTTCAAACCAATATTGATCAGGCTGGAGAGGAAAGACTGGAGGGAGGAGTCCAGTTTCTCGCGGTGCATGGCTTTAGCGATCAGTTTGGACAGCCGGTTCACCACCCATAGGCCTACCACAAAAAAGATAAGAGCAGCTATCAGCCGCGGTGTATAATGCATAAAGCGATCGCCGAGAGAGACCAGGTATGGCTCTATTTTTCTTTCGTACATGATGTGTGAGATGTTTGGAGGATGATACTATCAAATATCAAGCCCGTATTTACGCGAGGTAGCCTTGGCTATCTCATAGCCGGCATCGGCATGGCGTATCACGCCCATAGCAGGGTCATTGTGCAGGACGCGGCCCAGGCGACGCTGAGCGTCCTCAGTGCCATCAGCCACTATCACCATGCCCGCGTGCAGAGAGTAGCCCATACCTACGCCACCACCGTGGTGGAAGCTGACCCAGCTGGCACCACCGGCAGTATTGATCAGCGCATTCAGTATAGGCCAGTCTGCTATCGCGTCAGAGCCATCCATCATTGCTTCCGTTTCCCGGTTAGGCGACGCTACGGAGCCTGTATCGAGGTGGTCCCTGCCTATCACGATAGGGGCCTTGACTTTACCTTCTTTTACCAGCTGATTGAATGCCAGACCTGCTATCTCTCTATCTCCCATACCCAGCCAGCAGATGCGCGCAGGCAGGCCTTGGAAAGCGATCTTCTCCTGCGCCATATCGAGCCAGCGGAGCAGGCCTGTATTATCAGGAAAAAGTTCTTTCAGTTTAGCGTCGCAGACGGCGATATCAGCGGGGTCTCCGCTCAGCGCTACGAAGCGGAACGGCCCCTTGCCCTCGCAGAAGAGCGGACGGATATATGCCGGCACGAAGCCCGGGAAATCAAATGCATTCTGCACGCCGCGCTTGTCTTTGGCCTGGCCGCGCAGGTTATTGCCATAGTCAAAGGTGATGGCGCCGCGCTCCTGTAGCTCCAGCATCTGGCGCACGTGGCGCGCCATGGTATCCAGTGAGCGGCGCTTGTACTCCTCCGGATCACTGTCGCGCAGTACGCGTGCCTGCTCTACACTGAGCCCCTCAGGGAAGTATCCTATCAGCTCATCATGTGCAGATGTCTGATCAGTGAGTGTGTCCGGAGTGATATTGCGGTCCAGCATTCTTTGCAGCAGGTCTACGACGTTGCAGAGTACGCCTATAGATACAGCCTCTCCGTTTTTCTTTGCCTCCAGGGAGCGGTCTATAGCCTGATCTATGTCCGCGTAGTACTCATCCAGGTATCGCGTCTCTATACGCTTCTTGATACGCCACTCCTCCATCTCTGCTATGAGGGCCACGCCTTCATTCATAGTGATGGCCAGCGGCTGTGCGCCACCCATACCACCCAGGCCGGCGGTCACATTGAGCGTGCCCTTGAGTGTATTATTATAATGCTGCGCTGCGAGGGACAGGTATGTCTCATACGTACCCTGCACGATGCCCTGCGTACCGATGTAGATCCATGAGCCGGCAGTCATCTGGCCATACATGATGAGGCCTTTCTTTTCCAGCTCGCGAAAGTGCTCCCATGTAGCCCACTTGCCCACGAGATTAGAGTTGGCTATCAGTACGCGTGGTGCATCCTTGTGTGAGCGCAGGATGCCTACAGGCTTGCCACTCTGCACCAGCAGTGTTTCATCTTCTTCCAGGTTTTGCAGACATGATATGATCTTGTCAAATGCCTCCCAGGTACGTGCTGCTTTGCCTATTCCACCATATACGATCAGGTCCTCCGGGCGCTCGGCCACCTCCGGGTCGAGGTTATTGCAGAGCATGCGGAGGGCGGCCTCCTGTACCCATCCTTTGCAGGTGAGTGTAGTGCCGCGTGGAGCGATTATGATCCTTTTATCCCTAGTAGTAGCAGACATGATTTCGATTTTATTGATGCAAAATATAAAACTTAAACAAAGAGCCTGATTTAGAGTTTGTTGCTTTTAAAAGCAATTTATTCCCCATATTGGGAAATTGTATTTTTGATTGACCGAAGGAAAAGGTGCAAATACCAAGTACTTTGCGCTTTTGACGGTGATTATGAGTAAATTACATCATGAAAAGTAATAAGCATATCTTCTACGCTGATGATGATCTGGATGATCAGGAATTGTTCAAAGAGGCAATAGAAGAAATAGATGGAACCCTTGACCTGCATATACGCAATGACGGACGTGAACTGATAAGTCTGATACAGAGTCCACCTCCTGCGCCTGACGTCATCTTTCTCGACCTAAATATGCCTATGATGAATGGGTACCAGACGCTCACTGAGATCAGAAATAATAGTAAGACACAAGATATACCAGTCATCATCTTCTCTACTTCTGATGATGAGAAGGCCATCAATCTATCTCGCGAGCTTGGTGCAAATCTCTATGTGCCGAAGCCCACTAGCTACAAGGAAATAAGAAATGCCATCAGGCATAGCCTGGGTATAGATTGGTCCAGTTTTCGCACGGATGATGCAAATTTTGTTTTCAGAGCTTCATAATTTATGACTGAATCCCACAGCAATACGCAACCGACCGCTACTGACTCCTTTCTGAAAAATCTACGATCTGCCACAGGCCCCATGCATAGTGCACTGGAGGCAAATCCTGTGTCAGCATCACTGATGGCTCCGGATCTAAGCCGTGCTACCTACAGGCGCTACCTGACACTGATGGGAGAGGTCATATCCTTTACGGAGAAAACCATCTTCCCCGCAGTGAAGGATATCATACCGGATATAGACCAGCGCCTCAAGTCAGACCATATACATGCGGACCTCGCTGCGCTGCAGGACGCACCAGCTGATAGCCCCGCCATATTTCATCCGGATGAAAAGGAATTCAGCCTGCCCTTTGCCATGGGCTATATGTATGTGATAGAGGGTTCTACGCTGGGCGGCCGTGTCATACTAAAACATGTACAGGACAAGCTAGGCCTGAGCGAAGATCAAGGTGTAGCCTTCTTTGCCGGGTATGGTACAGAGACAGGTATGAGATGGAAAAACTTTTTATCAAACCTAACCAACTATGCAGAGCAGAGTGGCAGTGGCGATGAGATAATAAAGGGTGCCCAGCACGCCTTTGCTGCTATTGACCGCTACTTTGCGGCTAATAGCTAGAATGAGCATCAAAGATATAGTCAATCGCGACCTGGTCAACCTGGAGAACTGCGAGAGTGAGCCGATCCATATACCCGGCTCGATACAGCCCCATGGCTTCCTGCTGGGCGTCAGTACAGCAGATCAGATAGAGTATTGCAGTGGCAATACAGCCATACACACCGGTATGCCGGTAGAATCCCTGCTCGGAAAAAATCTCAGTGATATACTCGGAGCTAAGCAGAATACAGCGCTACATGAGTATCTCGTTACGCTCACTGGTAGCTTTGCTGCACCGATGTCCCTGACTATCGGCGAGAGAAATTTTGAGGCTACGATACACCGCACGGGTGATGTATACGTGCTGGAGTGTGAGCCTGCCATCTCGGAGCTACCGGACCTGACCGGGCTCTATACACAGACGCGCCATTTTGCCAGCTCTATGGAGCAGGCCACCAGCCTGCAGATGCTCAGTCAGGGCCTGGCAGATGAGACGCGCCGCGTGACCGGCTATGACAGGGTCATGATATACCGGTTTGATAGCGAGTACAACGGTGAGGTGATAGCCGAGAGCCGTCTGGAAGAGCTGGAGCCATTTCTCGGACTGCACTATCCACATACGGATATACCGCCTCAGGCGCGAGAACTCTACCGCCGCAATCTGATACGTGTGATAGCAGATGTAGACTATGAGCCCGTGCCTATCTATACCTATAGCGGCAAAACAAATAAGGACCTGGACCTCACATATTCTATCCTGCGTAGCGTATCGCCCATACACGTGCAGTACCTGCACAATATGGGGGTCAATGCATCACTGAGTATATCGCTCATGTCTGAGGGCCGGCTCTGGGGGCTCATAGCCTGCCACCACTATCACGGCCCGCGCCCGGTCAATAGCCATGCACGCATCGCGGCGCGCCTGCAGGGCCACTTCATGTCATCTCAGATACGCGTACGAGAGATAGCAGAGGAGTTTGAGGCCACGCAGGTAGTGAGCCAATCTCTGGACCGCATGCTGGCCATGGACTTTGAGCTGGAGCGCAATGCATTTCACACCATCGCAGCCCAGCAGGACCTGCTCGACCTGTGTCACGCACGCGGGGTAGCTATCATCATAGATGATACAGTCTACAAGAACGGGCTCACTCCAGACGAAGCAGCTATACGCCATATAGCTCAATGGGCAGGAGAGCAGTCTGTGAATGGTTACTTCAGCTCATCTCATCTATCACAGGCTTATCCACCGGCGGCCACACTGTGTGAAACGGCAGCGGGCATCGTATACCACGCGCTGGACAGATCTCACACTAATAGCATCATCTGGTTTAGGCCGGAGACGGTGCATGAGGTAAACTGGGCCGGAGATCCTGCCAAGGCAATAGAAAAGGATAAGGCGCAGCTCTCGCCGCGTAAATCATTTCAGACCTGGAAACAGGTAGTGCAATGCCAGAGTAAACCATGGGAGAAGGCAGAACTGAATACGGCTACGAACTATGCCTACTCGCTCCAGAAGCATATTAATACATTATTCCTACGCGAGGAGGAGACCAAATACAGGCTGCTGAGTGCCCGCCTCGGAGAGGCCTATCAGGAGCTCGAAAACCTCAACTGGATCAGCACGCATGACCTGAAGGAGCCGCTCAGGAAGATACAGGTCTTCGCATCGCGTATCATAGATGCTGATAATATAGCGCTGCCGGATAATATAACAGCTCCGCTCCAAAAGATACAAGACTCGGCAAACCGTATGCAGCGACTGATCAATGATGTGCTCAGCTACTCCCGCGTGCGCAATAGTGAAGAGCGGCTGGCAGCAGTCTCTCTGGATCAGGTGATCCATGAAGTAGCCCATGATCTCAATGACGAGATACTAGCCACCGGAGCTATGCTGGACTATGATGAGCTACCGGAGATACAGGGCGTGTCGTTCCTGCTCGCTCAGCTATTCAGCAATCTGATCCGCAACTCAATGAAGTTTACGCGGGATGGTATCATACCACATATATCTGTACGCTATGAGGGGATGAAGGAGTATACCCCTATCGAAGAGCTGCCGATCAGGCTCTACCATCTCATCGCGATCTCTGATAATGGGATCGGATTTGAAGACAAGTATAGCAAGTCGATCTTCAAGGTATTCAGCCGGCTGCATGCGCACGCTGCATATGGAGGTACAGGCGTAGGCCTGGCACTCTGCAAGAAGATCATGGAGACGCATCATGGATTTATCAGTGCCAGGGGAGTACCGGGAGATGGAGCTACTTTCTATTTATATTTTCCGGTGTGATCAGGCGCTCACCACAGGTCCATGAGTGGCTGCGATCAGCGCGCGCTCTACCGGCCGTATGGCATGCAGTGTACGGATCGCTATCTCAGATACAGTTTCATTGCCAAAGAGCCCCTGTATGGTCCTTCCCCAAAAGAGGCGCTTGCTGAAACGATGTTGCCACGTTCTGGTATATTCAGATTCCAGCGCTTTCCGCTTGCCAGCTGTCAGCTCTTCTTTTTTAATGTCCACCGCTATGATCAGTTCACTCAGTAGCTTGGCTGCGTGTATGGCCATGGACATGCCGTTGCCACACAGCGGCGTGATCAGCCCTGCAGCGTCACCGCACATCAGGATGTGATCTTCCACGGCCTTCTTAGCTGCAAATGAAAAGTCATTGATCACTTCAGGCTTAGTAAAGAGGAAATCGGACTGAGTGAAAATGCGTCGCAGTACCGGATTCTGATACATGATATGCTTCTGTATATCCGGTATGGTCTTGTAGATTGCATTTCGCGGCCGGCGATAGAGGTAGCAAAGATTGTATTTATCATCCTCTATCCGCGATATACCGCAGTATCCTCCTTCAAAATTATCCAGGCCGATCTCATCAGCCGGATAGTCAGTCTGTATATGATATTTCACTCCGAGGTAGCCGGTCCGCTCTTGCATGAAGTCGCGGTTAAGCTGCTTATCCAGCGTATCCCTTTTGCCATAGCTGCCTATGACCAGCGGTGCAGAATAGGTCTCGTCTGTGTTGGTTTTGATGGTAAAGTAGTTTTGCGCGAAGGCTACCTCGGAGACTTTTCTTTTGGACAGGACCTCTGCACCACTGCGCAGCGCCAGATCGCACATAGCCTGATCAAATGCGTAGCGACTGAGCCCAAAGGCACCCATATCCAGAGGCGCATAAACGTTTCTGCCAGAGGGCGTAGAGAGGCGCAGGCGGGATATGGTACTCGCACCGAGCTGGTACGGATCCATACCCAGTGACTTTAGAAATGGCAGTACCTCATTGCTGACATACTCGCCACATACTTTGTGAGACGGGTAAATACCTTTCTCCAGGACCAGCACGTCCAGGCCAGCCCGTGAGAGCATGATAGCGGCAGTCAAACCTGCGAGGCCGCCACCTATGATGATCACATCCCTATCGGTACGTGTGTCGCCCATCCTATTTCCTGATGATGATCTGCCAGCGGAATGCCCACATCCAGCGCAGCGAGTATTTTTCTATCCCGGCATCGGCCAGCACGGCCTGCCACTCCCTGCGGGTGAGTGAACGTGCCACAGACAGTGCGGCATCATAGCGCACCAGCGCATTGCGGGAGAAAAGCGCCGTCAATACTTTGATAGAATAATAGGCAAACCAATGGCGATGAATATCATTGATGATCACAGTCTGCGATGCCAGCTGGTGCATACGCCGCACAAGTGTGACCAGCTGCTCCTGGTCAAAATGGTGACAGAAAAGAGAATTGATGATCACATCTGCCTTCTCATCCATCAGCCGGTCATCCAGCACATTCATCGTGCGGTAGTGGATATTAGGAAACACAAGAGACTCCTCACGGGCGAAAGCCGTCATCACGGGATTGCAGTCTATGCCTATCAGGTTTACATGTCGCCTGTGCTGCAGCGCCCAGTCTGCTATAGCGCGCAGCATATCACCGCCGCCGCAGCCAAGGTCTACTATGGTGAGTGTTTTATCGGTCCATTCCAGCTTGTCCAGCGCGTCAAATATCACATTGTACCCGCCCAGGAGTTTATTGATCGTATCGATCTCGCGCAGGGCATGGCGCGTCTCTATTTCACCTGCGGTAGGCAGGTCCATCAGCTCTGTATCGAGCGCTCTAATGGTGAGGTTTGGCATGTTGTATTCTTTTTGTGGGTGAGTGATATCTCTGCGATCATAGACTCCATGGTCAGGCCTGGGCCAAAGGCGTAAGCCAGCATTTTTTTGCCGGCATCGGCACGCTTTAGCTCTTTCATATATTGCTTCAGTACAAAGAGGATGGTGACCGATGACATATTGCCATGGTCTCTCAGTACATCATACGAGTGCTTGTTTTGCTCCTTACTTATTCCTAACGCCTTCTCGCAGGCCTCTAGTATACTCACCCCTCCCGGATGCAGGGCATAAAAACTAATATCCTCCTGCGTGAGGTCTGCCCGCTCAAATATTTTCTCCATGATCGTCCTGATATTACGCTCTATCAGGTCCGGCACATAGGAGCTTAGCTTCAGGTCAAAACCATGATCCCCTATGCGCCAGGCCATTTCTTCTTTGCCGGCAGACTCAAACTCTGCATAGAAGCTGTCAAGCGCGAGTACGGGAGCCCCATCTGTACGGCTGATAGGAGCAGCTGATATGATAGCTGCAGCCGCACCATCTGCAAATAGCGCATTGGCCACGATCTGATCTTCGGTCTCATTTTTCTGATAGTGCAGCGTGCATAGCTCTATACCTACTATCAGCACTACAGCGTCCGGTTCGGCTTTCGATATGTAGTAGGCAGATTTGATAGCATTGATAGCTGCATAGCAGCCCATAAAATTCACGCAGGTACGCTCTACATTTTTATTGAGCGCGAGCCGCTCTACCAGCTGTATATCTAGCCCCGGCGCATACATACCTGTACAGCTGAAGGTGACGATGTGGCTTATACGTGCTATATCCAGCTCATCGAGCTGAGACAGGCAGTCATTGACCGCCTGCATACACAGGTCAGGCGCTTGCTCTTCAAAAATCTTCATCCGCGTGGAAACTGGGGTCATGCGATCCTGATCGGACGGGAAAAAGAGAATATTTTCCCCAGTCTCCGGCCGGCCAAACTCCTCCAGCACACTATGGCGGTGCTCAATCCCTGTGCGCCCATATATTTTGCGGATCTGAAGTTTCTGCTTGCGCCCTATAGCAGGCGAGGCCTGTAGCAGGTCGTGGTGTGTACGCTGAGCTATTTTGAATGCCGGCAGTGCTGTGCCTATACTGTAAATGTGAGGACGAGCCATGAGATAGATGGTTTACTGAGATATACTAAATGGAGCGGGGTCCGGTTTTTGTAAAACAATTATTAAACCATTCCCCACGCGTATGGCAGATTCCGTCACCACCCACCGTACAGGCAGGTCCCTCTTAGGTATTTTTGACCGTGATACGATCATACTATTGCGTATCCCTTTCTCTTTTTTCCTGCTTCCTATTTATGTTTTTGGCCTTAGTCAGGCGGAGAATATTGATTGGGCGCATACACTGGTGCTTTTTTTTGTGCTGCACCTCTTCATCTATCCCGGTAGCAATGCGTACAACAGCTACATGGATCAGGACAAAGGAAGTATAGGCGGCCTGGAGGCACCACCCAAGGCTACCAGAAACCTCTACTATGCCAGCATGGTGATGGACGTACTCGGGCTCGCATTAAGCTTTTTGATAGGCTGGCAGCTGTGTGTCCTGATAGCAATCTACATAGCAGTATCCAAGGCCTATAGCTGGCACGGCATCAGGCTCAAGAAATATGGTGTCATAGCCTGGCTGGTGGTAGTTTTGTTTCAAGGTGCCTACACATACATGGTAGTCAATATGACGGCGCAGGGTGATTTCACCGCGCAGTGGTTTACTATGAAAAATCTTTTGTGCATGGCTATTGCCACGCTGCTGATAGGAGGCTTTTATCCACTGACGCAGATCTATCAGCATGAGGAGGATAGCTCCAGGGGAGATATGACCATCAGCTACCGCCTAGGCATCATCGGCACCTTTGTTTTCACGGCCTTGTTATTTCTGATAGGGAATGTTGCTGCATATTTCTACTTCACTACCTTCCATTCGCTCAGCCATTTCCTGATATTTAATATCTGCCTGCTGCCAGTTACCGCCTATTTTTTATATTGGTTTGCTATCACCCTAAAAGACAAAAGCGAGGCCGATTTCGCGCATTCCGCGCGTATGACCTTGCTTTCATCCAGCTTTATGATAGCTTGCTTCAGTGTGCTATTGTATCTTAATCAATCTCACTGATCCGATCAGCTGCCGAGGCTGTAGTAATTGTTTTCTTCGTCTTCGTCACCGTTTGCGCGGCTATGCTCGTCTTCACCGTTGCCAGGTACATCCAGGTCTTCACCTGTCATATCTTCATCGAAACTTTTCTCATTAGGTGCATCCGGATCTTCATTGCGGCTTTTGCGGCGATGTGTATCATCAGGATCTACATTCGGATCTATTTCACCTTGATTGTAAATATCTTCGCTGGCAGGATACGGATCCAATGAAGCATATTTTTGATCTCCTTTAGGATTGCTCTTTGGAGACTTGTGGGTCGGAGTTGTTTCACTCTTCTTAGTGTGCGGTTGTTGTTTTTTGGTATCAGACATGACTTCAATTTTTATGTGTTCACAAAATGTATCTACACATAAAGACGCCCAAACTTCATGCCTGCTCACATGGGGAAAAAAGAGGCAGTTATTTCTCCATCACCTTGCCCTGGTGCACGATGCTTTCATTGTGTATTTGCTGGAACAGCTTGAGTATGAATTCTTCAGTCAGTCCTCCCGTCTTGCCATTAGACAGGGCTCGCTTTACTATGGCTGCCCAGCGCTCGCTCTGGTGTATGGCCAGGCCGTGATCCTTTTTAAACTGGCCTATCTGCTCGCTCAGCCCCATACGCTCTGCCAGCATCTCGATGATGTAGTCGTCTATGCGGTCCACTTTGGCACGCAGCTCATGCAGGGTGTGAAATTCATTTTCGGGCAGGTGTGGCTGGCGTATCACCAGGTCTCGCAGGATATTTCCGAGTACCTCAGGTGTCACTTGTTGTTTGGCATCGCTCCAGGCTTTGTCCGGATTGATATGCGTCTCTATCATCAGGCCATCGAAACCCATGTCCATAGCCTGCTGTGAGAGTGGATAGATCAGCTCCCGTGTGCCACCCATATGAGATGGATCTACGATGATCGGGATCTGCGGGTGCCGGCGACGCAGCTCTATCGGCATCTCCCACATAGGCGGGTTGCGGTAGGTAGACTTCTCATAGGTAGAGAAGCCGCGGTGTATGGCCGCTATCTTTGTGATGCCTACCTGCGTGAAGCGCTCTATAGCACCCAGCCAGAGCTCCAGGTCAGGATTCACAGGGTTTTTGATCATGACCGGTATGTCTATGCCACGCAGCGCATCTGCTATCTCCTGCACGATGAAAGGAGAGACAGTACTGCGCGCACCGATCCAGAGCACATCTATTTCGTTTTTGAGCGCCAGCTCTACATGGCCGGAGTTGGCCACTTCTACAGATACCGGCAGCCCTACGGCATTTCCTGCCGCCTTGACCCACGGCAGGCCTATGGCACCTACTCCCTCAAAGGAGTTTGGCCTCGTGCGGGGCTTCCACACACCGGCGCGTATCATGCCTATCTGGTCAGATGCGGCCACCATGCGGCGCACGGTCTGCATCACCTGATCCTCAGTCTCGGCACTGCAGGGGCCGGCTATGATGAGAGGTTTTTTGCCTCCGCTCCAGGAGGTCATGGGGGCTATATTTTCAAAAAAGGACATCGGTCAAAGTTAGGCTTTAATATGAAGACGAACTACATGGGAGAAATTGTTTAGCAGGAGCGTTTGTTCGCTGCGAGGGGCAGATCTGCCAGCCAGACAATATAGAGTGTGTATAAAATATTGACTACAAGCTATTTTTAACAAATCAATTATATATTTTAGAAGTAGACAATTATAGTTTCATTTCAAATTAACCCTCGATGAAAAAACTCTATTTATCCCTCCTCCTGCTCAGCGGCATAGCCGGTGTACAGGCTCAGCGCAGCTGTGCTACTATGGATGTATATGCAGCTCAGCTACAAGACAATCCATCCCTGTCAGTGACCCGTCAGGAGATCGAAGAATTCACCCAGCACTATGTGGCCACGCATCAGGCTGGCTCACGTGCCACAGTGACCATACCTGTAGTGGTACATGTGGTATACAATACTACCGCTCAGAATATATCTGACGCGCAAGTACTCTCCCAGATCACTGTACTAAATGCTGACTACAGCAAGACCAATGCCGATATCTCTGGTGTACCATCAGCCTTTAGCAGCCTGACAGGCAATCCTGCCGTACAGTTTTGTATGGCTCAGCGTGACCCTAGTGGCAATGCTACGACAGGTATCATCCGTAAGGCTACGACTACGACCTCTTTTTCTACCAATGACTATGTGAAGCAAAGCTCCAAAGGTGGTGACGATGCCTGGCCTGCAGCCTCGTATCTCAATCTATGGGTGTGCAATCTGGGCGGCGGCCTGCTGGGCTATGCTCAGTTTCCCGGTGGTGCTGCAGCGACTGACGGCGTGGTGATCAACTATACTGCCTTTGGCAATACGGGTACTGCAGCCTCACCATACAATAAAGGCCGCACCGCTACCCACGAGGTAGGCCACTGGCTGAACCTCTACCATATCTGGGGCGATGATAATGGTGCCTGCACCGGCTCTGACAATGTAGGTGATACTCCCAATCAGGGAAGCGAAAACTACGGCTGCCCTACCTTCCCACACGTATCATGCAGCAATGGCCCCAACGGCGATATGTTCATGAACTATATGGACTATACTGATGACGCCTGTATGTTTATGTTCTCTGCCGGTCAGGTAGCACGTATGCAGGCGCTCTTTGCTACAGGTGGCGCACGCGTATCGCTGCTGTCATCTCTGGGCTGCTCAGCACCATCCGGCGGTACTACGACCTGTGGTACAGTGTCAGGCCTCGCTGCATCATCTATCACTACCACCACGGCTACGCTGTCATGGACAGCCGTGAGTGGTGCTTCATCTTATAACGTACAATACAAACCATCTACCTCATCTACCTGGACCACTACTACGAGTACTACAGCGTCTAAGGCGCTGACCGGCCTCACTGCCGGCACAGCCTACAGCTATCAGGTACAGGCAGTATGCAGCTCAGGCAGCGGTACTTATTCGGCAGCATCCTCTTTCACCACTACAGCTGCTACCACAGGCTGTACAGATGCCTATGAGACCAATAATACCCTGGCCACTGCTGCTGCTATACCTGTCAATACAGCTATCACAGCCCTGATCGGTACTGCTACTGACAAGGACTACTTCAAATTCACTAATACATCTACGCAGAAGAATATCAAGGTAACGCTGACCAATCTGCCAAAAGACTATGACCTGAAACTGTACAACTCAGCTGGTACCCTGCTCTACACCTCTCAAAACTCCGGTACTACCAGTGAGACCATCAAGTACAATAATGCTCCGGTAGGCACCTACACAGCATATGTATATGGCTACAGCAGCGCCTATAGTGCTACGAGCTGCTACACGCTCACAGCCTCTATAGGTAGTGCAGCATGGCGCGAGGCTGAGGAAGAAAATACAGTGACTGGCAAACTGACAGACATCACTTACAATCTGTATCCTAATCCCAATAATGGCAGGTTTAACCTCATGATATCTACTACGGAGCCTACTACTGTAGCTGTACGTGTGATAGATATGCTGGGCAATACAGTGGCCGTAAAGGACATAGCAGATGTATCAGGCATCAGCGAGTCTGAAGTGGACCTGCAGGGTGTAGCCGCAGGTGTCTACCATGTCATGATCTCTGATGGCAAGTCTACAGAGGTGCGCCGGATAGTCGTGTCGCAATAAGATATCCCCCTGAATAGTGAAAAGCCCGCTGCGTATCGTAGCGGGCTTTCTTTTTCTGTAGCAATAACCAGAGGCATTATATTTGCATGAAAGGCTCCATATGGGAAATTACGTCAATAACAATCTGATCAAAGGCGAGAGTATCGCATTTGAGACCACTTATCACTGGATCATATTCCTGCACTGGAAGTCGATACTGACCCTTTTCATACGTCCCATATTATTGCGCTGGTCAGACGAGTTTGCTATCACTAATCATCGTATCATCATTAAGACAGGCCTCATCAGCCGCCACACGCTGGAGATGAACCTCAATAAAGTGGAGACGGTGAATGTGGACCAGAGCATCTTTGGCCGGATACTGGGCTATGGTACCATACGCATAGTAGGAACGGGTGGCACCAATGAGGTATTCAACAACATAGCGCATCCTGTAGAGTTTCGCAAGAAGTTTCTGGAGCTGTCTATGTGACAGGAGAGGGGCATCAGCATTGCTTTTTATTTCCTATTTTGCCCCGTAAAACCAGTCACTCCACATGGCCAAACAGCAATCCAAACCTGCGCCAAAAGAAGCTCCTAAAGCTAAAGCGAAACAAAAGGCCGAACCCACCGGACCAGGCTTTCTTAAATTTCTCATAGCGCGTGAGCAGTGGGCAGACTGGGGTCTGATAGGCGGCCTGCTGATAGCCATCCTGATATTCCTGAAACTGTACTACCCCTATCCCGGTTACGAGACCGACTCGGGCAACTATATCCTCTCGGCTATCACCGGCAAGATCAATGGCTACAGGCCTTATGGCTACTCGGGTTTTCTAAAGTTTTTTACCGGCATATCTTCTGATGTGAAATTTGTGACGACATGGCAGTGGTTTATGACTGCGTTTTCTGTGTCATTCTTCCTATTTACTGTCAAATACATTTTCCGGAGCCTGCCGCGTGGTTTCTTCTACCTGCTATGTCTCATGGCTATACTCAATCCGTCTGTGATCTATATGGACTCTTACCTCATGAGTGATAGTTTGTTTGTGAGCCTTACATTACTATTCCTCACTACACTGCTATGGATCATCTACAATGGTAGCTATGTAGCCCTGTTTTCTAATCTGCTGCTGCTCTGGTGGTGTATGGATGCCAGGTATATCGGCCTCTTCTATCCACTATTCAGCGCGGTAGCTATAGCGTGGGCACTGTGGAGGCGCTTCCGCTGGGTGGCTGTGATAGGTGGCCTGATACCGGTAGTGATGTTGCTCTTCTACCGCTCATCTGCCGCAGACCAGATGAAAGAGGAGTTTGGCGTAGAGACCTTCTCATCATTTGGTGGCTGGCAGGCTGCTAATAACGGTGTCTCTGTATTGCCATATGTGAAGGTGGATACCAATCTGATACAAGATCCGATGACGAAATCTATCCATCAGATAGTACGTCAGTTTCCTGATTCATTTTTTAATGAAGATGCGATCATAGCTACCAGCTTTATGTGGACGCGCACCTATCCGGGCAAGGCCTGCCTGGCCCAGTATATCCAGCAGACGCGTACACCATACCTCCAGGCATGGGCCTATATGGGTACGGAGATGCAGAAATACGGCGACTTCCTCCAGTCAAACTATAGGAGTGAATATATCAAGCATTATATCATTCCTAATTTCAAGCTGATATTCAAGGCGCATCCGATAGGAGAGACAGACACCTTCCGCGCTGATGCTAATCTGAAGGGGTTATTTACTGCAGACCGCGATGTCTATGGCTTCAAAAAGCATGTGTTCAAACCTCTCACGGCTATACGGCAGGTATGCGATACAGGATTGTGGATCATGTTTTTCCTCTCCGCTATAGCGGGTCTGATCATGATACGCAGGCTGGGCCTCACACTGGAGCAGAAGCTCGTCATAGCAGCACTGGGGCTGTTTGTCGGTGCCTTCGCGGCAGTGAGTACTATCGCCGCGCCGATCAATAACTTCCGCTATATCATGCCTATCATCTATGCTGTGCAGGCAGTACCGGTGCTGATCATCGGTACGCTCATAGCTGGGAGGAAGCAGCAGTGATCAGATACCCGTCACCACAAACTCTGTGCGCCTGTTCTTAGCCTTGCCTTCTGCAGATTTATTGTCCGATATAGGCTGCGTAGCTGCATAGCCTTTGTAGGTCAGGCGGTCCTGAGATATTCCTTTCGATACGAGATAATCGTTTACCGCCTTGGCGCGATTGGTAGATAGCGCCTCATTGTCTTTCTCCAGACCAGAGTTATCTGTATGCCCGCCTACTTCTATTTTCAGCGTAGGGTTCTTGGTCATCAGGTCTATAAGCGTATTGAGCTCAGTGCGGGATTCATTTTTCAGCTCGTAGCTATTGGTCTCAAAGAAGATATTATTCAGCACCACCTTGCTGCCCACCTTGATCTTCTCCAGCTGTATATCCATGATGTAGGCGCCGCCTTGCTTCATATCTTTCAGAGAGAAGTTGGCCGAATAGAACAGGTACCCCTCCTTAGATATCTGGCAGGCGTAGTTCTTTCCGGTAGGCAGCGTGGCCAGGTATTCGCCGGTCTTGCCATCAGATGAGGCGGTAGAGTATATCACGCCAGATGCCAGGTCAAAGAACTGGATCTTTGTGGCCAGAGGATTGCCATTGGCTTTGTCGGTCACTACACCCTTCACATAGCTCACAGGGTATGGCTTCAGGTTTTCCGGCATTTCAAATTTGTATATATCCATGCCGCCCTTGGTATCCGGCTGCTCAGAGGCAAAGTAGGCCCAGTTGCCACTCGTAGTGACATAGATGCCTATCTCATCTCCGGGTGTATTGATAGGGTAGCCGAGGTTGATCGCCTTGCCCCAGGTACCATCAGCCTGCTTGCGCGACATGAAGAGGTCTGCGCCGCCCATACCCTCATGCCCGCGGGAGGTAAAGAAGAGAGTATATCCGTCAGGGTGAATGAACGGACGCTCTTCCTCCTGATTGGTATTGATCTCAGGGCCCAGGTTTTGTGGGGTACTCCATTTGCCATCATCTCCCAGTGTGGAGGAGTATATGTCACCGCCACCATAGCCACCATTGCGGGAGCTCACAAAGTATAGCGTACGCCCATCACCCGTGATATAGGGTTGCGTCTCTTTGCCTGGCGTGTTGATCACTGGGCCGAGATTCTTGCCTGGTTCCCATTCTACTCCATTTCTTTTGGAGAAATAGATGTCACAGCCACCCATGCTATTCGGCCTGTCACAGGAGGTAAAGAAGAGGTATTTGCCACTCGGCGAGATGCAGTGCGCACCTTCGTTGAACTGTAGCGTATTGACAGTCTCGGATACCGGCACTGCCTCACTCCACTCCCCATTGCGGCTTTCTGATACAAAGATATTCTCATCATGCGCCCTACCTATCCGCTCCAGCCTGGTGAAGTATAGCCAATGCTCATCCGCCGTCAGCGCCGGCATCAGGTCGTCTTCAGAGCTATTCACGCCGCTGCCGAGATTGATAGGTCTGAATGCTACTGGGTGCTTCACTGCGTCTTTGGCAAAGTCGCAGTTCTTGATCATGTTGTCTGCCGCCGTTTCCCTGTCTGGTGTCAGATGCTGCGCACGATACGCCTGAAAATACTTTTTGGCCTCATCGTAGTCGCCCTTATTGAAAAGTGCCTGTCCTAGCTGCCACCTGAGATCCGGCTGATAGTCTGGCTTGAGTTGCTCTACCAGTTTCAGTTCTGTGACCGCGCCGGTATAGTTGCGCTGGTTCTCCAGGTACATGATACCCAGCAGCCAGTGTGCATCTACGAAGTTCTTTTCACTCTCCACGGCTATGTGCAGCATGGAGTCTGCCTGCGCATACCGGCCAAAGGCATAGGCTGTATTGCCCGCATCGTAATGATTTTGGGCGCGCTTCTTTGCATGCTCGTACGTCACTCCCATCTGCGAAAAGGCCTGCACACTGATCAGTATCGCAGCAATGGCCAGAAAAAGTTTATTCATGTAAGGGTTGTATTGTCTAATGTCTTTTGTCTAACGTCTTTAGTCTGCTAAGGCACATTTAGGTACTTATGTATCTGCAGGGATATCTCCCACTGCTGGTGTTCCTTCACATACTCTATCACCATCGGCACCATCTCCTCCTCCTGCTCCCACTCCGGAGAGAGGTAGAGTTTGCACACCGGGCTCACCTGGGCTGCATACTGCTCCGCCCAGCGGAAATCATTGCGATGGTTGATCACTACTTTCAGCTCACTGGCCAGTGGCAGTATACTAGCTACCGGCGGTTTATATCTCTTGGGAGATACCGTGATCCAGTCAAATTCACCACGCGCCGGATAGGCGCCGGAGGTCTCTATATGTGATCGGATACCTTTTGCGCGCAGCGCGGCAGTCAGTGCCGTCAGGTCATACATCAGCGGCTCGCCGCCGGTGATGACGCAGATCAGGGCTCCGGCCTCTGCCACAGCATCTACTATCTCTGCTACAGACATCTTGGGATGCGCCTCTGCATCCCAGCTCTCTTTCACATCGCACCACGGGCAGCCCACATCACAGCCACCCAGCCGTACGAAGTAGGCGGCGCGGCCCTGGTAGTACCCTTCACCCTGTATGGTGTAGAAGTGCTCCATCACGGGGAGCAGCATTGTATCAGCAGCGGACATTATTTGGCAAATTTACCGAAAACCCGCCATTAGCAGGCTGGGCTACTGACCATAGATTGTGGACTGTTGACAAACATTGGCATATTGCCGCATTAGTGTAATTTCGCTATCCAAATACAAAGTGCAATGAAAAGTTTCCTCAAGGCATTAGGCCTTAGCAAAGAAAACGCCGGAGCGTCTACTGGCAATAAATGGCTCAAATCAAAAGGCCAGCTCATCCGTAGCTACTCTCCTGTAGATGGCAAAGAGATAGGTGCTGTAGTAGCAGGTACGGAGAAAGAATATAAGGTGATAGTAGAGACAGCGCAGAAAGCCTTTGATGTATGGCGCAATGTGCCTGCACCAAAGCGTGGTGAGATAGTACGCCAGATAGGTGAGGAGCTGAGAAAATATAAAGAGCCACTCGGCCAGCTCGTATCCTACGAGATGGGTAAATCCCTGCAGGAAGGGTATGGCGAGGTGCAGGAGATGATAGATATCTGCGACTTTGCGGTAGGCCTCTCGCGCCAGTTGCATGGCCTCACTATGCACTCTGAGCGTCCGCTGCACCGCATGTATGAGCAGTACCACCCGCTGGGTATCGTGGGCATCATCTCTGCATTCAATTTCCCGGTAGCGGTATGGAGCTGGAACTCTATGCTGGCCTGGGTCTGCGGTGATGTCTGTATCTGGAAACCATCTGAGAAAACCCCTCTCTGCGGTATAGCCTGCCAGAATATCGTGTCAAAGGTGTTTAAGAGGAATGGCCTGCCAGAAGGTATCTCAAACCTGATCATCGGTGACTACAAAGTAGGTGAACTGATGTCTAATGATCCTAATGTACCGCTCGTATCGGCCACTGGCTCTACCCGTATGGGCAAGCTCGTGGCACAGGCAGTAGCAGGCCGTCTGGGCCGCAGCCTGCTGGAGCTGGGTGGCAATAATGCGATCATCATCACACCTGATGCTGACCTGGACATAGCTATGGTGGCTGTCGTATTTGGTGCTGTGGGCACTGCCGGCCAGCGCTGCACTACCACGCGGAGGCTCATCATACACGAGTCGAAGTATGACGAGGTGAAAAACCGTATCAAAAAGGCGTATGCACAACTCAAAATAGGTGACCCTCTGGATCAGCGCAACCACGTAGGCCCACTGATAGACAAGGACGCAGTGGCTATGTATGAGCACGCCATCTCTGAGGCGGTGAAGCAAGGTGGCAAAGTATGGGTAGAAGGTGGTGTGCTGAAGGGCAAGAACTACGCCAGCGGCTGCTATGTGAAGCCGGCAGTGATAGAGGGTAAAAACTCTATGCCTATCGTGCAGCATGAGACCTTTGCACCGATACTCTACCTGATGAAATATAAGACCATAGATGAAGCAATAGCGCTGCAAAATGGCGTGGTACAGGGTCTCTCATCTGCCATCATGACCACCAATATGCGCGAGGCGGAGGCATTCCTCTCGGCTGCGGGCTCTGACTGCGGTATAGCCAATGTCAATATCGGTACCTCGGGTGCTGAGATAGGTGGTGCATTCGGCGGGGAAAAGGAAACTGGTGGTGGCCGTGAGTCGGGCTCCGATGCCTGGAAGGCCTACATGCGCCGACAGACCAATACGATCAACTATGGCACTAAACTGCCACTGGCACAAGGGATCAAGTTTGAGCTTTAAAGCCTTAAAATACGATTAGCGAAAGAGCAACTTAGGTTGCTCTTTTTTTATTTCTTCTTTCCGATGACCGGTATCAGGTGGTGAAACTCAGGTACGATACGTAGCGCATATACCAGGCTGCCAAAGAGGCCAGTGATCACTGTGCCCCGGATGGCTACATTTAGAAAAGGATTGCCTGCAGATGGGATGAAATAGACAATGGCACCTGTGAGCAGGATGATGCCTACGATCTTTGGCGTGTCACGTGTGAATGGCTGCAGGTGAAAATACCTCCAGATCAGGATAAACTTTGTCACGTTGTACAGGAAAGCCGATAGCGCTGTGGCAATGGCTGCTCCATTCATGCCAAAGAGGGGGATGAATATCCGGTAGTTGATATATGCCACTATCACCAGGCCCAGCAGCAGCCATATTGTGACCTTGTATTTGTCAGAGGTGTATAGCATTCCATCATTATTGCCCGTAGCCATATTGATCAGGGTGCCAAAGCTGATGATAAACACGACTGTTTTCGCCAGTGAGAAATCCTTGTCCGGCATGATCTGAAAGAGAGAATCAATATTCAGGTTGACCATCAGAAACAGGAATCCACCTATCAGCAGCAGGTACCGGGCCGACTTATAGTACATCTGGCGGATATCCTCTATGTCGTTACGCTTCCAGGCGTCAGCCATCTTGGGTGTCATGATCTTCTCCAGCGCATTCAGCGGTGCCTCTACAAAGGTGGCCACAAATGCCGCTACCGAGTAGATACCTACTATATCCAGGGCGTTGAGGTTAGCCTCCTTAGGCTTGTATGTGCCCAGCATGATCGTGTCCATATACCGGAGGCCCAGGGTAGCTATCACACCGAGACTGAGTGTGAGGCCAAAGTAGAACATCCTCATGGGAGAATGTTCTTTGTATTGCGACCAGTTGACCCGTAGTGAGGGGCTGTCTACTATGAATATGTACGCAAACAGGGCTGCAAACTGTGTCCCATAGATGGCTACAAATAGCATCACAAACTGGTCCCTGTCTATCCAGTGGATGAAGTAAATGGTGAATAGTATGATGCTGCCTATACGTATGAGCACGTCATTGATCAGGGCAGGCACTGAGGTGCGGAAAATGGAATAGGAATATGCCGTCAGTACATTGCTGAAGCCCAAAAAGAATGTGAGCGGGAAAACGTAATAAAAGTAGTCTGTAAAGAGCCGCGACTGGGCTACATATTGAGCTACGATATAGTCCTTGAATATATACAGGAGAGCACTGAAGAAAAGATAACCCAGCATCGGGAATATCAGCATGAAGCCGAAGAAACCGTGATGGTTTCGCTCCCTATCCCTGAAGTATGGAAAGTACCGCAGTATAGTAGCTGTCATACCCAGCGGGGTCAGGCTGGCCACGAGTGACGAGAAGGAGAATAAGAGCCTGGTGAGCCCCATTTCCTCCTTGGTCAGGAAGTGAGGCTGTACGATGATCAGGCTCAGCGCACCTACGGCTATGCCGATATAGGTGATGATGCTGTTTCTGATACCCTGACGCTGTATGACCCCCAAAGTGCTTCTTGTTTACTCATACAATTATAAGGCTTTGCCTCAGATACAGGAAATGGACTGATGAAGCCACCGTGCTCTTTGACTTTTATTGGCGGCTATGCTCAAAAAAATAGGCCACCGCGGACGGTGGCCTACAGATACACTATGTTGTCAGCTTATTTACTCACTTTGGCAAATTTCATTTTGGTAGATGAGCCATTGGCTTTCACTTCTACCACATAGATGCCGTCTGGCAGCGCTTCTACATTGATCTTGCCTCTGCTCAGGTCCGCTGTCGCGAGCAGTTGGCCATTCATATTGTAGAGTGCTGCTTCCTCCAGTTTCTGGCCATTGGTCACTATGGATATTTCCTTGCTGGCAGGATTAGGATAGAGGCTGATAGCATGGTCGCCGCTCACATCATGCAGGCCCAGGGTCACCTGCCGTGCTACAGAAAACTGCTGCATCGGGCCACCACCATACTTATATGCATAGAAGGATGAATCACAGAAGCTGAATGAGCATCCGGCACCATCGCTCACTGTCAGGCACACGGTATAGTTGCCCGGTACGGCATAGGTATGAGTTGGAAACTGCAGATTAGAAGTAGTGCCATCACCAAAGTCCCACATATAGCTCAGGTTGCCCGCGCCTGTAGTGTACAGCACTGAGTAGTAAGCACCAGGTATATTAGGGTCAGGATAGACCACCAGGTATATCTGGCATGGTGTATATACTATCGGAGTATCAGCTATGGTAGTACATGCTGAGGCTACGCAGCCGGTAGTATCAGTCACGCTCACACAGTAGGTGGCAGGAGTATAATACGGTATGGTCACTACCGGATCCGGTGAGGTGCTGATGAATGTGCTGTCTGCAGGATTGGTCCAGGCATAATGGTATGGGCCTGCGCCGCCGGTCACGATAGTGGAGAGTGTATACAGCTCTCCATAGTTAGTATTGAGTATAGATACTGAGCAGTTATTGATATTAGTGATCACTACGCTGTCTGTTGCACTATTGCTGCAGGATGAGGCCGTGTCATGTACTATGACCACGACAGGGTAGTGGCCTACTGCTGTGTAGTTGTGTATCACAGAGGTGCCAGTTCCGGTTTGTCCATCGCCAAAATTCCATGTGATCTCCGCAGTAGGTGAGAAGTTGCCGCTAGCCTGGAAATTGTACACAGCATTGCTGATCTGGTATTTATTGAGCGTCACATTGCATGAATAAGGAGCCGTACCAGGGCCGAGCCTATAGAAATAATTTGCTACAGAGCTTAGGGCAAAGTTATAGCCCCCCTGGCCCATGTATCCGGCACCATTACAAGACGTGTACATACCACCGAATGTCGCAGCCGTAGGGAAGATACCCCAGAGCGACCAGGTGTCAGTGGCAGGTGTATATTTCCAGACCTTATTATTGGAGCCTACAGGAGAGTTGTAGAGAACGCTGTTCTGATTGTTGCCATTCATCACGTATCCTTCATCATTGATCACAAAGCTGAAGCCTCCGCTGATGGCATCACCAGGGAAGTTTCCCAGCCTGGTCCATGTATCCGTGGCAGGATCATACTTGTAGAAGTCGCTCTCCAGAAAGTAGCCACCCATGCCATTGCTGGTAGCGCCCATGCCAGCATAAGCATAGTTGCCTATCACAAAGCAAGGAAGATCCTGGCGTGCCGTACCCGGGAAGTCAGCTTTCTGCGACCAGCTGTCGCTAGCAGGATCATAGCAGTAGACATCTTTCTTGTACGGACTGAAGCCGCATGCTACGTAGCCCTTGCCGGCTACTGCAAACGTGGCTGTAGTATAGCGTGTAGATCCTGGGAATGCTGCCTTGGCAGTCCAGGTATCTGTAGCCGGGTCGTATTGCCAGGTCGTATTAGGACCTGAGCCGGAGCCTGTAGAGTCCCATCCCGATACCAGGTATCCATAGCTTCCTATGGTAAAACCCTTGCCCCCGTAGGTAGCGATACCCGGGAAATCAGCCTTTCTCGTCCATGTATTAGATACGGTATTGAAATCCCAGACCTGGTGCTCCATAGTGGCAGGGTAGCCCGTATAGGGTCCATAGTATCCACCCATCACATACACATCATTGCCTATGGCAAAGCTGGCATTACTGAAAACCTGGGAGTGATAGGAGGGCTCCTGTGTCCAGGTGAGATTTTGGGCGCCTGCCCAGTAGCTTCCCATTACTAACAGGGCAAGCCATAATAGTTTGTTGACGTTTCTCATAGTGCGTTTTTTAGTTTAGATGCTAATATATAACAAATGGATGCAAGTATTGTGATCGGCTCTTGTTAATACTTTGAAATTTCTGCTAATAGCACTAATATCGCTGTGTATGAGAGATTTTACGGCCCGGTACCGCTTTTTTGACTCGATTGTGAACCTGAACCTCTTCGGTACCCGCAAGCTGGCCCGGTATCTCAGCTATGCCCTCATTCCCAGCCCAAACGGTGTGGAGACCATCAAAACAATGCTGGGCTTTGCCATCAATGTAGAGCCTGTAAAGGATGCCAACGGCATCGAGCATGAGCTATACTATAAGGGCATCTATGAAAAGGCCACCATGCAGGTGATCCAGTCCTGTCTGCGGCCGGGAGATACCTTTATAGATGTCGGTGCCAATATAGGTGTCATGTCACTGTATGCATCTGTATGCGTAGGCCCTACGGGCAGCGTATTGGCATATGAGGCCAATCCGGCCACTGTCCTCTTGCTAAAGGAGAATATCGCGCTCAACGGATTTAAGAATATCACGATACATGAGTATGCACTCGGCTCACAGCCAGGTACAGGAGAGATATACCCCGAGACCGTAGCTGGCAACAGAGGCGCAGCCTCTATGCTCAAACGCGAAGGAAATACGACATTGAAATATGATATCGTCATCAAGAAGCTGGACGATACCATAGGAGATATACGGCCTGCTATGATGAAAGTAGATGTGGAAGGCTGGGAGCTGGAGGTCCTCAAGGGCGCCCAGAAACTATTGTCTGCTGAGGATGCGCCGATACTAATAGTAGAATGCGTGCTGGAGCGTGAGAATACGATAGGCTCTCCACGTGAGATATACAGCTATCTCAAATCTGTGAATGGGTATCGCTTTTACAAATTTGACAATGGTACTGACAGGCTGTCTACCCTCAGAGAGATCACCTCTGCGGACCAGCTACCAGATCAGGACAATATTGTGTGCATACCTTCTGCCAGGATGGCCTCAGTACCCAAAGCATTATTCGCATAAGCACTCCTATAGGAGCTTATGCCACACTACCTATCTCCCGGTCAGGATAGATCCGTATAATTCGTGGTGCTTTTTCCCTATCACTATTGCTGAAAATATTTCAGCACTATCATGTCTGATCTGCGCAGGTGAGAAGTGCTGATAACTATTCAGCATCGTAGAGATAGCTCCGGCCAGAGCATCCACATCGCGCGGGGGGATGAGCAGACCATTGGTCTCGTTTACAAAATCTTCAGGTCCGCCACAGCGCGTGGCGATCACCGGCCTGCCATAGCGCAGCGACTCGGCGGTCACTACTGACTGACCCTCAAAGTTGCTAAAGATCACATGTGCTATTGATCGCTTTATCCATTGGATCTTTTCTTCATCGCTCACATAGCCATGAAAGAAAATAGCTTTGTCCAAAAGTTTTTTTTTCGCTGCGTACTCCTTCAGTGCAGCGAGTTCCTTGCCTTTCCCCAGGATATGTAATTCAAAATCGTGACGGCTTTTGGCCATTATGGCGATTGCAGCTATGATGCCGTATACATTTTTCTGAGCTGTATCCAGAGAGGAGATATGGAGCAGTACCTTTTTGTCAGCGAGGCGTAGGTCATCCTCGTAGTCTGTTTCGGATACCTCTACTACATTGGATATAATGGAGACATTGCGCGACAGTCCATAGTAGTGGAATGCTTCTTTCATTGCCTCGGAGCAGACTATTACTTTTGATGCAAAGAGAGAGCAAAGTTTCATACCTATCCGCCATCTGAGCCATCTTTTGATAAGTCCATAGCGTTTGCGCATAGGTACGTCCCAGTGTTCGGAGTACACAAAGGGGATACTGTGGATGAATTTATAATACCACAGGGAGAAAATGTGGAGGGACACCACATTGAGGTGGAATACATCAGGCCTGGTCAGTACAAACTCGCGATGGATGACCCGGGCCAGTAGGAAGAATTCTTTCACTGCGTTCAGGATGATATCCAGCGGCCTGCTGCCTGTTCTGATCGCCTTGTGGTATATCTGTATGGTATCCACACCATTCGTACTGCTGCGCAGTTCGCGCCGGGAGGCCGTCAGATGTTCATCCTCGCAGGTATAGAACACGGTGATATCATCATACGGGGCTATCGCCTCTGCCATGTTTTTCAGGAAAATGCCTTCTCCGGGCCTTTGCTTATTAGGATACCAGGTGCAGACAAAGAAGATTCTTTTGCGATCCATCATTGTCTCTATCAGGCATCAAAGCCTGCATACTCAGCAGGTGTGTTGGGTTTCGCCCACATATTCTCCATGCCGGAGTAGTGGGTCTCTATCTCGCCGAGTATGTCATATACCTCCTGTGCGCTCATGGTCTGCACCAGGCGGGAGCGAAAGGTCTTGATATTCTCCAATCCGCGGAAGTATGGCCCGTAGTGGCGGCGCATCTCCAGCAGGCCCAGGTTATTGCCCTTCCACTCTATAGAGTGGCGCACATGCTCGCGGCAGGCATCTAGCCGCTCAGAGAGCGTAGGTATGGCCATATGCTCGCCGGTACGGAGATAGTGCTTTATCTCGCGAAATACCCACGGGTAGCCGATAGACGCACGGCCTATCATCACGCCATCTGCGCCATAGGTATTGATCATCTTCTTCGCATCCTCACCCGTGGTCACATCACCATTGCCAAAGACAGGTATATGCAGGCGCGGATTGTTCTTTACTTTTTCTATCCATGTCCAGTCGGCCTTGCCGGTGTACATCTGGTGCTTGGTACGGCAGTGTATGGAGATGGCCTTGATGCCTACATCCTGTAGCCTCTCAGCTACCTCTACTACGCGTATAGAGTTGGCATCCCAGCCGAGGCGCGTCTTGACTGTGACGGGCAGATTGGTAGACTTTACTATCACCTCAGTGAGGCGTACCATCTTGTCTATATCGCGCAGGATACCAGAGCCGGCATTTTTGCAAACCACATTCTTCACCGGGCAGCCGTAGTTGATATCCAGCAGCTCCGGATTGGCGCGCTCTACTATCTTAGCACTGAGAGACATGGCCTCCTCCTCTCCGCCAAATATCTGGATGCCCACCGGGCGCTCGTCTTCATAGATGTCGAGCTTCTTCACACTCTTGTCAGCATCGCGTATCAGGCCATCGGAGGAGATGAACTCTGTATACAGCATATCAGCACCGTGCTTGCGGCACAGGCGGCGAAAGGGCGGATCACTCACGTCCTCCATAGGAGCGAGCAGGAGCGGATTTTCACCCAGGTCTATATGTGCGATCTTGGCCATCGTAGCCCGCAAAGATAGCTAAAATCCACCGCCCGCGCCAATGCGCGATATGACCTAATTATCGGTGGCCCCCTGCTGTATCCAGCAGTAGATCTTATTGGTCAGCGAGTCAGACAGTTTGCCTGTAGGCGGCATGATAGAGGTACCACCGCCGCCGGTCACCTTATTGTACAAGATGCTGTAGCTGGCCTGGCCTGCATGAAAGTACCCTCCGCTCACCAGATCAGTATAGGCTACCGCAGAGTCGAGCTTGAGGTAGCCGGTAGGATTGGCGCCCGTGTGGCAGCCGGATATGGCGCAGTGAGTCTGAAAAATGGGAATGACATCCTGTCGGAAAGATACCGTGCCCGAGCAGTTGATTCCTTCCTTTGGCCTGGAGCACTGCGCCAAGGCCAAAGAAAGGAACACCAGTAGTACTATATAAATCCGGTAGCGCATTATTCTTCGTACTCAAACATAGATGGGATATTGCCGGCCAGTGTGGTGGCCAGTGCAGTATTCACATCAGTGCTATTGGTCTGATTGCTTTGTATCATATCCACGTTGTTAAAGAGTTTGCCATAGTCGCCTGTGATGTGGATGGTGATGCTGCCATTGGCTGTGGCCTGATATGGTGCATTATATGGGGCTGCAGAGTGGTCTCCGAGAGTCACGGTCTTCAGCAGGGCATCTGTACCTATCAGGTAGCTGAAGGCTTTGTTTGGCGTACCTGAGCCACTGCTATCTATCAGGCCTGCTACAGCCAGGAAGATATAACCATTGGCGGTTGTGTTATAGTTCATGATCGGATTTTGAGTAGCCAGGTCGCCACTTTGAGTCGCCGGATCTTTGTGGTTATCTGCAGACTGGACACCTACATTGAAGGAGATACTCTTATAGCTACCAGTGGGGATATTGCCTATCATATATTCTTCTATACCCCATTGCACCAGAGTAGTACCGCTTACGTCTACTGTGGTACCATCAGTCCGGGTGAGCTTGATGCCGGAGATGTAATATTCGGCGCGAGTCAGAGTGACACTTTTGCCCGCCCAGTTGGCATACACGCCTCCCTGATCTACTTCATTGGTATCAATATTGGTGTGAATGTGCAGCATCAGCATAGCTGTTTGCGCCGGGTCTGCTTTCTTTTTGCAGCCGGTGGCCAATAAAATTGCAGCCGCAATGACTAGAAGGGAGACTTTAGTAGTTGATTTCATGTCAGATTTATTACGGTTATTGAAATTATGGGTTTACAGTAAAGTCTACTTTTTGAGTAGCGCTATTGGTCAGGTGATTCACTACTTCAGCCTCCAGCTCCAGCTCCTGCTGTGCAGACGGTGTAGGGAGTGTAAAGGATGTATCTATGGTATAGCTTTCCAGATCATGTACGGAAAAATCAGCCATCCATACACTGCTGCCACCAGAGTGCTGCTTTACTGTGATTGATAATTCATGCAGAAGGTGTGCATCGTCTGTACCGGAAGCTGTGGCTGTACCCAAAATGTGAACCGTAGTTCCTCCTGTAAAACTCTGTCCCGCCGTAGGCGAGGTAATGGTCAGAGAGGGGTAGTCACTGATGGTCGCCTTCTTCTTGCAGGATGTGATGGTGAGGGCAGTAAGGGCGAGGGCGAAAAGCAAAGTGTGTTTCATTGTATTGATGTTTAGTTGATTGATTTAAAATGTGTAAAAGGCTCCGACCTCTGCAGCCATCAGCTGCCTGTATGCCATAGTAAAAACGCGGTTATAAACCACCGGTACTACAGCTAGGCTGAATGCAAAGTGCTTTACATAGGCCTCCATACCTGCTGTAGCAGTGAACAGGTGTGCATAGGATTCATATACCGGCTGGCGGTGGTTGTAGTTATTCTGTGTGTAGGTATAGGAGGTACCTACCATAGGCATGAGAGTGATCTTGCCTGCCCGCACCACATAGGAGAAGCGCACCCCCGCATCCGTTTTATCTCCAAAGCGGAAACCGTATTTGTTTACGGTGTTGACCTTGTATGCGGCGCGGGCACTCATGACCAGTTTGCGATAGCTAAGCGTGTAGACCACATTGAGCAGTACATCCACGCTACCAGAGCCGAGCTGTACACTTGTATTATAAAGGTCCTTCTTACCTGACTGGTATTTGCCGGTAGGCAGCTTGAGGCCCACACCTGCGCGTAGCTGATGCTTCACTCGGCCTACACCAAATTTGGCGGGATTGAGAATCTGGTACTGTGCTAGCAGGCTCATATCACCCAGGCCACGGTCATGCGTGTCAGACAGCGTAGAGTACTGATGTATAAAGCTGACGGGTACGAAGACGGATACCTGAAAACGCTTGGGCAGATTGAACCGGCCATATGCCTCCAGCGTATTGACCATCTCATGATTCTTGATACCATTCTGCTCTGGTATCAGGCTGAAGTTGCGATTCTCATACTGGCTGTAGGTCCACCTGAGACCTGCCATATGCTTGTCCAGATCGGGTAGTATGCTATAGTTGCACCCCGAGCCTGTAGCGCAGCATGATTGTGCTTTGCTCTCTGCTATACCCAGCCATAGGAGGCAGAGGCATAGCATCATCTTATATTTCATTGATAAATGCTTTAACCTGAAAAATGTAATAGCTCCCTACATGATCAGTATATGGGAGTCTGGGACAGTCAGGTTAAGCGCAAGGTGGAGGGTCCAGTACGGTATGGGGAGATGCTATCTGCCTGCCCTGATATGGCTGCATATAGCTCACTATAGAGTATGAGGGGATAAAAGCCGGAAGGGCTATCTCGTCATATGCGGTCACCGCTTCGTCCTTTTCTATAATAGACCGGGACTGTTTTTTTTCGTTCTCTTCTGCTTTTTTGAGTTGTTTGGAGAGGTAGCATTTACCGTTGCAATGCAGTGAGGGGTTGCTCTTATTCACGCAGAGTTTCTCAGCGATCATTTGCTTATTGATCTCATAGTACGCCCAGAGCCCCAGGCTCACCATACCCTGTGCCAGTATAGCGATAGTCAATACTATGGATATAAGTTTCCTCACCGGTAGCAAAAGTAGCTAATGATCCTGCAACATGCAAGATTAATACCTGCGAATACTTATTCTGTTGACTGATAATATTCATGACATGTGGGGCTAATATTTACATTTGTGACCTATGAGGTATCCCTTTCCTGACAATAAGCAGGTCCGCGCACTAGTGGTGGCAGCTACTATCGTCGCCTCTATGCTGGTCGGTTTGTCTCTCGCATTTCTGGTGGTCAAAGTGACCCTGCCCGGCTTGTTTGGTGTGGCTGATCCTGTGGCTTTTATGGCGTCGCAGCCGGCTCAGATAGCCTACCCGCAGGCTACGCTGTATATGCAGGTGATCACCTCCTCCATAGGCCTCTTCCTGATACCTTCTATCATGTTCCTGATGCTTTTTCGCGCGGATATGGCAGACAGGCTGAGACTATCACTACCGCCACTAAAGTACTGGCTGGTAGCGATCGTGACCATGATAGCAGCGGGGATCTTCATACAGCTGCTGGTACAGCTCATGCAGCTCATACCACTGCCACCTACCCTTCAGTCTATGCGAGAGGCAGGCGAGGCGATCAATAAGATGCTCGACGCATTTTTTGCCGGCCGTACTCCGGGCTACTTCCTGGCACTGACACTGGCCATGGCGCTGATGCCGGCTATAGCAGAGGAGGCTTTCTTTCGCGGCACGCTGCAGAATACTCTCAGGGACTTTGGTATCACTCCTATAGGTGCTATCATGATCAGCGGCTTCACCTTTGCGGTGATACACATGGAGTTTGACAATACGCTGGGCATCTGGTGCATGGGCGTAGTACTGGGCCTGATGTACTACTACACTGATAGCCTGTGGGTCTGTATCACGGCCCACTTCCTCAATAATTTTATGATAGTGGCCTTCAAGTACTACCATATGACAGGTGCGATAGAGAAAGACCTGGTCAGCACAGATGCGCTACCCCTATACTACACAGTGCCTGCAGGAGTGGTCATGGTGGCCGGCCTGGTCATACTATCCCGCTGGAGCGGAAGGAAGCTCACGACACCACGATTTGATTATATTTGAAAACATATAAATACGACTGATGAAGAACTTTCTGGTACGACTCGCCACGGGCCTCATAGTGTCCGCGCTCTTTATCTCTGCTACGCTCTACAGCTGGCTCACATTTGGGCTGGTGATATTGATAGCGGTGACCGGAGCTGTGTATGAGTTTTACTCCATATCTACTCCTGCCCGCCATGGCAATACTAAGGGCCGCGGTCTGACTGTGGCTCTGGCCATAGCGCTCACAGTCCTGTCCATACTGTTTAATAAAAGGCCGTTCATATTCGCTGACGTCACGATACTGCTGCCGGCAGTTTTGTTCTTCTTCTTTGTCAGGGAGCTATTCACCCGGTCAGAGAACCCCTTTCAGGAGATCGGCTGGAGCATCCTGCCTTTCATATATATAGTGCTACCCATCATGCTGCTAAACTGGCTGTACTTTGACAAAGGACCGTTGTTTGCCCTCAGTATCCTGTTCCTCATCTGGTTTTATGACTCTATGTGCTATATCTGTGGGTCACTTTTGGGCCGGACCAAGCTCATAGAGCGCATCTCTCCCAAGAAGACCGTAGAAGGCCTGGCAGGGGGGATGGTATTATCCCTCGTCTTTGTCTTCTTCTATGATAAGATCTTTGCCTACCTAGGTGCGCAGTTTCATATGAAGCTGCCGCTGGATACCTATACAAACATCAACTGGCTCATCATCGGCTTTGTCACACTGGTGTTTGCCACCTTTGGGGACCTGGTAGAGTCTCTGCTGAAGCGCAGCCTGCATATCAAGGACTCCGGCTCTATCATGCCGGGACACGGCGGCTTTCTGGACAGGCTGGATGCTATCTTTGTAGCACTGCCATTTGCAGTGCTGGTCATCTGGTTTACAGACCGGGTAGGAGAGATCAGGCTACTTATAGACTTTCTGAGTTAAGGAGTTATATACTATCCTGAGCGAACATTCCGCTCTTTACCCAGTTTTTATACCTTTGTAGTTCGTTTATAACCGACTCAATGCGTCCAAGGAAAATGTCGATCCATCGTGAAGGTCACGGGATCATAATCGTCACAGGCCTTATAGCAGTAGCTATCAACCTGCCTCTGGCTATCATCACAAAGAGCACCTTCCTGGCGGTCATGGTGGCGCTGCTATCTACAGTAGTGATACTGGCCTTCATCTCTTTCTTTCGTATCCCTCATCGCGACTTCCGGATAGAGAATAACAAGATCATAGCGCCTGCCGATGGCCGCGTGGTGGTGATAGAGCAGGTAGAGGAGGGCGAGTACTTCAAAGACAAGCGGATACAGGTATCCATCTTTATGTCCCCGGCCAATGTGCATGTGAACCGCAGCCCTGTGAGCGGCGTGGTGACCTACCAGAAGTACCACCCGGGCCAGTACCTCGTGGCATGGCATCCTAAGTCATCTGAGAAGAACGAGCGCAACACGGTGGTGATAGAACACCAGGACGGTATAGAGATACTGATCCGCCAGATAGCCGGCAAACTGGCCCGTAAGATACGCTACTATGTATCTGAGGGTGACTCTATAGACCAGGCCAATGAGTTTGGCTTTATCAAGTTTGGGTCGCGGGTGGACCTCTTCCTGCCGTTAGGTACTACCATAGACGTGGACCTGAAGCAGAAGGTAAAGGGTGGTATCACCGTGATCGGCACTCTGCCTGACAAGGCCTAGATTCCCTAGATTTTAACATAGCTGCATGTGGTGGAGCCTACTCTGCCGGGAGGTGTCATGGCCTATCGGGACCAAGGTTTCCGACTGTAGGAGGAGGCGTGGGACGAAGGGCGAGGGGCGGTGATATAGCTATATGCGGGGTGAAGTCTCGAGCTTAGGGAGCACCTGAAAGATTGTTTTTCGACTGAGCGGGATGATCTGGCGGGATTGATTTTGAACCGACGATGGAATGCCAATTCACTGACAATTAAATAGTTGTGCTATATGTAGTGCAATAAAAAATCCCGGCCTTCAGGGGACCGGGATCTGTATAATATCTTTAAGACAGGGTTGGCTTATGCCTCTGCTGTAGGTACTACGTGTACGAAGCGGCGGTCGTTTGCGCCCTTGCTGAACTTGACTACGCCGTCTACTACTGCAAAGATCGTGTGATCTTTGCCCAGCATCACACCGTTGCCCGGGTGGTATGCTGTACCACGCTGACGTACGATGATATTGCCACTGTAGGCCTCCTGGCCACCGTATATCTTAATACCGAGGCGCTTGCTATGTGATTCGCGGCCGTTCTTTACTTTACCTTCCCCTTTTTTATGTGCCATGACTTGGTTTCTCCTGTGTCTTTAGTTATAATAAAATTAAGCAACGCTGTCTACGCTGATCTGGGTCAGAGCCTGACGGTGTCCGTTCAGCTTCTTGTAGCCCTTGCGCCTTTTCTTCTTGAAAATGACCACTTTGTCACCTTTCAGGTGCTTAAGGATAGTGGCCGATACAGCTGCACCAGCTACGGTAGGGACACCTACGTTTACTGCGCTGCCATTGTCAGTGAGGAGGACCTTGTCAAAGGTCACTTTGTCTCCCTCGTTGCCTTCGAGCCTGTGGACGTAGAGCTTCTTGCCTGCTTCGGCCTTAAACTGCTGTCCTGCTATTTCTACGATTGCGTACATTACTTTACTATTTTGGGACTGCAAATGTAGTCTTTTGCCGCAAATAAACAAAAGGTGGGTGGATTTTTGTTTTGGGATGCGGTTTTTGCTGGTTTATCCGGTATCCTCCGGGTGCCGCTCACCATCTACTGCTGCGTATATTGATAGGTCAGGGAGTCGGTAGCTGAGCCTTCTGTGACATACATTTTGACAGGCAGGTTGTCGCTATTGTAGGTGTAGGTGGCTGTGACCGGGGTCACGTTGGTCACTGCTCCTGTGGTAGTATCGTACTCTGTAGACTTGGCTATGGTAAAGTTATTGGGGTAGGCAGAGTAGTAGATGAAAGCCTCTACGACATCGGAGAGGTATTTGCGGAAAAAGGATGCGAGGGGATTGACCTTATTATCATAGGCTGTATATTCCAGCTTGTTTGCCAGCTTATAGTTGCCCCCTATGTTCAGGCTTTTGGTCCTCTGTGCCAGTTTGCCATCTGTGTAGGTAAACTCAAACAGTACGTCATCAGTAGCGGGGTTTTCGTAGTTTACGGTAGCGGTATTGACAGTGTTGTCAGCGTTGAATGCAAAGACAGTGGTCTTTGTTTTTGTATTGGCCGGCTGATCGTAGGCTACTACTGAGAATATACGGCCACTGGCATCATAGTATACACTGTCTATCTCATTGAGGCTGCCGCTGATGGTGCTGGTGCGGCGTACCAGTTTGTCTCCGGAGTAGAAGAGGTCTATAGAAGATGTAGGACCATAGAGGCGGGTCAGCTTGCCCTGGGCATCAAAATCATAGTTGGTAGCTGTACTGCCCGTGCTGAGCTGGCTGATCAGGAAGGTCTTGGCTGGTTCGTTTTTCTTGCATCCTGTAGAGACTGCTATGAGCGATAGTACGGCAAATGCAAAGGCTAGTGGTCTGATGTTCATTTTAGATTGGTTTTAGTACTACAAATGTAGTGAAAGACGGCCATACTATGCCGCTACTGCGCTTAACGCTCACTGCGCACCTTGAGAAACTTGGTACAATGAGGGCTAATCTTTAACATTACTGCTATGTCCGGTCTACCATCATCTGCACAGCAGGTACTGTATGCAGCCAGTTTCCAGGAGCTGGTCTCGTTGCCCTTTGGCGGTGTGGTGAATGCTGCCTGCTGGTCGCGGCAGCTGCGTGGGGACTTTGGCGAGATAGTGCGGAAGGTGCCGCTGGAGGGCAATATCACCGTGCTGGAGGAGGAGGCGCTGCTGGCGCTGGACCTGAGCCCGGAGGGACAGGTGGCGCGCGAGGTGCTGCTGAGTGATATGCGGCTGCTCACAGACCACGGTGCCGCGCCGGTGCTGAACCTGATCCGGCACTATGACAGGGATGCGGCTGTTCCTTTCTTCCCCACAGATGTGTACTCCTGGCATGTGGACCGCGCGCCGGTACCGACGGCTACCTATCTCTGCACCTACTACGGCGCGGCGAGTGAGATCCTGCCCAATGCACAGGCCGAGCAAAAAATAATGGTGCCTGAAATACGCGCGGAGCTGTGGCAGCTCTATGGCGGTGGTGAGGAGGGCTTTGAGGAGTGGCTCAGTGAGCACTTCTATGACCTGCACTACCAGGCTGTACCAGATGCGCAGCCGGTGCAGCTGGGTACAGGCCACCTGTGGCGGCTGGCGGTAGACTGCCCGGGGAGTGGTGTGCTGCCCTGTGTGCACCGGGCGCCAGTGGAGGCCGATGGGAGGGTGAGGTTGCTGCTGATCTGCTGACGGCTGATACTTGTCGCGGAACTAAGTTCCGCAATGTGCCTGGTAGGGAGTATGCGCTTTGTGTGAGGCACGGAACTAAGTTCCGCGCCAGTGGGGGATTAAGGTTCAAGCGAGTAAGCTTGAACCAGCGCGAGAACCTAGTTAATAACTCTCAGCAATAAAGTTATTTCTATCAATGTTATCTATTATCAAGCTTTCGATATGGTGGGGCATTTCACATTGATATTCGCTTGCGGAATATGTGCATCTCGGACATTCAAAATTGGGACCAAAACTAGTTTTGTATTGTATCATGGTAGTAGTACATTTTGGACAATGAGCAGTTAATTGAGTTATTTGCCACCCTGAATTTGTGTGCTTCCATTTCCAACTCCACTTCCAATTTTTTAAGACTCCTTCCGTATAATTCAAAAATTTAGGCAAGGGTGGGGTTTGTGGTTGTGAAAATCGCCGGAGAATTACTATGAATACAAGTATAGCAGCTGCACTAGAGAGAACCCACCATAATTTTATTTCAAAAGATAACACCCGAGTAAGGGTCTTTATAAGGTAGTTTGAAACTAAAATGAAAGTTGTTCCAAGAGGAAGTTCTTTTATATAATCGTGAATTATAGGGATAAGTGAACCTACCACAGCAGGTATAATTCCTAATGCTAATGGCGATTTTATCCACGAATCCTTTTTCATTTCCGACCAATATTAAATATCAAATGTTTCGGTACCTATTTGCTTGTCAATCTCTTGAATTCTTTCATCAACCATATTGAGTTCTATATGATGTTTATTCAAGGACAAAAGCAAATCCCTTTTCTTTATGTGAGCAAGTAGATATGCAAACGTCGATTCGTAAATGCTCTCAAATATTTCTTCTAATCCGACTAGCTTATTCTTTATTAATAGACAAGCACCCGCGGTTAAAACACCAACTAAACTCCATGTTTCTAATAGTCCAGAAATATTGCATGGGACAAGATTATATTTCGTCAAAAAGTAAAAAAATCCTAATGATAACAGCAATAATATTGTAACAAGGAGGTTGCCTAATACCCGAGAAATTTGAAGTAATCTTGACTTCAGGTTTTCCTTCGAAGAAATCAATTTATACAGTTTGGTGTATCGATTAGCTAGTAGATCTCTTTCTTTTATTAAAGTCTCTTTTATACAATTCGAAGAATTTTGATAACAATAGACTACGTACACTATTATCAATAAAATGACTAGGAATAACACGGTGTTGCGGAAAGAGTAATCGGTATTCATATAAATTTATAGAGAATAAAAGTACAAATTGATTTTTCTAAAATATAGAGCTTTGTTTTTTGTTTACAAGTTCCCCTACTGGCGCGGAACTTAGTTCCGTGCCGAAGCTGGGCGCAAGCTTAACGGCGGAACTTAGTTGCGCGAGTAAAGTTGCTTTCTTAAAAGTATTATATTTAAGTATGAGCGACAAATGGAAAGTGCGTGATAATGCGGAGCCTTATTTTGTGACTTTTGCGGTCAATGGATGGATAGATGTTTTTACACGCAATCTTTACCGCAATATTTTCTGTGAGAGTATAGCCTATTGTCAGGAGCACAAAGGACTGGAGCTATATGCCTGGGTGCTGATGACCAACCATGTGCATATGATCATCGGCTCGGCCGGAGAACGCGCTATAAGTGATATTGTACGCGACTTGAAAAAATATACTTCGGTACACATCGTGAGGGCAGTGATCGCTAATGATCAGGAGAGCCGTAAGGAGTGGATGCTTCAGATATTTGGCCAATCAGCGACTGATAGTGCGAAGCATGATAAGTTCCTTTTCTGGCAGGAGCAGTACCATCCTATACAGCTATCTGATGCTACGATCTTCAAACAGAAAATGGATTACATTCATGATAACCCGGTTCGTGCTGGGTTTGTATCCGAGCCGGAGCATTATCTGTATAGCAGTGCTATAGATTTTTGTGGTGGTAAGGGGTTGTTGAGGTTGGAGCCTGTGTAGGCGATGTGTCGCGGAACTAAGTTCCGCAAATGTTCCTGATGTTGAGTATGCGCTTTGTGTGAGGTACGGAACTAAGTTCCGCGCCAGTTGGGGCTTTGTGTGAGGTACGGAACTAAGTTCCGAGCCGAAGCTCTGTTATAGTCCCCGATATCTTCTTTATTTTTATGCTACTGTTATCTTCTTCGTAGGATAAATGGAATTTGTCTAAAACCCTTATGAAATCTTGAATATAACTCAGTGAAGTTTTCTTTGTTTCACTTTCACGCTCAAAATCGAATGTTCCAAAATGTTCCTTAACAACTAGATAGTAATCACCCATATCAAAGGGATAGGGACTCGGAGATATTGATCCTTCATATCCAATAAGACTGATTATATGAAAAATTAAATTCTTTTCTACGACACCCCAATCTTTCAACTCATTGTACCAGTCAGCGTTACTATATGTTTCATCACGCTCCAGTTCTTCCTGCGAGAAATAATTAAGTAAATTTCCCTCAGGAGACATGAAATGATGAAAATAAATTTGTTCAGTCTGCTTGTTTGCAAGGGTAATTTCCTCTCCTCCGTTATTTATGTATTTAATATGCCCCGTCTCTTTATATTCTGGTTGATATGAATTGTAAAGTACAAAGCGGTCATTTTCATGAATCTTTTGAAGCAATGTATGCAATCCATATTTAAGTTTAGCTGCTTGTAGGGCTTTCTCGTCTATGTTCATATTATTATTTTCCTGCCTAACAATGAAACTGTGTAAGAGACACGCGTAGGCCTAAGGTAACACAAAGATTCCTCTTTCATCTTGAGGCGCTCGCCTTCCTCGCCTCCCGGTAATAACGCACGACACAGGTAGCTTATTTTTTCCTCTAATACACCTCCCTTGCTTTTCTTACCTTCACCCCATGAGCTTTTTCAGAGATAAGGTGTGGCGGCCTGCGGGGTATTTTTGGGTGATGTGGCTGATCGGCATCGTGAGTGTGGTGCTGTTCTTCTTTGTTATCGCTACGGGTATGTGGGGACGGCTGCCGTCTTTGCATGAGCTGGAGGACCCTAAGTCTAATACGGCTACCGAGGTGATCAGCGCCGATGGTGTGGTGCTGGGCAAGTACTACCGCGAGAACCGCACCAATGTGACCTACGACCACCTGCCCAAGTGCCTGGTAGATGCGCTGCTGGCTACGGAGGATGTCCGCTTCTACGAGCATACGGGTATAGACCTGAAGGCCATAGGCCGTGTAGTAAAGGGCGTGATCAGCCGCGACTCTAAGGGCGGAGGCAGTACGATCACGCAGCAGCTGGCAAAGAACCTCTTCCCGCGGCAGAAGCGCAGGGGCAAGGTGCAGCTGGCGCTACAGAAGTTTAAGGAGTGGGTGATAGCGGCGCGGCTGGAGCATACCTTTACCAAAGAGGAGATATTGGCGCTGTATTTTAATACGGTACCCTTTAGTGATAATGCGTATGGCATCAGCACGGCGGCAGAGACGTACTTTAGTAAGCCGGTGGACTCGCTGAATGTGCAGGAGGCGGCGGTGCTGGTAGGCATGCTGAAAGGACCATCAGAATACAATCCGCGCCTGCACCCTGAGGCCTCGCGCAAACGCCGCGACGTAGTGATCGCGCAGATGGCCAATTATGACTTTATCACCGATCAGCAGCGGGACTCGCTTTTCAAACTGCCTATCGCGCTGAACTTTGACGCGGGCACGCATGAGGATGGACTGGCGCCGTACTTTCGCGAGTACCTGCGGCTCTATATAGCGGACTACCTGGATAAGCACCCGAAGCCAGACGGTACTAAGTACGACCTCTACAAAGATGGACTGAAGATATATACGACCATAGATTCGCGGATGCAGCGCTATGCCGAGGAGGCACAGCGCGAGCACCTGGAAGAGTGGCAGAAGCTATTCTTTAAGATGAGTGCCAGGGACCCGTGGAAGGAGTTTCCTGAGGAGTGGGAACGGACCTACACGCAGAGTGCGCGGTATAAGCAGTACCAGGCCGAGGGCAAGACGCGCGAAGAGATAGACACGCTGATGCGCACGAAGATGGAGATGCGCATCTTCACCTGGCAGGGAGAGAAGGATACGGTAATGAGCCCGTGGGACTCGATCCGCTACCACAGGATGATCCTGCAGAATGGATTTGTAGCGCTGGAGCCGGCCTCGGGCAATGTGCGCGCGTGGGTGGGTGGTGTGAACTACAAGTACTTCCAGTATGATCACGTCAACGTCAATACCAAGCGGCAGATAGGATCTACGTTTAAGCCGTTCGTGTACCTGGCGGCGATACGCGAGAAGGGCTACTCGCCGTGCTATGAAGTGCCTAATGAGCCGGTGACCTTTGAGGCGGGAGATCCACGCTTTCACCTAGCGGAGGACTGGACGCCGCACAACTCTGACGCCAAATACGGCGGTACGCTGAACCTGAAGCAAGGCCTGGCGAACTCTGTGAATACCATCACGGCCTACCTAATGCATGAGATGAGCCCTGCTACGGTAGTGAAGCTGGTACATGATATGGGTGTGGTGAGCGAGATACCTGACCAGCCTAGTATCTGCCTCGGTACGGCTGATATATCGCTGATAGAGATGGCGGGTGCCTACACCACCTTTGCTAATAAAGGAGTGCATGTGGACCCGATATTTGTGACGCGGATAGAGGACAGGACCGGGACTGTGATCGCGAACTTTGCTGCCGAGCAGCGCGAAGTGCTGGATGAGCCTACGGCCTATGTGATGATAGACCTGCTACGTGGTGTGGTGAGCTACGGTACGGGTGTGCGCCTGCGCTACCGCTACCACCTGCCCGGAGATATCATAGGCAAGACTGGTACAACACAGAATAATAGTGATGGATGGTTTATGGGCTGTACGCCGGACCTGGTCACGGCTACATGGGTGGGCTGTGAGGATAGGTTCATCCGCTTCCGCAGTATGGAGTATGGGCAGGGGGCCAGTACGGCGCTGCCTATCTGCGCGAAGTTTATGCAGAAAGTATTCGCAGACTCTACGGCGCTGGGTATCTCCCCGTCGCGGCAGTTTGAGCGGCCGGAGAAGCTGACCATAGACCTCAACTGCAAGACCTACGCCGGGCAGAAGGTGGACAGGTCGGCGGAGTTTGGAGACTAGTACGGGGCACTGGCAGCTCAATGATCTTTTGCCTACTTTTACGACGTGATCTTAGAAGAATTTGCTACACAATACCGGGATAGCCTGCCCAATCAACCGGGCGTCTATCGCTACTATGATGAGGAGGGGACCATCCTGTATATAGGTAAGGCCAAAGACCTGAAGAAGCGGGTGTCGTCGTACTTCAATAAAAACGATCACACCTTCCGCATCGCGCACATGGTGCGCAAGATCTATAAGATAGAGTTTACAATAGTGGATACGGAGCAGGATGCCTTCCTGCTGGAGAATAGCCTCATCAAAAAGTACCAGCCGCGCTATAATGTGAGCCTGAAGGATGATAAGTCTTACCCCTACATCGTGATCAAGAATGAGGACTATCCGCGTGTCTTCCTGACGCGGCAGCTGATACGGGATGGCTCAGAATACCTGGGTCCATATACCTCTGTAGGACAGGTGCGGATCATACTCAATCTGCTTACGACTATCTTCCCGCTGCGTACGTGTACGCTACCGCTGTCACAAAAAAATATCGATGCCAAGAAGTTTAAGGTGTGCCTGCAGTATCATATCAAGAACTGTCTGGGGCCATGCGAAAATCTACAGAGCAAGGAAGAATACGATGAGTCTATCCGCCAGGTGAAGGACATACTCAAGAGCAACTTCGGCTCGGTGATGTACTACCTGAAGGGTAAGATGCAGAAGTATGCCGAGGAGATGGAGTTTGAGCGGGCCAATGAGTTTAAGGAGAAGATAGACCTGCTCACAGACTACCAGAGCAAATCTACGATCGTAAATCCGAAGCTGAACAATGTAGATGTGTATGGCTATACGGAGACAGAAACGACGGCCTTTATCAACTACCTGCGCATAGGCAATGGTGTGATCATACAGACCAAAGCGCTGGAGCTAAAGCGGGTGCTGGATGAAACGCGTGAAGAGATGCTCGAGGCCGCGGTGCGCGAATGCAGCTTCTCAGATAAAATACAGATAGACGATCTCTTGTTACCGTTTCAGATAGAGATACCTGTGGAGGGGGTGAATGTGGCGGTGCCGGTAATAGGCGATAAGAAGAAGCTAGTGGACCTGGCCACTAAAAATGCACTCTACGCAAGGCAGGAGCGTATCAACCAGCAGATGACCTCAGAGGAGAAGAATCCATCCTTCCGGATCATGAAGACGCTGAAGGATGACCTGAAACTAAAAGATATGCCACGGCATATCGAGTGCTTTGATAACTCGAATATACAGGGAACTAATCCGGTATCGTCTATCGTCGTTTTTCGCGATGCGAAGCCTTCTAAAAAGGATTACCGCTGGTTTAATGTAAAGACAGTCGAGGGGCCGGATGATTTTGCTACGATGGAGGAGGCAGTGTACCGGCGCTACAGGCGTATGATAGAAGAAGGCAATCCGCTGCCTAACCTCATAGTCATAGACGGTGGCAAGGGCCAGCTCAGCGCAGCAGTCAAGAGCCTGGAGAAGCTCAATATCTATGGCCAGGTGCCTATAGTGGGTATCGCGAAAAGGCTGGAGGAAATATACTTTCCGGAAGATAGCCTGCCGCTCTACATCAATAAGAAATCTGAAGGGCTAAAGCTCATACAGCGGCTGCGTGACGAGGCGCACCGCTTCGGTATCACAGCACACCGCAATAAACGCAGCAAGGGGCAAACCACATCTGAACTCACAGCCATCAAGGGAATCGGAAATAAAACTTTCGAAAAGTTGATACAGCATTTCAAATCTGTGAAGAAGCTGAAAGAAGCGACGCAGAACGAGATAGCGGAAGTGATAGGAGATAGCAAGGCTGCTCTGGTCATAGCACATTTCGCGGGGGCGGTGGATGAGGCCACTCCTCAAAATGAAACAGGGCAAGAGTAAACTCCCGCCCTGTTCGTTATTGAAAACTTACCTGATCTTATTTAGTCACCGCGAGCACTTTAGTAAAGAAGCTGTTGCCAGCCTTTACAGTCACGTGATATACACCATCTGCGAGAGATGAGATGTCATACTTGCGATCATTGAAGCCTGTACTCAGCTGCCACTGGCCGGACAGTACCTCGCGGCCCAGCATATCTGTGAAGCTGACACTCACCGGCTGCTCTGTAGCTGCTACGATATCTATGGTCACCTGCGCAGATGCAGGATTAGGATAGATATTGTGTATGGTGATGCCATTCTGGCTCCCAGTGAGGGTAGCTGATACGATATTGCTGTAGTCAGACTTGCCATCATAGTCCACCTGCCTGAGGCGGTAGTAGTAGATGATGCCTGTGGCTACCTGGTGGTCGTCCGTATTGTATTTGATCGTGCTGTTGCTATTGCCGTGGCCGTCTAGCCATGTGATAGCCTCGAAAGTAACACCATCTGTACTGCGCTCTACCTGGAAGCCACTATTATTGATCTCAGAGGCGGTAGCCCACTCGAGAGCGATGTAGCGATCCTCTACAGGTGTCGCAGTCAGGTACATGAGTGTGACAGGCAGTGGCGTATTGGTCTGGTGGATACCGATGCCGAAGTCAGAGAAACCAGTCACGCCGGTACGGACCGCTGTAGCTACGCCAGCTGATATAGACTGTGTAGCATTGCTATGCGTACCGTAGGCGCTGGATTGTGCTGCGCCATTCAGCAGGCCGCAGCCGAGCCATGGTGAGCTGGCATTGGCACGCTTGATCACGCCCATGCGGGTCACGAGTGATGGTGCATTGCTGTAGCCCATAGCGTTTAGTGTGACATCGTAGGTGCCACTGGTCATCGTGCTGTTTGGCGTGAATGTCCAGAAACCGTTATTGAGGTAGTCGGCGATCTTAGAGCCATTGATCTGGCAGGTAGAGGTAGACGGTGCTGTACCGGACTGGCCGGTATTGAAGAAGCCAAGGAGGCTGGTCACGCCACTCTGGCTATTGAAATTGATCGTGCCCAGATCGTAGTATGAAGTATTGCCCACAGGGAAATCGTAAGCGCCACTGGCTGCTACATACCTCCGCAGGTTTCCTATCACATATTTATTGAGGCCATGACCGGTGATAGATGATGTAGAGGTATTGGATGAAACCAGTTCATTGCTACCAGTAGAGATGCGGCCTTTGGTAAAGGAGATCACACCTGTAGCTGTAGCTGTATTGGTCAGGGTCACGATGTCAGATGTACCGGACTTCTGTATATACATATTCACCATGCTGGATGGGAGGCCATTGCCTGAAACCATATCGCCATTGCCTACGAAGCCATAGCTGGCTGAGGTAGAGAAGGTGCGCGTGCCGGAGATACGTATGTTGCCATCGCTGGTGCCTGTACCGGAGGTCTTGATACCATTGGCAGAGCCGTATTTGAATGTAGCGCCTGCATTGATCGCAAAGTTGCCTGTGCCGGATATGTTATCCGTCTCGTCCAGCTGGAATACAGCCGGAGAGTAGACGTTGAAATTGCCCTTGATACCAAAGCTGGCTGTAGGGTTTACGTTATACGCAGTAGTATTTGCAGCATCTGCATTGATATCCATATTGTAGTAGCTGATGGTATTGCCATTGCCATCTGTAGCACGTAGCGCCTGGAGTGTAGTGGCATTGCTGCCATAAAACTCTACAGTGCCGCCGGTGAGCGAGTATGGTATAGTGATACCTGTCAGCACCGGCTGAGTTGTATTGAGGTTCTTGATCATGATCCGGCCGCCGTCCATCACGAGGCCGCCATCACCGGAGAATGAGATAGCATTGGCAGAAGCATCTACGCAGTTCACCACGGTATTGGCACCGGTGACTATCAGGGAGTCATTGATGGTCGCATCGGTAGAGAGGTTTTTGTAGTTGGTGCCATAGATATTAGAGCCGGAGAACTTCACGTTGTAGTAAGTCCTGTTGCCACGCAGGGTTTGTGCGCCAGCACCACTCAGCTCGATGGTACCACCATTGAGTGTATAGGCATTGCTCACGCCATCCATACGCGGTATCAGATCCGAGCTGCTGGAGCTGAGTGCTGGTATCTGGTAGAGCGTACCTGCGGCCATGGTCAGTGTACCGGTAGAGCCAGTGATATAGGCTGTAGCAGTCTCCAGAAACTGTCCTTTGCGGATATCTAGTTTGCCACCTGTAGCACTGATAGTAGTAGCATTGGTCAGGCCAGTAGACTGAGTGAGCGTCACGGAAAGGCTCTTATTGAGCAGGTCTATGATGATTTGCTTGCCATTTGAGCTGGTGCTGAGTGCATCTCCTGTCACCTGGTTGGCATGGCCGGTATACCAGAAGGTAGCGAGCTGGTTGAAAGTCTTGTTCGTATTAGCCATCTGTACATTGCCCAGCGTAGAAGATAGTTGTTGTATACCATCAGGTGAAGTGATCTTCAGCGTAGTATTTTGCTCTGTGGCAAAGGTATTGGTACCTGTAGCGCCGCTGGTCACCTTCTTGATCACGTTAGCAGTCAGGTTGTCCGCTGCAAAACCGAAATCAAGTGTACCACCATTTTTGACTGTGAAGGCTGATGTACGGCTGGTATTGCTGTTTACAGTCAGGCTATGATTCACTAGAGAGACGCTAGCTCCTGAGTTGATATTCATAGGCCATGCGGTCACTGTAGGAGTGATGTCTACGAGTTGTGTAGCGGTGCCGTTGAAATTGAATACTGCGCCGGTATCTGTAGTCGCATCATTGATCACAGAGTTGAGGGTGTCTATCACGAGATTGCCGGCCAGGTTGACCTTGATATTTCCTGCTGTACCGCCACCATTGTGGAAGAGCTTCAGTGTGCTGCCGCTGTATATTTGGGCATTCTCTGTGATATTGATCGTCTGAGTAGCGCTGCCACTGTAGCAAGCAGACAGTGCGAAAATACCTTCGTACAGGTAGAACCTGCCCACTGTCACGTTAGGGCTACCCGTATTAGAGGTCATGCCGATCACATTGCTGGCAGATTTATTGTCTATCCAGAGCGTATCGCAGAGATTCACCGTGATGCCACCGCCTATGATGGTCCATGAGCTGCTGGTAGGAGTCACCACAAAGTCAAGCAGGCCAAATTTTTTGCCACTGGAATTATTGGTAATTGTCGTGGTCACATTCATAAAGCTGCCGGAGCCGCTGGCTGAGAAGCCCCAATCACCAACAAATACCTCAGAGCCAGGCTCGAAGTTTTCGATACCATTCCACATGACGTGCGTATTGGTCACATCTGTGCTGCCCATCTCCATGTAGCCTCCGCTACGCACGATCAGATTGGCACTGGAGTTCATCTGGATCTGACCATAGACAAACAAATTTCCGCCTGACTTGGTCTCGAGTGATTTACCGGACTTGATGAAATCCACAGTAGGTGTAGATGCTGACTCCAGATCCAGTGTGCCACCGCTCAGGATGATGATGTCATTGTAAGAGTGACTATGATTACCACCACCATATACGTATTTGGTGATGATGACGCGGGTAGGTGTAGTGCTGGCATTTTGCGGAGACTTGCCACTCGGAGTCGGTCCCCAGCTGGTACCGTCGTAGTATTCCCATTGATCTGTAGAGCCTGAGGTACTATTGTTATACGATAAATCTGTATAGTCTATGGTCGGCCTGTAGTCACCTGTCTGATATACAAAGTTGATCACTGAAAGTACCGCACTGGATGAAGTCACCGTGCCGCAGGTGCCAGTCACCACCACTGAGTAGACGCTACCTGAGTCTGTAAGCGCCGTAGGGGATATAGTGTAAGTAGCCGCCGTAGCGCCAGAGATATTGCTGCCATTCTTCTTCCACTGATAGGTGAGGCCTGAGCCGGCCGCAGTCACGGAGAAAGTAGCCGAGCCGCCCACGCCGGTAGTAATATTAGATGGCTGGGTGGTGATAGAGGTAGCAGTATTGACAGTCACAGCCTGAGACGCGGTAGCCGTACAGCCACTCCGTGTAGCAGTCACTGTGTAGGTGCCGCTGCTGGTGAAAGTATTGGTAGCTGCCGCCGGTGTGCTGCCGCCAGACCAGGCGAACGTACTGCCTGCTGTGCTGGATGCAGTGAGCGTCACTGATGTACAGGCAGTAGTAGAGCCTGAGAATGTCGGTGTAGCAGGAGGTGTATTGACAGTGACAGCTACGGTAGCTGTGGCGCTGCCGCATGAGTTGCTCACGGTGACGGTATAGGTACCGCTGGTAGTGAAAGTATTGGCCGCAGTAGCCGGTGTGCTGCCACCGCTCCATGCGTAGGTAGTGCCACCAGATGCTGTGAGTGATACGCTGGTACAGCCGGTAGCAGTACCGCTGATAGATGCAGTAGGAGAGGTAGTGACAGTCACGGCCTGTGAGGCGCTGGCTGTACAGCCACTGAGTGTAGCAGTCACAGTGTAGGTGCCACTGGTGGTAAATGTATTGGCCGCTGTGGCTGGTGTGCTGCCACCTGACCAGGCATAAGTGCTACCACCTGTGCTGGATGCTGTGAGCGATACGCTATTGCAGCCGGATGCAGAGCCGGAGAATGTAGGCGTAGATGGCAGTGGATTCACAGCCAGGGTGCCGGTCATAGCGGTGGTGAAGGTAGCCGAGCAGGAGTTATTGGTAATGCCGGTGATGACGAGGCTCATACCATTGTCTGCCGTGGTCAGCGCTCGGGTGGTAAAGCTGGCAGTACCTGTACCGCTGGCATTGACACCAGTCACAGCTGTCTGGGCTACGCCATTGATGGTATAATTGATAGTATTATTGCTGGCACTGGCTACCAGACCTGTAAGGTCGATCACTGCACCCGCGCCGGCACATGCTGTACCGTTTTGTGCAGCTGTACTTAAAGTAGGTGTGGTACAGGACGGTTTCACTACTCCGTAAAAAGTAAAGTCATTGACACTGAAAGTACCTGCAGCCGCACCGGCATTGTAGCCATACAGGCGGAATGTGATAGCAGAAGTGATACCCTGATAGGTAGCACCAGACAGGCTGATAGTAGCACCGGTAGCGGTAGGACTGCCTATGCTGGCAGTGTAGCCATCCAGGCTGGAACGCAGAGAAAAACTAGCCGGACCGGTACCTGAAGCCTGGCCGGTATAGACAAAGGAACTGAAATTGATCAGATAGCCGGTGGCCGGAGTCAGTGTAAAATCATAGTAATCTGTCGAAGCTATAGATGTAGCGGTGGTCCAGCCAGAGGCGCTGTACCTGCCGCTGGCAGTGGCTCCGGCTATACCCGCACCGCGCCCGATACCTGAGACAGAGGCGAGATTACCATCTTTGGTATCACCGGTGATGTAGGGATTGTCAGCACTAGGATCACTGGCGGTGATAGCATTGGTCCAAATAGATGTAGTGACTGTCAAGGTAGCCGCACTGCTGGTCACAGCCGTACAAGGACTGGTGGCAGATATCACACAGCGGTACTGATAGCCGTCCATACTAGTAGTGGCGGCGCTGATAGAAAGTGTGGCTGATGTGACGCCACTGTATGGTGCGGAATTAGGCACGGAAGACCAACCGGTGCCAGTGTTATACTCCCACTGATACCCTGCTGCACCTGTAGCTGTGACAGAGAGGCTACCTGCACTGCCGCTCACGATCGTGGTAGATGCAGGCTGTGCAGAAATACTGATGGCTGTATTTATGGTCACAGCGCCAGAGCTGACCACGCCTGCTGTAGATGACCAGCAGGTTCCGTTGTAGGTGCGTGCATAGATAGTACCTGTGCTAGCCAGGGAGTAACTGCTGGTGGTAGGATTGGCAGTGGAGGTGCCGGTCGCCGCTGTTTGCCAGTAAATGCTAGCTGAAGGAGCGCTGTAGGTGAGCGTCGCTGCGCCGCAGCTAGGGTTAGCAGATGCGGTGATAGTGCCGGTAGGATCCGCGGGTAGGGTATTGACCGTGATCGCGCCAGATACATTGCTGGTCACGCTGGCGCATGGACTATTGCCGGATACGATGCAGTAGTAGTAGTAAGTGCCTACTGTGGCAGGCAGGGTGTAGGATGCCGTAGTAGCGCCGGTGATCAGCGTACCGGTTGTATTATTGGCTACTGTATTGACATACCACTGATAGCCGGTAGCATTGGAAGCCGTCACTGACAGAGATGTAGGAGAGAAGGCGGTGCCTGCGCATACAGTCTGAGCAGTAGTAGACGGCTGAGATGAAATAGCAGGGGCAATATTGATGGTCACCGAGCCGGAGTTGACCGTGCCGACAGACCAGCAGCCGCTCACGCCTGCACGCACATACATGGTACCTGTGGCAGCCAGACTGTAGGTACTGGTGGTAGGGCTGGCAGTGCTGGTACCTGAGGCTGCTGTCTCCCAGTAGATGGTGGCCGCAGCACCTGAGAATGTAAGCGTAGCCGCACCGCAGCTAGGATTGGCAGAGGCGGTGATAGTGCCGGTCGGGTCTGCAGGGATCGCATTGACAGTGATAGCGCCCGATACATTGCTCGTGACGCTGGCGCATGGGCTATTGCCTGATACGATGCAATAGTAGTAGTTAGTACCTGCTAGTGTATTGCTCGGGGCATAAGTAGCAGAGGTAGCACCTGATATCAGCGTACCGGTAGTATTATTATTGGATGCATTGATATACCACTGGTAGCCGGTAGCATTAGATGCTGTGACTGAAAGTGCAGTCAGTGTACCACCGGAGCATACCGTCTGCGTACCGGTAGACGGCTGAGCAGAGATAGATGGCGCTGCTACGATAGATACTGCCTGAGAGGCTGTAGCCGTACAGCTACCCAGCGTAGAGGTGACCGTATATATAGCGGATGTGGTAAAGGTGTTGCTCGCGGCAGATGGTGTGCTGCCACCTGACCATGCATAGGATGCACCTGTACCTGATGCTGTGAGCGTCACACTCGTACAGCCCGGTGTAGTGCCGGATATGCTCAGGGCTGGGTTAGGATTCACAGTGACCACGGCAGATGCAGTAGCTGTACAGCCGCTCAGTGTGGATGTCACAGTGTAGGTGCCAGATAAGGTAAATGTGTTGGCTGCTGTACCTGTAGAGCTGCCGCCGGACCATGCATAGGAGGCACCAGTACCTGTAGCCGTGAGGGATACGGTAGCGCAGGCAGTAGTAGTGCCTGTGATAGACGGCGTAGGGTTGGCATTGATGGTCAGGTTGCTGCCATTGTCAGCGCCGGATACGGCAGGAGTATTGCTCACTACGCGGATGCGGTACGCTGTACCTGCTGTAGCACCCGATGGGATAGTAACAGATACAGACTGGCTGCCGGAGCCATCTGAAGCCACGCTCTGAAGTGTGGTAGGGCTGGCGAAGCTGCCGGTAGCATCAGACAACTGTGCGGTGAAAGTAGCCGTAGGGAATGAGCTGGCTGCGCTGTATGTGAAAGGCACCGTAACACCTGATACGCCTTGGCAGAAAGGTGAGCCTGATATAGCGCCGGTAGTGATAGAGTTGCTGGTCACATTGATGATCACTTCATTGCTGGTCACAGTATTGCTGCACGGAGCGCCGTAGGTGGTCTGGCATACCACATAGTAGGTACCTACTGAGCCAAAGTTTGGCGTGTAGGTGGTAGCAGTGGCACCGCTGATGGCATTGCTGTATGGGCCACCTGATGCAGTACCATAGTACCACTGGCGGCTGGCGGGTGAGCTAGTGCCCTCAGACACTGTCAGCACTGTGCCGTTGGCACCTGTGGTGATGTTTTGAGTAGTGGTAGGGGCTATGGAGGTGGTATTAGTATTGACAGTAATGGCCTGAGATGCAGTGGCAGTACAAGTACCTAAAGTCGAGGTCACTGTATAGGTGCCGGAGGAAGAAAATGTATTGCTCGCTGCTGACGGAGTGCTACCACCGGACCAGGCATATGAAGCACCCGTGCCGCTGGCTGTCAGAGTGACGGAGCTGCAACCGGGAGTAGTGCCAGATACCGATAGGGTAGGATTGGGATTGACCGTGACGGCCTGGGAGGCACTGGCTGTACAAGTACCTAATGTAGAAGTCACAGTATAGGTGCCACTGGAAGAAAATGTATTGGCAGCAGTAGTAGTGGAACTACCTCCTGACCATACATAGGATGAACCTGTACCACTGGCGGTCAGTGAGACTACACCGCAAGCTGTACTTGTGCCTGATATACTGACTGTAGGATTCGCGTTTACTACTATCGCTTTAGAGGCAGAGGCTGTGCAACCGCTATTAGTAGCGGTAACAGAATAGGTGCCTGAGGAAGAATATGAAGCTGTACTTGTAGATCCACCGCTATTGGACCAGGCATATGTATTGCCTGCTGTGCCCGATGCAGTCAAAGTAATGGAGCCACAGCCGGGAGTAGTACCCGATATCGTGACAGAGGGAGCAGTACAGCCAGATGTAATGTTGACATCATCAATGGTGAGATTGACCGAGCCAGCCTTTGTGTATGTCCACTTTACATAGCGCGTGGCACTCAAGAGCGAAAAAGGACCATAACTTGTACAGGATGTTGAAAGTGTGATCGTTCCACTAACAGTTGTCCACGTACTGCCATTAGATGATTCCTGTAAAGAGATACTACAGCCTGTTGGTGTGGCAGTTGCCTTTGTAGTGAAGGTTACTGTACCTGGCTGGCTGCCAAAATTTACAATGTAATTGTCTCCACTAGTTGCGAATTTGCCCCCATCAGTAGTAGAGCATGCAAAAGTAGTAGCATAATTTCCGCCAGCATTGTCAGTCCATCCTGTGGGCGCTGAACCCCATGCCGTTCTAGTTAAGGGCAAAGAAGCCTGCGACCATCCAGTCAGACTCATTGCTACTAAAAAAAGGGTCAGCAGGGATTTGCTGAAAGAGAAACTACGAGACTGCTTAAGGTCAATCATTTTCTTCATCGGAATGCTTTAAAATTTTGAGCGGCGCAAAGGTACGGACAATATCCCTGCCAGCGAAGGTATTTCGCCCTTTTTTTGGGGTGATTTCGGTATTTTACAAGGTAAATACTGAAAACATAACACTGCATTAATGTGCTGATAATAAATTCAGTACAGATGTGTTAATACGACAATGTGAAAATGGCTTGCATTTCTGTCCTATACGCTATACCGGCCTGTCCTATCCACTATACCTATGTTCCTAAAAACTAGGCAATTGGGGTCACGGCTTCCTTTAGCCTGTCGGCCAGCTTTTTGACCTCGGAGCCCGCTTGGGATGGGATCTGGTCCATGGCGTATTCGCTGAGTGCGGTGATGGTGAGGGAGGGGTTTACACCCAGATTGCATGGCATGATGGAGCCATCGAGGATATAGAAGTTTTGATACCCATGTACACGGAAATTTTCGTCTACCACGCCTTCCTCTTTAGTCAGGCCCATAGGGCAGCCGCCCAGGATATGCGCTGTAGAAGCGAGCGAAAAGAACACCTCGCTGAATGCATTCTGCGGGATGCCGTTCACCTTGGCCGCATAGCGGTAGAGCGTCTCTTGGCCTATGGGTATGAAGCTCGGTACTTTCTGGCCGCTGTCATTCTGCATGCGCATGCTGCCGCGGCGCCAGACCATGCGCATAGAGTTCTCCAGCTCCTGCATGATGAGGAAGACCACAGACGAGCGCGCGATATTACCATTGAAGATAGTGCGGAGAAACTGTATAGGATGTGTGACCAGATTGCCCAGCATCTTGGCTGTACGCACGGGGGCGGGGCCATCTCCTGCGGCCATTACGCCGAGCTTCTGCATAGCACCGGAGCCATCGGGAAATTTGCACAGCTCGATATGCGTTTTCTCATCCGGGTCGAAGATCGAATTGATAGCGATGCCGTGATTGAGTTTGCGGTCAGCAGCTACGATGCCGCTGAGCATCTCGGAGTTGGTGAGGATATTCTCTCCGAGGCGGTCAGAGAGGCCTGACAGCGTACCCGTCTTATACTTCATGCGTAGCAGCAGGTCCATGGTGCCCAGTACGCCGCCGCTCATCACGAGGCCTTTGCTGCGGTAGACTTTCCTGCGCTTATTAAACCATGACGTACTGCACTCTGTATGGATCAGGTACTCATCATCTATATATTCTATCTTAGTCACGAGCGTTTCGGCCAGTATCTCCGCGCCAAACATATGCTCTGCAAACCAGAGATAGTTTTTGTCCAGCGTATTCTTGGCATTTTCGCGGCAGCCTACCATGCACGCAGCGCACTCGGTACATCCCTTGCGCAGCGGCCCCAGTCCATTGAAGTAGGGGTCTTTCTCCTCACCTGGTTTACCCAGATATACGCCCACGTAGTCTACATGGCCATAGGTATCTGCACGGCCCATATCGGTGGCTACCTCTTTCAGCACGCGGTCTTCTTCGTACTCCCTGTTGTATTTGGCGGAGCCGAGCATAAATCTGGCCTGATCATAATAGGGTGCGAGGGTAGCCTTCCAGTCCTTGATATGCGACCATATCTTATTAGTGTAGAAACTCGGCTTGGGCATCATATGCGTATTGGCATAGACCAGGGATCCGCCGCCTACACCCACACCCGAGAGGATAAAAACCTGCCGGAAAAAAGTGAGTTTCTGTATACCAAAGCATTTGACCAGTGGCATCCAGAGGTACTTGGCCACGTTCCAGTTGGTCGTGGCATAGTCTTCATTGCGCCAGCGTTTGCCCTTCTCTATTACGAGTACCTTGTAACCTTTCTCAGAGAGGCGCATGGCAGATACAGATCCGCCAAAGCCGGACCCGATCACGATGTAGTCATATGTATCAGGCATACCTGGGATTTATAATAGTGATGGGCGGATCAACGCCCTGATATAGTGTGCTGTATGATCAGCTAAAGCTAAAAATAAATGCAGGTACTAAGAAATAAACACAACCGCCCCGGGGGATGATATTTTTCATATTCTGGCCGGCTGGTGAGGCCAGTATATATGAGGTCAAAGCGCTGAAAGCCTTAACAGCCAATGCTTACAAAGTATTATGTGTGACTTATATGTGTTTTGAATAGTTTTGTTAAGAAGCATTAAAAGTGGATATCTTCTGTTTTTTATAATATTTATGGTCTTAGCTTTGCACCGTGAAAGAAGAAGTCGTGTCTACATCTACATATACATACCACAGCCTGCTGGCACCGGTGAAGGTGCTCTCTATATCGGTCCTTATAGCACTAAGCCTGAGCGCCTGCGTGACTAAGAAGAAGTATAGCGCCCTGGACGCGCAGTACAAGCAAATGGAATTTGCCAAGACGGACTGCGATACCAAGCTGGCCGCCAGCAAAGAGGCTAACGATAAGCTGAATACACAGAACGGCTACCTGCAGACGCAGATAGACGACCTGAGGAAGCAGCTGGAAGATGCGCGCAAAAGCAATACACAGGTGCTGACTACCCTGCAGGATATGTCTGTACTGAGCAATAAGCAGGCTGAGAGCGTAAAGCAAACGCTGCAGGCTATGGGCGAAAAGGACAACTATATACAGGGCCTGCAGTCAGCTATGGCGCGCAAGGATAGCCTGAATATGTCGCTGGTAATGAACCTGAAGGGTGCGATAGGCGACCTGAATGACAAGGATATCAATATCAAAGTGGACAAAAGCGCCGTTTATATAGATATCTCTGACAAGATGCTCTTCACCAGTGGCAAGGCTACTGTGACTGAGAATGCGAAGGTAGTACTCGGCAAGGTGGCCAAGGTGCTGAATGCACAGCCTGATGTAGAGTTTCTGGTAGAGGGGCATACGGACTCTGTATCTATCCATACCGACTGTGTGGAGGACAACTGGGACTTGAGCGTAAGGCGCGCCACCGCCATAGTGAGGATACTGCAGAAGCAATATGGTATAGCCCCTGCCCGTATGACAGCAGCAGGCCGCAGCCAATACCTGCCGGTAGACAATAATGACACGGCTGAGGGCCGCGCGCACAATAGAAGAACACGTATAGTCATCCTGCCGCAGCTGGACCAATTCTTTAAGCTGCTGGTGAGGAAATAAAGATTTCATAAATTGGGTTTTAGGGACGGGTCTTGGCGAAAGTCAGGACCTGTTTCTATTTAGGGACTGCCTGTCATCACTGCATACTATACTAGCCATACCTTGTAATCGCATGGGTATAAACTATTTCCGATATGTCAGCTTAACCATATACGTTTACGGTGACAAAAAATCAACCCACACAACCCAAGCATCACATGAGAATAACTCGACTCGCTATCATCCTGATCGGTATCGCTGCTACCCTGAGCGCCTGCGTGACCAAGAAGAAGTACAATGAGCTGGACCAGACCCTGAAAATGGCTCAAAACAGCCAGCTGGACTGCGAGGCTAAACAAGCCAAAAGCGCCATAGCTATCAAGAAACTGAATGATCAGGTAAAGGAGCTGCAAGGCACTGTAGACAGTATAGTGACCGAGGCTAAAGCTGCCGAAAAAGAAGCCAAGAACGGCCAGCTGGTCAACGTGCTGAAAGATATGTCTGTACTGACACCGGCACAAGCGGATAATGTGAACCAATCACTACAGCTGATCAGCGCCAGTGGCCTCTCTCCGGAGTCGCTGAAGTCTAACCTGATCAACAACCTCAAGAGCTCTATAGGTGGTGAGAGCGATACTGATATCACTGTATCATCTGACCGTGGCAATCTGTATATAGACCTGACTGACCATATGTTCTTTAACACAGGCAGCGCGGACCTGACCCCTCACGCCAAAGACATCGTAGGCAAGGTGGCAAAGATCCTGCAGACCTATCCTGATATGAACTTTATGATAGAAGGCCATACAGACAATAAGCCGATCCATACTGCTACTATCCAGGACAACTGGGACCTGAGTATCCGTCGCGCCAGCGCAGTAGTGCGCATGCTGCAAAAGCAGTACGGTATCAAGCCTGAGCGTATGACTGCTGCAGGCCGTGGCGAATATGAGCCGGCTGCACCAAATGATACCCCTGTTCACCGCGCAGAAAACCGCCGTGTGACCATCGTGATCATGCCGCAGCTGGATGACTATATGAAGCTGCTGATCAAGAAATAAGCAAATCAAAAATTACCATAGAAAGCCCGCCTGATGCGGGCTTTTTTGTTTCTTCGGGTTCAGTCTGCATGAGCGTCAGGTATTACATAGTGGTAGCGATCATACTGGCAGTATATGCCGTAGGCATGTGCGTAGATGTGATGGCCGTAGATGCGGCACAGTACGCAGAGATCAGCCTGGAGATGCTGCGCAGCAAGAGCTTCCTGCAGGTACATGCACTGGGCCGTGACTACCTGGATAAACCACCCCTGCTCTTCTGGCTTAGCTCGCTGAGTTTCTGGCTGTTTGGTGCGGGCACGTTTTCGTATAAACTTCCTTCTGTACTTTTCGCTCTGCTGGGTATCTACTCTACGTATCGTTTTGCGCTGCTCTATTATACCCGGCGGGTGGCACTGCTGGCTGCATTGATGCTGGCTACCACGCAGGCACTATTTCTCATCACCAATGACGTACGGACCGATACGATGCTGATGGGAGCGGTCATCTTTGCCATCTGGCGGCTGGCGGCGTGGACAGAGTCGGGTAGGCTGGGGGACCTGCTGGCGGGCTGCATAGGCGTAGGCCTCGCCCTGCTATCCAAAGGGCCCATAGGACTGATAGCTGTGGGGGCAGCGCTGCTACCACATATACTCATGAGAGGACAATGGCGCCTGCTGCTGCGCCCTGCGCTGCTAGCCGGTATAGGCCTCATAGCAGTAATGCTCATACCTATGTGCATCGGCCTCTATGAGCAGTATGGGGTGAAGGGATTACGCTTTTACTTCTGGACGCAGAGCTTTGGCAGGATCACCGGCGAGAGCGAGTGGAATAATCATCCTGATACTTTCTTTCTGCTCCATAGCACGGCCTGGGCCTTTATGCCATGGACACTTTTTCTATTAGGCGGCTGGATCACCTCCCTGATGGCTATAGTCAGGGATAGGACAGTCATGATGGAATATATATCGGTTAGCGGTTTCACGCTGGTGCTGATCGCATTGATGTGCTCGCACTATCAGCTGCCGCACTATAGCTTTGTGGTCTATCCGCTGGGGGCGGTGATGGCGGCACAGTTTTATGAGCGACTGGACCGGAGGACGGTCTGGTTCAAAAGTCTGGTCATAATACAGCTGATCATACTAGTGGCGATAGTAGTAGTGGCAGGTTTACTGCAGTATTGTTTCAAAGGGACAGATACTATCTCTTTGATCAGCCTGGTGATAGTGTTTATGGCAGCGATCATAGGGGTATTTACTGTGCGCAGCGGGGACCTTGTCATACGCGCATCTGTGGCTATTATACTCGCATTCAACCTGCTGATGAGTGCGGTCTATTTCCCTGCTATCATGCGCTACCAGCCGGGTAGCGACTTTGGCAGGTACGCACGGCTGTATACCGATGGTGTGCACGGTGAGTATGTGACCTATCACTACCTCGCGGGCTATGAAGAGGTTTTCTACTCTCATCATACGCCGCCGCAGGATATATGGGATCGCACTGTTTTCAAAAATAAACTGCAAGAGAAAAAACACCTTGTAGTGGCTACTACTGCGTACGGATGGCAAGATCTACAGCAGGCTGGTATCCGGCTCAAAGTGATAGAGGAGCGGCAGGCATACAGGGTATCCTCGCTCACCGGTACTTTTCTCAATCCTGCTACACGCGATGGTGTCTGTGAGAAAGTCTATCTGCTGGAGGCAGTGAGCGAATCTCAGTAGAAATCACTGTCAGCATATTGAATACATTTCCGGCTGTGAGATAAAATCTGGTCATTTACTATAGATCACCTACTATGCGTTACGTTTATTGTATCATCTTTCTCCTTGCATCCTACTATCTGCCGGCGCAGACTATCACGGGCTTTGTAGATATGCATGCGCATCCGCGTGGGGATCTGGCTTATGGCAGGGAATTGTTTTACGGAGCGCCTTATGGAGATATTTCTGTAGCGCTCGGTGACTGCCGTCATGATCATAGCCGCAATCTCGTGCGCAGCATCCTGGCCGCTCAGACCGAGCAGCAGAATAGCCCCGCCTGGAGAGATACCAAGAAAGGATATCCTGACTTCACCTCGTGGCCTGCCTGGTGCTCTATACTGCATCAGCAGATGTGGATAGACTGGATCCGCCGCGCTCACGAAGGCGGCCTAAATATCATGGTGGCGCTCGCTGTGAGCAGTCACACTATAGCATACGCCTCCAAAGGTCATGGCCCCTATGATGATGAGCAGGTGCTGCTGGACTGCGTGCAGGGCATCAAGGATCTGGTAGCGCATTCAGATTTTATGGAGGTGGCATATACGTCGGCAGATGCGCGGCGCATAGTAGCCAGCGGCAAACTGGCCGTGATCATAGGCAGCGAGATGGATAACATCGGCAACTTTTACAACCCACAGGATCACTACACAAGGGCTACCTTCACACCCGAACCAACCGAAGCACAGGTGGAAGCAGAACTGGATAAACTATATGCACTAGGCGTGCGCTATATCTTTCCGGTACACCTTAATAATACGGTCTTTGGCGGCACGGCGATATTCAACAAGACGCTGAACGTCGCCAATAAATTTGCTACCGGTGCAGAGTGGAAAGTGGAGCAGGTACGGAGCGATACGAGTGGCATCACCTATCACCTGGAGCATCCGGGTGCAGGGCTGCCGGCTATAGCCAAAGCCTTCATGCCACTGCTGATGCCTAAGAATGTGAACCCCGCTAAGATGGGAAACTATACGATCTGGGATACGCTGGCTGGCTATGGGCATCGCAATGCGCTGGGCCTGACAGCGCGCGGTAGGTTTGCTATCAGCTATATGATGCAGAAGGGCTACATGATAGACATAGACCACATGAGCGAGCGTATGACCGATGAGGTGCTCTCTATGGCAGTGACCTCTGACTACCCCGTCAATAGCGGGCACAATGAGCCTCGCAGTCTCTCACACAACGAAAATGGCCGCACCCTGCTGCAATACGCACAGATCACAAGGGTAGGAGGGATGATAGGCATAGGCCACGGTGCCGATGCTTCTGACTTTGTGCATACCTATCACACTGTAGCCGGTATCGTGGGAGCGCCTCACATGGCTATAGGGACAGATGTGGGGGGCTTCTCAGCACAGCCGCAGCGTGATACTAGCATCAGGCTGATCTATGATGACACATTCACGAGGTGCAAGACCGGCAACCGGACCTGGGATATCAACGTGGACGGCATGGCCCACTACGGCCTGCTGGCAGACTATGTGCGCTCGTGGCCGCTCGCAGGGATGAGCAGCACCGAGATGAAAGGCTTTATGAGCTCAGCCGAATACTTTGTGCAGATGTGGGAGAAGTGTGCGGATAGGAAAGCAAGTGTCAAGTGACCTGTAGAAATATATATTTGCCACTAGTAAAATAAGACAATGAAATCTCCCTCCATCTGGCTTCACATACGCGACATCCTGATACTACCCGGCATCGTGTGTGTCGTTATTCCATTTGCATTGTCTCATATAGATAGCCACCCATTTCCGGACAGTAATGCGCTGAGGTATGCAGGGGTGACCATCTTTGTGATCGGGCTGATACTGTGGGCTATACCCGTGTATCTCTTCTGGAAGATGGCATATGGCACACTAGCCCCATGGCAGCCGACGCAGAAGCTAGTGATCTATGGCCCATTCCGCTATACGCGCAATCCGATGATCACAGGTGTTCTCTTCATCCTGCTAGGTGAGGCGCTGTACCTGAATGCGACGGGTGTGCTGTGCTGGACGATCTGGTTCTTCTTTATGAATACGATGTACTTCATTTTCAAAGAGGAGCCGAGCATGCTGGCACGCTTTGGCGATGACTATGCGCAGTATAAGGCAAATGTACCCAGATGGCTGCCGCGGCTGACGGCGTGGAGGGGAGATGGTTCAAGTCTGGAGGCTTGACGAGTTGGGATATCTTAAAGTAATCAATTTTCACATTATGCAACCTTGGAATATATTCTTAGACACATCAGTATTACTGAAAGACCCGTCCTGGAGAGGGAACTTCAACAAAGAACTGCTTCAAATTTCAAAAGAACAAGAAGTCAATCTTTTTATGTCATCTGTCGTAGGGTCGGAGTTGGAAAGGAATTACGAAAAGCTTTTGGATGAACAGAATTTGAAGCTTTCAAAGATTATTGAGAATGCCGAGCATAATCAATTTTCTATTTCTAGTAGGTTAGAGTTTAATAAAGAGTTATCGTTAAATAGGTTAAAGCAATTCTATAATACTTTGCAAATTGAGGCAAGGCTTACAATTTTAAATTATGACAATGAATTCTTGCCTGAAATAGTTCGTAGATCTATTCATAAAATCAAACCGTTTTCAGACTCAAAAACGGAACTAAAGGACGCCATAATCTGGTTAACATATTCGAGATATGCAGAAAAGAATGGATTACCTAATTGCGTATTTCTGACGGCTAATGTTTCGGACTTTTGCAATATTGAATTATTAAAAGCAGATACTTATCAAATCCATAACGATCTCTTATTGGACAGTAATAAGTTTAAGATATATCCTTCCGTCAAAAATTTGCTGCAGTCAGAGAAAAAAGCATTACAGCTTGCCGACCAAAGATTTCGCACGTGGCTGAGTGATCAAAATATTAATAATGAATATGTTTTAGATATCATAAAAAATAATTTTGATGATTATATTAATAAAACTATACGTCAAAAATTTGAAAATTATGATTTGTGGCAACTGTTTGATGAGGACCATTATTTAACAGGCTACGTCACCATTGGTAGTTGCGATGTACTATATGTTGAGGATATTCACGTTGATATTTTTAGAGATGAATGTATTATATCAGGTGATTTATATATTGATATTGAAGTAGATGGTTATCAGTATAACTCCGTACGTGATCCTGGAGAAGATCGTCATACTTATTATGGCTCCCAAACAAGCTCACTAGCGGTAGTATTCTCTTTTTCATTGGATAAAGAAAAAGGTCCTAACAACTTCGAAATAAACATTATTGAAGTAGTTGGACGAGATTAAGCCTATTTCCACTAAATAAGACACTTTTAACATTATATTTGCCGTCCCGGCCCTCCCAAGGCTCCTGAAAAAGCTGAATTCTGTCCACAATTCAACTTTTTTTCACCTTTCATTGTGAACTTTAAGGAATAAAAGTATTTTTGCCGTCCCAAAAATAGCGTTAATGCCAACCATTCAACAGTTAGTACGCAAGTCAAGGACCATCATCCGTGCGAAATCTAAGAGCCGTGCGCTCGATAGCTGCCCTCAGCGTAGGGGCGTTTGTACCCGTGTATACACTACTACCCCTAAGAAGCCAAACTCGGCTCTCCGCAAGGTAGCTAAGGTACGTCTGACCAACTCTATAGAAGTGATCGCGTATATCCCGGGCGAGGGCCACAACCTCCAGGAGCACTCTATCGTGCTGATCCGTGGCGGTAGGGTTAAGGACCTCCCAGGTGTACGTTACCACATCGTTCGTGGAAGCCTCGATACTGCAGGTGTAGAAAACCGCAAGAAGAGCCGCTCTAAGTACGGTACCAAGCGTCCTAAGGCAGGTGCTCCGGCAGCAGCAGCAGGCAAGAAGAAGTAATTGAGAACCAAGAGTCAAGAAAAAAGACAATAAGATCATTATAATACAATGAGAAAAGCAAGAGCACCCAAAAGATTCCCTCAGCCGGATCCTAAGTTTGGCGATACGATCGTGACACAGTTTGTAAACAACCTGATGTACGAGGGAAAGAAGTCAACTGCCTATACCGTATTCTACAACGCCCTCGACCTGATCGAAGAGCGTACTAAGGAAAATCCTCTGGATATCTGGAGGAAGGCGGTACAGAATGTATCTCCGGCCGTAGAGGTGAAGAGCCGCCGTATCGGTGGTGCTAACTTCCAGGTGCCTACAGAGGTGCGTCCTGAGCGCAGGCAGTCTCTGGGTATCAAGTGGATCATCAACTTTGCCCGCAGCCGCAACGGTAAGTCTATGGAAGACAAACTGGCAAACGAGCTGATAGCTGCGAGCAAGGGTGAAGGTGGCGCATTCAAGAAGCGTGAGGATGTACACCGTATGGCTGAAGCCAACAAGGCTTTCGCCCACTTTAAGTTCTAATAGCTAAAAGTAAATATCGCTAAAGCGCAAAAACGCAAAATTGAAAAGATGATGCGGCTTTGCGCTTTCGTGATGAAATGGACAGGAAGAAATAAATAAAAAGGGCGGCAACGCCAAAACAAAATAACAACGGGAAATCATGGCAGGAAAAGACCTCACCCACACGAGAAACATCGGAATCGCGGCACACATCGATGCCGGTAAGACTACAACTACGGAGCGTATCCTGTACTACACAGGTGTGAGCCACAAGATAGGTGAGGTGCACGATGGTGCAGCTACTATGGACTGGATGGAGCAAGAGCAGGAGCGTGGTATCACCATCACCTCTGCCGCTACCCGCTGCGCATGGACATGGAAGGGTGAGAAGTATGATATCAACATCATCGATACCCCGGGCCACGTGGATTTCACCGTAGAGGTAAACCGCTCCCTGCGTGTACTCGAAGGTCTGGTATTCCTCTTCTCTGCTGTGGACGGTGTAGAGCCTCAGTCTGAGACTAACTGGCGCCTGGCTAACAACTATGGTGTAGCCCGTCTCGGTTTCGTAAACAAGATGGATCGCCAGGGTGCTGACTTCTTCAACGTGGTAACGCAGGTGAACACCATGCTGGGCTCAAACCCACTGGTAATGCAGATACCTATCGGCAATGAAGAAACATTCAAGGGTGTGGTAGACCTCGTGACAAACGAAGCTATCATCTGGAATGAGGCTGACAAGGGTATGACCTACGAGGTAGTGCCTATCCCGGCTGACCTGGTAGATGACGTGAAGATGTACCGTGAGAAGCTCCTCGAGCAGGTAGCTGAATTTGACGATACGCTGATGGAGAAATATTTCGCTGATCCAGACTCTATCTCTGCAGAAGAGATCCGTGCGGCTGTACGCCAGGCGGTGATCGCTGACAAGGTAGTGCCTATGTTCTGCGGTTCTTCATTCAAGAATAAGGGTGTACAGGCTGTGCTCGATGCAGTATGCGCTATCCTCCCATCTCCTACAGACAGGAAGGAAGTACACGGTACTAACCCTGACACAGAGGAGCCTATCATCCGCCAGGCTACTACAGATGGCCCGTTTGCAGCACTTGCATTCAAGATCGCTACTGACCCGTATGTAGGCCGTCTGTGCTACTTCAGAGTTTACTCTGGTGGCCTGGATGCAGGTTCATACGTATACAATACACGTACTCAAAAGAACGAGCGTATCTCTCGTCTCTTCCAAATGCACGCCAATAAGCAAAACTCAGTACCTCGCGTAGAGGCTGGTGATATCGCTGCAGGTGTGGGCTTCAAGGATATCCGTACAGGTGATACTCTCTGCGATGAGAAGAACAAGATCGTACTCGAGTCTATGATATTCCCTGAGCCGGTGATCTCTATCGCGGTAGAGCCTAAGACTCAGAAGGACATGGACAAGATGGGTCTCGCACTCGGCAAGCTGGCTGAAGAGGATCCTACATTCAAGGTGAGCTTTGATGAGGCTACTGGCCAGACCATCATCGCCGGTATGGGTGAGCTCCACCTGGAGATCATCGTAGACCGTATGCGTCGCGAATTCAACGTAGAGCTGAACCAAGGTGCACCACAGGTGAACTATCGTGAGAAGCTGACCAAGAAGGTAGAGCACCGCGAGACATACAAGAAGCAATCAGGTGGTCGCGGTAAGTATGCCGATATCAAGATCGAGATCGGACCGACCGAGGAGACTGAAGACGCTAAACTGGGTCTTACTTTCATCAATGATATCTTCGGTGGATCTATCCCACGTGAGTTTATCCCAGCTGTAGAGAAGGGCTTCAAGGAAGCCATGAAGACAGGTGTACTCGCAGGATACGAGATCGATGCGCTGACTGTACGCCTGTTTGATGGTGGTTTCCACGCGGTGGATTCCGACGCCCTCTCATTTGAGCTTTGCGCCAAGATGGCATTCCGTAATGCAGCGAAGCAGGCTGGTCCGGTACTCCTCGAGCCGATCATGAAGCTCGAAGTGATCACCCCAGACGAAAACACTGGTAACGTGGTAGGTGACCTGAACCGTCGTCGTGGTATCGTAGAAGGCATGGAAGCTAAGATGAATGCACAGGTCGTAAAGGCTAAGGTGCCACTGAGCGAAATGTTTGGCTACGTGACTCAGCTCCGTACGCTGACATCTGGCCGTGCTACCTCTACCATGGAGTTTCACAGCTATGCACCGGCACCGGAAGGTGTAGCTAAGGCGGTGATCGCTAAGAACTCTGGCAAGGTGAAGGAAGTAGAAGAGTAAATAGTAGTGAGTAGTGCGTATTGAATAATGCGAGCAGCCAACTACGACAACAAAGTCAAAATTTAAACACAATAAACGTCCTTTTAAAATGAGTCAAAGAATAAGGATCAAGCTCAAATCCTACGACCACAACCTGGTAGACAAGAGCGCAGAGAAAATCGTAAAGACTGTGAAAAACACAGGTGCAGTAGTAAGCGGTCCAGTGCCACTGCCTACGCACAAGAACATCTTCACTGTGCTGCGTTCACCGCATGCCAATGCTAACTCTAAGGAGCAGTTTCAACTCTGCACCTACAAGAGGCTCATCGACATCTACTCTTCATCATCGAAGACCGTAGATGCGCTCATGAAGCTCGAGCTGCCAAGTGGGGTAGAGGTAGAGATCAAGGCGTAGTAGCCATCTGTGTCCACGCCGCCGAAAGGTACGGTGTAGCAAACGTGCACTGGACAGAGTAAAAATACAAATGCAGCAAATGTGGGCTGCTGCCCTATCCGCAAGGAAGGGAGAGGAGGAGTATTGACATTATTTTAATTCATTTATGAGCCCCGGCGAGAGTCGCGGTTCCGCTAAAACAAACGACAATGAAAGGTATTATCGGTAAGAAGGTCGGCATGACCAGCATTTTTGACAACGGCAAGTATGTCGGAGTAACTGTAATAGACGTAACGGGCAACACTGTGACTCAGGTGAAGACCAACGATACAGACGGCTACTCAGCAGTACAGGTAGGTTTTGATGACAAGACTGAGAAGGCTGCCAACAATGCAGAAAAGGGCCACGCTAAGAAGGCTAACACGGCTCCTAAAAGGAAGTTCGTAGAGTTTCGCAACTTTGATTTTGAGAAGGCTGTAGGCGAGATCATCGCACCAGATATCTTCGCAGATGGCGAGAAAGTAACGGTAGTAGGTACCTCTAAGGGCAAAGGCTTCCAGGGTGTAGTAAAGCGCCATGGATTCTCCGGTGTGGGTATGGGATCTCACGGTCAGCATGATCGTATGCGTGCTCCGGGTTCCCTCGGTGCATCATCTGATCCTAGCCGTGTATGGAAAGGTCTCCGCATGGCAGGCCGCATGGGTGGCAACCGTATCAAGACACAGAATGTAAAGGTAGTAAAGGTAATGGCTGACCAGAACCTGATCCTCCTCGGCGGCTCTGTACCGGGCGCTATCGGCTCATACGTAGTACTCGAGAAGACTAAGTAAATCTCACAAAAGCATATTTTTTTTGCCCCTTCACTCCGGTGGAGGGGTTTTTTATTGCCTCTATGAGAGCCTTTCATAAAGACGAAGGAGCCCCACCACTCTATATGCAAATAAAAAAGCCATCCTATTAAGGATGGCTTTCGCTTAATACGTTTATCCCTTACAGCTTCACAAACCGGCGCTGTACGGAGGCTTTGCCGTCTGATACGCGCACCAGATAGATACCACTGGAGATGCCCTGTGTGTCAAAAGTGATGTTGCGCTCTCCGGCCGGCAGCTGGCCGGCATAGATAGTCTTGACTGCACGGCCTGTCATATCTACCAGATCTATCGTAGCATCATTAGCCTTGCTGCTCATGATGTTTAGCGTTGCTATGCCTTGAGTAGGGTTAGGTTGGATCGTCATATCACTCACGGCGGAGCTCACACGTGATATGCCTGCAGTAGACTGGCCGATATTGATATTATCTACATACAGGTGATTGGCAGAGCGGGCGCTACGTGCAGTGATCTTAAAGAGTACACCGGTGTACTGATTGTATGTTGCAGGGATAGTGGCGGTCACTGTCTTCCAGTATTCATCAGCCTGGCCAGGAGTGTATGGTCCGTTTGTGATCGCTCCGGCGTTATACAGGTTATGACCACCTTCGTTAAAGTAAAGCCTGTTCCACGTCAGGCCACAATCTTTCGAGACATAAAGCGAAAGAGCAGCCAATGAGTCGCTCATGTGGTTGTTATCATATGTCGCAAAAGAATAGTCAAAGGAGAAGGTCATCTGGCTGATGTCTACATTATTCATATCTATAGGTGGGGATACCAGTTCGTCTATATCTCCATCCAGACGGCTATTATACATGTTTAGCATCTGGCTGGCACCGCTATAGTGCCCGGCACTGGTGACTCTACGGAAATAAGTGTTGTTATTATCATAATTGACCGATATCCAGCGGTCGCTGGCTGTATTATCTTCAAATCCTTCAAAATATGGCGCCAATACCGAGTTTGCATCACATACGTACACCATAGACTTTACTTTCTGTGCGGTGCCGTTTTGATTGGTCACGGAGAGTGTCACTTCTTTCCAGCCCGGCAGGCTGAAGCTCACCTGCGGAGCTACATCAGAGGTAGTAGAGGTGCCTGTATCTGCATCAGACGGGAAGCTCCACCTCCTGCTCTGCACCTCAGCATTCCATGATACGTCTGTGAACTTCACATTCTGGCCAGTACAGACATAGCGCATATTGGCAGCAAAATCTGCTACAGGTATGGCGCATGACTGCACATTAGGATAAGTCAGAGGTTGATCTGTACCGGTAGCGAGCAGATTGGCCTGGCTCCAGATGTTGCTTCTGCCTGAAATAGGATTACTGAGTGCGGCCTGGGCTCTGACTACCTGCCCTTTGGTAAACATAATATGGCAGCTGGAATAGTTCATGATGTTCTGTACATTGGCTATACGAGAGGTATCGCAGGATATCTCATTCAGAGGGCAGCTGCCAAAATCGCCCTTTGTAGGAGGGGTATCATCCACATCATCGTCGCCACAATCTTGTCCCGGATTGTTAGTATCGCCCCAGGTATGTTTTAGATTCATCCAGTGGCCGCTCTCGTGAGCTATAGTGGGCCTCTCGTATGAGCTGCTACGACCCACCCCATCAGACATGACCAGGATACCGTCTATAATATCATTGTTGGTATAGCTCGACACGGAGCCCGGATAGTAGGCATATGCCAATGCTGAATTATTGGCTTTGCTCATTGTCTTTATCACCCAGATATTGAGGTATTTTTCGCGCGGCCATGGATGTTGTTTGTTATTGTCATCACCGTCATAGGTAGTAGATGAGTAGATACGCTCTATACCATTGGTACAGTGTCCATCAGGGTCGATCTGTGCCAGGCGAAACTCTACATTCGTATTCCCGATCAGGGTGTCAAATGCAGGGACCACAGTTGCCAATTCGGGATTGGTAGCGCTGGCATATTGATTCCAGTGTTCCATTTCCAAAAAGATTATCGAGTCTGTGAGATCCTCAGCACCGGCATCATGGATAATGTGGAATACTACCGGCACTACATATGGACCACTACGCTGGCCGGAGTTAGCCCTCTTTTCACGAATAAAGGCCCGGGTGAAGGAGTCAAGCAATTGCTCAGATACTAGCCGCTCCGGGTGCAGGTCATACTGACGCTGGCTCATCTCGCCGGCCAGACAGCCGATCGGGTGACTCTGCGCCTGAGCGAAGCCAGCTATAGAAATAAGACATAGTAGTACAACAGTGTATACGTTTTTCATTAATGATTTTTATAAAACCAAAGTAGCCCAAAATATGGCAAATGACCAATACTCAGCCCGTTAAATGACAAAAGATTGACAGAGATGGGACTATTCTATGACACTGCAGTGGCGGTTCTCAGAGGCCACCTTCACTCACATCTACAAAGAGCATTTTGAGTGCCAGCATCATACCGTATGCTACTACCATATAGAAGGTGGTAGTGATGAGTATGATACGCACCTCCCATGAATTTGCAAAGTATTTGCCTGTCATAAGATAAACGATGCCATACATGATCGCTGTGATCAGAGCATAGTAGATAAAGGAAGTGATGAGGTACTTTTTATTGTCCTGCGCCAGCAGGCACAGCCACGGATTGAACATGACGTAAAACACTACTCCGAAGCAGCCGGCATACATCACCAGGTCATCTGAGTGGAGCGCATACTTAGCTACGATCAGCAGCAGCAGTCCGAGTATGGAGATGAAAAAGAATTGTTTGGAGGGGGTAGCGCCCTTCAGCGCAGATGCGGTGAACATCTCACCGGGTTTACGCATATTATCCTCGCTCATGTAGCTATTTTGGCGGCAAAGATAGAATATTCATTTTCCCGCTTTGGTAACAAATATCACTGAACGATCACTTTGCGCACTTCAGTATGTGTGCCCTCGCTGATAGAGACATTATAGATACCTGTAGCCACGCCGCTCAGGTCTATCTGGTAGGAGTAGAGGCCATTGATATGCTTGAAGTCTTCTTCATGTACCACAGCGCCCAGTACATCTGTGATAAGCACAGATATCCTGTCTACCATATCTGCCGCAGATATCATCAGTTGAAACTTGCCATGATTCGGATTGGGGTAGATCTGGTACTCTATCTGCACGCCCGGGTCTGAGACACCGGTAGCAGTACCCTGAGTAGTAAAGGACCTGACAGCCGAATAAGCACTGCTACCCGCAGGGCATACGGCGCTCACGTGGTACTCGTAGGTGGTGCCGGGAGTGAGGCCTGTCAGGTATTTAGCTGGTGAGCTGGCTGTGGCGCTGGCCCACATGGATGAGGTGGCAGGCTTGTACTCGAGTATGTAGGACGTGGCTCCGGATACGGCAGACCACTGTATAGTATCAGTCGGAGATGCTACTATACCCGTGGTCAGGGCTGATGGTATAGTACAGCTACCCGTAGTGGAGCCCGGCGGTACACAGCCTGCAGAGGTCGCTATAGATGCACGGGCACCGCCCGCAGCGAATAGTGACTGCGCGCGCAGCGCCTGCCCGGCAGTGAACATGGTCATGCATGCATCATCCGTATAGTCCATAAAGTTCATGAACATATCCCCGTCAGGCGCATTGGAGCAGGAGATGTGGGGGAAAGACGGGCAGCCGAAGTTCTCAGAGTACTGTGAGGGGGTGTCGTCTACATGATCCGTACCGCTGCAGTCCCCGCTGGTATTGCCCCATATATGGTAGAGGTTCATCCAGTGGCCTATCTCGTGGGTAGCGGTGCGGCCCTTGTCGTATGGTGAAAGGGCAGTGCCTATATTGCCAAAGGCTGTATAGTTGATCACCACACCATCTGTCTCGGCGGCTCCTCCCGGAAACTGTGCATACCCCAGCAAGGCGGTACCCAGGTTGCACACCCACAGATTGAGGTAGCTGGCTGCCGGCCAGGCATCGTCGCCTCCCTGCGCAGTATATTTTACAGTATTGCCCGTGGAGAAAACTGAAGCTGTAGTAGACTTTCTGACGATACCAGTCGTGGCATTGCCATTAGGATCGCGTCTGGCCAGGCAAAACTGGATACCCATGCTGCCACTCACCGGCTGGAAGGCTGCAGGTGTAGATGGCCAGTTGCTGTTTGACTGGCTGTAATCTGCATTGAGTATATCTATCTGGGATTGTATCTGCGCGTCAGTTATGTTTTGCGTAGCGCCATTGTAGATCACGTGTACTACTACAGGGATCGAGATCACTGACCGCGAAGACGTGCCCGCAGGGTGCTGTGAGACATATCGGACTGTCTGGGCCTCTATATCCTGCCTGGAGATAGCCACGGCCGGATTGTCACGCAGCATCTGCTCCAGCGCCTCCATAGAGCCGCACTGACGGTGCTGGCCATAGCTGGCCGCAGTCAGGCAGGTGAATAGCAGAGCTTGCAAAAAGCTTTTCATCCGGGGGGCGGTTTCTAATAATATAATATACGGGAGTCCTGTGCGCAAGTGACAGAATACAAAATCATTGTTGTAAGAAGCTTTTTAATGGGCTGATTCAGCATTTGACCGGGGTAATGTTTCCGGATAGTTAAAATTCTATTTGCCAGTAGTTTATCATGACCATAATCACCGATTAGTCTTGCAGCCTATCGCTACATTGGCTATATTTAGCACCACCGACCTACTTTTTTTCTGACCTCAAACAATCTACCGCCACAATGGCTAAAAAGACCGTTGCAGCCGCTCCTGCATTTTTCCCTGCCGACTGGCCTGCTGATGGCCCCATAGACCTCAAACTACATGACCTGCCGCACTCCTCCTCCTCTACAGAGTGGTGGTACATGCATAGCCATATCAAAGCGGGCAAGAGGAATTTATCCCTCTTCGCGTCCTTCTTTGTGACTGTAGTAGGATATGACAAGAAGGCTAAGCGGCCGGACTACGGATACTCCGTGATCTGGGGCATCTCTGACCTGGACAATAAAAAATACCATACCGTATCTCTGGTAGACAAGCGTGCGCCGCAGCTAGGTATAGAGCGGATCAAGAAGGGGCAGCTGGTCAAAGATCCGCATCTGAAGCGGGCGGCCCTGGAGATGCTGGATAAAGGCGTGGTGCCATATCCCGATGAACTGCTCACACGCGATGTGGTCATATCCAAGGATAAACTCTCCCTGGATTATGATGGCAATACCTTCAAAAAGAAAAAGGATGGCAACTATGTGCTGCACCTCGCACACAAAGAGCTAAACATAAGTGTAGATATCGAGTTTAGCCCGCAGAAGCCGCCTACAAGGCATGGTGATAATGGCGTAGTGCGCGGTGTATCTGCAGAGGATATGTTCTACTACTTCATCCCACGCAATAAGGTGACCGGCAAGATCAACCTGAAAGGGGAGAAGCTTCAGATCACCTCTGCCTCGGGCTGGTACGATCATGAGTTTGGCGCGCATCCGGAGAAGAAGAATGAAAGTGATGAAGCGAAGAAAGATGTCTCATGGAACTGGATCGCTGTGCAGCTCGACAATAAGTGTGAGCTATCGGCCTACGACCTGGTAGACCTCAAGACCGGCGAGGACTGCGGCTCCTTTATCATACTTATAGATGAGAAAGGCAATCGCCATCATTCCCGCAATTATACTTTCAGACCATTCGGTGAGGAGTGGACCAGTACGCGCACTTTCAATACCTATCCCACTGCGTGGAAACTCACGGCACCGGATTTCAAACTGGATCTGGTCATAGAAGCGGCATTTCCCAATCAGGAGTTTGCTACGGTCATCTCAAAGCCGGCCTTCTGGGAGGGCCGTATGAATGTGAAGGGCAAGATGCGCGGAAAGGTTGTATCCGGGCCGGCATATATAGAGCGCCACGGATTTGTCAATAGTTCTGACCTCAAGTCATTCCTCAAGGCGGTGTCAAAGCAGACGCTGCGCTCTGTCAATAAGATCGTACCACTATCTTTTGGCCAGGATAAATTTGAAGAGTTGGTATCCAAGAGAGGCAATCATCGCCTCACAGAGGATCTGGATAAGCAGGCATACATAGATACATTCCTCCGCCCTATACGCGAGATCACCGACCGTAGCGGCAAGTCATGGCGGTCCTATGCTACCATAGCCTGCTGCGATGTAGTAGGGGGCAACTCTCAGGTGGCCATAGACTGGCTGGCCCTGCCAGAGCTCATGCACGTCGGCTCACTGATGGTAGACGATGTGCAGGACAAATCTCACGTGCGCCGCGGCGGCCCTGCTGCCCACACAGTACACGGAGAGGCCACAGCTATCAACTCTGGTACTGCGGCCTACTTTCTCGGTCAGATATGTATCTACGAGGCAGATATGCACTACGAGGAGAAAGTACAGGTATACAACTGGTACTTTGAGGCGATGCGTGCCTCGCACAGCGGCCAGGCTATGGATATCAAGGGCCTCGACTACATGATGCCTGAGGCGCTCAAAGATGACAAAGTCGCAAAGCTCCTCGCTAAACGTGTACTCGCTACCCACAGACTCAAGTCTGCCGCACCGGCCAGCTACCTGGCACAGATCGGTGCGCTGATAGGTGGTGCCTCGCAGGAGCAGATAGATGCGCTGGGAGACTACTATGAGAAGCTGGGTATAGCCTTTCAGATCATAGATGATACGCTAAACCTGAAAGGTTTCAAAGATCACCTCAAGACAAAAGCAGAGGATATCACAGCGGGCAAGATCACCTATCCTATAGCTGTGGGTATGGCTATGCTCGATCAGGCTGACCGCCGCAAGCTATGGAAAATAGTGAGCGCAAAGACCAGCGATGTAGACCAGCTCGCGCAGGCCATAGCCCTGCTGGATAAGCATAAGGTAATAGAGAAGTGTGAGCGCGAAGCGCGTACCATGCTGGAGAAAGCCTGGTGGCGCCTGGAGCCGCTGCTCAAGGACTCTATGGTCAAGCTAAACATGCGCGCCTTCGGCTGGTTTGTACTCGACAGGACTTATTAATAAATAGTAATCAGTCGATAATTGGCAACTGAGGTACAGCCACGTATTGAAACTATCGCTGCTAAAAAATTAGTGGGAAAGAGAATACGGATGTCTATCACAGATGATACTACATCCGAGCTATTTCGCAGCTTCATGCCGCTTCGCAAGACTATAGCGGATCAAATAGGTACAGATGTGATCTGTATGCAGGTGTACGATGATTTCAAAAGCTTTACACCAGATACTTTATTTGATAAATGGGCAGCAGTAGAGGTGAGCGAGTGGAATGCTATACCTGCCGGGATGGAAACATACATGCTACCGGCCGGTACGTATGTGGTGTTTCTCTACAAGGGGAATCCTGCTGATTTTGCGCCCTTCTTTCACTATATCTTTTCCGAATGGCTGCCACAGTCCGCTTATGAATTAGACAATAGGCCGCACTTTGATCTGCTCGGGGAGAAATATAAGAACAATGATCCCGCATCTGAGGAAGAAATATGGGTACCGGTGCGTCCGCGCGGTTAAAGTGATTTCGTTATTCCCGCTACATTTATATCTTTGTCGTCCTCGATACAGAGGGCTTTTAGCTCAGTTGGTTCAGAGCACCACGTCGACAACGTGGGGGTCATTGGTTCGAGCCCAATAAGGCCCACAAAAAATGGGACTGATCACAGATCGGTCCCATTTTTTATTTATGCAGAATGCTTAAAACTCTTTTCCCTCCTTCGTCATCTGCTCCAGCAGCGCCGGTACCGCGAAACGGTCGCCATAAGCCGCCTGCAGCTCTTTAGCACGAGCTACAAAGCCGGAGAAACCATAGTCATTGATGTATTGCAGCGTACCACCCTTGAATGGTGCAAAGCCCCAGCCGAAGATAGAGCCGATATTGCCATCTGCTACAGATGTGAGTACACCCTCCTCCATGCAGCGTACGGTCTCCAGGCACTGGATGAACATCATCCGCTCGATCATTGTTCTTTGATCGTCGTCTGCTTTGTGTGGGAAGGCCTCTGCCAGTCCCGGCCAGAGAAACTTCTTGCCGTCCTTAGGGTATTCATAGAAGCCGCCACCTGCTGCCTTGCCTATCCGCTTCAGGTCGTTGACCATTTTGTCTACTACCTCGTAGGCACGGTGTACAGGAGGTGTTTTGCCTTCTGCCTTCATGTCTTCCTCTGTCTGCGTACGGATATGTGCTATCAGGCCCAGGCTCACCTCGTCAGTGAGGGCCAGTGGACCTACCGGCATACCTGCCTGCAGGCCTGCGGCCTCTATCGCGCGCGGATTATTGCCCTCTGCCAGCAGGGCTATACCCTCCAGCACATAGGTGGCAAATACGCGCGAGGTATAGAATCCACGCGAGTCATTGACCACAATAGGAGTCTTCTTGATCTGCTTCACAAAGTCAAAGGCACGCGCCAGTGTTTCATCTGATGTTTCCTTGCCTACTATGATCTCTACCAGTGGCATCCGGTCAGCTGGAGAGAAGAAGTGGAGTCCTACAAATTGCTTAGGCCGGGATGATTTCTCTGCCAGACCTGTGATAGGCAGTGTAGACGTGTTAGAGGCAAATACACCTGCGGCGTCCATTTGTGCCTCTGCCTCCGCGGTCACTATTGCTTTGATCTTTCTATTCTCAGTCACCGCCTCTATGATCAGGTCGCAGCCTGCCAGGTCATTGGCATCGGCAGATGCTTTGATGCGATTGAGTATCTCTTCTGCTTTTTCTTTGGTCGCCTTGCCCTTGCTCACACGCTTCTTCAGCAGATCGGCGGAATAAGATTTTCCCTTATCTGCGGCTTCCTGGTTTACATCTTTCAGCACTACCTCCAGGCCGCTCATAGCGCAGGCATAGGCTATACCGCTGCCCATCATGCCCGCACCGAGTATACCCACTTTCTTGAAGCTGAATTTCTCTTTGATGGCTGGACGTGATTTACCCGCATTCAGCGCATTCAGCTGCTTCCAGAATACGTTGATCATATTCTTGGCCACCTGCCCCGTAGCCAGCTGGGCAAAATAGCGCGACTCTATGCGGGTAGCTGTCTCGATATCTACCATCGCACCCTCTACTGCTGCTGCCATGATAGCGAGCGGAGCAGGATAGTTATTGTGTGTCTTCTTGGCCAGCATGGCAGGCGCTATAGGCAGCATCTGGGCTACCTTGGGCGTGAGCGGAGACCCGCCCGGTATCTTGTAGCCATCCTGGTCCCACGGTTGTTTTACAGATTTATTGGCCAGGATGTAGTCCGTGGCTTTCTTGAGCAGGTCCTCTTTGTCAGTAGCGAGTGCGTGTACGAGGCCATCACTCAGCGCTGTTTTAGGATTTACTTTCTTGCCCTCTGTGAGGTACAGGAATGCAGGCTGCAGGCCTATCAGGCGCACCATACGTGTCACCCCGCCACCACCTGGTAGCAGGCCGAGTGTCACCTCAGGCAGGCCGAGTTCTACTTTGGGCTTGTCCCATACTATGCGGTAGTGGCAGGCCAGTGCCAGCTCAAACCCTGCTCCGAGTGCTGTGCCGTTGATGGCTGCGACTACAGGCTTGCCCTGTGTCTCCAGCCAGCGGAAGCCCGCTTTCAACTCCTGCGCCCGGTCAAAGAAATCTTTTGCATCACTCGTAGCAAACATCTCATCAATATCTGCACCGGCCAGAAACGTCTCCTTGGCAGAGGTGATGATCACCCCGCGCAGGTCTGTCTCTGCCTGCAGTTTGCCCAGTGCCTCACGAAAGGAAGCCCCAAATGCGAGGTTGATCACATTGGCCGAGCGGCCCTCCAGGTCCATGGTCAGGGTCACGATATTATTGTCGTCTTTGCTGTATTTGAATGCCATTTTCTATGTGCTTTTAATGCTGCGCTAATGTGACAATAATCCGTCAAAAAGCACAGTGGCGCTGGCGATTTTATGGCATAAAAAAGGCCGGTACGAGACCGGCCTGTATGAATTTGAAAATGTTAGAAGATTATGGGCAAACGCCATTAGTACCTACCGGCAGCGTACCAGAGTAGTTTTGAGTATTGTTATTCCAGTTGATACCGCAGCCAGGAGCGCCGCCATTGCCCTGAGGACAAACGCCGGTAGCACCTACACCGTTAGATGCGCCACCGTTGGCACCTGGCATACCCAGGTCACCCCCAGCACCGCCGCTGCCATTGTGGAATGTACTGCCAAAGCTCAGGAAGCAAGGTCCTTGTATAGTTTGGGCGCCACCGGCACCGCCTGTGGTATTACCAGCTGCAGCATCACCACCAGGTTGTCCTGGGTTAGACTGACCGGCATATGAGCCACCTGTAGTCACACCTCCCACACCTGGTATAGAGCCAGAACCACCACCACCACAAGCACCTGGCCTGATAGCTGTGGTACAGAGTGTCACAGAGAGGTCAGAGCCGGCACCACCGCCACCGCCACCGCCGCCTATCACGCCTTGGTTGATTATCTTGACATTGCTGCCGCTGACAAAGATCGCATCACCACCCGGATGACCATCGCCGATACCCGCGCAACCACCGAAGTAGCTGCCGTAGCCCGTCTTGTCTCCGCCATCGCCACCACGACCTGCTATTGTACCCTTATTGATGATCGTGATCTGTGAACCTGAAGGGAACACACCTGTGGTCATGGCCGGAGTCGGCACACCACTGGAGTTCAGTGTATTGCTACCCACGGTCACACCTGGGTCCACGATAAAGGTATCGAGCACCGCACAGGCAGGGGAGCCTGCGAGTGTAAAGAGGTTTACGTTAAAGGTATTGGCTGAGATATGGATGGCCTGGGCACCTGTGATGGTTAGCGTATATACAGCACTGGAGGTGCTCACACCTACTGCAGAGATCACTGTGATCTGGTAAGTGCCCTGCAGGGCGCATGAGGAGCTGATATCCATCGTAGTGCTGCCTGGTACTGTCGGAGTACTATTAGCAAAGCTCACCTGGAGGCCAGGATTGCTCGGAGACACTGTATAGCTTAGAACGGCATTGCCGGCATTCACAGCACAGGCGCTAGGATTGCCTATGGTGATGGTGCTAGATGCTACTACGCCGCCTCCAGCACCTTGAGCCTGAGCCAGCGTGATGGTAGCTGCCGCAGGTGACAGTGCTACTGCAAAGTCAAACACTGTCAGTGTATAAGTAAGCGTTCTCACTGTAGAGCCGGATGTAGCCAAAATGGTGATCGTATAAGTACCATTGGCTGCACTCGGCAGGGCTGTCATGGTCATGACAGATGTGCCGGTAGGCAGCAGGTAGTTGTTAGAGAAGTTTACCAGTACTCCTGCAGGTACACCGGCAGCTGAGAGTACTACGGGTGAAGCAGTACCCGTCACCAGGCTCACAGTGATGGTGTCTGCTACATTGCCAAAGTTTGATTTGAAAAGGCAATCAGAGTTATGACTCTGGGATATAGAATAGTCAAAAGCACATACTGTCTGGCCCACATTGGCCCAGCAGGTGCCATTCCAAAACTGATGGACGTTCAGTGTGTTATTGTACACCGTCAGGCCGGGAGTAGGAGAGGGTATAGCAGCTATCTGCGCTGCCGTCAGTGACGGCAGGAGTATACCTTTGCTGGTGCTCTTTATATCGAGCACAGCATTAGGATCCGGCGTGGGCTGGTTGATACCTACCGCACCTGTGGTGGTAGCGCGTATCACCTCAGCATTGTTTGACTTTAGCACAAAGTCCTGCGCATCTGTAGTACCGGCAAAGTTGGTACCGGCAGAGGTCCCAGAGTTGCCACTGGTCAGCCAGGCAGCCTGTGTACTGGTCAGCACGTGCTGGCCACCGCTATCTACTACAGTTATATTGCCACCTGCAGTGAAGTAAACTGCGTCATTATATACAAATGGCTTAACCGGTATGTTAGGATTACATAGGTTACTCCACGACGTACCGTTGTAGAGTACATAGCAGTTTGTATCCAGATCATAGATGACCAGGCCTCGCGCCGGAGCTGGGATCAGGCCTACTTTTGTCCTCGGTACAAGGAATCCCTTGTCCGTGGCAGTCAGGTCTAAAACCGCACTGGGGTCCGGGTTGGGATTGCCGATACCGACATTGCCCTGGCCATATGCATTAGATATTAAACAAATAAGAGATAAAACGAATAAAAACTTCTTCATACCGGGTTATTGTTTATCTGATGAAATTAAAGTTTCTGGTGGTTTTTCCAACCGTTTGGTAGAAAAAATGGCCCGTATTCACCGAAAAGTGCTCAAAAACCTAAAAATGACCCTAACCGAAAGTATGACGACCTGGCGGCTCAGATGGTTGTTTCCCCACGGAAAACCTGTACTGCCGGCCCTGTGAGCCAGATGTCTGTGAAGCGCGGACCATCAAGGTCAAATTTCACGCTCAGGTCACCGCCCAGCGTTTTGACACGGATCATGGTTTCTCCCGGATCTTTTTCATAGAAATAAGAAATAGCGGAGGCTACCACGCCTGTACCGCAGCTGTAGGTCTCATCCTCCACACCGCGCTCATAGGTACGCACATAGATATGACCCCGGGAAAGTTCTTCCACAAAATTCACATTGATACCTTCCGCCCGGTAGGTATCAGAGTAGCGGATAGTATTGCCGTTTTTAGCCACCGGGTAGGACTGTATATCCTGTACAAACTTGACATAGTGTGGAGAGCCGGTATCCAGTACATAGTGGTCACCACGATGAGAGGTGTGAGCTACATCCTTCATCTGTATGGATACGATGCCCCCAGGTAGTACGCGGCCTACGTGCGGCCCGTCTACTGCCAGAAATGAAAACTCATCTCCGAGCCCCAGGTCATGGGCGAACCTGACGATACACCTGCCGCCATTGCCACACATGGTACTCTCGCGGCCGTCACTATTGTAGTATACCATTTCGAAATCATAGCCTTCCTTTTCCTGCAGGTAAATAAGCCCATCGGCACCTATCCCAAAGCGGCGGTCACACAGCTGGCGGATGTCTGCTACATCTTCGCGCTTGAGCCCCAGCTGCCTGTTGTCTATGATCACAAAATCATTGCCGGTGCCCTGGTATTTGTAGAATGGAAGTGTCATGATGGACGCAAAGGAAAGGAGAATGAAGCATAATTTACAAAGGATGGCCTGATACGGTATACAAAAAAGGGACGGGCATAGGACCCGTCCCCACACCGCTTTCGTGATAAGGCGTATTTTGAGGATTACCCTCACCGCAAAAATAAGATACACCGAGAAAAAATAAAAGCCGGGCGTTAACTATGTCATACAGCACAAGTAAGGCAAGCATTCCTCAGCAATCTATCTGGCGAGTACCATAGACCGGACCTGCTGTATCACTCCATTCTGAAATCGGGCATAGTACGCGCCGGTCGCATAGTTTTCTGATGAAAATGACACCGTATAGTCTCCTGCTGTCATATCCTGATCTACCAGGGTGCGGAGCAGGTGCCCTGCTCCATCAAAGACCTGCACCAGCGTATGCCCTCCTGCTGTGGTAAATGTAATATTGGTGGATGTAGTGAATGGATTTGGGGTATTGCTGATGAGTGTGATACCCGCCTTGCTATCGATCTCGTGTATACCCACGGAGCACTCTTCGGCATCTACCAGTGGCAGCGGCTGGAAGTTTTGCAGCAGTATCGTGCTGTCTATATCAGTCTTTGGCACACAAAACCAATCCTGTAGCAGCGATGCATACACAGATCGAAAATCATACTGCATCGGCACATTGTCATCCACCCCAGGAGAGGCGGGGAGCTGGGGATTGGTACCCAGTACGCCGGGTAGTACTTTATTGCCAAAAATAAAGAGCGGTGCAGCGGCACCATGATCCGTGCCTACGCTGGCGTTGGATATGATGCGCCTGCCAAACTCAGAGAATGTCATGCCTATGACGCGATCTGCACTCGATGATGCCCTCAGGTCATCATGAAAAGCTTTGATGCAATCAGAAAGATTCTGGAGCAGGGATGCATGTGTGCCGGTGGCAGTGGCGCCATTCACCACCTGCGCATGGTGTGTGTCAAAGCTGCCATCATTGGCCGTACTCACCATATAGACCTTGGTCTTCAGTCCGCCTGATATCAGCCTGGCCACAGCCTGCAGGGCGGCTCCCAGTTTGCTGCCGGATGGGTACAGTGAGGTACTGCTGCTGCCGGCGCTGTAGGCTGTAGAGAGCACACTGGCGTATTGATTGGTCTGCTGTGATACCTGGCGTATGTAGGCCAGCTCAGTGCCGGCAGGCGTGGCGGGAGCGGGGCTTTGTATGCCGTTGGCTAGATTGTAGATAGAGGATGGGTCTGTGACTGCCATAGCCATACCGGTAGCCGGCCCCTGAAATACGGGTGATAGCGAGGTCCCTATCTCTATAGCCAGCGGGTCGGGCATACCCGTGCCTGGGTAGCCGGTAGGGAAGCCCGGATATTTATAGTCCAGGTAGCGGCCCATCCAGCCTGTGCTCAGGCTCTGTCCGCTATTCTCGCCGGTGATCCATATATCAGTGGACTGAAAGTGCGACAGACTGGGGTTGGGATAGCCTACGCCCTGTACGATCCTCAGGTAGCCATCATTATACATCTGCTGCATGGCAGTCATGGCAGGATGCAGGCCGGTAGTGGTCACGCCGGTGAGCGGCAGCACCTGTGACGACGGGATCAGAATATTGCTCCGTGCAGCTGTGAGGGTGCTGTATTGGTCCAGTGGTATCACCGTATTGAGGCCATCATTGCCGCCTACTATCTGTATGATCACCAGCACATGATCATTGGCCGTGGCAGACGCTGCCAGCGCTGATAGCAGGGGCGAGGATGCCAGAGAGCGTATACTCATGCCAGATAGTACTACCGGCAGGGTAGCCAGTGGTATTGATTTGATGAAGTCTCTTCTTTTCATGATACAGATTGATACCTCCAAAAAAAAATTACTGCAGCTGGTACTCCGGCAGGTCCATGATGTATTGATAAAAGGGTTTGAGCCGCGAGGTCACCGTGTTCTGGTAGCTTGTATTGCCGGGGCTATTAGCATAGTTGCTCCAGGCTGTGGTCCAGTATCCATTAGTGCTCTGGCCTGATAGCAGGATGCTCTTCAGGTAGTCTTTTACAGTCTGGTCTACCTCCAGGCTGAGCAGCAGCGCCAGTGTATCATCTACCAGTGCTACAGGGTCATCCGGAGTGGGCATGGAGGCCGTGAGAGCCAGCGTGTCTATGATGATCTTCTGTCCCGCCCGCGTATAGCCTGTATATAGCATCTGATCGGCAAAGGCGGTCCGGTTTGGCAGCGTGTTAGAGTTGATCCACAGCTCATGATAGCCTGGTGCCTGGTAGAAGGCAGGCCACCCTGCTACATTGGGCGGATTCAGGATATCCTGCGCGCACAGGGCGCTGTATCCCTCTACATAATTCCACATGTAATATTGCGTAGCCAGATCTGTATTATCCGGAAAGATAACGCCCGCCTGCCTCATCATACCTGCAAAATAATCTATAGGGGGTTTGATAAAGCATCCCTGATTCAGCACGTCAAAGAAGTGTTCACTTTTGAATAGCAATGCCAGTACAGGTTTTATCTCATAGTTGCCATTGCGCAGCTGTGCAGCCATGGGGGTGATGATATTGGCCTCTATCGTACTGTCGATATCGTAGTATACAAAGAACCGGTACAATCTCCTGCAGAGATACATGGCACATTCATCAGTAGCCAGTATCATGGTGATGAGGTCATCCAGCTCGTCAGCGCCGCCATTGCCGGTATTATTAATAGTAGTGTTATTGTAAAACGCTGAGAACTGCTTTGGATTAGTGTCATGCTTTGTAGCGTCAAAGTAGGACGTAAAAGCATTATTGACCACACGGTAGCCTGTCAGCACGCGGGCCGCCGCCTCTACGTCACTCTGTGTATAGAGTGAGTTGGGGCCCTTGCCCACGGTAAATAACTCCTGCAGCTCGCGTCCATAGTTTTCATCCGGTGCGTTTTTGGTATTTGACGCACCATTGAGGTATAGCAGCATTGCAGGATCTTTGGAGATAGCGGTGACCAGGGTCTTGAAGTTTCCCATGGCATTGGTACGGATCGTCTCCAGATACCTGTACCCGGGACGCGGGTCTCCATAGCTATTGAGCTCCGTAGCAAAATGGTTGTGCCAGAAGAGTGTCATTTTCTGCTCCAGGCTGACCACCTGTGCCAGCATATTGCTCATCCACCAGGCCTGCAGGGACTTTCTGCGGGCAGCATTGAGTGTGCACGGGTAGGTATCATTTACCCATGTGGTGCCTACCGGTACATTGGGGTCAGGGTTAGTCTGAGTGCCGTAGTTATTGAGCGGTGGCAATGGTGTGCCGGCTGTATTATTGAGCAGCTCGTTCACAGCCTGGTCCGCTGTCAGCGTGAGCAGGTGGTCTATATCTGCCTTTGTAGCACCAAACATGGTACGCCGCAGCAGGTGCGCCGCCTCTGTGCGTGTCCACGCGCCGGCATATGGGGCCAGCGTGCTGGTCACACTGCGCATTGCGCGCTGCGTCTGATCTGCAGCTGATACACGGGCCGCTGCGAGAGGTAGATTATTACTCATGATATGAGCTTTATTGTATAGATAAGCATTTGGCCCAAAAGTTTAAAGGGATCCGCATGCATTTCATTTTCCTACCTGGTGATGACCACTTTGCAGCGCGTGTAGTATCCGTCATGAGCTGCCTCCAGTATATATGCTCCGGCTGCCAATCCAGTGACAGGCATATCTGCCGTAGCGGGAGCTGTCATCCGCGCAGATGGCTGGCCCAGCAGGCTATACATGGTATAGTCTACATCCCCCTCATAGCCCGCCAGTGATACATGCATGTGGTCATGGTCGCCCTGGTACCAGGTGAGCCTGCCTGCATCCGGCTGTACCGTCTGCACTCCTTCTATCACACACCTGCCTACAAAATCGATACCCTGGTCTGTGACCAGCAGGCTGGTGGCGCCGTACCCGGCTCCAGACTGTGCGTATAGATCAGAGCGGTGGATTTGAAATGAGGACCCCCCGTTGTATGGATATCCGATAGTGTCATAGGTGAAGGTATTCGTATTGTTAGGGTCATACAAGCATATACCGTGATGTGCCGTACCCATCACGAGAGAGCCATAGTTATAGCACGCTGGCGTACTGCTGATGTAGTAGATAGAATCATCCAATAGCTGATTGGTTGTGCTGTACTGTACATAGCTGCCGTTGCGCCGCATTTTGATCAGGCCACCGCCCATAGTAGATATCCATAGAGACGTGTCGGGGTTCATATAGTAGTATACAGTAGAGAGTATTCCTGTGACGTATAGTGATGAGACAGGTATCACGCTGGTATCGTATTTGGTCCACTGTCCGCCACTGTATAGTGCAAATCCTTTATCCGTGCCTATCCATAGCTCAGGCAGATGAGTATCCGGGGCCTGGTCATATGTGATAGATGTGATCTTATTAGATGGCAGTAGAGAATTACTGGTGTCATATATACTATAGAAAAGCTGATCCGTCACGCATAGTCCCTTGTCAGTACCGATGATCAGAGATCCGTTGTTATTATATATGCAGTTGATCATCGTATCCGGTAGTGAGGCATTATTGATACTGATCTGGCTGCCGGGGCGTGTCTGCACACCATGGCGGGTGCCTACTACGGGGTAATAGGATGAGGTCGATGGCGTACCTGTCATAAAGCAGGTCACATCATTGGCATAAGGTATCTGAGATGAATCAATAAAGCCCACAGGAATAATATTACTGAGGTAATAGTAGTTGTCATTGTACTGCAGGATACCCTGGTCTGTAGCGATCATCCCACTGCTCACCGCCTTGATATTCTGATACGGCATATTGCCAAAATGAGCACCGTCACCTGTCGCTCCGTTGAGGATGCTCACTGAGTCGTCCAGGAGGACAGCACCGAGAGAGTTGCCTCTATCTACTGCAACAGTCTTCACCCGGCTGTAATTATTGTTTCGGGTCATCCCCGCACTGTTACCTGTGAAAAGTGCAGCGGCGGAGGTAGTGGCGTAAACGCCTCCTTGTGCATCTGTAGCGATGGCTGTCACAGTCTCATAGGTGCCGAGCTGGCCATTCAGCGGATAAGTGACGCTGGCCCCTGGTGTGATAGGGATGTACATGAGATTCTGATCGGCTATCAGCCAGGCATTGCCGGCTGCATCCGCAGCCCAATCCGTAAAGTTAGCGTACGCGGCAAAAGTGAAAATGGTATCTGACAGGCCGGTAGAAGGCGAATAAGTCCTTATGACCCTCCGGTCTGATAGGTATACCAATGTATCATTTACAGCCAGTAGTTGGGTGGCACTGAAGGTGCCTCCAAAAGAATAGGTATGCCAGCCCGCTCCATCGTATTTAGATACCTGATTGAAGGTGCTCAGGGCCCAAAGGCTGCTATCCGCTCCTGATATATCTTCAATATAGGCGGACTGCGGTGTCGGGATATAAACCATACTGTCCTGCTGGTCAAAATACTGATATAGCCTGCCAGCCTTCAGCACTGCCAGAGAAGCATTTGGTCCAGGACACAGGCGTGACACACCATCGAATCGGTCCCACAGATACCTGGTAGTATGAGGACTACGCAGGCTCAGTGCCTGTACAGCCTGGTACCTGATCACAAAAAAAGTGGAGTCTACCACGCAAGCGGATGTAGACGCTACACTACCCGGGTAGTCCGCATCATGAAAGAATTGGCCCTGCATGAATTGTGCTGACGCGCAAAGGGTAGAAAAAAGGGTGGCGATAGAGAGTAGATACTTTTTCATAGTCATTAGTTTGTCACAAAGCTACAAAGGTGATAACCTCTATTGTCACAGTTTTGTAATTTAAAAATGACAGAGAGTCAATAAAAAAGGTGAGACGAAGCCGTCTCACCTTTCCTGTTAGCTTATAAACTATTCCTAGCTTTTCTTCTCAGCTTTAGTCTTTTCTATGTATTTATTCACCAGCTCCTCCAGCACCGTGAGTGGCACTGCGCCATTCATCAGCACCACATCGTGAAACTGGCGCACGTCAAACTTGTCTCCCAGTTCGGCTTCAGCCTTGTGGCGCAGCTCCAGTATCTTCAGCATGCCTACCTTGTAGCCTGTAGCCTGGCCCGGCCAGATGAAGTAGCGCTCTATCTCGCTCTTGCAGTCTGCCTCTGTATTGGCAGTATTGGTCAGGAAGTAGTTGATGGCCTGCTCACGGGTCCAGTGCTTGCTATGTATGCCGGCATCTACCACCAGGCGCGCCGCGCGGAATATCTCCATGCTGAGGCGGCCAAAGTCAGAGTACGGATCCTGATAGAGCCCCATCTGCTTAGGCACCTGCTCAGAGTACAGTGCCCATCCCTCTACATAGGCTGTATTGCCACCATAGCGGCGAAACTTAGGGATACTTCTCAGCTCCTGTGCCAGCGCTATCTGCATGTGATGGCCAGGTATGGCCTCATGGTAGCAGAGTGCCTCCAGCTGGTAGCGTGCAGTAGCCTGCACGTCATGTAGATTTACATAGAATCGGCCCGGACGTGAGCCGTCCTCAGATGGCTGCTCGTAGAATGCACCCGCTACAGATGCCTCTCGGAATTTTTCTACAGCCTTCACTACGATAGGAGATTTAGGCTTGTGCAGGAAGAGCTTATCTAGGTATTGGTCACGGATGGTGTTGATATATTTCTCTGCATCTGCCAGTATCTGCTTGCGCCCATTGTCATTATTCTCATACTTAAACTTAGGGTCCTTGCGCAGGTAGGTGAAGAATTCCTGCAGCGAGTCACTCTTAAAGTTGACTTGCTTCATGATCTTGCGCATCTCGTCCTGTATGCGCGCCACCTCCTTGGTACCCGTCTCAAATATCTGATCTGCGGTCATATTGGTAGTGGTATTGCTACGCAGGCAGTAGTTATAGTATTCACCACCCTCTGGCAGTGCCCAGGCTCCATTGCTTTCGCTGGTCTTCTTATCCAGCTCAGTCCAGTAGGCCAGCAGTTTTTCGTAGGCAGGTTTTACTACTGTAGTGATAGCTGCCTTAGCCTCATCCTTCAGTTTCTTCTTTTCTGCATCCTCTATTTTCAGTGCATCTACTTTAGATGAAAAATCGCTCAGCAGCACGTTAGATGCATCGGCCTTGTCACAGCCGGCTATGAAGCTCTTGATATCCTTGGTCACATACTCAAAGGTAAACTTGGGCGGTACCACCTTCATCTCTTCACGCTTATGCAATTGATCCAGCACCTGGTCAAATACGCCACCCAGTTTCTGCAGGCGGCTGATATATGCCTGAGCATCTGTGATGGTGTCTACGCGGTGCACATTCACCAGAAATGCGGGTATATCAGAGTGCTCACCACCCATCTGCGATATCCAGTAGCCGTGAAAACGCCACTTGTAGCCGTCTTCGCTGCGCTTCAGCTCCTCCTCGGCCAGGCGCACGCTCAGCTTGGTCTGCTCATCCAGCGCGTCGAGTTTAAATTTCTTTAGCGAATCTACCGTAGCGCGCTGTATCTCCAGCTCCTTTTTGTAGTGCTCATCAGTACGGTCATTCCAGTCGCCATAGTGAGACTTGAGGCCGAGCGTAGATGCAAACTCCGGTGAGCGATCCACCGCTTCATCAAATTTGCGGTCCAGAAATTCATTTACTTTTTTGGACTGATCAGCTATCTCTGTCTCAGTGTATTTAGGCCCGCCGCTTGCGCCGCCGCCATTGTTATTGCACGCGGCCAGTGTCATGCCGGCCAGTGCGAGGTAGACTAGTTTTTTCATGTCAGAGGTTATAGATTATAGGGATGAAATAACAGAAAAATATATCTCGGCTGCAAAATACTTATTCCCAACCGGCACCAGATGTGCAAATCGGGCAAAAAGCATTTACACCATCTTGATACCCTTCATTTTGCAGAGGTAGGCATAGTTGCCTATGTGTGTGCCCTCATGGCGTATGGCGTGCATCACCATCATGCGCACAGATTTATCTCCATCACCAAAGGCCATACCCATGGTGTTTTCTTCTGCCAGCTGGGCATCGGTCAGGGAGCGCAGATGTGCCAGTACTTTCTCATGCACATTCTTCATGGTATCCAGCAGCTGCCGGAAGTCTCCGTGGCCCTCATGTAGCGTACCATCGGCACCTATATGGTAGTGCTGTATCCACTCCGGTGCCACAGACTGGCCGCTAGAGCTGCGCACTATCAGGTTGTCCTCCGCCCAGATCAGGTGTGCTGTGAGCCAGTAGATGCTATTAAAATTGAGGCCGCCAAACTCTATGGGCTGATAGGGGTCTTGCTCTTTGAGTCCTGAGATGTAGTAGCGGATCAGCTGGCGCGTCTTGTCCATGGTATCCGCCAGTGTCTGTGCTTCTGTAGCTGCCATTCTGTTGGGGTTTAGAAGGGCAATAAACAAAATCTAATCTGATCTGCGAAATGGGCTATTTGCCATGCAGGCTATCGAGAAACTGCATCTCCGTAGAGGCTATGAACTCTATGATGGCTTTCTTGGTATGCTCATCATATGGCTCCAGTAGTGCATAGCCACGCTCCATCAGGTCCAGCCCCAGGGCTATGGCAGCTATCTGGTCTTTGTTATACACCTTAGGCTTGGCCTCCATGCGGCGTATCACATCCTTCATGATCAGGATAGTCTTAGACAGCAGTGTGGTGTCAGATATCACACCAAACAATACCGATGTCTCACCGATAAATTTATTAAGGCTCTGCTTAGGTATCGCCCTCAGGCACTCCAGAAACTGTGCGTCTGTAAGTGGCGCCTTGAGACCCTTGTCCAGTGCCGCCTGCAGCAGCTGCGCTTCAAATCCTGTAGCCGCTGTAAAGGCTTCGAGCGATTTCAACCCAGCGCGGATAGCAGCCGGCAGCTGCGCACCAAACTGAAAGATAGCCACCGGCAGGCTGCCCAGCAGGCCCCATACCAGTTGCGGATTATGTACGAAGTTGCCCAGCTCGGCAAAGGCCGCATCCAGCCTATGCCGCTGCACTGACTCAGGATAGACATAGGTGAGGAAGAAATCCTTCATCTCCTGCGCTACTTTGGGCTTTAGGTCTATACCGGTGTCCTCTATGTGTGCTATCACATCTTCATACCGGCCTGATATGAGTGCACGGTACTTGTCTATCAGGTGGTACTTCAGGTCGCTATCAGCAGGAGAGAGGGCGTTTTTACTCATGACATAAACTTAGGTAATATCTAAAGCGGCTACGGGTCATTTAAACAAAATGCGATCTATACTAAACCTTCCGGGACCGGACAATAAGATGGTGATATAGATGATGAGGTAGATCGTAGCCGGGCCGCCTTTACCAAAGGCATCTCCTTCATGCGCCATGAATAGCGCAACAAGCATCGTGATGACGAGTGGTATGGCCGCAAGCCTGGTGAGCAGGCCACCTATCAGCAGCAAGGAGCAGAAGAACTCTGCAAAGATAGCCAGGCAGAGCGAGATAGAAGGGCTAAGCCCCATAAAGCTCATAAACTCCCCCTGCATTTCTCCAAAGTGCTGCATTTTCATATAGCCATGAGATAGCATGAATATACTGGTGCCTACGCGCAAAATAAGAAGACCAAGATCTACAGGTACTCCGGCTGGAGTGATGGCGAGAAGTTTTTTCATGAGTATAGATGTAAGGATAAATCTAGCGCATCCACATGCAAATGGCAAGCCAGATGTCAGGATGCCCTCATGATATCGCTGACATCTATCTCCGAGTGAGAGGCGTGATAGGCCACTTTGCCGTCTTTGATCAGCAGGAACTGCGGTGACTCATGTATCACGCCAAAGCGCTGGGCTATATCGGCAGATATAGGGCGGTAGGAGAGCAGGTCCAGGTAGTATACCGGCAGGGTAGCACTATCTGCAGTCCAGTCCCTCTCCAGCACACGCTTTGCCATGTGGCTCACAGAGCAGCGCGTACTATGTTTGAAAATAGCTATAGGCACCCTGGCAGAATCCCGGATGATCTCGTCGAGCTGCCCCATGTCAGTGAGGGCTATCCAATCCATGATGGTATTATCCCCTGTTTTCTACAGATGTCTCTGTAGTCTTAGAATAAGTGGGGCATGTATGGCGATCGCAAGAAGCCAGTGCCACACACATAAAAGCGAAAGCAAGGATAGCTATCGTGATGTTCTTTTTTGTGGCTGTCATTGTTGGTCTGTTTTATTTTATAACGTGAAGATATGTGTTTTATTTTAGATTAAACACCTCTAGCGTAACGAATTGTGGATAAGAATGTTTCCATTATAGTGCAATTTTGGTGCCATGCGCATACACTTTATAGCTGTAGGAGGGGCCATCATGCACAGCCTGGCCATAGCCCTTAGTAGACAAGGCCATACCGTGACTGGCTCTGATGACAAAATAGCCGATCCTGCCCGCACCAACCTCAAAAACGCGGGTATTTTGCCGGATTCCGAAGGCTTTTATCCGGAAAAGATCACCTCGGATATTGATGCTATTATCCTGGGCATGCACGCCCGGATAGACAATCCTGAGCTGCTCCGGGCGCAGGAGCTGGGCATCCGCATAGATTCCTTCCCGCGCTTTATCTATGAGGTGTCAAAGGACAAGAAACGCATCGTCATAGCCGGCAGCCACGGCAAGACCACCATCACCTCTATGGTCATGCACGCCCTGCATCACAATGGCATAGAGATAGACTATATGGTGGGAGCTAGGGTGAAGGGCTTTGACACCGGAGTACGCCTGAGTACTACCGCGCCTGTGATCGTGATAGAGGGAGATGAGTACCTGGCCTCGCCACTGGAGCGTGAGTCTAAGTTTATGTTTTATCATCCGCATATCGCGCTCATCACCGGCGTGGCTTGGGATCATATCAATGTCTTCCCAGTATATGAGGGCTATGTAAACCAGTTTCGCAAGTTTGCCGCTAGCGTAGAACCGGGCGGCGCTATCACCTGGTATCAGGGCGATGCAGAGCTGCAGCGGATATTTGCCAGCTATAGAGGTCCGGCGCGCGCCTTTGCCTATGATACTTCGCGCTACGCGGTGCGGGACAATAAGTGCTACGTGATCACGGACAGCACAGAGTATCCGATGATCATCTTCGGTGCGCATAATATGCAGAACCTCGAGGGGGCCCGCCGTGTCTGCGAAGAAATGGGGCTCACCGATCATCAGTTCTACACTGCCATGGGTAGCTTTGAGGGCGCAGCCAATAGACTGGAGAAACTAGGAGAGAATAAGGATACTGTGGTCTACAAGGACTTTGCTCACTCACCATCTAAGCTCAAGGCCACCGTCAACGCCATGAAAGAGCAATACCAATCCCGCAGGCTCGTAGCAGTGATGGAGTTGCACACCTTTAGCAGTCTCAATAAGGACTTCCTCAGCGAATACGCAGGTGCGATGGATCGCGCAGATGTAGCGGTTGTCTTTCTGGATGATGAGGCCATGAAGCTAAAGCAGATGCCACCACTCGATCATGAGCTGGTACGTACATCGTTCGGTAGGGGAGATCTCAGGATATTTACATCAAAGGACGAGCTGCAAACCTATCTCCTGTCACAACAGTGGCGGCAAAGCAATCTCTTGCTTATGACCAGTGGCCAGTTTGGAGGCATGAATTTAAAGGCACTTACTGAGAAAGTTACCATTTAAATTAAGCTACTATGGAAAACGCATTAAGCTGGGGAGCAAATGCAGAAGTATACATTAAATATGACGGTGGCTTAAAGGAGTTGGCTGCCGCTATCAGTAAGGGATTAACGCTGCCAGAATTTACTATAGACAATGCCATGGAGCCGCCTTATTATGATTTTGCGTTTTGTGAAGCCCTGGGATTTGAAATTGATATTTTGCCGCTAGAAGCAATTACCGGAGACGAACTTAACCAAGTACCTGAAGGTTTTAACTTTCTGATTACTATTTCAACAGAAAATTGCCACGAAGAAATAATGGAAAATCGTATGCACGACCTTTCCAACTGGTTAAGTAAATTTTTAAGTACAATATGTGATTTAGAGACAAAGCCAATCTCTAAGTAAAGTACCCTTAGCGTTATTGCCTCGCGTCCGAACTATTTCGACAAACTACCTGTAGCTTCTACATGAGGAGCATGCTCCTTGGCAGAGAGGTAGCGCTCGGTCTCCAGTGCAGCCATACAGCCAGTACCCGCAGCAGTCACTGCCTGGCGGTATACTTTGTCCTGCAGGTCACCGCAGGCGAAGACACCTTCCACGTTGGTTTCAGTACTACCCGGCACAGTGATCACATAGCCCTGGTCATCGGTATGTATAAACTCCTTGAACACGTCTGAGTTTGGCTTGTGGCCTATCGCTACGAAGAAGCCCTTGACAGGTATCTCGGTCTTCTCATGTGTATCGCAGTTTTTGATGCGTACGGCGTCTACTACATGGTCGCCGAGTATCTCATCGGTCTGGCTATTCCAGTAGACTTTGATATTAGGCGTAGCGAGTACACGCTCCTGCATCACCTTAGAGGCACGCATCACATCACGGCGCACGATCATGTGCACGGTAGAGCAGATCTTTGACAGATACAGCGCCTCCTCGGCAGCTGTATCACCGGCACCTACTATAGCCACTTCCTGATTTTTGTAGAAGAAGCCGTCACACACAGCACAGGCACTCACACCGGAGCCGTTCAGGCGCTTCTCAGAGTCCAGGCCCAGCCACTTGGCCTCAGCACCGGTAGCCAATATCACGGCATCAGCCTCCAGCTCTATGGTCTCGTCTATCCAGACCTTGTGCGGCGGATGCTGGTTAAACTGCACCCTGGTAGCCATACCAAAGCGGATATCAGTGCCAAAGCGCTCAGCCTGTTCCTTAAAGTCATTCATCATCTCAGGTCCGAGTATACCCTTAGGGTAGCCCGGGTAGTTCTCTACATCAGTCGTATTCATGAGCTGGCCTCCCTGCTGCAGGCCGGTGTACATGATAGGCTTCAGCCCTGCGCGGGCAGCATAGATGGCAGCAGTATATCCGGCCGGGCCGGAACCGATGATAAGGCAATGGATCTTTTCGCTCATAAACTATTTATTGTGACGATGATTAGTCGTCTGTTGTCTTTAAAACTTACGTGGGCCCAAATATGGCGCAGAATTTCCAATTCTCGGCAACATATATCACTGACCCATCTCATCCGTGCAGAAGGTGTGGACAAGAAAGAGTTTATCTGCGCTTTTACATTTTGTAAGCCAATTCAATCACGCAAACAGCTTTTGTATTTCTTCAAATCTTTGCGCCTTCGCGAGAAATGTATTTGTATTCCTTTAGCATTTTCGCGTTTTTGCGAGAAACACTTGTATTCCCTCCGCGCCTCTCCGCCTCTGCGGTAAGTAAACCGCAAATAGAAAACCCCGGCTTTTGGCCAGGGCTTCTCTTCATATCAATCTTAAAATTTATGCTTCGGCTTCCTGCTCAGCAGCAGCCTTTTCATTCAGTGCTTTAAACTCGTCTATAGAGATCGCCTTGTCCTTGGTCTTCACCTGAGACTTGATGTGCTGCATTACCTTATCGATCAGGAGTTGCTCACCTGTCTGCTCCAGGTTCTTCTTGTCAGCCATCTGCTTGTCTATAAACTGCTCTACCCAGTCACCACCCATATCGCGCAGGCCGTAGCTGTACAGCTGCTGGATCGTGTTCATACGTACACGCTCGCGTACCTCCTCGGCGGTATTCTGGATATTGTTTTCACGTACGATCTTGCGGGTGATCAGGTCCCAGCGCAGCTGCTTGGCAAAGCGCGGATAGTCCTTCTCGATCTCCTCGTCTGTCACCTTCTTCTCGTTGGCCAGCTTGATCCAGCGCTTCATAAAGTCATCTGGCAGCGGGAAGTCTACATTCTCGATCACCGCCTTGTACAGGTCATTGATCAGGTAGCCATCAGTCTGTCCGTCAAAGTATGACTCCAGCTCCTTCTTGATATTCTCACGCATCTCAGCCTCAGTCTTAGGGCCGTCTTCGCCATATGCTTTCTTGAAGAATTCTTCATCTATATCAGCCGGCTTAGAGCGGGTGATGTTATTGAGAGTGAGTTTAAACTTGTCACCTACTGCATCCAGGTTGGTGAGGTCGTTCATGTTCAGGATGTTCTTTGCTATGCCTTCCTTGTCACGGTCCAGCAGGTCCCACACATTGGCCTCCAGGCTGGCACCCTTTGTCAGCTTCAGGAATGCTGCCTGGTGCTCAGGCTTGATCAGGTCCATCATCACAGATGATACGGTGCTCACGCCGCCTTCTTTCAGGCTGCCGTCAGCATTCAGCTCTTCTATAGTGAGGGAGAGGATGTCATTTGCTTCTACATTCTCAGGATATTCATAGGTAGCAAAGCGCTTGCGGATGCGGTCTATCTCCTCATCTATCATCTTCTCTTCTACCGCTATCTTGTATTTGGTAAAGGCAGGAGCCTTGGTGATATAGCCCAGGTCTATCTCAGGAGCGAGGCCTACTTCATATGCGAAGTCCACATCCTGCATGTTATTGATATCGAGGTCCAGCAGCTGCTGATCCTGAGACGGGATAGGCTGGCCCAGGATGTCGATCTTATTATCCTGCAGGTACTTCCACATTTCGTCGTTGAGGTTCTTATTGATCTCTTCAGCCAGTACCGAGTTGCCGTACATCTTCTTCACCATGCCGGTAGGCACCATGCCCGGGCGAAAGCCTGGTACGTTTGCCTTCTTGGCCATCTTCTTCAGGGCCTCAGTTACTTTAGGAGCGTAGTCCTCTTTCTTCAGCTTGATGCGAACGATAGATTTCAGATCGCCTGCTTTTTCTTGTGTGATATCCATCTTAGTATTTAGTAATAAGTAGTTAGCCTGCCTGCCGGTAGGCAGGTATTAAGACTAATACAGTTATTCAAAAAAGTCGGAAACGAGTACCTCTTAGAATACTCGTTTCCATCTGGTAGTGCGGGCGGAGGGACTTGAACCCCCATGCCTTGCGGCGCTAGATCCTAAGTCTAGTGCGTCTGCCAATTTCGCCACGCCCGCATTTTTAGGGAGCGCAAAGGTAATATATTTAGTGAAAATCAGGGAATTTGTGGGTAAAATGGATATGACAAGACCTATAACGGAAAATATATCCGCTTGATTATCTTGACACTTTACTACTCTTTTACTGTTTTTCCTGATTTTACTAATACCGTGCCGGACATGAGTTGATAGTAATATATGCCTGAGGGGAAATCTTTAACATCAATGGTGTTCGTAGCATTAGGTAGGTCCCGCTGCAAAATTTCTCGGCCCAGCACATCAGAGACCGATATAGAAAGAGAAGAAACGCTACTGGTTTCCACCACTAGTTTATTCTCCATCGGGTTGGGATAGACGTAGATAGTAGGCAGAGCGACGTCATTTATCCCCACGCCTGTGATGCATATGAAGCCGCAGGCCGAATCTGTACCTACACAGTAGCTCGTAAGAACCGTTTCATATGCCCCTTCAAATCCGGGATGCCCGCCATAGAAGCCGCATTCAGCGCCTATGGATTCATAGAGCAGGAATGGCCCAAAATAACTAGACCCCACAGGCCTCAGGTGAAATGTCCTGACTGAGTCGTAGAGATAGTGCTCATAGGTGATCGTATCCACCACATACGCCGTATCACTGCACGACGCTTGCCAATACATCGTATCACCCTGCCGCTTTGAAAAATCGAAAAGGGTAGAGTCTTTGATACACCAGTAGGACCCCATGGTGCCGTCCGTATGAAAAACAAAGACCTTTCTCTGCGCCGTATCCTCACTGAGTATGCCTATGGTCGTGCATGATCCATGTGTGGCTGACCAGCATGGCACCTGCTGCCCGGATTGGAGGTATTGATAGCTCGTGGACTGATAGGTGTTCACCAGTTTTTTATAGGTCCTGTCATTGACCATCGTATCACCATCTATCTTGTAAAAATCATCGGTTATAGAGTAGCAATTTCCCGGCGCATAAATATTGGCAGGGTCACAAGCTCCCGAGCAGCCGTACGTCTGAATATGCCAGTGTACGCTATCTTTCAGAAACGGCCGGTATACCTGTGCGCTGCTACAAAGCCCCATCAGGAGGAGTATGGAGAGTAAAACGTTTTTCATAATGCCTATTCTGACCACAAGGTAAGATTATACCCTCGCATGTAGGGCCCCCTTTTGTCATATTTCTGTCAGTTATGACAGTTAGCCTGTAAACCCTATGTTTACTCTATGAAAAAGCTCCTCGCCTATATCTACTTCGGCTATGTAGCCATCGTCTTTATGGTATGCCTCATCATCATGCTCATCCTCTATGTGCCGCTGCTGCTCATTCGCAATGATCGTACACGTATGAAGATCATCTACATCTTCAATAAAATATTCCTCAAGTGGATCTGGTCAAATCTCGTGGGCATCACGGTGAAAGTAGAAGGCCGCGAGAAGATACAGGAAGACCAGACCTACGCCTTCGTCTGCAATCACTCCAATATGCTGGACATCCCCTTCACCGCCTCCTGCATAGACCACTACTACAAGCCGCTGGTCAAAAAGGAACTGATGAAGACCCCCATACTCGGCCCGCTGCTGCAGATGACCTCTCTCTCTGTAGACCGTAAGAGCCCCGAGAGCCGCCACGCTACCTACAATAAAATGGTGAACGTAATGAAGAAGGGTCTCTCCCTGCTCATCTTCCCGGAGGGCACACGCAACAGGACCCCTGAGCCTACCAAAGATTTTTATGATGGTGCCTTCAAGGCAGCCATCGAGGCCCAGGCCAATATCGCTCCCTTTGTGCTGATCAATCTGCGCCATCTGCAGCCGGTAGACTCTAATCTGATCTATCCCGGCCGCGTCACCATGCGCTTCCTCGAGCCTATCTCCTGTGCAGGCATGACAGAGGCCGATACCAAGGCACTCAGTGCCCGCGTTCGCGCCATGATAGATGCGGAGCTACGCAAAGATGATGTGCTGTTTAAAGACAAGTCAGCTTGAGATCTATTTGTATTTCTATGTGATTTATGTGTTCTATGTGGTTCAAACTGTATTTGAGTCAGCGAAGGAATACTCAGTTGGAACACTTCGTGGCGTAAGTGTATTGCATTTATAAAAAGAAGTATATTTAAGCTATGTCCTTTCTCCGCGACATAGCAAATCGCATCTACAGTGCCTGGTGCATCATCATCTTCTTCGTCGTCATCTTCTTTCAGATGCTGGGCTTCATAGCTATATCTGTACTGCCGGAGCGAAGGCGTACTGTAGCATGCTATCGGATAGCACGTGCAGTAGCGCGTGTCTGGTTCTTTCTCTGCGGCTATAAGATACTAATAGAAGGGGAGGAGAAGATAGACCACACCCAGACCTACATGTTCGTCTGCAATCACACCAATATGCTCGATCTGCCTATGGGCGGCTACTTTCTCCAGCACTACTACAAGTCGCTGGCCAAAAAGGAACTTAGATACATACCTATCATGGGCTATCTGCTGCGCACCACTAGCCTGCTCGTAGACCGCTCCAACTCTGAGAGCCGTCGCCAGACCACAGAGCGCGTGGCAAACCTGATGAAGCAGGGCCTCTCCATCCTCATTTTCCCCGAGGGCACACGCAATAAGACCGATCGGCCATTGAAAGAGTTTTACAGCGGCGCCTTCCGTACAGCCATCATGGCGCAGGTGCCAGTCCAGCCATTTCTTTTCCTGGATCATCGTGCCCTGCAGCCAGTCCATAGCTACCGCTTCCACCCTGGCACTGTCCGCGTGAAAGTACTCGATGCCATACCCACAGCCGGTCTCCAGTCCACAGATGCGGATACACTCCAGCAGCTGGTGTACGACACCATGGAGCGCACCATTCTCAGCGAGGACAAGAATTTTAAAGTTCAATAAAAACGTATGTATATAATATTAATAATCAAACTTCTGCCGCTACTCCTATAGTCGGAAAACTTGATGCGTATATCACCTTTGCTGCCCGGCTTCTATGCCTTCTCCTCGCTCCGTGCCCCTTCTCTCCATAGTCGGAAAACTTGCCCCTGTAGGGCATAAAAAAGCCCGGTAGCTGGTGCTCCGGGCTTCTATATCTGAGTAGCGATCAGTCGCTACATCTTCACGATCTTAAACTCAGTACGCCTGTTCAGCGCGCGGCCCTCTGGATTGTCAGAGCCATCTTCGTTCTTGTTAGGTGCTATCGGCTTGCGCATACCATAGCCTACCGGGTTCATGCGGTGGCGGTCTATGCCCTTCTTGATCAGGTAGTCCACGCAGCTCTGGGCACGTGCCTGGGAGAGGCGCAGGTTGTACGGGTCAGAGCCCTTGCCATCGGTGTGGGAGGCCAGCTCTATCACAAAGCTTGGGTTCTCTCGCATGATGTCATACAGCGTATCCAGTACCTTCTTGGAGCCATCCGTGAGCGTAGCTTTGTCAAATTCGTAGAGGATGTTTGACAGCTTGTACTCCTTATTGATGATCACGCGCTTGAGTTTGATATCGGCACGCAGGGAGTCTATGTTTGATGCCAGTCCCCGTGTAGATACCCGCGTATTGCCGGCAAAGTAGCCCTCCTTACGCGCTAGTATCTTAAAGTCTTTCTCTGTAGGCAGCACTGTATAGTACATACTGTCTTGTGCAGATAGCTCACGGAAGAGGAGCTCCCTGCCATCGCGCAGCTCATAGATCAGCAGTGATGCATTCATGATGGCTGGCATACGGGCAGAGTCATCTTCGTATATTTTGCCGTATACTATAAAGGCATCCTTGGCTACCTGTAGCTTCTTGTTGAGGGTATCTTCTTCGTCCAGCCCCCTCGTGGTGAGTGCTGTAGTAGTAGGGAGGAAGCCCGGCTTCTCTACCTCTACCTCATAGTCCTTGTCCGGTGTGAGGTTAAAGAAGTATGAGCCATTCTTGCCGGTAGAGTCTACCGCTATGAGTTCCTTCTTACCCTTATCGTTTATTACATACAGGTTAAACTTAGCCCCTGTCATATTAGCACTGGGATCATTTTTCTTGCTCACATCGCCTTCCACAGCAAAGTGGAGATTCTCCCAGTAGTAGATATCATCAGATGCGGTAGAGATGCCGGCCAGTGGCACTGAGCCCTCACGGTTTGATGTGAGGAAGCCGTAGGTCTCATCTTTAGCCCTGGTGTAGTACAGCTCGTCTGCACCTGTATTGAGAGGCTTGCCCATGTTCACAGCATCTTCAAATCCATTGTCGTCGTCCTCTTTCACCTTGGCGCTGAATACATCATACCCGCCAAAGCCCGGCAGGCCATCTGTACTGAAATACAGCGTCTGTGTACTATCATCAAAGAATGGTGTGACCTCATCACCCACAGTATTGATCTTGCCCTTTACCGGCTGAGGAGCTATAAATTCTCCGCTGCTCTTGCGGATGGTATACCAGATATCCAGGCCGCCTTTGCCACCCTCACGGTCAGTAGCGTAGTACACCGCCTCACGAAACTCATTGATACGCCTTACTGTCGGCTGTGTAGTGGTATACTTTGTCTCAAAGTTGATACCCTCAGGCAGACGCTTGGCCTCACCCATCTTGCCGTTCTTTACCTCGCTGACAAAGATATTGCAGAGTGAGCGGTCATCGTCCATCTCCAGGCACTTGGTAAAGTAGAAGCGGCTGCGGTCCTGATTGTAGGTGCCATTGCCGGTAAAGTACTTAGGCTCATTCAGCGTAGCAGGCTGCGGAGAGCCCTTAGGCCAGTTCTTTCCTTCGCGCTGCGTCACGTAGATAGAGGTGTACTTCTTGTTTTTGATATCATCATACGTCACGAGGCTGGTCTGGTCCAGGCTGGTGTACATCAGGTGGTCTGCATCTATCAGAAATGGTGCTGCCTGCGTATATGGATTATTGATACCCTCGCCTAGGCTCTTGATCTTGATCTTTGCCTTGATAGCCGCACGGGCTGTATCGCAGCCATCTGTCTCCAGTTTGGCCAGGCGGATCAGTGCTGCCTGCTCAGCCTGGTCATTAGTATAGTAGGTGTTCCGGAATTTGCGGAGCTCAGCCTGCGCGTCATCATATTTGCCATTGCGGTGCAGGGCCATACCGTAGTACAGGTGTCCTAGTTTAAAGAACTCCTTATCCTGCTTGGCAAATTTTTCAGTGGTCTCTTTCTTGCCATTCGGCTGTATGGCATAGAAGGCGGCAAAGGCCTCTTCAGAGCCCTTATAGTCCCGTGCCTGATAGAGAGCCATAGCCAGCCAGTACCTCGCGTAGCGGTTATCCGGCTTCTTGGTCAGGTACAGCTTATAGTTGTCCGCTGCGGTATAGAAGATAGACTCTGCGTAGTACCTGTCTGCCAGCCTGAGCGTAGCATTCTTGGTCAGGCCGTTTGGCAGCTCACGCTTGGTGAGTGGGTCGCCCGCATACACTGACAGGGTCATCAGTATAGCAGGTAGTATCATGAGTAAACTTCTTCTGGTCATGGGTTTAGTTTAAAGGCAATTAGTTTGGGTTTATAAAAAAACCTGCTTCGCCGGAGCTTGCAGGTTTTATTTTATGGTTTGGCATTTGCGCTCTATGGATTCATGTCACAGTATCCTGCCTGCTCCATATCAGAACCTCCTGCTAGGGAGAGACCTGCTGCCCTTGAATGACTTGATGCTCTCGCCTATATAGGAGAGGCTGATCTCAAATGCACCACGGTTTTTAGTAGTAGCGCTCAGGCCAGAAACATTCACATCATAGCCAAAGCCGAGGCGGATATTGCGAAACTCAGCCATGGCCATAGGCACCACAGCGTCACCTACACGGTAGCGTACACCGAGGCTCATCGTGTTATTCTTGCGGAAGCCTGTCTGGAAGTAGTAGGAGAAGAAGAGGCCCGGAGTGATCTCGCGTGCTGGTCCTTGAGTCAGGAAGAGGAACTCAGGAGAGATACTCATCTTGTGCTTCTTATCGAGGAATGCCTCCAGGTTGAAATCTACTGTGATCTTGCGATACAGGTTGCCATGGCTCACACCGGTATTGACCAGCACCTCTTTAGGCTGGATCAGGTGGTAGGCACCTACACCCAGTCCGAAACGAACCTTGTCATGAAAGTTTGACTTCCAGTAGAGACCTGCGTTGAAATCGCCCGCTGTGTAGCCGCGTACATACTCCTCACGTGTAGTAGTGAGCGTCTGGTCATGGCTTACAAACTGGTCAGCAAAGGTAGGCTGGTCGAGGCGCTTCTGTATGAAGCCACCTTGCAGGCCTGCAGAGAGGCGATGGTTACCATCTTTGCCAAAACCCTGATGATAGGCGAGGGAGATAGTAGCATTCAGGTAGTCCAGGCCGGCCTGTCCGGATTTATCATCCAGGAAACCTACACCCAGAGCGAGTTTGCCGTGCTTCAGGTAGCCCTCCAGGAGGGATACATCTGCATCAGCACCCACCGTGCGGAAACCGTATGACTGGCCCAGTGCTGACGTCCACTGCTGGCGGTAGAGCACAGCGAGGCGGTAGCTGCCATCATAGTTGCCCACCAGAGCCGGGTTCAGCTGAGAGGCAAAGGTATAATACTGGTTAAAGTGCGGGTCTTGGGCCTTTACTGTAGTGAATGCGACAGCGCATAATACAGCAAGGGTAATACTGCGTAAAGTATTCTTCATAAAAAGGGTTTAGTTTCTAGTGGCTAAAACTAAGAACTTATCCCAATCCGCAAAAATTTTTGTCCAAAAATAGTTGCACCCACCTACTTAATTCATTGAAAGGGAGATGTAAGGGAGCATGACTCACCGCTGCCTCAGTCTTAGAGCTCCGATGGACGATCATCGGTAGTCTCTACAGCTACAGGGTCAGCAGGTATGACCAGCGGGGCGGGTTTCTGAGCCGGGTGGCGCTGGTAGTATATGCGTAATGCTATGACACCCAGGATACCTATGATGACCATAGCTATCGAGATCAGCTCTGCCTGGCGGAGATAGTGGCCCAGGATAGGGTAGGTGTCTCTGTCTGATACGGACCTGATCTGCTCTATGCTATAGCGCTGTATGCCAGTCAGGATGGCAAACACAAAAAACAGCATACCGGGCTTGTCTGTCAGACCTTTGCGTAGCAGGTGAAGCACCAGAAAAATGGCCGTGCACTCCAGAAACTCGTACATAGGTGTAGGGTAGACCGGCTGCGGCAGTTCATTGCACGGAGCATCCGTACAGTTAGGGATCGGCACTCCCTCGCCGGCTATATTATGCGCATAAGTATCTGACCAGAGCAGCTGGGGCATATAGGCTGGCTTAGGGTCGGTATGGGGGATACCCCAATCTCCATCTCCGGATATCTGGCAGCCTATGCGGCCTATACCCACTGCCAGTATAAAGCAGTACGCCAGCGCATCAAACATATGAGGGATGCGGATCTTTTTCACCAGGCTATAGACCAGTAGCGCAAGGCCGGCACAGATCATACCGCCAAATACGGACAGCCCGCTGAAAAGTGTACTGACCAGCGAGTAGGCAGTAGGATGGTCAAACATACCCTTATAAGACTCCGGGCTCTCCAGGTAATTGAAGAAACTGGACCCTGTGATACCAAATATGGCACAGATGATGACCAGATCGCCTACCAGGTCTGAGGTCCACTCCGTCTGCCCCTTTTTGTGGCTCAGGGCAGGCATCCAGCCCAGTGCCTCGCGCCGGCGCAGCTCCAGTGTGATCACATAGGCAGCAGCCAGAAAGCCGCAAGCCACCATAAATCCATAGCTCTGGATAGGCAGCCAGTGAAAATTGATGTGGGTCACCTCACTGAGCCAGTCAGTGATGCGCGGATAGCATCTCAGTAGTATCATGAGGCAATGATAAGCATAGAAAATGAGAAGCCAACCCGGCCGGCAGACATATCAGGCCGGTGGTCAGTATATATCGGTGAGGGCAGTTCCACTACATTTACCTAATTTGCGGTACGGTTATTGGATTTATCATATATAAACCCGCTCATTGAGACACTTCATCCTCATACTGGTCCTCTGCTGCTCACTGCCTGTATGGGCACTATCACCGGCTGCCGATACTGTAGCCCATACAGGTGCCTCACCCGGCTGTGACACCGTGCGCACCGGCGTCTATATCACCAGCATACATGACATAGACTTCAAGCAAAATGAATATACCATAGATATGTGGCTGTGGATGCGGTATAAGAATCCTGCGCTGGATCTCTACAATAACCTCGAGGTGCCCCAGGCCAAGACAGTTACAAAGTCATTTGCTACGATAGACTCCAGTGGCGATGACCTCTATCTGCTCATGAAGCTGCAGTGCGTGATGCAGGACTCGTGGCGCATAGGCAACTTCCCCTTTGATGCACAAACGCTGCGCTTCTCTGTGGAGAATAGCCAGTTTGACTCTAAGTCTATGGTATTTGCGGTAGATACTGTAGGCAAAGCTTTTGATCCGCGATTTACCCTGCGGGGCTGGAATATAGATACCCTCAAAATACGTAGCAACGTGCGTAAGTATGAGACCAATTTCGGTGATACCCGTATTACCAAGCCTCACATGGAGTACAGTTCCTTTAAGGTCAAAATAGATGTCAGCCGTGATGCGTTCGGCCTTTTCATGAAACTGTTTCTGGGGATGTATATGGCCTTTCTGGTAGCATATATGTGCTTCTTCATCCATATAGACAATACAGATTCCCGGTTTAGTCTCAGTGTGGGCGGGCTCTTTGCCGTAGTGGGCAATAAGTACATAGTAGATGCATCGCTGCCCGAGTCGGTCACCTTTACACTGGTAGACCTGCTGCATGGCATCACGCTGCTATTCATCATCCTCACCATCATAGGCAATGCGATCAATCTCCGGTACAGCAAATTGAATCAAGACGCAAAAGCGCTCCGGTTCAATAAGCTGATGAGGCGCGGGGTACTCATCTCCTATATTCTGCTCAACGCTATATTCATAGCCCGTGCTATGTCCGCACAATAAGGGTAGATCGCCTCATCCAGGTAGTCACATGGTATAGTGTTCCCTTTAGCCCAGACAAACTTGCAGTGACCAAAATCATCCCGGTGATTGACAATGCTTTTCGCTCTGTATTACCACATCGGGCAATTATTGCCTAATCTTACCTTTCAAATATAATAGCAATGAAAGACGGTGTATACTACAGTGACTACCTCCAGCTCGATAAAATACTCAACGCACAGCAGCTCGAAAGCGCCAGGACTGATAGCGATGGTGCGCATGATGAAATGCTCTTCATCGTCATACACCAGGCTTATGAGCTTTGGTTCAAGCAGATCCTGTTTGAGGTGGAGTCGGTAGCCAATATCATGGCTAAATCACACATAGCAGACAACTCCCCAGACCTCTACACGGTTCACCACCGCCTGAAGCGCGTAGTGACTATTTTACAGTTGCTGGTAGGCCAGATAGATATCATAGAGACCATGACCCCGCTAGATTTCCTGGACTTTCGCGATCAGCTGCGCCCGGCATCGGGTTTCCAGAGTATACAATTCAAAATACTGGAGGCACTCCTCGGCCTGAAAATGGAAAACCGCCACGGTCAGGAGTACTACATCTCCCAGCTCCGTCCGGAGGATGTGGTCAAGATCCGCGAGGCAGAGAAGAAGACTCCGATGATCGTCCTGATCAATCAGTGGCTGGAGCGTATGCCATTCTTTGACGATCCTAAGTACTGGGAGGGCAAGGACCAGAAGGAATTTTGGAATAAGTACCGCGAGATCTACGAGCAGAGCCTCAATCCGGCTGAGAAGAATAACATGAATGTATTTGACCAGCTCATGATGGGAGAGGAGCGCAAGCCCGAATCGGCACTCAGCCCAAGAGCACGCCGCGCGGCACTCTTTATCATGCTGTATCGTGACTATCCGCTGCTGCAGCTCCCATTTGGCCTGCTCAATGTACTGCTGGAGATAGACGAGTGCCTCTCTATCTGGCGCTACCGCCACATGAGCATGGTGCATCGTATCATAGGTATGCGCACAGGCACGGGCGGCAGTACCGGCAAGGACTACCTCAGCGGCGCGCTGATGAAGCACCATATCTTTGCGGAGTTTGCCGGCCTCACTTCCTTCCTCATCGAGCGCGGCAAACTGCCCAGACTCTCCGATGAACTGAGGGCAAAACTGGGCTATAGTAATTAAAAATAGCAGACAAGTATATTCTAAATCGTAAAGAGCGCGGAGAACGCAAAGGAGTTTTATAAACCTTCACGTTCTCCGCGCTCTTTGCGGTTAAATATCTCGGTCAAACTAGAACTTTCTGGCAAAAGGAAGTTCCTTTCTCATCCTGATGATGAGCAGGATAGGAATAAGTATGTATGGTGTATTCAGCGGCAGGAATTTGCCCGGATTCTGGCACCTCCACTCCGGCTCGCCAAAGAACTCTACACCGTATACGATCACACCTGTAATGACTGCTATCGCAGTGCCATACATGATAGCCGGCACCTGTATCCTGTTATAGCCTTTGATAAAAGCCCATACCAGCACGAGGTAAAAGGGCCCATATACAAAAGCAGAAAGCCCGGTCACAAAGCGCATCCATACCGGAGGTGTGAGGAATAGTGGATCACAGTCTTTGGCATAGCCGTAGTTCATCTGCACAAAGACATTGGTACTACTGGCATCCAGACTACCCATGATAGTAGGCCATAGATCTGAAATCATAGAGGTGATAAAGAACAGCGAGAACATGACAATAAAGAAGTAGTCAAACTTGCGCTCGCTCAGCGGGAGGTTATTGGTCATAACTTTATATTTAGCTGGCCCAAATCAAATAGATATATTTGAATGAAAGAATAAAAAGACATGAAAAGCAAAGCACTCTTTTCTGTGCAGATCTTTTGCATCATGATTTTCAGTGTGATATTTGTGCACGCTATTGAGTCAAACAATTTTCATACCGCGATGACCACCATGCCATCCAAAACGATGCTATGCCTAGGAGATTCCTACACGATAGGAGAATCTGTAGCTGAATCAGAGAGATTTCCAAATCAAACTATTTCACTGCTTGCATCACATCATATTCAATTTTCCACCCCGCATATCATCGCTAAAACCGGATGGACTACAGATGAACTAAAGCACGCTATAGCCGAGGCCAAAGTCACCGGTACCTTTGATGCTGTCACACTGCTCATAGGTGTCAATAATCAATACCGCAGCTATGACCATATGCAGTATAGGAGAGAGTTTAAAGAACTCCTGGACATAGGTGTGAAATATGCAGGAGGTAATGCAGATCATGTATTCGTAGTATCTATTCCTGACTACGGTGTCACGCCCTTCGGGCAAAACGATGCTAAAGGTCGCAGCGCAGCAGCTATCGGCAGTGAGATAGATGAGTACAATGCTATCGCAAAAGATATAACTGCCAAGGAGAAGGCACACTTCACAGACATCAATCCATTCTCAAAGAAAGCTGCTACAGACGCATCTCTCATAGCCAATGATAATCTCCACCCATCTGGCCGGATGTATGCCGGCTGGGCAGACCTGCTGGAGAAAGAGATGCTCAAAGTCTATGGCACAAAATAAAAACAGCATGACCAGATGGCCATGCTGCTAAAATTGTAGCTGATCGTATTTTTACATCTTTGGCATCAGTACCTTGTCTACTACGTGTATCACGCCATTAGACTGATACACATTAGGTATAGTGACAGTAGCAGTACCGCCGCCTTCATCTGTCACAGTGATATTCTTACCACTCATTTTGAAAGTCAGATAGCCGCCACTTACAGTTTTCAGCTTGGCAGAACCGTTACCAGCTTTGATATCCTTTGCCAGAGCATTAGAATCATACTTGCCTGCTACTACATGGTAGGTGAGTACTTTGGTCAGCGTGCCTTTAGCTTCTGGCTTCAGCAGGCCGTCTACGGTACCCGCAGGCAGCGCGTTAAATGCCTCATTGGTAGGTGCAAAGACAGTAAAAGGGCCCTTGCCAGAGAGCGTTTCTACGAGGCCGGCAGCTTTTACCGCTGCTACCAGTGTAGTATGGTCTTTAGAGTTTACTGCATTTTCTATGATGTTTTTAGTGGGATACATAGGTGCACCACCTACTGTCACAGGATCACCACCCGCAGTGGCTGTCAGAGTGAGGCATACTGCTATCGCGAGCATACCTGCTGTTTTAAGGATGTTCCTCTTCATGATTATTTTTTTGTTTTAGTGAAAAGATATAATCACATACGAGGCATATCGTCCAGCTGGATTTTATGGCCTGCAGATTTTTGAGACAAAAATGTAGCGTAGTGCAAATCCAACCTTGGGTCAGATTCGTAGTGTGGGAGAATAAAAGCAACAGCTTTTAACTCCTATTGAGCAGGCTTGTCAGTGCTATTATTATCGTTGCCTTGTGGCCTGTCGCCTTGTGGTCGTGGCCCATTTCTCGGGCCATCATGACGTGGCTTGTTGTGATGTTTTTTTTGACCATCCGGATTTCCACCTTCACCGCCTTGCTGGCGATTTTGATTTTGTCCGCCGCCATTGCCTCCACCACCGTGGCGCTGCTGACCTCCACCACTATGGGAGTGTTTATTGCCGCCATGGCGCTTCTGCTGTGGCTTGCCACCACCGCGTCCATTGCCACCGCCACCACTGCGGCGTATGCCTGGCGTATAGGCTGGCCCCTCACCGAGGGCTGCAGGGATGATCGTCTTTGGTATCTCGCGTCCTATCAGCCGCTCTATACTGGCAAATCGCTGCTGATCCATCTCATTGATCAGCGTGATAGCTGTACCCGTGGTCTCAGCACGTGCGGTGCGTCCTATGCGGTGAATGTAGTCCTCGCCATCTGGTGGTACGTCATAGTTGATCACCAGGTCTATGCCTGTCACGTCTATACCACGGCTGAGGATATCAGTGCCTACGAGTACCTGTAGCTGCTTGTTCTTAAAGTTTCGCATGATCTCCTCGCGCTGCTCCTGCTCCAGGTCAGAGTGGAAGGCATGCAGGGATGGGATGATACGTTTCAGCTCTGCTGCCAGTCTTTTTACAGTCTCCTTGCGCGAGCAGAAGATGATCACACTCTTATATTCTTTTTCCTGGAAGATATGCTTCAGCAGGCCAAATTTCTGCTGATCGTAAGTCATGTATGCCATCTGCAGGATGCCCTCCGCAGGCTTTGAGATAGCGATATTGATCTCGGCCGGGTCTTTCAGGATCTGGTTGGCCAGTGTCCTGATCTTAGGCGGCATAGTAGCAGAGAATAGTATCGTCTGCCTATCCTCTGGCAGGTAGCTGATGATGCGCACGATGTCATCATAGAAACCCATGTCCAGCATACGGTCTGCCTCATCCAGTACGAGGTGCTCCAGATGCTTGAAGTTGATGTCGCCCACATTCAGCATAGACAGCAGGCGGCCCGGTGTAGCGATCACGATATCGGTGCCCAGCTGCATGGCGCGCTTCTGCTGCTCCCACACCACACCGCTGCCACCGCCATACACGGTGATCGAGCTCACATTGATAAAATACCCCAGCGCCTCTATCTGCTGGTCTATCTGCAGCGCCAGCTCACGCGTAGGTGCTATGACCAGCGTATTGAGGTGGCGGTGCTCGCTGTTGATGATCTTGTGCAGGATCGGCAGGAGGTAAGCGGCTGTTTTGCCGGTACCCGTCTGGGCGCAGGCTATCAGGTCGCGGTCATGCAGTATCACCGGTATAGATTGCTCCTGTATAGGAGTTGGCTTGGTATAGCCCATCGCAGAGAGTCCCTCTACGAGGTCTGGAGTAAGGTTGAAATCTTGGAATGTCATTAGCGGTGCAAGATAATGTGCTAATCGGGAATGTGCTAATTAGTTAATATGCCAATGTGCAAATAACCATATATCAGCAATTACTCGCTCTTAGCCTTCCGCGTCATAGACTCTATAAAGTCCCACTCCTCCGGCTTCACGCCCTCAAACATGCTGAACTCGCCGGCACCCTGCAGCCACTCGCCACCGTCTATCGTCACCACCTCGCCATTGATATAGGCAGAGTAGTCTGATACGAGATAGGCAGCCAGGTTGGCCAGCTCCTGATGCTCACCCGCGCGGCGTAGCGGCACACGCTTGATCAGGTCAAAGCGCTCCTTGAAGTCGCCGGGAGCCAGACGGTCCCAGGCTCCCTTGGTAGGGAATGGCCCCGGTGCGATAGCATTCATACGGATACCATACCTGGCCCACTCTACCGCCAGCGAGCGTGTCATGGCCAATACACCTGCCTTAGCGGTGGCAGATGGCACTACGAAGCCGGAACCGGTCCATGAGTAAGTGGTAGACATATTCAGGACCACTTTGTCGGTCTGCTTCTGAGCGATCCAGATCTTGCCCAGCGCCAAGGTACAGTTGATCGAGCCATTCAGCACGATGTCTATGATAGATTTGAAGGCATTTGCCGATAGGCGCTCAGTAGGAGAGATGAAGTTGCCCGCGGCATTATTGACCAGTATATCCACGCTGCCCAGTGCCTCGATGGCTTTGTTTACCATGGCCTCCACCTCGTCGTAATTTTTTACGTCGCAGTGCAGCGCCACGCATTTGCCGCCAGTCTCAGCCTCCAGTTCTTTGGCGGTAGCTTCCAGCACATCCAGTTTGCGGCTCGTGATCACCACACGCGCACCGAGCTGGAGAAAGTAGCGCGTCATCGCCTTGCCCAGGCCTGTACCGCCACCGGTCACTATGATATTCTTGTCTTTGAGCGCTCCTGGCTGGAGCATGCCTTCTGTATTCTTCATGGTGTGTTTGTATAGTTTATGTGATGGATGAAAATTTATAGCGTCTGCTGTGTCGGGTTAGACAGGTATTTATCATAAAGTTTATTCAGCTCCTCCTGCGCATCTGTGCAAAGGCCGGAATGCACCCGCGAGGTCTGCAGGATGGTACTGCGCGGCGCCGTGAGCCAGCGGAAGCGCTCAGCCATAGGCAGCAGGCTGATAGGGCCTGCACTTTTATCGCCTTCGCATAGCTGCTCAAAAGCCTTGAGATAAGCATTCAACTGGGCCATATCGACCCTGCATATAAAGGCGGCCATCCGCCGCTCATCTACATGAAAACGAGCCTTCAGAAACTTCTCATGACGGCTATAGACTACTACACCCACATTGAGAAACTCCTCCAGCTCCACGCGGGGTACCAGGCGGACGATAGCATACTCAAAGAGGTGTTTATCTTGCATCGCCTATATCGGTCACGAAGTTTACAGAATAATCGAGCCTCAGTTCAAAAAAGCGAATGTATGCTTCTTTCTGTTCTGCTATGGTAGCAAAATGTGGGTGCTCCAGTATCCACTCATCTGGCACTAGAGAGACGATCTGGCGGATCATATCTTTGGTCAGTAGCTGGCTGTATTCGGCACAGACCTCTTGCAGCTGCGTAGCGAGTGGCAGCAGTACATGGTTTTTTATCTCTGTGAAAGGCTTCCTGGCCCGCTCCTCCCAGTCCCGCCAGGAGTGTTGGAAAAACATAGCCGCGCCATGGTCTATGATCCACAGTTCGTCTTTCCACCAGAGCATATTGGTATTGCGCGCAGAACGGTCCACATTCAGGATCAGGGAGTCGAGCCAGACGATCTGGGATGCTGTTTTGGCATCCAGTTTCGTCGTAGTCACAGCCGGGTCATAGGTGAAAGCATCCGCGAGGTAGTCCACCGCCAGGTTTTGCCCCACACTCTGTTTCATCAGCACCTGTATGGCGTGATCGGGCTCTGTCTGTGCAAAGACATTATCCAGCTGGGCAAAGGAGATCTTAGGCACACGCAGCCCGAGTGCCCGGGCTATCTCGCCGCCTATCAGTTCTGCTATCAGCGCCTTCGGCCCCTGCGCTGCACCGCGAAACTTGAGTACATATAACTTGCCATCCTCTCCTTCTATCAGCCCCGGCATAGACCCACCCTCTATGAAGGGTAGCAGGTACCGGGTGACATGTATATCATTTATGATGGGCGTGTATGGCATTATACTTTGCGCAAACTTAATTTAGTCAGTACTGATGGGTAGAGAGCAATACCAGTGTGCAGGCTTCCACAGGCTCAATATCATTTTTTCTCAGCAGTTCTTCAAACTCCGCATTCTCCGTACCGGGATTAAAGATCACCCGCTTAGGCTTCAGCGCTACTACCTGGTCATAGTAGTTCTTTTGTATGCGCGGATTGATATAGAGCGTCACAGTATCGGGGTGGAGATCGGCTGGTGTCTCAGCCTCTATGGCTACATCTGCCACGGTGCCCAGATCACGGCCCACGCCTACTACAGAGTGGCCATGTGAGCGCAGCATCCGGATGGCTTTATTGGCATAGCGCTCAGGGTCAGTCGAGGCGCCTATCACGAGTGTGAGTTTATCTGACATAGTATGAAGGTAATAAGGAAAGTGAAATAATAAATGGTGAAGGGCAGACCAAATATTTCATACCCTTGCTTGTATTCCTTTAGACGGATGGCATCACGAAACATTGCACCATAAGATGTACCTGGATATCTAGGGGTGCTCTACAAACAATCTCCGGCCTCATCTGTTTTTAGCTATGTGAAAGCAAACGCAATCCTATCGCCGGCAGATACAGACCGGATAATCGAGATGGCCTGGGAGGATCGCACTCCCTTTGATGCCATCGAGGTACAGTTTGGCCTGAGCGAAAGCGAGGTGATAGCGCTGATGCGCAGCCAGCTGCGCCGTAGTAGTTTTGATCGCTGGCGGCGCAGGGTTCACGGCCGCGCCACCAAGCATAGAGCCAGTAGGGAGGAGGGGATAGAGCGCTTCCGCTGTACCCGCCAGCGCACCATCACAGGAAACAGGATCAGCAAACGGTGATACATGATATCGCGCCAAAAAAATATTTGCAACCACCACATTTGTATTAGCTTTGGGTAAAAGCAATAGTATGAATCTCAAGTTCTTGAAATACATGTCAGCTTTTATCAGCGTGGTGGTGATCCTGATCTCTATCACTGCCGGTGGTGCCTGGGTATTCTTTGCGCCGGTTTATGCTTTTATGCTGGTGCCGGGGCTGGAGCTATTCATGCAGGGCTCGGAGGAAAACTATACCAAAGCCGAAGAAGAGGTCGCAAAAAAGGATCTTAAGTTTGACATCCTCGTCTGGCTCATCCTGCCGGTGCAGTATGTCATGATGTGGATCTTCCTCACGCGCGTGGGCAATGAGGCCCTGCCTATGTGGGAGCGTGGTGGCATGATCCTCGCCTTTGGTATCTCCTGTGGCGTATTCGGTATCAATGTAGCCCACGAGCTGGGACACCGAGCCACCTGGTACGAGCAGGCGATGTCAAAGCTACTGCTGCTCTCTTCGCTCTACATGCACTTCTTCATAGAGCACAATCGCGGCCACCACAAAAATGTCTCTACAGACGAGGATCCCGCCTCATCGCGCCGAGGGGAGATGATCTATGCCTTCTGGTTTCGCTCTGTCACAGACGGCTGGGTCAGTGCCTGGCACCTGGAGCGTGACCGCCTGGCCAAGACTGATACGCCATGGTACTCTATCAAAAATGAAATGCTCATCTACCAGTTTATACAGGTGGGCCTGCTGATCGCCATCGCCGTTTTCTTTGGATGGAAAGTGATGCTTGCGTTTATCGTATCGGCTACCATTGGCTTCTTACTATTGGAGACGGTCAACTATATCGAACATTACGGCCTCCGCCGCAAAAAGGTAGATGGAGAATACTACGAGAAAGTAATGCCTGTCCACTCGTGGAACTCTAATCACCCCATAGGCCGCCTCATGCTATTTGAGCTCACACGTCACTCGGATCACCACTATATGGCCTCGCGCAAATATCAGGTGCTCCGCCACTTTGACCAGGCTCCGCAGATGCCTACAGGCTATCCGGGCATGATGGTGCTGGCGCTGTTTCCTCCGCTGTGGTTTAAAGTCATGCACACCCACATAGACAAATACAAAGCGAGCACTGAAGGCGCAGCACTTGCGTAAAGACATGTAAGGTTATTGTATTGTCTCTCGTCTCACACATTATGTTTGCGTCAATCATAAATCAACAACCATAAATCATAGATCGCCTCATGTCTTACTTTTCTCCTGCCTATTTCAAGTTCTTCGACCAGCTATCTAAAAACAATAACAAAGAGTGGTTTGACAAGAACCGCCTTACATACGAGGAGCAGGTCAAAGGACCCTTCAAGAAATTTGTCGGCATCATTCAGCAAGGGCTGAAGAAGGATAACCCCGACTTTCTCACTGAGCCTTCCAAAGCGATCTTCCGTATCAACCGTGATATCCGTTTTGCCAAGGATAAAGCGCCCTACAAGAATCACTGCGGAGCTTTCTTCAGCAGGTCTGGTACAAAGGATAGTCGTCCCGGCTACTATCTTCATCTTGGCTCTCCTGATCTCTTTCTCGGAGGAGGCATGTGGGACCTGGATAAGGAGAAGCTGGAGAAGGTACGCCAGGAGATCTACTACAATAATGACGACTTTACAAAGATCATCAATGACAAAGCCTTCAAGTCGATCTATGGTACTATACTCGGAGAGCGCAATAAAGTTTTAGCACATGACTACAAGGAATTTGCCAAAGAACAACCCCTGATAGCCAATAAGCAGTTTTACTATTCAGCTAAACTGAAGAAGGAGGATGTACTGGGCAAAGACTTTGATAAACTCGTGCTCAAATACTACAAGGCAGCCGCTCGGCTAAACGAGTTTTTGATGAGCGCTATTACAGAGTGATGGTCAGGCTGCTGCTCTGTACCATTTTCATCTATGCTACACTGGCGGCTGCGGCTGGCGGGGCAGTGACTATCTGGGCAGATACTACGCTCGGTGTCAGGATAGAGGCGCTGCCGCAGGAGCCGGACCTGCCGGAGCAGCACACATATCGCATCAGCTACATGGAGAGGGGAGAGGCAAAGCAGTTCCTTGATACAATAGTATTTCTCCGGCCCATGCTCTTTGACTCAGCTCATGTCTACCTGCGCCAGCTCGACGCCAAGGGGCTACCTGAGCTCGTCTTCCGGGGTGAGTACCATAGCACTTTTGCTTCTGGTCAGCTCAAGAGCCGGACCCGTCAGTCTGTATTTATCGTATGGGACCTGCGCCGCAGCCGGCGCATGTTTGACTGCATTCCGCTCAATACATGGTATGTAGAGAAGGTGGTCTACGATGATAATGGCAAAGCTCAGACGATATACGGTGACTGCGAGCAGCAGTTTAATGTCGGTATCAATGATAAGAATCAGATCGTCGTCACCAGTCTGAAGGACGAAAGCAGCGGCCCTGCTATAGAGCACTACCTATGCGACCCGCTCCGCATAGACATGGGTGTCTACCAGCTCAGTGAGCTCAGCAGGTATCAATGGCTCAAGGCCAGATAGCGGCAGGAGATCGGTTCATCCTCTGTTTCTCGTTTTTGTCTGCTACATTCGCGGCGCATACAGCATAGCACATGAGTACAAACTATATAGACCGCCTGCGCACTGAGATAGCACCCGTGAGGCAGCAGATCATCACGCATCCGCTCTACGACCACATCCGCACCGTAGAGGATCTGCATATATTCATGGAGCATCATGTCTATGCTGTATGGGACTTTATGAGCCTGCTGAAATCACTGCAGCGCTCGCTCACCTGTGTCAGCCTGCCATGGGTACCCGTGGGTAGCGCACAGACACGCTACCTGATCAATGAGATAGTGACAGGAGAGGAGAGTGATGTAGACCAGCAGGGCAGGCGTGTCAGCCACTTTGAGCTATACCTGGATGCTATGCAGCAGTCAGGTGCAGACCAGCAGCCCATACATGCATTCATCGCGCAGGTGCGTGATGGCTGTGCGGTAGATACTGCCGCGCAGCGCGCCGGTCTGAATGACGGCATACGCGCATTCATGCGCAGCACCTTTGACGTGATAGGCTCACAGCAGAGACACCTGCAGGCTGCCGTATTCACCTTTGGGCGGGAGGATCTGATACCGGATATGTTCCTGGGCTTGATCAGAGAATTAAATAAATCCCTCAGTGGCCAGCTGGGGGTACTGGAGTACTACATAGAGCGTCACATAGAGGTGGATGGCGGCCATCACTCGCACCTGGCCTACCAGATGACCACTGAGCTCTGTGGTACAGATGAAAAGAAGTGGCACGACGCAACTGAAGCTGTCAAAAGATCACTGGCAGCACGTGTAGCCCTATGGGATGCCGCTCTCGCCCGTATCCAGGAGCGCAGTGCCATAGCGGTCTAGCTCAGAGCTTTAGCTAATCGCAATAGTTGTTGCAACTCGCATTTTCAATAATCAGTATTGTGCTGTATCTTTGCGCCCCCGATGAGCAAGAAAGGAAAAGTATTGGTAGCCATGAGCGGCGGTATAGATAGTACCGTGACGGCAGTGATGCTGCATGAGGAGGGCTATGAGGTCATAGGTATCACTATGAAGACCTGGGACTATGCCACCTCCGGCGGCTCTAAGAAGGAGACTGGCTGCTGCTCCCTTGATTCTATCAATGATGCCCGCGCTATAGCCGTAGATCTGGGCTTCAGCCATTTCATAGTAGATATACGCGACGAGTTTGGTGACTATGTGATAGACAATTTTGTAGGCGAATACATGGCAGGTCGTACGCCTAATCCATGTGTACTCTGCAATACCCATATCAAGTGGGAGGCCCTGCTCAAGCGCGCCGATGCGATGGACTGTGAGTTTATAGCCACAGGCCACTATGCACAGCTCAACTCTGCCAATGGCCGCCACTACGTGAGCAGGGGGCTTGATCTGAATAAGGATCAGTCCTACGTCCTCTGGGGCATCTCTCAGGCATGCCTGGGACGTACCAAGTTTCCCATGGGCAAATACCACAAGCCTGAGATCAAGCAGATGGCCCGCGATATGGGCTATCTCGATATAGCCAATAAGCCAGAGAGCTTTGAGATCTGCTTCGTACCTGACAATGACTATCGCGGCTTCCTCAAGAGGCGCATGCCTGACCTGGAGGCACGGGTAGATGGAGGCCTCTTCGTAGATACTGCCGGCAATAAGCTCGGCGTGCATAAGGGCTATCCTTTTTACACTGTAGGCCAGCGCAAAGGCCTCGGTGTTGCCTTCGGCAAGCCGATGTTCGTCACTGAGATCATCCCTGAGACCAATACGGTAGTGCTGGGAGAGGAACATGAGCTCAACCGCAATGGCATGTGGGTAGGCAATCTCAATATGCAGAAGTACGAGAAGGTATCTGATCGTACGCCCGCACTGACCAAGGTGCGCTATAAGCATGATGGAGAGTCTAGTATTCTATACCAAAAGGACGACCGTATCAAGGTCGAGTTTATGCACGAAGTATCTGCCATCGCACCGGGCCAGAGTGCCGTCTTCTATGAGGGCGACGATCTGATAGGCGGCGGCAATATCTTTTCCAGCTTCCAGATAGCAGCAGACAAATAGCAATTTGTAGCTGCAAACTATTTACTGTCCTATATCGTACTGATGAGGATAGTGCCGCACGTAGTATGTGCAGAGCAGTATAGCTCAGTTGCGATTTATTTATAACTTTAGTCAATAGAAACGACCGGATGATCAAAAGAATCTCCTACAGCCTCATCATAGCCGCCCTGCTCATCCTGGCCGGATGCAAGCAGGACACGGACCACATGACCCTCTCGCCCCAGCTCTATGACTATGCGCCGCTGCGCGTGGGTCACTACCTGCTCTATGATGTAGACTCCATCACCTATACCTATGCTGATCCTATACAGACGGCAGATACGGTGCACTTTCAGATACAGGAGATGATATCAGATACATTCTATGACAATCTGGGTAATGTAGCCTACCGCATAGAGGTGAGCAAACGCTATGATACCACCAGCCCGCTGAATGTGGTAGACCGAGCCTGGTATTGCTTCCGCACGCAGAATAGCTACGAGAAAGTGGAGGACGACCTGCACTTCATCAAGCTGATCTTCCCTCCGGTCAATGGCCTCACGTGGAAGGGCAATAGCTACCTGCCAGCCTCTGACACTACCTCCGACATCTACCAGAAGTATGCAGGCTGGGTCTACACTTACTCTGATGTGAATGGGCCTAAGGCTATCAATACTCTCGGCTTTGACTCTGCACTGGTGGTCACCGAGGTCAATGACGAGAACCTCATCAATAAGAAGCTCAGCCGTGAGACCTACGCCTATCACGTAGGCCTGATGTACAAGGAGTGGGAGATCATCAATAAGCAGGATGTGAATGCCTCCTGGACTGCGCCCAATAAAGCCACCGGATTTCGCATCCGTATGAGGCTGCACGCCTACGGCGGCTAGTCATCTTTTTAGCATTTTATCTCACCATTATTACCGACTTTTATAGTATGGTAAAAGGTACCCTGCGCCTCTCTCTGTTATTGATCGTATTTGTCCTCGTCCTGGTACTGCCACAGATAGTGGCTGCGCAGACCTACACCTGCTATGTACAGCTGCGTGATAAAAGTGGCAGCCCGTATAGCATCAGCCACCCGGAGGCTTTCCTCTCGGCCAGGGCACTCGAGCGCCGCAGGCTGCAGCACATCCCCATAGCTGACAATGACCTCCCTGTATCCGCTACCTATGCGCACCAGGTAGGCGCTATCTGCCATGTAGCCGCCACCCTGCGCTGGACCAATGGTCTGCTCATTCGTACAGATGATCCGGCTGCTATCACACAGGTTCGCGCGCTGCCTTTCGTCACCGCTGTACGTATACTGAGCAGTGGTGGTGCCTCTACCCGCCACAAAGCCCTCGATGCACCGCGCATCACCAAGGCCGGCACACAGACCGTAGACACTACCCTCTATGGCTCAGCTACCCGCCAGACCACTATGATGCACCTGGACCGTCTGCACGGCCTGGGCTACTGGGGCGATGGCGTGGTCATAGCCATGATGGATGCAGGATTTTACAATGCGGATAGTGTCACCTTTATGCGCCGTGTGTTTGAGGAGGGGCGCATGCTTTATACCTGGAATTTTGTCTTTGATACATTCGAGGTCTTTGGTTCTCCCCGTGCCTACCCGCACGGCTGCAATACTTTCTCCTGCATCGCTGCCAATATTCCCTACAAGATGGTAGGTACAGCGCCCAATGCCAGCTTCATGCTCTTCCAGACGGAGGACAATCGCTCCGAGACCATCGCCGAGGAGTACTACTGGGCTGCTGCTGCAGAGCGGGCAGATAGCATGGGGGCAGATATCCTGTCTACATCTCTCGGCTATACCACCTTTGATGCATCAGATGCGGCCGATAGCCACACCTACGCAGATATGACAGGCCATACCACCCCCATAGCGCGGGCCGTCAATACTGCCGCCTCCAAAGGGCTCATAGTGGTCAATAGCGCCGGCAATGAGGGCGATGATGCATGGCACTATATCGGTACCCCCGGCGATGCCGATAGCGGCGTGAGTATAGGTGCTGTAGACCCCTCAGCGGCCATAGCCGGTTTCAGCAGCCGCGGGCCAAACTCCTCCGGTCACATCAAGCCTGATATGTGCGCACAAGGTGCGCCGGCAGCGCTCAGCACACCGTACTCTACGCTCACGGCAGAGTATGGCACCTCCTTTTCCTGTCCTATCACTGCAGGTGCTTTTGCATGCCTGCGTCAGGCCTTTCCATCTGTGCCCAATATGGAAATGGTAGAGATAGTACGCCAGACATGCAGTCAGTACACGCATCCTGATTCGGACTATGGGTACGGTATCCCTGACTTTGGCCTGGCGTATGACAAACTCAAGGTTCTCTATCCCCAAGACACGATCCCCAATGCCAGCCGGCCTGCAGGTGTCTTCCCAAATCCATTCTCCACCACTATCAGGGTGGGCATAGCCGACCTGGTCACAGATACACTGGTCAATACCGCCGAGCTCTATGACATCTCCGGCCAGAAGGTCTGGAGTGCCTCTATACAGACAGTGACCTTCACCAATAATGCCTGGGAGCTCTCACCTCCGGCCAACCTGGCAGCAGGCGTCTACATCCTCGCCATCAATAAGACGAGAAAGTACAGACTGGAGAAGTTTTAAACTACGAGTAGTTGCTATCTCGCTGGTTCATGCGTCCTCGCTTGAACCTTATACCTGCGCAGCACTATATTTCGCGCCGGTCTGCGATCAGACTTCCGATTTTAGCTGCCATGTTGAATACACCATCCGGACGGAAGCCACTACTATCGCATATCACAAATCAAAACATCCCTTATCATGCTTATCGTATTTGGCACTTACAGTTTTAATATCAAAAAGTACACCGCGACCGAACTGGGCGTAGAGGCAGAGACAGGAGACATACCTATCATGCTCCGCCAGCGGGTCTTTCATATCTTCTACATACCTGTGCTACCCATAGGCAGGCTCTACGCCATGCAGCTCAGTGATGGCAAGCTCTACAACCTACCTGCTCATCTCCACGCTGCAGTAGATGAGCGCGGGCCGCACCGCACGCCATTTTATGCCTTTGCGCTACCGCTGCTGGTCATAGCCGGGTTTATCATATCGCAGTGCCTCACGTGGAAGCACCGCTACGACCGCACCCAGCTCTATCAGGCTGCACAGCGGGAGCAGGCAGACAGCACCGCTGCCCGCCTCGACCGCCTCGGCACAGAGCACTATATCAAGCTACTGGATATCACTGACCGCTACTCCGGTGGGTACACCTATCTGCACGTGCGCAATATCAATGGCTCAGCCGTGACGCTGGAGCAGCTCGGGACCTCGCTGCACGACTACAATAACAATAGTCCGTGGCACATCCGCCGGATGTTCCTCCTGCAGGGGGAGGAGACGGACACCATCGTGCTACCCATACAGCAGCTGCGCGAGGCCAATGTGGGCACCTATGAGGATGATGTGAAAGACTACAAAGTGCCCGACCTGCTACACGATGGCAAGCGCTACAGGATCAGCGATATCCTCACCATACCTGACGGGCCTATGCTGGCCACCTATGGCGAGGACGACACCCGCGATACCATGAGCCCCCTCATGCTGACCAACTACGGTACTCCGCTCACCCTCGTGAGCATCCGCTCTGCAGATCCCTCTGTGCGCTGGCTAGACCTGCTGCCCCTCACGCTCACCATGGACACCGACGATACCTACACCCCACTCGATATCAAAGGCGACAGGAGCAAAGAATACAGCGCCACGCTGACCTTTGAAGATGAGCAAAAGCGCCGCTATCTCTACGATATCTCATGGAATACTATGAATTGGGAGCTGACGCAAAAACGCGAATAGCGATTCAGTAGACAACTAAGCCTCTGACAGTGAGATCGGATGTATCTCGGAACTTAGTTCCTTCAGGTTGATGATTAATACTTTCTTAAATAACCTTCCCAGTCATGCGGATAGTCCTGCTGCGCGTCTTTCGTGATGTAGGGCGGAATGGGCACAGCCCAGTAGTCAATATGATGCGATTGTAGGAAGTTGACTATCTCCATCTTCTTGCGATATTCCTTTGAGTCCAAAGGATAATACAAGGAGCGCAGGAATTGTTGTATGTAGACCTTTTGCCCATTTTTTTGATACAGAGAGTTGTCGACCAATAAAAGTGTGTAATCCGCTCCGGCCCTAAGGAGATAGTTGACCACGTTAAGATTTTCTTGAAAGAGCGCTTCTCGAAGGGCAAAGCTACCCCGGTCATTTACGTAGTTGATATTTGCTCCGGCCTCCACCAGCATTTTCACTTTTATCAGTGCGAGGTCATCGTTCTTATCCTTCAGGCAGGAGGCAGCTTCGCTCAAAGCTGTTTTCCGTGTTTGATTGCCCTCTCGCCTCGGACCCGTTTCTTCATCATTAGGATTGCCTTTGTGCTGCAATAGCAGCGCGAGTATCTTAGGGTTTTTGCCGCCCTCCCACAGGCCGCCTGCTGCGTAGATGATAGCGGATGTGCCATCATATGTGTCGTGCAGGTTAGGGTCAAAGCCAGATTTGACTAGCGCCTCGCAGGATTTAAACTGTCCATTCATCACAGCCAGCATTAATAGCGTGCTTCCAAACTGCGGTTCCTGATAGTTTACGAGCTGGCGATCACCAGCTATGAGATGATTGATGCGATCGACATCCTGATCTTGCACTGCCTTTGCCAGATCCCATGACGGGCCATCCTGGAAAAGCCTATAATCATTTCCCAATAATCCATCCTTGTCTACAGGGATTTCACGATAAAAGCACGAACTCAGAAAAAGCCCTATCAGTACTAATGGGAAAAGTGATAGGCTCTGAATATATCTCCGCATCATATTACTGTATTTAGCCCTCTCCTTCGGAAGGGTTGGGAGCGGTGTGATCAATACCGCACCACCTTCTCCGCTTTCCATTTCAGAAAGTCTACCAGCGTTGTATTGACGATATTGTACTTCTCCTTGATGCAGTAGTGCGTGCCGGCGGGGATGATGCTCATATAGCCGTTGGGGAGGTTAGTATAGATATAGTTCAGGTGCTCCATTTTGATGAAGTCATGATCACCCGCCATGATGAGGGTAGGGCACTGTATGCGGGTCAGGTCATCCAGTGTATAGTGAGGCTGGGTCAGCAGGAGTTTCTGCATTCTCTTTGCCAGTACCGGCAGCAGTTTTACATTGGGATTCTCTTTAAATTTCACTTGTAGGTAAAAGGCCATCTTGTCATAGTCCCACGAGCGGACCTTTTCCAGTACAGCATTATACACAGCATTGGTATCAGGAGAGATGTTTGTCCCGATGGCGATCAGTTTATTTACCTTGCCCGGTGCCTTTATAGCCATCTGCATGCCTATGATACCCCCATCACCGAATCCCACAATGTCTACACTATCCAGATGAAGGCCCGCCGTAAACTTCAGCATATCATTGGCAAAAAGCTCATAGCTCAGTTCCCGATCCGTAAAGGTAGACTCCCCATGGCCGCGTGTATCTACGGCTATTACTTTAAACTCTTTGGCCAGCGCCGGTATCTGGCGCTCCCATTCCCTCCAGTATTCCATAGCGCCGTGCAGCAGCAGCACGGGAGTACCCTTGCCCCAGACACGGTAGCGCAGGGTCACGTCGTCTATTTTCATATATTGATTGCGTGCTGTATCCAGCATCACTGCCTGGGCATGCACACCTGAGACAAAGACAAAAAGCACTGAAAGACAAAGCGTAATTTTTTTTAACATCCACATAATTTGCCCCTAATATACGCCTTTGCTGCGGTAGAAACCCTGCAAATCAGTCAGTCCTGCCGTGATACTAGCAAACGCGCTATATGCCATTCCGCCATATTTCGTGGCTTTTTCCTTTTTATGCGTTATTCCCGTATGTTTAAACCCTCAAATTATAATATCCATGAAAGTAAAGCTGGGTCTCTTTGTTGCCCTCCTGGTAGTATTGTCATCCTGCCACCGCGACAAAGGTGTTTCGCAATCTGCCGCTGCTGCAGACAATTATTTCCCTGTAAAGGAATACACACTGAAGAATGGCCTCAAGGTCTTCCTCTCTGTCAATAAAAATGCACCGCGTATCCAGACCGCTATCACGGTCAAGGCGGGCTCTAAGTATGATCCGGCGCAGACTACCGGCCTCGCACACTACCTGGAGCATATGCTCTTCAAAGGTACGAAGGACTTTGGTACAGTAGACTACAGCAAAGAGAAGCCATACCTCGATGCGATCTCTGATCTCTTTGAGCAGCGCATGAATGAAAAGGACGAAGCTAAGAAGAAAGCCATCTACATGCGTATTGACTCCCTCTCATACGAGGCGTCTAAGTATGCCATACCAAACGAGTATGACAAGATGGTAGCTGCGCTCGGCGCCAAGGGTACTAACGCCTTTACCGATCGCGACCTGACCTGCTATATCAATGATATCCCGTCAAACGGCCTGGAGAAGTGGCTGGCCATAGAGAGCAATAGGTTTCAGGACCTCGAGCTGCGTATCTTCCACACAGAGCTGGAGGCAGTGTATGAGGAGTTTAACCGCAATACTGCAGAGGATGGCGAATGGTCATCTCAGGCGGTAGACTCCCTGCTCATGCCAAACCACCCGTATGGCTCACAGACCACCATCGGCCTCAGCGAGCACCTCAAGAATCCGAGCATGGTCAATATCCACAAGTACTTTGACAAGTACTATGTGCCGAGCAACTGTGCCATCGTGATGAGCGGTGACCTGGATCCTGACAAGACCATCGCCCTCATAGAGAAATACTTTGGAGGCTGGAAAGACAAGACCGTAGAGCCATTCGTAAAGGCTACACCGGTGCCTATCACCCACGCCATGTACACTGAGAAGCGCGGCCAGCAGCCTGAGCACGTCTTTGTAGGCTACCGTTTCGATGGTGCCAGCTCAAAGGACTACCTCTATGTGAAGCTCGTAGATGCGATCCTGGCCAATGGCAAAGGCTCCGGCCTCATGGACCTCAACCTGAAGCTGAAGCAGAAGGTACTGGAGGCCGTGAGCATGTATTCTGACAATAAGGACTACACGGTACACAAACTCTATGGTGAGCCTAAGGAAGGCCAGAAGCTGGAGGAGGTAAAAGACCTCCTGCTCACGCAGATAGACTCTGTGAAGCAAGGCAGATTTGCAGACTGGCTGTTGCCGGCTATCATAGATAATATGAAGCTCGACATGATGAAGCAGGCTGAGACCAATCAGGGTCGTGTGTTTGACGTGGTCTTTGCTTTCGTCAAGGATATACCACTCGAGAAGCGCCGTCAGGAGATCAATGAACTTTCCAAGATCACAAAGGCCGATGTAGTGAAATTTGCCAATGAGCACTATGGTGACAATTACGCTGTCTGCTACAAGAGGATGGGCCAGCCTAGCCTCTTCAAGGTAGAGAAGCCGCACATCACACCGGTAGTACTCAATAAGGATTCCGTATCAGCATTCCGCAAGAAGGTCGGTGATATGGCATTCGATAAACTGGAGCCTAAGTTCGCTGACTTTGGCAAGGACATCCAGCATGGCCACATGACCAAACCGGTGGTAGTAGATTACATTCATAATGATGTCAATAAGACCTTTGAGCTGAACTATATCTATGATATGGGTACGGACAATGACAAGAAGCTCGGCCTTGCCTTTGACTTCCTGCCATACCTCGGTACTGACAAATATGACGCGGCACAGCTCAAGCAGGAGTTTTATAAGCTCGGCCTCCGTTTTAGTGTCAACTCATCTCGCGATCAGGTATATGTGACACTCGCCGGCCTGGAGGAGAATCTCGACGCCGGTATCAAGCTCTTCGAATACATGCTGGCCAATGTGAAGCCGGATCAGCAGGTCTATGATGCATTCGCACAGGACGTGATCAAGAAGCGTGCAGATGCTAAGCTGGACAAGGATAACATCCTCTTCCGCGCGCTGACCGCCTATGGCAAATACGGTGCAAAGAATCCGTTCAACGATGTGCTGACCAATGACGAGGTGAAAGCTGTAAAGGCTGATGAGCTGGTCGGCATCATCAAGTCCCTGCATGGCTACAAGCACAAGATATTCTACTATGGCGCCAAGGATCTCGGTGACGTCACAGCTTCTCTTGACAAGCTGCACGACGTGCCGGCCACGCTGAATGACTATCCTGCAGCCCGCAAATATCCTGAGGTGGCTACAGAGACACAGGTGTACTACACTACCTATCCTATGAAGCAGGCAGAGATGATCATGTTCTCATGGGATGGCACCTATGACAAGGCGCTGGTACCAGACCTCGCTCTGTTCAACGAGTACTACGGTGGCAATATGTCTTCCGTCCTCTTCCAGGAGATACGTGAGAAGCAGGCCCTCGCATATTCTGTGTACGGCACGTATGGTTCTCCTACCAAAAAGGATGAGAAGTTCTACGTCATGGCCTATGTAGGTACGCAGGCAGACAAGATGAATACTGCTGCCACAGAAGTATCCAAACTCCTCAATGACCTCCCTGAGAGCCAGAAGAACTTTGACCTCTCACGCGATGCGGTGATCAAGGGCATCGAGACAGACTGGATCACACGTGCTGATATCTACTGGGCCTGGCAGCGCGCGCAGAAGCGCGGCCTGGACTATGACATCCGCAAGGATATCTACGAGCATGCACAGAAGATGCAGCTCAGCGAGGTGCACAAGTTCTTTGACGATCACGTGAAGGGCAAGAAGTATGTCTACCTCGTGCTCGGTGGCAAGGGCGACCTCGATATGGCTGCCATGAAGCGCCTCGGCCCGGTCAAGGAGCTGACCCTACAGGAGCTCTACGGCTATTAAGGTTTATAGTTTTCGGTTTAAATAAGAAAGCGCCCGTCATTCGGGCGCTTTTTGTTTTTATACAAGGTTCATTTGCGAAGAAAATTCATCTGATAAAAATGTATGTGATATTTTCTGAAGCAATCTTCCACTTTCAAGAGTTGTTTAATGTATCTGCGGAGGGAATGTTATGCCCTCATTTCTTTTTCTACCTTTACAAAGATCACTCTATAAGCGGATCAAGAATGTTTCAGGCATGATATCTGCGATAAAACAATAGTGAAAGTGGCAGAAGAAAAGAAAAATGTATTAAACCCCGAGCACTGGATAGAGCGCTATGCCGACTATCTGTATAGCTATGCCTATGCGCGTCTGCGCAAGGAGGAGGTGGCGCAGGATCTCGTGCAGGACACTTTCTTTTCTGCGCTACGCGCCAAGGATACTTTTCTACAAAACGCCTCCGAAAAGACCTGGCTCATCGCCATCCTCAAGCGCAAGATCATAGACTACTATAGGAAAAAATCTACCCAGAATGAGTTGAATATCCTGGATAAACCTGTAGAGGGCGAGGATGGAGCTATCGGCTATTTTTTTGAAAACCAGGCATCCACCCCGGGCCACTGGACCTCTGCCGCCAGCCCAAATCAATGGGGACGCACCTTTGAGACCTCTGTAGAGAGCGATGAGTTTAATAATATCCTCCGTACCTGCCTGACCAAGCTGCCTGAGAAAACAGCTGCAGCCTTTGTGATGAAGAACATGGAGGGGCTGGAAACAGAGGAGATCTGTAAGGAACTAAATATCACTCAGTCTAACTACTGGGTCATGATGCACCGGGCCAAGCTCGCGCTGCGTGACTGCATGGAGAAAAATTGGTTCAACAAATAAATAACGCGGATGGGTCTGAAGAATACACTGTTTATGAATTGTGCAGAGGCTACAGCGGTGGTAGAGAAAAAGCGCGATGGCAAGCTGAGCCTGATGGAGCGTTTTGGCGTATGGCTTCACCTCGTCTATTGCAGGTTGTGTAAGGCTTTCTTTGACCAGTCTGCCATTCTGGACCAGAGCTATCACCATCTCGCGCAGCGCATAGACGATGGCAAGCAGTCCTACCCGCTGGACTCCTCCCGTAAAGAAAAAATGAAGGCTGCCTTGCAGGAAGAAATGGAGAAATAAATACTTAACAAGAAACTGATCATAGATGCCATCGCCGTGAGTGATGGCATTTTCATTTAAGGGAGGGATCGGAGCTTCATGACTTCATTGAGGCGAGACATCTCAGACGCCTTGGTGCTGATGGCATACTTTTTCATCGCATGCTTGTCCAGCACGTTCTGTTTCTAGTGTAGCGTGATGGATACTGATATGCTCCAGCTCGTGCCGTAGCTCATGTTTTAGCTTAGCCTCCTCATCCGGTGTGATGCCATTCGCCAGTACGATATGTGCAGTCAGCGCATTCATAGTAGTGCTGATGGCCCATACATGTACGTGGTGTACGTCTATTACACCATTGCGTTTGCGGATCATGTGCTTCACCTCCTCCACACGGATCGTATCTGGTACTCCATCCAGGGAGAGGCGCAGGCTGTCTTTCAGCAGGCTCCAGGTGCTGAAGAGTATCACCACCGCCACACCTATACTCAGTATTGTATCTACCAGGTACCACTGCGTGAAGTAAATAATGATACCCCCTATCACCAGTGCCAGTGATACCAGTGCATCTGCAGCCATGTGCAGGTAGGCGCTCTTTACATTCAGGTCTTTATCCTTATCACGCATGAAGAGCAGCGCTGTACCCCCATTGATCAGGATGCCTATGCCTGCTATCACAGAGATGGTCACCCCCGGCAGCGGCTCGGGATGAAAGAAGCGCTGCACGGCCTCATAGCAGATGGCGCCGATCGCTATCAGTAGCACGATACTATTGAATAAGGCTACTAATATGGATGTCTTGCGGTAGCCATAGGTGTACTGGTCAGATGCCTGCACCTTGGCCAGGCGAAAGGCCAGGAGCGCCAGTGCGAGTGTGGCTACATCAGCCAGGTTGTGCCCTGCATCGCTGAGTAGCGAGAGCGAATGGGTGTACAGGCCGGCCACAGCCTCAGCTATCACAAAGGTGATGTTTAGAACGATGCCTATCACAAATGCCCTGCTCACATGCTTCAGCGCTACCACATGGTGGTGGTCATGATGATCGTGGCTATGTGAGTGATCGTGGCCCATCAGAAGATATCATTGAGGTCGCGCACACCGATATGGCGCTTTACAGTAAAGCCTTCTGCAAATTTCACACCAAGCGGCACGCCGAAATGCACCGCACGGCTGCGCACAAACTCAAGGAACTCCTGTGATGAAATAAATGTAGATGCCTCCTTAGAGTCGGGATTATAAAACTGCGACTTGTACGCCCTGATCGCCTCCAGCTTCTGCTCAAAGTACGGCGTGATATCTACCGCAAAGGAAGGAGAGATATCCAGCGACTGTATGTAATGGTAAACCACTTTGGGCCGCCAGGCTGACTGTGCCTTGCCATCCAGCTCCGTCTCCACTTTCGGCAGGCCGGATAGGAAAGACGCATCCTCTACCAGCTGGGCAGCGCGCGCATGATCCGGATGCCTGTCGTGTATTGCATTGGCCAGGATGATATCAGGCTGGTACCGGCGTATGTATTTTATGAGCGCTAGCTGATGCTCTTTATCATTCTGAAAGAAACCATCTGCAAAACCGGCGTTGTCCCGCACCGTGATCCCTAGCACTTGTGCAGCATCGGCGGCCTCTTTCAGGCGTATCTCACCTGTGCCGCGTGTGCCCAGCTCGCCTTGGGTCAGGTCCAGCAGGCCCACCTTTGATCCGCGTGCTATCTGAGCCAGTAGCGTACCTGCACAGCTCAGCTCTACATCATCAGGGTGTGCACCTATGGCCAGGATGTCTAATTTCATTAGTCTTTCTTTCGCGCGAAGATAGGCAAAACCACTGAGGCTAAATGATGCTTGACCTTTGTCATGATCCGTAGGATATATGGTTTTCCTCTGTGTCTCTGCGCCTCTGCGGTAAAACCTTTACACCCCAAACTGCCGGAGGTGATGATCAAAGTGCTTATACAAAAGATCTGACCACTGCTTCTTACTCAGCCTGCCAAACATAGGATGCGGATGCAGCTTGGACTCCTCACGCTCCTCGAGTATATCCATCATCTTGCAGAGAAACTCCAGCTCGGTGTAGAAGTCCCTGGCCTTTGTGCCTTCTTGCTTTTGGTCCAGCTCGGGTGCGGTCTTTTCTCCCTTGGGCCACTTAGGTAGTATATACACCGCCACAGGAAACATGATCTTATGCGTATAAAAGTTAGACTTATCCTCTGCAGGCTTCATACCGAGGGCTATCTTATGCGCATCATTCATATGCGCCAGCATCTGGTTTACCTTCATAGATCCCCAGCGTGCAGGAGTGTCCGGTGTCAGTTTCTCCAGCCGGTCCAGTATGTGCTTTTTGCCCTCAGGTGTGAGTGTATTATTCATAGCATAAAAGTAAGTAAAAGAGCATGGCTGTTAAAGTCCCTCTCCTTTGGAGAGGGATTTAGGGAGAGGTACTATGCCTCTCTCGGCACCTCTATACGAAAGGTCGTTCCCTTGCCCACCTCTGAGTGCTTTACATAGATTTTGCCTTTGTGGTATGACTCCACGATGCGCTTGGTCAGTGAGAGGCCTAGTCCCCAGCCACGCCGCTTGGTGCTAAAGCCCGGCTCAAAGATCGTCTTCTGGTTATTGCGCGGTATACCACAGCCGCTGTCTGTCACGTCTATATATACCCACTTGCTATCGCCCGTAGCGGTAGTATGTATACTACCAGCACCCTCCATCGCGTCCAGCGCATTCTTATACAGATTCTCCACTACCCAGTCAAAGAGTTGCGTATTGATCGCAAAGGTCAGGTCATCGCGGTCTACCTCCAGGGTGAAGGTCACTTCTTTGGATGAGCGCCTGCGCATGTAGTCTACATTGCGCTGCAGCGTCTCTTTCACATTCTCAGGTTTGAGCTGCGGCACGGAGCCTATCTTGGAGAAGCGGTCTGCTACTAGCGTGAGGCGCTCTACATCATGCTCCATCTCAGCGAGGGCACTATTCTCATTCAGTCCGGGCTCTGTCTCGCGCAGGTATTCTATCCACGCACCGAGAGAGGAGATAGGTGTGCCGAGCTGATGAGCGGTCTCTTTGGCCATGCCTACCCACACCATGTTCTGCTCAGCATGCCGCGAACTGCTGAATGCAAAATATGAGAACACCAGAAACAGGCTGAAAATGCCCAGCTGTATGTATGGGAAGATACGTAGCTGCTTTAGCACTGTAGAGTCATCATAGTAGATGAATTTCTTGCCGCCATCACCCAAGTCTACCTCTATCGGCTCATGGCGCAGGCTCATGTCCGCTATGAGTTGCTGCACACGCTCCGGCTTGCGGATCTCAGCAGAGTCTATATTGCCAAAGGCTATCACCCTATTGGCCGGATCTGCCATGATTACCGGTGCAGAGGCAGTATTGATCACCACCTCGGTGATAAAGGATGACAGGATGTCGTTCAGCGTATTCTTCAGCTCGCGAAATAGATTGGAGTCCTTGTAGTAGATATAGTTTTTCTTGGCCCCAAAGGCTACGATGATGGGAGGGTAGTTGTGAAAAACTTCAAATTGCTTGTCATTGATATTGAGCTTCGATTTCTCACCTACTATATCAAAGTTGCGGTACATCAGCAGCTTGCCGTCCTCATCTGTGAGTGCCACCGGTATATCTGTATTGCCTGTGATGATCTGGCTAAAGAAGGCCAGCTCCTCGCCATCTTCTATACGTGGGTCGGAGAGCAGTTTGGTAGCCTGCGACCACACGTCAGCTTTCTTGCGCTCATCTGTAGCTAGCCGCTCAAAGAGGTCCTTGGTATAGCGCACCAGTCTCGCACGGCTGCTAATGGCTGAGGCCCAGAGTTGCGCCTTGCGCTTCTCTTCCCTGGCTATTTTATTGGTGAGATAGTTTGTGTAGATAGTGGTAAATAAACCTATCCCTACCGCTATCAGCAGCAGGATCAGCTTTAGGCTAGACCGTCTTTGATAAATATCCATACGTGAAACAAACGCCCCTCCGGCCAAAGTATTGCCAAAGGCTACTGAGTGGGAAGTTAAAGATTTTAAAGGAAGGAGCTTACCTTTTGCGGCTGATGGCGATCATGGCCCCGATGAATAGATTGGCCCCGATGATCAGGATAGCCACAAACTCAATAAGGTAGCCACTGGCAGCTATCACTGTGATATCGAAATATATACCACATATCAGCAGTAATGGCGCTATGATAAGCTCCACCATAGCAGCAAACAGCAACCGGATGGGGAGGCTAAACTCTCTCCATAGCAGCAGACCGTAGGGCGAGAGCAATACCAGAATGAGCATCATAGCTATCATAGTACAAAATAAAGGCTTTTGCCGCAGTTGCGGATGAGCTTAAACAGCAACGCCCTCACTGAGGAGGGCGCCACTATTGGTATGAAGGAGTTGATGTCTTATTTCACTACCTGCATCTTCACTGTGTGATGGAGGTTGCCTGATTGTATTTGTACGAAGTACAGCGCCGGGCTCAGTGCAGCATCACTGATCTCAGTATGCGTGGCGGAGATATCACGGCGGTATACCTCCTGGCCATAGATGTCATAGATAGCGAGTGCGGTGTTATTGTACTCCTGCACATCTACGGCAAAGCTACCATGGTTTGGCACCGGGTAGAGGCGTATCGCATTCATAGCAGCTACATCCTGTATGCCCACACCGGTCACAGTATACGCAGCAGATGGGGTGAAGCAGCCATCTGCGTCAGACACTACTACTATATAGTTGCCATTGGCGCTGGCAGTGATAGACTGTGTCGTATCTGCGGTCATCGGTGTGTTATTAAACAGCCACTGATAGTGTGCTGCAGCAGTAGAGCTCAGCGTGAAGCCCGCAGCGCTGATCACCGGCACAGCAGGTGAGCTGACAGCTACCACTACCCCGCCAAACAATGCTACGCTGCAGCCATACTTAGTCGTAGCTGTCACGTTGTATCCTGCCGATTGTGTAGCATAGATAGTCGTGCCGGTCTGACCGGTGCTCCAGGTGTAGGTGTCACCTCCACTTGCGGTGAGGAGGATAGAGTCTCCCGCGCACACATGTATATTGCCCGATGGTACGATAGATGGCGAAGGCATAGCGCCTACTGTCATGGTAATACCGGTGCTGGTCACGCTATGCGGATTGGCACAGCTCAGAGAGGAGGTCAGTACACAGCTCACTACAGCACCATCTGTCAGGCTGGCTGTAGCAAAGGTGCTGCCCGTACCTGATGGCGTACCACCTACCAGCCACTGATAGCCGGGAGTCGATCCGCCGCCGCTGATCGTAGCAGTAAAGGAAGCGCTGCTGCCGGCACAGATCGTGTCATGTGCAGCGCTGATAGTGATGGTCGGAGCCACAGCACTGCTGATAGTGATGGCAAATGGCGCTGAGGCCACAGTAGCCGGAGATACGCAAGCCGCGTTGGACGTCAGTGTACATACCACAGAGGTGTTGCCTGAGACAGATGGTATGACCAGCGTAGTGCTGTTGCTGCCGCCTGGGTTGCCGTTTACTGTCCAGCTGTAGGTAGGGTTAGTACCGCCATTGGTCACTGTAGCGCGTATCGTATCAGGAGACCCGGTACACAGTGTGCTGGTGCCGCTGAGAGTGATGGTCGGCGCCACAGGAGCTGATATAGTCACTACTATAGTACGTGAGGTAGCTGTAGCCGGAGATACACAGGTGCCTGATGGTGTCATCACACAGGTGATATTGTGAGTACCCGCAGAGAGCGAGGAGGTGGTCAGTGTAGCGCTTGTACCTATCGGAGTCGTTCCGTCTTTCCATACATATACTGGTGTCGCACCACCATTGGTAGGTGTAGCGGTGAAGGTGATAGAAGTACCTGCACAGGCACTGGTAGCAGATGCCGATACACTGACTGAGTCCGTCACAGATGGATTGACCGTGACAGTGATAGGGCGGGAGGTAGACGTAGCCGGAGATACGCAGCCGCCTGATGGTGTCATCACGCAGGTGATGGTGTGGCTTCCTGCGGTCAGTGATGAGGTGGTCAGTGTCGCACCGGTACCGATATTGGTAGCACCGTCCTTCCACTGATAGCCAGGCGTAGCACCGCCATTGAATGGCGTAGCAGTGAATGTCACAGATGTACCCGCGCACAGGCTGGTAGCAGAGGCAGAGATCTGCACAGAGTCAGTACCGGTAGGATTGACAGTCACTACTATGGTACGAGATGTAGCCGTAGCCGGAGATACGCAGGTGCCCGATGGGGTCATCACGCAGGTGATATTGTGTGTGCCGGCTGTCAGTGAGCTGGTAGTCAGTGTCGCAGTAGTACCGATATTGGTCGTCCCATCTTTCCACACATACGCAGGTGTAGCGCCACCATTGGTAGGCGTAGCTGTAAAGCTGATAGAGGTGCCTGCGCAAACCGAAGTAGCAGAGGCCGATACACTCACAGAGTCTGTCACTGAGGCGTTGACCGTCACTGTCACAGCATTAGACGTAGAGGTGGCCGGAGATACACAGGTACCTGATGGTGTCATCACGCAGGTGATGGTGTGGCTGCCTGCCGCCAGTGATGAGGTGGTCAGTGTAGCGCCTGTGCCGATATTGGTCGTACCATCTTTCCACTGATAGGCAGGTGTAGCGCCGCCATTATATGGAGTAGCGGTGAAGGTCACAGATGTACCTGCGCAGAAGCTGGTAGCAGAGGCACCTATGTGCACAGAGTCTACAGCCGGAGCATTGACCACGAGGCTGATCGCAGTGGAGGTAGCAGGATTGCCGGTCACGCCCGCCAGGTTTGAGGTCATCACGCAGGTGATGGAGTGCGTGCCCGCGGCAAGAGCCGAGGTAGTCAGCGTAGCGCCTGTTCCTATGGCCGTAGCGCCATCCAGCCACTGATAGGTCGGAGCAGTACCACCATTGGTAGGTGTCGCGGTGAAGGTCACCGATGTGCCTTGGCAGGTAGGGTTCGTGCCCGCCGTCTCAGAGATAGATACAGAGGCTACTACCGGCGCTACATACTCAGTGATGGTGATAGCACTGGCCAGCTGATATTTATCTCCATTGTCATCGGTATTATTAGCGTTTACAGCATTTACCAGGCCATATACTTTCACTGAGCCGGTGCCGGCTACCGGTGCAGTCCATGGTATGGAGATGCTATATACCGTGCCCGCTCCTCCTGTACCGCTTGTCGGCGAGAGGCGCTGGCTGTGCTGGATATACTTCAGCGTGGTGCCGTTCTGCTGAGTGCCCGTAGGCAGTGTGCCCCAGGTACCGGCCTGCACGGCAGACGAGGAGCCTGCACCTGTAGACTTTACCGCGCAGAGCTGAAAGCCATACTTTGATAAATTGGTCGCTGTAGTATTATTGGTAGCGGTGATCTTGACTGTATATGCTATACCCGGCCGGTACACCGTCACCGGCGATCCGGCAGAGTCCAGCTCTATCGTAGTCCCCAGTGAGGAGGTAGAGCCATGGCAGCTACCACAACCTGTAGTGGTACTATTGGCACCTGTCCTATTGGCGCTATAGCCGCCAGAATTACTGCAGAGCAGTGCGATACTACTGATGGCAAAGAGACAGAGTATAATTTTGTTTCTCATTAATAAAATGGTTATATGTTTTTGCAAAAAGCTGAATGTCAGCTATAATTAAGCTAAGATGTCTAAACAATCAAAGAAAAGCAATAGGGTATTTGTTATTTAACAATGCCCCTGATATATGCCAGTAGTTAGGCCTCTGCTTCCTGCCCACGCTGCCGGATAGAGTGGTGGTAGTAGATCGCAGCATTGATCTCATAGCCTATCAGTAGTACAAAGGCATTAATATTCAGCCAGATCAGGATGATCATCACCGTACCTATAGAGCCGTACAGCTTGCCATACCGCGAGAAGTGACTAAGATAATAAGAGAAACCTACCGATGCCACGATAGACAGCACAGTAGCGATAGTAGACCCGGTAGAGATAAAGCGGTACTTCTTCTTGGTAGCCGGTCCGTAGTAGTAGATCAGAGAGATGGAGAAGAAGAACAGCAGCACGATGGTCACAAAGCGTATGAAGGTAAAAAGGAACTTGGTAAACTGATCCCTGATATGCAGCACATCAAAGACCCAGGTCAGCAGGCTCTGCCCTACTACTACAAATATGAATGAGAAGATCATCAGCGCTACCAGCAGCAGCGATATCTGTATGGCTATAAAGCGTGTCTTCAGGGGATTGCGGCGTACATAGTGGTCATAGCCTTTGTCAAAGGAGTGCATCATCGTGACCACCCCATTGCTGGTGAGGAAGAGCGTGAGCACAAAGGTACCCGTCAGGAGGCTGGGCCGTTTGCTGCTTACTTCTTTCAGTATCGGCCCTACGAAGTTCCAGAGGAATTTAAAAACATCCGGGCTGGGCGCTACACTCCTCAGCAGGTTCTGTATATAGTCGTCTATACCCACCTTGCCGTAAAACTGGAAGATGAAAGGCACCAGCGTGAGGATAAAGAGGATAGCCGGAAAGAGTGACAGGAAGAAACTAAAGGCTATGGCCCGTGCTCTCAGATTCAGAGAGTTTTTGCGTATCTCAAAAATGAAGAACTTATACACGTCAGCCACAGCCACACCATCCAGGCCGGGCAGGCTCACCGTGCGCATCCACACATCCCACTCCTCCAGGTGAGGATTCTTAGCCACCAGCTTCTTCCATAGCTTTATCATCGGCGGCAAATATAACCCTTACAGCCAAATATCACTTTCCGGCAAAGTGCGGTGCCAGCTGGTCCATGAGGTATTGTGGTGCATGGATCATCTTGCGCGTCTGCGCATCTACGAATACGAGCTGCGTATCAGCCTCATTGATCAGCTTGCCGGCCTCATTATACACCTCATAGCTGAAGTGCATAAAGCGGTCTGGCATGCGCGTCAGTGTTGTTTTGATCGTGATCACCTCATCATAGGTAGCAGGGCCTATGTATTTGATATTCATCCGCGTGATGGGCAGCATCACCCCTGCCAGCTCCAGCTCACGGTAGGGGAGGCCCAGTGACCGGATAGCCTCCGAGCGGGCCTCCTCATAGTAGCGGGCATAGTTGCCATAGTAGACATAGCCCATCTGGTCTGTATCGGCATAGCGTACCCTGATCTGGTGTGAGTGTATATACATTGTGGTTAAAGATAGGATTATCTCCTTCATAGTGTCCTTATCACGTACGTATATGCAATACAACATTGCATGGAATAAAAGAGTCAGGCTCCGGTGTATATCTGAGGCGCTCCTGCACTACAGCCAGATACATCCTTTATAGTGTTAAAATGGAGCTATAACCTTCAAATACAACGAGGAGCTTGTAGCTAAAAAGAGCCGTGAAGAAAAAAAACGTTTCTTTATACCGCTCTATTTCGTTTCCGATTCTGCTTTAGTATTGCTAATGGTTCACCAAGCCCTAAGGAGCTAAGTGATATCCTCTTAGCAGGAGGTATGTGCTGGATAAAATAGCGATGTAGCCACCCCAAATGAAAGATAAGAAACTCCAACGAGGCTGGATCGCATACCGCAATGCCGTGAAGGGCACTCTGATACCTGAAGGCCGGGACCATAAAGATGACCTCACATACTGGAGAGATGAGATCTTTGTAAATCTGCTCGCTTGCCTGCTACCGCTCAGCATCATAGCACTGATACCGGGAGTGTACATGGCAGTATCCAGCGGACATAGGGTGATAGCTGTCGCTGACCTTTCGGCCTTTAGTCTTATCCTATGTCTGCTAGTAGTGCGTGGCCTCCATATCGACCAGCGAAAATTGGTTTTTGTTATTATCCTCTACTGTCTGGCTATGGTGCTGCTTTATTTTATCAGCACATTGGGTGTGGGCATGGTTTTCCTGTTGGCCCTTACGGTGATGATCTCCGTGATTTATTCTCCCAGGGCAGCATACTATTCCGCTACGGCCAATACTGTTATTTGCATCCTCTTTGGTGTTCTTATCCATTTAGGTGCACCTGTTTTTGTCGCTACACCGAATAAGGTAGGAGCGTGGATCGCCATATCTTCCAATCTGGTATTATTCAGCTTCGTATGCGCTGCTATGCTCAATAGGCTACTAAGAGGCCTCAGTACTTCTATCAATCAGAGGGTCACAGCGGAAAGGCACCTTAAAGATACATATGACCGCTTGCGGTTTCACATAGACAATGGACCCCTTGGTTATATTGAGTGGGACGAGCGGCTGGAGCTTAAGGCATGTTCAAAGAGGGCTGAGGCTATTTTTGGCTGGACAGAGGCCGAATGCCTGGGCCACCATCGGTCAGGATACATGCAGGTGCATGATGCAGATCAGGATCTGGCCCGGAAAGTGGCAAAAGAACTGCTATCCGGCAGGGTGACTTCCAACTCTGTGCAGACCAGAAACTACCGGAAGGATGGTACGCTGATCTGGTGCGAATGGTACAACTCAGTGCTGATCGACAACAATGGCAAAAAGGCTTTCGTATCGCTGGTGAAGGATATAACGGATGGCAAGAAGGCCGAGGCGGAAGTGATACGGATGAATCGCCTCTACAATTTCCTCAGTGCGATCAATCAGAGTATCGTGCACCTCAAGGAAGAAAAAATACTGCTTAATCATATATGCGGCATTGCTATTAAAGTGGGGCGTTTTAGTTCGGCATGGATAGGTATGCTGGATGGCGGCGGGCGGATGAATATTGCGGGAATGAACGGTGCTGCCAATGCCATGGCCGATATGAGATCCGGAGCATCGGTAAACCTGGACAGTGGAAAGTGGCCACATAGCCTCCCGGTCCTGGCCATCACTACGGGCAGGAGAGCCGTAAGCAATACAATACAGGAAACTCAGGCTCTATGGGGCTGGCCTGAAGAAAATGCCGGGAACATCAAATCGAGCATCTGTCTACCTCTAAAAAGATCTGGTAAGGTGGCAGGTGTACTGGTGCTGAACTCTGGTACTGAGCATTTCTTTGATGATAAGGAAGTCGCATTCCTCGTAGAGGCAGCAGGGGATATTTCATTTGCGCTCGATGTATTTGAAAGTGAAAAGCTCCGCATGGAGGCCAAAAAGGAACTGCAGAAATCTGAGGCCAATCTCTCTGCGATCATTGAGAATACAGACGCACATATCTATTCTATAGATCGCGATTTCCGCTTTATCACATTCAATACTGTACTGAAGGACGCTATCAGGCTGGCATTTGGACTGGATATCCAGGTGGGCGACCGGGTTTTCGGATTTCTGGAGCATCAGGCTCCAGGAGAGGCGAGGCAATGGGAAGAGCTATATAGCATCGCCCTGGCGGGCAAATCGCTTCAGTTTGTCCGGGAGTTTGATGCGGGAGGGGTGAAAAGTTATTTTAGCTTTTCTATTTATCCTATCACGGAGGGGGATACGATCACCGGGCTCTCCTGCTATGTACGTGACATCACAGAGCAGAAGCTGGCTGAAGCCAAAATCGCAGCGCTGAATGAGTCCCTGGAAAAAAGAGTGGAAGAGAGGACACAAGAGCTCCAGCAGGCCAATAGGGAACTGGAGGCATTTAGCTATTCTGTATCGCATGATCTGCAGGCCCCATTGCGTGTGCTCAGCGGATTTTCCAGTATACTGCTCTCAGATTACAAAGAAAAACTGGATGAGGAGGGTGCCCGCTTCCTCTCTATCATAGACTCCAGTGCGCGCCGCATGAGCCATCTGATCCACGATCTGCTCGCATTCTCAAAATTTGGTAAAGAGGACCTGAAGCTGGGTGAGGTAAATATGCACGACCTGGTCTCCGTAGTCATAAATGAATTGCGGTATGCGGCGCCTGAATATAATAACGCAGAGGTAAGATTGCTCGATCTGGAGCCCGCTGTCTGTGACCATGGCCTCACGCGCCAGGTTTGGACCAACCTGATTGGGAATGCCTTCAAATATTCATCTAAAAAGCAGAACCCAATGATCGAAATAGGCATGGAGGTAAGAAATCGCTCGCGGGTATATTACATCAAGGACAATGGAGCGGGCTTTGACATGAGTCATGCAAAAAAGCTATTTAATGTCTTCCAGAGAATGCACCCTGCTGAAGAGTTTGAAGGCACAGGGGTAGGCCTGGCTACGGTAGATCGGATCATAAAGCGACATGGTGGAAAGGTATGGGCAGAAGCTGTCAAGGGTGAGGGAGCTACCTTTTATTTTACTTTGGGAGGCGAAGGCTAAGTTGTCGCGAGGTCCGGAGGAGTATACTGTTTGGCTTCTCTTTCGCAGAGGGTTGGGAGAGGTGTTGTATTTATTATATTCGCTCTGATGCAATTCACAGCCAGAGACATAGCTGCACTGCTCGGAGGCCGCCTGGAGGGCGATCCTGACCAGGCAGTCACGACCATAGCCAAAATAGAGGAGGCGCACAGTGCCGCCCTTTCCTTCATAGCCAATCCCAAGTATGAGCAATATGCGCAGACCGCCCCCGCTGGCATCCTGCTCATAGGCGAGTCACTCGCAGTAAGCAATGACAAGGTAGGCGCCATCATCAGGGTCAAGGATCCCTACGCAGCCTTCACCACGCTGCTGGAGCTATACCAGCAGGTCATGTCAGCCGGACAGAAGTCCGGTATACAGCAACCATCACACATTGGCCAGCATAGCAAGCATGGCGATGGCCTCTTCCTCGGTGCTTTCGCCTATGTAGGAGACAATGTGACCATAGGTGCCAATGTCCGCATCTATCCATCAGCATTCATCGGAGACGGTGTGACCATCGGAGATAATACGACCGTCCACGCTGGCGCGAAAGTCTACGAAGGCTGCCGCATCGGTAAAGACTGCACCATCCATGCAGGTGTAGTGATAGGCGGCGATGGCTTTGGCTTTGCGCCGCTGGCAGATGGTACCTTCAAAAAGGTGCCGCAGCTCGGCATCGTAGACATAGGCGATCGCGTAGAGATCGGTGCCAATACTGTGATAGACCGCGCCACCATGGGCGCCACTATAGTGCGTGATGGTGTGAAACTGGACAACCTCATCCACATAGCGCACAATGTAGAACTGGGAGACAATACCGTGATAGCCGCTCAGACCGGCATCTCCGGCAGCACCCGCATTGGCCGTCAAGTAATGATAGGAGGCCAGGTAGGCATCGTAGGTCATATCCGTATAGCCGATGGCGTCAAGATCAATGCCCAGAGTGGTGTATCCAAATCCATAGAGACCGAAGGCCGTGCCGTGACAGGCTCTCCTGCCGGCGACTTCCGTGAGCACTATAAAGGGCTTGCACATATCAAGCTCATACCAGAGCTGATGAAGCGGATAGCGGACCTGGAGAAGAGAGTGGGCTAGAGGTAGCCCGCTGGTATATCATAATTGAAATAAGGTGCCGGGTTAATCTTATATTCGGAGCAATAAACTCCTTATGAAGAACAAGATTGCAGTTTTGTTAGCAACTTTGCTCCTTTTCACCCGCGCTACATGGGCACAATGGGTCAATCTCAATACCGGTATCAATGACAATCTGACCGGTGTAGTGATGTATGGCTCTACGGGCTTCGTATCAGGTGCCGGTGGTATCTACTACACTTATACCGGTGTCACTGGCAGTTGGGTCCGATACCAGGTCAGGGGCAATGCGGCCGATTCCATCACCTACAATCATACCCGCTTTACCCACTGTACCAGCACCGGTGCCCTGACCAATAACCTGATATATTTCTGTGGCACCGATACGGTAGCTCACAAGGGAATCGTGATGCGGATAGACACGACCAATCTCTCATACACCATGGCCTATATAGGCGCGGTGGGTAGCTCCTTCTCACATTTGTTTTTCCGCAGTAGCAATTCTGCCTATTATGCTGTAGGTGGCAATGGTCTGATAGTGACTTTCAGCAATACCACAGCTACCGTACTCAATGCCGGTCTCACTGACGATCTTAGATCTATCAGCTTTAGCGGTTCCAATGTCTCTATGGTAGGTGCGCACACTATCTATACGGGCTCACTATCCGGTAGCAATACTTTCACCCTGCAGACTGAGACAAATAATAACTACACCTACCGCGATGTGGCAGCTACTGCCTACGTGGCTGGTGGTACTGTAGGCTCTACCCACGTTGTATTCAGCGGTTTCCCTTCTACAGAGAATAGAGACTACGACTATGGTCCGCTCAATGCGGCCTGTATCACTAGCTGCATGAATTATCACTTCGTAGGTACGGATCATGGTATATTCCGGTCGGGTACGCCACACACATACCTGGAGTACGAGCCCTCGTCACTGACCTACAGGATCAATGCTATCTGGAGCGCGAGCACCGCCACACCACCTCTCTATGCCTGTGGCGACAACGGTGTAGTGCTCAGGAGCTACACCATAGCCGCTACAAAACCCATAGCACATATCAATGCAAGTGGCGGTTGCGTCAATACTAGTATCAGTCTCAACTCCTCTACTGGCTCCTCCACTACCTGCAGCTGGTATATCAATAACGTACTCTATGTGGCACAATGCGGCAATGTGAGCCGTACTTTCACTACAGCCGGGCAATATACTATCCGCCTGGAGACACAGAATGATAGCCTGATGCGGGATACTTCTATACAGGTGATCAATATCGTAAATGTGCCTCGTACTAACCTGCGCGATACACTGAATAAGTACATCATTTGTCACGATGAGCCGGTGACGGTCTCCATAGACTCCAGCCAGGTCAATGTTTACTACACGCTGCTGCGCTATGGGAGCAATAGCTCTCTGGGCCAGTCTGGCCAGGGTACAGGTGGCACGCTCAGTTTCCTGTCCGGTGCTATCCCCGCCACAGGCTATTATCATCTGCGTGCCAGCAGCAGTCTCGCACAGTGCACGGCAGATTTTCGCGACACGCTGCGGATCACAGACGAGCGCACCAGGGCCAATTTCTACTCCGGCCGCATCAATGCCTCTCCCGGAGAGGCCGCGCCTTATTACCAGCATTGTCAGGATGCTAGTCATTACGCATGGTCATTTACACCGTCTCCTACGTCAGTAGCGCAGGTAGATTCACCGGTGGCCTATGCTACGTATAGCGCACCTGCGCGCCCTGCTGTACGCCTCATCTGCTGGTCAGATCACGGGTGCTATGATACACTGAGCCATGCCGGGGCCACTATAGCCCGCGAGGCGCCGGACTCCTGCTGGAATATTGTCAATAACGGCACAGATCTGGCGTGGAATGGCAACTATACCGATGACGTAGGCAGCCTGGCTCCTTGTCGTAGTGGCTTCCTTGTGTCAGGCCATCACAACTATGAGGTCTTTTCTTCCCGTGCCGGAGACTCGCTTACCGCCACCAGTGTCACACATGATGGTGGCTATTATGGCAAGTACTCGATGGAAGGTACCCTGAGATGGATGGGATTTGCCAAAGGGGACTATCCTAATCAATGGGGGACAGAGTATAGCAGTATCAAAGCTGTGACCGAGGACCGCCGCGGCAATATATATATATGTGGTAAAGCCCTCTACATCATAGATAACAAGGGCGATAGCATAGATACGCGGCTCGGCAGTACTGCGGGCTCCTTTATAGCTAAATGTGATTCGGACGGACGTGTGATCTGGTATGTCACATTCGGACGCAGCTCGGTGTGGCTCACAGCGCGAAACCTTACAGTAGACTATCAGAATAATATCATTGTAGCCATGGACAATGTCTATGGCGCACCCACATCTATCAATCTGAATGGTGCCTACAGCGACTCGCTGTACAATCTCGGACAGGCTAATGAGAACATACTCAAGCTCGACAGCAATGGCCACAAGCTCTGGGATATGGGCGTCCAGCTCGCCTCCGGCAATGGGCCGTTTATGAACGCACCTACTGTAGATACAGCCAACAACCTGTATATATCTGGAGGCTATGCCTATCAGGTAGATATTTTCGAGCCGGATAGCACACACTCTATCACTATGACGGAGAGCTTCAGTGCCGGTACTCCTGATGTCAAGGATCTTTTCCTTTTTAAATATGATAAGAATGGCCGCTTTAAATGGAAGACCCGTAGCTACACCAGTGGCCCGGCCAATTCTTCTACCGCACCTACCTGCGTCGTCACTGACAGCACAGGAAATACTTATATAGCCGGAAGTAATAATTGCTTCTCAGGAGCCTCTACTCAGGTCTTCCTCAGCGCAGATAGCTCTACTCTCACCACCACATTAGGTAAATACTTTGTGGCCCGGGTCGATGCCGCTGGCAAATGCCGCTGGCTCACCGGCAATAGTGGCAGCTACTATGGCAATGGTGAGGCGATCTGGAAGAATGGCAATACCCTCAGCGTAGTAGGTACTATGGGAGACCGCATCAATGACTCTGTGGTCAATACCCTGTACGGCACCAATGGTACTGGCATCACGATGGAGCTAAATACCTACGACTACTTTATAGCTACATATGATACCGCGGGCCGGATCAGAAAAGTGATCAAGAATGGCCACAATACGATATATGTCACTAATCAATGGGGGGCCTTCCATTTTTTCACTACCCGTGATGGCAAATACTATATGGCCCGCAACTATAGCTCTACTGCAGGCTCCTACATCAATTTTGGTTCTCTGCTGCCGCATACTACGGGCACCGCAGATGCGCTCATCACCAAAGTCACCCCTGGTAGCTGCGGTATCACCTATCTGCCGGCCATCACTTCTATCACCGCCTCAGCCTGTGCTGGTAGCCTGTATACCTACCATGGTCATCAGTATCAGGTGCCTGGCCAGTATCTAGATACCCTACCGAGCAGTACAGGCACAGACAGTATTGTGAACCTCGATCTCACAGCCCTGCCGCCTGTGATCCGCCATCTGACAGATACAATATGTAGCGGGCAGAGTATACTTTTCGCGGGAGTACAGCTGCACACTGCGGGCTCCTATAGCGATACCGCTATAGCTGTCAGCGGCTGTGATAGTATCACCATCCTCGCGCTGGCCGTAGCCGCAGTGAGCAGAGATACGATATCGCATATACTATGCAGTGGGCATAGCTATTCATTTGGCGGGATGGTCCTCACGGCATCGGGCTTTTACCAGGATACGCTGACGTCCCATGCAGGTTGTGATAGTATTGTGACGCTGCGCCTGACTGTAGCAGTAGTGCATCATGATACAGTATATGCTTTCGTCTGTGCGGGCGCAGGGTACACATTGGGCGGTCACATATTCTATACTGCAGGCAGCTACACAGATACGTTGCAGACGGGTGCGGGCTGCGATAGCATGGTTACACTGCGCCTCACTGTAGCTGCACCGGCCAGAGACACTATTCACGCTTCGATATGCGCAGGAGGCAGCTATGTGTTTTATGGCCAGCCGCTCACACAGGCGGGTAGCTATACCGATACGGTGCATCACAATTGCGACAGCATCATCACGCTGCAGCTCACTGTAGTGCCTGCACCTGCGCGTCCGGTCATCACACAGCAGGGCTATGTACTGTCTATCCCACAGGTGCAGGGACTGCACTATCAGTGGCAGCGCAATGGTGTAGATATACCAGCAGATACATTAGCTGCTGTTACGATTACGCAAAATGGCTCCTACTCTGTGTCTATCTGGGATATCAATCACTGTGACGCTGTCTCAGACACCGTCACTATCACAAATGTGGGCATCTCAGATCTCCAGGCAATCAGTAATATCACCGTAGCACCAAATCCATCTGCGCAAGGATTTACCATCACGATAGATGCAGGAGTATCAGCGGGCTACACCCTGTCTATTTATGACATGGCAGGCCAGTTGCTGCTACAGCGGAGTATCGCCACAGGTCAGACTTATATAGATAGGGGTGGCCTCGCCAGCGGGGCCTATATCATAAAAGTAACGGATAAGCATTCAGCATCTACCCGACAGCTGCCTATAGTACTGGAATGAAATAACGGGCAAGGGCTATCTAGCTCTTGCCTTCCCACTCCTCATAAAACTGCTCCAGGTAGTTGATCATAAAGTCGTGGCGTTTTTGTGCCATCGCCTTTCCTGTGGTGGTATTCATGCGGTCTTTGAGCAGCAGGAGTTTTTCGTAGAAGTGATTGATGGTAGGAGCGGAGGAGTGTTTGTATTGCTCCTTGGTCATGTGCAGGTTGGGCGCGATATCCGGATCGTATAGTGCGCGGCCTTTGTAGCCACCATAGTTGAAAGCGCGGGCTATGCCTATGGCGCCTATGGCATCCAGCCTGTCCGCGTCCTGCACCACATCCAGCTCTATAGAGTGAAAGGTGCGCTCCGTCTTGCCTCCTTTGAATGAAATATTGCGGATGATCTGCACGACATGTGTGATCACATCGTCCTCTACACTGATAGAGCGTAGCCAGACCTCTGCCCGCTGCGGCCCTATCTCCTCATCACCTTCATGAAACTTGGAGTCAGCTATATCATGCAGCAGCGCGGCCAGCTCTACCACATGGGTGTCGCAGGCCTCATGCGTGGCTATTTCTTTGGCGGTATGCCAGACGCGGTAGATATGGTGCCAGTCATGGCCGCCTTCGGCTGTAGAGAGGGTGGCTTTGACATAGTCTACGGTGTCATTTATCTTTTGCTGGTGCTTCACGGGCGGGCAGGGTTGATTCGTCTTTGGTAGATTTGAGTGTGTCCATAGATTGCTTGTAGGCTTTGCGCCCTACGTCTATCAGCTCTGACGCGCGGTAAAATTCAAATACAGATGCAGCAGTACGTGGTATCTCTATCAGTATATCTACGGGGTGCATCTGCAGCATGATCTCTACCAGCCGGTCCAGAGAGGCATCATAGGACTCACTCAGCAGGTCAAACATAGACAAAGATGGCAGATTTGTGATCTGCTGCACCTCCTTTTCTGTCACCGCACTGGCGGGTTTTTCTGTTTTGGCAGGGGGCGTGTCTTCTGTACTGTCGTTGTCTTTCTCTCCGGTGAAGAAGCTCTTCAGACGTGCTATGATCTGCGCTGCGCTGCTCTCCGTCTCCTCTGTGGTCACGGTCTGCGTAGCTACATCTGCTACCAGGTCGTGCGGTACGGCACCGTTGAGGTTTACTGCCACCACTATGGCATCATCCCTCCGCTGAAAGATGTCTATCGGCAGCGGATTGAGCACGCCGCCATCTACATAGAGGCCTTTCTCATGTGCTACAGGAGTGAATACGCCCGGTATACCAGAGGAGGCGCGGATAGCCTTGTACAGATCGCCGCTGCTGAAGTGTATCTCCTTCCGCGCTATGATATCCGTAGCTACAGCTATGAACTCTATCGGCAGGTCTTCTATATTCTTGGCCCCTGACATCTGCTGGAGCAGGCCAAATATCTTTTCACCTTTCACAAATCCCGCCATGGAGAAGGTGATGTCAAACAGTCGGTACACGTCGCTCTTGGTTTGCTTTAGCAGCCAGTCGGTATATTCCTTCATGATACCCGCGCAGTAGAGCCCACCGATGATCGCACCCATAGAGCAGCCGTATACGCCTACTATCTCATAGCCTTCCTCCTCCAGCATCTGTATCACGCCTATGTGGGCTATGCCGCGCGCGCCGCCGCTACCCAGTACGAGTTGTACTTTCTTCTTGCCATTCATATGGATAAAAATATCTCAAAATAGCGTGCCGCCCCTGCGATATCCGCGAACGCCCGAAATGTATAGGGGACTGGTAGTTTGGCTAAGTATTTGATTTTAACAAATTCTAAACATCAATCACATGAAACGCATTCTGCTATATGGAGCTACAGGCCGCACCGGCCGTCATGTACTGGACCTCGCGCTGCAGCGCGGCTATGAGGTAGTGGCGCTGGTACGGGATAGCAGCAGTATCACCGCCAGCAGTGGCCAGCTCAAAGTGATACAGGGCGATACTACCAGCCTCGATGATATACGCCGCGCCATACAGGGCTGCGATGCAGTAGTGAGCACACTCGGTGCACTGCATCAGTCAGATATACTCAAACTGGGCAAAATAGACCCGCCGCATACCCTGGAGCAAACCATGAGGGCTACCATTCAGGCTATGAGAGAAGCAGGGGTAAAACGCATCATCGTGCAGACTGCGCTGGGCGCAGGTGATAGCTATCCCGACGTACACTGGATCATGCGCCTGCTCATGCGCTGGACCAGGTTTAAAGTGGTCTATGATGACCATAATATGCAGGAGCAGCTACTAAGGGAGTCAGCGCTGGACTGGACCTTTGTGCGCCCCGTCGGACTCAATGATAAGGAAGAGCTGCGCAAACTGCATGTCACACTCCATGGTGCGCCACCATCCTTTCAGATCGGAAGAAAGCATGTCGCGCAGTTTATGCTGGACTGTCTTGATAAAGGCTCATACATCCACCAGGCTCCGGCAGTATCAGAGTCGTAAGTCTCCGTCTTTATGCCAGTACTTTCTGAAACTCTACGAAAGGGCCTACCTCATGCCTGTACGCCCGAGCTAATGTCCGTGATATCTGTATCTGATGGCTTAGGTCATGCGTGGCCCATGTAGCCAGTAGCTGCTGCAGTGTCACAGTACCGAGGCGGGGATGAGCAGCAGTACGCTGGAGGTCAGCGTCAGAGAGTTGTAGAGTTATCAGACGCGCCACATTATCCTGCCTCAGCCGGCGAAACTCCCGGAGCAGCTCTATCATAGCCGTAGCCGCCGCCACCTCCAGGTGCGAGGCCATATCTACAGGCGTGAAGGTTCTGACATCTGCGGCTGCCAGGATGATCCCGACGCGTACCATCCAGTTCTCTTGCTCACAGAGTAGTAGGTGCGCCATCACCTCGCGCGGGCTCCAGTCGGTGGGAGCTTCGCGCGCATCTGTCCACTCAGCGCTCAGATGGCCGAGCTGCGCCTCCAGTACGGAGGGTGTACCACGCAGTATCTCCAGCGTTTTACCCAGTGAAAATTCCATCACTTTTTATCCTTTAGAAATTCATCAGTGAAGTGTACTTTCTGCTTTGGCTGCGCAAATTTGTCAGCATTATAGGTCTGTGAGTTGCCTCTGGGTATCGAGAGAGAGGCCCATGTTTCAGCAGCCATCTTGCCTATGAAAACGATCTGGCCGATGTGGTAGGGGTAGTGCGCCAGCTGCCTGTTGATCGCTTCTGTCACGGTGTGCCCCTGATTGCGGATGTAGATGATCTTAGTGAGGTCTTCCTCTTGCAGCGAGTGCAGCGTATCCAGAAATACCTTCCAGCCGCGCTCCCACAGCGCTATCATTTCTTCCCGTGTCCTGATGTCTGCTTCAAATTCTCCATCACGATTGCGCCATTCTTTCTCTCCATCCGTGGTGAGGAAATCGGTCCAGCGGCTCAGCATATTGCCGGCCAGGTGCTTTACGATGGTGGAGATGCTGTTGCTCTCTTCATTGTACTGCCAGAAGAGCTTATCATCCGGCAGCTGGGCAAAGGTTTTTTCTCCCAGTAGTTTATAGTACTCAAACTGCTTGGTCACACTCTGCAGGTAGTCTGATGACATATGATTGGTTTTATTGGTTGAATAATGATAAAGACGAATAGGTCAGCGCAAAGATTTTACCCGCTCCTCAAATGTAACAGGTGTCTCAAATGGCGCGACGATATTGCCAAAGAACAGCGTCAACTCCTCAGAGTGCTTGTGCCCTGTGCGGCTTTTGAGGTCATAGTGCGCCAGGCGGGTCCACATCACAGCTTTGACTTGCGTTTTGGCCTCATTCCACATCACGGCCTCTACCATCAGCGCCTTGTCTGTGTAGGCCATCAGGCGGGTCTGTATGGTCACGATCTCCATCAGTGCTGCCGGGGCCAGGTAGGCTATCTGAGTCTGCGCCACCACCCACGATAGTCCCTGCTCTCTGGCCAGTTTATATACATCAAAGTCGTAGTAGCTCATCAGCTGGTCTTCACGCGCATTGATGATGTAGTCTATATAGCGCGAGTTGTTCAGGTGGTTGAACGGATCACAGTCAGGGAAGCGGATCAGGGACTGGCTTTCGAGTTCTTTGGGCAAGGTTGTCGTAGTCATGTTGTTTATGTTTTAGTGAATGATCTATCTTTAAAATATACCAACCGGTATATTCTGTTTCAAAAAAAATCAAGGCCGCAGGCCGAGGATAAAATGCTCAAGGTACCGCATACTGATGCGCAGCTCTGTAGCCCGGCCATGTACTTTGGCCTGCATCACGGCTCCCTCTATCAGTGACATCAGGATCACAGCTACCTCAGTAGGATTCACGTCTTTGTGTATCTCTTTGCGCTCTATGCCGCGCCTGACCTGGTTTTCCAGTGACTTCTTCCAGAATGTCAGCGCCTGTGAGGCTTTGTCCCGCAGTGCCGGATGGGTATCATCGGCCTCTACAGAGGTATTGAGCAGCGGACAGCCGGCCTTGAGGAATGGTATCTTGAGAAAGTCACTATACACACGCGGATAGACCAGCAGGCGGTCTATGGCGCTCTCCTCTGCCAGTATGCGCTCGCGCAGGTAGGCCGTGACCCTGCCAAAATTATAGTCAAAAGCCGCGAGCGCTACTTCATCTTTATTTTCAAAGTTGCCATAGATGCTCCCCTTGGTCAGGCCGGTGGCTTCAGTGAGGTCTGTCAAAGACGTGCCGGCATACCCCTTCTCATTAAAGACGGGGGCTGTCCGCTCTATGATGTACTGTCGCGTACGCTCTGCTTTGGAGGTTGCCTCGTTCATTTGCAGGAGCAAAAGTAATAAAATATACCAATTGGTATATTTTATTGTTATTTCAATTTTTCTCCGATCTTTCCGATCATGATATTCAGGCAGTGACGCAGGATATCTCCCATACTCCGGCACTGGCCAAAGTCCACCTTATAGTGCTTTGATAGCTCGGCGCATAGTTGTGATACTTTCTCCGCCGGAGCTATGGTGTCATGCTCCATAGCAGTGAGCAATGCCTGTAGCTGTACACGCGAGGCGCTGATACGCTGTGATATGAGCGTGCGCTCCTCACTCTGGTACTGTTTGATCACCTCGTCATTGATGTGCTTCTTGACCAGGGCTACCAGCTCCTTGTTTTCTTTGAAGAACTGGGGCAGGTACAGGTTCTTGCGCCCCTCATAGCTCTGCTGGTCAAAGTCTATGGCCCGGATGCGAAACTGCACCTCTTCAAAATCTGGTGTAATGTCAAAGACATAGTTGTACGAGCGCATATCGCCCAGCAGCCGGACGAAGGACCGCTCATTGAACTTCACAAACTCTTTGGCGATACGCTTTTGGTTAAACTCAGGATTGCTCAGGTAGTTTGTGATAAAGACATCTCCCGGTATGCCGGCTATATGCTCCTCTATGAGTGTGTGCGTATCTACGAAGTAATTGATGCGGCTGGGGGAGAGGATATGCTCCAGCTCTAGCCCATACACACGGGAGGCATCGGCCTGCTTGATATAGAAGTAGTCGTAGACGTCATTGTAATTATTGACGATCTTGACGCGGAAGGGGTTCGAGTTGCCAAAGGTGCAGAAGTCTACGCGCTCTATGTGCAGGTGCTTATGCACGCTTTTGTCACCCCCTGTTTTTAGGATGGAGTAGATCTCTTTTAGCCCCTGATGCAACTCCGATGTTTCGCTCTGAGAGTAGATGGCCGAGACCCACAGCGTATCCTTGCCATGTTTGTCATACACTACCATTGAGTTTTCAAAGCGCTTCAGGTCTGCATACTGCACTGGCAGCGGCCGCTCGCGGTCATAAGTGCGCAGGTAGCTATGCAGCTCCGGCGAGACGCGGTACATGATCTTCTTTCTGGAGATGTGAGGGGTAGGGGCGCGCTTTGTCATATTCTTTGCCAATTTAACGAATTAAACCTCGCCCATTGAGTCAGGTACTGGTTTAGGTGCGTTATTTTATATTTGCCCTCAGCTATTTAATATTATGAAAACATCCCTGCGTCTTACGTGGTGCCTCTGCATTGTACTCCTGTCCTTAGCCTTGATCCGGCCACAGAGCCTTAAAGCGTCTCAATCCTATAGCGTCGACTCTGTTCCTTTTGCCCTTTACAGTACGGCGGGCAGCCAGACCGTACTCCTGATAGATGATATCTGGAGCAGCCCGATCGCTATTGGGTTTCCATTTACTTTTTACGGTCATGCGTATAGCAGCCTAGTAGTGAGTAGCAATGGACAGATATGCTTTGATACGATCCGCAGGGGCACCTTTGATCCTTGGAACCTCCAATCCATAGCTCCGCGTCTCGATACCGCCTCTATGTATACTAGCATCAATGTACTGTACAGGGATATCAATGTGGCCTGCCGTGGCAAAATTTCCTACGGCGTCTATGGTACAGCCCCCAATAGGAGCCTGGTGGTCACCTGGGATAGCATACCTCCTTATACGAGTCATTGTGATACGGCAGGCTGCGGTCAGCTATATAGTACTTTTCAGGGTATACTGCATGAAGGCTGTAGCGATATAGAGGTACAGGTGCTGTCCAGCCTCAGTTGCCCCACCTGGAATAGCGGTCTGGGGGTCATGGGAGTGGTAGATTCTGCGGGTCATCGCATGGTGGCTCCTCCCCACCGCTCTATAGGCTCATGGACTGCACAGCAGGAGGGGTGGCGCTATCAGTATACAATAGGGGTATGTGCACCTTTCACCGCAGGTGGTGATCAGTCTGTATGTCAGAGCGCGGGCTATACTATGCAGGGAGGTGGCACAGGTGTCTGGCGGCTACTGAGCAGCAGTCCCGGTACTGTTATATTATCTGATACCACTGACCCTCAGATGGTAGTTTCGGCATTCTCAGCGCCAGGCAGCTATAGATTTATCTGGGTCGGAGCTTCAGCTACAGATACTGTCGTCCTCACTGTGCTGCCCGGTCTATGGGCAGATGCGGGACGCGATACATCCCTGTGTCAGCCGGTGACCAGCGTATTGCTGGGTGGCTCTCCTACTGCCATAGGCGGTACGGGGCCATATAGTTATCTCTGGACTTCTTCCGATTTTACATTTGTTTCCGGCAGTCCTAACCCTGCTGCTACTCTAACAGGTTCTGTAGACAGAAGGTACTATTTGCGGGTCAAAGACAATACGACGCAATGTATGGCTTATGATACCGTCCATATCACAGTGGATACTACCAGCCAGTATCTGCAGATAGATCCATTTGATACCATTATCCTGCCGGGCCAGGCAGTGCAGGCGGTGGCACATGCGCAGCCTCCCGGTGGTATCTATTTATGGTCCCCTCTGTCAGATATATTGCCACCGTCAGGATTGTCTGACACGGTCACATTATCACCGGGTAGTACGAGGCAGTACTGTTTCACCTATAGCTATAGAGCCTGCCACCGGGCTAGCTGCCAGACCATCTACGTACAGCCGGTGCTAGCCGGCTCTGATGTCTCAGTGTGCCTCGATGACACCGTACATCTACATGCGGCAGGTGCCGGTACGTGGAGTACCCTGCCTGCCAACCCCTACTTGGTGGCTATAGATACCCCTGCATCTCCCCGGGCTATTGTGTCCGGTCTTCATAGTGCCGGCACCTATGGACTGAGGTGGACCACTGCGCAGGGGGCAGATACCGTCTGGATCACTGTCTGGCCTCGCCCCACTATCGTGCTGGATACTATCATACAGTCCTCATGCGGTATCCTGGACGGCAGTATTACCGTCCATGCTACCGGCGGGCAGCAGCCTTATCAGTATAGCTGGGATGCAGGCGTGACCACTTCATTGCCCAATAGGGCCATCAACCTGGGCTACGGACCTTACTGCGTACAGGCTGCGGACCAGCATGGCTGTACAGTGCGTGCCTGCTTCGCTGCCTCCGCAGCGCCACCACTCAGTGTCACGGACAGTATCCATCACCTGCTGTGCAATATAGATACGATAGGCTCTATATGCCTGCAGGTATCGGGTGGCGTGCCTCCCTACCACTACCACTGGAGTACCAGTGATACGAGTACCTGCATCAGCCGAAAATCTACGGGCAACTATACCGTCACAGTATCCGATAGCCGCTACTGTGCTTCGATTATTGCCGCCAGCATCCTGCAGAGAGATGAGCCGATGTCCCTTTTGCCGGAGGTCCAGAGTATGCCTCAGTGTTATGGTGATAGCACAGGCGCTGTGAGGGTTCATCCTGACCACGGCGGCTTGCCTCCTTTCCGCTATCACTGGTCCTTTACCTCTGATAGCAGCTACCTGCAGCAGGGGGTCCCCGGTGGCACCTATACGGTCACTGCAGTAGATTTCTATGGCTGCACTGCGATGGCACAAGTCGATATAAAGCAGCCTGATAGTATCACCCTGCTGGGCAATACGGTCACGGACGCCACGACTCCGGTCTCACACGATGGCAAGATCGATCTTTATGTCACGGGAGGTACAGCACCTTACTACTATGCCTGGGTGAATCCAAACTTCCCTGATCTGCCCAATATGACCGGTCTGGACCCTGGTATATATTGCCTGAATATAATCGATGCCCATCAATGTCGTACCCGAATCTACTGTGATACGGTGGGATCCGGGCCCAATGGCATCACAGGATATATCGCAGAGCCCATCCAGCTATACCCCAACCCCGCCAATGATGCGGTCATGATCACCGCCGGCGAGCCTATCACCTCTGTACAGATACAAGACGCGCTGGGGCGGGAGGTGATGGCTACCACCGCTCAGGAAGACAGAGTAAATCTGAATATAGCATGGCTGCCTGCCGGTACATACCTCGTGCACATACAGACACACTCCGCCCGGTACGTGCGGAAAATGATCGTGGACTAAGGTGTAGTTTAAATATACGGCCTGTACTTTGCCTCAGGAGATGGCTTCACCAGGCTTTATTTATTGCCATTTTCCATATCTGTTACTTTCTTGTATCTTGTATCTGAGATCAGTATACGTATTCGTAAACTTTCAAAACAGGAACATGAAGACATTTCGACTATCTGCAGCCGCTATCATGGCTATGCTTATGCTATGCCTCATCTCTGTGCAGCATCTGGCAGCCCAGACCTATACGGTAGATACTATACCATACAGGCCGTATGCCTATACAGGTGGGCATACTATACTGGTGCGTCAGGACGATATTTTCAGCCAGTCCATACCACTTGGTTTCAATTTCACTTTCTATGGCAACTCCTACACTCAGATACTGATCGGTGCAAACGGGCATCTGTCCTTCACTGTGTCCAATGCCGGCACCTACGACCAGTGGATGCTCGATGGCTCGGCCCTTCCCAGCACCACGCTGCCTACCAATTCTATTTTCCCTGCCTACAGGGATATAGACAATACTAATATCGGTACTGTGAGCTACCAGCTGCAGGGCACTGCGCCCAATAGGATATTTGTAGCCTCATGGGATAGTATACCACTCTATGGCTCTATCCACTCAGTGAATAGTGTCGCCTGCCGGGATAGCAGCCTCTCCACCTTTCAGGTAGCCCTATATGAGGGCTGCAATACGATAGAGGTCTATATCCATCATAGCCCATCTGATACCGGCTGGAATGCCGGCAGGGGTATCATAGGCATAGTGGATGCTGCGGGTACCAATGCAGTCACCGTACCCGGACATAATGATGTAGCATGGACTGAAAATGACAAGGCCTGGAGTTTCCACCTGAGCGGTACCAGCCCATGTATCCGCAGCAGTGCCGGCCAGGACCAGACGATATGCGTCAACTATCCCGCCACTATGCAGGCCACCGGTACCGGTACCTGGAGCGCATCTCCGTCTAATCCTGCTCCCGTCACTATCGTAGATCCATCTGACCCGCATACTGTCGTGTCAGGGCTGACCGCTATAGGTGGCTATCTCATGACATGGGCTACTCCTGTAGATACCTCCCATGTCTTTTTGTATGTGGCTGCCTGCTCAGACTCGGTGTGGCCGGGAGATGCAGACTTCAATGGATTGGTCAATAACGATGACCTCCTGCCTATAGGCCTCGGCTATGATAGTACCGGCCCGGCACGGCCTGTGCAGGGTATCGTGTGGAGCGCAGCAGCAGGCATCCCATGGGCCCAGGACTTTGCCGGATATACGCCGCCGGTCAACTATCGGTATGCCGACTGCAATGGTGACGGTACTATAGATGGAGGTGATATGAGTGCCATCTATGCTAATTACAGCCTCCTGCATTTCAAGACCAATGGCCCGGCTCCCCACAGGAATAATATACCTACCCTCTATGCGCAGGCATCGGTAGACTCGCTCCATCCGGGCGATTCACTTATCGTCCATTTCATGTTGGCTGATGCTACTATACCGGCTACAGATATCTACGGTATATCTTTTACATACAATTTTGATCCCGCACTGGTAGATTCTACAGCTACCTCCATGTCTTACGCCAGCTCCTGGCTCGGCGGCAGTGACAAGATCTCCCTCACTAAAATACTGCACAGCTCCGGCGAGATCCAGACAGCAGTGACCCGTATCACGCACACAGGCCTTAGCGGCTACGGAGTGATCGGGTCGGCCAGTTTCAGGGTGCGCCCGGGCCTTAGCTCGCAGACCCTGTCTACGCTGGTCAACTCCGGCTACATCAGTGATATCCATGCGGTGACACCTGCCAGCACCCCGCTCACATTCAATACAGGAGCTGATACTACCTACATAGCAGTGTCTCCACTAGGCATGCGCGATATATCGGCAGCCACTGTGAGCCTCCGGCCAAATCCAGCTCACGACAGGGTCACCATCTCTGCTGATGCAGCTATCAGTGAGGTGTCTGTATCTGATGCCATGGGCCAAAAGGTGATGGAGAGTACTGCAGTCAATGACCACACATTCACTATCAATACTGCCGCATATAGCAGTGGTATCTACTTTGTACAGGTGAAAACCAGTAATGGTAGTACTGGAGTCTCTAAGCTTGTAGTGGAGAGGGGAGAGTAGTCACAGCAGTGTGCGTCGGGCACTACACCTTATACACCACATCCAGGTACTTCTTCAGTATATCCGTCACCACTCCGCGGAATGGCAGCGTAGCAGCGAGGCCGTACACTGGCGCGAGTCCTTCTTTATTGCCCGGATTGGCCTTGACGTAGGCTACTGATTCCTTGAGGTCGGAGATAAAGCGCTCCTTTACGCCCGGCTGTGTGTGGCGCAGCGTGAGCGCTATGTGAAAGCAGGATGGCTTGTGCAGGCCATTGAGGCTCCAGCGCTTCTTGCCCATCTGGTCCAGTACCTCATAGATATTCAGGGACTCATCGCGGCTCTTGATAGCAAAGATCCAGAGCGGGCTGCCCATGAGCTCCAGTTCCGGTATGGACTTCAGCTCCTCGCGGATATAGTCTGCCGTATCCATGATGGCTTTGGTAGCCTTCAGGTAGCCCTCCTCACCCATGCTCAGCATGGCAGCCCAGCAGGCAGCACTCAGCGCACCCGGGCGGCTACCCGCTATGGTAGGTGACATATACAGTCCGCCCGGCCACTCCGTAGCGGTATAAAACATATGATGCCTCAGCTCCGGTGAGCGGAAGAGCACCACTGAGGTGCCCTTGGCAGCATAGCCGTACTTGTGCGTATCTACAGACATAGACGTCACACCCGGCAGGCGGAAATCTATGACCGGCACCTTATACCCCAGCTTCTCCGCAAATGGCGTGATAAAACCACCCAGGCAAGAGTCCGTATGAAAGCCGATGCCGGCCTGGCGCGCTATCTCAGACAGCGCAGGTATATCATCTATGATCCCATGCGGGAAGGTAGGCGCAGAGCCGACCATTACGATCGTATTGCGGTTGATAGCGCGGCGGGCGGCCTCTACGTCTATAGAGTAGTCAGCGCGCATCGGTATGCGCACCTGCTTGATACCAAAGTAGTGCGATGCCTTGTCAAAGGCGGTATGTGCCGTATCACACAGGATCATCTCCGGCTCGGTGATACCTTTCTCCTCACGTGCGCGGTCACGGTAGCTCTTCATGGCCAGCAGGATGCTCTCCGTGCCACCAGATGATACAGCGCCGCATACCTGTGCATTGTCCGGCGTGCGGCCATTGCCCATCATGCTGGCGACCATACTCACGATCTCCGCCTCAAACTTTGTAGCACTCGGGAAAATATCTGTGTGTAGCGGGTTGCTCTGAGACTGTAGCGCATAGACCTTATTGAGGAACTCGATGTGTTCCTTATCGCCATTGTAGATGCCACCGGATACGAAGCCATCCTCCCAGGTGCTGACCTCCAGGTCGTGCATCTTCTGGATATCGTCCAGTATCTTGCCTCGATCCAGCCCACGCGACGGCAGGGTAGGGTAGGTGTCAAACTTGCCTCGGTACGGCTTTAGCGAGTGCTCCAGCGTAGCCTCTACTTTGTCACTTTCCTTCTGTATCATCTGCTGCACAGATCCTACATTCTTCATCTTCTTTTCAAAGTAGCGTGCTACCGGCTTTGGCAGCCAGCTCAGTCTTTTGGATATGGTTTCTATAGAGGCCACGGAATGAGTATTTAGTAGTTATTTAGGAATGAGTATTTAGTAGTCAGTAGTAAGTATTTAGATGAATGCTTTGCTCCGGTTGCTTTATACGGTTTTAGTCATTGTCATTTGTAGCTAGTCTTAATACTTAATACTTAATACTTAATACTTAATACTTAATACTTAATACTAAATACTAAATACTAAATACTAACTACTAAATACCAAATACCAAATCTTTCATCGGTTCTTCTTCGCCTCCTTGGCGTATTTAAACTGATAGTACATCTGCATGCCCCATGCCTCCAGGCGGTTGATGCTTTTGGCACCGCCCAGGTATTTGGCTTCGGTCCATGCCTTGGCTGTTTTCTCCAGCAGCTGTGCTGCTATGTAGGCATCATCTACACTGGTGCCTATGCAGAGGCAGCGGCCATCCGGCAGCACAGCAGCGTAGCGGTTATTCAGCGCCTTGATCACAGACGCGATACCGGCATCCTTTGCTATCCGTATCGATACGCCGAGCAGCTGTGCCTGGTCATCGAGTATCGGCGGCACCTCCTCCCGGAGGGCAGAGCCGTATTCCTGCTTTGTCACGAGTATGCACTGCACACTCTTCTTCGCCGCAAAGATAGCCTGGTACAGCTTTGCATCCTGAGTGAGCAGGCTATCGCGCAGTACGATCTCCTGTATCTGCACATCGCCCCAGCTACGGTAGCCGGCCTTGATGCTCTCCACATTGGCCAGGAAGCTTTCCTTCTCATCCCTGATACTCATAGCGCCTTTGTTTTCTTCTTAAAGGAATCTATATACAGCGCACAGGCATCTTCCAGCGTTTTACAAACTAAGAACACATCCTCCAGGCTCCGCCCTATACACACGCAGCCATGATTTGCCATCAGCGCAGCATTAGCTCCTTCTATCGCTTTCTCCGTACCAAAGGTGATCGCCTTTGAGTTTGGCAGCGCGTAGGGGGCGGCCTTGATCACGGCCGCGCCCAGTATGCGCTGATGCTCTGAGTCGAGCACCTGTACATCTTTCTGCGCAGCAGCTACGATGGAGGCATACATCTGGTGGGTGTGTATCACGGCTTCTATATGCGGACGCTTCTTATAAACCTCGCAGTGGAGTTTTAGTTCGGACGAGGGCTTGATATGTCCTTCATATTTCAGGTCGTAGAAATTGACCGCCACCATATCTGCCGGTGTCAGCTCTGCATAGGGGCGGCCACTTGGTGTGATCATCATGTGCGTATCACTGATGCGCACGCTCACATTGCCCCAGGTGCGGGCCACGAGGCCCTCGCGCAGCAGGCGTTTGCCTGACTCACATACCAGTACTCTTGCTTCCTCTGCGCTGATCATTTTTTCATCTTGCTAAATACCCTGTCAAAACGGTTCAGCGCATCGTCTATCACCTCGTCGGTATCAGCCATGCTCGTATACATACGGCTACCAGCCAGCGTGATGATACCCTCAGCCGTGTAGGCCGCGCCCATCTCCTCCATCATCTGCTTGCGCTCCTTGATCTCGGCCAGCACTTTGAGTATTTTCAGGTAGTTGATCTTGACGAAGAGCGTACCAGCTGACTCCAGGTGACAGATTGACCCCTGATTGTATGCCACAAATGGCAGATCATAGCGCTTCATCATTTCCTGCAATCCCTTCGTAAGGCGATCACCTGCGCGACCTGCTTTCTCGCAGGCATTCTGCTTTTCTATCTCTACCAAAGTATAATATCCGGCTACACAGCTCAGCGGATTGGCCGCCATCGTGCCGCCTACTTTAGACTGCTTTTTCTTGGCTCCGCCGAGGCCTGCAGCGAGGTACTCCATATATTCCTTCTTGCCACCCAAGCCACCGGCAGATGGATAGCCACCGGCTACCACCTTGCCAAAGACCGTGAGGTCAGGCTTGATATCAAAGTAACCTTGTGCGCCACTCATACCCACGCGGAAGGCGGTCACTACTTCGTCAAATATCAATAGTGCGCCGTACTTATCGCACAGTTCGCGCACGGCTTTGTTGTAGTTCTTTTGTGTAGGGTAGGTGCCGCTCTCAGGGCCCAGTGGCTCGAGGATCACAGCGGCAGTGCCACCGCGCAGTACATTGAGCTGCATGGTGCGCTCCAGCTGGCCCAGGTCATTAGGATAGACTTCCTGCGTGTGCGAAGTATAGGCACGCGGTATACCATGCGACTCAAAGCGGCCCGTACCCGGTATGCGGATGCCGTATACCATCTGGTCCATCCAGCCGTGGTAGGCACCGCCTACTTTGATGATCTTCTTCTTGCCTGTGATGATGCGCGCCGTACGGACCGCAGCGATCACAGACTCCGACCCGCTATTCAGCATGCGGAACATATCCACCGACGGCATATGCTCGCAGATCATCTTGGCTATCTTCAGCTCATACTCGTGAAAGAGCCCCGTAGAAGGGCCACAGGTATTGAGCAGCTCGATGCACTTCTCGCGCACGATAGCAGGATTGCTACCCAGCACCGTAGGCCCACCGGCCTGTATGAAGTCTATATAGCGGTTGCCATCCAGATCATAGAGATAGGGGCCATCCGCTTTATTAAATACGATAGGGAAAGGATAGTTGAATGCCAGGTTGTGCTGCACACCACCGGGTATGTAGTTCATCGCCTCGGTGGTCATGACCTTAGACTTGGCACAGGTCTTTTCTATCTGCGCTACATAGGCATCGAGCACCGGTTTCGGCAGGTGCCTCGGCGGCTGCGCCATGAGGTTTTTGAGCTGGGCGTAGACTTCATCAGTATTGTGATATTCTGATATAGAAAAGCTGGAGGCCATCTGGACAAAAGTTAGTTTGAATAGAATGTTTGATCGGGAGCGGAAGTTACATCATGTATTCCACTTGCAGCCATTTTCAAATCTTCAAATTAGCACATCAGCACATTATTTATTCCACTCCTTATACAGCGCCTTATTCGTCTCGTAGATCTTCACATAGTGAGTGAAGAGATCATCATACAGCTTCCTGTTCTCAGGGTTGGGCTGGTAGACTTTATTGACCTCCGTGATGGCCGGGATATCTTCTACTTTCAGCTTGCCCAGGCTCATGAGCGCAAGGAGGGCGGCACCGCGGCTATTGGCATTGAGCGGCTGCTTCATCTGCTTCACCGGTCGGTCAAAGACATCGGCCAGTATCTGGCTCCATACCTCAGAGTTGGCACCGCCGCCTATGAAGTGGATGAACTCAAACTTGCGCCCGCACAGCTTTTCTGCAAAGCTCAGCAGCCACCTGTTATTGCACGCGATGCCCTCAAACACAGAGCGGATCATGTGCGTACGGTTGCTGTTCAGAGACAGGTTGTGAAAGCCACCACGCGCGTAGTGATCATCTACCGGAGAGCGCTCACCATTCAGCCATGGGGTGAAGATCACCCCGTTGCTACCCGCAGGCGCCTTGCTCGCTACTACATCCAACCGCTTGTAGAAGTCTGCCGGTGCTTTCTCTACACTGAGATCATCTTCGTGGTAGAAGACATTATTCTTGATAAAGTTCAGGCAGGCGCCAGTGGTCTCTTGTTCATTCACCAGCATATACTTGCCCGGTATGCCCGATGGGATGCAGCCCATGTTGTGAAAGAGGTCTGTCTTCTTCCACGGCGTATGGCAGATCAGCCAGCTGGAGGTACCGATGTACAGGTGCGGCTCAAAGTCCTTCACCGCGCCGGAGCCTACCGCTGCCGAGTGGGTATCCGGTGTGCCGGATATCACCTTCAGGTCAGGCCGCAGGCCAAACTCCTCTGCCAGTTCTTTTTTGATCGTGCCGAGCAGTGAGTTGGTAGGTACGAGGTCGGGCAGCTTGTCGCGGTCTATACCGGAGATACGCAGCAGCTCCTCTGAGTATTTTACATTGTTGATGTCACGGTTATCCGTGAGCCAGTGTACGGTGATCGAGTCATAGGAGGCTGCAAATTTGCCCGTGAAATAGAGATTGAGGTAATCTTTTGGTTCAAGGAATTTATATGTCTTCTTATAGATCTCCGGCAGCTTCTTTTGTATGTATAGGATGTGCGAGATCGAGTCTTTGCCCGATGGGCTGGGGCCACCGCCGGTGAGGCGTACCCACTTCAGCGCTTTGCCTATGCCGTAGCCGTCTATGCGGATCGGGCCGTGCATGAGTTTTTGCGCCTGCTTGGCACCACGGCTGTCCATCCATATCATGGCATTCATCAGCGGCTCGCCTTTCTCATCCAGCGCTACGGTGCCTGACCACTGCGTGGTGATATTGAGGGCTATGATATCCTTTGGATCAAATTTGCCGCGCTGGCGGATCGTATTGTAGCAGCTCCTGATAGCGCTCACCCAGTCAGCCGGGCGTTGCTCGCGGCCATCCTCACCCACCAGTAGCAGCGGCGTCTCTTCAAACTCGTAATCTATCATGTGAGCCCGGCTGTCAAAGACGGAAACTTTGGGGCCGGACGTGCCGAGGTCTATAGTGAGGATCAGCTCCTGGGGTACACTCATGTCAAAGTTTTGTTAACCCTGCAAACTAATAAAATCTATCGGTGAATGAGGCGCAAGTTTCAATCAAACGTTTATAGAAAGCCTTATACACTTTCATTGTTTACGCCTGTCAGACCGGCCTTGCGCAGTCAGGCGTTAAGAAACAACTGCATCGCATGGCAAGGTTGGCGGTCACTGTTTGAGCCATCCTGAAAGATTGCCATCGGATTGATCAATATAATTTCGGATGAGAGCCCTACAGTAGGTGGCGAGTTTGACCGGCAGCGGGTGGGTGCAGTTGTTTTAGCTTGAGTGCGCAGAGCCTTGATCTTTTGCATACTTTTGGATCAAGCCAAAAGTATGGGCAATAGGAAGCGGTCACTCAATTTTGCTGAAAGTGCGCGGCCTTATACCGCCACTCCATTCTCTTTTGGTAGCTCCGTCTTTGCGATAGCCCCATAGCCACCGGCTATATCCACCACATGCTTCACCCCACGGGATTTGAAGATAGACGCAGCGATCATAGACCGGTAGCCGCCGGCACAGTGGATGTAGTACTTCTTGTCCTTGTCTATCGTACCCATCCAGTCGTCTATATAGTCCAGCGGTTTGTTGGGCACATGAGGCAGGTGTGCGCCTTCATATTCACCCGGGCGGCGTATGTCCAGCACATGGATGCTATCGCTCCAGTGTTTCTCGGCAAAGTCAGCAGCAGAGATGCTCTCTATCGTATCTACATCATGGCCCGCATCACGCCAGGCAGCTACACCGCCACTCAGGTAGCCGAGCGTATTGTCATAGCCTACGCGCGCCAGGCGCATCACAGCCTCCTCCTCGCGGCCCGCCTCTACCACCAGCAGGATAGGCTGCTCCAGCGTAGGGATCAGCGCACCCACCCATGGGGCAAACTGACCATCCATGCCGATATTGATCGAGCCGGGCACGAAGCCTTTGGCAAACTCCTGTGGGGCACGCGTATCCAGTATCAGTACATCGCCCGTCTGCGCCAGCCCCTCAAAGTCAGGAGGAGAGAGGGCGCGCAGCCCCGTCTTATTCACCTCATCGAGACTCTGGGCACCCTGCTTATTCAGCATGGCATTCAGTGGAAAGTACTTCGGCGCTGGCGCCAGTCCATCCGTGATCGCCTTGATAAACTCCTCCTTGCTCTGCGCCTTCAGCGCATAGTTGGTTTCCTTCTGATGGCCGAGGGTATCATAGGTGTCCTTAGACAGGTTCTTGCCGCAGGCAGAGCCAGCGCCGTGTGCCGGATAGACTATCACATCATCAGGCAGTGTCATGATCTTATTTCGCAGCGAGTCGTAGAGCATACCAGCCAGGTCAGTGATGGTCACGTCAGCTTTGATAGCTAGGTCGGGGCGGCCCACGTCTCCTATGAAGAGCGTATCTCCTGTAAAGATGCAATGCGCCTTGCCAGTCTCATCCAGTAGCAGATAGGTACTGCTCTCCAGTGTATGGCCCGGTGTGTGCAGCACACGGATGGTCACATCGCCTATCTTAAACTCCTCTCCATCCTTTGCACTATAGCAGTCAAAGCCGCAAGAGGCATTGGGTCCATAGACGATCTTTGCACCCGTCTTCTGCGCCAGCTCCACATGGCCGGAGACGAAGTCCGCATGAAAGTGTGTCTCAAAGACATACTTGATCTTAGCCTGGTCCTTCTCCGCACGGCGGATATAGGGGCCCGTCTCGCGCAGCGGATCTATGATAGCGGCCTCGCCGCGGCTCTCTATGTAGTAGGCGGCCTCAGCCAGGCAGCCGGTGTAGATTTGCTCTATGGTCATACCACGAAAATACGCAAATCATGCCAACCATCCTGCCCGGTGGCCAAAAGGATAGCTGATATAGGTCCGTGCCTGAATTGATAACATTTTTTTCTGCTGCGCAAATTGATTGCGTAGTGATGTCTTAGCTTTGAATTGAAAACCAGTCATCACTCTAAATTTTGACAAAGAATTACATCCTGTACTAATCCTGAAAATTCTGATTCAGACAATTGTATTCTGTATTAAAGCCTCCCTTTAGGGAGGTTTGGAGGGCCGGCTGTTTTTGTATCAAAGTCCCCTTTGGGGATTTAAGGACTGCATTTTCAATCATAAAATAATACACCTATGTCCGCACCTACCGGCAATAGCAATGCAACCAGATGGACCCGCCAGCAGACCCACGATATGCTGGACCAGATAGAAGAACTGGCCTGGGACGAAAACATCCACACGCTCTCGCAGGCACTGCTGAAAGTCAAAGGCTACAAGCAGCTCTGGAGTTATTGGAAAAGGAGCTGGGCACTCGATGGCGATATCATGGACCGCATTTACTACATTGAGCAGATCTTTATCACAAAGCTCGAAGAAGGCGCGCTCTTCAAGCGCCTCAACCCATCCGCCTGCTATTTCATTCTCCGCCAAAACTATGGCTACAATGCCGAAGCCAAAGATGAGCTACCTTCTCATCTTGTGGCAGACTTAGAGGTAGAAAAGACGGATTCTTCCCCTGTAGATTCCGAGTATAAAGAAGATAAGAAGTCGACCAACTCCGCTACTACCTTTATATCGGACCACGGTAATAACGGGAAAGTAGGTACTGAAAATAAAGGCCATATTTCGCAGCCAGCTATACACCATCCGCGTAGGTAGCGTCATTTATATTTCATGCATTGTATCCGGCTGTATTGACTCTTTGCGCGCCATAGGTGCTTCCCTCTCCTTGGGAGAGGGAAGCTGCCGAAGGCTGATGGGTGAGGTGTCACTCTATTGTCATAAAAAAATAGACCCTGTGGAATCAACCCCGCCCCATCATCCTGCTATAAAACCAACACTATGGCAGAGATCACAGAAAGCACCACCACCACCGGCAAGCACAAAAGGAACCGCGCGAAAAAAGTAAGCGTCCGGGTAGACCTGACCCCTATGGTAGACCTTGCCTTCCTGCTCATCACCTTTTTTATGCTCACCACTACACTCCTGGAGCAGCGGGGCATGGATGTCAGTACACCCGACCATCATGGCCACGTAGATACTTACGTCTCCGAGTGCCAGCTCGTCTACCTCCTGGCAGACTCTGGCAGCAGGTACTACTATTGGGAGGGCATAGACTGTAAGGCTGTCACCCCCATAGACCTCCACGGTGCCAATAGCATCACCCGAAAACTAACGGACAAGCGGGCATACCTCAAGACACACTGCCTCTACCACGATGGCTCCTCAAAACCTTTGCTATGTATCATTAAGCTCCTGCCCGGCAGCCGCTACGAGCAGATGGTGGCCCTCCTCGATGAGATGCACACCGACTCCATAGCTACCTATACCATACAGGACTACACCGCCGATGAACTCAAAGCAGTAGACGCCGCCCATAAAAATCTTGCAATGCACTGATGTGGCTTCGGTTCAAAATCAATTTTCACCGACACAAAACCTCTCTATCCAAAATGTAACATTCACCATCAGAAAATCTCACTAAGTTTAGCCGGTACGATGACCCCGCCCCGCCTCCATCTGCCTGTACGCCGGCTACTCGCTACCCTGTGTGGCACGGCTGTGATGTGCCTGCTGGCCCCACCGGCTGCCCGCGCGCAGATGGACTCGGTCAATCTCCGTGAGTTCGTCTACACCGGTACGCTAAAGGAGCTGCGCAAAGATGACTTTGCCATACCGGTAGAGATATACCCGCAGTCGTACTTTCTCAAGAGCAATGTGACCAACCTCTCGCAGGCCATGACCATGATCAGCGGCCTGCAGGCCAATCTGGACGGCGCTATAGATGGCGCCAGTGACATAGAGATAAACGGGCAGGAGGGCATCTATACGCTCATCACCATAGATGGCCTGCCGGTATCCGGTGGCAATAACAACGTCTATGGGCTGGAGGGTATCTCTATGGCCATCATAGACCGCATAGAGGTGATCAAAGGCCCGGCCTCTACCGTCTACGGCTCAGATGCTGTAGCCGGTGTGGTCAATGTGATCACCAAGAGCCCCGAGCGGACACCTAAGTTCTTTGGTGATCTGCGCTACAGCAGCTACAATGAACTGAATGGCGAGGTCGGCTTCAACATCAAAGCGCAGAAGGCCAGCGGCATCATCACTGCCAATCTGTACCAGATGGGCACCCGCTGGGACCGGGATCACGACGGCTATACAGACATGCCGCTCACCACACGCGGCTCGCTCTTTACCAAATGGACCTTTCGCAACCGGTATCAAAAGCTATCCTCCATCTACGGGCGCTATATCTACGAGGACCGCACCGGTGGCCAGATGGACTACTCACGCAGGTGGTTTGGCTCGGACTCTGTCTATGGCGAGCATATCCGGACCAATAGGTTTGAGGTCTTTGGCAACTTCCTGCTGCCTGTAAAAAAGGAGAACGTGTCATTGCAGTTTTCCTACACAGACCACTCGCAAAATGCCTGGTATGGGTACAACCCGTTCAACAATCAAGAGCGCAATGGCCGTGTGCAGCTGCTCTACGACAATAAGGTAGGAGGCATCAGCGAGATGATGGTAGGCGCTATGTACAAGCTCTACTGGTACCGCGATAATATCTCTGACATAGACTCTGCCTCTGGGGCCACGCACCCGCTGGTCAATCACTTTGCAGCAGTCTTTATACAGGACATGATCCACCTCAACCCGCAGAATGAGATCCTGGCCGGCATCCGCTATGAGTACAACTCCTTGTATAAAGGCAATGCTATCTGCCCGCGCTTTGACTACAAATGGAACTCTGAGAAGAAGCTCGACTTTGTGCGCTTTGGCCTCGGCAGCGGCTTTCGCACGCCCAATGTTTTCTCTGATGACAGGTATGCCTTTACCAATAACAAGAAGATCATCATCAGCGGCGATATCAAGACCGAGCTGAGCTACGGCGCGCACCTGAGCTATGAGCGCAAGATAGACGCCAAGGGCCACTTCAACATAGAGGCCAATGGCTTCTTCAATACCATCATCAATAAGATAGAAGTAGACATCCACTCGCGCCCCGATGCAGTGATCTATAGCAATGACGGTTCCCTCAATATCAGCACGGGCGTGAACGTGAACGTAGACATGAATTTCAGATTCCCACTCTCTGCACATATCGGCATGACGGCTATGCTAAACAGGGACCTCTCTCAGGATGGCAGTGGTCACTATGTCTATAGAGATGTGATCAATGCGCCAACCTATACGGCCAACTATATGCTGTCGTATGCCTTCAAAAAGGTAGGACTCTCTATAGACTGGACGGGGCTGATCAATTCACCCATGTACCTCAATACGGTCTATGGTGATGACCGCGCCCAGCGCTCGCCATGGTACTGCCTCATGAACCTGCAGGTGACCAAGAAGTTCAAGTTTGGCCTGGATATCTATGCAGGTGGCAGCAATCTGCTCAACTTCCGCCCGCAAAACCTGATCCTGCGTGGCAATGACCCCTTTAATAAATACGTGACCGACCTGGACAATAATCCGCACAACTACCGTTTTGATGCCAGCTATATCTACGCCCCTAATCAGGGTGCGAAGGGATACATAGGTCTCAGGTGGCATATAGAGTAGGAGAGGTTTTGCTAACTTTACCCCAATGAAAAAAGTCTTTGCGCTATGTATAGTGATCGCTGCAGTCCTCTCTGTCTCAGCACAGCAGATACCTAATGCACGCTTTCAGTACTGGGCTACCCCTCAGGCTCCTAATGGCTGGGGCACCTGGTCCAGCGCCATCAACTCGCACAATGTAGCCGTGGCCGACTCTGCCATACGGCTGGCGCAGCGCGATACGATGGTAGCAGGCTACTACCCGCAGGACTCGGCCTCCCTGCTGCTCACCGTAGATACGATCCAGCTGCCGGGCTATGGCAGGGTCACACTGTCCGGATTTGCAGCGCTGGGAGGTGCCTCATATGTGCAGCCGCCCGCGGGGCTGGGCCTGCAGCTGGGAGCCTTGCGCTATGCAGCGCGTCCGGACACGCTCTACTTTGACTACCGGATGGTACCCGCGCCGGGATCGCATGATACTGCTATCGTGTCGGTAGGCTTTACCCACTGGGATACGACCTACCGTGAGCGGCAGGTGCTGATCTCCCGCGCCTTTGCCCTCACTGCCGATAGCCAGTGGCAGTACAATGCCGCCATCCCGCTGATCGACTACTATGAGCCATTCCTGCCTGATACGCTGCTGCCGGACTCGCTCCAGATCATCTTCTTTGCCTCCGGCTCTACTTTCCCTACCATCGGCACGCGGCTATGGGTAGACAGCGTCCGCTTTGACGCCAGTGTCGATCCCGTGCAGACCGGCCTGCCGGACCTCAATGCCATACATAATGTGGCCATCTGGCCAAACCCTGCTGATGCCACCATATACATAGGCCTGGAGGAGAAGGAGCTGGGTGATGACGCCATACTATACGATGCTGCCGGCAGGAGCGTCTACAGGGGCCGCCTGCCTGACCGTGTCAATACCATAACCACGGAGGCCCTGCCACCGGGGGACTATACCCTGCGTATCCGCAGCCGTGACGGGCTGACCACCTATCGCAGCCGGCTGGCAATAGTGCACTAGCGCACAGTGGATAAATGAGCTGAAACATAATCCCAAGCACCATCGTACAAGATAGTAGCCCAAGGGCAGTAATATCTGTACATGAAGAACATATCCATCTATCTCTCTTTTGGTTCTTATCTCTCAGGGCTTTTAGCAGTACTATCTCATGCCGGCGCTACCACGTACCGGCTGCAATATATCCCTGTATCTGCCGGCGCAGGCCGGTGTGATGCACCGCCGCTATGGCGCACATCATCAGATGCTGCACTCAGGTATCTTTAGTCGTGAACATGTATCTTTTTGCCTGAGTTCAAGTATCGGGGCGGGGTATCCCGCCCTTTTTTATTTCAGGCCAGTCTAGAGAGTAGGGTTGTTACTTCCCCCTGTTCACATACTTAGAGATCAGGTAGGCATTCCTATCAGAGGCACTACGTGAAACCAGCTCGGCCAGGAAGCCGGCGAGGAATAGCTGCACTCCTATGACGATAGCCAGCAGGCCCAGGTAGAAGATGGGCCGCTCCGTCATATGGTATGCATCAAAGGCAAACTTGGCGATGGTCAGGTAGACCGTGATCATAAAGCCGAGGAAGAAGCTCAGCACGCCCAGCCCGCCGAAGAGGTGCATAGGCCGCTTGGAGAAGCGCGTCATGAATGACACGGACAGCAGATCCAGCAGGCCAAAGAGGAAACGCTCGATGCCAAACTTGGTCGTGCCATATTTGCGTGCCTGGTGGTGTACTATCTTCTCACCTATTTTGTCATAGCCGGCGCGCTTGGCCAGGATGGGGATATAGCGGTGCATCTCGCCATATACCTCCACGCTCTTCACCACATCCTTGCGGTATGATTTGAGGCCACAGTTGAAGTCATGCAGGTTGTCTATGCCGGAGGCTACGCGGGCAGCCCAGTTATATAGCTTGGTAGGGACGGTCTTGGTGATCGGGTCGTAGCGCTTCTGCTTCCAGCCGGATACGAGGTCGTAGCCATCCTCTACTATCAGGCGGTAGAGCTCCGGCACCTCATCAGGCGAGTCCTGCAGGTCGGCATCCATAGTGATCACTACATCGCCCTCTGCCTCGGCAAAGCCTACATTGAGCGCAGCAGACTTGCCATAGTTGCGGCCAAACTTCACACCACGCAGGGTAGGATAGACAGACGATAGCTGCTCTATGACTCTCCATGAGCCATCCTTGCTACCATCATCTACCATGATCACCTCATAGCTGAAAGCATGCTCCCGCATGACACGGTCTATCCATGACATCAGCTCCGGCAGGCTCTCCTCCTCATTAAACAATGGTACTACTATCGATATCTGCATCGTCTTCCTTTATGATCCTGATTTTTCTGCCTTCAGCCGGACCAGGTCATCCGAGCTTCTCTTGATGAATACTGCTACAAGTAAGGAAAAAACAGCCGTACCCACAAGCATGTAGCCCAGGTTTAGCGCTACCTGGCCATAGGAGAGGTCGTCATCCTCCGGGCGGATCTTTACCAGCTCTTCCTGCTGCTGCTCCGGGGTTTTATTCATCACTACCATCTCCGCTTTTGCTTTCTCTACACGGATTGCATACACCTTGTTGTGAAAGTCTTTATCGATCAGCTTATTCACCAGCAGGGTAGAAAATGCCTGCCCCAGCGCGCAGGAAGCAAAGACGATGTATATAGCCAGAAACGCATCGCGAAAGGAGATCACATTGCCATGAAAGCTGCGGTAGGCTATGCCGCTCCAAATGCCCAGCAGCAGGCACATAGCGATAGTGAAGATGCCAAACACACCAGCCAGAAACATACTCTGGAACATGGCCTTGTAAAACATGTAAGCCATCAGGCCCAGAGCTACCATGGCCACATAAGCCATGCCACCCACCCGCAGCGGTATATTGGGATTAAACTTTGCCATCCGTCAGTGCGATTTTATCCTTGTGAATGACCCCGACTACACGACCTGTAAAGGCCGTACCGACAAAGGGCGTGTTCTTTGACTGAGAGCGGATATCCCTTTCCGTAAAGGTCCATTGCTGATCGGGGTTGAATAACGTCAGGTCGGCCTCTGCGCCTTCGGCGAAACCAGCCACTGGTAGCCCCAGTATCCGGCGCGCATTCAGGCTGAAAAGCTCTACCAGCTTAGTCGCATCAGCTTTGCCCTGCAGCGCGGTATTGGCCACCGCATAGGCGGTCTCCAGCCCTATCATACCATAGTCCGCCTTATCAAACTCGAGCTTCTTGCACTCCTCATCCTGTGGATTGTGCTGGCTGGTGATAGTATCTATAGTGCCATCAGCCACACCCTTGATCAGGGCATTGATGTCAGCTTTGCTGCGCAGGTGTGGATTTACTTTGCAGTTGGTATTGTATTGGCCTACTGCGGTCTCATCCAGCAGCAGGTTGTAGGCATTCACAGAGGCTGTGAGTGCTGTCTTCTTCTTCTTGGCCGCGCGGATCAGTGCTACTGACCCGGCCACTGATATATCCAGCAGGTGCAGGCGCGACTCCGTGTAGTCCAGCAGGTAGAGGTCACGGTTCACCGCTATCTCCTCTGCCAGTGCTGGTGCTCCGGGCAGGCCGAGTCGGGTGCTCGTCACACCCTCATTCATCATGCCGTTCTTCGATATGCTCTTATCCTCCGGGTGGTTCATCACCAGTCCACCAAAGGCTTTCACATACAGCAGTGCCCGCTCTATCATACCGCCACTCGGGCTGGGACGCAGCCCATCGCTGAAGGCTATAGCCCCGGCGCGGTGCATATCGTACATATCGGCCAGGTCCTTGCCCTGCAGGTCATGCGTCAGTGTGCCGATGGGATGCACGGATACGATGGTGTCTTTAGATTTATGGATCAGGTAGTCTACTTGCGCCTTGCTCTGGGTGATGGGCTGTGAGCCGGGCATCACACAGATGTGCGTATAGCCGCCGGCAGCTGCAGCACGGCAGCCGCTCTCTACAGTTTCCTTGTGCTCATAGCCCGGATCGTAGAGGTTCACATTCATATCTACCCAGCCGAGTGATACGTGGAGATTTGGAGATTTGATCTCTTTGGCACGGCCGGCATCAGCGATCTTTGCCGCTATCTTTTTGATCTTGCCATTTGAAATGAGAATATCTACGACCTTGCTGTGATACGGAGAACCCGGGTGTATGACGCGCGCTGCGCGGAGGATGATGTCCATCGGATAGTTTTACCGGACGTCAAAAATACGAAAATCTGCGATATAAACGACTAGTTGGGCCTTGGGTGCTTAAAGGCTTAAATACATTTTTAGCCACATAGAAACATAGAGACATAGAAATACAGAATGACTGGCCTTTTTAAAAAGACTATGTGCTTTATGTCTCTATCCTTTCTATGTGGTAAGTGCATTCAGCGCTGCGTCTCTCCGACTCTGCGTTAAAGCTTATATCAAAACTGCAGGCTATAGCTCACCCCCGTACCCGTATACACCAGGCCCGAGGTATAGTGGTTCAATTTCTTGAAGGCATGCTGAGAGTGTACGATATACATACTCCAGTCAAATAGCAGCAGGAAGGCACCCTGCATCAGCACGCTCTTGCCTATACCGGATACAGCCTCGCGTGTGCCCTGCTTACTGACCCTGTCAGAGAATCCCCACATAGCAGCACCTGCGCCCACATAGGCAAAGTCCAGCGCACCATTGATCAGATAAAGTTTCTCCTGGCCATGCTGCCTGAGCAGTGTCTTGCCAAAGGTGATATTGTCGTCCCGCTTTTTGCTGTAGGTACCTGCTACGCCGGGTGCTGCTATCATTACATTGATCGCTCCCCAGATCGCATTGCTGGCATGAAAGTACCGCGCCTCTCCATGTGTGAGCGGTGCAGCTATAGCGCCATAGATCACATTGGCGCCACCCCAGCCTGTGAGCGTAAACAGCCCCCGGCGGTTGATCAGGTTCTGCCGCTGATTGAAGGTGGCCATCTCCTGGCTCGGCATGTACTCTTTGAAATGGTGATGTATGACAGAGTCTTTCTGCTGGGCATGACCAGCTACGCTCAGCATGAGGAAAGCTGCTATGATGGAGAGGGTTCTCATTTACTTGTTTCTTTTAGGGCCATCGTCCAGTATCGGCCTGTTCTGGCGCTGCTCAGATGGCTGAGGTGTAGTGCCCGGCAGTGGCTCCTTATTGTAGTAGTCCACGTTGATGATCTTGCAGTCCGGCAGGGCGCTGATGAGTGGCTCTGCCTGTGCACGGGTCAGGTTGTTATAGCTGATGTCCAGGATGCGCAGGGTCTTGATACGCGCTACCTGCGCTATCACGGACGACATATTTGCGTTTAGGTTCATAGCCACATTGAGGTCTACCAGATGCAGGCTGCTGAAATCGGACGGCAGCCCCTGCAGGTCATTGCTCTTCAGGTCCAGTATCTGCAGGCTCGGCAGCTTGCTAAAGGACGCAGGCAGCAGCGTGATCACATTGCCGCGCAGATCCAGTGATACGAGCGATGTCAGGCCATCGATACAGGCCGGCAGTTTCTCTATCACATTATCTTTCAGGGTCAGCTTCTTGAGGTTTCGCATCTGGCAGAGATCATCAGGCAGCGTCTTGATCTTCTTATCAGCTTTATTGAAGAAGTCTCCATCCATGAAGAGAGAGTCCAGCTGCGTGAGCCTGCTCAGACCGGTGCCGACCTCTGATATCTTGTTCCTGTTCAGATTGATGAAGCGGAGCTTGCTCAGATTTGTGAGCGAAGCCGGAAATCCCGGTAATTGATTACGACTCAGGTCCAGCCACTCCAGTGCAGTGAGCTGGCTGAAGTCTCCGCCCAGTGAGGCCAGCTGATTGCCGGCGAGGTCCAGCACCCGCAGCTTATTCATGCCCCCAAAGCCAAGCGGCAGGTTCTGTAGTACATTCAGGCGGAAAGAATTGGTAGGCGAGCCTAAGTATAGCTCCTCCAGATTCTTCAGACTGGTAAAAGTAGCAGGCAGAGAGGTCAGCACATTCTCGCGTAGGCTGAGCACTTTCAGACCGGTGAGGGAGCCGATCTCTACAGGCAGTGATGAGAGGCCGCACTGGTCGATGTAGAGTGCATTGAGTTTCGGCAGGGTGGCGAGTGTTTTAGATACGTCCACCAGATTGAGCGAGAGGTTTTGCCGCAGGCTCAGTACCTCCAGGTTTGCCAGCTGCGCAAAAGAAGCAGGCAGCGTCTTGATGTCATTGACTGAGAGATCGAGATCGCGCAGTGACTTTACCTCACCTATTTTGCCATTCAGCTCCAGCAGGCCACAGGTAGAGAGGTCGAGGGTTTTTACATTCATGCCCTTCAGGCGCTCGTAGAGGTCATCGTCATAGAGGTAGGCATTGTGCTCCAGGCAGAGGTAGCTGAGATTTTTCAGCTTGGTGAAAGTCTCCGGTAGCGCCTTGATGTTGTTATTGCGAAACGTAAACGAGTCTAGTGACGTAAGATCGCCCACGGCAGATGGCAGCGCACTGTAGCCTCCGTCATTCAGCACCAGCACACGCAGCTCAGGCAGCCGAGCCAGCAGGCTGAAGAGCTTGTCGACATTCAGCTTCCTTGCCTTTGTGATCGTGATCTTGTGCAGCTTTTTGAGCGAAGCGACACGTGGATCTATCTCCGTGCCGGGATAGTAAGACAGGTCCAGTGCCTCAGTATTAGGATTAGCCAGGGCAGCATCTATGCGTGCCTGTGCAGCCTCCAGAGATTTCTTCTCCTGTGCAGACTGTGCTTCCTTCCACTCTTTGTAGACTATGGAGTCGCGCACCTTTTCCGGTAGTGAACGTAGCCACTCGTCTTTGGTCTGCTTCAGGTTTTCTTTGGCTACGGGCTTCTGCGCATAGTTACTTTTGGCCGCGATCAGCATTATAAAAAGCAACAGGCAGGTATGAAAGGGTCTCGTCATCGTGAGTAAAGGATTGGTACTACAAATATCCTGAAAATAAAACGATGTGGCAATCGTTATCATATCAGCAGAGACAATTAAATATTTTTTTTGATTTTTGGACCCATTCAAAATACTACAGCATATGGATATCACACTCATGAAAGTACTCTACACGATCGCACTGGTCACTATCCCTACGGCCTTTGTCGGTATGGGCATGTACATGGTGATCAGGGCCTACCTGCGCCGCGATGAGAACCTCCGCCTGCTGGAGCTGCGCATGGCTACCAATAAAGAGACCCGCCTGCTGAAGCTACAGGCCTATGAGCGCATGGCGCTCTTTCTGGAGCGTATAGCGCCGGCGGCTGTCATCTCGCGGGTGCTGGATCCTGACATGGTCAATCATGAGCTGCAGCTGGCCATCATCCGCAATATCCGCTCAGAGTTTGAACACAACCTGTCGCAGCAGATCTACATCTCCTCAGATGCCTGGAACCTCATCGTTTCTGCCAAAGACGAACTGATCAAGGCTACCGGCATGATAGCGCAGCAGGTATCACCAGATACTGCCGCGCCACAAGTAGCCCGCATCATACTCGAGTCTATAGCCAATAGCGGACAGATGCTACCTACGCAGACCGCGCTGGAGTTTCTGAAGCATGAGGCGAGGGAACTGCTGTAAGCATATCGGCCTATAAGGATATGAGTAGGGACAGGTCGCGACCTGTCCCTACTTGCTATACAGGACCTCTATCGCAGATAGGTGGGGCGATGCCCTACTCTGGAAACATTTCGCCCCTTCGGGGCTTTAATGCAGGTACAGTTTCAATAAATATTATTTTCGCTGGTGACAAATGCTTTGTATTTGTCTTACTACTTAATACTAACTACTAAATACTGCGCGCAGCGATGAGCAAATTTACCACCGACTCCGGCATAGAGATACAGCGTGTATATGAACCCAAAGATCGCTCCGTAGAGGAGCCGGGGCAGTTCCCCTTTACCCGTGGCGTACATGCCGAGATGTACCGCAGCAAGCTCTGGACCATGCGCCAGTATGCAGGCTTCAGCACGGCAGAGGAGAGCAATAAGCGCTACCACTACCTGCTGTCTCAGGGGGTGATGGGCCTCTCGGTGGCCTTTGACCTGCCTACGCAGATAGGCTATGACTCTGACCATGCACTAGCCGAGGGCGAGGTAGGCAAGGTGGGCGTGGCCATAGACTCACTGGAGGATATGCAGACGCTCTTCTCGGGTATCAACCTAGAGGACGTATCCACTTCTATGACCATCAATGCGACAGGCTATATACTGCTCTCCTTCTACGTGGCACTGGCCAAACAGCAAGGCGCAGATCTCAAAAAGCTGACCGGCACCATACAGAATGACATCCTGAAAGAATACGCGGCACGCGGCACCTATATCTACCCGCCGAAGCCATCTATGCGTATCATCACAGACATCTTTGCCTACTGCAATACGGATGTGCCTAAGTGGAACACGATCTCCATCTCCGGCTACCATATCCGTGAGGCAGGCAGCACGGCAGCACAGGAGCTGGCATTCACACTGGCCAATGGCAAAGCCTACTGCCAGGCCGCTATGAGCCAGGGACTGGACATCAATAAATTTGGCCAGCGCCTGTCATTCTTCTTCAATGCTCATAACAACTTCTTTGAAGAGATAGCCAAGTTCCGCGCGGCGCGGCGTATGTGGGCACGCATCACGCAGGAGCTGGGCGCTACTGATGCACGTGCTCAGATGCTGCGCTTCCACACACAGACAGGTGGCTCTACACTCACAGCACAGCAGCCGCTAAACAATGTGACGCGTGTGACCCTGCAAGCCATGGCGGCAGTACTCGGCGGCACACAGTCGCTGCATACGAACGGCTACGACGAGGCGCTATCCCTCCCTACAGAGCAGGCTGCGAAGCTCGCACTCCGCACACAGCAGATCATAGGCTATGAGAGCGGCGTGGTAGATAGCGTAGACCCGCTGGCGGGCTCCTACTTTGTAGAGCAGCTCACAGATGAGATAGAGGAGAAGGCATGGAAGTATATCCGCCACATAGATGGCCTCGGCGGCAGTGTATCTGCTATCGAGCAAGGATATATGCAGGAGGAAATAGCACGTGCGTCCTACGATTATCAGCGCCACATAGAGAGCGGCGACAAGATCATCGTAGGAGTCAATAAATTCACAGAGAAAGAGCAGCCGCTGGCAGACCTGCCGCGTATAGATGACTCTATCCGCAAGGTCCAATCAGACAAACTCGCCGCACTCCGTGCCAAGCGGGACAACGCAGCAGTGAAGCAATCACTCACCGCCCTGCGAGATGCTACGGTAGACGGCAGCAATATCATGCCGCACGTGGTACACGCCGTAGAGCAATATGCTACGCTGGGTGAGGTGGCAGATACGCTGCGCGCCATATATGGAGAGTATCAGGGTTAAGTATGACCACCCCGCAGATCGCTCCTTGGAGTGGTACGTTTTACAGGTCTAGTCTCTTGTCGTTTTCACGATACAAATGTAGCTGCATCCATGCAGTACCTTGCATTTTGCATGTCATTTGATTGCCAGTTTCTTTTGACAAAACTGTGATGCTATAACGCAGAGAGTTGCTATATGGTATATGGTAAATGGCGGCGGGCTGCGATTAATTTTACCTGCCGGCTGTGGCGATGGTAGCGATACTGAGCGTCACGTCTTTGCCTTGCAAAAGAGTAGCAGCAGCAGACTCTATCGTAGCACCGGTGGTGATCACATCATCTATCAGCAGTATACTTTTGCCTGCGACCTTTTCGGGCTGTGACAGGTGGAAGATGCCTTCTACATTGCCCCACCTCTCGTAGCGGCTGTGCTTTGTTTGAGAGACTGTTTCCTTCACTCTGGTAAGTACATCCGGAGCGTATGGTACGTCGAGTACCTCTGACAGTCCTTGCGCGAAGAAGTCACACTGATTATACCCGCGCTGGCGCTGGCGATTGATGTGGAGCGGTACGGGGACGATGAGGTCTACCTTAGGATAGTGGCTGCCCGCCTCTTTGAGTTTGTAGCCATATAGCCGTCCTAGTTTGATGCCTACTTTCTTCTTGCCTTTGTATTTGAGCAGGTGTATGAGCTGCTGGGTCACGTTGCCATCGCGGACATGTAGATAGCTGGCAGCATGTGCCAGTGGTACGCGGCCCCAGAGGTGCTGGGCTACCGGATTGTCTGATGAGAGATGGTAGCCGGTCTGTGGCAGGCTGTCTATACAGCTGTAGCAGATGTCCCGCTCATCGCTCATGAGCGGATGGGTACACAGCAGGCAGTTGTCCGGGAATGCCAGTAGCAGGAGGTCATTCAGATAGGTACGTATGGCGGTGGTAGGTTTCACACTTACTGCTTGGTACCGATGAAGGTATAAAGAGTATTGGAATCTACCGTGCCATTTCCGTTTATCCAATAATAAGTCAGCGTAAGGTCGCTACCTGTGCCGGTAGTTGTCGCCCTGCCACACTTCTTGCGAATATCCCCTAACTGATTGGGTAGATAGATATAGGTAAAGTAGTCACCTGTGGTGGAACTTTGCAGGCTGATGGATCCCTGGTCCGTACTACCTGTATGAGTAAGATTTGCCGCATCAGGAGGGCCAAGTTTTTCAACTATAAAAGTATCTAAGATAGGATTGTTGCCATTGGTATACCGGATGCCTATGTAGGTGCCAACAAACTTATCTATCATAGCTATATCGCAATTTGTCCCTTCATACCACTGCTGGCACTGGCAGATGCCGTCTACACATTGTTGATGCGTGCCGCATGTGCCGCATTTTTTTTTACAAGAGGAGAGGAGGGTGATAGTTAGAATTAGCAGGATTAGTTGGCGCATCACTTTATGTTTAGCTTTGGCTAAACGCCTTCTCTGAGCTTTTATTATTGTTTGCCGCATAGCGTTACAAACGCTAAGCAGACTGGTCACGCGATACAATCACGCGACAGTAGTGTACACTGCGAGAAGGCTCAAACAGTGACGGCCAACTTTGCCATACGATGAAGTTGTTGCTTCACGGCTAACTGCGCAAGGCCGGCAATAAATACGGAATACAGTAATACAAAACAAAAGCGCAGCACTCAAATGAGTGCTGCGCTTTTGTACTAGCAGTAAGGGTATTATTTATCTGTGGAGGTCTCGGTAGTAGTAACGTGTTTGCGCTCTGCTATCTGTTTCATGAGCTCCATGCCGAGGAGGCCGCTGATGGAGCCGTTGGCGCTGTCTCCGCTGCCTGATATGAGCACGTCAGGGATCACCTTGATCTTATTGGCACCGATGGCTTCTGTCACTTTCAGCTGGGTGAAGTTATTGCCACCCATTGCTTCTACTGACAGCTTATAGGACTCTGCATTAGACTTACCGATGGCGAGGATCTTCTCAGCTTCTGCGCTACCGGTCTTGGCTATCTTCTCCGCTTCGGCGTTTGCCATGAGGCGTACTTGCTCTGAGTTTGCCTCGGCCAGCATCTTGGTACGTTGCGCTTCTGCTTGAGCTATGATCTTCATCTTGTCGCTCTCCGCGTTTGACTGCAGCCTCACAGAGTTGGCCTCACCTGTCGCTTTCTCTACAGCCGCGTCTGCTATACGCTTGGCTATCTGCACGCCCTGGTCAGCCTTTACGATGTCCTTCTGGATATCGGCTATGGCGGTTTCTTTCTCCAGTGCCTGGCGTGTTTCCTGCGCCAGTCTCTGAGTCTCGTAGGTCACCTTTTGCTCCTCTGCTATCTTGCGATCAGTGAGGGTCTTCATCAGGCTCTCAGGAGGTACGATATCACCTATCAGCGTATCTACACCAAAGACATTATACTGCTCCAGTACGGCACCGATGTGCAGCTTGGCTGACTCCTGGCGCTCCTTGCGCGTGCCGAGGAAGGCGATCACATCGCTGTCCTGTGCGGAGTTGCGGAAGTAGTTACCTATCGTAGGCTCCAGTACTTGTGACACGAGGTTATTCATGTTACCAAAGCGGGCGATCACTTTTGGCGCCTGCGTGTTTGGTATATGGATGATCTGTGACACATCGAGGTTGAAGGGGAAACCGTCCTTGGAGCGTACGGTTATTGTAGACAGGTTCTTGTCCAGCTGGTGTGACTCAGTGCGTGCGCTGGCCCAGTTCAGCACGAGATTGGTAGTAGGTACCAGCTCTGTGCGCATGATGAAGGGGTTGATAGGATACTTGCCGGGGCCGAGCGGTTCTGCCCAGACACCTTTGTAGCCTTTGGCCACGATATTGCCATGCTTGAATTCTACACCGCTCAGGTCCTGGCCTTCTTCACCTACATAGGAGATGATGACACCCACGTAGCCGATAGGGATCTCCGTCATACGCACCTCCTCTATCTTGGCAAACCAGGGGTTCAGCGCATAGCTACCGGAGAGGATGACCTGCTCCTGCAGACCACGGTTGCCACCGGCAGTGAGGAATGCATCCGCATCCTGGAAGTTATTGTGCGCAGGCACTACCTTGCCTGCTATCTGGCCCTGCTCGATCTGAGCACCGTCCAGCGTGGTCACGATGCCCACCATATTGTCATGTATTATGGTCAGGTCGGTGACGAGTATCTCAAAGAGGAACGTATTGATCCTATAGCTACCAGCCTGCAGCACGGTAGCCTGGCGGCCCTTATATCCACCATTGTTGAGGAACTTCTCTGCGTCCTGATAGGAATCGCACTCGGCCTTGCGGGCCAGTATCTGGCCGGTAGGCATCTCGCGTCCATCGCGGGCCAGCAGGAGGGCTATCTTACCGTTAGGTATCACGGTGAGGGGCTGTAGCTCTACATCATACTGCCAGATCCAGTAGCCTGTATAGATACCGGGAGCGAGTGTCTGGGCCTGAAAGCCCGCTTCGCCTTTGGTAGCAATGATGCGTCCCTCCGGGAGTTTCTTATTGTCTCCGAAGAGGACAAACTTCACAGTGACGAGACCGATCTTGTCTTCCGGTATGATCACTACGCCAAAGAAGATCTTTAAAATAAACTGATAAAAGACAAGGCTGATGAGTAGCAGCGATCCCGCTACTATCAGGCCAATAGTTAAGTTGCTCATAGTAATAAGTGAATTGAATGGGTTAGGAAAAATTTGCTTTCTATAGTTTCTAAGTGGTACGATCTGCCGCGAGGGGAGTGGTCAGATATGGGAGTCAGGGAGGCATGATGTGGTTGCGTTTGATCTTGGATAAATGATGATGATCGATCAATCGCTATAAGAGACGCGGGACGATTTTGGAAATTGTAAAGAAATGTAAAAATATATACCAGTGGCAACAAGCAATCAACAGGTTAGGTTAAACAGACGTTTGTTTTTGAGAGTGGTGTGAAGATAGATTTTTGAAGCAATAAATGGAAAGGGCTGTCTGACAATATGTACTACATAGGCTCAATAAATGCCTACATAAAAGCCCCCAAACCAATCATGGCCGGGGGCTGAAAGAATATTGATGTACTGAGCGCTGCTACCAGCGGATCACTACTCTGCCCGGACCGCCGGGGCCCGGCGTACCGCCAAACTGTACTGCACCTGCAGGGCTGAGATAGTCAGCATCACTCGATGCCGGTGGCAAGGTGCCCACAGAGCTAAGGGTAGTATTAGTAGGGCCCAGAGGCGCATTCTGCTGCGACACCAGGGTGAAGTTCATACCAAACTGAGTAGGTGTATAGAAGCTAGCGCCACCTCCTCCGCCACTGCCGCCGTACACGTTGGTACCACCACAGGCACTACCGCCTGTGCCACCGTAGTAGCCGCCACCGCCACCACCTCCGCCACCTGCACCAGCCGCACCTGCCAGTGCGAAGCCCGCACCTGCTACACCACCACAGCCAGCAGATACAGTAGCTCCATTGGAGCCACCGCCGCCGCCGCCAGCACCTACGCTTTTATAAAATGCGAGGTTAGAAATTTTGGTCCGGACCATGCCCTCTCCGCCGCCGCCGCCAGCTATGGCTACGGCATTGCCCTGCGCCAGTGGCAGAGCCGTGAAGATGCCACTATAGCCACCACCACTACAGCCGGGTTGCGAGTTGCCATGCTCGTCCGGGCCTGAACTGCCGGCTGCACCTCCACCAAAGGTAGCTCCACCGCCGGCGCTGCCGCCACCACCTACTACGATGTAGTAAGTAGTGCCAGGTGTGACATCTACTGTGCCACTGATAAAGCCTCCCGCTCCGCCACCTGCACCAGCGCTGCCTCCTGCTGCGCCCCATATCTTGACATACATACTGGTGACACATGCCGGCACTGTAAAGCTCTGTACTGCACCTGTATAGCCAAACGCCTGCATACCGCTGGTGGTAGTCGCATGGCTTCTTATATTGGAGTTTGCGCTGACGGGGTTGCAGCCGTTATATGCTCGCAGGCGGACATAATAAGTGGTACATGACGACAAGCCCGATATGGTGTATGAGGTTACGTTGCCGATATCAAAGTTGCTAAGCAGCAGGGGATAAAAGCTGCCATTGTCTGCTACGTCTATGTAGTATCCGGAGGCATTGGTCACAGTGGGCCATGACACGGTCATAGTGGTATTGGTAGCTACAGTGATCGGGTTTAGCACCGGTGCTGATAAGGTGCTGGCGCCAGTCGTGATACTCTGACTGATAGCAGGGCTGGTGCCACACGGATTAGACGCTGCTACATTGACAGTATAGTTGGTCGCAGATCCATTGAAGACAATGTTGACCGATGAGCCATTGCCTACAGGCTCTATCACTGCTGCTGTATCTCCGGGCACGGTCCAGATGTAGGAGCTGGCCCCGGCTACAGGTGTGACAGAAAATATCTGAGGCGAAGTAGCGCACAAGCCTGTAAAGGCTCCAAAGATACGGGACGGAGTGGCGGGTGCTGCTGCACAGCCACAGCCTATCGGCTGCCATGCTCCACCTACAAAGAACTCCAGGCATCCTGTAGTCGTGTTGAAGAGTGTGAGGCCGAGTGCAGGTGTAGGGATCGCATCACGCTGCTGAGAGGTGAGGCGTGGGTAGAGTACGCCCTGTGTGGTAGAGGTGATGTCCAGCGCAGCACTGGCAGCAGGAGTGGTAGTGCCTATGCCTACATTGCGCAGTGATACGCTCATCACTGGGGTCACAGAGTCGCTCGCTCCACTGAGGGCAGAGTTGCCCAGAGATACGCCATTGTATCCGCCTATCGCTATGCGGTCCGTGTTGGGCTGCCACCTGATGATGTCACTGTGATCTGCAGGGTCGCTGCGGAGATAGATATTGTGTCCATCCATGTGTAGGTTGCCCTCTACCTGTAGTTTATTGACCGGGCTGAGCGTACCGATGCCGGCATTGCCTGCATTATTCACCACCACTACGGGTGTCACAGAGTCTCCAGCTGTAGCGTCAGTATAGCCCAGCTCTGCTCCGCCATATCCACCCATGGCCATGCGGTCGCGGTCAGGGCTCCACTTTACTACGTCATACTTATCACCGCCACCACCACCTCTGAAGAAAGCAGAATGCCCGTTGAGGTGCATATCGCCTTCTACCTGTAGTTTATTGAGCGGTGTGGTAGTGCCTATACCTACATTGCCACCATTGTTGTAAATATTGTTGCTGCTCACTATCCACCGGGTGCCATCCCAGTAGGGAGTATTGCCGGCTGCGCTTCCGTCGGAGAGTATACCTGTGGCGCCGGTAGCACCTTGCAGCCCTGTAGGTCCGGTATTGCCTGCAGGCCCTTGTGCGCCTGTGGTCCCTGTAGCTCCATTGAGGCCTGCTATGCCCGCAGGACCGGTCGGTCCTTGAGCACCTGTCGCGCCATTATTCCCCGCAGGGCCTGTGACACCTTGTACGCCTGTGGCCCCTGTAGCTCCATTGAGGCCTGCTACGCCCGCTGCACCTGTCGGTCCTTGTATACCTGTCGCGCCATTATTGCCCGCAGGGCCTGTGATACCTTGTGCGCCTGTAGCGCCTGTAGCACCATTGAGACCTGCTGGGCCCGCGGCACCTGTAGGTCCTTGTGCACCTGTCGCGCCATTATTGCCCGCAGGGCCTGTGATACCTTGTGCGCCTGTGGCACCTGTAGCTCCATTGAGACCTGCTAAGCCTGTAGGACCGGTAAGGCCATCAGATCCCGCAGGGCCTGTCGGGCCTGTTGTACCTTGAGCGCCTGTTGCGCCGTTATTCCCTGTCGCTCCTTGCAGACCCGTAGCGCCGGTAGTACCCGCCGCACCTGCGGGTCCGGTAGGGCCCTGTGCGCCGGTAGCGCCGGTATTGCCCGCAGGGCCTTGTGGTCCTGTCGTACCATTGCTGCCGTTGGCCCCGTTGGCACCTGCTGCGCCAGTCGCGCCGGTGGCGCCCTGTGCACCTGTAGCACCGCTGCTACCCACAGGACCTTGGGCTCCTGTGGGACCAGTGGTGCCATTCGCAGCATTGCCTGCAAAGAGGGCATACGGCACACTCATCAGCTGCTGAGTGCCCATGTCAGTATAGTTGCTGCCGCCGGCTATGTCTATCTCTACCTGTAGGAATTTTGAGCCGCTACCCCAGTTCACTGCGGCCAGATTGCCTATGCCACCGGTGGTGCTGCCTATCACCGTAGTGAACAGGCCGAGCGGGCTGGTAGCCCTGTGATGGACCTCCTGAAACACGATGCTGCCCGTAGGGGATACATCGTGTATCGTGAAGCGTACTGATACCTGTGTGGCAGCTACGGGAGCGCCCTGCGCATCGCGCACGATAGCCTGGTAGCTGATACCCTGCGGGGCCTGGGCGAAGGCCATCATGCAGCATAATAATAGCGCAGCGGATAATAGGGATCTGAAATGGATCATCGGAGTGGGGTTGATGGTGGATGTGATTTATGGTTGTGCCGCAAAGCTAGGCGAGTAGGGGAGGGCCGCGTGCGACAAATCGCTCCTATTATCGGAATCATTGAACGCTCTGTTTCTGGATTTTACATTATTTTCCCTTCAAATATTAAGTGTGCCTAAAAAGGATCATCTGGTGCGGCTCATCCAATCGCTGGATGCGGCGGAGCGGAAAAATTTCCTCTCGTCTGTAGGAGACTCGCGCAGCGAGCGGCAGTACCTGAGGCTGTTTCACATACTGGAGGGCGAGGAGAACTATGATGCCAAAACCCTGGCCAAAAAACTGAATGTACAGCCCAAGCAGCTGGCTGATGATAAGTACTACCTCAATAAAATACTGCTCAAGAGCCTGCGCAGTTTTGATGATCCGGAGTGGAAACATACACGGCTGCTCAAAGACCTACAGGACGCCAAGATACTGGCGGACCACGGCATGCATGACGATGCCCTCGTAGCTGTGGACAAAGTAATAAAGGAGGCCATCTACCTGGAGCATTATGGCTTTGTGCTCTATGCCTATAGCCTGAAGCGTGTGTGCCTGTGGGCACTGCTGCGCTACGATGAGGTGAATGCTATGGAGACAGAAAGGAGAAAGGTAGTCGCCGCGTACGAGGAGGCATCTGACCTGTGGGAGCTCAGCTCGGTCAACTACAGCATGATGAATGCAGGTGATAAGGATGCTGAGCTGAAAGACATGCTGAAACATCCGATGCTGAAAAAAAAGGCAGAGGGGCTGAAAAGTATACAAGCAAAGGCGCACTGGTATGACATCCACAAAAGGACCTATGCGCAGATCAATGATCTACAGAATCTGCAGAAGACAGAGGATGGATTCAGGGAGTTTCTCACGCTGAATCCGGCTATGAGGGATGTGCATGCCAGCGGCTATATCTCCATGCGTATCAACTCGGCTGTGCAGGACTGTATGCAGGCCAACTATGACCGCGCTCTCTCCATGCTGGTGCAGCTGGAGCTGGATATGCGCACACCACTGCGATACCTGGATCAGAGCAGCACCCTGAGAGCACAGTACCACATGTCGCACCTCAGGTGCTATATAGCCCGCAAGACGGGCAACTATGAAGAGGCCTGCCTATGGGGGGAGCGCACCTACCGGACAGAGTACGAGATGCCCGCACAGGAGCGGTTTGATGTGCTGTGGGAGTGGGCCATACCACTGATACACTCAGGGAGAAGCAAGGAGGGATATGAAAAGCTGGATGAGCTGGTGGCCACCAAAGATATCAGGATAGACCTCCAGCCATATATCAGGCCACTCATGGTACTGGCACAGATAGATATGCGGCACTATGATGTAGCAGTATACCAGATCAAAGCCTCAAAGCTCTGGGCAAAGCGCAAGAAGATAATCTCCGCAGAGCTGGACTTATTCTTCAGTCATGCCTATGCGATAGCTAATGCGCCTGCCCTCTCGCGCAAAGATGGGCTGGTCAGGCTCAGGCAATCTATCCATGACGGCAAACTGCGGGACCTCGACGCCCAGATAGACCTCGGCTACTGGGTAGATACCCGGCTAAAGGATAAAAAGATCAATAGCTGAAAACGTATAGCAGCCTCCGCCGAGATGGAAGAGCTGCTGTTTATCCGATAAAAAGGGAGCCGGTTATTTGCCCTTGAAGTTTGCCTTCCTCTTCTCAAGGAAAGCTGCTGTACCTTCTACAAAATCATCAGTAGTGACACACTTGCCAAAGAGGGAGATCTCAGTATCAAAGCCGTCGATGCCATCTTTGAAGTGAGCGTATACGGACTGTATCACCTGCGCGATAGCGAATGGTGCCTTGCTGGCGATCTTGGCTACCATGGCTTTGCAGTGGTCTATCAGTTCTACTGTTTGTACCACATCATTGACGAGGCCTAGCTTCTGCGCGCAGTGTGCGTCTATCATGTCAGCGGTCATGAGCAGCTCCAGTGCCTTGCCTTTGCCTATCAGCTGTACGAGGCGCTGTGTGCCACCGTAGCCCGGTATCAGGCCTAGGTTTACCTCCGGCTGGCCAAATTTCGCATTCTCACTGGCTATACGGATATGGCAGGCCATAGCCAGCTCACAGCCACCACCCAGCGCAAAGCCATTCACGGCGGCGATCACCGGCTTAGGGCACATTTCTATCCTGTTGAATACGTCGTGACCACGCTTGGCCAGCGCAGTGCCCTGTGCCTCATCCAGTCCTTTGAACTCTGCTATGTCTGCACCTGCGGCAAAAGCCTTGCTGCCCTTGCCTGTGAGTACTACGCCTTTGATCTCTGCATTGGCATACACCTCGTCCATTACATCATTCAGATCGCCTATCACGGCCTTGTTCAGTGCGTTGAGTTTGTCTTCGCGGTTGAGTGTCACGAGGAGGATGCCATTGGTGAGTTCGGTGAGGAGCGTGGTGTATGACTTCATGATGTTTTGCGGTTTTGTAATGGCCGCAAATATGGTAAAAAGATGGTAAGCCGCTACACCCTTTTTGTGAAATAAACAACCTGTAACCAGATGCCGCATGAGAGATGCCGGCAGGCGTAAAAAAAGCAAAACCACTCCCCGGCCGAGGAGTGGTTTCAAAACTATGTTGATCTGGAGATTTACTGATTGTAGAAGCCTGAGAAGTGCAGCGTGCGTACATCAGACTCTTTGGTAGCTGCAGTGTTGGTAGCGATAGCATTGAGCGTGAGCTGTGTGCCATTCAGCTCCACGGTACCCTTGATATGATAGGTGCCCGTAGACTCTGTCAGTGCATCGGTCTCATCTATAGATGCTTTGGTAGCACCATTGAGCGATACATTCTTTAGCGTCACGTAGGTGTAGATATAGTTGGTCTCGAGTGCCTTGACCTGGATCTTGAGGGTGCTGGCGTTTACCTTGCTCACGATCACATTATTGAGGCTGGCAGTCGTACTGGTACCATCGTTTGGCACAGACGTAGGATCATTGTATACGCCGGCCCATTTAGACGCGTAGTCAGTCTCATTAGAAGACTTGCTGCAGCTGGTCATAAATACTGTGGTGGCGAGTACTGTGGCGATGAATAGTATTTTTCTCATGACTGTTTTCTTTTTTGAATCGTATGCTCATGTACGCATAGCGGACCCAAAAAGTTTCAGCATTACCCCAAAAAATATAGATGACTAGGTCAAAGTGAAATAAAAAAGCCTCACAATCAGATGCTTGTGAGGCTTTAAAAATTAAAAGGAATTTTATTTCGTGCCGGTAAAGTAGTAGTACTTCACATCTGAAGAGTGCGTGGTGCTGGTGCCAGACCCCGCCACGTTGATCATATTGCCAGACCGTGCGCATGTGCCTGTGAAAAGATAGGTATCAGAGAAGCCAGCTATACTTCCGTTTTCATTGACACTGGCAGTAGTGCTGGTATTGATATGCACGTTATACAATGTCACGTAGGTATAGTAGGAAGACGACACCTGTGTCTGGAGCTCCATTTTGAGCGTACTGTTGTCTACTTTGGTCACCAGCACCCTGTTGATAGAGGAGCCGGCAGCGCCGGTGTAGATGCCTACCCAGTCAGCAGTCTGATCAGTGGTTTTACTGCATGACATCAGTATAATAGATATCAGCAGCCCGCAGAAGATGGATCTTTTCATGTGTATGATTTTAGCTAGTGGGTTTGCTTATACCGCTACGCTGCTCATCACCTTGGCCACCATCTCGCCGATAGAGGCCGGAGAGTCTACTACATGCAGGCCGCAGTCACGCATGATCTGCATCTTGGCTGCTGCTGTATCTTCGGCGCCGCCTATGATGGCACCTGCGTGGCCCATACGGCGGCCCGGAGGTGCTGTCTGGCCGGCTATGAAACCTATGACCGGTTTCTTATTACCGTTAGCCTTGATCCAGCGGGCGGCATCAGCCTCCAGGCTGCCACCTATCTCGCCTATCATCACGATAGCGTCAGTCTCAGGATCATTCATAAAGAGCTCTACAGCCTCGCGGGTAGTAGTGCCGATGATCGGGTCACCACCGATACCGATAGCGGTAGATACACCGAGGCCGGCCTTGGCTACCTGGTCTGCTGCCTCATAGGTCAGCGTACCGGACTTAGACACGATGCCTATGCGGCCAGGTATGAATACGAAGCCCGGCATGATGCCCACCTTGGCACCTCCCGGAGTGATCACCCCAGGGCAGTTTGGCCCGATGAGGCGGGAGCTGCGCGTGCTGAGATAATTGCGTGCTGTGACCATGTCCTGCACAGGGATGCCCTCAGTGATGCAGACGATCAGCTCTACGCCGGCGTCAGCAGCCTCCATGATGGCATCAGCTGCAAATGCAGGTGGTACAAATATGATAGATACGTCGCAGCCGGTAGCTTTGCGTGCATCGGCTACACTATTGAATACAGGCTTGTCGAGGTGCTTCTCACCACCCTTGCCAGGTGTGACACCGCCTACCACATTGGTACCGTACTCTATCATCTGAGTAGCGTGAAAGGTACCTTCCTTGCCGGTGAAGCCTTGTACGATCACCTTGCTGTTTTTACTTACCAGAACTGACATAATGTATAATTGATAATTTACAATTGATAATTGACGAGGACAATATTAATAATTAAACCTTGGCATTGCGGCGCAGGTTTTTCAAAAAGTCGGATGCAAATATAAAATCAAAAAGCTCACCCTCGGTGATCTGCATGATCTCCTCACGATTGCCCTCCCAGTATTTATAGCCCTCGTGGAGGAAGACCACATGGTCGCCGATGCCCATCACAGAGTTCATATCGTGCGTATTGATCACGGTGGTCATCTGGTACTCCTCTGTGATATGCTGTATCAGGTCGTCTATCACCAGGGAGGTCTTGGGGTCCAGGCCTGAGTTTGGCTCGTCACAGAAAAGATATTTGGGATTCAGCACGATGGCGCGGGCTATACCTACGCGCTTTTTCATACCACCGCTCAGCTCGCCGGGATATTTTTTGTTGGTATTGACCATGTTCACCCGCTTCAGGCAGATATTGACCTGCTCAGTCTTTTCTGCTATGGACATATCGGTAAACATATCGAGCGGGAAGCGGATATTCTCCTCTACGGTCATAGAGTCAAAGAGAGCACCACCCTGGAATAGCATACCGATCTCACGGCGGATGAGCTTGCGCTCTTTAAAGTTCATTTTGGTAAAAGAACGGCCATCGTACAGTACCTCGCCCTCATCCGGCTCTACGAGGCCTACCATGGTTTTGAGGGTCACGGTCTTGCCGCTACCGCTTTTGCCTATGATCAGGTTGCACTTGCCTTCTTTGAAGACGGCAGAGATACCCTTCAGCACCTGCTGCTCACCAAACGACTTCTTGATATTATTGATCTCTATCACGCTGTCTGTCTACTCTCCGAGGAGGAAAAATGCGATAAAAAAGTTGACTACCACCAGCATGATACTGGTGAGTACCACCGCCTGTGTACTGGCCCTGCCTATCTCTAGTGCGCCGCCGGATACGTTGTAGCCCTTGTAGCACGGTATAGAGGCGATGATAAAGGCAAAGAACAAGCACTTGATAAACATCACGATCACGTCCCAGTTCTTCATATTGTCTTGCAGGCCGCGGATATACTCTGCGGTAGTAAAGAAATGGCCCAGTACGCCGCCGGCCCAGCCGCCCAAGATGCCCAGGGCCACAGCCAGTACGATCAGCATCGGTATCACTACTATGGCTGCGAGTATCTTGGGACCCACCAGATAGGAGCGTGTATTGACCCCCATGATCTCATAGGCATCTATCTGCTCTGAGATACGCATACTGCCCAGCTCTGTAGCTATATTAGAGCCTACCTTGCCGGCCAGCAGGAGGGAGGTGATGGTAGGTGCCAGCTCCAGTATGAGCCCTTTGCGCACGATGGAGCCCATCCACCACATAGGTACCAGGCCGATACTTTTCAGCTGGTAGCTAAACTGTACGGCCGTGACCGCACCCATAAAGGTAGAAATGATAGCTACGATAGACAAAGAGCCGATGCCGATATCCACCATCTGGCGAAATGTCTCCTTGCTGTACATGGCAGCCTTTTCCGGGCGGGAAAATGCGTGGCGTATCATGACCAGGTAGCCGCCTATATCTTCGAGGAATTTCATTAGTGTGCGCTAAGATAGTTTTTTGTCACGGATAGGCAATAGATGGGCTGTGTGTAAGGCATGCTGCCTGCCAAAGTTAAAAAGCAGGCTGTTTTCAAAAGTTGTGTAAGTTTGCTTACTTATCTATAGTTATAAATCATTCGATGCTAAAACATTTCTACGCATTCTTAATATTGGCGGCCCTTTCACTGAGCTCTTTTGCCGCAGGCAGCAGCAAGATCAAGGTATACTTTAATACACCGGTGGATACCACCTTTGCCACTCCGGGCAATAAGGCGACCTACCTGTACCATAGCCTGGATGATACCCTGATATCCTATATCAACAGGGCCAATCATACCCTGGATATAGCTGTGTACCAGTTCTCTCAGGGCAGTGGCATGAGTGATATAGCAGCTGCGCTGAATGCGGCCCAGGCCCGTGGCGTCACTATCCGCTATATATATGACGGCAAGGATAACGCCAGCACCTCCATGGGCCTGCTGAATAGTGGTATCGCGACACTGGCCAGCCCGTCAGGTTCATCTTATAATATCATGCATAACAAATTTGTAGTGATAGATGTCTTTGATACTGTGAATGCGACGGTATGGACAGGCTCAACCAACTGGACTGAATCTATGTTTGACAAGAGTACCAATAACGCGGTGATCATACAGGACCCACATGTGGCCAATGCCTATCTGGCACAGTTTAATATGATGTGGGGCAGCAACGGACCATCACCTAATGCCGCTAACTCGAAATTCGGTGCATTCAAGACTGCGAGCGCTACCAATACCTTCACAGTAGATGGCAGGACGGTAGAGGTGTATTTCAGCCCGGCTGATAATACCAACAGCCATATCGTATCAGCTATCAATGGGGTGGATAAGGAGTTGTTCTTTGGCGTGTACACCTATACAGAAGCTCCCAATGCCAATGCAACGGTGACCAAATACAATACTCCGGGTATTACCGTAAAGGGTATTATGGACGAGTTTAGCATGGGCTACAGTGCTTACAACACACTCTCACCTGTGATGGGCAATGACCTGAAGATATATAGCAGCAATAATATGGTGTATCATAGCAAAATGATGATAGCCGATCCTGACTATCCCACCATGGACCCGCTGGTACTGACCGGCAGCCACAACTGGTCTGTGACGGCAGATACCAAGAATGACGAGAACATGATCATCATACATGATGCTGATATAGCCAATCAATACCTGCAGGATTTTGCAGGCAGTTTTGAGGCGCTGGGCGGATCTATCTCTCATGTCACAGCAGTGCGTGATGTGGCAGCTGATGCACACATACAGCTCTATCCCAATCCGGCACAGGATATGCTATGGGTAGACGCACAGGACCTGCAGGGGGCTACGGCAGAGATCAGTACGATAGCAGGCCAGGTACTCCGCACTGTGCCACTCACTACCTCTCATACAGGCCTCTCTCTGTCAGATATAGCGCCGGGTATATATGTAGTAGCTGTATCTGACATATTTGGCTCACATACATTTAAGATAGTAAAAATGTGAGCCAGCTTTTGTTGATAAAAGCATGATTCTGTTTATTTGTGAGGAGAAAAATATTTTTTCTGAGCATCAATACTGTTAAATTCGTACATTCTTTCATTAAACTATAAAAATCAACATCATGAAAAAATCAGTAATGTCATTATTCGCCCTCGGTACTATGGCGGCACTGATCCTGAGCAGCTGCGGTGCTAAGTATACTCCGCTCACTGAGGACCAGAAAAAAGCAAAAGCGGACTCTATCTACGCAGCAAAGGTAGTAGATGAGGTAAAGGCTAAGTCTGACGACTGTGACAAGAACCTCGAAGCAGCTGTAAACGCGAAGGTAGAAGAGCTGAAGGCAAGTGCAACAGCAGAGACTAAGTAATCCCAATTTTCAAACCGAATAAACCAACATATAAAAATGAAAAAGACACTCATAAAACTCTGCTCTGTAGCCATGATAGGTATGGCCCTCACTGCCTGCAATAACGATGCTGCCAACAAGCAGGCACAAGATGCAGACAATGCTACTATAGACCAGCTGGTACAGGACAAGGTAAAGTCTCTGGATGACTCCCTGGCCAAAGCATGTGAAGATAAAGTAACCCTCGCTGCAGAAGAAAAACTGAAGAGCGAGCCGGCAGAGAAAGGTGCTAAACCAGCTGCTCACCATACTACTCCAAAGCCAGCCCCTAAGGCTGATCCTAAGCCAAGTGGCAAAGGCGGTTTCGGTGGTGCTGTAGAAGACCAGAAGAGCGGTGCTACAAAGCCTACAGGTTTTGGCGGCGCAGTACAAGATCAGAAGAATGGTACTGCACCTAAGAAGACCGGCTTTGGCGGCGCAGTGCAAGATCAGCAAAAGAAGTAATCAATACCAGATATATCTTTAGCCAAAGGCCCCTGCATAGCAGGGGCCTTTATTGTTTTGGGTCATGCCGTCGTCGCCAGATTTCGGCTGGCATACTGATATGGTCATGATAAGAGGCATCAGCTATAGGCATCTTCAGCAGGTCAGCATGATGAGCTGATGAGTGATCCGGACTATCAGGCACAAAAAAAGGGCTGCCAAAGGCAGCCCCGTAGTATTATTCAGAAGAACTGATTACTGCTTAGTACCAGTCAGTGCTACGTCTACAGTGAATGCAGCGTTAGTACCAGAAGCTGGATAAGACAGGTGTACAGTCTCAGTCACAGTAGTGCTGGTAGGGAAAGAACCTTCGCCTGTAGCAGTAGAGCCATCTGGCTCAGACTGAGAAGCGATAGTGAAAGTCTTGCCATCAGTACCGAGGGTAGCCTTGATAGAGTAAGCAGAACCGTTGAAAGTGAAAGTAGAGATGAAGTCGTTTACAGAGCCGCTGGAGGTAGACTTTACTACTGCCAGTGAGTTGATAGGGCCTTGTACAGAGCCGGAAGTGTAAGTACCGCTCTCAGACCAGTTGCCGAGGTATTTTGCCCTTACTTCAGTTTTGCAATCGGAGCCTTCGTATCCTGCTTCACAAGTCTTTGAGCAAGAAGAGGTAGTCATCATAGTAGCTACCAGTGCTGCTGCCGCGAAAAAGCTAACAATTTTTTTCATCGTGTAGTTTGTTTTGGTTAATCAAATTGGGTGCAAGTATACGGCATTTAACACAAAAAAGCAACGCAACCACTCAGGGACTAAATCAGTCTTAGTATAATGGTGTCGTGTGAGGTGGTTTTTTTACCCTGAAATCATCCTTAGGTAACAGGCTTTTTTATTACGGTCAATTGTTGCCCACACAAGACTCTGAGTTGAAATTATTGCTAAATTTGTCAAGAATTCTTAAAAACTCCGTCGCTCATATGAAGAATTTTACAAAGATCTTATCCATCGCCTTATTTTTTGCTGGAGTGATGCTATCCTCACAGGATGCAAAGGCCTCTCACTTCAAGGGCGGCGATATATACTTCCAATGTATCGGAAACGGACAGTACAGGTTGGTTTTCACCTGCTATTACTCCTGCGAAGCCTCTTCTTCAGCCCCCTATGATCCGAGCTCTTTTACATTTACACTGACCAATAACTGTGGCAGCACTACGATCCCTACGTCTATCACTGCCTCAGATGTATACTCGCAGGCTATCAATGATACCCTCCCGCTATATTGCCCGGGTATCAAGACGACCTGTACCTACTATAATGGCGGCCTGGGCACCATACCGCCGGGCACACCTGATGGCACCCTATACCGCAACTATATCACCGCACCATTTAGCATCCCGCCGGGATGTACGGTGACTGCCGAGATGGACGTAAGCGCCCGAAACTCTGCCATCACAAACCTGGCTACTGTGGGAGCCGATCTGGATATAGCGGCCACACTCACTACACCAGCCAGTGGCAACTGTCAGGACAATCCTGAGTTTGCTGCCTATCCGGTCAATGTGTTCTGTATGAATCAGAATGTGAATTTCTCTCAGGGCGCGGTGGACCTGAGCGGTGACTCGCTGGTATACAGCCTGATCAATCCGCGTACTTTCGGTGGTACTCCTATCCCTTTTCAGTCTGGCTGTACTGCTACCAACCCGTTTGGTGCGCCTAGCGTTTATGCTTCGACCTTTTCATTTGATACTCATACCGGAAACGTAAACTTTACCCCAACTCAGTCGGGCAACTTTGTATTTGCCGTACAGGTAGATGCCTATCATAATGGAGTACTGGTCAGCTCTACCATGCGCGATATACAGCTGGTAGTGGTCAACTGTGCTATAAATCCGATCTACCAGAGCTCGCCGCCGCCATTCCTGACCAACTTTTTTGATCCTGCACATGTGACGGGTGGAGTGGTATATGACAGTACTAATATAGGTGTGTGCCCGGGATCTCCGCTCAGGTTTGTACTCAAGGCTACCAGCGCTGACTCCTTTGCCTATGTCAAAGATTCGGCAGCTTTCAGCCAGATACTGCCGGGCTCTACCTATACCGTGACACATACCGGAGGCATACATGATACCTCTACACTCACCGTAAACTGGATACCGACAAATGCGGATAGCGGATTCCACTATCTCTACCTGACCGTGTCTGATACCAACTGTCCTAAGCCTGCTAAGCAGGTATATGCCTTTACCATATCTGTGCTAAACGGCCTCTATGCCGGGCCTAACCTGGTGTACTGCAATGGTGGCCAGCCGGTGACCATACAGGCGCATGGCGCCACACACTACGAGTGGACTGATAGTGCTACAGGTGGTGCACCTATAGGTGTGGTAGGGTATAATAGTGATAGCTCTGCCATCATAGTGGGGCCACCGGTGCCAAACTCTACCGTGGGGTATGTGGTGCATGGGGACCTGATAGGAGGGTGCAAGAACTATGATACGGTGATGGTGCGAAACGTGCCGAAGTTTAACCTCTCGGTGACAGCGGCAGATTCATCTATATGTAAATATACCAGCACTACCCTGACTGCCACTGCTGTGCCGGCCAGTGTAGGTCCGTATACCTATCAGTGGACCCCGGCCAATCTGGTGCAGAGCCCTACAGCTGCTACCACAGCCATCACCCCGCTACGCAATAGTGGCTGGTACCATGTACTGGTATCTGCTATAGGAGGCTGTGTGATAGGAGATAGTGTGCCTGTAAATATAGAAGGCTCCGCTCCACGCATCACCATCACTCCATCTAATAACAATGTGTGCCCGGGAGATACGGTGACGCTAAACGGACAAGGATTTGCTGAGAATGTGGTAGAGTGCGGCCTGGTGGATTCACTCTGGACAAACTCCTATCTGGACCTCCGTACAGTGGGTAATGACAACGTATCATCCGTGTCAGGTACGCCATACAATGGCACCTATCCTGCTGCACGCGCGCAGTACCTGGTACGTGCCTCTGAGATGAATGCGGCGGGGCTCACCTCCGGTACTATCACTGATATCTCATTCTTTGTGACGCAGATGGCCAGTACGGTGCCGTATGACAGTCTGCGCGTGAGTATCGGCTGTACCTCTCAGGATTCCCTCACCACCTTTGTGACAGGCCTGCAGGAGGTGACATTCCCTACATCTTTCGTGACCAATACCGGCTGGAGCCAGCACCCTTTCACACAGCATTTCTTCAACTGGGACGGCTACTCCAATATCGTGATCCAGATATGCTATACGAGAAACAGTACTTCATTCAATAACAGCGACTATGTAGCTACCAGCACTACCAGCTACTATGGATCCAGTATCTATGATATAGACTTTGGTAGTGGCCTGCAGGGTTGCGGCCTGAATAGTTTCCCGACTATACTCAATACCCGTCCTAACATACGTATAGGTATGTCCGTGCCGGATGTGATGACCTACCAGTGGAGCCCTGCCACGCTGGTGTGTGATACCTGCCCTCAGACAGCAGTGATCGTAAATGCTGACAGCACCTACCGCCTCACTGTACATAATAACAGCTGTGTGAATGACACCATCATCCGTGTCACGACCAATAAGAATATCGGCATCAACGCCGTACCGGATACCACCCTCTGTGGCCTGGATACTGTACAGCTGGATGTACTGCTGACCAATGCGCCGCCTGCAGTGTGCCTGCAGGACTATGTGGTGCAGTCTATACCATATGCGGCCATCAGTGGTGTAGGTACTGCGGTGCCTACCTCATCATTCCTCGATGCATTTGGATTTAATAATACAGATGACGGTACAGCCGGTCCGTTCAATATACCTTTCAATTTCCCATTCTACTGCCAGAGCTACAATCGCTTTTATATCAATAGCAATGGCTGGATGAGTTTTGTAAACCCATATCCTAATGCCACCGGCAGCCTGCAGTATGTGGCTCAGTCATTCCCGCCGTCATCCGCCTTCCAGTACCCTATGCATGAGATAGCGCTGATGGTAGGAGACTATGAGGTGAATAATGGTAACGTGACCTACTTTATGAGTGGTACAGCACCTAACCGTACCATGGTGATCAAGTATACCAACCTGCAGAGCCTGAGCGGTATAGGCCAGACCACTGGTGAGATACACCTGCATGAGACCAGTGGTGTGATAGACATCATGCTGCTCTCCAGTACCTACTCTGCCAATCATACTACGGGTATCAAAGACAGTACCGGTATAGGAGTGGCTGCACCTGGCCGCAATAACTCTACCTACGTGGTATCATCTGCAGAGGGCTGGCGCTTCACACCTATGAATGGCTCTACTGTGGCGCTGGGCAATACTGTGTGGACACCGGCTACTTCTATCAGCAATACTAATATCCACAACCCACTGGCATGGCCTACTACGCCTCAGACATACTATGTAGATGAGTACCTGACCATCAATCAGTTTACCAACCCTACCACCTGCCACGTGAGGGATAGTGTACATATAGATGTCACTACCTTCGGCCATAGTGTCACGGCTGCTCCGGTCACTATCTGTCCGGGAGACACCTCCCGCCTCACCTTCACCAGTGGCCACGCGATCAGCTCATATGCCTGGACTCCGGCCAGTTTCCTGGATAATGCTGCATCCGGCACTCCGCTCGCTCAGGTATATGACACGACTAAGTTCTATGTAATAGCTATAGATGCAAACGGCTGCCGTGGCCTGGACTCTGTGACTGTGAATGTGGTACCGACACCACGCGTGCATGTCAACTCCAGCGCTACTATCTGCTATACTGACTCAGCGCAGCTGTCAGTATCAGGTACCTACAGCAACTATCAGTGGTTTGTACTCGATACTACTCAAGGGTCAGGCCGTGATACGCTGGGTACTAGCTCTACCCAGGTAGCCCATCCACGTGGCCTCTACCTGGTACGTGTCATGGCTGCCGGCTCTGCCTGCTACTACTACTCCGATACTGCTACGATAGACTCCTTCGCACATCCGAGGCTGCATGTGACCTCCAGCGGACCGGACTCATTCTGTATCGGAGGCAATGTGGTGCTGGAGACGGATCAGGGGTATAGCAACTATGTGTGGACGCCAGCAGGTGGCAGCGCCTCTGCAGTGCCGGTGACCAGCAGCGGAGTATACTCCTATACAGCGCTCGATGCAAACGGTTGTCACCTCTTCTCTGATACTACTCATGTCGTAGTGTCTAATCCTCCGGCTATCAACTTTGCCCCATACAAAAATCCTATCTGCTCCAATGAGGTAGATACGATCACTGTGACCACCAACCCGCTGGGCTATCCGGTGGTGTGGATGCAGGGTGTGACACAGGTGGCCTCCGGTAATACCTTTGTAGCGACCGGACCTGGTACCTATGATGTGGTAGCCAGCGTGGGCTGCCCTACAGACTCACAGTTTGTGCTCAGCAGTGCGCCATCGCCTACTGTGCAGCTGGACTCTGCCAGCACATTCAGCGCTTGCGGCTGCACACCTATACCGGTCACAGCCAGCGCCACGCCGGCATCGGCCTCAGATACATATGTATGGACCGCAGATCAGTCTACCGGTGCTACATATAATATAGATAGCTCTGGTACCTATACTGTAGTGCTGACAGACGTCAATAACTGTACGGCCTCTACCTCTATCACTGCTACACTCAGCTGCCCGCAGATCTTCCTGGACGCGCTGAAGGATACAGTCTTTGCTGCAGATACCAACAGGCTGTCAGTGACGCCGGTGGGCAGCGCAGTACTGACCACCTATGCCTGGACGCCTGCAGCCAATGTCGTATCTCCGACCGAGGCCAGTACTGGAGCTACCACCCAGCATACCGGCCTCGATACTTTCTATGTGACTGTGACGGATAATAATGGCTGTACCAATACCAAGTTCATCACCTATGTGGTGATAGAGCCGGGTATCTACAGGATGCCTTCGGCCTTTACGCCAAACGGAGACGGAAAGAATGAGCATTTCTATCCGGTGCTGAATGGCCCGGGCTCTACTGCCAGGGTCACCGCCTTCCGCGTGTATAACAGATGGGGCCAGCTGGTCTATGACAATCCTGCCTCACCGGGCTGGGATGGAGCTTTTGGCGGCAATGCACAGGCCTCTGACACCTATACATACTTTGTGACCGTAGAGACGCCGGACCCTGCTGACGCGTCTAAAACCAAGCAAAGCTCAGCGGAAGGAAACTTCCAGCTTTTCAGATAAAAGTAAATATCGTATCATTACAGAGTTAAAAGACAAACTATTGAGTACTAGAGAGGTCTGATGTCAAAGCATCCCTGTGCAGATCGGGTCTCTCCCTATTTAGAACAAAATCAAAATGATGAAGAATTTATCTATTGCACTCCTGCTGATCGTGAGTGTATTGGGTATACAGGCGCAGACCTACCCCGGCCAACCGAATGTGACCATCAACGGATCGCATAGCGTCAATATCCCATGCGGTGGCGTGAGCTGCTACAATGCCAGTGCTACCAAAGTACAGACCGGATACACGAGCGCCTACACGGTAGACTCAGTACCATTTATCACCATCCCTACCACTGGCGCTACTAACGTGCCGGTGACCTCAGATGACGTGTGGTCCAATACTATTACCATGCCTTTCACATTCTGTTTCTTTGGAAACAATTATTCTCAGCTCGTGATAGGCTCAAACGGTATCATCAGTTTCAATACTGCTTATGCCGGTGGTAGCTGCAACTGGCAGCTGAATACCGCTACCACATCACTGCCGCTACCCAATGCCAACCTGCCCCTCAATAGCATCATGGGCCCATACCAGGATATCTACCCGCCATCCGGTGGTACGATCAGCTATGTGACGCTCGGCCAGGCGCCGCGCCGCGTGTTTGTAGTGTCATTTACAGCTGTGCCGCAGTTCTCCTGCACCAGTATCAACTCTACCAGCCAGATCGTACTCTATGAGGGTACTAATATTGTAGAGACCTATATCGCTCAGAAGGTGGTATGCTCTACCTGGAATAATGGTAATGCCGTAGAAGGTATCCAAAACAGCACCGGCACAGTGGGCTATGCCGTACCGGGCCGCAACAATACCCAGTGGACCGCTACCAACTCTGCTCACAGGTTCACCCCATCTGCCAATACTACTACTGTGACCACCACAGCGTGGCACCAGCTGGGTAGCTCTACAGTGATCTCTACTGCAGACACCGCTACCCTCTGCCCGCCTACCAATGGCACCACTCAATACATAGTAGACGTGACCTACCTGCAGTGCGACCCTGCGCGTACCGTGGTAGTATCTGATACCATGAGCATCTCTGTGACGCAGTCTGCAGGTCCCGATCAGTACCTGAGCTGCCCGTCTGCAGTAGACTCCGTGACTATGAATGCTACCGGTACAGGTACATGGGTAGCAGTACCGGGCAATCCCGCACCTACCGTGATACACAATCCTACATCTCCTACTACATCTATCTCAGGATTCGGCCCTGTGGGTGTTTATTATTTTACCTGGAGCTCAGCGCTGTGTACTGATACAGCCGTGGTCTTTGTATCATCGCGCCCGGATGCTGGTCCTGACCAGGCTACCTGCGTAGGTGGCAGCGTGACCATGGCCGCTACAGGTACAGGCAACTGGACCGCTCTCCCGAGCAATCCGGCCACCACTACTATAGCCAACCCTACCAGCGCTACTACCGGTATCTCCGGCTTCACAGTAGGTGGTACATATAATTTCGTTTGGCACTTTGCCAGCTGTGTGGATACAGCTACGGTACTGGTACCGGTATTCACCACCAGCACGGCAGGTGATACCTCACTGTGTAAATACCTGACCACTACCATATCGGCGAGTGCATCTCCGGCAGTGCTCGGGCCATTTACCTATCAGTGGCTCAATACCGGCCTCGTGACATCGCCTACCAGCGCTACGACTGCCATCACCCCGCTGATGAATACTACCAACTACATAGTACAGGTGACCGCATCCAATGGCTGCGTGCTCTATGATACTGTGCGTGTAGTACTGGCAGGTGCTGCACCGCGCATCACCATCACCCCATCTGCTGTAGATGTATGTCCTGGCGATGTGGTCAACCTCAACCCGACTATCCTGGTAGAAAACCTCGTGAGCTGCGGCACACTGGTAGATACTACTCCGGATAATGCACTCCTCGCCATCGGAGCTGTAGGTACGAGCGCAAGCAATACTACAAACGTGACCTCGCCATACTCGGCTTCATACCGCAAGGCCAAGTTCCAATACCTGATCACTGCGGCGGAGATGAATGCCGCAGGCCTCTCATCAGGTGCTATCACTGACCTTTCATTCTTTGTGACCCAGCTCAATACATCTGCAGGCTATGATAGCTTCTCTATCAGCATGGGCTGTACCAGCCAGACAGCACTGTCAGGCTCGTTCAATAACACCCTGCTGGAGGTACTGCCACCTAGCCACGTAGCACCAAACCTGGGCTGGTCTCCGCATCCATTCATGCATTATTTCAACTGGGATGGTGTATCCAATATCATCGTACAGGTGTGCTATACGCTCTCCAGCAGTGCTACCAGTGACTATGTAGCCTATACAGCTACTACGGCCAATACTGTGGCCTACTCCCGCAGTACCGCTACGGGTAATGGCTGCGGCATCACTGCCACGCCTACATTCAATGGCAACAGGCCTAACATGCGCTTCGGTATAGCTATACCTAATGTACTGCACTATCTGTGGACCCCACCTACAGGAGACTGCGATACCTGTGCATCGGTATCTGTGACTGTAAACCGTGACACCACCTATCACCTCCACGTAGATGATAATGGCTGCGCCAATGACTCAATGGTAAGGCTCACGACCAATCCATTCCTGGCCACTCGTGTGACCCCGCATGATACATCATTCTGTAATGGTGCCGATACTGTGCAGTTGAACCTGACCATGAGGAATCCGCCATCCAGCGTCTGTCTGCCTGACTATACTGTGACCGCTGTACCATATGCATCTATAGCAGGTATTGCTACGAACGTGCCTACTGCTTCTTTTGTCGATGAGTTTGGCTTTGGCAGCAGTACTGATGATGGTGTAGCGGGGCCATTTACCCTCGGTAGCGGTTTCAACTTCCCATTCTATTGCAATACCTATACACAAGTATGGTGCAGCACTAACGGATGGATCTCACTGTCCAATCCATACCCTGCTACTACCGGATCCCTACAGTATGTAGCCCAGACATTCCCGCCTACTGCTGGTTTCCGCAATCCACTGCATGAGATCGCTCTGGCTGTGGGTGACTATGGTGTGACCTCTGCGAGCAACGTATCGTACTTCCTCACCGGCACAGCGCCAAACAGGATCTTTGTGGTCAAGTATAATAACCTGCAGAGCCTGAGTGGTACCAGCCAGACCACAGGTGAGATACATCTCTATGAGACCACCGGCGTGATAGAGATCATGCTCCAGTCCAGCACCTATGCCGGTACCAACCACACTACAGGTATCAAGGATGATACAAACGTAGGTGTAGCGGCTCCGGGCCACAATAATCAGCAGTATACGGTATCTACACCGGAGGGTTGGAGATTCGTACCGCACAATGGGCCTAGCGCATTTATCCAGAATGTAGTATGGTCACCTAACGGCGGTACGCTGAATAATGATACCATAGTAAATCCTCTGGCTAATCCTACGGCTACTACTACCTATGTAGCTGATATCAATATCGCGATCAATCAGTTTACTACACCTGAGGTATGCCATGTGAGAGACTCGGCTATCATCCGTGTAGGTAGCTTCCCTCACGCTGTATCTGCTACGCCATCCGTAGCCTGTGTAGGCAGCAGCTCTCAGTTGAGCTTTACATCTACTGACTCTGTGATCAGCTATGCATGGACACCGGGACCACCGGCTCTGAGCAGCACCACCATAGCCAATCCTACGGCTACAGTTTATGACACTACGACTTTCTATGTGACTGCTATGGATACAAATCACTGCTCAGTGCGTGATTCAGTCACCGTTTTTACTTATCCTACATTGCATCCATCCCTGGGCCGTGATACTACAGTGTGCTATACAGACTCTGTGGTGCTCACTGTGCCGGGTGGCTATTCTTCTTATGAGTGGTTTATGCCTGGGGCAGCCGCGCCGGTAGCCACTACACCTGTTTTGTCAGCCCTGCCTACATCTTCCTACGTAGTGCGCCTGCAGGATGCTACGACAGGTTGCTATTTCTACACGGATACTGTGCACGTAGATTCATTTGCACATCCACGCCTGGCCGTGATCTCCAGCGGTCGCGATACATTCTGCGTGGGTGGTAATGTGGTACTCGAAACAGCTCAGCCTTATACAAACTATCTGTGGTCTAATGGCAGTACACTGCAAGCCATACCTGTCACGGTATCTGGCTCCTATTCGTACACCGCTTCAGACGTACATAACTGTGTACGCCTGTCTGATACTGTACGTGTGCTGGCTGATACTACTCCGACTATCACTTATGAGCGATTCAAGCCTCATTTCTGCGCCTACGAGGCAGATACGATAGTCGTGACTACAGGACGCAATGACAGTATCATCTGGTCACTGGCCGGTACTCCGGTAGCGTATGGGGATACGTTCATCACCACTACTCCGGGTACGTACAATGTGCGTGCTACGAAGGGATGCCCTACGGACTCTGTCTTTACTATCAATGTATCTCCCGCACCTATCATAGATACACTGCGTGATACGTCTATATGCAGCTGTACGCCGGCGTATGCTATCACTGCTACGGCCACATCACCACTGTCTCCTTTGTCCTATGCATGGTCTAATGGCTCCGCTACGGATGCGCTCAATATCAGCGCCCTGGGTAGCAATACCTATACACTGACCGTGACTGATGCCGGTAGCTGTACTGCCAGCGCAGATGTACACGTGAGCATCAATTGCTTTGAGGTACATGCTATCGCACCTGAGGATACTGTGATCAGGGGCATGTCATTTGGCCTGCTCGACTCTCCGGCTCACACTGGCCCTATCAGCTATGTGTGGACACCGGCAGACTCCCTCAGTGATCCGTTTGCAGCCGCTACCAAGGGTGTGGCCTTTGGAGCGCAGCCTATCGATACCTTCTATCTCGCAGCGTATGACAGCAGTACAGGCTGCTCATCTAAATCATCTGTGGTGATCTACGTAGTAGACCGCGGCGGTATAGCTATGCCTAATGCCTTCACACCAAACGGTGACGGGCACAATGACCGCATGTACCCTGTGGTAGCTGTAGGTACTACTGTCACACAGTTTCGTATCTACAACAGGTGGGGCCAGACAGTACATAATAATCCGCTCGTAGGCTGGGATGGTACCTATGGAGGCAATGCACAGGCCACCGATACCTATACATACTTCGTGACTATTGAGCTTCCGGATTCTGTAGATCCTTCGAAGAAAGTACAAAAGTCAGTAGAAGGAAGTTTTCAACTGTTTAGATAATTATTTGTAGCTTTTAGTAAAAATTTAGATATTCGATGCGCAGATCAAACTCAATAAATCAGGATAATATGACATTAAAATTCTATGCGTTTGCCGCTTTTTTGATGCTTGGTCTGGCTGTGAAAGCGCAGGATATTCACTTCTCGCAGTACTATGCCAGCCCAATGACGCTCAACCCGGCACTGACCGGAAAATTTGATGGTCTGATAAGAGTAAATGGTATCTATCGTGGTCAATACTACGGTATGAACCAGTCAAACTCACTGTTTCGCACACCTGGCATCTCTGTGGATGCATCCCTGCTGAAGGGTATCATGAAAGGCAATGCACTGGGTGTAGGCCTCATGGTAGTAAATGATGCACAGAATGTGACAGCTACTGATGAGAATGGCCAGAGTGTAGGTGGCAAGATAAATACCACTACGATCGGCCTCTCTGTAGGCTATACCCTAAATCTGGATAAGAAGAAGTCTACTCAGCTCTCCGTAGGTCTGCAGCCTAGCTATACACTGCGGAATAGCAACGGTAGCTATCAGTTTCCGGATGCATTCAATACATCAGACCTGACCTACAATACCGCTAGTCCTAACAATGAAAGGGTAGCGAGCCTGAAGAAGAACTACTTCAACTTTGATTTCGGTGTATTCTTCAATACCAAGCCTCTCGACTGGCTTACTTTCTACGTAGGCTATGCTATGGCCAATGTGGCTCGCCCGCAGACGGCTATCCTTAGCTCCAGCCAGGATGGCAAGCTGCCTTTCCGTCACGTAGTGCATGGTGGCTTTGAGTTTGAGATCAAGAAGAGGTGGGTACTGATCCCGGGCTTCCTGTATCAGAACGAAGCAAAGGCAAACGAAGCTAACGCCGGCCTCACCGCAGGCTATGTAGTAGTCAATAAGGAAAAGGACGGTAAGAGGAGCAAAGCAACTATCTTCCTCGGTCTCTGGAGCCGTATGGGCAATGATGTGAGCTCTGCCTTCCAGTATCGCAACCTGACACCTAAGATAGGCATGGAGTATAACAACTTCCGCCTCGGTTTTGCGTATGATATCACTATGGGCAATATGGCCAGCGATGCCAAGGGCGTACCAAATATCTACAGGCCGCAGGCATATGAGCTGGCGCTCAGCTACATCATAGCGCCGCCTAAGCCGCCTAAGGAAAACGACTGGCTCTTTAACCCTCGCTATTAATACCAAACCTCTAATAATTATATCAACCCTTTTAAAAGCATCCAGACCTAAGTCATGAAAAAACTTTTAGCAGCAGTATTATTGTTTTCTCTGGTCCTGGGAGTACAGGCGCAGGAATCTGACACCAAAGACAAGGATCGAAAAGACGTAAGAAAATATCCAAACCTCAAGCCAGGCAAGAAAAAGAAGCTGGCTGCTCAGCTGGTCAAGGACGGTAGCTACTACAGCGCTGTAGAGTACTACGAGGATGTACTGAAAGACAAACCAGAGGACATAAAGACGATCCATATCGTAGCCGAGCTCAATCAGGCTCTCCGCGACTACAAGGCCGCAGAGAAGTACTATAAGCTCGAGCTGGACAAGGATGGCAATAAGTGGCCAAACGACAAATACTTCCTCGGTCAGATGCTGAAGATGAATGGCAAGTATGATGAGGCCAAGAAGGTGCTCCAGGAATACCTGAAGACCGAACTGGGCAGCAAGGAGAAGAGCTACAAGTCTCTGGCTAAAGTCGCTATAGAGGGTTGCGACTCGTCAGTAGCATGGCTGGCAAATCCAAACAGGATCAGGGTGGATCACGAGGGTGGTGCTATCAACGGCCTGCTCACTGAGCTCGCTCCAAAGCCACTCCGCGGCGGCCGTCTGATGTATGGCTCACTCAAGTCTGATACTGCTATCAATATCACTAAGAACAGCGGTGACTACTATACCAAGATCTTCACTGCCCGCAAGCAGGGCAAGGACTGGGTAGAGATCACTAAGCTGCCATACCCGCCAAATGATGCTAAGAATCACGTAGGTAATGCGATCCTCTCTGATGATGAGAAGACCATGTACTTCACTAAGTGCGACCAGACACTGCAGGCGCGCGGCAAGTGCAAGATCTTCCGCTCTGAAAAGAACGGTGCTGAGTGGGGCAATGCAGTAGAAATGAAGGAGATCAACTCTGAAACTGCTACTACTACACAGCCTGCATTTGGTGTAGACAAGGATGGCAAGGCGATCCTCTACTTCGTATCTGACCGCGCCGGCAAGGGTGGTATGGATATCTTCTACGCTCCGATAGAGGATGGTGGTAAACTGGGCGCTGCAAAGAACGCAGGTGCTGAAGTGAATACACCGGGTGATGAGTGGACTCCATTCTACGAGATGAAGACCAAGACACTGTACTACGGTACAGATGGCAAGCCAAGCCTCGGTGGTATAGATATCTACAAGGTATCTGGTACACCTGACGCATGGGGCACTCCGTCAAACCTCGGCGCTCCGCTCAACTCTTCTTCTGACGATATCTACTTCGTACTGGATGAGACTGGCAAGAAGGGTTACATCGTGTCAAACAGGCCGGGTACCAAGACCCTGCGTGGTGAGACTGCCAGTGATGATATCTTCAGCATCGCTGTACGCGAAGACGTAGTGGTAGCCGGTATCTTTGCACTGCGCACAGATGCAGAGAAGAAGCCTATCGAAGGTGTAGATGCCTCTATGTATCATGTGAATGGCTCTAACTTTGAGTTCATGAGCAATGTGACTACTGGTGGTACTCCTTTCACCTTTACGCTGAAGCGTGGTGAGAAGTACAAGATCAATGGCAATAAGGATGGATACTGGCCTACTGTAGAAAATATCAACGTGAAGGAAGATGAAGAGCGTGATACTATCTATCAGACATTCTTCATGGACCAGATCATCAAGAAGAAGGTTAAGATCGAGAATATCTACTTCGCATTTGACCAGTCTAGCGTGATAGACTACTACAAAGAGAAGATGGACTCAGTATCTAGCGTGCTGATGCAGAACCCAGGCTACAGTGTAGAAGTACAAGGCCACACTGATGACAAGGGCTCTGATGAGTACAACGTAAAGCTCTCTCAAAAGCGTGCTGATGAAGCGAAGGACTACCTCATATCTAAGGGTGTAGCCAAGGAAAGGGTGATCACTAAGGCAATGGGTGAGACTCAGCCTATCGTACCAAACGAGAAGGATGGCGAAGACGATCCTGAGGCTCGCGCTCAAAACAGGCGTGTAGAGTTTAAGATCATCACTGACAAGCCTGAGAATGCACCAGACATAGACTACACTGCAGGCCAGCCTGTAGAAGCTACTAAGACTGGTCCGGGCTATGTGAAAGGCAAGCCAGGTACACCTACCAAGCCAGCTAAGAAGTAATACAAACTAACTGTATATAAAGGCCGAAGAGATATCTTCGGCCTTTTGCTTTTATGCTATTGGTGTCAATATTTTCTAATACCTCTGGATGACAGGATGCTGGATGGGGATGCTATCACCATTCTTACTTATCATGCTGATCGTGAAAATGATCTGGAGGAAGGGAAGTCTGAGATGTCTAAACTGCCAGTCTTGTCTATAGTCGGAAAACTTCAGCAGGCTCCTGTATACCTGTCATCTGATCGTGTTGGACGCATACCTGGGAGAGCTTCAAAGGCCTCTGCTAGCAACAACTTCATAGTCGAAAAACTTGTCCGATTGCCGTACTCTTTGGTCTATTGCTAAATGAAAAAAGGCCTCTCACAAGAGAAGCCTTTGGTACCCCGGAAGGGACTCGAACCCTTACGCCTTTCGACACTCGATTTTGAGTCGAGCGCGTCTACCATTCCGCCACCAGGGCCTGCGGGATGGCAAAAGTAACCTTTTTGACCGGGTCTGCAATGACGTGATAGTCTCAATGTTTACTGTGTAGGAGTGCTATCACCATCATCCCATTGTTTCTATCACAGAGGAAATATCCTATTTTTAAAGACCGCACTGCGGTGTTTGAACTCTTTACTACTATCACCCTTAAACCCTGATACAATGAGCAAATCAGTCCTTATCACAGGTGCCTCCGGCAATCTGGGCGGCGCTGTGACACAGAAACTCCTCTCTGATGGCTACAAGGTCTACACGACCATAGTGCCCAATGAAAAAGCACCCGCAGACGAGCGCATACACGCTAAAGTAGTAGACCTCTTTGATGAGCATGACTGTGCTGTGTACGTAGAGGAGATCACCGACTCAGGGGATGACATCCAGGCAGGTGTACTGCTGGTGGGAGGCTTTGCCATGGGATCGCTGGCAGAGACCAATATCGGAGCGATGGATAAGATGATACGCCTCAATTTCTACACTGCTTTCTCTATGGCCAAGCCGCTGTTTGAATACTTTGAGAAAAGGGGAGGAGGGCAGATCATACTGATAGGTGCCCGGCCCGCACTGAAGCCTAAGCAAGGTAAACAGGTAGTAGCGTATGCGCTGTCAAAGTCTCTCATATTCCATCTGGCTGAGCTGATCAATGAGGCTGGCAAGGACAAGAACATCCGCGCCTCTGTAGTAGTGCCGAGCACCATAGACACACCGCCAAACAGGCAGTCTATGCCAGACGCAGACCATACCAAGTGGGTGCCTGCAGAGCGGATAGCAGATGTGATAGGATTCCTGCTCACAGATAGTGGTAGCATGCTACGCGAGACGGTAGTCAAAGTGTATAACGAGGCCTGATGGGCTGGTATATAAAAAAAGAAAAGGGGCCAGAAGGCCCCTTTTTTAGGTGGTATTAGCGTAATGCTTATTTTTTGATGATGTTCCTGATGCTTACTGCATTGCCTGCACCGCGGAGTATCAGTGTATACATACCGCTACCATAGGCAGAGAGGTCTATCTGCGCATGATCAGCTGCTACACTTTGTGTATAGATGGTCCTGCCTAGCATATCTACCAGCTCTATCTGCTGGAGGCCGGTAGCCTGTACGTAGAGCATGCCCTCTGTAGGTGTAGGATATACTGAGGCGTGCAGTGCATCTGCCTCTGCTATGCCTACGCCTGTCACTGTATGGATAGCTGATGTGTCAGAGCAGCCGCTTGCATTGGTCACGACTACAGAGTAGTCACCGTTCTGCGTAGCAGTGTAGCTCTGGGTGGTGGCACCGTTGATAGCATTGCCATTCAAGAGCCACTGATAGCTGCTGAAAGCACCTGTGCTGAGTGCAGCACCACTCGCTGTGACTGTAGGAGCAGGCTTGCTATTGACAGTCAGTGTCAGTGTCACGATACTATCGCAGCGGATCGTATCATTGTAGGTGCCGGCAGTATTATAGTTGTGGCCGTTTATGGTATAGCTTTCACCCTGGCAGATAGCGCCGGAGACATTGGCTATATGCAGCGTCTTGTAGGTCAGTGTGAGTGTCACGATGCTATCGCAGCGTACGGTATCATTGTAGGTGCCCGCAGCATTGTACGTAGTACCATTGAATGTATAGGAGTCACCCTGGCAGAAGCTGGCGCTCACTGCTGATGTGTGCACAGTCTTGTAGGTGAGCACGAGCGTCACGATACTATCGCAACGTACGGTGTCGTAGTATGTACCTGCTGCAGTGTAGTCTACACCATCAAAGAGGTACACGTCACCCTGGCAGAAACTGGCGCTCACAGTTGAGGTGCGAACTGTCTTGTAAGAAAGCACCAGTGTCACGATGCTATCACAGCGTACGGTATCATTATATGAGCCGGCTACCAGGTAGTCTACACCATTGAAGAGGTAGGCATCGCCCTGGCAGACGCTGGCCTGCACAGTAGCAGTATGCATAGGCTTCACATACAGATGCAGTGTCACTGCACTGTCGCAGCCGTTTACGGTACTGAGGTGCGCTACATAGTTGCCCGCTGTAGTTTGTGTATTGCCACCAAACACGATGCTCGCGCCCGGGCAGATGGTGTCATATACATCTGTGGCGGCGGTAGGGTAGACAGTAGCCTTTATAGTATTGCTATAGGCTGTAGTGGTAGTGAGGCAAGAATAGTTGGATGTCAGCATTACTCTCACCGAGTCATTGTTGGCCGGGCTGCTGAGCGTATAGGAGGTACCTGTGCCTGCACTTGCATTATTCAGGTACCAGGTGTAGGCAGGTGTAGAACCGCCGTTGGTCACTGTGCCCACAGAGAATGTGATAGCTGTACCAGGGCAGACTGCTGCAGTAGTGCTGGTGATAGCTACCGTAGGAGATACAGGAGTGGTAATGCCGATATTGCTGCCATTGTCTCCGGAGGTGAAGTACAGAGGAGTGCTATTGACCACGCGTACCCTGTAGCCTATGCCTGCCGCAGTACCTGCTGGTATCACTGCAGTAGCAGGAGAGGTGCTGGTGCCGGTGCTGATCAGATTGCTGGTAGCATCAGATGCGAAAACACCCGAAGCATCAGACAGCTGCACATAAAACGGAGCGGTGAAGCTACCCTGAGTAGTAAATGGCACAGAGATGGTGTCATTGCTGCTCTGGCAGAAAGGGCCAAAAGATCCTGCTGTCGTAGTGATAGTATTGCCCAGGCCTACGGTACCATTGATGGTCAGGTTCAGCGCCTGGAGGGTACCTGCCACATTGGTAGCATGCCAGCCATACACGCGAAATAGCAGGGTGCTATCTACCGGTACGCTGAAGCTGGTGGTCCAGGTAGCAGTAGCAGTATTGCCGCAGCTGCCGGTGCCCGGAGCATCGTCAGAGCCCTTGTCTATCCATGTAGCGCCGTGGTCTGTGCTATAGGCCAGACGTATGCTGGCAGGGCCAGAGCCTGACCTGCGCAGGCCTACACTAAAGCCCGTCACAGACAGCATGTATCCTGAGTTGGCCTTGACCTCAGCCTGTATAGCAGCTTTGGTGGTGGTATATACCAGCAGCGAGTCAAAGGTAGTAGCGCTAAAGCCTGTGCCGCACGGAGAGGCCGGCAGTGTGGCTCCATTCACGCGTACGAGGCCCACGCCTGTCGCATTGGGGTCTACAGAGGCTACTGCGCCGGTAGTGCTGTTTGTGTAAGAGTAGATCTGCCCATAGGTGCTGGCTATGCAGCACGTCATGATCAGCATCAGAAGTGGTCGTAATAAGTGTTTCATTTGATATCGTTTAGAGTTACAGCGCGCAAATTACGCAAAATGCAAGTTTGTTAAAATCAAACAGGACGAAGGGGACAGAAATGATGGTAAATAATACAGGATATTAACCCAATACTAACAATGGCGCGGGTTCTATAGCTCTTTAGAGCCATATAGCTGCCGAAAGGCCGCCGATAGATGGCCGATCACATCGGTGGCCAAAAGCGATTCAGGGTGGATATCCTGCACAGCCAGATCTGCAGCTGATCCATGCAGATACACGCCCAGGCAGGCAGCTACTGCAGGCTCATAGCCGCGAGCCAATAGCCCGGTGATGATACCGGTCAGCACGTCTCCGCTGCCACCTTTGGCCAGGGCCGGATTGCCGGTAGAGTTAAACCAGACGGAGCCATCGGGCAGTACGGTAGCCGTGTGCGCTCCTTTGAGCACGATCACGAGGTTATTCTTTTTAGCCAGCTGCTGCGCTGTCTCCAGTCGCTGCCAGCTGCTGTCATGCTTTTGAGTCAGCCTGTCGAATTCCTTAGGATGTGGGGTGAGTATCGTGAGCGGGGGGAGAAACTCCAGCCAGGTTCGCTGCTGAGCCAGGATATTCAGTGCATCGGCATCTATGACCAGGCTACCGGATACCGATTGGATCACCTGCTTTAGCAGCCGGGCGGTAGCATCGGCAGTGCCGATACCCGGGCCGATGCCTACTGCATTATATGGATCCATACCCGGAGCCATAGTGACCTGATCCTGCGCCGCGTCTATACTGACCATAGCCTCTGGCAGGGCGGTCTGCATGATCTGATAGCCGCAGGCTGGTATGTGTGCGGTGAGGAGGCCCGCACCGCTGCGCAGGCAGGCGGAGGCTGCGAGTACTGCGGCGCCCATCTTGCCATAGGCGCCTGCTATGAGCAGAGCGTGGCCATAGGTGCCTTTATGCGAAAACTTGCTCCGTGTCTTCAGCAGGGGCTGTAGTGTACTGGCGCTGACGTAAAAATAAGTGCAGGTGCTCTCAGGGATAAAGCTGGTATCTATCCGGATATCGAGCACATCAAACTTACCCGTATACTCCCCGCTCTCGGGAAACATAAAAGCCAGCTTAGGCTGCTGAAAGGTAAGGGTACACCAGGCTCTGACCACCGCATCTCTGGCATCAGTGGGCTCGTCTGTGCGCAGGCCGCTAGGCACATCTATAGAGATGATGCGCAGGCCGCTTTCATTGATCCGGCGGATGGTGTCTGCTATGAGGCCCTCAGCGGGCTTATTGATACCGGTGCCGAGTATGGCATCTATGACGATGCTGCCTGCTGGCAGTACGATGTCTGAGGCTGTGGTGATACGCCAGATAGCTGCCGCTGCCTGGTCGGTCAGACGCTTCAGATTTGCAGTGAAGTCCTCACTCTCATGGGGAGTATAGTCCAGTATGCAGACCTGTACCTGATAGTCGGTGGCAGACAGCAGGCGTGCTATAGCGAGTCCGTCTCCGCCATTATTACCCTTGCCGCAGAGGATGATGATGGGCGTACCCGCAGGGCTATACTGCTGGATACGCGCAGCACATACCGTAGCAGCCCGCTCCATGAGGTCTATAGACCGGATAGGCTCGTGAGAGATGGTGTGCTGATCGGCCTGGCGGATCTGCTGGGCAGAGAGGATCTTCATACGCTGCGTATTGACTGCAAATTAATCATTTTGGCCATGAGGGAGGATGACAGCAGTCATTCAATCGCAGCTGAGATGTCTTTGAGACCCCCACTTACACTAAACTTTGTGATCGGGAAACTGTGGCAGCCTGAGATTTATGGCACACACGCACTTTTGTGAATGGTTCAACCAATGTAAGAGCGGGCCATATTGCTACATAGAGTTATGAGCGCCCATTGCGTACCAGAGGCCCATTGACCTTGAGCCAGGCCAGTACAGCTACTAATATGATCATTACACAGATCATGGTTTTCTGTTTTTGTAGTGAATGAGGCACGAGGTTGGCAGACAGCACGAGAGAGTAGCAGCTTGCTTACTAGGCTATACGGTACAAATGGGCTGAGGTTTAGTTAAAACCTAAATTTTTGCCGGAGGTATATTGAGTTCACTGATTTTAATACTTTAGAGTAGGGCTGTGGTGACACCCTGGGCACATCTGTGCGTATAACATTCGTATAGTATAGCGGGCATGAAAAAAGTGGCTGGATATATCAGCAGGATTCTGGATTTCTTTCTAGGTCTGGGGGTCAACCCGGCAGAGACGGATCTCTCGCGCCGTGCCTATATACAGTACTTCAACTTTGACCTGATGGGGTATATGAGTTTTGCTATACTCACTATACCCGTGGTCATGCTGCTACCCCTTGAGGCCCGCGCTGTACTACAAGTATTGGCTGCCATCTATGTAGCCGTGATCGCTTTTTGCTTTTACCTCAATAGCAAAGGCCATCACATCATCTCATCGTTCATCATACACATAGGGCTGCTGATGGTGGTAGCCTTTAGTGATATTTATTTTGGCGCGGAGTCTAACCTGCATTTTTTCCTGATCACGGTCTGCGTCACACCGCTCTTCTTCCTCCGTGATCGCAAGTGGGTAGCCTACCTGATGATGGCGCTGGGCTTTGGTTTATTCCTGATCCTGTCAGAAAGGCTGATAGACCTGCCTACTCCTGTAGATCAATCTCCCAAGGTGATCCGGTTCTTTCAACACCTGGTCAATATAACTGTGATACCACTCACTACGCTGCGCTTCATCTACATCTTCATGATCAATGACCGGTACCTGACAGAGATCAGCGAGCAGCAGAAGTTTCTACGCAAGGTGATAGACCTCAATCCGAGTTTCATCTTTGCGAAAGACAGGCAGGGGCAGTTTACCCTGGCTAATGATGCAGTGGCAAAGGCATACGGTACCACACCGGATATACTGGTAGGCAAAACGGATGCGGACTACAATGCGAATGAAGATGAGGTCATGCAGTTTCGCCAGGATGATGTGGAGGTGATGGACAGCCGACAGCCCAAACGGATACCGCTGGAGATAGTGACAGATGCAAGCGGGGACAAGCGCTACCTGCAAACGGTGAAAACTCCTATGGTAGACGAAAACGGCACAGTGAATCAGCTACTCGGTGTATCTACCGATATCACAGAGCGTGTACTACAGCACCGCGAGCTGGAGCAGATGCGCGATACGCTGGCACGTAAAAATAAAGAGCTGGAGAAATATATCGACTCCAATCTACAGCTGGAGAACTTTGCCTACATAGCCTCGCATGACCTAAAGGAGCCGCTGCGCTCTATCATAGGCTACTCGCAGCTGCTGGAGCGGCGCTATGCTGATAAACTGGATGATGAGGGCAGGCAGTTCATAGACCACCTGATCACCTCTACCAAGAATATGAACATGCTCATCTCTGACCTGCTCCTCTTCTCGCGGGTCAATACAGATGAGGTACGGCACCAGTCGCTGCGGCTCGCAGAGATACGCGCGCAGGTGACGGACAACCTGAAAACCATGATCCGCGAGACGCACGCGCAGATACTATGGCATGAGATGCCAGAATCCATCACGGCAGATAAATCACGCATGGTGCAGATATTCCAGAATCTGATAGCCAATGGTATTAAGTTTCGCAAGCCGGGTGCACAGCCTGTGATAGATGTGAGCTACCGGCAGTGGGAGGGATTCCATGAGTTCTCTGTGCGGGATAATGGTATCGGTATCGAGCCCAAATTTCATGAGCGCATCTTCCACATCTTTCACCGCCTGCACAATAGGCACGAGTATGAAGGCAGCGGCATAGGACTGGCCACGTGCAATAAGATAGCCGAGCAGCACAATGGGGTGATACGCGTAGAGTCACAGCCGGGAATCGGGAGTTCATTTATCTTTACCATAGCCGACTGATATGGCAGACGTACACGCCCTGCGCCGCCTCATAGAGCAGTTTGTACCGCTCACGGATGATGAGTGGCAAATGATGCAGGTGCTCCTGTCGGAGAAAACCATCAGGAAGCATGACTGCATGATCCGCGAGGGCATGATGGGGCGCGAGCTGGGCTACATACTGGAGGGAGAGATGCGCCACTACTACACGCACGCTGAGGACCAGCGCACCACCTATTTCTATTTTGAGAATGCTTTCGTAGGCCCATATATGAGCTGCGTGACCGGGCAGCCGTCACAGCTGACTATAGAGGCACTAAGCGATACACGGCTGCTGGTCTTCCCTTATGAGGGATTCAAGGAGTTGTTTCAGAAGAGCCATACCTGGGAGCGATTTGGGCGGCGGCTGGCAGAGTACCTGGCCATAGGCTTGGAGGAGCGTATGGTAGGCCTGCTCACGCTCAGCCCAGAGGAGCGCTATATGGAGCTGCTCGGCAGCAATAAAAAGAAGATACTGGAGCGTATACCACAGCAGCATATCGCCAACTACCTGGGCATCACCCCAGTGAGCCTGAGCCGCATCCGCAAGCGGCTCTCTGACAGATAGGCCGCTGTTTTCTTATCTTATGTAAATAATCCAATGGCGATTCAGCCTGACCTTTGTACCATCAAAATCAAACACAATGGACAAAGTAATCAAACTGGAAGAGCTGGCACAATTTGCAGCCGTGATCGTAGCGCTATATTACCTGCCTGTGCATATCAGCTGGTGGGCATGGATCTTTATCTTCCTGCTACCTGACCTGAGCATGCTGGGCTATCTGGCCGGGCCTGCAGCAGGTGGTGCGAGTTATAATTTCTTTCATCATAAGCTGGTAGCGCTCGCAGTGATAGGAATGGGCTGGTATACAGGTATGCCCTATGTACTGCTGTCGGGTCTCGTGCTCTACGGCCACTCGTCTATGGACCGTATGCTGGGCTATGGACTGAAATATCTGGACGGCTTCAAGCATACGCACCTGGGCATGATAGGATAGGAGGGATTGACTATATTCGCCGCCACCCAAACAATAGCTATCATGGTCATAGATCACCTGCAAAATGCCATCAAGTATTACCCCCTCAGCTCCTATGTAGCTAAAGGACTGCTCTGGATAGAGAATCACAAACATGAGCTCGCTACCATGGAGAACGGCCGCTACGATATACAAGGCGAAGACGTCTACGCCATAGTCAATAGCTATGATACAAAACCTGCGGCAGAGTGTGGCTGGGAGGCACATAAAGTATACTGCGATATCCACTACAGCGTGACGGGTGAGGAGCGCATAGCCTATCAGCACATCAGCCGCATGCGGGAGACACAGCCGTACAATGCAGAGCGTGACTACTCTCTCTACGAGGGGGAGGGTGACTGGATCACAGTACGCGAGGGCATGTTTACCCTGCTGATGCCGGAGGATGTCCACGCTCCCGGAGCGATGCTGGAGAGTGGTCCTGCATTCCTGAAGAAGGTGGTGATAAAGCTCAGGGCTTAAGCATGCTTAGGTGATCCTAACGCTGGCTGTTTTTATTTTATCATTTTGGAGATAAGTCTCATATTTGAGACTTATGAAAAAAATCACCCTGCTGGTCGGCCTCATAGCTGCTGCTCTGACCAATGCCTGCGCCCAGGTCAACCCTAACTATCATGTAGAGATCGTGCGTGACAGTTTTGGCGTGCCGCATATCTTTGGCAAGACTGATGCTGATGCTGCCTATGGCCTGGTGTACTCGGCCTGCGAGGATGATTTCAATACGGTACAGTGGGGCCTGATGCTGGCTCGTGGCAAGCTGGGCCTGATGCTGGGCATAGAGGGCGCCAAGATAGACTATGCTGTGCAGCTGCTCGGTGTGCCGGATATTATCAATGAGCGCTACGATAAAGACCTTTCACCTGAGTTTCGCAAGCTGCTGGACGCAGCTGCTGCTGCGGGGAATGACTATGCACGCAAACACCCCGAGAGAGTAATATCCAAGAGTCTGCTGCCGGTAAAGCCACAGGACTTTATAGCCGGCTATATGCTGTCTATGGCACTCATGACTGGCGTGGACAATGCCATCAAACAGGTAGTAGGCAATACAGTGCCCACGCTGGACTACAATAAAGATGCACGCGGATCAAACGCCCTGGCTATGAACTCTAATGTCACTGCAGATGGCGGCGTGTACCTGGATGTGAATGCGCATCAGCCGCTGGAGGGACCCATGAGCTGGTATGAAGCACATGTGCATAGCGAGGAGGGATGGAATGCGCTGGGGGCTACCTTTCACGGGGCGGTATCCATCTTCCACGGAGTGAATGAGAACCTGGGATGGGCGCACACGACCAACTACTTTGATGCGATAGATATCTACCAGCTGCAGATGGATCCGAAGAAGAAGAACCACTACCTGGTAGACGGGCAATCGTACAAACTGGAGTCAAAGATGGCCAAGCTCTCTGTGAACCTGGCCAAGCATAGGGATAAGCATAAGTTTATACTCACTATAGGCAAGAAACGCTGGTGGAGTATCTATGGCGCTACGTACAAGAATGATAAAGGCGTCTTTGCTATACGGCTGGCGTCCAATATGACGATCAAGTCTGTGGAGCAATGGTACCTGATGAATAAAGCAAAGAACTACCATGAGTTTCGTAATGTGCTGAACATGCAAGGTATCGTGAATCAGTATATCACCTATGCAGACCGAAATGATACCATCTACTGCGTGAGCAATGGCGCGATGCCTATCCGCCCTGATGGCTACAACTGGAAATCTACTGTACCGGGTAATACCATGAAGACACTTTGGACGACATTCCTGCCTCATGACTCACTACCACATGTGTTGAATCCGAAATGCGGCTATGTGTTTGAGACTAATAATACCTCGTACACTATGACGGCGAAGGATGAAAACCCTCCTAAGCTACCGATACAGAAGAATGTAGGATTTGAGCTGAATGAGACGAATCGCAGCCTCCGATTCTATGAGATGATGGATGAGATGAAAGGCCGTAAGCTCACGTGGGACGATTTCCTCAAGATAAAGTATGATACGCACTATCCTCAGCATGTCACTGCGCCATTCAAGCACTTTGAGATAGAAGAGATATTTCACCTGGATGAAAAAGAATACCCGGATATAGCAGATGCGATCAGTATCCTGAAGAAGTGGTCTGTAAAGAGAGAAGGTGCTATAGCAGATACGAATGCGACGCTGCTATATAAGTTCCTATACCGCTGCTATTTCTCTATCAATGACTCGATGGATCACCGCTTTGAGAAAGACGAGAAGGCTAAGATCGCCTACTTCGTGCAGGGCCTGCGCGATGTGAAGAATGATATGATGACCGACTATGGTAGGCTGAATGTACCACTAGGTGTCTTCCAGAGACATATCAGGGATACTATAGATCTGCCTACTGCAGGCGGCCCTGATATGTGGAATGCCAAGTATGGCTTCCGCTACAACAATAAGGAGATCAAAGTCTCTAACGGAGAGTCATATATCCTGCTGGCCCGCTGGCCCAAGGGCGGACAGCTACCAGTGCTCCGCTCTATAGCCTGCTACGGCAGCAGCAATACTCCGGGTGCTAAGCACTATACAGACCAGATGCATATGTATGTACACCAGCAGACCAAGGAAGAAAGCCTGAGCAAGGACTGGGCCTACCAGCATGCTGAGCGTATCTACCATCCGGGAGAATGACAGTTACTGGTTTTGACCAACCTTATGCTGCTCCTGCCTGTATAGCCAATAGGAATAGATAAAGGCAAAAGCAGAGGTGCTCAGCACAAAAGTAAGTATCAGCGCAGGCCCCATACTGTCTGGCAGGATGAATATGCCTGCAGTAGCAGCTATGCCTCCATAAAACCACAGACGGCCAAAAACGAGATGTGTTTGCTTCCATACATGGTTGCTGCTGAGTGTCCAAGGTGTCCTTACTCCTATGAACCAGTTAGGTTTGATATTGATCATGAAGTTGCCTAATACAGCCAGGAGTAATAGTGCAAAGGCTGGAATCAATTTGACCTCATGAGTGTCCGGTGTGCTGCTGAGAGAGATGAGTGATCAATATGCTGAAGGCTAAGAGTGCCACTGAAAGTACCAGGCGTATCTTATAAAAGTTATTGGTAAAGAACTCGCCGCTCATCCGCTTAGGATCTATCTGAGGGAGGAATAACAACAGGATATAACTCACCACGCCTATGCCAGGCATTAGAAAGGCGGTAGCCTTGCTGCCGCATCCATTCACCTCGCCGCGCAGGTCATAGTGTATAGGTATTTGCGCGGGTAGCTGTGGCCAGATATAGATGGTATAGCATACAGGCAAAAGGGTCAGTATCAGGAGCGGCAGCTCTTTTTTGATGTCTATGGTCTTCATGACTATTATTTTTTGGTTTTATATTTTTTCTTGTCGGTGAACTGTATGAACCAGGCAGCTATCTCGTCCATCACAGTCGTATTGAGTGAGTAGTAGATGTACTGGCCTTCTTTCACACTCTCTACCAGGCCAGCCTGGCGCAACAGGTCGAGGTGGTGGGAGATGGTAGGCTTTGAGAAGCTGAACTCGTCTGCTATCTCGCCGGCGGTCATATCCTTTTTTTGCAGGAGCTGCAGGATATCCCTGCGGGTCTGGTCGTTCAGTGCTTTGAATAGTGCGTTCACCTTTGTAGATGTTTGTATATTTAGATAACTATCTAAATGCAAAGAAACATATAATTATGGACCAGCCAAATTTTATTTGAAAAATTATCTGCTATTGAGGAAACGCTCTACAATAAATACGTCCCTGTGAGGGTGCGAGCTGATGCCCAGAGAGGTGCTCTCTCCATAGCACAGCGCCTTGAATCTGTTGCTCTCATTGTCAAACCAAAACCTGACAAAGCCTGCTGAAATAGCCTCTACTCTGAGATCAGAATGAAGGATAGCCGGGTCAAAGATGACGGGCGCACCAAAGATGGTAATGATGTATTTGCTCTCGGTCATCTTACTTATTGAGTGTTATCATTGCAAATATCTGATTTACAAAGGTCCATGGAAAGACAATTTTCTCTGCGATATTATATTTCGTTGGAAATCAGTGTTGTAACGCGGTGTGGTTTATCGCACTGAAAATCAGGTATCTATCTCTTATTAAATTAACATCCTCGTAGATAATTCGATGTCTGAAGTAGCCATTTCTTTGGCACTTTCTTTGCCCTTGCCATTGCATTATCGATTTGATGTGTCTTTTGCTAGCCTCTCGGTGGAGTTGGTGCTATGTACTGTCATATTCGAGACCCAACCCCAAACCCTGAAATGAAAAGTAACAGCCTGTTTGCCCTGATACACTCTCTCAGTACACACGAGAAAGGATACTTCAGAAAATTTTCGCGCATCTACTCTGCCGGCGGTGAAAAAAACTACCTCGAGCTTTTCGACTATATAGACAAAATGGAGGCCTATGACGAGCGTACGATCAAGGCGCACTTTCGCAATACCACGTGGATAGGCCATTTGCCTGTGCTGAAGAAGTATCTCTTTGCACAAATACTCAAGAGCCTGGAGCTATATCAGAGAGCAGGAAAAAAGGATGAGCATTCGATCTTCCGCCAGGTAGATATACTCATAGCGCGTGGTATGTACCGTGAGGCATCCGGTCTGCTAAAGGAAGGCGAGCGTATAGCCGAAGATGCGGAAAACTACCAGGCGCTGCTGAGTGCCTGTGACCGCCGCCGTACTCTCGTGGTCAATCTGCTGCCTCCGTCGCGTCACGGGGAGGGATTCGCAGAGGTGTATGAGAGGCAGACGCAGGTCATAGATACTATCAGCTCTATCCTGCATATCAAGCGTACCAGCGACTGGCTGCTGGATATCTACTACCGCCACCGGATCATCAGGGACACTGATCTGATGGCTGAGATCGATGTTTTCGTCAAGGACAATCTGCTGTCGGTGATAGATCAAAACCGCTCAGTAACCTATAGGCACATAGCCATCTCCGCTGCTATCCTCTACTACTCTGTAAAGAGAGAGCATCACAAGCTATATGACTACGCGCGCAGGCATATGGAGCTGATAGAAAGCCATGAGGCGTACTTTGCCGGCAGGTATATGCATACGCTGAGTATTTACTTTAACTACCTGTCATCCTGCATCGGTGTCGGAGCGTTTGATGAATTTGATACGAAGATCAAAATGCTGGAGAATGCGGCGACTGCAAATGGTGCTCCAGGTAAGGCTTACAAATTTAAATTGCTCTTTGACCTTTACTTCACCTATATCAATGTGAAGAAATCTTACGGCCTCCTTTTTCAGTACCTGAAACGCTTTGAAAAGGAGTTTAAGCAATATGGCGCACTGCTGGCCAGTAGTGATCAGTTTAACCTGGCCTGCAAGCTGGCCAACCTGCTCTTTGTAAATATGCAGATAGAGGAGGCACTTGACTGGACCTCTTTTTGCCAGCAGCTGGATAGTGAGGAGATCAATGAGTATACGCGTGTGCAGATACGAATGCTGGACATGATGCTATACTATGAGCAGGGTAGCTACAGGCTGCTGGATAGCAAACTGCTCAATACACGCCGCTACCTGAGCAATAAGAGGATCCTCTACCAGGCAGAGCAGGCTATCATCAAATATCTGAGGCAACTGATCAAGGCTGCTACGGCGGCACAAAAGGCGACGATATTCAAGAAGTTTCACCGCGAGGTGGCGGATATACATGCCGCACATCCTACCGAGCAAACGCTGATAGACGATCTGCACCTGATACAGTGGACAGCTGGCAAAGCTAAAGAGCCAATGCTACTGGTCAACTCATTCTAAGTGCCGGCGGTAGAGTTGCAGCGTATTCTCCAGTCCATAATACAAGCAGTCGCGGACGAGTGCGTGGCCTATAGACACCTCCAGGAGAGATGGCAGGTTCTGACGGAAAAATCTGAGGTTGTCCAGATTGAGGTCATGGCCGGCGTTGATACCGATACCTATCTGATCGCAATGCCGGGCAGCCTGGACGAAATCCTTAATCGCAGCTACTCTATCAGTATGAAAGTCGTGCGCATAGGGGCCGGTATAAAGCTCGATGCGATCAGCACCTGTTTTCTTAGCGCCGTCTATGAGCTCCGCTACAGGATCTATGAAAAGCGAAACACGAATGCCGGCATCTTTTAGAGTGGCAATGATATCTTTCAACTGGGCCTCATGCTTCAATGTATCCCAGCCATGATCAGAGGTGAGCTGCCCCGGCTCGTCAGGCACCAGTGTACACTGCTCCGGTTTTACCTCCAGCACCATTTTCATAAAATCTTCGGAAGGATAACCTTCGATATTGAATTCAGTGGTCACTACTTCTTTCAAAGCATATACATCACTACGGCGGATGTGGCGCTCATCCGGACGCGGATGCACCGTGATGCCCTGTGCGCCCCACTGCTCGCAGTCCTTTGCAAACCGGACGAGGTCAGGAATATTGGCGCCACGGGAGTTTCGCAGCAGTGCGATCTTATTGATATTGACAGACAGTCGGGTCATAGCAGATAGATTATTTGGTCATGAACTCTTTTACCACAGCGTGCAGTGCTGCTGGCTCTTCGCGCTGCGGATTGTGACCAGAGCGCTCAAACATTACAAACTTCGCCTGCGGGCAGAATTTCTTAAACTGGACTTCCCACTTAGGCACGCCTACGCGGTCGAATCTGCCAGCTAAGATGAGTACCGGCATGCGGAGGTTCTTCAGCTCACGGCGGTAGTCAAAGCTACCGATGTCGCTGCCTACTATGAAGTCACCGTCACGACCCACCATCTGGTAGTAGAGGTCATAGTTGAACCGGTTAGGATAGCCTGGGTCGAGGTTCTTGCGGAAGAGGTCCGGATTGTAGGCATACAAAAAACCGTATGGCACGCGGCCATAGATGGCCTGGTGGATAGAGTCAGAGGAGACGATGCCCTGGCTGCGCAAGGTCATGAGAGTATCCCACACCTCGGGATAGTTCTCCTGTATCTCGTGATTGCTATTGTCATCATTCTCCTGCCACATGGCGTAGCTGTGCAGGGTACAGGCGAGTATCAGGTGGCTGACGTGCTCAGGGTATTTCAGCGCATAGCCCTGTGCTACTACACCGCCGTAGGAGTGGCCGAGCACAGCGATCTTGTCCAGCTTGAGTGCCTTGCGGAGGCCTTCTATGTCCTCTATATCGTGGGCTATGGTGTATTCCTTCAGGTCTTTAGCCTGATCAGACTTGCCACGGCCATAGGCATCAAAAAAGATCAGGCGGCAGACATTGGATAACGTATCAAAAGAATGCATCCCCACGTGAGAGCCGCCGGGTCCACCGGATATCAGGATCATCGGTTCGCCTGTACCTTTCTCCTCTACCCAGAGTTTGGCTCCATTGATGGTCAGGTATTGCCCTTTGGGATGTACGTATGTATTGTCTTGTGCTGATAGCACCAGTGTAGAGAGGATAAAAAGAGGTAATAACAGGCTTCTCATATGCTGCGATTTGACAGCCAAGATGAGGATTTACTTGCGTACCAGCAACCAGTAGGAAGAGTCGTCCTGACGGGCGTCCTTCAGCTTCTGCATAGCCTCAGCATATGTATCACCGGCGTAGAAGCCAATGCGTATCCAGTCCGGCGTAGTGTCTTCAAACTGCTGCTTGTCCGGATGATGGCCTTTCAGAAAAGCCTCTGCACGATGCAGGTTTTGCTGCTCGTGAAAGGAGCCGATGATCACATAGTATTTGCGACCGGTGGTAGACTGGACGCCTGTATTGGTAGTCTCTGTCTGGATGCGTACGGGAGCATCGTGATCGGTAGTAGAGTCCACAGTGGTCTCGGTATGGAGGATGATCGGCTGCGCATTGTTGTCTACCAGATCCGGGACCTCCTGATCGAGGCTCACCTTAGGCTCAGGCTGTACGGCCACCGGCTGGTCTACGCGCTCCATAAAGCTGAGGACACTGGCCGTATTGAGATTTAGCGGCCGGATATCTACACCCTGATACATCAGGCTGCTGATAGCCCCCAAGGTCAGGAGCAGCAGTATGACGGCAGCCATTGCCCAGCTCTTATTGCTACGGGTCAGGGTATAGGATGGGCGGTGGGCCTCCAGTACCTCTATGGTCGTATCAGATTTATCACGGAGAATAGGCTCGGCTACTACCTTGCGCAGGCCATAGGAGGCGTAGAGGTAGTTTGCCTTATCATCGGCTGTAAACTGGAGATTGCGCTCCACATCCTTGTGGAAACGGCCTATCTGAGGCAGGTAGATCTCCTCATTATTGACCAGGAGCTTGCGGGTCTTTTGCACCCACTGGTCTACCTCATCTGCCACCTGTGCATAGTCCTGACCGGTACGGGCGGAGATATGCTGGATCAGCAGGCCATCGTTTTTGGTCAGGTATTCATTGAATGCCAAGGCCTTTGACGGTGGATAAATGGTGTGCTCCGCCAGGACCATCTCGGCAGACCTATAGCTGGCCAGTATACCGCCAAAACCGGGTATAATGATGCACTCGTAGTCCCAAAGAAGCTCCTGTATGTAGACGGATATATCCATTATCAGCTATTAATCAGCAAATTAAAGCCCTTTGGGGCGTAAAATCCGCTTCTCATTCCTTTTGCAAGGAACGCAATGATACTTGATTTAACTAATAGCCGTTTGGTAAGTTGCCCACCGCTATCCACATGCTATTCACATAGGGTGGGGATAAATAAAACGAACTGGGGTCAATATCAGAAGCAGAATTTGGCTCCGATCAGGCCATTGATGCCGTAGACCTGATAGTTTGCCCAGACCTGGTAGCGCTGGTGGGCTATATTATTGAGCTGGCCAAAGAAGGAAAGCTTCTTATTAAAGATATATTCAATATTCAGGTTGGCGTCTACCGTGCCGTGGATGTTCCGGATATTATCAGGCGCTATGAAGCCATAATAATTGGAGAAGGCATAGATGTCTGCACCGATCACGATCTTTTTCTGAATGGTGTAGCTACCCTTGATACTGGCGCGCACCAGCGGTTCGTACCATGCTTTGGCATTGTCGTGAAGAGAGTAGGAGTTGAGCTCCATAGAGGCCAGGAGGCGGAGGTCTTCTTTGTGGTTGTAGCCCAGCTCTACCAGGCCATTAAATACATTGGCGGCCTGGTCATAGCCTACGTAGAAGCGCTTATTGTCAAAATAGTCTGTATAGTAGAGCGGCATATTTCCGATACCACGATAGGCGAAACGGATATTATAAGAGAAGACATCGACCGTACCCTTAACACCGCCAAAGATATCACCGATGCGCGTATTCTGCAGCTGGATGGTAGAGTTGATAAAGTTATTGCGCTCGGCCAATGACTTGAAGGAGTTTTTCTGAAACCTGACCTCCCAACCGGCATAGGCCAGCAGTTTGTGCTGATAAAGGCGTTTCTCTATGTACAGGTCAGGCAATATGAAGACTTTGCTGCCATCTGCGGCGATAGTGATCGCTGCATGGGCTTTCCAGTCATCATTATTAAAGCCGTAACCTACATGAGTGAGGAATACGGTACGGAAGACACTATTGGAATCCGACTTGTACTCTGATACATCTGCCTGAAATCCTGCGTAGGCGGAGTGGTACTTCTTAAAGGTGTAAGTGGCGCCTACCTTGAAGTTTACGAAGTACTCGTAGCCCTTGCCATATGTTTCCTGAAAATAATTGCCTCTGATAGCGGCAGCATAGTCTATGTTGTTCTTATTGCGGACGCTATTCTTCAGGCCGATATTGAGGTCATAGTCGCGCAGGTTCTGGCGTACTGCCTTCTCCTCAAAAGTGGTATCGGGTGAGCCATAGAAGTGCGTCCTCAGATTGTGAAACCTAAAAGCGCCGCTGAGCTCTACTTTGCCGGGATTGTATTTGACATAGGCGCCCACCTTGTCATCGCTAAAGCGTTGATTCTTGATCTTGAAGCCATACATGGACAGGTGATCATAGAAGAAGCCGTATTTTATCTTCTTAGACTTATTGTCATTGTACATCAGCTCTGCCAGCGGGGCGAGCTGGGTGCCAAAGCCTAGCTTGACATAAGAGGAGTTAAAACGCTCCAGTTTATCCGTACTCATACCGAGCGGCTTGAGTGGATTAGGCTCAAAGGGGATGTCCTTGTAGTCGCGCTCAGGTACCTTGTAGGATAGTTTTGGTGTGCGCTCTTCTTCCTCCGGTATATTAGGGCTGAGGCTGATCTTGTCAGCATCTTTTACTTTGGCCTCATACTCGCGCATGATGATCACCTGGTCATTGGTGCCAGGATTGGTGCCCGTCTGTGCGGTAGCTGTGAGGCCTGCTATGAAGCATGCACAGGCCACTGCCAGCCTGATGAGGCTGCTGCTGCTCTGATATGTGCTATGGTACTTCATACTTTATTTATTGCCGGGCAGCTCCTGCTCCATGATCACTGAGTCGCTCGGCTGTGTGGTTTGTATTTTGGATTTTTTCAGCTCATCGTTTTGCAGGGTATTCAGCTTGGCCTTTGCTTCTGTGATCAGGCCCTGGTCGCCTTTGTAGTTTTCTATGATGCTCTCCAGTGTGGCCTTCGCCTGGAATGAATTGCTCATGGCGCGATAGTCATCTGCCAGCAGGATGAAGCCCTTTACCACCCAGTAGTCATAGCTGGCAAAGCGATTCTTGAGGCGGAAGCAAGTGTCCTGTGAGGCCTTGTATTCACCCTTCTCATAGAGTAGCTGCGCCACCATGTACTTAGACTCGGCGGCCTTTTCGCTGATAGTACTATTAGACAGCCTGTTGAAATTGATATAAGCAATGTCGTTCTGCTTCTGCATGTAGGCGCACTTGCCCTTGATGTAGAGGGCATCATTGATGTGATCCTCCTTGCTGGCAGGGTTGCTCAATATCTTGTCTGCATACTCAGATGCCTGCTGGTATTTCTCCAGGTGGTAGGCGGTATTCATCACACCTAGTATAGCGGTGTAGGTATTGGCCGTAGAGGTGCTGGCTTCAAAGAGTTTCTGGTAGAAATTGTAGGCTTTCTCCGTATCTCCCAGCTCATAGAGGGCTATACCGGAGGCGTTCAGCACTGCGTGCTCATAAAATTTGGAGTACTTATTGGCCACGATCGCCTCGTAGTCTCCGAGGGCGTCAGGGTAAGACTTGCTGCGTAGCAGGCACTCTGCACGATAGTTGTGCGCTTCGTTGAAGAAAATACCATTAGGGAAACGGCTGTAGTAGGTCTGGAAAAGAGAAATGGCCTTTACACAGTCATTATTGACATAGGCATTCTCTGCCGCCTCATAGGTGAGGGAGTCTTTCTCCGTCTCCGAAGACGCATAGGCTGCATATTCATCCGGTCTGCCCAGCTCTACGCTGAGGTCCTTGATAGCAGAGACAGCGCGCTTAGACTCGCTGCTGGATGGATAGTTTTTGATCGCATCTTTATAGTAGGTGAGGGCTTCATCCTTGCGGTTACTATTATAGAGTGCCAGTGCCGTTTTCAGATATGCCTTTGGTGCGAGTGTACTGTTTGGGAATCGGGATATGACTTCTTTGTAAGATGCCAGTGCCGCTTCGTTATTCTCCATATCAGTATAGGTCTCGCCTTTCTCAAAGATGGCCTGGTCTATATAAACTGATTTAGGATAAGAGGAGATGAGTGTATTGAGCGCAGCTATTTTTTCACTGTTACGATTAAGCAGGCCGAGGACGATAGCCTTTTGATACAGTGCATACTCTACGCCATTCCAGTTGAAAGTGACGATCTTTTCATACTGCGCGAGTGCATTAGTATAGTCCTTGGTGATAAAGTAGCACTCGCCGAGGCGCATGGTCAGGTCCGGGTTCAGCGCCTGCACACCTTTGCGGTCTTTTGTCTCTGTAGCTTTTTCCTGTGCTGCGCGGAAGTGTATGCGGGCTGCGCGGAAATCCTTCTTCTTAAAATAATCGTAGCCGATATTATACTCCGAGCGAAACTCTGAGACGTCCAGCTTCTCCTCCATATACGGCTTCATGGCGCGATTGAAGAGCTGGAAGTTCTCTATGGATTTATCAAAGCTATTCTGAAAATAGTAGCACTCGCCGCGCATGTAGGTGGCCAGCGCCGCAAACTCCTGCACAGATGGAAACTTCAGCGATTTGTCACAAAGCTCCAGCGCCTCGTCATATTTCTTATCGTTGAAGACCTCTACAGCGCGGTAGTAGGTGACACGCTGGTAGGCTTCTTTCATAGCCGGCGTCATAGATGGCAGGCCCTCCATGATCTTGTAGGCTTTCTCGTAGTTTTTGGTCTTGATCAGTACGTTGGCCAGTATCTCGTTTGACTCATCTACGTAGCGGCCTGATGGATTATCCTTCAGGTAGGTCTCCAGGGCCGTGATAGCATCTGAGGTATTATTGAGCTCAAAGGAGAGCTTGGCATACTGGAAGAGCGAGGTCTGCTTGATCTCATTGTCAAAATCCATGGTGCTCGCAGACTGGAAGGCGCTGCGGGCTTTGTCTTTCTGGCCCAGATGCAGGTAGCAGTCTGCCAGGGCATAGGTGGAGTTTTGCCCCATTTTCTCATTGAGCAGGTTGAGTTGTACGAGATTGGTCACGGCCTTCTCATACTGGCCCAGGTGGTACTGGCTGAAGCCCAGCTCATAGATGTCTTCCTTGCGCACTTTCTGATTTCTGGATACAAACTCCTCCAGCAAGGGGAGAGCATCCGTGTAGTTATTGAGCTGGAAGTATGACTCGCCCAGCAGGTGCTTCATCTCATCCTGATACATGAGCTCGGTATTGCCGAGGCTTTGCTTGATGTAGGAGATGGTATGCTCGTATTCTTTATTGAGGAAGTAGATCTGTGACAGGTAGTACGGTATCACGGAGGCGTACATCTTAGAATCTTCTATGGCCTTGAAACTCTTTAGCGCTTCATTATAGTTCTTCTGGTAGAAGCAGATGAAGGCATAGTAATAGTTGGCCGGATAAAAGTACTTGCCATCTTCATCTTTGATCTCGCGGAAGAGTGGCTTGGCCTCGTCAAACTTCTTTTTGATAAAGTAGCTGTATGCCAGGTCAAACTTGTACTCTGTGAGCTGCGAGGGGCTGAGGTCTTCGGTATTTACTTTGGAGAACCACTCAGAGGCATCTGCATATTTTTTGTTCTGGAAGTAGTACTTGCCCAGGTAGAAATAGACCAGCCTGCGCTTGTCAGTCTCGTGGTATTTTTTGTAATAGTCCTGCAGGAGGGTTTCTGCATCGGCATCATTGGCCTCGGCGGCGCAGGCAGCTATATAGAATTCCAGATTCTGAAGTGTGACCTGATGCACATTGTCAGATGCATGGCGGCTCACTTTGTAGATCTCTTCGAATCGTTGACGGGCAGACAGGTAGTTCTTTTCATTGAAAAGATCAAGGCCATCCTGATACGCTTTCTGAGGGTCGCTGTAGACCATAGTACGCTGTGCTGTAGCTGCTGTGCAGGCCAGTACAAAAAGGGATATGGCGAGAACTATCTTACGCATGGATCAAATACACAATGCCAGTCATTTGAATATGTCAAACACCAGCAATCTAAGTACCATTTACTCCATACAAATTTAGTTTTAAGGATTAAGCGCCAATCTAATATGAACTGATTTCTATCCACAGCAGGGATAGCCTGTCTATTTTAAAAAACGGGATTTGCAGATTCTTAGTATCTGACAGTAGATGTGGGGACTATTTGCTACGGGCTTTGAAGGACCAGGTCACCTTAAACTGGGCTACGACCTCGCCATCCTTATTACGCCCGGTAGAGGTGCATACGTAGGTGCGGCCCTCGCCGGTAGCCACGCACTCCTCTATGATCTGCAGCATAGGACCGCCATCCTCACAGGTAAAAATGGTCAGCCCGGTGGCTTTCTTGACAAACTGGCTCTCCAGATTAGTTACTAGCATGGAGACAGATGGCTTCGCATTGTGCGTGTGCATCATGGCTATCATGCCGCTGCTCATCTCTGCCGCCATGGCGAGTACCGCAAAGTAGGTGGAGCGGAAGGGGTTCTGATTCATCCAGCGGTAGGGCACGGAGATAGCGCAGCGCTCCGGGGTAAACTCCACGACCTTCAGCCCCGCTATGAAACCCATCGGCAGGCTTTTCAGCAGGAAGAGGTTAAACATGAGCTTATTCTGTACCAGTGCGCGGTATTTTTGCGATTGCTCTGTATTGTTGGCGCGGAATGATTCTACCAGGGTAGCTGACATAATGATCGGATTGATAGTTTTAGGAAATAGGAAGTGGCTCATAGGCCCGGATACGCTCGCGGGTGTAGTCTGGCACAGGCACCGAGCCTTTGGCCTTATAGTCATACATGACCAGTACAGACGAGCCGCGGCTCACGAGTACTTTGCGGTCTTCGTATTCGTTTACGATCACGTATTGTACTTCGATGCTTTTCGTACCTAGTTTAGTAGTGCGGACGTAGATGAATGTCGGCTCCAGATATAGCAGCGGACGGAAGTAGTCTACCTGATTATTGGCTAGTATAATGCCATCCTTGGTCCAGTCCCACTGGCAGGAAGCATGAAAGTAATGGCCGCGTGATTCTTCGAAGTAAGTAAGATACACTGCATTATTCACATGGCCGGCCTCGTCCAGATCACTCCAGCGCTTGGATACCGGCATGCGGAAGCGGAACTGCTTCAGGACTTCCTCTAAATTTTCCATGATGCGAAAGTAACAGAGTATAGATAATACAAAAGGGAATCTCCATGTAAATCCATCATACGCGCTTTCATCGACTTACGTTTGGTACTTTGTCAAACTACGTTTGGCAAATCGACGGCTGTTTGAATAGTTTTTTGCAGATTTGGATCAGATGAGTGACGATAGGATACACGAGTATATAGTAGTAGGTACGGGGCTATCAGGCGCGCAGGCGGTGGAGACGCTGCTCGATGCCGGCCGTGAGGTGCTGCTGCTGGATGTAGGCTATCGTGATGAGAGTGGGGTCAGATTTCCGGATGAAGATTTTATCTCTATCCGACAAAATCGCACGGATCAGGAGCACCTATGGCTAGGGAAAAACTATGAGGGTATTCCCTGGGAGCGGATCAAGACCGGCGCTCAGCTCACACCCGGACGCAAGTATATGATACGCGGGATAGAACGCTGGATCGGTATGCTGTCTGATTCTTTCTTCCCGTATGAATCACTGGCCTATGGCGGCCTGGGCAATGCCTGGGGTGCGGGCTGCTATATATTTTCTGAAAAGGAATTTCAGAAGATGGGTATAGACAGAAGCCTCTTTCTGAATAGCTATCAGAAAGTGGCTGATAGGGTAGGAGTGACCAGGCCTGATGCAGATGGTGAGCCATACTCGCTGCAAGGGATCACCGGCCTGCTGCCTGCTGTGAAACCAGAGCAAAGTATCCAGAATGTCTATGACAAGTACAAAGCGAATAAGGCAAAATATAATGCGAAGGGCTTCTACGCTTCTACACCATGCGTAGCTATCACTACTGAGGCGCGCGATGAACGCAAGGCTTTCCAATATGAGGACATGGAGTTCTGGCATGACAATGCGAAGTCTGTGTACAGGCCGTGGGTGGCCTTTGATAAGCTCCTGCAGCGTCAGAATGTAACTGCAGTGTGGCGTAAGCTAGTGCTACGCTATGAGGAGAAAGAAGATCATACAATAGTCTATACCACCGACGTAGATAGCGGTGAGGAGCATACCTACAGATGCAAGAAACTGGTGCTGTGTAGTGGCGTACTGGGCACTGCCCGTATAGTGCTGCGCTCTACGGATAAGAATGCACGTCTGCCGCTCCTATGCAATCCCTACGCCTATGTGCCGATGCTCAACTGGAGCCGCCTGGGCCAAGTGCCAGAGCAGCGCAAGAACGGTATGGGGCAACTGGTCCTGTACTACGACAGGCTGAAAGACAATTCTGATGTCTCGATGGCGGCGCTGTTTACATTCAGGCAACTGCTGCTCTTCCGGCTGGCAAAGGAAACACCGTTAAATTTTGCCGACGCGCGGTTACTGCAGCAGTATCTGATGCCGGCTTTTGTGATAGCAGGTATCCATCATTCCGAGCAGTACGGTGACAGGAAGTATGTAGAGCTGCACGCAGATGGCCTTTCACCGACAGGTGATAAATTGTTTGCAGAGTACATCCTCAGCGGTGCTGAAGAGCAAGCGGTGAAAGAAAAGGAAAGCGCACTCTTCAGCACGCTGCGTGGCATGGGCTGTATGCCTATCAGCCGGCTCAATCCGGGTAATGGTTCTAGTATTCACTACGCGGGCACGTTGCCCTTCTCTGAGGAGGAAAGGCCATTTACCACGGCTATAGATGGACGCCTGCATGGCACACGGTCCGTATTTATAGCAGATGGCTCTTCGTTCCGTTTCTTGCCTGCCAAGGGGATTTCTTTTACCTTGATGGCAAATGCGGAGCGGGTAGCGGCTAATTCACTGACCGCTGATACGCAGGCAATCAAAATACAGATGCAGCAAAAAGTATCTGTAAAGGATCAAAATAAAAAGGGAATGAAAATAGCCGTCACAGGCGCCACTGGGTTTGTAGGAGGGGAGCTGGTCAGGTACCTGACTGCTGCCGGCCATGAGGTGATCAAGCTGCAACGACGGACAGCAGGTGCACCTGATGAGCGTTTCTATGACCTGCGCAGTGTAGACTCCATACCGGATCTGGCCGGAGTGGATGCGGTCATACACACTGCCTTCTTGAAATATGATAAGAAGAACCTGCCAGACTCTTCAGCGTTTAATATCCGTGGTGCGCTGGCGCTGGAGAAGGCCTGCCACGCCGCAGGAGCTAAATTTGTTTTCCTCTCTACCATGTCGGCACATAGCGAGGCTATATCGCGCTATGGCAAGCATAAGTATGACATAGAGCGACAGCTGGATAAGTCAAAGGACCTGATCCTACGCCTCGGCCTGGTGGTAGGCCGCAAGGGATTGTTTGATACGATCAAGACTGCTATCAGCAAGGGGGCTTTCATCCCTCTGGTGGGTAGTGGTAGCCAGCCCATACAGACCATAGCTGTCACAGATGTATGCCGCATAGCGGAGAAGGCCATCTCAGAGAATATAACGGGCGCCTATACTATAGGCACGGAGCGCGTGTATACACTGCGGGACCTCTACGCTGCTATAGCAGCGCACCTGGGCAAGAAACCGATCTTTGTGTCTGTGCCGTACGGGCTTGTGAGCCTGGCACTCGGTACGATAGAGACGCTGCGCATTCCATTCAATGTTTCTCAGGAAAACCTGCTGGGGCTAAAGCAGCTTAAGGCATTTGAAACAAAAGAAGACCTGCAAAGGCTCGGCGTATCTATCATGGATATGGACGAGACATTAGATAAACTATTTGATAAGCGATGAGTGACTATCAGATCAGGCAGACTGCCACAGACAGTGCGGGTATACTGAGCTATGCCAGCCTGCTGAGTGAGGTTTTCGGCAAGCCGGAGCTCTTCACCACAGATTATGTGAAGTGGCAGTATGCAGATAATCCGGATGGCGCTATCGTAGGCTTCAATGCCTATGCAGGTGAGACACTGGCTGCGCACTATGTGACGCAACCTATGGAGGCTGTAGTGAGCGGCAGGAAGTGCCGTGGCCTGCTCTCCCTCAATACTGCTACGCACCCCGGCCATCAAGGCAAAGGACTATTTGTGAAGCTGGCTGACCGCACCTACCAGCACGCGGCAGAGCAGGGATATGACTTTGTGATAGGCGTGGCCAATCAGAATAGCGTACATGGGTTTACTAAAAAGCTGGGTTTTCAGCTGGTCGGGCAGCTACATGCGCTGCTAGGTATGGGAGCGCTGCCCTATGCGGATGATCTGAGCGCTTTCTCCTACTACAAAGAGTGGAGCCCTGAGGCGCTGGCATGGCGCCTGCGCAATCCTGTGAATAAATACGGGGTATCTATAGGCCAATCTGTCAATGTATCTTCTGCTACAGCCTATCCATTGATCAGTGCTACGCTGGGGAGATTTGATAGAAAGAGGTATGCGCTGAGCGAATCTTCTGCTTCGTTTTCCATGTTAAATCTCTGGCTCGGGGTGGATAGGAATATTACATCCAAAACAAATTTCTATTTTAACATCCCAAACAGGCTGCGCCCGGCGCCTCTGTATCTCATATTCAAGCCACTGAACGGCGGTATCGATCCGCTTCATTTTGATGATGTTTATTTTCAGGCGCTGGACTTTGATGCATATTAGGATAAGCGCAGTCTGAGATACAAATTATGCAACAGGAAGAGGGCGGTACATTAGTTTCAGTAGTCATACTCGGCTGGAATGCGCGGAAGTTTCTGGAGAAATTTCTCCCGTCTGTCGTGCAGTATAGCGCCCGGCCGGAGTATGAGGTGGTGTATGCTGATAACCTCTCTACTGATGACAGCGTAGCCTATGTACGCGAAAACTTCCCTACCGTACGTATCATACAGAATACATCAAACCGGGGCTTTGCTGGAGGATACAATGACTGCCTGAGCCATGTGAAATCGAAGTACTATGTGCTGCTCAATCAGGACGTAGAGGTGACAGAAGGCTGGCTAGACCCCCTGGTAGCCATGGCCGAGAGCGATGAGAAGATCGCTGCAGTACAGCCCAAGATACGGGCCTACAAGCAGAAAGAAATGTTTGAGTATGCCGGAGCTGCCGGAGGGATGATGGACTGGATCGGGTATGCCTTCTGCCGCGGGCGCATCTTTGACACCATGGAGCCAGACAATGGTCAGTATGACGATAGCATCGATATATTCTGGGCGAGTGGTGCTTCTATGTTTGTCCGCTCTGATGCATACTGGAAGGCAGGGGCACTGGATGAAGCTTTCTTTGCGCACCAGGAGGAGATAGACCTCTGCTGGCGTATGAAAAACCTGGGCTACAGGATCGTCTATCAGCCCAAGGCTATCGTGTTCCACGTGGGAGGTGGCAGCCTGCCGCAGGGCAATCCACGCAAGACCTTCCTGAATTTTCGCAATAACCTGATGATGCTCTATAAAAACCTGCCATTGAATGAGCTACTATGGAAGATGCCTTTCCGACTGGTGCTGGACTGGGTGGCTGCGTGGTACAGTCTTATCAAGAATAGGAACACAATAGATTTCCGTGCTATACTGAAGGCGCACTGGGACTTTACGCTACACCTCTTTGGTATGAGTGTGAAGCGTCATGCGATCAAGGGCAAACATCCCGATCTCCTCTACCCTAAAAGTGTGGTTTGGGAGCACTTTGTGATGAAGAAAAAATACTTTTCAGATATAGATAGCTGATATGCTGAAAAAAATCGGCCGCTTTATCGTTCGTTTTATCATAGGATTTTTTGTCCTTTCTATTTTATCTGTCATTGCATTCCGCTGGGTGCCGGTGCCGGTCACTCCCCTCATGCTGATACGATGTGTGCAGCAGGGCATCAATGGCAAGCCTGTGAAACTGAAAAAAACCTGGATGCCATTGGACAAGATATCGCCCAATCTGCAGCTGGCTGTGGTCTGCTCAGAGGATCAGAACTTCATCAACCACATGGGATTTGACCTGAAGGCCATACAGGAGGATATAGAATACAACAAAACGCATAAGGACAAGCGTGGCGCCTCTACTATCTCCCAGCAGACAGCTAAAAATGTGTTCCTCTGGCCGTCGCGCTCCTTTATCAGAAAGGGGCTGGAAGTTTATTTTACTTTCCTGATAGAGACCTGCTGGAGCAAGCAGCGCATCATGGAGGTCTACCTGAATGTGATAGAAATGGGGGATGGTATCTACGGCGCAGAGGCCGCCTCTATGGCGTACTATAAGTGTCATGCAAAGAATCTAGCTCCTGCACAGGCTGCAGCTATAGCTGCGATACTACCCGGACCACTGATCTATAAGATAAATGGCCAGCCTACACGGCAAAATTGGATACTGATCCAGATGGCAAACTTTGGAGGTGTGCTGGACTACAATATGAAGCCCATAGAGACCGGCAAAAAGTAAGTGGTTTTAGCTGAGAATCTTTATCACGAGCTCTTTTAGTAGTTCTCCTTCTTCCGTATTGTTATTGTTCATACCCTTGGAGCGGAGATCGTATTCCTCCAGCACATGAAAGATGTACTCCAGCTTCTGGTTTGGGTATTTGGCTACAGCTGCCTTATAGTCTTTGACGAAATATGGATTAACCTTCAGCACGGCGGCCAGCTCGTGATCGGACTTGAGCTTATTGTGAGCGGTCACAAATACTTTGGAGAAGAAGCCCTGGAGTGTGCCGAGTACAAGTGGCATAGGGCCATTCTTAGGATTGGCCACGAAGTAGTTGACGATCTTATGCACCTTGGTCACATCTTTATGCGCGAGGGCATTGCTGAGCTCAAAGGAGTTGTAATCCTTGCTCACACCGACACCTTTCTCGATATCTTCTTTGGTGATGGTGGCGCCTTTGGGCTTATTGATGATGAGCTTGTCTATCTCGTTGGCTACAGTAGATATTTCCGTACCTGTAAACTCTGCTAGTAGTGCTACCGTATCGTCATCCATTTTGTAGCCCTTACTCTTGATGTAGCCTTTGATCCAGGCTGGCATCTGATAGTCGCGCAGCGGATTGGACTCAAAGTAGACGGCCAGTTTCTGGATCTCTTTGCCAAAGGATTTACGTTTATCCGGCAGGCCATGCTTATAGGCTATGACCAGTACCGTAGACTTGACCGGGTTTTTGACATAAGACAGAATGCCGTCTATGTCCTTAAAGGATTGAGCTTCCTTGACCATGACCAGCTGACGATCGCTCATCATAGGCAGGCGTCGGCAGGTCTCTATCACTACCTGTGCGGTAGCGTCTTTGCCATAGAGGATGGTCTGATTAAATGCTTTCTCCGACTCGGTCAGCACATTGCCCTCTACAGCCTCGGTGAGCTGGTCTATAAAATAGTCCTCCTCTCCACAAAAGAAGTAGATAGGTGCAAACTGTTTATTGCGGATACCCGCCAGCAGGGATTCAAAATCATTGCCTTCTTTGGCCATGGTCGCTCAGGAGTGTCAGTTGACTATTGTCAGGGTCTTAAAATTTGAGGTGCTTTACCGTCAGGCCATTGTTTATCAGCTGCTGGAGTGAGGCGATACCTACCTTGAGATGTGTGTCTACATAGTTGGTGGTCACCTTGGTATCGCTGGCATCAGTTTTCACACCTTCCGGTACCATAGGCTGGTCAGACACGAGCAGGAGGGCGCCAGCCGGGATCTCGTTTTTGAATGCGGTGATAAATATCGTGGCAGTCTCCATGTCTATAGCCATCGGACGTATTTTGCGCAGGTATTCTTTAAACTCCTCGTCCCACTCCCATACACGCCGGTTGGTAGTATAGACGGTACCAGTCCAGTAGTCCTGAGAGAAGTCACGGATAGTGGTAGATATCGCCTTCTGCAGTGCAAAAGCTGGCAGAGACGGTACCTCAGGCGGGAAGTAATCATTGGATGTCCCTTCGCCCCTGATACCTGCTATCGGCAGGATCAGGTCACCTACCTGGTTCTTCTTTTTCAGACCTCCACATTTACCCAGGAAAAGTACCGCCTCCGGCTCTATGGCAGAGAGGAGGTCCATCACAGTGGCTGCATTGGGGCTCCCCATACCAAAGTTGATGATAGTAATGCCATTGGCGCGGGCAGAGCGCATGGGCCTGTTCAGCCCTACCACCTCTACACCATGCCACTCGGCAAACATCGTCACGTAGTTGTCAAAATTGGTGAGCAGGATAAATTTGTCAAAATCTGCCAGCTCACGGCCCGTATAGCGGGGCAGCCAGTTATTTACTATGTCTTGCTTTGTCTTCATGCTGCACGGATTATCTATTGACGTGCTAATTACGCAAATTCGCGCTAAATCAATCCACAAGCGTTGACAACGGTAGTTTTTGGCGAGTACCCGTTTCGCTTCCGCGAAGAGCACGGAGCGAAGATGGTGTTTGATCCGGTACGCAAAAAGTATGTGGCCCTGACACCCGAGGAGTGGGTGCGCCAGCATATCCTCCACTACCTGATGGAGCGTGGCTACCCGGCCTCCCTCATAGCTATAGAGCGCGGCATAGAGGTCAATGGGCTGATGCGGCGATTTGATATAGTGGTATATGGGCGCGATTCCCGGCCTCTGATCCTCGTAGAGTGCAAAGCACAGGAGGAGCCCCTCGATCATCATGTACTGATGCAGGCCGTGGCCTACAATCTGACGGTGCAGGCACGGTACCTATGGCTCACCAATGGTAAACATACCTACTTCATCCGCCTCTCCGATGGGGAGGTGCTGGACGAAGTGGTATCTTTTGATGATCTGGTGAAGAGTGGGGAATAAACGGGGAAGCTTTTCCTTTACTTGTCAGCTTTCTTTGCTTCTGCTCCGTCCTTGTCTACATTGATTCCGCCACCTTTTTTGCCTTCTATTTTCAGGCCTTCTTTGTCTACGTCCAGTTCGCCGCCTTTCTTGCCATTGATGTGTACGCCTGGTTTTTCGTCTCGTGCAGGCTCATGTGAGCAGGCAGCGAATGTGAGTGTAGCCGCTGCAGTCAGGATCAGTGTGTAAGCTTTCATGTTTTGATATTTTAGAATGATGAATGTTATATCCTTTTCAAATGACGTGCCTCACTTTCTGACTGGGGCCGATTCATTACTTTCGCCCCATGGCAGACAATAAGCGCAAGATCTTTAATGACCCCGTACACGGATTCATCACCATACCGCATGATATCATTTTTGATATCATAGAGCATCCTTACTTCCAGCGCCTGCGCCGTATACAGCAGCTCGGCTTGAGCAATTATGTGTATCCGGGCGCTAATCACACACGCTTCCACCATGCGCTGGGTGCCTTTCACCTGATGCGGCAGGCTATCAATATCCTGAAAGTAAAAGGGCATGAGATCACCTCAGATGAGGAGTGCGCTGCGCAGATAGCCATCCTCCTGCATGATATAGGGCACGGACCATACTCTCATACCCTGGAGCATATACTAGTGCCGGGTGTGAATCATGAAGAGCTGTCGCGCATCTATATGCAGCGGCTCAATACGCATTTTGATGGGAAGCTGTCTATGGCTATCGAGATATTTGAGGGGAGGTATCATAAGAAGTTTTTGCATCAGCTGGTCTCTTCTCAGCTGGATGTGGATAGGCTGGACTACCTGACCAGAGATAGCTTTTTCACCGGTGTGAATGAAGGGGTGATCTCCTATGACCGTATCATAGAGATGATGAATGTAAAAGACGGGGAACTGGTGATAGAGCGGAAGGGTATCTACTCGATCGAGAACTTTATCATAGCCCGCCGCCTCATGTACTGGCAGGTATACCTTCACAAAACGGTGGTCTGTGTGGAGAATATGCTGATCCGTGCATTGAAGCGTGCGCAACAGCTGATGGAGGCCGGGCACAAGGTAGAGGCATCTCCAGCACTGAGCTATTTTTTTAATAAGAATGTCACGCTGCGTGATTTTGCAGAGGATAAGGAGGTGCTGGAGCTATACTCCCGCCTGGATGATATGGATATCATGTCTGCGCTCAAATACTGGCGCCACTCTGATGACGCGATCCTCAGGCTGCTATGCGCCTCTATACTGGACCGCAAGCTATTCCGCATAGAAATGCAGTCAGTCGAGTTTGCACCGGAGGTGGTAGAGGCACGCAGGAGAGAGGCTGCCCGGGAATATGGCGTGTCAAAAGCAGATGCAGCATACCTGGTCTGGACAGACACTACGATCAATCATGCCTACAACCCGGATGAAGACCGGATCAATATACTGGGATCTGACGGCAGAGTGCAGGATATCACCCAGGCCTCAGACCAGCTCAATATCTCAGGCCTATCCAAGCCGGTGGTGAAGCACTATCTCTGCTACCCAAAGGGGATGGCGAAGACCTGATGATACTGCTAAGCGGTGCTACTCAATAAGATAATGCCCGTTTTTATTAGTTTCACTGTATGAAGAATATACTACTAGCCACGCTGATGGCGGCAGGCATTTACACCGCCAGTGCCCAGGATATAGATGGAACGCAACCCTTTCAACTAGGAGTGACAGATCATATAGAGTCAGGCGTGGCAGGACAGAGCCGCGACCTGAATATTTACCTGCCTAAAGACTATACCGCAAAGAAATCGTGGCCGGTCATATACCTGCTGGATGGCGGCAAGACAGAGGACTTTATACACATATCCGGTATCGTGCAGTTTCTGACAGATATAGTGGATACCATGCCGGAGGCGATCGTGGTCGGCATAGCTAATGTGGACCGCAAGCACGATTTCACCTTTGCGCCGGGATCTACCCCGGAGTTTAGGAAAATGATACCCAATGCCGGAGGTTCGAAAGCCTTTATCTCATTTATGGAAAAGGAGCTCATGCCTTACATCCAAAAGAAATATAACGCTACCGGTAGCCAAACGCTCATAGGTCAGTCTGCCGGAGGCCTGCTGGCCACGGAGGTGGTACTGGATCATACGACCATGTTTGACAACTATCTAATAGTGAGTCCAAGCCTGTGGTGGAATGATGAGGAGCTGCTAAAAAGAAAGACTGAGCAAGGTAAAGTGACGAAGCCCGTGCATGTGGTACTGGCTGTAGGCAATGAAGGCGATCAGATGATGAAAGGGAGTAAGATGCTCATAGAATACCTCAATACCATTGGTAATGGGAAGATCGTAACCCAGTTTCTCCATCTGAATCAGGAGAGCCACCTCACCATACTGCACAATGCGGCGTATAAGGGGCTACAACTACTGCTGTCAAAATCTCCCATCAAAAAATAGTAAGTAGTTCATAAAAAGAAGCGGCGCAAACCTTATGGTTTGCGCCGCTTCTTTTTGAGGAGTGTATGATAAAGACATTTATTTCTTTACCATTTTAAATGTTTGATGTGTACCGGATCCAGAGATGCTGAGCAGGTACATACCGCTACTCATATCGGGGGCTGGTATGCTAGCGGTACCGGAAGATGCCTCCAGCGTACTGCGATATACCTCGCGACCGGATATGTCTGTGATGATGGCTTCATACTGATCAGCGCCCGGGAGTCCTGCTACAGATATCACATCCTGAAAAGGGTTGGGATATGCCGTGATGCCTGTGGCGGCACCTACCTCGGTGATCGCTGTACTAGGCGTATTGTATATCCAGAGCTCATCACCTATGCTATTAAAGTTGGCTGCCATAAACAGTGAGCCATTATTCCAGCACATGGCGTATCCGCTACTATTAGTGCTCAGAGGCCCAAGGTTTGGAGCTACTGCAGGTGCTATGACATGCGTATTAGCAGCAGTGCCATCAGTAGCCCACAGCTGCGGATCTAACGAGGTAGTCTGCTCAGCTACGAAGAGCAGCTGACCGTTGTAGGATATAAATGACCTTGGAGATGATCCATTTCCGGGTACTGTACTCAGTATTTTGAATAGAGATGTGCCGGCAGTACTACCATCAGAGGTCCAGAGTTGATTGCCGTTGATACTGTCTGTAGCAGCGAAGTAAAGATGATTATTTAAAGTGCCCATTCCGAATTGCCCGGCATAGGATGAGCCCGGACCGGCTAGTATATCCTTTACTATGGTAGTACCAGCGCTGGTACCATCTGTCACCCATAGCTCATTACCGGTAGCTGTCTGCCTCGCCATGAAGTAGAGTTTGTTATTGAACGAAACAAACCCTGCATAGGATGCAGGCTCTGATCCTGGTATGCCCGGATCGATATCTTTTAGCAGCTGAGTACCTGCATCTGTGCCGTCGGATACCCATAGCTCATAGCCGTGTATACTATCTGTAGCACCCAGCAGCATCTGCCCGCCAAAGGGGATCATACAGTACGCCCTGCTGCCATTAGGGCCAGGCAGGATGTCTTTTACCATACTGGTGCCGGCACTGGTACCATCTGTCTTCCAGAGCTCAGTACCGTGCACATCGTCAGCGGCACGAAAGTAAAGCGCACCATTAAATTCGTTGAAATGAAAATACAGGCTTCTGAGGTTACCACCGGCATAGCCTTCCGGGTTGCTACCACCGGCTCCGGGGTAGATATCTTTGAGCAAAGAGGTGCCGCCAGCTGTACCATCGCTCACCCACAGCTCTACACCATGTGCTACATCATAGGCCGAGTAGTATACCTTATTATTAAAAACCGTCAGGTAGTTGGGACTAGATGAGGTAGTACCCGCAGCCGCGTCCACCACCATCTGTGTGCCTGAGGGGGTACCGTCTGTCACCCAGAGTTCGTTGCCATGTATGCTGTCATTGGCTATAAAAAAGAGCTTATTGTTGCATACCGTAAAGCTAGATGGATAGCTATTGCCCGGCCCAGGCACTATGTCCATTAGCATTTGCGTGCCGGATGGAGTGCCGTCACTGACATACAGTTCTGAGCCATTGGCTGCTGTAGAGGCTCTGAAGTAGACCTTGCCCTGATAAGAGGTGAGCTCTGTCGGGCTACTATTGCCCGAGCCTGTATTGATATCTATCGGTGTGAATGTCTGAGCCATAGACATACTGACTGATAGCAGGCAGATCAGAACGAGTGGTAGAGTGTTCTTTTTCATAATGCTGTTTGTTTAAGATGAAGGATATGGTTTAATATGATACAAATATAACCAGTACTAATGGCGCAAAAATTCCAAATAATTGATTCTGTGATAGTTTCGGTGATCTAAAGTAGGGTATATTGTTGATAATAAGAGCTTTATATGGTGTGATGGGCCTGCCTTTATTGTCTTAATGAGCATCGTGATATTCCTTGCTCTTTTATGCCCGTTTTATTAGTATATTTGCGCTCCCTTTCTGAAAGGGATATTCACAAAACAAAACTCACGTACTCCGGGTGAGAATAAACAATAACAGAGGTCTATCAGAAATGTCTGAAGAAACACAAGAAGTAGCTCCAGCTACAGAAACCAAAAAACAATTTCAGCCGGCTACTGCCCACGACGACTTTGACTGGTCAGTGGACAAGCGCAACGTAGTAAGCTACGACAAGGCTAAGCACGAAGAGTATGATGCCCTCTATGGCTCTACCCTCCGCACACTGGAAGACCACCAGATCGTAAAGGGTACAGTAGTAGCCGTCACGAATACTGACGTGGTATTCAACATCGGCTTCAAGTCTGACGGCCTCGTGCCACTGTCAGAATTCCGCGATCAGGAGGAACTCAAGATCGGTGAGGAATATGACGTGTACGTAGTAAGCAAGGAAGATAAGAAAGGCCACCTGCTGCTCAGCCGCAAGAACGCTAAGCTGCTGAAGGCATGGGAGCAGATCGTGACTGCAGCCTCTACCGGCGAGGTAGTGACCGGCCGCATCACATCCAAGACAAAGGGTGGTCTGATAGCCAATGTATTTGGCCTCGACACATTCCTCCCGGGCTCTCAGATCGACGTGAAGCCTATCACTGACTACGATATCTACGTAGGCAAGACCCTCGAGCTGAAGGTAGTGAAGGTAAACGAAGCGATCAAGAACGCAGTAGTATCTCACAAGGCGCTCATCGAGTCTGATATCGAGTCACAACGTGAAGAGATCATCGGCAAGCTCGAAAAAGGTCAGGTACTGGAAGGTACTATCAAGAACATCACTGACTTCGGTGCATTCATCGATCTCGGCGGCGTGGACGGTCTCCTCTATATCACTGATATATCATGGGGCCGTATCCAGCATCCTAGCGAGGTACTGCAGCTCAATCAGAAGCTCAATGTGGTGGTACTCGACTACGATGATCAGAAGAAGAGGATCTCTCTCGGCCTCAAGCAACTGCAGCCACACCCATGGGATACCCTGGATGCCGGTATCGAAGTGGGCTCTAAGGTCAAGGGCAAGATCGTCAACATCGAAGATTACGGCGCATTCCTCGAGATCACTCCGGGCGTAGAAGGCCTGATCCACGTATCTGAGGTGAGCTGGTCTTCAGCTCCGATCAATAGCCGTGAGTTCTTCAAGCTGGGCGATATCCACGAGGCTATCGTGATGACCATCGACCGCGAAGAGCGCAAGATGTCTCTGTCCCTCAAGAGGCTGACAGAAGATCCATGGACCAAGATCGCTGAGAAGTTCCCTGTAGGTACACGTGTGAAGGGTGCGGTGAAGAACCTGACTCCATACGGCGTATTCGTAGAGCTGGGTGACGGTATCGGTGGTATGATCCACATCTCTGACCTGAGCTGGACCAAGCGCTACAACCATCCTAGCGAATTCACCAAGGTGGGTGCTGAGCTGGACGTAGTAGTACTGGATATCGACAATGATAACCGCAAACTGTCTCTGGGCCACAAGCAGATCGAAGAAGATCCATGGGATACTTTTGAGACTGTATTCCCGGTAGGCTCTGTGCATGAGGCTACTGTGCTGACAGCTGATGACAAGGGTGCAGTAGTGCTCCTGCCATATGGCCTGGAAGGCTACGCTCCTAAGAAGCATACTTCTAAGGAATCAGGTGGCTTCCTGGCAGCTGATGAGAAGGCCCAGTTCAAGGTGCTCGAATTCAATCGTAATGACAAGCGTATACTCCTGTCTCATGCACGTACATGGGAAGAGGCTAAGCGTGATGCTGTAGAAGCAGTCAAGAGCGAGAAGAAAGCAGAAGCCGCCTCAGCCAGCAAGAAGGTGAAGGAGCTGAACAAGTCAGTAGAGAAATCAACTCTCGGTGACCTCAGCGCCCTGTCTAACCTGAAGGAAAAGCTGATGGGCGACGAAGCATCTGCTGCATCCAAGAAGGCAGACGCCGCCAAGGAAGAAAAGAAAGATGAAGCTAAGAAGGACGAAACTTCTGGCGACCTCTTCTCTTAAATCGTAATACACAGCTCCGGCTGTCACGATATGAGCCCCTCAGAGTGATCTGAGGGGCTTTTTTATTTCACAAAAGAGATTCCATAAGACATCGCATGGCGGATTAGGTGAACGACAAAGAAGAGGGAGACGCAATAATATTTTAATCGTGCGTTCTGAGACTATTCAAAGGATTGTATGAGACGCTTTTTTTGTATTGCTTTATTTATAGGTAGCGTGCTACATCTTAAGGCGGGATGCTACGCATATGCGATAATTAGAATCAATGGTTTATCATTTTTTGATAGCCAGGTAAGTAGCTTTCATGCCCGATGGATAAATAATTGCTATGCAAATAGTTTAGACGGCGGTCCTTATGGCCTGAACGTCACAATCTATTTTCAGCCAGGTGATACAATTTATCTGGACAATATCATAGTAACCCAACCGGGAGTTTATACTACTTCTTTTGATGAAAATTGTGAGAATGTTTTCGAATGGAATTTTACCAATCATTTCACTTGTTCATATCTCTCTGGTATATTAGAGACGTATTATCGATATAACCTGGATCATCATTTCCTGGATTCACTGGGGGCCGTTCAGAAAGCCATAGATGATTCAATTGCTTCCGCAAAAAGGGATTTTAACGATTCTGTAGCAGCTGTCCCTGCTATCGTTTATCCTAACCCCATTGCCGAAGTACTTAATTTTGAATGTTTCAAGACCGTCCAGCAGCCATTTGATCTGGAGCTTTTTGATCTGGAGGGGCGTAGAGCTTTATTCCGGCATGTGACATTTACAGATAGCTACCAGATCCAGAGTATAGATGTCAGTGGCCTGGAGGCCGGTCCATATATTGCAAACTACTTTATCAACGGCAGGCAGTACAGGCGCCAGATCGTAAAGCTGTAAACCTACTATACACTGTAGCATGCCTATGCTACTCTGATACATATTCCGTATTTTTGCGCCTTCAATAGACGTAAGAATGGCTTTTACCAAAGATGATGTGATCAATGCCCTCAGGCATGTAGATGACCCGGACCTTAAAAAGGACCTGGTATCTCTCAATATGATAGAAGATGTGCAGGTAGATGGGAATAAAATTTCTTTTACCGTACGCCTCACTACCCCAGCCTGCCCGCTAAAGGAGAAGATAAAGAATGACTGTATCAATGCAGTGCATGAGCACGTAGCTGCGGATGCAGAGGTAGATGTGACCATGACGGCCAGCGTCACATCACACCGCGCTACCAATATGAATATCTTGCCCAGTGTCAAGAATATCATCTGCGTAGCCTCCGGCAAAGGTGGCGTAGGTAAATCTACAGTATCTGTAAACCTCGCTATATCACTGGCAAAGCAAGGCGCAAAAGTAGGCCTGATAGACGCTGATATCTATGGGCCATCTATCCCTACGATGCTCGGCATACGTGGCAAACGCCCATCTGTGCGCCTGATCAAGGAGAAGCACTATATAGAACCGATAGAAGTGCATGGCATCAAGGTACTCTCTATGGGCATGCTGGTAGATGAGCGTCAGGCTATCGTATGGCGTGGGCCTATGGTCACCTCTGCCTTGCGTCAGTTTGTGACGGACTGCCTCTGGGGCAGGCTGGACTACCTGATCATAGATATGCCACCGGGCACAGGTGATGTACACCTCACTATGATCCAGACCGTACACGTGACCGGCGCTGTGATAGTCACCACGCCACAGGAGGTGGCGCTGGCAGATGCGCGCAAGGGTCTCGCCATGTTCCGGCTGGATACGATCAATGTGCCGGTGTTGGGTATCGTAGAGAATATGTCCTACTTTACTCCGGCAGAGCTGCCAAACAATAAATATTACATCTTTGGCAAAGGAGGCGGAAAGCAATTTGCTGACGAATATGAACTACCACTGCTCGGAGAGCTGCCTATCGTGCAAAGCATCCGCGAAGGCGGTGACGAAGGCACCCCGATTGCGCTGCGCGATAGTGATATCGATCTTTCGGCAAAGGCATTCGAAGACCTGGCTACCAATGTAGCTCGCGAGATAGCCATCCGCAATGCTAAGGCGGGGGCGACGGTCACTGCGGAGGTAGGAGAGGAAGAAGTTTTGTAATTTTTCAAGAGGGATGTTATCTTACTTATACCTCGGATGATACTGCATGATGGTACTGCGCAGAAAATCCCTGTCCAGGTGAGTATAAATCTCAGTAGTAGTGATAGAGGCGTGCCCCAGCATCTCCTGTATGGCACGTAGATCGGCACCACCCTCTATCAGGTGTGTGGCAAAGGAGTGGCGGAAAGTATGCGGGCTGATCGTCTTCTTCAGACCTATAGCCGCAGCGCAGGCCTTAATAATGTAAAACACCATCACACGAGATAGCCTCCCACCTCGTTTATTCAGAAAGAGGATGTCTTCATCGCCTTTCTTTGGCGTGATGTGTACGCGAATATTGTCCTGATAGAGCCGGATATATTTGATAGCCTCGGACCCTATTGGCACCAGGCGCTCCTTATTACCTTTTCCTATTACCTTGATAAACTCCACGTCCAGAAACATATCCGATATCTTGAGTCCTACCAGCTCACTCACCCGCAGGCCGCAGCCGTATAGCACTTCCAGCATGGCCTTATTGCGCACACCCTCGGGAGTGCTTTGATCCAGTGCACCGATCAGGGCATTGATTTCTTCTATGGAGAGCGTATCAGGCAGTTTGCGGGCTAGCTTTGGCGTGAGTAGCAGCTCCGTTGGGTTGATACTTACTACATCCTCCATGAGCAGGTATTTGTAAAAGGCCCTCACTCCGGATATGATCCGCGCCTGGGAGTGAGCATCCATGCCCATCTCATTGATCCATTTGATGAAATCTTCCAGGTGTGACAGGCGTACTTCTTCTACTGATAGTTTCAGTTCTTTCATGTCCAGAAAACGCACCAGCTTCTCTACATCACGCAGGTAGGCTTCTATAGAATTTCCCGAGAGAGATTTTTCGAGCTGCAGATAGGATTTAAACCCTTTGATGTAAGATGCCCAGGACATACTGCAAGGTACTCATTTGGGGGAAAGTAATGATCTACCTTATGAGAGTGATGCTACCGTGGCTGGTGTGCGTATGCCCTGTAGGCCATACACCGATGTACTCGTAGGTGTAGATGCCGGGTGGCAGGTCTTCATTTTTATAGCGCCCATCCCATCCATTGCTCTCCGTACTGCTTTGAAAGACCTTCTCCCCCCAGCGGTCAAAGATCAGGAGAGAGAAAGACTGAAAGTCGTATGAACTGTATATCCTGTAGATGTCGTTTACGCCATCGCCATTGGGGCTGAAGGCATTGGGGGGATAGGCCTGCTCATCGCATGTTTTCTCTTTAGTACGCAGTGTATAGCTCTTCGTTGCACATTTATTACTTACAGTGAAAATATAAAAGCCGCTATCCGGAAACTGTCTTTGCAGGGTGGCATCAGAGATGTCACTCCAGGCATACTGCACGTCAGGTCCGCTCAGGGTCAGTTGTATGTAGAGTGGATCATCGAGGCATACACTGTCTGCATAGATCCAGCCAGAGGTCACCGACGGGCTATCCAGCAGTGCTATATAGATCTGATCTGAGAGTGTACAACCCTCGGTATCGGTCACTGTCAGATGATACCATCCGCTGTCACTCACGTGGATGATCGGTGTAGTAGCTCCGTTGTCCCACTGGTAGATGCCATAGCCGATGGTGGCACTAATATCACCACCCGCTCCCGCGCAGAATGTATCTGTGGCAAATGCGATGATGGGCTGCCTGTCGTAGCTGCCCCTGATGATGATCGTGTCTATGCGTATGACGCTATCGCAGCCTGCAGCGGTACGTAGAGTGTCTATGACTATAGAGCTCTCTGTATATAGTGTGCCGCGCACATGTGTACGAAAGCAGCTGTCAGTAGTAGCACTGGTAGTACTGACTGACAGATACAGAGAGTCTACGCTGACATTTCTCACCAGGCCATTGCCACACTGGTCCAGACCCAGTATAGTGTATATGCCGGTGTGCGACACCTGAAAGGCACCCGAGCTATACTGTACGGCAGAGACTTCCGGCCCTGCTATTATCTGATAGGTATAGCCCGGCACCCCCAGCGCTGTATCCATCTCAGCAGAGATAGTAGCATAGCCAGTGCAGGAAGGGCTATAGGTGACCACAGGCATATCTGGAAAAGTGTACGGAGGGATTACCACAGTATCGTAGACCATAGAGCAGTGAGCACTATCTATGATGGTCGCAATTCCAGACTGCATTTCCAGCCGGATCACGTAGGTGCCAGGGGCCAGGTTATTGATCGTGGCTATGCCACCATTACCATAGATATAGCTGCTGTCTATCTTTTGTCCGGTAGCCGCATTGTATGTGGTATAGTAGATATTGATAGCACCCTGTGCTGCCCCGGTGCCATATTGATACACGATGCTGTTGCCACCGGGGCAGTTTCTGGAGGCCGTGAGGTGGTGTGTGAAATTTGTCACCTGCTCAGGACCTATATAGAAGGCACCAGCTACATGATCACCACAGCTGTCATCTACCTCATACGTATAGTAGCCGGGTGGGAAATCTGCGAAGCCAGTGACACCAGGTGCATACTCATTAAAAATATATGGATAAGATATATGTGATCGGTATGAAAATCCAGGTTTGGAGCTCTGGGCATAAGTAGGCCCCGACAAAACTCTGATCTGTGTGGCCCCGTTAAAATTGTAGATATCAAAGGTGACGGTAGCTGTCGAGTCCAGGCAGCTGCTCTGATCTATATAGGGCGTCACATATGCTGCTTGGGGCGCCGGCGGCTGCCATGTGAACTGTAGCCGTAGCGTATCGCCACACTGATCAAAGCAGATGAATGTATAGCTGCGGCCAGCAGGATGTGGCTGGATATAGTAGCCCATGCTGGATGAGTCTACTATAGCTTGCGTGGCGTCGTCGATCAGTATCCATTGGTTAGGCCTGGGCAGGAAATAATTGATATAAGGCACATAGAGGTGGCTACAAGGCACTGCACTGATATCGGTCCAGCCAGACATATGTATCTCCGGGCCGGGTACGCCAATAGAAGATATGACCGTATCCCCACAAGCATCTATAAAGCCGAAGTAAATGCTATCTCCCGTGCGAAGGCCACCCATCACACTCTCTACGATCACCTCACCGGTATAGAAGCGCAGGAGCCCATCTGGCAGTGGAGCTACGCCGATACCCGGATTGGTGGCGAAATCTGCGTGAACGGTATCTCCATGAGTATTGTACTCTATAAAAGATAGCGGGAACCCCAGATGATCCAGCCCACCGATGATGTCAAACTGAGCATAAAAACCCATGGAGTCGCATCTCTTCCTGTCTTCATTGCCTTTGTACTGTAGCACCAGATTAGCATTGGCAGTACGTGGGATGGTATAATACCTCTGACGCACAGTACCACATGCATCTATGCAGCGCAAGGTATATGTGCCGGCTGTAGTGACTGCGAAGGTGTCGCTCTGCTGTGCCGGGCGTACCTGTCCATCCGGTGCTGTGAGCTGCCATGAAAGAGGATAGCTGATAGCACCACTATCGGGATGGCCTATCAGCACTATGCCGGAGTCACGTAGACACTGGGGGTAGATCACTTGTGGGGAAAAGTCAAAATACTGGTAATAGCCGGTGACTGTAGCGGATCGAGCCAGACTGCTGGCACCATCAGATATTTGTACCGTATAAACGCCAACCGGAAGTGCGGTGAAGATACTACTAAGCTGAGGTAGTCTTATCTGCGGGCCGGCTATGATGGCATAGTGCAGCGGCGTAGTGCTATGTGCATATATCCTTATGGTGCCATTGTCACGGCATGTGCCCTGAACTGTAGAGATCGAATCAATGATAGGCACTGCCGGAAGCCTCTGTATAAGAAGCAGGATGATCAGTATTATGAAGGTGCGTTTGGTCATAGATCGGTGAGCAGCGATGTGTCATAGCTACAAAGATATGGCAATGACTCGAGGCTCACGCACACAAACGCAGCTGTGACAGAAATATTACAAAGAGATAGTGCCTTGCCCGCAGTTTTTATTAGCTGATATTTCATTTACTTTACACCTCTCATTCAATCACCAGATTATGAAAAAGATCATCATCATAAACGGCCCAAATCTCAATCTACTGGGCAAGCGCGAACCAGATATCTACGGTGATATCAGTTTCAATGAATTCTTTGATGATATCCGCGAGGTATACTCAGATGAGATTCAGCTTATTTATTATCAATCTAATATAGAGGGCGAGCTGATCGATAAGATACAGGAGGTCGGTTTCACGTATCATGGTATTATACTCAACGCAGGTGGCTATACGCATACCTCTGTGGCCCTACGTGATGCGATCAGCGCAGTCAAGACACCAGTGGTAGAGGTGCATATCAGCAATATCTACGCACGCGAGGAGTTTCGCCAGCAGTCTATGATCTCTGCCGTCTGCAAAGGAGTGATCAGCGGTTTTGGTCTGGAGAGCTATGTACTGGCTTTGGACAGTTTTTTGTGATCTATTTGATCGTGACCATTACTGCAGATCTGGTGTCCGGTGATTCGATAGCCAGTATGTAAGTTCCTGCCGAAATACCTTCATCGATACTTATGTGCTCAGTTTGCTGGCCAGACTGCTGGTAAAATTGATCCCTGATGACTTGTACCTTTTTCCCATCCAGTGTATATAGAGCGATGGCAGTGTTTGTAGCGTGGAGTAGCTCATAGCTGATACTAGTGCTACCGCTTATAGGATTAGGGTATACCATTATTGGAGATGCTCCATTGTCTGCATTTATCAGGCCCACATTTAGATCATTTAGTAGTCTGATCATCACAAAACCTCTTTCAATATTGGTAGCACCCTCTCCGAGCAGTAGGATTTTCCCGTCATTTTGAATTGCGATACTATTGAGCCGTTGATTTTGTATCAATGACGTATCTAAAAAATAAATACCATTGTCGCCAAAAGAAGAATCCAGTTGTCCTCTTTCATCAAACCGTAGGACAGTTATGGTGCCTGGGCTAAACGATGTGTCATTAGCAGATTGATTACTAGATCCTCCTATCAGTATTTTGTTGTCTGGTTGTACCTTGACTACTCGCGTGGCGAAATTTCTAAATCTGGAAGTTAGCTCCAGACGGGCGGCTGTTGGGAAAATACTATCAGCGAAACCATCTCGTGTCAGGCGGTGTAGTTTTAAGATGGACGAGTAGCCATGATACTGAGAGTCGAGGCAAAAAATGGTACCTCCATCGGCTTGCAGCGCACAGCTACGGATCTGCATGCCTGACTGCAGAACATTAGCGCGCTGGTGATGATATGTAGTATCAATATGTCCATCCGAATCGAAGCGCAGGGCGTAGGGTGGAAGATTATTGAATATCATAATTTTCCCAGTACCAGGCTGCATACCCATACCTATGATGTCAGTACAGGTATCGCCAAAACTTGCTATGCCATTATTAGCAAAAGAGCTATCCAGGTTGCCATCTGGCCTATATTTAGCGAGCATTACAGACTGAAAATTGATTCTGGTATAGCCTGCCTGCAAAATGTGGCCATCTGGCTGTACGATCACCCCGCTGCTCTCGTCATATTGATTTAAATGGTCTGCGGTTGCTATACCATTATTGCCAAATGCACTATCCAGAGTACCATCAGGCTTTAATCTATACACAGCAAATTTGTAATCATTATTGCTGTCTATTACTGAAGTTGACAGCAATATTTTGTTGTCGGCTTGCAATGCGGCTGAGGCTTCAGTTGTAAATGCATTACTGGTGTTATCACCATTCATATATTCAAATCGGCCTCCTACACCAAATGTGGTGTCTATAGTACCATCGGGCAAATATCTTATTACAATTAAGATTTGATTGACGGGCGCGATCGTGATCCAGCCATACGCAATGATCTTGCCATCGGGTTGGACCAGCAGTTTGTGGCCACCGGCCTGCATCGGCCCTGTATTGGTCAGGATCACTCCTGACGAGCTGAATGACGGATCTTGATGACCGGCCTGAGCAGTAGCATGGTATCCCCATAGCACCAGGCACCATAAAACGATCAGGTATCTCATAGTTTATCTGTTAGGTAGCGCGTTGATAGCGTTGATATCGGCTTGACTCATCTGGCCGCTGTCTGCTATGTCCCATACCGCTTTTTGTATCACGCCATTCGGATTATAGCTTATCATTTTTTTGGTACTCAGCAGTTGTATCAGTGGGGTGAGATTAGAATTATCCGATAGCAAAAGAGCTCCGTACCGGTTCTGCCCGCTGAAACTTCTTAATCTGTTTATACAGATAGCGTTAATATTGACACAGGTATACGAGTTGGGCGTCAGTACGATGTCGACAGGTTGCACAATAACGGCATTTTGATTGATAGTGTCAGGACATGGTATGACAATACCTGCAGGTATCGAGAAAGCCATGCGTTGGTTTGTCGAATTTTCGAGGGTCATATAAAAAGGGAGATCACCATAAGGCAGGCATTCATAAAAAAATCTCGATGAGCAGGAACCTGCGTTGGTAGAAATACTGTCTATCTGGGTTACCCCCGCCGGGAATGAAAAGGGATAGCCGCTTACCGGATCTGTAGACGGCCCAAATCCACTCGCAGTGGATCGCTGGGATCTGACCATACGCGGATGTTGGTCTGTGACATCCTTTTGGCATGCAACAGTGATTATGCCTATGCTCACGGCCATAAGCAATAGCCGTAGTTGCCAAATATTTCCGTGCTTTATTTTTTTATTAGTAGTGCTTGGATTCTTCGTACAGGATGACAATGAGCCGATGAATAGGCATGTAGTCAGAGCAAAGGAGAATTGTTTCATAGTCGGTTGGTTTGTCACGCTAAAAATAGGCTCATAAAAATACTAATGCAAGCCCTTTTGATAATATGACAAACTCATGACCTCCGTAGGAGGGTGAGAGCCTACTCGATCTTATTGGCCTGGCATGGCCCACCTTGCATAGAGGCTATCCACTTAGTGATCAGCTCTACGCCCTCTTGGTGTACCAGGGTACGGCCCAGCTCCGGCATCTTGATACCGGCATCCGTAGACGCCATGCGAAATGCCATGATAGAATGCGCGGGATCTCCCGGAGCTATATCTACAGAGAGATTGCCGGTACCGCGTCCTGCTGATACAGGTGTCTTGCATACGCCTACGTGCTCCATATCTTTCATATCCCAGTTGAGATACAAGCCAGATGTGTATGCTGGGCCGCCAGGATTGTGGCAGTGGCCACAGTTGATGTCCAGATAGGCGCGGGCACGGTCATTCAGGCTACCCGTCGTATCACTGTAGGCCACCATCTTTACACATTTACTCAGCTCCGGCATACCTTTCATAAATCCTGTGCTGGTCAGCTTCTCCAGCTGATTGGCTTTGCCATCTGCATAGGCGTATTCTTTATTCAGGTTGCGTACCTTAGGGCCTATAGGTGTGATGCCACCATTGATCCAGTGGCAACCCTTGCATTGATTCTTATTAGGGATCAGATAGTCAGTTTCACGCTTCTCGCCTTTTTCATCTATCCAGTTCACTTTTGTGATATCTCCGGCCACATCCAGCTTGGCATCTTTCTGGTCGGCATTCCATATGTATGTGAGTGCTTCCCAGCCACTGGCTCTGTGCACCAGCAGCCGGGTCTCTATGATACGACGGTTTTCCTCCGGCTTGCGAAAGTCGGCTGGATAGTAAAAATTCTTGATGAGGCATGCACCCACCGGAAAGTTCAAAGCCGTACTCTCCTGATAGTCTACCACCTTGCCATCAGGCATATAGATGAAACGTGCCTTGTGCGCATAGTCTGTAAAGAGCGGACTGTTCAGGTCATAGGGCAGCAGGCGGGCATTAGGCTTGAGGTCATGTATGTCACCTTTAAAGAAACGGTACTTTGATAGCAGGTCAAATGGTTTAGCAGCTACATCGAGCATCACCGGGCCATCACTGCCACCTGTGCAGCTGGTGATATATGCTGCCATACTTGCTACGAAAGCTACCACTATCCCAAACCTGAAATATCTGCTCATATCCTGCTATAAAATTTGATGCCCAAAATTGCGTCAAAATACCTGAAAACCCAACCCGGCTATGATCCCATCGACACCATTTCAGCTATCAGCACCGTTATTCCTCTATACCGGGCGGTTCTATGATTTTCATCAGGGCATCGCCAAAAGCGTCTCATTATTTATCTCTCTGATACTTATCTCGTTTTTATCTTTCCCAGCCCCTTCAGAAACAGCAATATGTGCTCTAAAGTTCGCACTCGGATCTATCTTGTATAAATGAAAAATGGCCCCGCCTACTGACACTGTATCACCTCTGGTGTCTACAGTCTCAAATCTCATGTTGACTCCCTGGCCAGAAGCCTTGGCGATGGCCTCTTTTCTCGTCCATATGTCCCAGAATGATATATAATCACGACTATCGTTGACCACATTCCATTCCCCATCTGTGAGCAGGTCCCTGTAGTCTGTCAGTGATATTTCTCTGATGTGCTCTGCATCTATCCCGATAGATCCGGAGGAGCTGCACGTGCAAGCCACTATCCCTTTCGTATGAGTGATGCTGAAATCAGGGCCATTTTTGACATAAGGTTTGCTGCCTGTCGTATATTGTACATCCTGTAGCGTGAAGGCCAGCCCTAGTCTGGCAAAGATCTGACGCAGCAGCAGTTTTCCTGCCAGGCGCGCCTGCCGGTCCTCGGGCTGCCGGTAGGCCATGATACGCTCACGCATGGCAGCCGGCATAGCCATCAGTGCTGCATCCATCTGTGCAGCACTCCAGAGCCTATCCGTATGATGTGTCAAAACCGTAATAGCCATTGGCGTCAGATTTGCAGGTCGGATGTGTAGATAAGTGCCTGCCTTGCTTTGGGCAAAAAAAAATATTATTGTTAGAATAAACCAATCACCGGTATGCCACCTCTAAGAAAGCAATCTAAATGGCAAACCGGAAGCCGGTCTGCTACCGGGTGGGCAAATGTGATCGTATGAGTATAACCCTCGGACCAGTACGTCCGGATCTGATACGCGAAGAGACGCTGGCCGATATGTTTAGGGCCTCAGCATCGCTACGCCCGGATAAAACTGCTTTTATTTTTGGTGAAGAGTCGATCTCCTACAGGGACCTGGATCGGTGGACAGATGCCATCGCTCAATTTCTGCAGGATGCTGGCATCGGGCGCGGTTCTTTCGTAGGCCTCTGGTGGCCACGCAGTATGGAGCTGCATGCCGCTATCCTGGGTATAGTAAAAACTGGTGCTGCCTACGTACCGCTGGATAGAGAGATGCCGCTGGAGCGTGTGCATACTGTGATGCAAGAGGTGGGAGCCGTTGCCTGTTTTACCGATTCAGATGCAGACCTGGGTTGTGTCACACTCAGGGTGCCTGCCAGGCCTGGTACTGATCAGGTCGTGCTCGCTCCATCAGGTCCTGAGCCGGGAGACAGGGCCTATGTGCTGTATACCTCCGGCAGTACAGGCAGGCCCAAGGGTATCCCGATAGCACACCGTCAGATAGCTCATTTGGTACGCTCCGAAAATTCCCTGCTTGGCATCACGGAGGAGGATCGTATTTATCAGGGCTTTTCTGTCTCTTTTGATATGTGGTGCGAGGAGGTATGGATAGGCCTCCATGCCGGAGCCACCCTATGGGTGGCAGATGCTACTACTGCAAAGGTAGTGGACGAGCTGAGCCAGGTGCTCAGGCAGCAGCGTATCACCGTACTCCATGCCGTGCCGAGCCTGCTGGCGGTGATGGATGATGATATCCCTACACTACGGCTCATCAATGCCGGTGGCGAGGCCTGCACCCCGCAGGTGCTGGCCCGCTGGGCTCGCGGGGATCGCAGGTTCTATAATGGCTATGGGCCCACTGAGACGACTGTCACCGCCAGCTATGCCGAGCTACGCGCCGGAGACAAGATCACAATAGGCAAACCGCTGCCAAACTACAATATGGCTGTAGTAGATGACCACTATGACCTCGTGCCCTATGGTACCAGGGGGCAGCTGGCCATCACCGGCCCCGGTGTGAGCGAGGGGTATATCAATAGGCCCGACCTTACAGCTGATAAGTTTAGGAGCAAGACGCCATCGCTGGCAGCGCTCCCGGGAGATATCATGTACCTGACCGGAGATGCCGTGATCATGCAGCCGGATGGGGAGATAGAGTTTCTGGGACGCATAGATGATCAGATCAAACTGCGGGGCTATCGCATCGAGCTGGGTGAGATAGAAAACCAGCTAAACGCACAGCATGGTATATCAGCCGCAGCAGTCGCCGTGCGTCGCGATAGCAATGACCAGGACGAGCTGGTAGGCTATGTGCTGATGGATAGCGGTGCGGCTTTCGATGAGCAGCTACTGCGGGCAGAACTGGCAAAAGTACTGCCCCCATATATGGTGCCGGCAGTGATACTCTCGCTGAGCGAGATGCCCCGCCTGCCTAGTGGCAAAATAGATCGTAAAAAGCTACCCCGCCCGTCCATATTTGAGCAAGCACCGGTTCATGGTACAGGGCATGAGATAGACCAGTCAGCAACGCTACCGGATAGAGTGATCGCGATCCTACATGGCATTTTTCCCGGCAGGGAGATCCATCAGGGCGATGATTTCTTCACTGATCTCGGTGGCCATTCACTCCTGGCAGCAGCATTTGTATCCCGCATGCGCAGAGAAGGTAGCTTTGCAGCAGCTTCTATACGGGATGTCTACCAGCACCGGCCTTTGAGTAGTTTGATATCTGATTGGGAAAGCCGTAATACCCAAGGGACAAGCGCAAAGGACAAACGAACATTTCACAGCATACCGTCTGCACGCTACCTGCTCTGCTGGGCTGCGCAGTCGGTTGCACTCCTTTTCATCTATACTCTTTTTGCGCTGCAGATATTTGTGCCCTACCTCGGGTACTACTACATACAGCAGGATACCAATAATTATGGCTACGCCATCATCGGTGCGCTCGTGTTTTTCTGCCTGATACCGCCATTTTTCTCTCTCATATCTGTGGGGGTGAAATGGGTGGTGATAGGCCGCTTCCGCGCGGGAGATTATCCGCTTTGGGGCTCTTACTATTTCCGATGGTGGCTGGTCAATACGGTACAAGGGCTCGCGCAGATGGAGTTTCTGAATGGTACACCGCTGTATCCTATGTACCTCAGATGGATGGGCGTCAAGGTAGCACCGGATGCACAGATAGCCGCTGCCAAAATAGGTGCAGAGGACCTGCTCACCATAGGGCGCGATGTGAGTATCAGCTCACAGGTCCTGTTTAATAATGCCTGGGTAGAAGATGGCCTGCTGAAGATACGCGAGATCAGGATAGGTGACCATGCCTATATAGGCAGTAGTGCGGTCATAGCGGGCGATACGGTCATAGAGCCCTGGGGAGAGCTGGGGGACCTCAGCTCACTGCCTGCTGGTAAAACTATCAGGCAAGGCGAGGTGTGGCACGGCAGCCCTGCGCAGTGTATCGCTACACGTAATATTTCAGAATTGCCCCAACCGCTGCAGGCTACCACTCACGAGCTACTGATCTATAAGGTCATCTTTACGGCACTTCTGCTGGTATTTCCTTTTGCTATGCTGGTACCACTGCTACCGGCGCTTTTGGGATTAAACTATCTGGATAACACTACTGTAGGCGAATATGACTTTCACTATCTGGTGTGGACACCGTTGCTGGCGCTCTCCTATGTACTGATCTTTGTGCTTCAGACTGTGGGCCTCACCCGGCTGCTCCAGCGGGGTATACAGCCGGGCACATATCCTATACACAGCGTTACTTATATCCGCAAATGGCTCTCGGAGCAGCTCATGGCCCTCTCACTGATAGTAGTGCACCCTATCTACGCCACAGTGTACGTCACGTCTATGTTCAGGGCGCTGGGCGCCAAAGTGGGCAGGAACACTGAGATCTCTACTGCCAATAACGTGACCCACCCCATGTTTGAGATAGGAGAGGACTCCTTTATAGCAGATGCGGTCACCCTGGGAGAGGCAGATATCCGCGGCCAGCGGCTGATACTGGATCGCACAGTGATAGGGAGCAATAGCTTTGTAGGCAATAGCGCCCTGATACCACAGGGCTATCATATGCCTGACGATATGCTGGTAGGTGTGCTCTCTACACCACCAGCAGTGGCGCAGATAGAGCAGCAGCCCGGCAGTGATTGGTTTGGCTCTCCGGCTATCGCACTCCCGCACCGTCAGCAGAGCTATCCGTACCCGCGTACCCTCACGCATACACCATCACTGCTGAGGCGCATGGCACGAGCCACGATAGAGCTCATCCGTATCATCATTCCACAGACTGCGGTCATTTGCCTTAGTGTGATTTTTATCGGCTATTGCCATGGCCTGATAGTAGACCACCCTATATGGCATTTGATACTTCTTTTCCCAGTTTATTACCTTACTATTATCGGCATTCCGGCTTTCCTCATTACAGTTGCTATGAAGTGGCTACTAGTAGGTCGATACAAAGAAGCCCAATACCCGATGTGGACGCGTCCTGTATGGTTTAGTGAGGCTGTGACTGCCACCTATGAGTCCTTATCCAAAACATTTCTGCTGGAATATATGAAGGGCACGCCCTGGCTCCCGGTGGCTCTACGCATGCTGGGCGTGAAGGTGGGGAAGCGCGCGTGGCTCAATACGCTGGACATCACAGAGTATGACATGGTGACCATAGGAGATGATACAGTGCTGAATAGTGACTGTGGCCCGCAGACGCACCTCTTTGAGGATCGGGTCATGAAGGTGGGCCGCGTCAGGATGGGCGCGCGATGCAGTATCGGAGCACGCTCCATAGTGCTCTATGATAGTGAGGTGGGAGATGATACACGCCTGACAGCATTATCACTGGTCATGAAGGGCGAGGTACTGGCGCCGGGTACGGACTGGGAGGGTAGCCCGGTACGGCCACAAAACTGAAACCGTTTGTACTATGAAAAAACTGAAATTCCTTTTTGCTTTTCTATATCTTCTTCCGCTGGTGCTATGTGCTGCAGAGAAAGACTCTGTCTGTGCGGTCCCGCTGCGGTATGATGTGCTGGACAAGAATACCGACGTAGATGCTTTCCTGCGTATGGCCGGAGACAAACAGTACAATCTCTATTATAATGGCTCTGACCTCATCATAGAGCAGCGGCGCAAGGGTACCCTGTACCTTGTGCACGGACAGAGTTTTGCCTCCTATCAGAATGAGGAAATGTATATCGACTCAGCCTGGTTTCAGAATGTAGGCAATGTGCCGGACAAGGAGCTGGTGATCCGGTATTCGCTATTCAGCCTGGAGCCAGCCAGCCAGACCCGGTCCAAACACCTGATTTTTATAGACCCTGAGCAGAAGAAAATATTGCTGAATATTGCGACTTATGATTTTAAAATAGCTCCGGATGAGAATGGCCGTATCATAGACTACCTCTACGAGGCGGAAGTTCAGATCGTATTCAATGGTATCAGGGTCAAGGCTACGGAGGAGTCTGATGTAGACAACCCTGCTATACAGCTGGACGACGGGCTCTACCACCGTCGTGGGCATTGTTTTGTAAAACACTGATTTATATCTGTTTTCGCTGGCCGCGTATTCGCTTTTATTTTATTTGCTACTCCACGATAAGCGGTTATTTTTGCGCCGTCTTAAGTTTTCATTTATCCCCAATTTAAACACGCTTTCGATATGAAGGATCAGTATGCATCTGAATTGGCGCAGTGGATAGGCAAGGAGCAGGCTGCTCTCGCCCTCCTCGATACTGCCAGCAAACTCCAACTGGAAAAATCTGTAGAGCTGGTGCTCTTCCGCCGCAAATTGTTTGACAAGAAGATCAGTGAGATACTCAGCGATCATGCATATGCTGAGAAATTTACAGGACTGAAGTTTCCTGTATCGCTGTCGCTCAATATTGCTACTGCTATCGCAAAGCTGGACCTGGCTCCATCCCGTATCGATATAGGCCGCCTCTGCACAGAGTTTGTAGAGTCTGGCAATACTGATAACTATGATGCTTTTGTAGCTGAAAAGCTGAAGAACTTCATAGGCAAAGACAAGAAAGAGATCAAACCGCGCGATGTGGTCCTTTATGGCTTTGGCCGTATAGGCCGTCTGGCCGCGAGGGTGCTCATCGAGCACTCAGGTGGTGGCCAGCGCCTCCGCCTCCGCGCCATCGTGACGCGCGACAAGGCTACTGACGACCTGGCCAAGCGTGCCTCCCTGCTCCGCAAAGATTCGGTGCATGGCCGTTTCGCAGGTGTGATAGAGGCAGATGTAGAGAATAGCTCCATCATCATCAATGGCCACCGTGTGCACATGATCACAGCCGCTTCGCCATCTGAGGTAGACTATACTGCCTACGGTATAGAGGACGCGATCATAATAGATAATACAGGTGCATGGCGCGATGAAAAAGGCCTCAGTGAGCACCTCAAATCCAAGGGTGCAGGTATGGTGATCCTCACCGCTCCGGGCAAAGGTGACCTGCCAAACATCGTGTATGGTGTGAATCATGAGCAATTTGACGGCCAGAACGGCAAGATCTTCACCGCTGCCAGCTGCACTACCAATGCCATAGCACCGGTGATCAAGGTGATCAAGGACACCCTCGGCATCGAGCGCGGACACATCGAGACCGTACATGCCTATACCAATGACCAGAATCTGCTGGACAACTATCACAAGAAATCCCGCCGCGGCCGCAGTGCGCCAAACAATATGGTGATCACTGAGACAGGTGCAGGCAAGGCTGTGACCAAGATATACCCTGAGATGAAAGGTCTCCTGACCTCAAACGCAGTACGCGTACCGGTACAGGACGTGTCTCTGGCCATCCTCAATCTGCGCGTGTCTAAGAAGACATCTGTAGGTGAGGTGAATGCCCTGCTCAAGAAGTCATCTCTCTACGGTGAGCTGGTGGAGCAGATAGACTACTCTATGAACGCCGAGCTGGTATCTAGTGATGTGGTAGGCAATAGCCACGCCTGCGAGATAGACAGCCACGCTACCATCGTATCAGAAGACGGCCAGAATGTGGTGGTCTACGCCTGGTATGACAATGAGTACGGCTATACCTGCCAGGTAGTGCGCCTGGCGCGTCACCTCGCCGGTGTACGCAGGCTGACATACTATTGATCTCAGTTCAAAACCATAAACAAGAAAGGTCGGCAGGAATGCTGACCTTTTCTTATTTCTGAATCTATTTATCTATTTATAAGACCTATATGGATTCAGTATCCCACTTATCCTCGAATAATTCTTACTGGAGTTTTGTCTCTCATTTAGATTTTTGGATATCTCTAATATTGGCAATTGTCAGCGTTTATTATTCATATAGATCATTTAAAGAGGCAAGTGCGGCTAAAGAAGCAGCAATAAATGCAGCTACAACCGTTAAGATTCAGACCATAACCATAGAGCTTTCTGAAATTATTCAACACATAGATAAACTAGATCCTAAAATTGACTTTACAAATGCGCGCGATCTTCTTAATGAAAACAATAGGCGTGTCCGAAGACTTATAGCGCCTTTTAAAACATCTCCTGAATATCTAGAAACAATTAATAGGCTTGCAAAAGCATTAGATGATGCTAAAATGGCTTTAGAATCCGTAAGGCCTATCGGGAATAGCGATGACATAGTTAACCTTTCGGTTTATCACGCTGTGGAATCCCATTTTTCTATTATTTCAGAAACATTAGCTGAATTAATGGGGCTTTTTGAGAAGAGAACAATAAAAATATAGGAAATGCAGTCAGATTATTTGAATAACATTCGGACCATTATTAAAAAGACCAAAGAGAAAAAATTGAAATGGAAGAGACAGAATCCAACAACACTCTTCTATGAAATTGTCGATTCTAAAGCAGAACGAAATATAATTTCTATTCAAAAACTTAAAGAGGGACGATCGGGTTTAGGTCAAGATAAATATATATTTAATGCAATTAATTCAGGGAAAGAAGTTGTTGTTAATTTAACTGCAGCTCTAGATGTGTCGTGGGTGGATACTCTTATAGGGGGTGAGGGTGAACTATATAGTCTTTTGAAAGAATTATATAATGTTGCTGATAGAAGTATCGAAAGAGAAGGGATAGATTTTTTAGATGACTTAATTAATCGCCTGTAATATTTAAATTGGTCTATTGGACAAAGGGTAGAGTAATGCCAACCTTTTCTTATTTTCGCCATCCCGTTGACTAGTGACTGCCGACGGTAGACAGCAATACCATGTTTGAGAATTTACAGGAAAAGCTCGAGGGAGCCTTTAAAACCCTCAAAGGACAAGGGAAGATCACCGAGATCAACGTAGCGGAGACCGTCAAGGAGATCCGTCGCGCCCTCGTAGATGCGGATGTCAACTATAAAATAGCCAAGGACTTCACGGACCGCGTGCGAGAGAAGGCTATGGGCGCCGGTGTACTCACTGCGGTCTCTCCTGGCCAGATGATCACCAAGATCATGCACGATGAGCTGACCGAGCTCATGGGTGGCAAGGAGTCTGATTTTAATATCAAAGGCTCTCCGGCCATCATCCTCATAGCCGGTCTGCAGGGTAGCGGTAAGACAACCTTTACGCACAAGCTCGCCAACTATCTCAAGACCAAAAAATTTAAGAAGCCCCTCATGGTGGCGGGTGACGTGTACCGCCCCGCGGCCATAGACCAGCTCATGGTACTGGGCGAGAAGATCGAGGTGCCGGTATATGCCAATAAAGAAAGCAAAGATCCTGTGGCGATCGCTCTGGAGGGTATAGCCAAGGCGAAAGCTGACGGTAATGATGTGGTGATCATAGATACCGCAGGTCGCCTCGCAGTAGATGAGGAGATGATGAAGGAGATCACAGCGGTGAAGGCTAAGACCAATCCTAATGAGATACTCTTTGTAGTAGACTCGATGACGGGTCAGGATGCGGTGAATACTGCCAAAGCTTTCAATGACCGCCTCAACTTTGATGGTGTGGTACTGACAAAGCTGGATGGTGATACACGTGGCGGAGCCGCTCTGACTATTACCTACACAGTGGGCAAACCGATCAAGTTCATGTCTAGTGGAGAGAAGGTAGATACGCTCGATATCTTCTACCCTGAGCGTATGGCTACGCGTATCCTAGGCATGGGTGATATCGTGAGCTTCGTAGAGAAAGCGCAGGAGCAGTATGACGAGAAGAAAGCCCGCGAGCTCGAGGCCAAGATCAGCAAGAACCAGTTCAACTTCAATGACTTCCTCTACCAGCTGGAGCAGATCAAGAAGATGGGTAATATGAAAGACCTCCTCGGTATGATACCGGGTATGGGCAAAGCGCTGAAAGATGTAGATATCAAAGATGATGCCTTCAAGAAGGTAGAAGCGATCATCCTATCCATGACACCAGAGGAGCGCGAGAAGCCGGACCTCATAGATGGCCGCCGCCGCCAGCGCTTGGCCAAGGGTAGCGGTAACACGATACAGGAAGTGAATGCATTCATCAAGCAGTTTGAAGAGATGAAGAAGATGATGAAGAGCATGCAAAAGATGAGCTCAGCAGGCCGCATGATGAAAGGTATGCCCGGCAGGTAATAGCTGCTCGTAACAAACTATATAGCGGCTCCGGTTCATATCGGAGCCGTTTTGTTTTATATTCAGGCTATGATCACGCTGAAACGGCTCACTCAGGATGACTGGCAGACCTATAGAGATATCCGACTGGAATCTCTTAGAGAGGAGCCGTTATTCTTTGGCGGGCGTATCCATATAGAGGAAGCATTGACTGAGGCTGACTGGCGCGCCCGCCTCTCTGGCGGCCGGCAAAATGCCGTTTGGTGCCTGTGCGATGATGATACGCCGGTAGGACTGACAGGTGCGGTGCAGCAGCGTGATGACCCGGATGGAGCACTGCTGGTCGCGTCATACATCAGGAGTCCATATCGGGCACAAGGGTACTCTGCATTTTATTATCAGGCGCGGATAGAATGGGCCCGCGGGGAGGGCTTCAAATATATAGACGTAGCACATCGCAAAGGCAATGATGCCTCCAGAGCAGCCAATCAAAAAGCTGGATTTCAATACACTCATACGGAAAGTGCACTATGGCCCGATGGTACCCACGATGACAAGATCTGCTACCGCCTCATTTTGTGATTAACTCTTTCCCGCACGTATCCATTCAAATTTTACTTTCGCAGTCCATTTTTTATTAATTGTATTTAAGCCCTCTCCTTTGTAGAGGGTTGGGAGAGGTGATATCATGGAAGATCATAGTAAGGAAATAGCCCGTCTGGCCAATGTGCCTGTCAAAGGAGTGATAGCTGTATTAGAGCTTTTCGCCGAAGGCGGCACGATACCATTCATAGCACGCTACCGCAAGGACAGGACAGGCAACCTGGACGAAGTAGCCATCGGCCAGATAGAAGCACTAAAGAAGCAACTCGATGAATTTTATCATCGCAAAGAGGTAATCGTAAAGTCTATCACCGAGCAGGGTAAGATAACCGATGACCTGATGGCGAAACTCGATGCAGCTACCACACTCGCAGAGCTGGAAGACATTTACCTGCCATACAAGCCCAAACGCCGTACCCGCGCCATGATAGCCCGTGAGAATGGCCTGGAGCCGCTCGCGCACATCATAGACGAGATGACCGAGCGCAATCTGGATAAGGTAGCAGCAGGTTTTATCAATGATAAGGTGCTGACTGCAGACGAAGCGCTGGCAGGTGCTCGTGATATCATAGCGGAGTGGATCAGCGAAGATGCTGACGTGCGCTCCAAAGTACGCCGCAAATTTGAGCGCTTTGGCAAGACCATCGCTATGGTGTGGCCTGACAAAAAAGAAGAAGGCGCAAAATACCGCGACTACTTTGAGTACTCTGAGCTGGTGTCTAAGATACCTTCACACAGGATCCTTGCAGTATTCCGCGGCGTCACTGAGGGCATCCTGCGTATGAGTATAGAGCCGGAGGAGGAGTTTGTACTGCAGGACCTCGAGCGCATGTATATAGAGGGTAGCGGCCCCTGTCAGGATCAGTTTAAGAAGGCCATTAAAGATTGCTACAAGCGCCTGTTGCAGCCGCAGTTTGAGACTGAGTTTCGCATGCTGCTGCGCGATAAGGCTGAAGAAGAGGCGATCAAAGTTTTCGCGGAGAACCTGCGCCAGCTCTTGCTATCATCTCCCCTGGGGCCGAAGCGTATCCTGGCTATAGATCCGGGTATCCGCACAGGCTGTAAGATCGTTTGCCTGGATGAGAAGGGCGACCTGCAAAAGACCGATCTCATATTCCTGCTGGATAATGCAAGCAAAGACCAGGAGGCAGCCGCAAAACTCAAACACCTGGTCGAGCGCTATCAGATCGATGCCTTTGCCATAGGCGATGGTACGGCAGGTCGCGAGACCGAAAAGTTTGTGCGCAGTATCACATTTGATCATCCGGTACAGCTCTATATGGTGAATGAAGATGGTGCATCTGTATACTCCGCTTCAGAGGTGGCGCGTGAGGAATTTCCCGATCAGGATGTGACGGTGCGTGGTGCCGTGTCTATAGGGCGCAGGCTCATGGACCCGCTGGCAGAGCTGGTCAAGATCGATCCCAAATCTATAGGTGTAGGCCAGTACCAGCATGACGTGAATCAATTTCGTCTCAAAGATAAACTGGACCAGACGGTAGTCTCCTGCGTGAATGCAGTCGGCGTGAACCTCAACACAGCCAGTAAGCATCTGCTATCATACGTATCAGGTATCGGGCCGACACTGGCGGAGAATATCATCATCTATCGTAAGCAGGTCGGCAAATTCTCATCCCGAAAACAACTCAAAGAAGTACCGCGCCTGGGTGATAAAGTCTATGAGCAGTGTGCTGGATTCCTCCGTATCAAAGATGGCGAAAACCCACTCGACGCCAGTGCAGTCCACCCCGAAGCATATGCACTGGTAGAGAAGATCGCCAAGGACCTCCGCACCGATGTGAAGCAACTGATAGGTAACGAAAGCAAGATAGCGGAGGTAAAACCTGAAGCATATATCTCAGGCACTGTAGGCACGCATACGCTGAATGATATCCTCGCGGAACTCCGGAAGCCGGGCCTTGATCCTCGTAGTGAGGCAGAGCAGTTTGAGTTCTCACATGAGGTTTTCAAGATAGAAGATGTCAAGGTGGGTATGGTACTGCCGGGTGTAGTGACCAATATCACACGCTTTGGTGCTTTCGTAGATGTAGGTGTCAAGCAGGATGGCCTTGTACACGTTTCTCAGATAGCAGATAAATTCATCAGTGATCCATCTGCTGCACTAAAGTTGAACCAGAAGGTAACGGTCAAAGTGGTGGAGGTAGATATCCCGCGAAAGCGTATCAACCTGACCATGAAGCCATCGATGCTGGCCTCTTAGATCATATAGGCAGTGCTACATAAAAGGAAGCACCCTGATCAGCTCCGCCCTTTGCGTAAATCACACCGCCATGGTTCTTTACGATGGTCTTGCAGATAGCTAGACCCACGCCGGACCCAAAATACTGGCTCTTGGCATGAAGGCGTTGGAATGGTTCAAATATTTTTTCAGCATACGCCTGCTCGAAGCCTATACCATTATCAGTGAGCGTGATCAGGTGGTATATAGTATCTGTATCAGGCAATCCATGTCCGATGGCTGAGCCAGCAAGCTGCTCGCTCGTGATGTTTATTTCTATCGGACCATCAGCAGCAGCATATTTGATCGAGTTGCCTATCAGGTTGTGAAAGAGCTGATACATCTGAAAGGATACGCCCTGTATGACAGGTAGCTGACCTGCAGTGATAGTGATATTTCTTGGCTCACCGGGGGTAATAAATTCCTCTCGGATACGGTCTATTATACTATTCAGATCTACTGTCTCAAACTGTGAGGATACATCATGCGCTTTGGAGTATATCAGCAGGTCTTCTATGAATTGCTGCATGTTATTGCTAGATGCAATGATACGCTGCAAGAGGTCTTTTTTGCGCTCATCTGTGGTGTGGGCCTCAGGGTCCAGTATCATATTGGCAAAGGTGCGGATCTTGCGCAGTGGCTCCTGCAGGTCATGGCTCGCTACATGATTAAATGCCCTCAGCTCCTGGTTTTTGGCTTTGAGTGCTTCGTTGTTTTCCTCCAGTAGTTTATTGTTTGCTTTCAGCCGCTCCTCGGCTACCTTTCTTTCACTCAGGTCGCGTGTCACCTTAGAGAATCCGGTCACTGTACCGTCTACGTCGTGTAGCGCGGTCATCACTACACTACCCCAGAATCTGGTTCCATCCTTGCGCACCCGCCAGCCTTCGTGGGTAGCGCGACCCTCTCTCGTAGCTATCCCTATCAGATGCTCAGGCAGCTGTGCTACGCGGTCCTGATCGGTGTAGAATATCCGGAAATTTTTGCCTACTACTTCGTCTGCTGTATATCCCTTTATCTTGCTCGCTCCTACATTCCAGTTTCTGATCGTACCATCAGTATCTATCAGTATGATGGCGTAGTCCTGTACCTCCGCTATCATTTTCTGGTATTGCTCTTCATTCCTGCGCAGCAGTTCATCTTTCTCCTGCAGATCGTAGTTGAGCTCGCTGATCTTCAGGTTGGCTTCTGCTGTGTCTGTGATCTTGTGCGCCACGCACAGCACGCCATATACACCGGTGCCGCCATCAGTGAGTGGCAGCAGGTGTACGTCAAAGAAGTCTTCCTGATTCAGCAGTGATTTGGTCCGGGTATACCGGATGGTTTCTCCGGTCAGTGCTTTTTTTAGGTCATTATGTAGTGGTGAGTCGCCTACGGTCGGAAATAGATCAGCTATACTTCTGCCCGTCACATCTTGCAGTATAAAGCCATAACGGTCCAGTGCCTTTTTATTCATAGCTATCAGCCGCTCATCTTTGTCAAAGGCCATGATAAGGTCCATGCTGGAGTTGATGAGGGCCTCGGCAAACTGGTTGCCTTTGCGGAGTCGTTCATTCTGCAGCTCTATGAAGGTGCGGAAAGAGGTGGATGTCACCTCCTGCAGGTAGTAGTCTATTTCTTCGCTCAGCTCCCGATATAGCTGAAAGTCCTGCGTATATCGCGGTACGAAATGCATCAGCGCCGTACGGCGGATATAGTGTGCCTTGGTGATGTCCTCTGCCACGAGCTGGTCCCTGCTCATCATAGGCAGCTGGTTGTTTACCCATTTCTCCATGGCGTCTGCTATCTGCTCCTTCATCTCACCGCGTACCAGATAGCTCCAGAAGTCACGCGTAGGCTCCAGAGAGAGTGCTATGCGGCTTTCGGGTGGTATAGCGGAGAAATATTTCATGATAGGGGCTTCCACCTCTTCTGACAGGCGCCACTGCAGGTCTATAAACTCCTCCAGGTGCTGCTCCAGCAGATAGGCTATATATCGCGGCAGGTGGTGCAGGCCCTTTTTGATCTCAGGTCTGGTCGATGCTACTATTTTCATGGCTGGATATATTTGGCATCCTGCAGCAGCACAAAATCCTCTCTCGCCGGCCTGCGGTGACCCGACCATGTCATACCACCCAGTAGCTGTATCATTTCCTTCAGCCCGCTAAATGAACTCGGCTTGCGTATATAATGGTCTGCCCCCTGGCGGTACATATCATCTATCTGGTCCGGATTGCCGGAGGTAGAGTAGATGATGATAGCTATCTGCCGCAGCGTCTCGCTGCTACGAATCTCTGTCAGGCATTCGCGCCCGTTTTTGATGGGCATATTCAGGTCCAGCAGTAGTATGTCAGGCAGCTTATCAGGGTTGATCTCTCGCAGATAGGCCATGAGTTCTTTGCCGTTGACTGAGGTATGAAGGGTAGCATCCGGCATGCAGGCCGCCAGCGCCTCTGCAAAAAGCTCTCTGTCATCTTCATCATCATCAGCCAGCAATATACTGAGCTCCTTTTGTACAGGCATATAGTGTGTGTGTATGGTATGTCAAGGAAGAATAATATGACAGCAAAAGTCATGCTGCAAAATCAACCCCTTTTTGAGGTTTTATTTTCCCTTTGAAAGGATCAAGAAGAATTAAAGGCCGCATTTGCGGCCTTTAATTCTTCTTGATATTATTCTTTTACGAACCGATGAGTGCTGGATAGACCGGCAGCATCAGTGACCCTGATGAAGTAGATACCGGAAGAGAGCCCCGACAGTGATACCTGTCCGCTGCGCTCGGGCGCTGTGGCCGTCCTTACTACCTGACCGGCTACGTCAGTGAGGTTTATCTCCTTCACTTCCTCTGCACTCTCGTAGTAAAGTGTGGTTTTAGCCGGGTTAGGATAGATACGGATCAGTTTGTCGCTATTCACTGCTGCTACTGCATTAGGCCCGGTAGTGGTGTCTACTATCTCGAGGCGTGGCTGGCAGTTGAGGTAGTGCGCATCGTGAGATGCGGTATCTATGATGATATTCTCATCCCCATTCTGATATACCAGGTAGGAGAAGTAAAAGAGCATCATCTCGTCTGTAGTAGACTCACCGGCAGTCACAGTCTGCAGCGGCCTCGGACCGTCAGGGTTATTGTAGGTATTGTCATAGGTAGCTATACCATATAGGGTAGAGCTGGCAGGTATCTTGATCGGCTTCTGGAATGGATGGAATCCCTGCCAGTGAAAATCCCATTTAGGTATATCTACCAGTGGGATAGTGTCTCCGGCGGGTGATACAGCCCAGGCCTTCATACTGCGGCACACGAGGTGCGCATGTGGAGCCACGCCTAATATTGTGACATTCACCGCCGGTATAGCATACTGCTCGTGAAATGTTTTGACGGAGTCTGCCGGTATCACTATGGGACCATCGGTCATGCTTGTGATGTAGTTGAGGATAGGAGCCAGAGATACGTTTCGGGTACCAGAGGTGCCACCTTGTACGTACTTGATGTTGACTCTGGTAGAATCCAGCTTTCCCTGTGCCGATACAGGGTAATGTATCTGTACCACTATGCGCGCGCCTGCTGGTATTTTGATACCCATACCGGCAGGGGTGCTGTAGACACCGGATCCCGGTACCCATCCATTGATCAGCGTAGACTTTTGGCTACCGGTCCCGCCAAAGTTAGTATACCCCGGGCCGCTCCCTGCGCTATCCAGCGCGGTGAGGAGTGCCGAGGACGTATCCTGATATACCAGTACATGGTGTACAGCGCTGCGGTCTCCAGGTATTACTTCTATACTCTTGATAAACTGAGCTGAGGATAGTGGATTGGTGATCACGAAGCAGCGGTAGAGGTCATTGCCGGTATATGGCACCGTATAGTCAGGTATCCTGCCTGTCAGGTCAGGATTAGTGATCTGCACACTGGAGGTAAATACCGGCGGCGGCGGAGCCAGGGTAGTATCGCCCAGAGGACCACCCGCATCTACCCATGCCGCTATCGTCTGTATCTCCTGATCAGACAGTATGTGCATATCAGCATACTTCTGGTAGGAGGTATTAGGCAGGTAGGGAGGCATGATCTTGCTGGTCACATCATGCTTCATAGGCTGCATCTCCAGAAAGGCATCATGATACGACATCAGCGAAAAAGGAGCGATACCTGTCGGATTGTGGCAGGTACTGCAGTGGGAGTACACTATACATGCGATAGACGAGGACCAGGTCGGTACCGTATCAGTACCGGCAGCACCGGCGGTCCACGGCGCCAGCAGGCAGGTCGCTATCAGGGCATGGAAAAGTCTTTTCATACATTGGTTTTTGGTATGATTTAAAAATAAATAAAAGGTTTAACATGAAGCCACTTTTGTCACAGATTTGTCACGACCTGTGCAAGGGGGAGAACTTTGTTAAAAATGATCAGCGGCTGCGCAGGTCGCGGCGCAGCGTGTCAAACTCAGGATCATACCGCTCACTGCGGATGTAGAGGTAAAGGAAGAAAATGGACATCCCATTGAAGATATGCCAGAGGCTGTGCGGGGTCACCCTGCCCAGGTCGGTGCAGAATATGTGCTTGATATCCATCTCAAAGAGGATACCTGCTATCACGATACTCACAAAGGTGGCTATCAGGTAGTCCTTATTGGTCTGGCCCGGGTCTTTCATCTCCAGGTACACGCCGGCTATGACCAGCAGGCCCACTATAGTGGCCACTGCAGGATGTATGATATGCATCTCCAGGTGAAACGAGAGGAATACATATAGCGCCGAGAAGATAGCAATGAAGACGAGCCGCTCCGTAGATCTGCGGATATTGGTAGGTTTCTTCATCACTGTGAGCACCACACGGTGGGTGAAGTACATCAGCGGGAATAGCGAAATACTATACACCGCAGAGAAATCCATGTCAGAGAAGAAGTCTATGAGTGAAGAGTGAAAAAGCGTACTGCCCATAAACGTATAAAGCGCCACTGCCGCCAGTGTAAAGGAGTAAAATCTATTGGCAGTGATCAGATTGTACGCGCGTTTCTTTTTGATATCCTCCATGCCTTTGCTAAAGCAAAAGATGGCTATGATCAGGTAGATGAAATTGGTAAACGTATTGAACGGCTGGCGTACGATCCGCTTCATATCTGTAAACTCGCAGAAGAATTTATCTATGCCCTCCTCGGCCTGGTATTTTTCCCAGAAACCATGCCCGTAAAAGAAATGATTCATAGCAGCTATCAGCATCGCAAAAAGGAATGTAGCTACAATGCTCAAAAGGATACGCTCTCTATAAGCCTCCCAGAATAACCTGCTCAGAAACACCATGTGCCTCCTGAACCTAAAACTCCAATGCATAATATATCTTCGGTGACAGATGAAATCAGAGCTACAAGTTAAGATACTTTGCGCTAAATGCCTACGCCTGCCTCCGATACCCGGTGCCGGCTGGCTAGTCACTGAATATCGGTTTCCGCTTTTGGGGCTTTCAGTTATATTAGGCTCCTCAATTTTTACGGCTTGAAATATTTATCAGCGCTCCTGCTTTGCATATCCCTGTCACTGCACGTGGCTGCACAAAAGGCTAAATTATTTGCCGGGCCGGTGGTAGGCTCGGTCACGAACAGCTCAGCCCGTGTCTGGATAGGCTATAGTGGCAAAGGCAAAAACGCAGTGGTACTGGGAGATACTTCTTCCAAGAAGATAGTATACCCCAGCAACTATAGTTATCTGGCAGAAAAGGGCATCGTCTCCCTCACCTTTGATTTCACCGGCTTGCAGCCCGGCCATACTTACAACGTGCTGGTATCTATAGAAGGCTGGAAAACGAACGTCAAGACCAGCTTTCGCACCCAGGACTCGGTATCCGTCCGCGACTTTGCTTTCAATACCGGCTCTTGCGCGCTGCTATGTACAGACTGGATGAGGCCGGTCTTCCCGGGTGCCAAAAGCAATATCTTTACCACTATGAAGAAGCACCCTGCCGACTTTATGCTCTGGCTGGGAGACAATATCTACTACCTGACCAGCAAGGATTATAAGAGCATGGACGCCATGTTCATGCACAATATGCGGGTGCGTCGCAGCTTCACGCAGTACAAGTCTTTCCTGGCCTCTACGCCACAATATGCGATCTGGGATGACCATGACTACGGGCCGAATGATGCTGACCGCCACTGGGCGCTAAAAGATTCAGCCCTCATGGTATTCAAAAGCTTCTGGCCCAATACCTATCCGGAGCAGAAGCAGTTTAATGGCAATTACTTCTCTTTCCGATACTATGATGCGGAGTTCTTTATGACAGATGACCGCTACTTTCGCGACGAGCCCGGAGACTCTGCAGCGCATTTTCTCGGAGAGACACAGATGGTCTGGCTGAAAAATAAGCTGCAACTCTCGGATGCAGCATTCAAGTTTATCTGTATAGGAACCCAGGTGCTCAATGATAATAAGTTTGGTGAGACCTATAAGCAATATCCCAAAGAGAGGGAAGACCTCTTCAACTTTATCATCAAAAATAATATCAAGGGCGTCATTTTCCTGACCGGGGATAAGCACTACAGTGAGATATGCAAGAAGGATGTGGGCGGCTATCCTATATATGATTTAACCTGCTCGCCGCTGACCTCACCTGTATTGCCACGCAGGCTTTTCGGTGCGTATAGCAATGCTACCCGTGTACCGGGCACCGACCTGAGCCGCCACAATTATGGCCGCATCAGTGTGACAGGCCCCGTGGGAAACCGCACCTGTATCATAGAGATACACGGCCGCTACGGCAAGAAGCGCCGCGAGCTACGCATCCCTCAGAGTGAACTGCAACGCAAATAGCTATGCTGCTCTATATCCTGGTCGTACCGTTTCTCTACCTGCTGTCGCTCCTGCCTACAGGTGCGCTGTACGTACTGGCAGATGGGATGGCCTGGCTGCTGGAGCATGTAGTACGCTACAGGCGCAGCGTGATCCACACTAATCTGCGTAATTCATTTCCCGATAAAACAGCCCCAGAGATCAAGCAACTGACCCATCAGTTCTATGGTCACTTTGCAGATATGCTGGTGGAGAATATCAAGGCGCTGACCATCAGCCCGGAGGAGCTGCAGGAGCGCATCTCTGTACCCCGAGTCAGGGAGATATTTCAGCCCTACTGGGACCAGAATCGGAATGTAGTGGTCGTACTGGGCCACGCTGGTGCCTGGCAGTGGGCAGGGCTCGTAGCGCCGGCGCTCATACCCCAGCGCCTGTTTGCCTTTTACAATCCGCTGACCAATAAATACTTCGATAGCTATATCAAGCGTACGCGCAGCCGCTACGGTATGCACCTCGTGTCTATGCGCGACTATCTGCGCCACGTGCGCGGGCAGTATAGCGATGTATCCTCACTACATTTCTTCCTCTTTGACCAGGGGCCGGTGAATGTGCGCAAGGCCTACTGGACCACCTTCCTGCATCAGGAGACAGCTTTTTATTATGGCCCTGCTCATTTCGCTCAGGAGCATAACTGCGCCATGCTATATGTAGCAGTGAAATATCAACGCAGGGGTAAATACCTCGCCACTATCACAGAGGTAGTAGACGATCCTAAATCTGTGACAGACGGGGAGATCATAGAGCGCTGTGTACGGCTGCTGGAGCTGCAGATAGAGGCCGACCCGTCAGACTGGCTCTGGTCTCACCGCCGGTGGAAGCGGAAGCGGCCACCTATCGTTGATAAGTGATTATTGTATTGACTGTCAATTTATTGCAATTGTTTTTATCGCTTGGGAAATTGTCTTTTGATTTGGATTTGACAGGATATTTGGTAAATAAGAAGGAGATACTTATATTTGCAGTCCTCAAAAAAGAAACGACAATGAAAGAAGGAATTCATCCTACAGAATACAGGACAGTAGTTTTCAAAGACATCTCTTGCGACAAGGCGTTCCTCACAAAGTCTGCTGCCCGCTCTAAGGAAACTATCAAGTGGGAAGACGGCAACGAATACCCTCTGGTAAAGGTGGAAATCTCTAACGAGTCTCACCCATTCTTCACCGGCAAGAGCAAGTTTGTAGATACAGCCGGCCGTATCGACAAGTTTAAGAAGAAATACGCTAAGTAGTCTAACTATCAATACATTAGAAGCCTCGCTCATGCGAGGCTTTTTTGTTTCCACATGTTATGAGGCTTAACATTGGCTTAACTTTGCCTCCATACATTTGGCTCGTCTTTTAAATCAATCAATATGGCATTAGAATCCATCCTTTCTTTCTTCATTCCCAAGGACAAGAAGTTTTTTGTCCTCTTTGAGAAGGCCTCTAAAAACCTTGTAGATATATCCCGGGTATTTAATGAGCTCCTTAACACAGGCGCCCCCGACCGCCGCGTAGAGCTGATCAAAACGATCTCAGACCTCGAGCACGTAGGTGACAATATCACCCACGAGATATTCACCGAGCTGAGTACTAACTTCATCACTCCATTTGACCGGGAGGATATCCACTATCTCGCATCATCTCTCGACGATATCGTAGACTATATCCATGGCTCAGCCAAGAGGCTCCAGCTCTACAAGATAGATGAGTATACCCTGGAGATGCAGCAGCTGGCAGAAGTCATAGAGAAATCAGCCATAGAAGTACACGCGGCAGTATCTACACTGAAAGGTATGCAGGATGTAGTGAGGCTCAAAGAAGCCCTGGTCCGTATCAATAGCCTGGAAAATCAGGCTGATGATATCTTTGATGGCGCTATCGCTCAGCTTTTTATCAATGAGAAGGATGCCATAAAGATCATCAAGGTAAAAGAGGTACTCGCTAATATGGAGACCGCCACTGACAAGTGTGAAGACGTAGCCAATGTGATCGAGACCATCCTGATCAAAAACTCATAAGCATACAGCAAAATCATAGCAATGACATTATTGTTAGTCCTTATAGCGCTGGCTTTGATCTTTGATTTTATCAACGGATTCCATGACTCTGCAAACTCCATCGCTACTGTAGTATCCACCAGGGTACTCACCCCACTCCAGGCAGTGGTCTGGGCGGCATTCTTCAACTTTCTGGCATACCTCGGTCCTAGCCATGCTGTAGCCAATACGGTCAGCAAAATGGTGAGCGCAGATGCGATATCCCTGACCCTGCTCATCGGCGGCCTGATAGGTGCCACGATATGGAATCTGCTCACATGGTATTGGGGGCTGCCCAGCAGCTCATCTCACGCGCTCCTGGGCGGGCTCACGGGTGCAGCATTTGTCAAGGCTGGTATGAGCGGGATCAATATGGAAAAGCTGGAAAAGGCTATAGCCTTTATCCCTCTGGCCCCGGTCATAGGTATGGTGGCCACCTATATCATAGCCGTGACAGTGATCAATATCTGCAAGAACCTGCCAGTGACCAAAGTAGACAAGTACTTCAGGCGCTTGCAGCTGGTATCCTCTGCGCTTTTCTCTATAGGCCATGGTGGCAACGATGCTCAAAAGACGATGGGCGTCATCTGGGCTGGTCTCATCTGCTATAGCGCACAGCACCATACTGACACTCCATCATGGCTATACGACCCGCAGTCAGGCGCGCTGCCCAAATGGGTAGCCCTGGGATGCTTTGTGGCCATGGGTCTGGGCACACTGGTAGGTGGCTGGCGTATCGTGAAAACGATGGGGCAGCGCATCACGGCGCTCAAGCCTTTCGAGGGCTTCTGCGCAGAGACAGCGGGTGCCTTCACACTCTTCCTTGTCAATACACTCGGCATACCTGTCAGTACTACACACACTATCACCGGTAGTATCATGGGTGCAGGCCTGACCAAGCGGCTCAGTGCGGTGCGCTGGGGTGTGGCAGGTAATATTCTGTGGGCCTGGATACTCACCATACCTGCCTCCGCAGTGATGGGGGCTATTGCTTATTACCTCTTCGAGAGGCTGGCGTAAAAACCAGGTCACCTCCAATTTTTATTCTCTTGGCTCGTTTATATGTTTAGACGTATATTTGCGCCCTGATTCGCGCCTTTTTTATGAAACTACTCCTACACTACCTTTCCAGATACCGCAGTCTTGTTGTTGTCACCTTTGTGCTGGCAGCTATCAATCAGACCTTCTCCATGCTCGACCCCGTCATCTTTGGCAAGGTCATAGACCTGGTGGGCCGCAATAGCAATAAGCCGGTAGACGATTTCACCAGAAATGCCCTGCTGCTCATACTCGGCAGCATTACTGTAGCGATGGTGAGCCGGATCGCCAAAGCGTTTCAGGATTATACTACCAATCTGGTAATCCAGCGCTTCGGGGCAGATGTGTATACAGATGGATTGAAGCATTCACTGCAGCTACCTTATCAGGATTTTGAGGATAAGCAGAGTGGCTCTACGCTGAATATACTGCAGCGCCTGCGCACGGACTCCGAGAAGTTCATCAATAGCTTCGTGAATGTAGTATTCATGGGCATCGTAGGTATCGTGTTTGTGGTCGTAGCTTCATTTGTGGTCTACGGCTATATGGTGATCGTGTATGTGATAGCCAGCACTATCCTATACTTCAGTATCCGTGTACTATCGCAAAAAATAAAACAGGTACAGGCTACTATCGTGCGGGAGACCAATGTGCTGGCAGGTGCTACTACAGAGAGCCTGAGGAATATAGAACTGATCAAAAGCCTCGGCCTGACCAATCAGGAGGTGAAGCGTCTCAATAATGCCACCTACCGCATCCTGAAGCTGGAACTCAAAAAAGTGCGCAACCTGCGCAGCATCAGTTTCGTACAGGGCACACTGGTCAATTTTCTTCGCCAGTGTATCCTTTTTGTGGTCCTCTATGCGGCTTTTAAAGGGCACATCAGTGTAGGTACGGTGGTGACGTTTCAGTTCTTCTCTTTCTTCATCTTCAATCCACTACAGGAGATGGGCAATGCCCTATTGAGCTATCGCGAGGCAGAGGCATCACTCAATAATTTCCAGACGATACTCGACTCGCCACTGGAGCCACGTGCAGCGTCACCACAAGCGGTCAACCATGTAGATGAACTGAAGTTTGAAGACGTGGCCTTCCAGCACAAGACGGCTAAGAAGCCTGCTGTACAGGGTATTAATTTTGATGTTTCGTCAGGTGAGACGATCGCATTTGTCGGACCCAGCGGCTCTGGCAAGACTACTCTGGTCAAGCTCCTGGTGGGCCTCTATCGCCCGCATCAGGGCCACATACGGTACAATGGGATAGACTCTACCCAGGTAGATATAGACCAGCTGCGCAATCAGATCGGCTTTGTGACACAGGATACGCAGCTCTTTGCTGGTACTATACGGGAGAATCTCCTCTTCGTGCGTCCCGATGCCACAGACGAGATGCTGCTCGATGTACTCTCCAAGGCCTCCTGCGTAGGACTGCTGGCGCGTGCAGAGAATGGCCTGGATAGTTTTATAGGAGAGGGGGGCATGCGTGTATCCGGCGGTGAGAAGCAGCGCCTGTCCATAGCACGTGCCCTGCTGCGTGACCCGTCCCTGCTGGTATTTGACGAAGCGACTTCTGCGCTCGACTCTATCACAGAGGAGGAGATCACACGCACCATACGCACTATCTCTGGCACGCGCAGCCGTATCACGGTGCTTATAGCGCATAGGCTCTCTACTATCATGCACGCAGACCGCATTTATGTATTGGAGCGCGGCCATATCATAGAGACCGGTACACATCATGACCTGCTGGCAGACAAAGGCCTCTACTACGCCATGTGGCGCCAGCAGATAGGCGAGCGCCAGGAGGAGGCCGTAGATGCCTAAATAAAAAAGGTGACCTTTTCAGTCACCTTTCATTAGAAAACGAACAATCAAAAATTACTTGATCACGGAGATCATCCTGCTCTCTTTGCCGGTGGCAGTAGTGAGAGATATGATATAGTTACCGCTTTGCAGCGTGGCTGTGCTGAGGCTGATGCTGTTTTGCCCTGATGCGATCGGATACGTTTGCCTGCTGATGATCCTGCCGGAGATATCTGTCAGCAGCAGGTCTGCATCATAGGCCGCATCTGATGCCAGGGTCAGGTGCAGTACATCTGCTGCCGGTACGGGATACACGGTCAGTGGCTGCGTGCCCTGTATGTCAGAAACTCCGGTCGTGCTGCACGAGGTAGCAGCGATGGTAAAGGCCATATTGCCCGTATAGCTGCCGCCAAAGTAGTTCATCGCAAACTTGTAAAGCGTTTGAGACGTGCCCGCGTCTGCCACAAAGTAGGAAAGGCTGTCAGGCGCAGCGCTGGCCATCCAGGTTTTACCTATCACATTGATGTAGGTAGAGTAGGGGCCGCTGTAGCAGGTCTGAGCGCCGGTACTGCCACCTGCGGCGAAAACAATCTTGCTGTCGTTGGTCAGCACACCCATGTCCTGGCTCAGGTCAGAGGAGTTGAATACAGTATTATTATACCGGGTGAAGACCATATCCCAGTCAGAGATAGCGGGTTCTTTATCCAGAGTAGCCTTTGTATCCAGGTTGTAGTAGGCAAACATTTTATTGCTGTATGGGCGCTTGCGCACCTGGCCGGCTGTGAAGTCGGTATTGTCCAGCTTGTCAAACCAGAAGTTATAAGCCGTATCATACTGCAGGTTGAGTATAGCTATTTTGCGGAAGGAGCCATCCTGCATTTTGAGCAGGTACACAGAGGAGTCTCCTATCACACTATGCGGCCCAAATGAATAGGCGCCCCATCCATAGTTATAGTCATTGCCAAAATCTTTATTGACGTTAAAGGCACCAATGGTCCACGTAGTGTCGGGGTTGTGCATGCGCTGCCAGCCTCTCCAGCCTGTCGTGTCAAAGCTGCTCCAGCCACTCACTTTCTGAGCGGGACTTTTATACAGTTCCACGCCTATAGCTTCGTTGATACGGATCACTGCCGCCTGGTTGGTTTTATACGGCGGTATGGCAGAGCGTACTCCAAAGGCCAGCTGCCAGTCTTCATTGGAGGCAGTGGTTTTTACTTTTGTAGTAGCATTGTAAAATACCATATCGGTCGCGCCGGCGCCCAGAGCTGCGGTGTCGGTCTGGGCCATAGCAGTGATAGATAGACATAGGTAAAGAACGGTAAACAGTTTTTTCATTAATGACATTTTAGCCAGCTGCAAAGTTCGGCTACCTGTCTCGGATTTTGTCACTACTTTTGTCATTAAATTGTCACAAGTTGGAATCTTTCACTGCCCTTCCCTCCTCTGCCCGTGTCTGGATCTATCAGTCAGACCGGCCCTTTGCGCCTGCTGAGTCTGCTCAGGTGGCCTTAGATATCACAGCATTCGTATCTCAGTGGCTGGCCCACAAGGCCAAAGTGATAGGAGATGGCGCGCTGCTCTATGATCGTTTTGTAGTACTGGCAGCTGATGAAGACAAGCTAGCTGTCAGCGGCTGCTCTATAGACAGCACCGTGCGATTTATCAGAGAGCTGGGGGCAAAGTATAATGTAAATTTCTTCGACCGGTTCTATACCTGCTACCTGCAGGACGGCCAGGTGAGAGGGGCAGACTTTGACACTTTCAGGAAGCTGATGGCAGATGGTGTGGTGAGCGAGGATACTATAGTCTTCAATAATCTGGCTGCTACTGTAGGCGCTATGCAGACTGAATGGCAGGTGCCACTGGCGCAGAGCTGGCAGGGTAGGGTAGCCGTACCCGATGCCGGCCTGAAACTCTGACCCACATAAAAAACACAAACCCCGTATGCTTTCGCACACGGGGTTTTTACCTATTGAGTATAACAAAATCCGGATTATTGCTTCACAAACTTAGTGCGGCTGAAGCTGCCGTTGCTATTCAGCTCCAGTACATAGATACCTGCGCTGAGTTTTGAAATATTGATCTGCTCTGCAGGAGTTTTTATGTCCATCATGAGCTGGCCTTTCAGGTCGTATATTTTCTGCTCAGTGATACGCTCTGTGCTGCGTATGGTCAGTACATCGGTAGCAGGATTAGGATAGATGCTGATCGCGCTTTCGTCAGATATATCATGGATGCCATTAGGGCCCTGGATGCTCAGGTGGGTCATAGGGCCGCCTGCCGTCTTGAATATATAGAACGAAGAGTCGCAGTAGGTGTCGTAGCAGGTAGTACCCGGAGTGCCTACAGTGAGGCACACCGTGTATTGGCCTGGAGTGGTATAGGTGTGAGATGGGTACGGGTTGGTAGAGGTGGTGCCATCGCCAAAGCTCCAGAGTACATTCTGGCCATAGTTTCCGGTAGAAAGGTTGATCCCGGTGTAGTAGCCCTGGCTGGCAGCATTGAGAGAGTCCGGATAGATCACAAAGTATGCCTGGCAGCCACCGCCTGTAGCAGAGTTGCCCAGAGTGATGCAGTCAGTGGCCACACAGCCTGTCGTGTCAGTCACGGCTACACATACCGTAGGGCGCAGGGCCAGAGCAGCAGAGTCTATGACTATAGTGGCGCTTCCATTGCCGGTGATGGTGGTATTGTCATACGTCCATACATAGCTGGAGGAGCCGCTATTCAGCGCAGACACGGTGAATGTATACGTGCTGTCCTGCTGACTGGTGAGGGAAAGGTAGGCGCTGCAGGTCGTCTGCAGTGTGTCAAATACGTCTACACAGTTGGTCGCAGTGCAGCCGGTAGCATCAGTCACAGCCACGCACACATAGTAGAACGTATTGATAGGCGCGAGCGCGATAGTCGGCGATGCCAGGGTGGAGGCCTGCTGGCCGTCTACAGTCCAGCTGTAGCTGTATGGGCCTGTGCCGGTAGAGACCGTTGCAAAAGTGTAGTCTCCATTGGAGTCAGCATAGGATATAGTAGTGCTGCAGTTAGTGCCCCCGCCCAGATTCACGGTATCACATCTGGTGAAGCTACATCCGCCTGCGGCGGTATCGTGGGCTGTCAGGCATACTGTATAGGAAGTTATTAGTCCGTTATACTGGTGCGCTACCTGCGATCCGGTACCTGATGTGCCATCGCCGAAGCTCCATGTATAGATGGAAGTAGCAGCATTGAGTCCTATAGTGCTGTCTACATAAAAAGTGGCCCAGCCGCCCGTAGGCGTCGTGGAATAGGAAAAACCTGCAAAGCACTGGGCCGATGCGCTGCCTATACTTAAGCAGCAGGCGAGAAGTGCGAGGAGCAATTTTGATTTCATGTGATTTGTGTTTTTAGTGATTGATCTGTTTTGATGATACAAATGTATGCTGCAAATAGACCCCGGCCAACCTGATTTTTCAATATTCTTATGCATTCAATTGCATGATGCGTCAGGTTATCCTAACTTTTACTGTTTGTTCTATGGAAGCGTTTAGCCAGCCATATGTTGTATTTGATGATTTCAGAATCTTCCTTGTCCAAAGTGTTTTTGCTGGTAAAAAGCATGTCAGCCTTGCGCAGGATATGTGTATCCCGGCGATAGTCCGGAGAGTGGTTCATCTCCGTCAGGAGCGCTAGTATTTTAAGGTCCCTGTGCAGTGTTTTCTCGCCTGCCAGTTCTGCTGCATTTTTGGATACTTGTTTTAGCCTGTGGGTCAGGTTCTCACGGTCTCCCGATTCAAATGTAATGATCAGCTCCGATACCTCTATCTTCAGCCGGAAAGCCGCATCCGCAGACCTGAAACCATCGCTGATGTACAGGCGCACGAGGTTTTTCAGTGCTTCTTTGTATCGGCCCAGGTCGTAGAGCAGTGTGACCCGGTTTAGGTAGACATAGAAGTCGTATGCATTGTTGCGGCGTTTTTTCATGTCTGCATCCAGGGCATCCAGCACACTCAGCGCCTTTGATGGCTGCAGGTGCGAATAGTTGTATACCAGCAGGCTGCTGTAAAAGAAATAGTACTTATCGTACAGCATTTTATTAAATGCTTCGATCTCTTTACCTAGCTTTTCTGCGTAGGTGAGGGATTCTTTATGTTTTTTGTTTTTAAACAGAGAGTTGGCCGCGTAGGTTAGCATCTGCAGTTTGAGTTCATGGTTATCACGGTCAAACCATTTCTCTTTTTCAAATTTCTGGTACGTCTCTATAGCTAGTTTTTCCAATGCCTCGTAGTTGTGCTGCTGCAGAAATATCTTGCTGAGCGCATTATATATCCTGGCCTCCAGATTCTTCCCAAAATTAGACGTAGTACGACTAGATACAGCTTTGACTTTGGCCTGCAGTTTTTTCATCAGGTTCTGATCCACAGAGCCGAAGTTTTGTGAGCGGCGCAGCCTGTAGGAGAGAGCGGCCAGGGCATTGTCCATCTCGCGCAGGTCCGCTACTATATCCGCGTTCTGCTCTCGGCGGAGGATATAGTCATCGGGATTGATCTCCGGCATATCTGAGGAGAGGCGTATGTATTCGCTATAGATCACATCCAGCATCTCGTAGCTCTCGGTAGCTATGGCACACTTTTCCGCCTTGCGCAGGTAGCTGTGCGCTACTTTCAGCAGGTGGCGTGACCGGTATATGTGGGAGAGCTGCAGGTACTGGTGTATCTCATACACCTGATCTTTATGTGTATTGAGTAGTACGAGGCTATCTCCGATGTTTTCTATCAGCCTGTTTTTTAGCTGGTAGTAGCGGTTTTTGGAGGCGTCAGTATAGGATAGCTTTTTGATAGCCTTGTCTTCCTCAAATTTTTCTCCGCTGCTGCGCATATAGTCCAGCAGGATGAGGTCTTTGCGCTCTGCCGTATGATCGCCATACTCAGACAGCAGGCGAAACTTTCGTAATTCCTCCTTGTTTAGCTTGTCTACTATCTGATTGAGAAGATCCATTTTTTATCTTTTGGATAGCTAAGATATAAATTTAATATCCTGAAGTACTTTCGTGAATTATGTACCTTTATTAAAAGTTTTTGTCATGAAGATGATCCGCTACATACTTGGGGTACTTTTAGTGTCTGTATCTATACATGCAGAGGCACAGCTCAGCATCTATATGGACCCACATGCCTTTGACTCGATAGCCAATAGAAGCTACCAGCTCAATAACAGTAATGCCATCAATACTCCTACTGTCGATGTGACGCTTACCAATCAAACTGGCTCCGCTTTCGCAGATAGTATTTATTTCGGATATAGCGTACGGGCCGGCGGTTCTACTAATGACTACCAGTCTTATGCTACTGTCTCCTCCGGGATATATTACCCCATTACATATGTCACTATGCCACCGCAGGGGTCTGCTGTGGTAGGAAGCCTCATCTTTCATTTTACCAGTCCGGTATTTGTAGTGGGGTCATCCATTGTGGTAATCTGGCCGATAGTCAAGGGGCAAACTGCTCAGGTGGATTCAGCTACAATATCCTTTTCGATCACCGCTCCGGATGGCATAGGAGAGGAGACTGCACATGGGGATAAAGTATATATGCATGGCTCGTATCTGGTCATAGAAAATGTCGAAAATATCATTGGAGGCATAAGAATTTATGATGTTACCGGCCAGCTGGTCCTCTCCAGGGAGGCCACCGGTGATATGCGCCTGCCTATGCAGCAGTACGCTGATGGAGTGTATACAGTAGAGACCATCGCAGGCCAGGGCACCCGCAAGGCGTACAAGGTCATGAAAAGATCGGGATATTAGAGTTTACTTCTTGCCCCACACATAGGCAGAGCGCTGGGCGGTAGGGTAGATCACCATATTAGTGATATTGACATGAGGCGGTGCGCTGCAGATATAGAGGGCGGCATCAGCTATATCCTGCGGATGTAGCGGCTCATAGCCATCATAGACTTTGGCAGCTTTCTCCCGGTCTCCATGGAATCGCACCTCAGAGAACTCCGTCTCGCACGCGCCCGGATCTATAGAGGCACAACGTATCTCTGTACCCACTAGGTCGAGGTTGATCGCCTCATTCAGCGCCTTTACAGCAAATTTTGAAGCATTGTAGACATTGCCCTCCGGGTATACTATATGGCCCGCAGTACTGCCTATATTGATGATATGGCCCTCACCGCGCTCTACCATCATGGGGAGTATGGCGCGGGTGATATACAGCAGGCCTTTGATATTAGTATCTATCATCTTCTCCCAGTCGCTGATCAGTCCCTCATAGATCTTATCCTTGCCAGATGCGAGGCCCGCATTATTGATCAGTATATCCGGTACGATCTCAGACTCCTGCAGGTCGTTGGCCATCTTGACCGCCTCAGGAAACTGCCTTACGTCAAAATTGTACGTACGCACCTTTACGCCATATTTCTCCTCCAGTATGTGCTGTGCGGACTCCAGCCGCTCCGCACGGCGGCCGGTCAGGATCAGGCTCGCGCCATTCTTTGCAAACAGCTCCGCGCACGCGCGACCGATACCCGAGGTAGCACCCGTGATCAGTACCCATTTGCCATGTACACTATTGCTCATGGTATGAAAATAGGGAAAAGACGTGAGACGCTAGACTAGAGATATGAGAACCAAGAGCCAGAAGCAAGAGTGGAATGATCTTATCGCAGGATTTGCATCTATATGAATACTTAATACTAGCTACTAAATACCCGGCATGATCTACTACTTCATATATGCCTCCATCTCATCCTCTATACCCTTGCGCAGCTCCATGAGGCGGATCGCATATTGCTGTAGTTGCTTCTCCTCGTCTGTATCTGCAGTATACACCGGGACATTTACAGGTTTGCCATCAGGGCCTACCGAGACGAAGATGATCACGCAGTGCGTATTGCGCACCCACTCGTCAGACTGCGGGCTCTTGCTGAATACATCTACAGAGATGTGCATAGAGCTATTGCCTGTATGTATCAGGCGCGCACGTAGCTCTACGAGGTAGCCTATCAGCATCGGCTTGAAAAACCGGATGCCGCCTACATAGACCGTCACCGCATAGCCCCCGCACCAGTTGGCCGCGCAGGCATAGCCCGCCTGGTCTATCCATTTCATCACAGAGCCGCCATGCACCTTGCCGCCAAAGTTCACATTCACCGGCTCTGCCAGAAATCGGAGCGTTATAGTTTTCTCTTGCATGTGATGAAGATAATCAAAGACCTGTAAGAGTGCATTGTGCTTTACTACTGTATTGCCTATTATTGTGGCACCTAAATTAAATTCATGAAACTCTGGAAACTGCTGTTGCTGCCCCTTTGCTTACTTTATATTTCCTCTTTCGCCCAGTTTGATGAGCTCAGAATATCTTCCGGCCAGGCCTATGACTGCAATGTCATGGAGGGGCTCTGCGGTGGTACGACAGCCTATGATATGGGAGCTGTATTCACTGATAATGATGGCCACGTCATAGACATGGTCTACTATGATCAGACTGCCGGACTGCGCACTATGGCCTTGGATGGCAGTGGGCAGCCTAAGGTCAATGACTATAGAGAGAAATTTGCGACTTATCCATTCAATCATTATCCTGTCAAAGTAGGTGGGCGGCTATACTATCTCTTCGCTATTTGTAGCAAGAACGCCTGCGAGATATGGGCATTTGATATCGATAATGTGACAGGTACCTGTGGCACCGGGCACAAGATAGTCACCACCAATAGCCTGTGGGGTGGATTTAAAATAGGCTACTCTGAGGATAAGCAGAGGCTGGCTATCTACTATCACACAGATGGTGGAGAGAAAATGGCCGATGGCTACCACCCGGCTGTAGGGTACGTGGTAGTGGACAAAAGTATGCGCAAAATAGCCTCTGGAAATGCCTTGTGCCCGTATGCAAACTACAAATATGAAGAGCACGGCCTGGGCCTGGACTCCAGGAATAATGTCTACGTATGCTACAAGCGCAAGGGAAAGCAGAGTGGCTACGAAGTGTTGGAACTGGATGACAGGGGCACTGAGGCCAGGACCGCCCGCCTCGATGTGGATGAGTTTTGTGAGCTGGATGCCCACTTCGTAGAGTCTGGCGGCAATGTCTATCTGTATGGATGCACCTACAGGGAAACATTCCTGGACCGCAAATACCATAAGGAATCAGATCTGGTCATCAGCCGGCTGGACATGGCGCATGGCAAAGCTGATCAGGTGGCAAAGACTCCCACCAATTTCTACACTGGCCTGGACTCGGCTATAAACAATTATTTTGGAGCCATCTATTTCGGAGGTACCGTACAGGCACCCTATACGCTGCATATCAAAGAGGTGATACCCATGCCTGATTCTACACAGGTCATCATAGGCAATGCTGACCGGGGCTTTTTTATCATGAGGGTCACCGCTACGGGCGAGATCAAGTGGCTAAACCATGCCTTTGGTTGCAATAAATATGGCCGGACCTATCCTGTCAACTATGTTATGACGGCGGATGCAGTGTACGTGCCACAGTCATCTTTTTTCAAAAAGACGAAGGGCCCATGGTCCAAGAATGCGATCAACCCCAAGATGGATGTCACACTCACCAAGTTTACTATGGATGGGAAAGTAGAGCAGAAGATACTCTATCCCGATGCTGAGATCAAGTCCGTAAGCTCCTCTCCGGATCACAAGACGCTGGTAGCAGTCTACCACAAGTATGAGACCACAGACTTGCAGCTGCTGCGCATATCTGTGAAATAGCAAAGGCGACCGAAGCCGCCTTTGTTGTATTTGCATTGTCTAATGTCTAGCGTCTATTGTCTACTTCACTCCGATCATCTCTACATCAAAGATGAGGTCAGACTTGGCAGGCAGTGGTCCGCGTGCCTGATCGCCATACGCCAGGAAGTATGGTATGATGAGCTTCGCCTTTGTACCTACTTTCAGCAGGCCGAAACCCTCATCCCAGCCGGCTATCACACGGCCCATCCCTACAGGAAATTCAAACTCTTTGCCACGGTCACGGGAAGAATCAAATTTACTGCCATCCCAGAAAGTACCAGTGTAGTGTGCTACTACTGTCTGGCCCTTGCCGGCTACTGCGCCTGTACCTTCTTTCTCAGTCACGATATAGAGGCCTGTACCCGTCGGCACAGCGTCAGGAAACTTCGCCTTCACCTTCTGCTCCCAGGCTGCCTTCAGACCTTCACGGGCTTTCTCTACCTTCTGTTTGAGCAGCGCGTCACGATCATTGAATGTGGCGATAGCATCAAATCTGGTAGCCGCATCACCTACACGCACGATCTCCATATTGCTGATGGTGTCGCCCTGGCCTATGGAGTTGACTACGTCCATGCCTTCTATTACGTGGCCAAAGACAGTGTGCTTATCATCCAGCCATGCCGTAGGCACGTGGGTGATAAAGAACTGCGAACCATTCGTGCCGGGGCCGGCATTGGCCATAGAGAGTACACCCGGGCCTACGTGGCGCAGCGTCGGGTCAAACTCATCTCCAAAACGGTAGCCCGGGCTACCGGAGCCACTGCCTGTATGGTCACCACCCTGTATCATAAACTTCGGTATCACACGGTGAAAGCTCAGTCCGTCATAGAATGGCTTGCCCTTCTTGACATTCGCCGCAGGGTGATTGCCTTCTGCGAGCGCGATAAAGTTGGCTACAGTCACCGGGGTCTTTTCAAACTCCAGGCTGCAGATGATCTTTCCTTTATTGGTATTAAATACGGCGTAGAGGCCGGGCTGTGTGAGTACGTCTGACATATTGATGTGTTTATTGATGCAGCATAGTTAAGTATTTACTCCCAAAAGCCCTAGGCTACCCACCTCTTGTGGGTTATTCGTATCTTCCCACCATGTCACCACACATCAGGTCAGGGGAGATACTCGCAGACCTGCATTAGTCCGCGTTTGTAGCGCTCCTTTGTAGCGTTGCAAAAGCGAGGGACTGGAATCCTCGTCACAGACGAGTACTAGATAGGAGGCCGTTCAAACGCTTTAGTTCAGAGGGAGTGATTTAAAAGCCTTCAGATTATAATCCATATATTTCTACGGCCACTTTCACCTGGTGTTGCTATACTAGCAACTTATAGTAAGCGCATAATATTGTTACCAATTACAGATCTATTGCACTGTTATGAAAGGATTGACAAAAAGGGACTGGATCATGGGGATTCCCATATTGGTTTTTTTTTGCTTTATGATTTTCGATTCTTTGAGAGGAAATTTACCTGGTTGTGAGGAAAACAAGCAGTTCTACCAGAATAGTTTGCACAATAAAATATTTGAATGTGAAACAGACTCATTTAAATGGTATAAGAATATTAGTTATTATTTTCATCTAGATGATCAGAGGCATACAATTATATTTATAAATGCGGCCGCCACTTCAGATTTAGTAGGAAAACTGGAAGTAGGTGATTCTATTGTAAAATATTCAGATACAAGAGATTTTGAGCTATTCAGGTCTGGTAAATTGATTTATAAATACCAAGCTTATGAGTGTACCTGTCCATATTGCCATTAGCTTATGTGCTATCTTATAAGGGGTTTCATCTTCGCCTTTGGGCGCCCTAGTTCGCTACATCTCTTGTGTGATATTCGTATCTTCAACATCATGTCACCACACATCAGGGCCGGCGAGATACTGGCAGATGCATTCCTGCACTATCCGCTCATGCTGCATGCCTTTGAGGGTTTCACAGAGCTGGAGCGCCATCGTCGTCTGCTGCAGCTCTATACCCGCTGCGCCTCAGCAGCATCTATGTACGGCGGCGTAGTGATGAATGATACCAATGATGGTGCCCTGATCTGGCTGCCCGGTAGTAGTTTCCCGCTCTCACTACCACAGGAGATCCGCTCGGGCATGGGCCTTATTCCATTCACAGTAGGCCCGCGTCCGACCCTCAGGCTGGTCAGGCATGACGGTACGTCAGAGGGCTGGGTCCGGCAGCATGCCGGTGATAAGATGGGCTACATCTGGTGTCTCGGCGTAGCGGCCTCTCAGCGGGGACGAGGCCTGAGCCGCATACTCATAGACCGTGCTATAGAGCAGATGCGGGCACAGGGTATGGATACCTTTTGGCTGAAAACAGAAGACCCCAAAAATGTGGAGATCTATAAGAAGCAGGGCTTCGAACTGGTCAATCACATGATCGTGCCCAGCAGCGGCATACCGAGCTGGGCCATGCGCCGCACTATCTGATCATCAGTTTTTACTATACACATTTACCACTCGCAGCAGTCCGTGGCGATGCTCCTTGTTAGATGCAGTCTCGCGGGCGCGTACCACAGGCAGTGCTGACCGCAACGTCCGTACACGGTAGGCCTTATTGCGGTGTACATGGCCTGCCAGCCAGAGTGCCAGGTGATGGTGATAGGGACGGAGTGCAGTTGTTACTTTATCATAGTCCGCTGTAGGGAGTCCATTGAAGATGGACATGAAATCATGATGCGGCGGCTGGTGGGAGCAGAGTATGATTTTGTGATCACCCGCCGAGTCTGAGGCGACGGAGTTCATCAGCCATTCAAATGACGCATGCGGAAAATCGTTCAGGTGGGGCTTCGGGCCATGCTCACCCTTTGGCCTGCCATATATGAAACGAGGGCTCAGGTCGAAGAAGACAAACTTATACCCCTTATACCCAAAGCTGAAATTCTGAAAGAACTGCTCATGGCGTGAGAATGGACTGTATACACGGATCTGCCGGTAGCCATCATCCCACTTATCTGCCAGACTGCTCAGGCTGTCAAACTCCGAGTGGAATACTGCATTGCAGAGAGAATCTCCCGTGGCACATGCCTCCTTTAGCACATCAGTATGAGAGACCACATCATGATTTCCTATCTGTGGTACAAATGGGATAGTCAGGCTACCCAGTATTTCATTTGCCTTGTCAAATTCTGATTTCTCTCCGCTATCGGTCAGGTCTCCCGTCACTATCACAAACCTGATGTCGTGCTTCTTTGCATTGCGGTTCACCCAGTTCACCGCCATGCGCAGCCGCTCGGCAGCATAGCCTACATCTCCGGCTGGCATCGTATCTCCGCTGTATCCCGGGGTGCCGTAGTCAGGTATATGTTCCCCTACGTGTATATCTGTCAGGTGTACAAATGAGAAGCTATGATGGTAGCCTTTTTTCTTATTGACAGTAGTATGCATGATACGCTGCGCCTCTACAGGCAGCATGGCCGCTGTGAGCAGCCATAGCAGGAGGGTGTACTTCTTTTTCACGAAGTGCTGAAAATAAGAAATGCGTGCTGATAAATATCCTAAAAGAAAAGGGCGACCAAAGCCGCCCTTTTCTCATTGTATCTTGTATTGTCTAACGTCTAAGATCTAACGTCTCAGGTCTGCTGTTTATTTCACTCCCAGCATCTCTACCTCAAATACGAGGTCGGCCTTAGGAGGGATCACGCCACCTGCGCCGCGATCGCCGTAGGCCAGGTAGTATGGTATGATCAGTTTGCCCTTAGAGCCTACATTGTAGAGGCCAAAGCCCTCGTCCCAGCCTGCTATCACCTGATGCTGGCCCAGTACGAACTCAAAAGGCTGGCCGCGATCCAGAGAGGAGTCAAACTTCTTGCCGTCTTCCAGGAGTGTACCTGTGTAGTGCGCTACTACGGTCTGACCCGGTTGGGCTTTGGCGCCTGAGCCCTGCACATCTACTGTGTAGTAGAGGCCGGAGGCCGTCTTCTGCGCATTAGGATACTTCGCTTTTACTTTGGCGTCCCACGTAGCCTGCTCTGCTTTCTTGGCAGCTTCAGCTTTTTGCCTCTGTGCAGCTTCACCTTCTGTGAATGCCTTTACCGCATCAAAAGCCTTCGCTGCTTTGCCCACACGTACGATGCGTACAGTGCGCATGGTGTCGTTCTGAGCGATAGCGTTTACCACAGACTGGCCGAGCACTACGTGCCCGAAGATGCTGTGCTTGTCATTCAGCCATGGTGTAGCCACGTGCGTGATAAAGAACTGTGAGCCGTTAGTGCCCGGACCGGCATTGGCCATAGAGAGTACGCCAGGGCCTGTATGGCGCAGCGATGCGTCAAACTCATCAGGGAACTTGTATCCCGGATCACCCATACCGCTACCCAGTGGATCGCCACCCTGTATCATAAAGTTAGGGATCACACGGTGAAACTTCAGCCCGTCATAGAATGGCTCCCCCTTGCGCACATGCGTCATAGGATTCTTGCCCTCTACCAGCGTCACAAAGTTGCCTACGGTCATAGGCACTTTCACGTACTCCAGCTGGCATACGATCTTACCCTTATTAGTGTTGAATACAGCATAGAGGCCATCGGTCTTTTCCCAGTTAGGATTTTCTGCGGTAGCAGGAGCAGCAGCCGGCTTGGCAGCGCCAGCCTGTGCAAAGGCTCCCGTAGTACCCAGCAGGGTGGCTACAGCCAGGAGTCCGGTCTTGATCGTTCTTATCATCTTGGTTTTATTTTATGAATTTTGATTTTAGAAAAGCCATTGTATTGTCTCAATACTCGATACGCACTACTCAATACTATTTCACACCCAGCATCTGCACATCAAACACGAGGTCTGCGCGCGCAGGTATGGTAGGAGGGGAGCCCTGCTCACCATAGCCTAGGTAGAATGGGATGATCAGTTTGCCCTTAGAGCCGATAGGGAAGTAGCCAAAGCCCTCATCCCAGCCATCTATCACCTGATGGCCACCGAGCGTAAACTCAAACGGATTGCCGCGGTCCAGAGAGGAGTCAAACTTCTTGCCATCCCACAGGGTGCCCGTGTAGTGAGCTACTACTATTTGTCCTTGCTTTGCCTTAGGGCCTGTGCCCGGTGTAGTGATGAGGTAGTAGAGGCCTGATGCGGTGCGCTTGGCGCCTGGGTATTTAGCCTTTACCTTTGCATCCCACTGAGGGTAGGTGGCTGCCATCTTGGCTACCTGCGCCTGGTGCTGCTTGATAGCAGCCTGCATCTGCGCATCCCTTTCCTTCTTCTGGTCTTCTATGATCTTTGCGCACTCAGCCATCTTCTTAGTGAAGGTGCCTACTGCATCCCATGCCTGCGCATCCTTGCCCACGCGTACGATGGTCACAGTATCCATCTTGTCGCCTATAGCAGTAGCATTTACCGTTTTCAGGCCCGCCACTACATAGCCAAACACGTTGTATTTGCCATCCAGCATCGGTGTCGGCATCTTGGTGATATAGATCTGGCTACCATTGGTATTAGGGCCGGCATTGGCCATAGCCAGGGTACCGGCGCGGTTATGCGTGAGCGTAGGGTCTACTTCATTGATAAATTCATAGCCCGGACCACCATGGCCATTGCCCTCGGGGTCGCCGCCCTGTATCACAAAGTCAGGCTCCACGCGGTGCCATGTCAGCCCATTGTAAAAGGCTTTACCCTTTTTGAAGGTAGTCCTTGGATTAGTGCCCTCAGCCAGTGTCACAAAGTTGGCCACGGTGAGCGGTGCCTTCGTGTATTCCAGCTTGCAGACTATCTGCCCTTTGGCATTGGTAAATACCGCGTAGAGGCCGTCTTCTTTGCTCCAGTTGGCATTGTCCTGAGCTACTGGTGCCGGTGCAGGAGCGGCTGGTTCTGCAGGCTGCGTTTGCTGTGTTTCCTCAGCAGGCTTGTTGTTATTGCACGATGACAGGAGCGCTGTGAATACGATCAGCAGCATCGGCAGGGTGTGTTTGAGTTGCTTCATTTATGGTCGTTACTTTTTATTTATTGAAAGAGTTCTTTCGAACGCTCTATGAATAGTTTCTCGGTCTCCTCCATGCTCAGTGCGCTTTTGCCGCCAGAGGCATTGCGGTGGCCGCCACCTTCATAGTATTTGCGGGCAAAGGCATTGACATCTATATCATCCTTAGAGCGGAAGGATATCTTCACCTTGTCTCGCTCCTCAGAGAAAAGTACAGACAGTTTCACTGTCGATACTTTAAAGGCATAGTTTACCAAACCTTCATTATCGCCTAGCTGCAAATTAAATCTTCTGGCTTCAGTCTGCCCTATCGAAATGTAGGCCACACGCCCATCATTTACAACTTTTAACTTTTCCAGTAATGCGAAGCCAAAATAGTGCAGCCGCCGCTCGTCAAAGACGTTGTTGATCTTGTCACTCACATAGTCCGGAGAGGCACCGCGTGCTATCAGGCCGCTGGCTACTTTAAATACATTGGGCGTCGTATTGCTATGCTGGAAGAAGCCCGTGTCTGCCACCAGCCCTGCGTAGAGGTCCTCGGCTATCACAGCGTCTATCAGCTTCTCATCCCCCAGCTCGCAGATCACATCATATACCATCTCTGCCGTAGCAGCATAGGTAGTATCAGAGAATGTGATCGCTGCAAAATCTTCCGGCTGCTGGTGGTGGTCTATCATCACCTTGGTAGCAGTACTATGGATCAGCAGGTCGGCTACTTTCTCCGCCCGGGCCTGCACATTAAAGTCGAGCACAAATATCACCTCCGCCTCGGCCAGCTTCTGGCGAGCCACTCGGTTGTTCTTCTCATCCTCATAGTCGAGTATCGTCTCCGTACCCTTGATCCAGGTCAGATTGGCTGTATAGTGGGTGGGAGATATGAAGCTGGCGCTATGGCCCTTCAGCTCCAGGTAGCGCTTCCAGCCCAGGCTCGAGCCCAGCGCATCAGCATCGGGGCGCGGGTGTGTCACGATCACGCACTGGCGCGGAGTACTGAGCAGCATGCGCAGGGCATGGATATTATCATGATTGATCATCAGGCGGCAAAAGTGCTAAATAAATGGCGGTTTCAAAATATAGATATGTCATTCTGTGGGATTGAGCCCCAGCCAATAGCTATAGAGGAAAATGATGGTCAAGTATGCCCAGAGGAGTGAAAAAAGGATATGTACAGTCGTTTCAAAGCTCTTGCCGCGCCAGAGCTCAGAGGAGTAGCCGAAAAACTGTATCCCTAGCCGTAGCGCCCAGAAGACGCCTAGTCCCAGAGTGATGCGATGGCCCAATGTCGTATTTTGCAGCTCAGCTGCAGAGGTGATACACAGCACGCCCATCATCATGACCACCACTGCTACAAAGAAAGTGTGTACGTACATCATTTGCCTGTTGAGCAGGCTGAGAGGTTTCAGCTCTGCCTCCCACTGAAACCGGCGAGGGAAGCCGACATGCAGCAATGCCAGCGCGACCAGCAGGTACCCTATGATCTTAAAGTGTATGTCCATCTTTGCGGAGGATGAAGATAGTGACGAAAGGATTGATATGCTGTCTGCGGGCTAGTTTAAATCCTGTAGCCTGAAACACGGATAGCCAGGACCGCAGCGGGAGGAAATGGAAGAAGCCAATGCTATAGGCAGCAAAATTAAACGCATCTCTCAGATGCTCCACTACTATCACATGGCCACCACGACGCAGCGCCTGATAGCATGCCGCAAAGAAGCGCTCCCGCTCTAGTGCATCCCTGATCTCATGCGCCGCAAAAATGAGGAAGATAGCATCTATGCTGCCATCAGCGGCTGATATATGGTCTGTGCCGATAGTGATGGTATCTGCATGTGCGGGATATGCTGCACGCGCTCTTCTGATAGAGGGTTCAGTGTGGTGTGCAGGATCATAAAAATCATACGGCATGACGATGGCATCCGGATATCTCTGACGCAGCAGCATTGTAGTCTCATCAAAGCCTGCATTGATATTGGCAAAATGTCCATTTGATCCCAGCTCTATACTATCGAGCCACCGGAGGTCATACAGACCCGACAGATCATATACATAGAGGGATACTACTAAGGATACTGTCACTGGCAGAGCTGTACAAAGAGCAACGATGACAGTCCAGTATCGCAGCTCACCCTTCGTTATGACAATTGCTACACATGCTATCAGTAGCAGGCATGCCGCCAGTGCATAAAAGGGCCAGTTGAACCGGACGATATTAGTGATACCCTGTAGTGGTCTTCTCATGGCTAACACTTTTCTATACGTCCTTTCTTCCAGTAGTACGGCACATCCTCTATGATAAAGGCATTGGCCAACTGCGGTTGGCTCAGTGGCAGCTTTTCCAGGAATGGTATTTTGTATTCTAGCACCTTTACTGCTTCCGGCCGCCAGTGATGCCTCACGCCTTCTATGATCAAGACTTCCTTGGTATTCTTGTCATATGTAAAGGTAAATGGCAACGGCCCTGCGTATTTGCGTGCCTCCTGCCAGTCTGCAAATGGCGACCCGGAGGGCAAGGCAGTAGTATCATCGCCCTTCTCTACCACTATCCTCAGTTCATCGGATGCAGACGTGGTAGTAATTCTATTCCCTTGGGTAGTTTGCTGCAACTTTGATGTAGTGTAGTGATAGTGCGTAAATATATTGCCCATCACCTGCATCTTTAGTTTGTCAGTCTCAGATCCCAGTATGTAGAGTCCCCTGTATCTTTTCCCTTCGCTATTAGTAAATCGTACAAAGATGCGATAGCCGGTCAGGAAGAAATCATTGCCCATAAATGCCGGAAAACCTTTTGGCCGGAGGCCTTTGGTCTGTACCATGGCTACGGCTACAAAGCCCCACTGGTCATGGAGCGTATCAGGAGTCAGGCACTCGGGCAGGAGTGCCTGCAAATCTTCTTTGGGTACAGCAAAAGTGAGCACCAGAGACCGCTCAAAGAATGCCTCTACAGCAAAAGGATGGTTCTGCAGGAAGCGCAGCATGAAAGGACGTTTTAGCGTTCAGTCTTATTCAGTACAAATTCGTTATACAATATTAATGCGATAAAAGCGAATGCAAACACAATGTTGAGATGGCCCCAAAGCAGCAGGTCAGGTACCAGGGTATACTCCAGAATATTCATAGTGGCTATGATCACTGCCTGCACTATGGCGCACCAGCGCGCCTTGATACCGCTGAGTACCCACACAGCCATCAGCACTTCAGAGCACCCTATGAGTATGGTGAGGGGGTGGGCAAAATTATGACCTAGTATATGCGCTACTATGTCCGTGTGCCGTGGCACGAGGTTTAGTACTTTGCAGAATAATCCATTGGCCACCCAGACGGCAGCTATGAGGTATAGCAGTATCTTGTTTACGCTGGCGTTTTTCATAAGGCTGCGAAAGATATTTATCTAGCGTCTAAAGTCTAACGTCTCTCGTCTGGTTCACCCTACTTCTTAGGAAACTTCATCCTGTAGCTCACATCCACATCGCCTTTAGATATCTTCTCCAACTTGCTCTTCAGCAGGCTGCGGCGCAGTGGCTTCAGGTGGTCTATGAAGAGCTTGCCCTCTATGTGGTCGTACTCATGCTGTATCACACGGGCATTCATGTCATCAAACTCCTTCTCGTGTTCTTTCCACTGGCGGTCCATATAGCGGATACGCACCTTAGGCTTGCGCGATACATCCTCGCGGATACCAGGTATGCTCAGGCAGCCCTCCTCATAGGCCCAGTCAGTACCTGTCTCCTTGATGATCTCTGCATTGATAAACACCTCCCGCACGCCTTTGTGTTCCTCCTCCTCGTCATACATCTTGGTACTATCTATCACAAAGAGGCGGATGGCACGTCCTATCTGTGGTGCTGCCAGGCCCACACCCTTGCTCTTCTCCATGGTCTCAAACATATCGTCTATGAGCTTCTCCAGGCCGGGATAGTCCTTGTCTATCTCTTCGCCCATCTTTCTCAGTACCGGATCTCCGTATGCTACTATCGGCAGGAACATTTCTTATTTATGATTTATGATTTTTGATTGAGGCTGATACCAAGGGCCGTTTTGATCATTTGTCATTCATTTTCAAATTTTCAAATCAGCACATTAGCACATTATCCCCGCGTTTCCATATACGATTGCAAGATAATCGTTGCGCTTATCTTGTCTAAATTTTCTTTCTTCTGCCGGTCCTTTTTCTTCATGCCGCCCTGTATCATGGCCTCCATGGCCATGCGCGAGGTGAAGCTCTCATCCACCTTTACCACTGGTATCTGCGGGTATAGCTTCTGCAGCTGTGCTATGAACTTAGTGATATGCGGCACCACCGCGTTTTCCTTAAAGCCATCATTGTACGGCCAGCCTACCACAAAGGTCTCCACCTGCTCGCGCGTCAGATAGGTTTTGATCCAGTCGTAGATGCCTTTGGTCTCTATCGTGTCCACCGCGCTGGCTATGATCTGCAGCGGGTCTGTAGCAGCCACCCCCACGCGCCGCTGCCCATAGTCAAATGCCAGTATGCGCGCCATTACTTAGTGATATAGGGGTTACTCTTCACCGTCAGCACATTTTCAGACGGCTCCGTATTGGTGGTCACGGTGATCTGCTTCAGCTGCTCACCTGCGCGGCCCTTAGAGTCAAACTCCACATCTATCGTACCCGTCTGTCCCGGTTTGATAGGCTCGGCAGAGTAGGTAGGCACCGTACAGCCGCAGGAGGCCTTTGCATTGCTGATGATCAGGTCTTCCTTGCCGGTATTGGTCAATTTAAAAGAGGTCTTATACGCCGGCCCTGATGGTACGCGGCCAAAGTCATGCAACGTACGCTCAAAGCTCACCGTGGTCACAGGGCCCGTCACGATATTATTGTTAGAGCTCTTCATGGGGTCGCTGGAGATATTGTCAAATGGGCTCGGCTCTTCATTTTTGGCAGCAGCTGAGTCTTTGGTTGCCTGCTGTGTGGCCTGTGCTTTGGCCTGCACATCCCGCTGGTGGTCCTTATAAAATAACACGCCCACGCCTATGGCGATCACGAGCAGCAGTATTGTATTGATATATTTCATATGCGAAAATCGCTGCAAAGTTACGGTTTGCACCTGCCTGTGCAAATGCCTTTAAGGATTATTACAAGTGAATGACAGATGACAACGTACATTGGTAGCAGTGTTATTCGTCTAAATACTTAATACTAACTACTAAATACCTGATCTCTGATCAGCACTCCGGCAGGCTCAATGGCACTGTCTCTGCCAGACCACCATCTGCGGTCTCCTTGTACTTGGAGTTCATATCCAGTGCGGTCTCCCACATGGTTTTGATCACTGCATCGAGAGATACTTTAGCTACGTCAGGATTGCTCTGCAGGGCCAGCTGCGCGGCCGTGATAGCCTTGATGGCGCCCATCGTATTGCGCTCTATGCATGGTATCTGCACCAGGCCTCCTATAGGGTCACAGGTCATGCCCAGGTGGTGCTCCATGGCTATCTCAGCAGCCTGCAGCACATGCCCCGGATCGCCGCCCAGGCACTCCGTGAGTGCGCCTGCGGCCATGGCAGATGAGACACCTATCTCCGCCTGGCAGCCACCCATAGCGGCGGATATGGTAGCCCCTCTTTTGAAAAGGGCCCCTATCTCCGAGGCTGTAGCCATAAAGCGGATCAGGTCTTTCTCCTCACCTTTGCCAAAGACGATGTGGTACATCAGTACCGCCGGCACCACACCCGCAGCTCCATTGGTAGGTGCGGTCACTACGCGGCCAAAGGCGGCATTCTCCTCATTCACTGCCAGTGCAAAGCAGCTCACCCAGTTCAGCACATCCTGAAAGGTGGTAGCAGTAGCCTGTATCGCGGTGATCCATTCTTCTTTATTGCTATAGCTCCGGCCTTTGAGCAGTTTTTTATTCATCTGAGCGGCACGGCGGGATACATTCAGCCCGCCGGGCAGGATGCCTGTGGCGTGGCAGCCGCGCCAGATACAGTCCAGCATGGTCTCCCATATGCGCATGATGCCGGCCCGTGTATCAGCCGGGGTGCGCCAGGCTATCTCATTCTCCAGTACCAGCTCTGATATGCTGAGGCCGCGGCCCATACAGTTTTGCAGCAGCTCGTCGCCATCAGTGATATCGTAGCGTACGCGCACCTGCGGCTTGCTGCTACTGTCCTCACCCTCCTTGACCACAAAGCCCCCACCGATACTATAATAGGTCTCAGCCTGCTCCGTACCATCTGCAAAGATAGCAGTGAGCCGCATCGCGTTTGGGTGAAAGGGGAGGCTCTCACGCTTCTGAAAGAGCAGGTCCGAGTTATAGTCAAATGCCACTGCATGCGTGCCTTTCAGTTGGAGCAGCCCATTCTGCTTGATGGCATCTATAGTCGGTGTGAGGAGTGCCGTGTCAAAGGTGACGGGATCAGCGCCGCTGAGGCCCATCATCACCGCTATATCAGTGCCGTGCCCTTTGCCCGTCTTGGCCAGGGAGCCATACAGGTCTATACGGACCTTGACTATACGCTGCACATCACCTACCTCCTGCAGGAATCGCTCTGCCGCACGCCATGGCCCCAGCGTATGCGAGCTGGATGGCCCTACGCCTATTTTGAAAATATCAAAGATGCTTAACTGTTCTTTCTGCATGGTGTTTGCCCCCACACCCCCAAAGGGGGCTTTAATACAAATACAAAATTAGGTTCTCTTTTTTATTGAAACTAGTTAGATGGCGATACCTGCTTCCGTTGTTCTTCCCTCTCCTCGGGAGAGGGAAGATGCCGAAGGCAGATGGGAGAGGCCTATTACTGATTGGGTATCCTAAAGCCAACCTTGTGGTGCCCCTCTATGAGCTTGTCCACTACTACCCGGTCTATGGGCAGGTTTACATCCGTCTCCAGGTCCAGGTCTGCCAGTGCTACCCAGCGAAACGCCTCCGCGTCCAGGCCGGGTTTCACCACAAAGTCAAACTTCTTTTGCGATGTCCTGATCTGCTGCCAGGCAGGGCAGGAGCAGCGGTAGTACACCGATATCACCTGGCTCTCATCATCAAAGTCTGATGGCACAAAGAAGTCTGTAGTGTAGTAGTGGTCCTCTACTATCACCTGCACGCCGCACTCCTCGTGAAACTCACGTATCAACCCATCTATCAGGCCCTCGCCCAGCTCCAGCCCCCCACCGGGAAACTTGGTCGTGTACTTGCCTCGTATCAGCTCGTCCGCCACCAGTATCTGGTCGTGCTCATTGACCAGCAGGCCATATACTCGTACGTTAAATCTTCTCAATATCATTACCGGGAGTTTTTACAAAGGGTAAATGTAGTCAGGAAATGCAAATGACCAACCGTAGGCTGTACACCACAGCCGGGCCTCTGCAGGGGCGGTTTTTCTTGGCCATTTGGTGGCATTTGATACCTTTGCCCGCCACCACAAAAAAGACGTGAACTATGATCAGATACCTACTGCTCCTGTCCTTGCTACTGGCAGGTTGTGCCGCCTTTGCTCAGCAAAATATGGATGAGGTGGTCTACCTCCGTGATGGCTCCTCGGTACGAGGCCTGATCATAGAGCTGGTGCCGGGTATCTCTATCAGCATCCGTGACAAGGCGGGCCAGACGCACACCTTTGCTATGGCACAGGTAGAGCGCATACGGCGCGAGGAGCGGCCTAAGCCACCACCACCGCCATTCTATGCCGCAGTCGAGCTGGGACTCACAGATTTCCCTATGCCGCATCAGTCTACTATCAGCAGAAACCTGCCTCTCTTTGCCATCACGGCCGTAGCCGGTACCAAGGTCACACCTTTGTTTTATGCGGGGCTGGGTTTCGGCGCAGAGGTGTATAATACAAGGGTGTATCATCTGTCTGGTTTCGCCCATATGCGGGTACTCCTTACGCACAAAAAAATAGCGCCCTATCTGGAGCTCAACACGGGCTACAACGGACTGGTGTACTATGACTACACCCGCTACGTCTATGGCCGCACGGATATCCGGATGCATACCGGAGGTGGTATGGTGCAGCCGTCACTGGGCCTGAAGGTCAGCGTCTCTCACAGCGTAGCGCTGACACTGTCTGCAGGGTACAAACTGGTCGCTTTCCCCAAAGATGCTACAGGAGCCTCCTATATGTTTTACAGTGACCGGAATAGAAATCTGGGCCATGCAGTGACCGTACGAGCCGGGGTAATGTTTTGAATTCATTTTATATGATGTTGATTATTAATAAAATAGCCGGTCGTGGATAACTGGGCAGCTCGTGGGAAATTAAAAGCACCTGTACCTTTTGAAAATCAGGGCATATTCATATATTTGCGTCCCGTTTTAGCAGAACGGCAGAAAAGGAGTTTGCCTTTTCAGTAGTATTTACGGGAATAGTTCAATGGTAGAATAGAGGTCTCCAAAACCTTTGATCAGGGTTCGAATCCTTGTTCCCGTGCACCTTTTAAAATCACTCGGCCTGCTCCGGCAGGCCACCAATAAAATTGGGAAGATGAATAAGATCGTATTGTACGTAGAGGAGGCTTATGACGAGCTGGTACACAAAGTGTCATGGCCTACATGGGCTGAGCTGCAGCAGAGCGCTATAGTAGTGCTGGTGGCCGCTGTGATCATGGCACTGCTCGTACTGGCTATGGATGTAGTATCAAAGTACGGCGCTATGGGTATCTATAACCTGATCCACGGTAAATCATAAAGAAATGGCAGAAGAGAAAAAGTGGTTTGTGATGCGTGTGATCAGCGGCCAGGAGCGCAAGATCCGTGAGCACCTGATGCTCGAGATCAGCCGTGGCGGTCTGGATCATATCATCTCTACCGTACTCGTACCTACTGAGAAAGTATACACTATCAAGAATGGCAAGAAGTCTATCAAGGAAAAGAACCTCTTCCCGGGGTATCTCTACCTGGAGGTAGAGGAGAAGCTGATGTCTGCAGAGATCATCCAGCAGCTGCGCCAGGTACATGGCAATCTGGGCTTCCTCGGAGGCAAGACGCCAGAGGCGCTCCGCCACTCTGAGGTGAAGAAGCTGCTCGGCACTGTAGATGAAATGCTCGACTCAGGTGAGACCATGGCTGAGCCATTTATCATCAATGAGGAAGTGAAGATCATAGACGGACCGTTCAATGACTTCATGGGTACTATAGAAGAGATCAATAACGAGAAGAAGAAGCTGAAGGTGACTGTCAAGATATTTGGCCGTAAGACGCCGGTAGAGGTCAACTTCGTGCAGGTAGAAAAGATCGCTTAATCTTAAAAACAAGATAAAGACAAAGGGATAGAAAAAGCATAGGGAGAGAAGGGTGACAGCTTCCGTTTTCTGACTCTCCGGTGCGTGACAAGAAGTCCCGATCATTATTAAACATTTATAACAATAAGCTACAATGGCTAAGGAAATACAAACGTTCATCAAGCTCCAGGTAAAGGGAGGACAAGCAAATCCAGCTCCGCCTATCGGTCCGGCACTCGGCTCGAAGGGTGTGAACATCATGGAGTTCTGCAAACAGTTTAACGCTCGTACACAGGACAAGCAAGGCAAGATCCTGCCATGCGTGATCACTGTGTATACAGACAAGTCTTTTGACTTCGTCATCAAGACTCCTCCGGCTCACGCGCTGATCATGGAGCTCACTAAGAAGACTCAAGGTTCTGCTGAGCCTAACCGTAAGAAGGTAGGCCCTATCAGCTGGGATATCATCCGCAAGATAGCTGAAGAGAAGATGCCTGACCTCAACTGCTTTACCGTAGAGTCTGCCATGAGCATGGTAGCCGGCTCGGCCAAGAGTGCTGGCTTCACCATCGATGGCCCGGCTCCTTGGGAGAATAAGTAATCAATCATCTGGAGGAGTGCTGACCCGGTTAGCACTCCTTTAGTTTTAAATCTTTTTTAATCACGTGGGAGAGCTCCATTGGCTCGCCTGACCACAAAACAACAACACAATGAAACTCACAAAAAAGAGGAAAGCAGTAGCAGGCCTCGTCTCCAAAGACAAAAACTACTCGCTCACTGAGGCTGCAGGCCTGGTGAAGAAAGTCAACACTACCAAGTTTGACGCATCTGTGGACCTCCACATCATGCTCGGTGTAGACCCTAAGAAGGCTGACCAGGCTATCCGTGGTACAGCGGCCCTCCCTCACGGTACAGGCAAGACCAAGCGCGTACTCGTACTCACCACACCTGACAAGGAAGACGAAGCCCGCAAGGCTGGTGCTGACTTCGTAGGTCTGGAGGAGTTCGTACAAAAGATCGAAGGAGGCTGGATGGATTTTGAAGTAGTGATCGCTACTCCAAACGTGATGGCCAAGATCGCTAAGCTCGGTAAGGTACTCGGCCCGCGCAACCTCATGCCAAACCCTAAGTCTGGCACCGTATCTCCTGAAGTAGGCAGGGCGGTAGAAGAAGTAAAGAAAGGTAAGATCGCATTCAAGGTAGACAAGTTTGGTATCGTACACGCTTCTGTAGGCCGTGTATCCTTCTCTGCGCAGCAGATAGAGGAAAACGCAGCATCACTGCTCGGCGTGATCTCTAAGATGAAGCCATCATCTGCCAAGGGTGTTTACTTCAAGGGTATCTCCCTCGCATCTACCATGAGCCCAGGTATCAATGTCGATTACAAGACTGTAGCAGGGATCTAATTTCTTAAACCAATTTTCAGAACATTTTAAATCGATATAAAATGGATAAGGCTCAAAAAAATCAGGAAATAGCCGAACTTAAAGATAAATTCAGCAATACAAACTTTTTCTATATCTGCGATGCATCTTCTCTCACAGTAGAAAAGATCAACGCATTCCGTCGCCTCTGCTTCAGCAAGGGTGTAGAATACCGCGTAGCTAAGAACACCCTCATCCAGAAGGCTCTGGAGCAGGTAGGTCCGGGCTACACTTCAGTATTCCCGCTGCTGCACGGCGTCACAGGTGTGATGTTCTCTACAGAGGGCTCCGTACCTGCCAAGATCCTCAAGGAATTCCGCGAGAAGAATGAGAAGCCAGTACTCAAGGGCGCGTTCATAGATGGTGACACCTTTGTAGGTGATGACCAGATCGCAGTCCTCGCAGCGCTCAAGAGCAAGAACGAACTCATCGCAGACGTTATCGCTCTCCTCCAGTCACCAGCCAAGAACGTCATCAGCGGCCTGCAAGGCAGCGCTGGTCACAAGATCGCCGGCCTGGTCAAGGCACTGGAAGAGCGTGGTGCATAATCAAAAGCTCATCAAGCAATCATATCAAAAGCCTCTCCACCCGGAGGGGCTTTTTGTATTCACCCCGAGGCCATGGATAAATACTCTTTTTGTACTCGCATGGCAACTGAGGTTGCTATATTTGAGCGCTATCAAGTCATAACTATCTGCCATGAAAAAAACTTTACTGCTACTCTTTGCCTGCTGCTATAGCCTGTGGGTCATGTCTCAGAATCCGATCACTGCTGGACTCTGATGCAGCATACTGCAGCAGGACATGACGTGTCTATAGCTAACTATGCCCCAGGTGTATACACTATGGTAGTAGAAAGTACCGAACATCAAACAGGCACGGTAAGGTTCATAAAATAGGAGCTATAAAGCCACATTCTGCTATCCCCGCCCCAAAGGCGGGGATAGTTTTTTATATTAGCCTATCATGAGGGACCTAGCCCGCCAATTTCTGCTCTATACCCGCTCGCAGCGGCGTGCGGTGATCACTCTGGTGGTGCTCATACTGGCAGTACTGGGCAGTGTCAGGGCATACCACTACTACATCCTGCGCCAGCCGGTAGCAGAAGATAGCGCGCTGCGACGCGAGGTGGCTGAGGCAGCTATCCATCACGACCGCGCGGATGACCCTACGGAGAATGAAGCGCCAGCTGATGAGGTTTCTCCTATTTCAAAGAACGTGACAGGGCTTTTCTACTTTGACCCTAATACGATCGCTGTGCCTGAGTGGCTGCGGCTGGGCCTCACTGAGAAGCAAGCCAACGGCATAGAGCGCTACAAGGCCAAAGGGGGCACTTTCCGCGCAGCGGCTGACCTGAACCGCCTCTACTCCCTGACCGACTCTGACAAGGCCCGTCTGATACCCTATGTGCGCATCACCACGGCTGGTATACAGCACAGCGAGGAGCGGACCCGGGCACACAGCACACCTATAGAGATCAATACGGCAGACTCTGCGGCCTTTGAGAGTCTGTGGGGGATAGGCAGGGTGCTGTCAGTGCGTATCATCAGGTACAGGGAGGCGCTCGGTGGTTTCTACAGTGTGGACCAGGTGGGAGAGGTGCGGGGCATCAGTGACAGCGTTTTTGCCGCTATACGGCCGAGGCTCTCTGTGAATCCTGCACTGGTACGCAAGCTGCACCTCAATACTGATGACTATGAGACCCTGCGCCGGCACCCCTACCTGCACGCCAGGATAGCCAAGGCCATAACGGGCTACCGCGAGCGACAGGGAGATTTCCAGCGGATAGAGCAACTAAAAGAGTTTCAGGCCGTACCACAGGAGGTGTATGACCGGCTGGTGCCATACCTGGCGCTTTGATATGCCATTTGGTTAAAAAAGCGGCCACGTGTGACTTAGGTTGGTGTACATGAAAACATTTCATAAACTTGCTGTTAAATATCCCTTAACATGGCTAAACAAGCTGGGAAGGCATCTAAGAAAAGGCCTTCTATACTGACCAAAGAAGACGTTGCGTTTTTTGAATCTTATATCAACAACGCATCTCCGACAGGATTTGAAGCTGAGGGCCAGAAGCTCTGGCTGAACTATATCAAGCCTGCCATAGACGAATACCATGTAGACAACTACGGTACGGTATATGGCGTGATCAACCCTAAGGCTGAATACAAAGTAGTGATAGAGGCGCATGCGGATGAGATCAGCTGGTTCGTAAGCTATATCAGCCCGGATGGCCTGATCTATGTGAAGCGCAATGGTGGCTCTGACCACATGATAGCGCCGAGTATGCGTGTCTTCATCCATACTGATCAGGGCCGTGTGCCGGCAGTATTTGGCTGGCCGGCTATCCATACCCGTAAGCCGGGTACGGAGAAGACCCCGTCTGTAGAAAACATCTTCCTGGACTGCGGCTGCACCTCCAAGAAAGAGGTAGAGGACAAGGGCATCCATGTAGGCTGTGTGATCACCTACCGCGATGAGTTCTTTACGCTGAATGACCGCTACTTTGGTGGTCGTGCACTGGACAATAGGGCAGGGGGCTTTATGATAGCCAAGGTAGCCCGCATGCTGAAGGAGAACAAGAAAAAACTCCCATTTGCACTCTATATCGTAAACTCTGTGCAAGAAGAAGTGGGCCTGCGCGGCGCAGAGATGGTGGTGCAGACCATCAAGCCAAACTGCTGTATCATCACAGACGTAGCCCACGACACTACCACACCGATGATAGACAAGACGGTGGAGGGCGAATTTAAGTGCGGTGATGGGCCGCTGCTGACTGTGGGTCCTGCTGTGCATAATAAGCTGCTGGGCCTGATACGCGATACTGCCAATAAGAACAAGATACCATACCAGATGGATGCTGCGAGCCGCAGCACGGGTACGGATACGGATGCCTTTGCCTATGCCAATGGCGGTATACCATCTGCGCTCATCTCCCTGCCGCTGCGCTACATGCACACCACCGTAGAGATGGTGCACCAGGAGGACCTGGAGAATGTAGTGAAGCTGATCTACGAATCGCTACTGGTACTGACGCCGAAGTTTAACTTCAAGTATCTCTAGGGCTACCATCACATTCCTATTTTATCAGGCCGAGGTAGTATGCTCTGCTTATACACCAGCGCTTGAGGGCTCCATCTGAGACTCCAGAGGCCAGTAGAGGTCTTCTGCAAATTTGATATAACGGCCGCGTACCGGCACCTTGGCGGTGTAGGAGTGTGGATACATGCGTGCATCTGCACGGAGGCCGATCAGGCTGCCATCATCCGTATCGCGTGGGCTAAAATCTTTGTAGGCTGGGTCGCTGATATAGTCTAGCTCCTCCTGCGTGTAAGGCTTTTTCTCAGTAGTTTTTTTTGATTTTGAACCGGGGCGTGGTTTTTCATTTTCTGCTTTGAGAGGCTCCGGAGCAGCAAATTCGGCGCGGAGGTGTGAAGGCAGTTCGCTTTCGCCTTTGGTATTGTAGCCATAGTTGTGACGGAGGATGAAGTGGCAGGTGGAGGCATTCATCTGGCGGAGTAGTCCGGCCTCCTCTATCTTGTGCGTGAAGATCTGCTCGATGTAGTAGATGCGGTCCATGACTTCCTCATCGTTTTCCCATTTCTTCTTCCAGTAGCTCCAGAGCTGCTTGTAGCAGTGTACGCGCAGCAATGCGTGGGTGAGGGTGTGGGTGATGATGATCTCATCGAGGGCGATCTCCTCTATCTGTGAGAGGATGTGGTGGGTGGCCTCGCGGGTCCATTTGGAGGCGTTGTTGTTTCCGGTAGGAGCGGACATAGGTGTTTATTTATGAGTGATGAAAAATTAACTGTAGAGATAGGGAGCAATACCATTTAACCGCAGAGGCAGAGAGACGCGGTGGGGGTTAATACCAGGGGGGCTGCGTCTTTCAGCCTATGAAGAAGAGCGCTAATGCAACAGCCTGCCCTCCAAACCTCCCTAAAGGGAGGCTTTAATACAGAATACAATATCAGAATCAGAATTTGCAGGATTTTAGGATTTTCATAATGAATACATTTTTAGCCACATAGAACACATAGAGACATAGCATACTGAAGACAATGTGCTACTTCTGAATCTCTCCCGATTATATCGGGATCTATGACCTAAAGGGAGACTTTAATGCAATGTCAGAATCAGAATTTACAGGATTTTAGAATTTTCAGAATGAATACAGTTTTTAGCCGCATAAAACATAGAGACATAGAAATTCACAATCCTTTGCTGTGAGACGTGGCTTGAAACGGAATATATTTCTGAACCACATAGAACACATAGACACATAGAAATACAGGGTGCGTATCCTGGATATCCACGAAGAAGGCTATGTATTGCTTTCAGCCACGGAGAAACTCATAGGTCTGGCAGCGGATGAATAGCAGCGTGGCACGGTGCAAAGGTCTGCAAAATGCGCGACTTTTTGCGGTGGAGTTATTGACAAAGGGATGATCCGGCTGGAGAATTACTCACATGAAATTTACGCGCGGTCAGGCCATGCGGAGGATCTCCCAGGTGTGGTCGGCGAGGAGCTTCACTGTGGCCTCAAACCGGAAGGGTGAGCGTGGTCCCCACTCCTCTGGTGCTATGAGGCTGAGTAGTGTACCGCCATCGGGCTTGGTGTAGAGGTGATAGCGCTGGCTGATATTGGGTTTGAAACGGCACTCGGCGAGGTAGATGGACTCTGATATGCGGATGCGGTCGTGTATCTCCTGTGCCTGTGAGATGAGCAGCTCTACCTGCCGCTTGATCTGGGTGAGCTGCGTATCTGTCTGCTCATACATGGCCTGCATGGCCTCGCCGCGTGTGCGGCCCTGATCCAGCGGGCGTATGATGGCACTGCCTACGGTGTGTGCATAGGGCAGCAGGCTGGGTATGTCGGTGATCTTGTCCCGGCTGATGGGATTTTGAAACTCTTTGTCCTCTGACATAGGGGTAATAAGTGTGATGCAAAGGTAAACAGACAGCGCGCGGGATTGTTGGGCAGCGAGGGCGATTTATTACACTTCCTAAAATCAGAAAAGATAGCCTGCAGGGCAAGCTATCTTTTCTGGTAGGGGTGCGGAGGTATGTCTTTAGTTCAGCGTGCAGCTGGTGGTGACACCGAGCACACTGCCTTCGTAGCTCTTGCACTTGCTGCGGGCATTGAGCAGCGTCTCATTGTCTATGGAATGGTTGGTAGTCTGGCCTGAGGTATTGCAGGTACACGTCCAGTCCTTCTTGCATGAAGAGAATGAGGTAACTGCTACTACTGCGAAGATCATTAAGGTGAGTTTGCTTTTCATTTGTGTTTGTTTTTAACCCGAGAGAGTCAAAAGATGTACCAGCGCCGGAGAGGTAGCTTTTGTGGTCATAATGGGTAATTATTGCCCGAAGTGGGTGTGGTGCCTGCTGATTTTGGTCGGCTGATGATAGCGTGAGTCCTGTGTGCTTTATGGCTGGTCGCGCTACCAATAATGTCGGGGAACTTAAACGCGTTGCAAACACTATGCAGGGTGGCCACGCGATATAATCGCGCGGCAGAGGGTGATAGAGCGAGTCCTGTGTGCTTTATGGCTGGTCGCGCTACCTACAATGGCGGGGAGCCTAAACGCGTTGCAAACGCTATGCAGGGTGGCCACGCGATATAATCCATAAGTGTTCGAAACATGATGAAGTGAGGCCCTATTGAGTGTTTTAAACAAATTGACTAAACCCAATTGTAGCCTTTTTAGCATCAAGCGTCAAAAAATGTATTGTGTTTTAGTCAAAACAACCTACACGTTTCGGAAAACCTCACTTGATTTTTCCTATAATAAATGGTAAACAAGGATAGTTTTCCAAGGTTTCGAACACTAGTGGATATAATCGCGCGGCAGAGTGGACCTTTGTTTTTTATAGTCGCGCTACCAACGATAGCGGGGAGCCTAAACGCGTTTGCAAACGCTATGAAGGGTGGCCACGCGATATAATCGCGCGGCAGAGGGGAAGATTGCTTCGAAAAATATCACATCCATTTTTCAATGGATTTTTTCTCGCAAATGAGCTGTTTTATTTTTTCTCAGGCGCTGGTATCGTATCCTGCGCAGGCTCGCTCTCTACGGGTACATCTGCGGGCTCTACAGACTCTATAGGCTGCTTGGAGCCTACGATGCGGAAGGTGGTGCGACGATTGAGCACGTGCTCGGCTTCGGTGCATTCTACCCCATTAGCACACTTATTCACGAGTTTGGTTTCGCCGTAGCCTGTAGCTATGAGGCGCTCACGCACGATACCTTTCTCCACGAGATAGTCTACTACAGACTGGGCGCGGGCCTGGGAGAGTTTGAGGTTGTACGCATCGCTGCCGCGGCTGTCAGTGTGAGAGCCGATCTCTATGGTCAGGTCTTTATTATCCTTGAAGAAAGAGAGTACCGAGTCGAGCACTACCTTTGACTCTGGGCGGAGGGTGGCCTTGTCATAGTCATAGTAGATATTAGGTATCACGATCATCTTTGTCTTGAATATCTTCTCCAGCTGGATATCCTGATGGAGGGTGATGTAGACAGAGTCCTGGTGACGCTTGCCCTTGGTAGTGACGAACTCGTTTTTATTGAAGTAGTCATACTTGCTGCCGGTCAGTTTGTAGTCGCGCTCAGACTCAAGGGAGAAGGTATAGTTGCCGCCCTTGTCCGAGAGGGCAGAGGCTATGACGCTGTCTGTCTGAGGGTCCTTCAGCTCTACACGCACGCCGGGCAGCGGCAGGATACCGAGCAGCTTGCTATCAGGGTCTTCGGGGTTCTCGTATTGTTTGGAGAGGGTCTTACCTTTTAGCGTAAAATAGTTGACCCAGCGGTCCTGGAAGTAGTAGATGTCATCCTGACCCTTGCCACCGGGGCGTGAGGAGGTGAAGTAGCCTGCAAACAGGATGCTGTCGTCTGCGTCCTTGGGTTTGTATTTCTCTACTACCAGGCCAAAATCGTCAGCACCACTATTGATCGGTGCGCGGAGATTGGTGGCGTCCTTCCACACGGTCTTGCCTTTCACCGCGCGGAAGATATCAAAGCCGCCCATGCCCGGCAGGCCATTGGAGGCAAAGTAGAGGTTGTTGCGCTCATCAAGCCATGGGAAGCACTCATCGCCGGAGGTATTGATCGCATTGCCTGCATTGTGCGGGCCGGCCCAGCCGCTGTCAGTCTTGGTAAAGTAGTAAAGGTCCCTGCCTCCAAAACCTGCGCGTAGGTCAGAGGAGACGAAGAGTATCTTGCCATCACGCGAGAGGGCGGGCTCACGGACATTCACAGTATCGTCAAACAGCTTGATCAGCTCCGGCTCAGACCAGGTGCCACCATTCTGCCGGCTATAGTAGATGTGGCAGTAGGCATTGCCCGTAGGGCGGTTTTTATTGTCATCATTATCAAAAACACCGCAGCGGGTGAAGTACATCTCATTGCCATCTTTGGTAAAGGTGCAGGAGCCCTCATCGTCTTTGGTGTTTACAGCCACGCTAAACTTATCCGCATGTGCTCGGGGATCGAGGTCGGAGATATAGATATCTCCCGGCTTGCCGCCGGTCCAGGCGTCAGGTATGCTACCGGTAGCATCCTCGCGGGTAGAGGCTATGACGATGCGGCCCTTGTAGAGCACAGGGCTCCAGTCGCTCTGCGGCGTATTGAGGTAGGAGAGGTTTGTGATCTGGGTGCGGATCACGTTCTTCTTCCAGTCTAGCGCATTCTTGATATTGCGCAGCTGGGAGATAGCTACAGCCTTGCTGGTGGCGTCGCGCTGTCCGTATTTCTCAAAGGTCTTCTGCGCCTCGTCATACTGCTCATTCATCATCTGCATCTGGCCCAGCTTGTACAGAGATTGCTCGTCTCCGAGGTCGGCACCCTTGCGGTACCACTCGGCGGCGGCGGTCGTATTATTGTAGTGGCGGTATGACTCGCCTATCTGGTAGGCTATTTCTTTTTTGCGGGCAGGGTCGCGCTCTGAGGAGAAGTCCTTCTGCAGCATCTCTGCAGAGGTATTATACTGCTTCAGGTCATAGGCTATGGGGCCGGTGAGCGGCGCTTGTTTCGTTTTGCATCCGGAGATCAGCAGCAGGGAGATAAAGGCAGTAAATAGACTATAGCGGAGGCTCATGCTCGGTTTTGTACCCTAAATATATCAAACTAAAACCGACCAGTGAAACGCGTTAGGTTTATTTGGTCCTTTTGATGTGGAGTGTGGCGATAGAGGTATGACACTCCACGTCGTCTATCTGGCCATTTTTGAAATGATAGACATTGCGATTGCCATCAGAGCTTTTGAACTCGATCGTATTGGCCTGGGGAAAAGATAACTCATTGAAGTCGGCCTGGGCTTCATTAAAGAAGCGCTTCTTGCCCGGCTGATAGCCATCGCAATACATGGTGCCTATGCCATGCGTAGGGGCCTCGGTCCAGGTCTTCTTGCCTATATAGGTATCGGCATTGTACTGGTGGCCATCGTATTTGATATTGCTCCACTTGTCCTTCTTGCCGTTATTGATCTCATAGTAGACAGAGGACTGGAGCTTGCCATCCTTGTACAGGGCCTCGTAGTGTGTGTGGTTCTCACGGGTGACCCAGAGTATCTTGGCGCGGGCGTAGGTATCCAGCACGTACAGGTCACCACCGGCATCGTGCTTCTTGGTGATCTTTGTATTGCCTATGCTATCTCCAAAGAGGTAGAGCGTAAAGGCGAGATTCTGAGCCTGCGTCTGCAGCGCCAGGAGTATGAATAAAAATAAGGCAACGGTCCGAGTCATGTATGTGGGAGTCTATATCAGATGACGATCAGCATATATACTTATTTTAGGCCAAAGGAGATCATCAATAAAATATAAAACAGGTGAGTAGCGGGGTTGTTCGGGTAAATGGGAGAGATCATAAAGAATAGTCTGTGCAGGTCACATGGATATGGCGGATGGGCTGCCCAAGAGGATATAAAAAGACAGGCGGGCCGCAGGCGATGTCGGTCAAAATACATCCCTGTGCCCGCCTGCTACTCTGAGAAAAATCTTAGCTCAGCCTATAGCTCAGTGGCAGCTTGAAGCGCACCCGCACCGGGCGGCCACCCTGAGAGCCGGGGGTGAAGCGTTTCAGCTTGCGCACTACACGGATAGACTCCTCATCCAGCGTGCGGGAAAGGCCGCGTATGATGTGTATGTCATTGACGTTGCCATTTTCATCTATCGTGAAGCCTACCATGACACGGCCCTGTATATCCATCTGCAGGTCCGGCTCGGGATACCTGATATTATCTGATATATACTGCATCATGGCAGACTCGCCGCCGGGATACTCAGGCATAACAGATGCATAGTCTACCGTCTCTACTGCCGGAGGGGTGGGTTTGGTCACATTCATGGCCAGCAGGTCGCCGTCAGGAGTACCTATGCGTGTACCGGGTGTAGTACCGTTTTTATTTTCATCGCCCGTAGCGGCGGTGGCCAGGGCAACTGTGCGCGGTATACTGTCTGTAGTATGTTCTGTAGCTGCCGGGATCAGGATAGCAGTACTACGTACAGTAGGGGGATCTGGTACTCCCTGTGGTGCAGCTGCGGCTTTGGGTTTGGGCAGCTCGGGTTTTTTCATTTCTATAGTCTCGATCTTGACATCCTGGAGTTTCTGAGAGATCTCTACTTTTTGGGGTTGAGCTACCGGGTGGCGGTGCGCCATCAGAGACTGGTAGCTGCAGAGCAGAGCTACCAGAGAGATGGTACCGAGCATGGCCTGCCTGATGCGGCGATCGTATGACTGGCGCAGCTCGTAGGCGCCGTAGGCTTTGTTGCGTCCTTCAAAGATGATGTCATTCAGAGAGAGGCCGGCATAATTGGTGTTTTTCATGATTTCTGATTTGACAGTATCATGCGCGGCGTGGGGCTATTCCACAAAAATGATTGTCAGGATTTTGTCAGGAAAAAATGACAGAGAATGCTGCTGACGACGATGTGCGGGATCATGTAAATGATGCAGGAATCGCCAGCCTTTCACAAGCATATTATTTCTCATATATTTAGAAGTCGTTACGAATTTGTTTTGAAGAGATTTTCCATATATTTGCCTATGAACGGAGCTTTTTTTCGAGTGAATGAACAGAGAATGAGCTAAGCCTTGAGAACCAAAATATATGTCTAAAGAACCGAAGAAGAGGGCACCCACGCCCTCTGACCATACTTTTTTCTCCAGATACAGGTGGGAGGTACTCCTACTGATATGCTGCAGCGTGCTCTACGCCAATGCGCTCTTCAACCAATATAATATGGATGATGAGCTGGTGACCAATCATCATCGCCTCACCTCCCAGGGTATATCTGCTATACCTGATATATTTACCTCCAGCTACTACGAAGACGCCTCCGGCTATGCCTATGAATACCGTCCCCTCGTGCTCGCATCCTTTGCTGTGGAGCACCAGCTCACCGGAGACAATCCGTATGTGAGCCATATCATAAACCTGCTGCTCTATACCCTCAGCGTAGTACTGCTCTACCGCATGCTGCTACTACTGCTGCCTGACTACTCCCGCAGGCTTTTGTTCTTCATTGCACTTTTATTTGCCGTGCACCCAGCGCATACGGAGGTGGTATGCAGTATCAAAAACAGGGATGAGATACTCGCGCTGCTCTGTGGCCTGCTGGCACTCTACGCAGCTATCAGGGCTGTGAGCGGGCGCTATGCATGGTATGCTGTAGTGCCGGTCATGTTTCTACTAGCACTGATGGGCAAGAAGACCGTGATGCCACTGGTGGTGATCATACCCTGCGCCATAGCGCTGTGCCGCCCTGTGCGTATGCGGCAGGTACTGGGCCTGGGTACCCTACTGGCGCTGCCGGTCTTTGTGATGCTCACAGATAGCATATCGCACAAGGTGGGCCTGATGCTGCTCATACTGGGTTTTATCTTTTTGTTTTACCTGCTGGTGGTGCCGGGCTACTTAGTAGAGCGCATAGGCAGATTCAGGGCGTACTACCGGAGTGAGACTGCCGGCGCTACACCTGATCAGGACCAGAGTGATGTGAAGAGCTTTCTGGTGGCAGTGCTGCGCGATCTGCAGGTACACTTCTCGTGGGTGCTGCTCGTGGTGCTGGTGGTATGCCTTGGCGTATTTCTGGGTGGGCTGTGGTGCCACTATATGCCTGCTGTGGCGCTGGTGCTGGCTATCCTCACCGCCGGCCTCTGGGGCAATAGGGTGATACACTGGTGGGCTACACTGGGTATCTACATCTGCCTGAGCAGCTGCATGATCATATATGAGCCTGAGACGTCGGTTTTCAGCGACCTGCTTTTCATCGCGCTGGCCTTTCAGATGCTGTATAGCCGCGGTCGCCTCTTCCTACCCTCACTGGCGCTGTATATCTGGCTGGCGTGGTGCGGCTCCGTGTATTCGTATATCAACCTGGGCGTGGTGATGCTGGTGCTCTACAGGTGGCCCAGGATACGCAAGGCCAGCTACCTGGTGGCCGTACTCGGCATCTATGACTCTGTGAAACAGTTCCTGCATAACGGGATATTCACTCCTGCCAGCGTGCATACTACTGCGTACAGTATCTATATCGCGGCTATATTCCTGCTGCCACAGCTGCTGCACCGGGGAGACAAGCTCATGCGCAGGGCAGTGCAGATCAGTGCGCTGCTGGTGCTGATGGCCTACACCTGGCCGGGGCTGGATATGAATACAGCGCGCATAGCCAATGCGATGAACAGCCGCAACGATAAACCTGCCGCTACCATAGCTGCTGTAAAGCAAAACAGGGAACTATCATATGTAGAGGAGCCTGTAGCTGCCGCTGCACCACTGACGGTCAAGGCGGGTACAGCCATGGAGGTACTACTGCACTACCTGCACACAGTGGTGGTGCCCTATCCGATGGCTTTCTACTATGGGTACAAATTCATCACGCCACAGCGGCTGTCAGAGCCCGGGCCGCTGGTGTCACTGCTATGCTACCTGCTACTGGTGGCAGCAGCCCTGGTCAGCATGCGCAGGTGCCGCCTCATCACGCTCGGCCTGCTCATCTACCTGCTATCCATAGCTGCGGTGGCTGGTGTATTCATCCCTATACCGGGTATGGTGGCGGAGCGGTACCTGCTGCTACCCTCGCTGGGCTGGTGCATTGTATTGGTCACAGGGCTGGCCTACCTGCTCTCGCCACAGGCGCTGGCGAGGGACCGTAGCAAAGTATATATAGCGCCCAAAATGCAGTATGCTCTGGGAGCCATCATCGCGCTGTACGCGGTGGTCACCTTTACGAGAAACTTCCAATGGAAAGATGCGGTGACGCTGATGCGGCATGATATCAGCTATGTGGACTGCTCCGCTCAGGCACACAACCTGCTGGCCATAAAACTCATGAAATCTTCCTATGACGTGGCAGATGCCAATGAGCAGCACGCTATGCACGTGGAGGCATTTGGCCACCTGAAAAAGGCGCTCGAGATCTACCCGACCTTCTACAATGCAGCCTATGACCTGGGCCGCGTATCCAGTGTGCTGAATATGCCGGACAGCACCGTGTATTATTTCCGCATGGCGCTGGCCATAGACTCTGCGAATCCGGATCCATCCCTCTTCATGGGCCAGACACTGATACAGCAGGGTAAATTTGGCGAAGCCATACCGCCACTGGAGTATGCCATACGGCACAAAGTGATGGCCTACAATCCATATGCGCTGCTGAGTATGGCCTACTTCAAAACCGCCCGCCATGCAGAGTCTATAGCGGTAAACAAGGAGGCTATACGCCTGTGGCCGGCAGATGGCGGTCCCTACCTGAATATCGCCCGTGTTTATATAGCTGAGAGCAAGACAGACAGCGCTATGATATACCTGCGCAAAGCGCAGCAGGTGGTGCCGGGAGATGGTGAGGTGCAGCGCCTGATACAAAGTGTGGAGTCTGGCAGCAAGGCGCAGGTGGCGCCATGACAGGGGCTATGAGGGTGCTCAGGCTACACTCTCGCGGCGGCTGAATGCATAGAGGCCCGCAAGGGCTACGATGGTGACGACAGCCATCATGACAAAGTAAGGAAACGCCGGAAACGGCTCTCCGAGCAGTGCATAGCGATACCCGCTGATGACACCGGCCATAGGATTGAGGTATAGGAAGACGTGGTACTGCTGAGGGATCACAGTGGCAGGATAGAAGACGGGAGTGACCCAGATAGCGATACCTATGATGACTGGCATGATCTGGGTCAGATCGTGAAAACGAGCGCTCAGGACGCTCATCCAGATGGCGATAGCAAAACCGCAAAGGATGTTGTATATTACAAAGAGCGGTAGAGTGGCCAGGGTGGCAGAGACCTTCTGGCCGGTGGCCAGGATGAGGATGAGCAGTATGGCCAGGGATATGACAAACTCCAGGGCAGCCACTACTATTTTGGCCAGCAGGAGGATGACCTTGGGGAAGTAAAGTTTTGAAAAAATATCCTCGCCGCGCAGGATGGCTGTAGAGGCGGTGTTGGATATCTGGGAGAAGAAATTCCAGGCGATCATGCCTGAAAAGGCAAAGAGGTAGTAAGGAGAGCTGGTGGGCACGTGCATGAAAAAGCGAAATATCATGGTGAATATGAGCAAAGTCACCACGGGGCGTATGATACTCCACAAAACGCCGAAGTATGTTTGTACGTAGAGCATGCGGATCTCCTTGAGGGCAAAGACCCAGATGAGCCAGCTGTAGCTGATGATCTCTCTGCAGTAGGCCGCAAAAGTGAGCGGCGCTGCCGAAAAGACGGTAGGGGCCGCCTGCGTGGCGCGAGAGGTAGGAGCGGTGTGGTGCATAGTATCTCGGTGTACGGGGGCAAAGATGCACAAAATAATAACCGGCACTCCCATGCTGCTGAGAATATGGCTATAGAGCTCTTTTTATATGTTTGATTAAAGTTGCACTATGCAAAAGAAGATGACAAGGGTAAGATTTAAGGACGCTGACACAGAGCAGCAGTTCGAGCGGGACGGGTATATAGTGCTAAAGGATTTTGCAGATGCGGATACCGTGTCCAGGATGCGCTCGATATTTGACGCGCACTACGTACCACCTGCAGAGAAGATGGTCTGCTGGAACTCTGCCGTGAATGCCGATGAATCTGAGAAGAAGCAGATCAGCGCAGCGCTGCTGGCCCTGCTCACACCACGCCTGGAGCAGCATATCGTGGCGTACAAAGAGCACTTTGCCTACTTTCTGACCAAGCCGGCAGAGAAGACAGCTACCAACCTGGCCATACACCGCGATGCGAGTGCTGTAGATGAGTCTGAGCACGAGTACCTCATCTTCTGGATGCCGCTGGTAGATATCACGAGTGACCGCGGCTACCTGTACTTCATGCCGGGCAGTAATAAACTGTTTGACTACCAGCTGCCCATAGGTGTGGACTGGCCATACAAATACCTGAATGATGACCTGCAGAAGTATGCTGTAAACCTGGACCTGAAGGCAGGCGATGCAGCTATTTTTTCCGGCAAGACGCTGCATGGGTCATTTGCCAATCAAAGCGGTGAGGCGCGGCCGGTGGTCTGCTGCGGCCTGGTCAATCCAGCTACAGAGCTACTCTACTACTACTATGACCGAGATAAAAATAATGTAGAAGCGTATGGCGTGACGCCGGAGTTTTTCCTGCAGAGTGATTTTTCGGACCCGGCGGATAAGTATCCGCTGCGGATGTCCTTCCCATACCTACCGCCAAAGCTGACACCCCGGGATGTCTCTGACTTTTATAAAAAGAACTGGAGCCTGTATAAAGATAAATACGGGTTTCTGGATCGTATCAAGCAGAAATACCTCTCCTTTGTATGAAATGTGTGGGTGCTGATATGGATATTGTATTGATCATGGTGGAGGCTGTGAGCCCTCATAGCTATATAGCAGCCGTATGAGGGTATGTCTGATCAGGCCGCCTAAGCTCATGATAAAGGATGCTATGTCTGTGGTGTCATTCCCACCGCTGGGCATGGCGCTGGTAGCAGCCGTGCTAAAGCAGCAAGGCCATACTGTACAGGTGATAGATGCTGCGGTGAGCAGCAGTGGCGCGCAGCACGAGTTTGATGCACGCCATATACAGGCGGTACTGCCCGCCAGCAATGCACTGGTCACGAGCGGCCTCTCCTTTGACGCCATAGCAGATGCCATCCATCCTGATACGGAGCTGATAGGGTTCAGCTGTATGTTTTCTATAGACTGGGTCTCTGACCGCGCCCTGATCAATATGATAGCCGGTCGCTACCCGAGGGCCACGATAGTAGCCGGCGGCGAGAGCGCTACGGGTATGCCGCATATTTTCCTGCGGCAGTGCCCCGGGCTCACGGCCTGTATACTGGGAGAGGGAGAGGAGACGGTCTCTGACCTGATAGGCGCTATGACTGCCGGGCGCCCGCTGGATACCGTGAGCGGTATCATGCTGCGCCGCGATGGCGAGTATGTCAAGACGCTGAAACGCGAGCGCATGCGCAAGCTGGATGATATACCGGTGCCGGCATGGGAGGAGTTTCCCGTGGAACTATACCCGCGGCCGCTACGCCGCGCAGATGCGCCCAACCCCATCACGCTGCCGCTGATCGCTACACGGGGGTGCCCATTCAGGTGTACCTTCTGCACGAGTCCTGATATGTGGGGCACGCGCTACTTTCTCCGCACGCCGGAGAGTGTGGCAGATGAGATAGCCTATGCACAGCAGCACTTCCGCGCGGGCAATTTTGATTTTTTTGACCTGACGGCTATCATCAAAAAGAAGTGGATACTCGACTTCTCCAAAATACTGCAGGAACGCAAGCTGGACATCCTCTGGCGGTTTCCGGCAGGTACGCGGTCTGAGGCTATAGATGAGGAGGTAGTAGTGGCACTGCGCAGCAGCGGCTGCCATGAGATCATCTATGCCCCCGAGTCAGGCTCCGAGCGCGTGCTGGAGATGATCAAGAAGAAGGTGAACATACCAAACATGCTGGAGTCTATGCGCTATGCCAAAAAGCATGACATGCGCATCTACATCAATATGATCATAGGCCTGCCGGGTGAGCGGCACAGTGATATACTGCGTACCTGCTGGTTTCTGATGCAGTGCGCGCGTGTGGGAGTGAATGATGTGGGCCTGGCCAAATTTCGCCCGTATCCGGGCAGTGCCCTCTTTGATGAGCTGTGTGCTGAGGGCAAGATCAGCCTGGATACAGATGAGTATTTTGTAGACTCTCTCTTCCTGGTGGACTCTATCCTGCTCAATAAATTTTATAACCCGTCTATACGCAGCAGCAAGCTGTACATGCTCTATTATTTCCTCTATCTCGGATCATTCTATAGTGCGCAGTGCCTGTTTCAGTTTGGCAACTTCCGCTCTATCCTGCGCGATGGTACCATGTACCGCTACGGTGCCAACCTGAAGAAAGACCTCCGGACCAAACTAAGGAGGTGGATAGGGGCAAAATAAAACCTGCTATCACGGGCAGGTGATGCCTATATAATACCGCTCTATATCCCGCTGGTCAAACAGCGGGCCATCTACCCGCCAGTGCTGGCCTAGGCTATATGCATTGTGCCCCTGCGGTATGATGTGCACCTCATGAAATACCGGAGCCCCCGGCACCTCAAAGCATGGACGCATGAGGCGCTGCAGGTCACCACCCTGGCTGTGCAGGTAGGAGCACAGCAGATCACCTAATCCCTGCCCATGAGCGGCGCCTGACCTCGCACGGAGCGTATCGAGATAGGCATGGGAGAGCAGCATGCGGGTATCGCCATAGATCCTGCGGGTGGCTATCGCCTTATTATGTCCATGGCCCTTGCTGCGTAGCAGTGCATCATAGGTCAGGGCATAGGTACCCGCACTGTCTGCAAAGACAGCCGGGTCGTATGGGTCTACTATATAGTCGCCGCCACTGAGGTGCAGCACCGGGAATACATGCACCCCGTCAGGTATCGTGACAGTGTAGCCCTTCACATGGAGCAGCGTATCTACGAGCCTCAGGAAAAAAGTGCTCCGCTGCGTGCAGTAGAAGGAGACGATATTATGATTGCCTATATCATAGCAGGTGCTGAGTGGGAGCGTATCCCAGCGCTGCCATATATCCAGCATCTGGCTATCGCGCGCGAGCCCGTATTTGGGCCCGAGAAACTGGTAGCTGAATGCCGCATAGGCCAGGTCTGCTGTGGTGAGCGCCTTGAGGTACTGGCGTGTCTCTGCGCTGGTATGGAGTGTGTCTATACCAGCAAATTTAGTACGGAGGTCTGCTATGGCAGCGTCATATGTATAGGGGAGATTGGTATAGAGCGTATCTGTAGGCTCAGGTATATCGCACTCGGTAGGGCGCCACGGGCTGAATCCCTCCATCTCATGCACTGCAGTGCGGAGGTCTGCTACCCTCACCTGTGCAGGCTGCTGGTGGCAGCCGGCCAGCAGCAGCAGTACGGCCAGGCAGAGGAGCCAGTGATAGTAAGCTCTTGGCATCATGGTCTTGTTTTGTGTCATTCCTTTAGCTGCTGCAGGTGCCAGTCAAAGCTGGGCTTGAGCGAAAATTTTTTGTCATGCATACTCCATGGGGTGACCCACGCATGATAGGATGAGGCTATCTCAAAACTAAGGCAGCGCATATTCTCATACAGCGACCGGTGCCCGTCAGAGATGATAAAGCCTACATAGAAGGTACCGACATTAAAGAAATTGGCTGGGATCTGGCAGGAGCACTCGTATATGCCCTCGGCACTGATGCTATACTCCGGCGTGACCCGGTATGAAAACGAATCAGACAGCAGCACACTGCTAAAGTCTGATATATAGATCATGAGATTGTAGGTGCCCGGCCTATTGACACGCAGGCGGATGGTGGCGGTCATGCTCTCCTCTATCTGCGCCTGGTGAGAGGATACCCAGTAGTCCAGTACAGTGATGCACTGATCAGGGTCGGAGGCAAAATTGACAGAAACGTCTTCTTTCTGGCGCTTCAGCCCGGAGAGCGTTTCATAGGTATCTATCACAGCCATAGTTTCCCCCTCTGCCACTATAGCTCCCTGATCCAGTATCAGCGCGCGCTGTGTATACTCTGCCAACTCGCGGAGGCTGTGAGACACGATGATAAGGCTCGTGCCCTGGCGGAGCAGCTGCTGTATCTTCAGCTTGCATTTGTCCTGAAACCGGATGTCGCCTACGGTCATGATCTCATCCAGTATGAGGAGGTCTACCTGCAGGAGCGTCTTGATGGCAAATGCGAGGCGCAGGTACATACCATTGGAGTAGTGGCGTACCGGCTGGTCTATAAAATCTCCTATCTCAGCAAAGTCTATGATCTCATCAGCCATGGTGCGCATCTGCTGTCTGCTGTAGCCGGCCATACTGCCTGCGAGGTAGATATTTTCGCGGCCGCTAAACTCAGGTACCATGCCAAAGCCGAGATCGAGTATGGCTGCAAAGGTGCCATAGATACGTACCTGGCCGCTATCGGGCTTGAGTATGCCGGAGAGGATCTTGAGCAGGGTGCTTTTGCCGGAGCCATTGCGGCCCATGATGCCGAGTGTCTCACCACGGCCCAGCGCAAATGAGATGGGACTGAGCGCATCTATGTACTCCCTGCCCTCCGCATGCTGCAGCTGGAAACGCTTTGATACTGCGTCTACCTCCAAAATCTTGCCCTGTGGCGTCATGGCGATGTGTGCTAGTGGCGGCTAAAATAGAATATAAGCCGCTCTGTAGTACAGGAAAATAAGGATGGTGTCAGAAATAGTTTTTGCTCTTCAGCCAGGTGTAGATCTGCTCGGTGCCGCCGGTACGAGAGAGGACATACTCGCGTGCTTTTTCGGAGCCGGTGCGCAGGTGAGCGCCGTTATTGTCATAGAGGTCCTCTATCACATCGAGTAGCTGGTCATAGCTGCTGATAGTGTGTGCCGCATGCCAGTCAGGATGGCTGAGCAGCTCGAGCGCCTCTGCGGATTTCTGATGGTGAGGACCGAAGATGACGGGCTTGCCATAGACGGCAGGCTCCAGTATATTGTGCACGCTGGCGCCGAAGCCACCACCCACATAGACCACATCTGCATAGTAATAGATGGAGGACAGCATCCCTATACCATCTATGATGATCACGTCAAAGTCAGCAGCATCCTGCGTAGTGACGCGGGAGAAGAGGCCACGGCTCAGCGCGATATTGCCTACGATATAGTAGTTGTTTTCCTCCGTCACGTCGTGCGGTGCTATCACGTACTTGAAGGCGCCCTGAAAAGGATCCTCATTGATGAGGCGGCAGATCAGGTCTACGTCTTTCTTCCAGGTGCTGCCGGCTACTATCAGTTTCTTATCACCCTTGAATGCTGCTATGGTATCGTAGTCCTTGCGCTGCTCTGCTATGGCTGCCACACGGTCAAAGCGGGTGTCTGCACAGACCTGCGCCTCAAAGCCGATGCTCCGCAGCAGCTCACGCGATTCTTCGTTTTGCACAAATATCTGGCGAAAGTAGCGGAGCATCTCCCGGTGCAGGTCCCCGTACCAGCGGAAGAAGACCTGGTCCCGGCGAAATACGGCAGACACGAGTATGACAGGCAGCTTGCGGATGTAGAGCTGGCGCAGGAAGTGGTACCAGTACTCATATTTCACCCAGATGATCAGCTCAGGGCGTACGGTACGGATAAACTTTACGGCATTGGGCAGGCTATCTATGGGCAGGTAGGAGACGTAGTCCACACCCTCGTAGTAGCGGCGCACGTCATAGCCGGACGGGGAGAAGAAGGTGAGGAGTATCCTGACCGCCGGGTCCCGCGCCTTGATCAGCTCTATGAGGGGGCGCGCCTGCTCAAACTCTCCGAGGGAGGCGCAGTGTACCCATACTTTTTTGCCATGCAGGCTCTTCATGTTATTGCGCAGCCGGGCAAACAGCTTCTGGCGGCCATCGTACCAGCGCCTACTACGGCCGGAAAAGGGGTAGCTGACCAGAATACCGATCCGGTAGAGCAAGATAAAAACGTCGTATAGGAAAATGTAGATCCTGGGCACCGGTAGGGTTTAGCGGTAAAATCGTTCAGAGTCCTTGTTGGTAAACTTAGGGATCAGCCAGCCGACCTTAAACCCTATGAACATATCTACACGTGTATAGTGATCTGGTCCTCCCACGCCGCCATTGTCATTGAAAAAGTTCCACGCGCGGCGATTTTGAGTGATGCCGAGGGTGTACTCTATGCCTCCATAAAAATTAAGGAACTTCTTGCGCTCCAGATAGAGGTAGCCTACCTGCCCCTGTAGCATAAATCCATTAGTGAGCCGGTCATAGCCCGTCTTGTAGTCTGAGTTGAACTGGGTATAGGCGTCTTTGGTAGCTCGTATCCATATCTTGTGCTGGAGAAACCCCGGAGCTATGGTCAGCATGATACCTGAGTTTGGGTGGCGGTCAGAGAGGGCAATGATTTTGCCGGTACGGACGGCTATCTGAAATCCCGACATCTCGAGGCTGATGTTGCCTATATCTCCTGTGGTCTGTATGAATCCTCCCTGCGGGTCATAGGTGCTGACCGGGGCCAGTATCTGGTTTTCGCGGACCTTGGAGCCAAATATGTAGGCGCCCTCTACGCCGAGGAGCCAGTTGTGATTCATCTTGTAGCTCAGGTTGAGCCCGATATTATTGCAAAATCCGAAGCGTTTGCTCAGCTCGCCCACAGGTATCAGGGCAGAATAGGAAAAACTGGCCAGGAAGGCATTATTGGTGGCACGGGCGCGCTTCTTCATGTAGTCTGAGCGCTCTATACGGGCTATGATGGAGTCGTCTTCGGTCTGTGCCACAGCCAGGCCAGAAAAGCCCAAAAACATAATAAAAGTCAATAAGGCCCTACGGCACAACATATTCTAACTTTAGGCGATAAAGGTAAAAATATTATTTTTGGACACCCCTTTTTAACTAAGATGAGCAAAATAGAAATGGTCGATCTCATCGGCCAATACAAGCAGATCAAATCTGAAATAGACAGCGCTATACACGAGGTGATAGATACGGGCCGTTTCATAGGCGGGCCGGCGTCAGAGTCTTTTACCCGAAATCTATCTGCCTATCTGGATGTCAGGTATGTGGTACCCTGTGCTAATGGTACGGATGCCCTACAGATAGCCATGATGGCGCTGAATCTCCAGCCAGGAGATGAGGTGATCACAGCAGACTTTACCTACGCCGCTACGGCAGAGGTCATAGCCCTGCTGCGGCTGACGCCTGTGCTGGTAGAGGTAGACCCGCTTACGTTCAATATTTCGCCGGAGGCGATAGAGAAAGCTATCACGCCTGCTACCAAAGCGATCGTGCCGGTGCACCTCTTCGGCCAGTGTGCAGATATGGAGCCGATCATGGCCATAGCCCAGCAGCACAACCTCTATGTGATAGAAGATACAGCGCAGGCCATAGGCGCTTACTATACATTTCGCGATGGCAGCCGCAAGCGCGCGGGTACTATCGGTACCATAGGCACTACATCCTTCTTCCCCAGCAAGAACCTCGGCTGCTACGGTGATGGCGGTGCGATCTTCACTAATGATGAAGCGCTGTCCAAACGCCTGAAGATGATAGCCAACCACGGGCAATCCTCTCAATACGTGTTTGACGATATAGGATGCAATAGCCGCCTGGACAACCTGCAGGCAGCCGTACTGGATGTAAAGCTGAAATACCTGGACAACTACTGCGCTGCACGTCAGAGTGCTGCTGCCTATTATGACGAGCAGCTGGCCGGGCTAAACAATGCAACAATACCTGTACGCGCTGCAAACTCCACCCACGTATTTCATCAGTACACGCTGACGCTGAGGCCGGGTACGGACAGGGTGGCTGTGCGCAAGGCATTTGAGGAGAAGGGAATACCGACCATGGTCTACTATCCATCCCCCATGCACCGGCAAAAGGCCTACAAATCTGACAGATACACCGATACGGATTTCCCGGTTTCTATCAGATTGAGCGAATGTGTGCTATCATTGCCGATACATACGGAGATGACGCAGGACCAGCAAGACTACATCATCTCAGCGGCTAAAGAGATCATTCAATAAACAACCCCAAACCAAACAAACAATAAATGAAGATAGCAGTAGTAGGTACCGGATACGTAGGACTCGTGACGGGTACTTGTTTCTCAGAGACAGGCAATGACGTGACCTGTATAGATATCAATCAGTCCAAGATAGATATGCTCAATAACGGCAAGCTGCCGATCTATGAGCCGGAGCTGGACGTGCTCTTTGAGCGCAATAAGAAAGAAGGCAGGCTGAAGTTCACCACCTCTCTGGCAGAGGGTATACAGGGAGCTAAGATCATCTTCCTGGCACTGCCTACACCTCCGGGTGAGGACGGCAGCGCTGACCTGAAGTACATACTCGGTGTGGCAAAGGACCTGGGCCCGCTGCTGCACCAGTACGTGGTGATAGTAGACAAGAGCACTGTACCGGTAGGTACTGCAGATAAAGTGCGCGAGGCAGTAGCCAAAGGCGCCAAGGTAGAGTTTGACGTAGTGAGCAATCCGGAATTTCTCCGTGAGGGCGTAGCTGTGGAGGACTTTATGAAGCCGGAGCGCGTGGTGGTAGGTACCAGCTCTGAGAAAGCGGAAGAAGTGATGGGCCACCTGTATGAGCCATTTGTGAGGCAGGGCAATCCGGTCCTCTTTATGGACGAGCGCTCAGCAGAGATGACAAAGTATGCAGCGAATTCTTTCCTGGCTACCAAGATATCATTCATGAATGAGGTGGCTAACCTGTGTGAGCGCGTAGGCGCTGATGTGGACCAGGTACGCCGCGGCATCGGTACAGACAGCCGGATAGGCAAGAGGTTCCTCTTCCCGGGCCTCGGCTACGGTGGCAGCTGCTTCCCTAAGGATGTACAGGCGCTGCACCAGACTGCTTCGCAGAATGACTACAACTTCGCGATACTGGACTCAGTGATGAAGGTGAACTATGACCAGAGGAAGCTCTTCCTGGCCAAGATACTGGAGAAATATCCTGATGTAAAGGGCAAGACCATCGCACTCTGGGGCCTGGCCTTCAAGCCAAACACAGATGACGTGCGCGAGGCGCCGGCACTCTACCTGATAGACGAGCTGCGCAGCCGTGGCGCTGAGGTGCGCGCCTATGACCCGGAGGCTATGGGCCATGTGCAGCAGCAGTATGGCGACAAGGTGTACTTTGCCAAGGATCAGTATGATGCGCTGGCAGGGGCTGATTTTCTCGTGATCGCTACCGAGTGGAATACCTTCCGCTCTCCGGATTTTGACAAAGTCAAAGCAGCTCTTAAAGAAAAGGTAATATTCGACGGCAGAAATTTATATAGCCTCACTGAGATGAAAGAGTGCGGATTTTACTATTATAGCGTAGGCAGAAAAACTGTAGAATGAGCAAGGCGAGAAAGAGAATACTGATCACGGGAGCTGCGGGCTTCCTCGGGTCGCACCTGTGCGACCGCTTCATAGCAGAGGACTATCACGTGATAGCGATGGATAACCTGATCACAGGTGACCTGCGCAATATCCAGCACCTCTTCAAGCTGGAAAACTTTGAATTTTATCACCACGATGTATCGAAGTTTGTCTTCGTACCGGGTGACCTGGACTATATACTGCACTTCGCCTCACCGGCCAGCCCGATAGATTATCTCAAGATACCTATCCAGACGCTGAAGGTAGGCGCTATGGGCACGCACAACCTGCTGGGCCTGGCCCGCGTGAAGAAAGCACGTATCCTCGTGGCATCTACCTCTGAGGTCTATGGTGACCCTACGGTACACCCGCAGACGGAGGACTACTGGGGCAATGTGAATCCTGTAGGCCCGCGCGGCGTCTATGACGAGGCTAAGCGCTACATGGAGGCTATCACGATGGCCTATCATACCTATCATGGACTGGAGACGCGGATCATCCGCATCTTCAATACCTATGGCCCGCGTATGAGGCTGAATGACGGCCGTGTACTGCCAGCCTTCATAGGCCAGGCGCTGAGAGGAGAGGACCTCACCATGTTTGGCGATGGTAGCCAGACGCGGTCTTTCTGCTATGTAGCAGACCTCGTGGAGGGTATCTACCGCCTGCTGCTCAGTGACTATACGCAGCCGATGAACATAGGTAACCCTGAGGAGATCACGATCAAAGAATTTGGCGAGGAGATTATCAAGCTGACCAACTCCAGTCAGAAACTCATATCACTCGAGCTGCCTAAGGATGACCCTAAGCAGCGCAAGCCGGATATCACCAAGGCACGCGAGATACTGGGCTGGGAGCCTAAGGTAAAGCGTGCTGAAGGACTCAAGATCACCTATGACTATTTCAAAACACTGAGCAAGGAAGAACTCTTTGCCGGGCATAGGGATTTTATCAATGGCAGCAAATAACTACTACGCGCATGAGACGGCCATCGTAGACGAGGGCTGTACCATAGGAGAGGGGACCAAGATCTGGCACTTCAGCCACATCATGCCCGGCTGCACGCTGGGCCGTGGCTGCAATATAGGTCAGAACGTTGTGGTATCTCCGGATGTAGTACTAGGCAATAATGTGAAGGTGCAGAATAACGTGTCTATCTACACAGGGGTGACCTGTGATGATGATGTGTTTCTGGGGCCTTCATGCGTATTTACCAATGTGACCAATCCGCGTAGCGGTGTGAACAGGAGAGGGCAATACTCCAAAACGCATGTGGGCAAAGGTGCCAGCATAGGTGCTAATGCTACGATCGTGTGCGGCCATGATATAGGTGAGTATGCCTTTATTGGAGCGGGTGCGGTAGTGACCAAGACAGTACCGGCATACGCACTGCTCGTGGGCAATCCTGCCAGGCAGATGGGCTGGATGAGCGAGTTTGGCCATAGGTTAAACTTCGATGACAATGGGAAAGCCACCTGCGAGGAAAGCGGCCAGGTATATGAACTGAAGGATGGTGCTGTAAAGAGAATATCCTGAGTATAGCTGAACTGAAAACGGCTGGTATAAAAAAATAAAACAAAAACCCCACTGAATAAGTCATGTACGAGTCGTTACTAAATAAAGAGAAGAAGCTGGCACTGATAGGTCTCGGCTATGTAGGCCTGCCTATCGCGCTGGAGTTTGCGAGGAAGATATCCGTGATCGGATTTGATATCAATCCTAAGCGTGTGGAGATGATGAGGCAAGGCATAGACCCTAGCTGTGAGCTGGAGAAAGAGGCCTTTGACGGCTGTGATATCAAGTTTACGGCTGACCTGGAGGATCTGAAGGAGGCTTCCTTCTTTATCGTAGCGGTACCTACGCCTGTAGACTCGCACAATGTGCCAGACCTGAAGCCTGTACTCTCAGCATCTACCACGATAGGCAAGGTGCTGAAGAAAGGGGACTATGTGGTGTTTGAATCTACAGTGTATCCCGGCTGCACAGAGGATGACTGCCTGCCGGTGATCGAGCAGATATCAGGCCTCAAAATGGGCGTGGACTTTAAGCTGGGCTACTCTCCTGAGCGTATCAATCCGGGCGATAAAGAGCACACACTGGCCAAGATCACCAAGGTAGTATCCGGCTGTGATGCAGAGTCTCTGGACACGATAGCTAAAACATACGAGATAGTGGTGACGGCCGGTACGCACCGCGCCAGCTCTATCAAGGTAGCAGAGGCTGCCAAGATCATAGAGAATACGCAGCGCGATGTCAACATCGCGCTGATGAATGAACTGTCATGCATCTTTGATAAAATGGGTATCAATACCTATGAGGTGCTGGAGGCTGCAGGTACGAAGTGGAACTTTTTGAAGTTCTTCCCCGGCCTGGTAGGTGGCCACTGTATAGGTGTAGATCCATACTACCTGACCTACAAGGCTGAGGAACTGGGCTACAAGTCAGAGGTGATCCTGGCCGGCCGCCGTATCAATGACGATATGGGTGCGCGTATCGCAAAAAAGCTCGTACAGCAGCTCATACAACTGGATAAAACTATCGCGCATACTAAGGTGCTGGTGATGGGGGCTACATTCAAAGAGAATGTATCTGATATCCGCAACTCTAAGGTGGTAGACGTGATCAAAGCCCTGAAAGAATACCATGTGCATGTAGAGATCACAGATCCATATGCAGATAATGAGGAATTTCAGCATGAGTATAATGAGGCACTGACCACTGACCTTGCGAAAGATTATGACGCAGTGATCGTAGCGGTAAATCATGACAAATTCGCCGGGCTGGATGAAGCTTACTTCAAATCTATCATGAAGCCGGATGGCATACTGGTAGACGTGAAAGGTGATATGAGAAAGCGCATAAAAGGGATCAAATACTGGTCGCTGTAAGAGAGCCAGGATACAAGAACCAAGAGGAATGATGAGGAGCCCAAGGGTATATATGTGGATGATACTGATGTCAGCACTGGTGCTGGCAGGAGGCTGTCACAAGGCCAGCGGTCCATCTATCCATATTTCGGGCTATACAGCTACTGATGAGCAGGGCAATATTTTATGGGCTGTGTCGCACGACTCTACTGACTGGAGAGCAGATGCGGATATCCCTACACAGGTGCGCCAGGCTTTGGATGCACTACCGCTCACCACAGATACTAATCATCATGCACCGGGCACGATAGAGGAAATATCAGATACAGGAGTGATAGGCGGAGCGTATCCTAATCCATGTACCGGAGCTTTTACGCTCTACGAAAAAAAGGGCGGTTCAGCACCGTATGCTTGTAAATATGCGCTGGTAGACGCCAGCCTGCAAGTCTACAGCAGTGGTGTGATACCTGGCAGCGGCAGTAGGACTATAGCTGTGACTATGCTGCAGCCAGGACTATACAGGTTGTATTATTCCTTTTATGATCGCTTAGGACTAGTGTTTCTGAGCGGCCATGGTGATATAAAGAAGCAATAAAGAAAATGAAGAAGATACTCATCACCGGCGGTGCCGGATTTATAGGCTCTCACGTGGTGAGGCTGTTTGTCAATAAGTATGCGGATGCGCACATCTACAATCTGGATGCGCTGACCTATGCGGGCAACCTGGAGAACCTCCGCGATATAGAAGGTAAGTCAAACTATACTTTTGTAAAGGGCGACATCACTGATGCGGCTTTTATCAATGAGCTGTTTCAGAAAGAGCAGTTTGATGGTGTGATACACCTGGCCGCAGAGAGCCACGTGGACCGCTCTATCTCTGACCCGATGGCATTCGTCGTGACCAATGTGATCGGTACGGTAAATTTATTGAACGCCGCACGCACCATCTGGAAGTGCAATAAAGACTCCGAGTTTCCTGCCGGCAAGAAATTCTATCACGTGTCTACGGATGAGGTGTATGGATCACTGGGAGAGGAAGGCTTCTTTCTGGAGACCACGCCGTATGAGCCACAGTCACCATACTCTGCATCCAAGGCCAGCTCAGATCACTTCGTAAGGGCATACTATAATACGTATAACCTGCCCGTGGTGCTGACCAACTGCTCTAACAACTATGGCGCAAATCAGTTTCCCGAGAAACTGATACCGCTTTTCATCAATAACATCCGCAACAATAAGTCGCTGCCAGTGTATGGCGATGGCAAGTATACCCGTGACTGGCTCTGGGTAGAGGATCATGCACGCGCTATAGATGTGGTATACCACACAGGCGTACTGGGTGAGACGTACAATATCGGTGGCTTCAATGAGTGGCAGAATATCAACCTGATCAAGCTGCTGATCAAGATCGTGGACCAGAAGCTGGGCCGCGCAGAGGGTGAATCAGAAAAGCTGATCACCTACGTGAAAGACCGCCCGGGCCATGACCAGCGCTACGCGATAGACGCTACCAAGATCAAAAATGAGCTGGGCTGGGAGCCATCAGTGACATTTGAGCAGGGGCTGGACAAGACCATAGACTGGTACCTGGCCAATGGCGAATGGCTGAACAGCGTGACCAGCGGCGACTATCAGAAGTACTACGCCAATCAATACGCGCACTAACGCGGCATATCCTGCTGCTGGTATGCTAATTGCAATCATGACCGCAAGACACAAATCCAGCCAGTGGCAGAGACTACAGAAATCATAGATTCAAACGAATCCAACTACCGGAGTGCTATAAAAGCATTCACCTGGAGGGTCATAGGTTCTCTGGATACTACGCTGCTCTCGCTGTGGCAGACGGGTGACCTGACCATGTCTATCAAGATCGGGTCCACCGACTTTCTCTCAAAGATCATCCTCTACTACCTGCACGAGCGCGCCTGGATCTACTGGATGGGGGCACGCGTGATGACGCGATGGATATCACTGGTGAAGGCCGTGGTGTGGCGCATGATAGGCTCTATGGATACGGCCTTCTGGGGCTGGTGGTATACGGGCAATGCGCTGACCGGCCTCAAGATAGGCGGCTACGAGCTGCTGACCAAGATCGCCCTATACTACCTGCACGAGCGTATATGGGCCAATGTGCCGATAGGGACGGTGCGCAAATGGATGGATAGCGGTAAGCGACTCCTTAGCAGAAAATAGCGCTTCTTTCAAACAGACAGTTCAAACCAATAAAAAAGCCCATGCATCGCATGGGCTTTTCAGTATGATTGCGCTGCGGCTTAGAGCGTGTAGCTGAGTTGCAGGGTATAGTTGCGCGGAGCCTGGAACATGCCCGGGCGAGTCATCCATTCTGTATTCGCTACGTTCTTGACGATAAATGCCATCTTGAACTTAGGTGTCGGCTTGAATCCTACAGAGAGGTTCAGGATGCTGTATCCCTTGCTGCCGGCTGCTATCTGCGCATCGCGATAGTTCTTGAGGCCGGCAAAAGAGCCGATACCACCTATCTCTGTGAAGAGCTTGCTGAGGAATGCGTAGTCTACGTTCTCCTGGAAGCTCAGGTACTGGTAGTCCAGATTGAAGTCCCACTTCTTGTACGCTACGTTAAAGATCAGTTTGAACTGATGGCGGGAGCGATACTTCAGTACGTTGTTTTTGCTGCTGGATGTCATGGCGTACGTCAGCTTAGATGAGTCAGGATTTGTGATAGGGTCGTGGTTGGCATCATTAGCTGTGCGGAGGCGCAGAGGGATACCTACATTGATATCTACATACGGGCGGATAGTATCACCCTGCTGGTTAAACATTATGAGCTGCTTATTCCAGTCCAGCGCACGTGCATCAGTGAAGGCGTATCCGGCCAGGAGACCGAGCTCAAAGTCGCCTATTTTGCCCTGCAGGCCGGCAGTCAGCTCCGTACCGAGGATACGGGTATTGCCGATATTCTGCGAGGAGAAGCCGAGGCCATAGAGGCCATTCTTGGAGTTAGGATCGCCAAACTGGCCAAAGGTAAACTCCATCATGTTGTTGTAGAAATTGGCAAAGAAAGCTGCATCGCCGTAGCCCATCCAGTTCTTGCCTATCTTAAATGCCTGCTTGATACCCAGCTCTGCGCTGTAGCCTTTCTCAGGCTTCAGGTTAGGATTGCTGAATACGCCCAGCGGGCCTACGTAGGTGTGTACGTACAGCTCTGCCAGAGACGGATAGCGGAAGCCCATGCTGCCTGATGCACGGAGGAAGGTGCCCTCTGCAGCCTGGTAGTTGATACCTATACGGCCCAGCGGATACTTCAGGGTAGTGAGGCTATTGGTACGGCCTACTACGTGGTAGCTCTTGGTGACAGGGTCCAGTGTATCGCGGTCATTATTGAAGTACTCCCAGCGGCCACCTATCACGATGTCCAGCTTATTAAAGAACTTCTTTTCTACCTGTGCATATACGGCTACGTTGGCACGATCGTGATTGCCTATCAGGGAGCTGCTGTCTGTAGAGCCCTTTGGCGTGCGGGAGAGGTCATACATACCTACGAGGCCGGCTATGACCGTGAGGTGTATCTTCTGCATCATCTTCGTGTACTGAAACTCTGCATAGTTCTTGTGGCCGATAGAGCCCTGGCCCGTAGTATTGATATTGCTAGAGTTCAGATAGCGGTAGCGGAATGTGAAGCGGTTATCCTTTTTGTCATAGTAGTTGATAAATGGATCTATGATGTAGCGGCCATTGTGGTAGATGGTGATCGTACCCGGCAGTGGCTCGTAGCCCTTGCGGCCTATGCTATCCCAGAGGAAGAAGGTCTTGCCCCAGCTGTAGTATGCCAGCGCGCTGATACCCATATTGAGGCCCTCTATTTTCTTTGACCTCCAGCGTACCTTCAGGTTGGCGTGCATATCGTGAGAGTCTGAGGAGTCGAGGTAGCCACGGTCTGTAGTGATACCCAGGCCGCTGATGATGTCAAACTGGCCCACCTTGCGGCGATCGGCAAAGTTGGTACCCATAAAATACTGCTGCTGTCCCGGCAGCCACCATTTCATAGACTTGTCTTTTGGTGCTTCATAAAAGCCCGCGTAGCTCGTTACCTTGGTGAAAGGCTTGTCTGTAGGCCATGCGGAGATAGCGTTTATGATACCATTGAGGGCGCCGGAGCCATAGAGAGAGGAGGCAGCACCTTTGATCACTTCTACCTGCTCCACATTCTCCATAGGGATCACAGACCACTTGGCATCATCTGCATCTGCTGTAGTGATAGGTATACCGTCATACAGTACCGCCACGCGCGAGCCGGCACCGTAGCTCCAGCCAGAGCCTGAGCGGATATTGGCCTGGCCGTCTGCTATGGTCACGCCCGGTATCTTCTGTACACCTGTAGAGAGGTCAGTGACATTCTGATTGGCCAGGGTGGAGCCTTTCATCACCTCCATAGATACGGTCTCTTCGCTCAGTTTCTTAGCATACTTGCTACCTGATACGACCACCTCATCTATCATCTTGGCTTTGTCCTTTATCACTACATTCTGCACCTGGTTTTCACCGTCCTTGAGTGTCACGGTCAGTTTGGTGTCTTCTTTGCCCACAGAGTGGTAGACCACGGTGTAGGTGCCGGCCGGAGCGCTCAGCTCATAGTTGCCATCATAGTCAGCAGTGGTGGCAAGGTTTTTGGTCACATCTATGACGACAGTAGCTCCCAAGAGAGCCTCACCTTTCTCATCGGTGACCTTACCGGTTATTTTCCCATTTTGGGCATACGACATCAGAGAGAGCAGTGTAAAACACAACGCGTACAGGATTTTTTGCATAAAATTTGTTATTTGGGTTTTGACCGGTGCTAAAAAAATAGATTTTTTCTGACAATCAAAAATTGGCATATCAAATTAATGTGTTAAATGCAGGTTGATATTAATTGGGTATCCATCTACATATATTGTTTGGAAATAGTACCTTTACGATTCAAACAAGAATAACAGAAATGAAAAAGTTTTTACTCAGCTGGCTGGCTATGGCCGTACTATCCGTAGCCGTGACAGCGCAGTGCGTCACGTGCACTCCATCTATGAGTGGCTGTGCACCCGCCGGTGGCATATGTGGCCACTCCGCAGTAGGTATGGTAAATCACCCATACACTACCAATATCAGCTTCTATATGCCAAAGCACATCAATGACCCGGCTTTTCTGAGTCAGTGCAGCTGCAGCCAGATCAATCTGAACCAGATCAAGGTGACAGGTGTAGGTGGCCTGCCTACCGGGATCAATGCCTTCTTCAACCATGCAAACCAGACATACGACGTAGCAAACGGTGACTCCCTGGGCTGTGTCAATTTTTGTGGTACACCACTTGCTGCCGGCACGTATCCTGTCACGGTGTATATAGAGGCACATGTGATGGCTATCGGCACACCGATAGGCAACGTAGACCCGGGTCCGCAAAACCAGACCTATAAGGATACGATGATCATCCTGCCAGATACATCAGGCGCGGTATCTTCATTCAACTATACTCCGCATGTAAACTCTGACTGCGACTCCCTGACACTCGGCTTCAACGCCCTGCTCACAGCGCCGACACCAAACCCTACCTCATACTCATGGGATTTTGGCAATGGCCAGACGTCTGCTGCGCAGGCGCCGGCCGGCACCCAGACCTACAATACACCTGGTATCCACCCTGTATCGCTCAAGACGGTATTCTATAAATTCCGTATCAAGAAGGTACACGTGTATAACATCACAGGCGGCTTCTACCCGGATATCGAAGAGCTGACAGCGGTACAGAATCCTGACCCGTATATCAAGCTCACTACACTGGGCTACACCAGTGGCAACGTGAGCAACACTGCCAGCAATGTGGACTACAACAACCTGAACCTCGTACTGCCACTCGGCACTGATACCGTGCCTCTGGAGCTGTGGGATGCCGATAATGGTCCTCCATTCGGCTCTGCAGATGACCTGATCGGCACCTACTATGTGACTGTAGGAAGCGGCCAGATAGCCTGGGCCAATGGCAATGCCAGCGGCTATGTAGAGTTTGATACTGTATACGGTACTGCTATCACCGACACTCTGAAGGTGAATATCCAGGGCCGTCCGGCTATGCCTACGCTGGTGGTCAGCAGCGACTCGGTTTGCTTTGGAGACTCAGCGCGCCTGTCCATCTCACCTGCATACAGCAATGTGAAGTATGAGTGGTGGAGGGACTCTACCTACCTGCTCACCGCTACTGACTCTGTGTACTATGCCAAGCAATCCGGCCTGTACCATGTGAAAATAACCAACCTGACCACAGGCTGCAGCACCGAGATGGACACGCCATACTACCGTGTGAGCGTGAGCAGCATGACGCCTACCTCGGCTAACCTGGTATACTCCTCCGGCAATGCTCAGGTATTCCTCAATCCATTCCTGCCGGGCAGCGTGGCTGACTGGTACTACAATGGTACCCTGGTGACCGGCCAGCACGGGCAGATACTGCCTATACTGGGCAATGGTACCTATACTGCCACAGTATATGCTACCGGATTCCCTCAGTGCAAGTTTGAATCGCAGCCACTCACTGTGACCGGTGTAGGCGTGGAGGAGACCCCGGCCAATATCTATGCACTGTCTGTCTATCCTAACCCTAACAATGGTACATTCACTATCAAGGCGAATGTACTGCAGACCGGTGAGGTGACCATCAGCATAGCTGACGTACTGGGCCGCGAGGTATATACCCAGACGGTAGAAAATCAGTACGGCGAGATCAGCCAGAATGTAGATATATCCGGCCTGGCCAAGGATGTATATACAGTGACAGTGTCAAACATCAGCGGCAAGGCTACCAGCCGGATCGTGGTGAGGTGATCTGAATCTGCAAAAAATCTTAAAAAAAGCCGCCTCACTCGTGAGACGGCTTTTTTTATTGGCATATATCGGCCCTTGACCGAAATATTGTTGAAAAAGCTATTGGGAGATAAAAAGTCTTTTCCTAACTTTGGAACATTAGACAAACATTAAACAAACCAAAATCAAATGAAAAAAATCTTTACTACACTCGCTCTCGTAGCTGGTATGTATGTAGGAGCTATGGCTCAGACCTCTCTGTATTTTGACAACACCGTGTTTCAGTCTGTAAATCCAGGCACTACATCTATCACTCCACACGTAGGTACTGTACCGGGCCTCTCTCCGAGTGACTCTCTGCTCCCATGTGGTGTAAAGGGTGCATTCATCAGCGACACTATCTACTTCAAGAACTTCACTACTTTCAGCATCGCTACTGTAAACTCCCTGAAGATCGACTCTCTCTACCTGCCGGCTGGCCTCACATGGAGGACTTCCAAGGCAAATAACACTTTCACTACAGGTGAAGATGGTGTGATCCTCGTAGAAGGTACTACTAACGTAGCTCCGGGTGTATACAAGCTCCGCATCATCGTAGACATCGACGCTACTGTGATCGGTCAGATATCAAATGCTAACGCAGAAGACCTCGCTCACCTCCGCTACCATGTACGTATCGTAAACGACGCATCATCTCCATGCCCTGCACTGGATCCTGCTGACTCTACACTGGTTTACAAAGCATATCCAGTGGGTGTAAACGAAGTACAAAGCAATATCTCTGAACTGTCTGTAAAGCCAAATCCATTCTCTGGTGCAGCTAAGGTTGTATTCACCTCTGCAGTATCTGGCACATACAGCCTGAAGCTGACTAACATGCTGGGTGCAGTAGTATCTAGCAAGGAAGTAGAGATCTACGCTGGTCAAAACGAACTGATGATGGATCGCAATGGTCTGGCATCTGGCGTATACCTGATGTCTATCGCAAACGATAAGGGCGCGATAACCAGGAAGGTAACTATAGAGTAATCTATACTGCTCAAAATATCTGCAAGAGGCTCCTCAAAAGGGAGCCTCTTGTATTTTATGACTATCTTTAGAGGACACCTACACCCTTATACTATGAAAAAGCTCTTTACCACACTGGCCCTTGTGACCGGATGCTGCCTATCTGCTTTTGCCCAGACTTCATTGTATTTTGATACAAATGTGTTCCGCTCTGTAGATAGCGGCAGGACCTATATCACACCGCGTACGGACTCTATACCACGGCTGCTACCGGCAGAGGCCGACCTGCCGTGTATCAAGACTGGAGAGCCCGTGAGCGATACCTTCTATTTTAAAATGCCATCTACCTGGAGTATAGCTACGATCAACTCCATAAAGATCGACTCCATCTACCTGCCCGCAGGCCTGGTCTGGCATACGAGCAATGATACGAATACCTTTGCCGGAGGTGCTGATGGCGTGATACTCGTGACAGGTACTACATATCAATCGTATGGTACCTATAAGCTGCGCATCATAGTAGATATCGATGCTACTGTGGTAGGATATGTGCCAAAAGCTAACGTAGAAGATCTGATGCACTGGCGCTACCACATGCGTGTCAATCCATATAGCACCGAGCCGTGTAGGGAACTCGATCCTGCGGACTCTACTTTGGTATATTCTACAGTTACAGATATTCCCTTTGATACCGTGGGTATATCAGAGATACAAAGTGCCATATCAGGGCTCTCTATTCATCCCAATCCCCTCTCCGGCGCTGCCAGAGTGGCATTCACCTCTGCAGTATCTGGCACATACAGCCTAAGGCTGACTGACATGCTGGGTGCAGTAGTATCTAGTAGGGAAGTAGAGATCTACGCCGGTCAAAACGAACTGATGATGGATCGCAATGGTCTGGCATCTGGCGTATACCTGATGTCTATCGCAAACGATAAGGGCGCGATAACCAGGAAGGTGACTATAGAGTAATCTATACTGCTCAAAATATCTGCAAGAGGCTCCTCAAAAGGGAGCCTCTTGTATTTTATGCTATGCCAAAGCTCATGTTTTTTGCTGAGGCTCGTCTTCCCCTTTTGTCATTATATGCCTACCTTAGCTACTCATCCATAAAACATACTATCCCATGGCAGCTAATATCGGCATACCGGCAAAACACCTTCAGTCCCTCTCCACTCTGCTCAATACCCTATTGGCAGATGAATACCTGCTCTACACCAAGACGCGCAACTATCATTGGAATGTGAGGGGGCCTCACTTCATGGACCTTCACAAATTCTTTGAGAGCCAGTATGAGGAGCTGGCAGAGATCATAGACCAGGTAGCAGAGCGCAATCGCTCCCTCGGCCACTTTGCCGTAGGCACCATGAAACAGTACCTGGCCATCACCCGCCTCACAGAAGATGACAAAGCCACTAACTCCAAGCAGATGCTCCAAAATCTGCTACATGACCATGAGACCATCGTGCGCGTACTGCGCAATGACCTCGTAGCTGCAGCAGAGAAATATAAGGATGCCGGCACGAGTGATTTCCTGACCGGCCTGCTGGAGCAGCATGAGAAGATGGCCTGGTTTATCAGGAGCTATCTGGAATAATTTTCAGCGCATATTTTACCGCAGAGGCGGAGAGCGGAGGGGCGATACAAACTGTATTTACTCGGCGTCTCTCCGCCTCTGCGGTTTAGCTGTATTGCATTTAAATTAAGCCTGCTGCTGCAGGTGGCGGATGGCGATCTGCCGGTATATATCCAGGTCGGGGAGAGACTGATCGGTGAGCTTGGCTTCTTCATCCCATTTCCTCATCGTGATATTGAGGTCAAAGAGCGGGTCTTCCCTGAATGCTTTGGCCTCCGCCTCCTGCATCGGACCGCCCTGGTACTCCAGTGTCTTTTTGCTGGCTTCTGACAGGCGTTGGTAATACTCCGGATCTGCATAGGTGAGGTAGCGCTTGGCATTGACATGCTGCTCGGCCAGCTGCGCCACCCGCTCGCTAAAGCCCATACGGCGCAGAAAGGCACCTGCTTCCTTCTCATGGTTGGTACGGCCATAGTTGCCCATGGTGTCTTTATTCTGACTATGGATCAGGTAGCCTATATCGTGAAAGAAGGCTGCGAGTATCACCTCATCATCATAGCCGCCGCTGCGCGCCAGCTCTGCGCTCTGGCACATGTGCTCCAGCTGCGTCACAGCCTCTCCATAGTACTCCTCAGCGCCGTGCTGCTCATATAGTGCGAATATGTCGTCTACTTTCTGCTGTATGGATGGAGTGGTCATGGTGAGAGTATATTTGGCAAAAATACAATGCTGCGAGATATGTACAGTTTAAATTTAGATTAAGAACACATCTGCTTCATCAGCGCTCTTTGGTATCGGGGATACTGGCCTTGATGAGTGCAGTGAGGCTGGCGTATTCTTCCTCTGTGAATGCACGACGCGGGTAGCATAGAAAGACGGTATTATTGGGATAGATCAGGATAATGTCGTGTGTGATGGTGGCTTTTACATAGTTGCTCCAGAGGCCTTTCGATTCACCGGTGGCAGTCACCGCACGGATACCATCGTCACTAAAGGTGACCTCTTCCTCCCTGCCCAGATTAGGATTCTTTTTCAGGAGCCTGGCACCTGCCTTATTCCTGAGATAGAAGCGGATCAGGTACAGCACGATGATCATAGTCATGATGGAAATCCAGTGTGGAGTGCCCTTATCGCTTGGTCCCAGGGAGGGAATGACTATCACCCCCAGAAACAGTACGATAGTCACTATAGCGGCCCAGCGCCACCATGAGAATCGTAGGCGGAGCGCTTTATTGAAATCTTCTGCTGTGCGGCTGAAGCGTATCTTGATCTCCATGCAGGTGAGTTTTGTGGAAAGATATGAAAAGAGGGTAAATGTATGAGATGGACCAGCCTCACAGCTCATACATCAGGTTGCACCCGCGTATCTCGCTATTGTCCAGGCGCCCCAGTACCTCAAAGCTGCCATCTGTATAAACGCGCCCCAGGTCAGACACCGCGAGAAAAGAGCAGGAGTGCAGGTTGGCCAGGTCTATGATATTGATAGAGCCTGTTTTGCCGGCCGGCAGGTAGGAGAGAGGATCATAGGGGTCACGCACCAGCACGCGCATCCACGGCGGACAGCGGAAGACACCCTCGCCCGCTGAGTATGCCTGAGAGAGTAGCTCCGTCATGCCGTATTCGCTATGTATGGTGCGCACACCAAAGGCGGTGGTGAGCACCCGGTGTATCTCGGCGCGTGTCATCTCCTCACGGCGGCCCTTCATACCACCTGTCTCCATGATGATGACATCTCCCAGTGGCTGCGGGTATGCCTCCGCAAAATCCAGCAGCGCATAGGTCACGCCCAGCAGCAGGAGCCTGCGGCCCGTAGCCCCGGCCAGGGCTATACGCCGGTGCAGCTCTGCGAAATCCTTGTCTATAAAGCCGCTGAGCGGATCACCCGACCGGCGCATCAGGTCATCTGCCATATAGAGCAGAGAGGAGGTGCCACGCTCCAGGTAGGACGGCAGCAGGGACAGGATGCAGTACTGATCCGGACGGCCGTAGAATAGCTCAAACGCGGCCAGGTAGCTGCGCTCATAGACTGCCAGGTCTGACACATGGTGGCGGCTGGGCGTAGTACCTGTGGTAGTACTGCTCTCAAAGGTCTTGACCGCAGGGTACTGGCTGTCTATGACAGTATGAGACTTGAAGAACTGCACGGGGAGAAACGGGATATCTGCCACTGCCGCTACTGTATCAGGTGTGCGGCGCATACGGTCACAATAGTCCCTGTATAGCTGCGTATGGGCATACTGATAGCGATATACGGCCAGTGCAGCATCCTCAAATGAAGCTGCCCCTACGCTGAAGACCTGGTCTGTGAGATGCTGTGGCAAACAAAAATTTGAGGCAAAGGTGCAATAAACGCTTCAATTTTTAGTTTCTTAGCTACAGTGAAAAACCTCCTCGCCATAGCAGTTCTGGCGCTCCTGATAGGGCTGAGCAGCTGCGTGAAGCAACAGAATTTTCCCATAGAGCCGCACGTAGAGTTCAAAAGCGTATCAGACACACTGGTGCGTCTGGCCAATACGGGTACCGCAGTGGACTCCGTGCAGTTTACCCTGTCCTTTACAGATGGAGATGGAGATTTTGGCGTGCCTGCCGGCACCATAGATACTACTACCTGCCCTAACTGTCTGTGCACCAATCACGCCACCGATAGCCTGGCCATGCAGGACAGGAGTGTTAACTTGTTTTACTATCAGTATGTATCGGGTATCAATGATAGCTGCCTCAGCATACCCGGCATAGCTACGGCCTACATACCTGTAGCGAAGAAGTATCCGGCCCTGCAGGGCGATATCACTTTCTCTATCAGTGTAGAGTGTCCGGGCACAGGCACGATAGATACACAGCGCTATTCCTTTTTCATAAAGGACAGGGCAGGCCACTTCAGCAATAGAGTGCTGAGCCCACGGATCGTGATAGATTGCCACTAAGCAAGACAAGCAAACACCACTTCTCATTTTTGACCGAGCCGGACACCACAGTGACCGAATTTTGAGCCCCTGCATCGTGATCTGCTGCAACTAATACAACATATACTGCGTAAAGCCTCCGGGTCGCTATGCCGGTACGCTGGTATAGACGGCTATCCTTTATCAAGACCGAAAAACTATGCTAAAGACAAATCCCTATCTGCTCCCGATGGCGATCCTGATGGCACTATGCAGTACCTCTATGGCCCAGCGGCAGCCCAAGGACCAGTTGGTCATTTTCTGTGATGGCAATGATGAGTGCGGCTACAAGAATAGTGCAGGCAAGGTGGTGATACCCGCGGGCAAGTATTCTTACCTTTTTACAGATACGTTTTATAATACAGCTATAGTGCAGGACCCTACACAGGGCATCGTGGCTATAGACAGGCAGGAGCGGATACTATACCGTGTCTTTGTCTTTGACAATGGGCCGGACTCTGCCGGCATAGGCCTGTACAGGATATACAGCAAGGGAAAATTTGGCTTTGCCAGCCTGGACAAGGTAGTGATACCTGCCAGGTTTGATTTTGTTTACCCCTTTAGCGGCAACTGTGCGGTGTATGTATCCGGCTGTACCTTTCAGTCAGATCCCAGCGGTCAGCATGTAGTGATCAAGGGCGGTAAATATGGCTACATAGACCAGGATGGCAAAGTGATCAAACATGCCGCCTATGAATCAGCCACGAGTTTTGAAAACGGCAAGGCCACGGTGATCTATCAAGGCAAGAAGATCACGCTGGACAGCCATTTCAATGAGGTGGCGGTGTGGTAGTCCTCTTGTTTTGCCGTAGTGCCTGCCTGCCGGCAGACAGGGCGAAATGACACAGAGAAATGCAAGTTTAAACCCCGGATAGAGCACCGGGAACGAATATTGATTGCATCAGTTTCGCAAATACATTTCCGGGAAAGGTTCTAAGGAAATGCAACGGTAGGAGATATGATAAATGAACTACTTTCAGTATTAAATCCCGAGACCTGAAATCTTATTTTACGATACTCTTTATATCACTACTCAATCTCTTCTATGGTAATATTTATGCCCAGCATCGATACGGGCACTATCTCATCAAGTCGTGCGATACAAATGACGTATGTGGTTATGCCAACACCGCAGGAGTGATGGTGATCCCAGCCGGGAAATACTTCCCGGTATTCACTGATACTTTCTACCGTATAGCGATAGTAGGTGATAGCATACATGGTATCATTGCCATCGATAGGCATGAAAAGATCTTGTATAATGTTCACATTTATGACAATGGACCCGACTATCCTAGTGAAGGTGTCTACCGGATCAGGATGGGTGACAAATTTGGCTTTGCCAATGAGAAGGGCATTGTGATCAGACCGCGTTTTGATTTTGTATATCCATTTCAGGAGGGTTATGCAGTCTTTGTGATGGGCTGTTCATTTCAGCGTGACCATTCAGGGGAGCATACAGAGGTAGCTGGTGGCAAATACGGCTACATAGATCATAAAGGCAAAATAGTGCAGCCTGCTATCTATGACTATGCGGAGAGCTTCGATGAAAATGAATTTGCGACAGTGATCTACAAAGGTCGTCCTATGAAGGTAGATAAAACCTTCACAGAGATAACAGGCAAGTAAGTATGATCATCTGGTCTGCTCTGTAAAGCAACCTTTTTTCTCCGCGCCTCTCCTTCTCTGCGGTCAAACGGCTGTTAAATTGCATTTATCGTATCAAAGTAAAATTCCCCTCTCTATAGAAAGGCTTTTCGGGATAGATCTTCTGGTAGTATTTGATAAAGCAGGTGAATATCTCTGCCGGCTGTGCTATGCCGCGATAGGTGCCATCCCAGCCGGAGTTGTCACTGGCCTCATATACGGTCTCTCCCCAGCGGTTGTAGATCGTGATGTGTGCCAGCACGGTGCCATCTATGGCAGGTATGATATAGCGGTCGTTCTTGCCATCACCATTTGGGGTAAAGGCACCCGGCAGAGCTACATCTGCGGGAGGTACGCCTACGCCTACCATGAGGCAGGCCTGCGCACTGCAGCCGCTGGAGTCAGTCACGTCTACGCAGTAGGAGGTAGCGCGCTGTGGGGTGGCCACGGGATTCTGTATCGTAGCTGCTGTGAGGGTCGAGTCCGGCGACCAGTGGTAGGTGGCCAGGGCTGTGCCGCTCACAGATAGCCTCACGCTATCTCCGGGTGCTGCGGCGCTGTCAGGCACCGCTGTGATCTGCGGCGCCAGGTGTGTATAGCTATTGTCCACTATGGCCAGTGCGGCAGAGTCTGTACGGCAGCCCAGGCTGTCTGTGGCTGTGACTGTATAGCGCGTAGTAGCGGCAGGATCACCGGCCACGGAGTCTGAGGTACTGCCATCACTCCAGAGGTAGTGCACAGCGCCCATACCGGTAGCAGTGACGCGCACTACAGCATGGCCATGAGGGCATACCGTATCACTCACTGTAGCTATCTGCATAGAGTCTATATACACGGTCACAGACACAGTGCCTGTGCAGCCGGCAGGATTGCTCACGGTGACACTGTACACCTGCCGCGACACCTGAGTGACGCTGATCTGCTGCGTGGTATCTCCTGTGCTCCAGAGGTAGGAGAGGACAGGCTCATTTGGCACCGTGACGGAGACCAGAGCAGTACCACCGGGGCAGGTGGTCGTATCATCCGAGCCAAAAGCACCGAGGTAGTCCTTCCTCAGCAGGAAATTGTGGTCTACCGTGCAGCCGGCATCGTCTGTCACCGTCACCGTATAGCTGATATCCTGAGTGACCATCACCGTGATGGAGCTGGTACTATCTCCGGTGCTCCAGTGGTATTTTACATTATTGCCGGAGATAAGGGTCGTACGGAGATCGACAGATTGGCCCGGGCAGACGGCTGTGTCGTTAGAGAAGTTTACGCGGAGCGTACCCACATTCACACGGATAGTATCTGTAGCAGTACAGCCCAGGCTGCTGCTCACAGTCACAGTGTATACAGACGGAGCGGCAGGGCTGACCGTGATAGCCGCTGTGGTGCCACCTGTGCTCCAGGCGTATGTGACCGGGGTACCTGTCGTATTGCCGGCGTGCAGCACTACAGGGCCGCCGCCGCAGACCGCAGTATCTGCAGAGAAATCAGGAATGACACTCTCTACCGTGACCACTATGTCATGATGCGTACTGCATCCACCGCCGGCGCTCACCGTGACGGTATAGGTAGTAGTGGCAGATGGACTCACGGAGATGCTCTGCGCAGACTGGCCGCTGCTCCATGCATAGCTGTATGCCGCGCCCGCTGCGGGGTATACAGCGAGCGTGACAGGAGATCCGGCACATATGGCCGTATCACGTGAAAAGGTCGCATTGAGATTGCCCACACTCACATTCATGGTGGCTGTGGCGCTGCAGTGACTGGCACTGCTCACGGTCACTGTATATACCCGGGAGGAGTCTGCGAGGAAGGTGATGGATGGCGAGGCCGCGCCGGTGCTCCAGCTATAGGTGACAGGAGTAGTACCCGGATTATCCGCATGGAGCGTGATCGTGGCGGGGCTGCAAATAGCAGTGTCGCCAGAGAAATTTGGCAAGACATGCTCTACTGTCACGTTTATCGTTTTGATCACCGTGCAGGTATTGCGGTCGGTCACGTTTACAGCGTATGCTGTAGTCTGTGTAGCCAGAAAGGTAATATCGGATCCGGTCTGCCCTGTGCTCCACGCATAGTATACCGTGTCAGAGCTGATGCCTGCTGCGGAGAGGTGCAGCTGCTGATCATTGCAGAGCAGGGTATCTGCTGAGGCTGTGGCAGAGAGGCGTATATACGGCGTGGCAGACTCGGGTATCTGCAGGCCCAGCGCGCTGCCGCCTGTATCACCGGGCAGGGCACCATTGGTCACGCCCAGCGGGCAGAAGCTAGTATTAGCAAGGTTCTTGCCATTGATGCCTCCCGGTGCGGTGTAGGATATATTGCCCGGCACTGCTGCCTGGCTCACCCAGAGCACACCACCGCCGCCGCCACCGCCCGGCCCCATGCAGGACCGCGTGAGAAAATCATTATTGAGGCTGCCACCTATGCCGCCTTTGGCGCGTATGCCTACATTGCCCACGTACTGGCCTACGCGCAGCAGTATGGTGCCGCCGGCACCGCCACCTCCCGCGCCATCACTGCCCGCAGTACGTGTCTGGTCCAGTCCGTCAGAGACTATGCCTTTGTTATTACCCACCAGGGTATTGGCCATGATGATCACTATGGCACCACCATTGGTACCGCCGGTGCCCTCACTGTTATTGCCATGGCCGCAGCCACCGCCACCGCCCATAAATATCTTATTGAGCGTATCGTTATAGCCCAGTGAGGTGCCGCCGAGGCCGGGATCATTGCCCGGGCAGAAGGCTGTGCGTGGTACGATGTAGCCACCCAGGCCACCATAGCCATAGTTGCCGCCGCCAGCGCCTCCTGTATTCTGGTTATTGCCGCCACCGCCGCCATTGATGGTCTTGCCACGGCCAAAGGCATAGGGTGCGGCTATGATACCCTCACCCTTGGGCGCGCCCTGCATACTATCACCAAAGTAGAAGCCACTATTAGTACCGCCAAAACATGCCTGCGAGCTGTCATTATTATAAAAACCACGGAAGCCCAGACCACTGACTTTCACAGAGTCATTCAGCACCAGAGAGTCTGCACTCAGCAGCAGTACACCACCTATGGATCCGTTCCACGGGCGGCAGGTCAGTTTGCCACCGGTCACGGTAGCTTTGTGGTACTCCGGCAGAGGCAGGATCTGCAGGCTGCCGCTGGCATCATAGAGGCGCTCCAGCTGGTAGCGAAACTTCAGCGTATCTGTCAGGATAGAGTCTATGGTCACGATCTCATAGTTGCCGGCAGAGGCATAGCTGAGCAGATTGCCGTAGGTCACAGTATTACTCACATCCATCACCGCGCCCTGCATCTGTATGACCAGTGCTCTCATACCCACCGCAAAAAGCCCCGGAGAGTCTACCACCATCCTATTGCCGCAGCGCACTACAGCGGTCACCTTGCTGTAGTGATTGATGGTGCCGGTGATGTTTGTATTCTGGGCCTGAGAGGCCAGAAATGTAAAAACCGATATGACGAGTAGTAGAACTTTCTTCATTATCAAAACCTTAAACGCTTCATCCCATAGTTCCTGACAGTCATAAATATAGACGAACAAATCTATCCTATCAATAGGCAGGGGGGGGCAAAAGTTTAACACAAAAATGTGTAGACAGGGCTCATATAGAGGTCAATAGGGAAGATGTGGGGGCGGAGCCGTTTTGGTCTGCAGCGAGATTTCGGTAGCCGTTTATACCGCAGAGACGCGGAGGCGCAGAGGGATACTATAAGATCAGACAGGAGCTTTTATGGCCGGTTTGACCACGGAGCTGCCGCGTTTTAGCTTTACAGTTTTAGCTTTTGAGTTTCAATGCTGTCCTATCTGCGCTCTTACCTTGTCCAGCGCTTCAAAGAACTTGTCAAAATCCTCCTGGAAGATCATGACGGTAGAGCGGATAAACTCCTCGCCATTCTTGCGGCTCTCGGTGATCTTGATCACATGATCGCCATTGTGCTTTTCTTTGAAGTCGAGAAAGTAGGTGCGCTTTCCTGCCGGTACTTTTTCACCGTAGAGGTCTTTGTCTTGTTTTTCCATGTGGGACTGGATTGATAAGCCAATATCAGTTTATCTGTGGAGATATGCAAGGGAATATACATACAAGAGTATAGGCTATATTAGTGGCATACATTACGTGCATTTAAAATAAGACGCTGCTGATGGGAGACACCCTGCTACTTTATGCCGGCACTTTCTGCTGCCTCATCCTTATCCTCTTCTCTTTTAGATTCAGCCGGATAGCGGGAGCTGTTCACTTGTTGGTATTGCTCGCGTATAGTTCATACGGCTACTATGGCTTGTTTGAGTGGAGCAAGGGAAAAGGCAATGCACTGGCGTGGTTCTTTTATCTCCTCATGGCACTCATAACGCATAGCCTCATACTGCTGGTATACATCATAGCGCGCCTGCTGCGATCCCGGCAAAATTAGTTTTAAATCTCTGCGCGCCTCCGCGCCTCAGCGGTAAACGATCATCAATTTCCCACCGGAAAGAAACTGCCACTTTTGTCCTTTCTGAGGGCAGCCGGTCAGGGTATGTTTGCTTTTGTAAATCATTACAAAAACAAAAAAACTCCAACAATGAAAAAGCTTCTCACACTCGCCCTGCTGCCTGTTTGCGCAGCGCTACTCCTCACTGTATCGTCTTGTGGCAAGAAAAGCACTACCTCCGGCTCCGGCAGTGGTACCGTGACACTCACCTATGGTGGTGCTACGCATACTTTTGCCGCCTCATCAGGCCTCAATGCCCTCAGCTCTGCCAATGAGATCGGTATCTCTGCAGATGAGAGCAGCGCCGGCCACACCCTCACACTGCTCATCACCGGTGCCCACACCAGCGGCACCTACACCTACGGCCCTTCCTCTACGATCCAGGTCACGTCCAGCTCCGGCATCTCCTACATGTATAGTACCTCAAACGCTCAGGCAGGAGGCTATAGCAATGGCAACATGACCTTCAACATCTCCGGTACTACAGCTACGGGCACCTTCAGCGGCACCCTGTACAACCTCAATGCTGCCAACGACAGCCTGCCATTCACTGGCAGCTACACAGGCGGCGCATACGTACATTGATCCGTTTTTGCCCATCAGAATATCGAAGCGCGGCCTTAGGGTCGCGCTTTTTTTGTGCATAAGGAGGTAAATTCCCACAGCATTTGTGAATTACTTCCCGTTTTAAAATTCCACATCTTTTTTAATTTCGCTAAAATTTTTAGCAAATAAGGGTGTAACCGCAAAAACGCGGAAACGCAAAACTTATCAGGATCGATCATAAAGTCCTTTTGCGTTTTTGCGCTTTCGCGGTATAAAAAGGAAGTAGTATGTCAAAGGAAAAACACGAAGTAGAATATAACGAGGACAACATACGGACCCTCGACTGGATAGAGCACATGCGCCGCCGCCCCGGTATGTACATAGGCAAGACCGGTGATGGCAGCTCTATGGACGACGGTATCTATGTCCTGCTCAAGGAGACCATAGATAACTGTATAGACGAGTACCAAATGGGCCACGGCAAGAAAGTGGAGATCAAAGTGACCAAGGACCGCGTGTCTGTGCGCGACTACGGCCGCGGTATCCCGCTGGGCAAGGTGGTGGAGGTCGTCTCCAAGATGAACACCGGTGGCAAATACGACTCTAAGGCATTCCAGAAGTCGGTGGGCCTGAATGGCGTCGGTACCAAGGCGGTCAATGCACTGTCTACTTATTTTAAAGTCTATGCCGTGCGCGAGGGCGAGCTGAAAGCGGCAGAATTCGCACAGGGGCAGCTGGTCAAGGAGCACAAGCTGGAAAAGACCAATGAGGACAATGGCACCTACGTAGAGTTCACACCGGACAATTCGATCTTCAAAAACTACCACTACATCACCGAGTACGTAGAGCAGATGGTGCAGAACTACACCTACCTGAATACAGGTCTCGCCTTTATCTACAACGGTACCCGCTACATCTCTCAGAAAGGTCTCTATGACCTCCTCTCCCGCAAGAAGGATGCCGAGAACCTCCGTTATCCCATCATCCACCTGGTGAGTGAGGATATCGAGATAGCCATGTCTCATACCAATCAGTATGGTGAGGAGTACTACTCCTTTGTAAACGGTCAGTACACTGTGCAGGGCGGTACACACCTCCAGGCTTTCAAGGAAGCCATCGTGAAGACCGTGCGCGAGTTTTACAAGAAGGACTTTGACACCGTAGATATCCGCGAGGCCATCGTGGGTGCGGTGTCCATACGCATACAGGAGCCCGTGTTTGAGTCGCAGACCAAGACGAAGCTCGGCACTGATAAACTATTGGGCGAGGAGAAGACGATGAAGCAGTTCCTGCTAGAATTCGTAAAGCAAAACCTCGACAACTACCTGCACAAAAATCCCGAGACCGCAGACGCCCTGCTGAAGCGCATCCTCCAGAGCGAGCGCGAGCGCAAAGAGATAGCCGGCATCAAAAAGCTGGCCAACGAGCGCGCCAAGAAAGCCAACATACACAATAAGAAGCTGCGCGACTGCAAGGTGCACTACGGCGATAAAAATGACAAGCATCAGGACACGATGCTCTTCATCACCGAGGGTGACTCTGCCAGCGGCTCTATCACCAAGGCGCGTGACCCGGACACGCAGGCGGTCTTCTCTCTACGCGGCAAGCCACTGAACTGCTACAGCCTGACCAAAAAGATCGTGTATGAGAATGAGGAATTTAACCTCCTGCAGCACGCGCTGAATATAGAGGACGCGCTGGAAGATCTGCGCTACAGCAATGTGGTGATCGCTACCGATGCGGACGTAGACGGCATGCACATCCGCCTGCTCATCCTCACGTTCTTCCTCCAGTTCTTCCCCGACCTGGTGCGCAATGGCCACGTGAAGATACTGGAGACGCCGCTCTTCCGCGTGCGCAATAAGCAAGAGACCATCTACTGCTACGACGAAAGTGAAAAACAAAAAGCCATCACCAAACTCAAAGGCAAATGCGAGATCACCCGCTTCAAGGGACTCGGCGAGATATCACCGGAGGAGTTTGAAGGCTTCATAGGCAGCGACATCAGGCTGAATCCTGTGATCATCAAAGATGATAAGGACATCAAGACCATCCTCGACTACTACATGGGCAAAAACACCCAGGACAGGCAGGATTTTATCATCGATAATCTGCGCGTGGAGAAGGATGTGGTAGAGCAGGAGATAGAGCTGGAGGTAGCTTAGCGCTTTTGGGGAGATTCTTTTCTCGCAAAGGCGCAAAGGGTTTAAGGAAATGCAAAGAGTATGTGAGCTGTGAGGTGAATGTGGCCGGAGAATGTAGGTGAAGTCTAGAAGTAGATAATGAACTATGACTTATAAAGGGATCAGTAGAAGTAGGGAGGAGATCGAAGCTTTGGCGAAGGTGCTGGTAGATATAGCTTTTCATATTCACACTACTTTGGGACCGGGTTTGTTTGAGTCAGTTTATGAAGAGGTATTTTGTATAGAGTTGACAAAGCGAGGAATACCATTCTGGCGACAAAGATCAATTGAGATCATCTATGAAGGTCATTTGATCCCAAAGTCTTTTGATTGTGACATAATGGTAGATGAAACAATCATAATTGAATTGAAATCAGTAGATGATTTCCATCGGATACATTTCAAACAGCTCGGAACCTATTTGAAACTGACAAAATTGCGATTAGGACTATTGATAAATTTTAATGAAGACCTGATAAAAGACGGAATCAAAAGAGTAGTAAATGGATTATAATAGAAATGAATAATGTTACCCATCCAAGCTTTGTATTTCCTTAAACCCTTTGCGCCTTTGCGAGAAACGAATCTAAAAGCATAAAAGACGGAATAACACTCACCAAACCCGAACCTAAATAAAAATCTTGCGAGAAATAAAAACCCTCCCAAGAAGCACTAATAGAAATGGAAGAAAGTAACAATACAGAGATCAATAATGCCGAGCACATAGACGGCATGTTCAAGAACTGGTTTCTCGACTATGCATCATATGTCATACTCGAGCGCGCCGTGCCGGCTATAGAGGACGGCCTGAAGCCTGTGCAGCGGCGTATCCTGCATGCCCTCTACCAGATGGACGATGGCCGTTTCCACAAGGTGGCCAACGTAATCGGTCAGTCCATGCAGTACCACCCGCACGGCGACGCCAGCATCGGCGACGCACTGGTCAATATGGGCCAGAAGGAGCTCATGTTTGACACGCAGGGCAACTGGGGCGATGTGCGCACCGGAGACAGCGCCGCCGCACCGCGATACATAGAGGTGCGCCTGTCCAAGTTCGCGAAGGAAGTAGCCTTCAATCCTGACACCACCGAGTGGCAGCTCAGCTATGACGGGCGGAAGAAAGAGCCGATCACACTGCCGATGAAGTTTCCTTTGCTCTTGTTCCAGGGCACCGACGGTATCGCTGTAGGCCTCTCGACCAAGATCATGCCGCACAACTTTAACGAGCTCGTGAAAGGCTGCATAGATGTGCTGAAGGGCAAAAAGACAAAGCTATACCCGGACTTTCCTACTGGCGGCTACGTAGATGTGAGCGAGTACAATAGCGGCAAGCGTGGTGGCAAGATACAAGTACGTGCGAAAATAGAAGTGGTGGATAAGAAGACCCTCTCTATCCGCGAGATACCGTATAGCACTACGACAGGCTCGCTGATCGAGTCCATCCTGAAGGCCAATGACAAGGGCAAGATCAAGATCAAAAAAGTGACTGACAATACGGCCAAGTATGTAGACATCACCATAGATCTCGTGCCGGGCACCGATCCTGATGTGACCATCGATGCGCTGTATGCCTTCACCGACTGCCAGATATCCATCTCGCCAAATGCCTGCGTGATAGACGGCGAGAAGCCGGTATTCCATAGCGTGGATGAGATCCTGCGCGTGTCTACCGAAAATACGAAAGCCCTGCTCAAACGCGAGCTGGAGATCAAGCAGGCAGAGCTGAATGAGAAGTGGCACTTCTCCTCGCTCGAGAAGATATTTATAGAGAAGCGCATCTATCGCAACATAGAGGAGGCCGAGACCTGGGAGGCCGTCCTGTCTATCATAGACAAGGGGCTGAACCCATACAAGAAGCTCTTCAAGCGCGAGATCACGCAGGATGACATCGTGCGCCTGACGGAGATCAAGATCAAGCGCATCTCCAAGTTCGATGCCTTCAAGGCGGACGAAGAGATACGTGGGCTGGAGGAAACCATGAAGCAGGTAGCGCACGACCTCGAGCATCTCAATGACTTTGCGATCGCATTCTTTGAAGAACTGCTGAAGAAATACGGTAAGGGCCGCGAGCGCCGCACAGAGGTGAAGGGCTTTGAGACGATAGAAGTGAAGCACGTAGTGGCCAATAACTCTAAGCTGTACGTGAACCGTGCGGAGGGCTTCTTTGGCACGGGGCTGAAGAAAGACGAGTTTGTCTGTGACTGCTCGGATATAGATGACATCATCGCCATCACCCGCGCGGGCAAGATGATGGTGGTGCGCCTCGGCGATAAGAAGTTCGTAGGCAAGGACATCATCTACATAGCCGTGTGGCAAAAGAATGATGAGCGCACCGGCTACAACGTAGCCTACTACGACGGCGGCTCCAAGCGCACATTTGTAAAGCGCTTCAACGTGACCGGCGTGACGCGTGACAAGGAGTACGACCTGACGCAAGGTACCTCTGGCTCTAAGCTCACCTACTTCACCGCCAATAGCAATTCAGAAGCTGAGATCGTACGCGTGCAGCTGCATCCTAATAGCAACGCGCGTATCAAGGAGTTTGACTTCGACTTTAGCACGCTGGACATCAAGGGTCGCGGGGCTGTGGGCAATATCCTGACGAAGTTCCCTATACGGAAGATAGAGCTGAAGGAGAAAGGCAAGTCTACCATAGGCGGGCTCAAGCTCTGGCTGGATGAGAAGTACGGCCGCCTGGTCACAGAGGAGAGCGAGAAGTCGCGCTACCTCGGCGAGTTTCACACCGGAGACCAGGTGCTGGTCGTATTCAAGGATGGCAATATCGAGCTGACCAACTACGAGATCACCAATAAATATGAGATGGACGACATCTACCTCGTAGAGAAGTTTGACCGTGAGCGCGTGTACAGCACCGTCTACTTTGACGGCGATAGCAAGCAGTACTATGTCAAGCGCTTCCGCATAGAGCTGAAGAAAGAGAAAGAAAAATCATCCATCATCTCCGATCACAAGGACTCCAGGATGGCCGTCTTCAGCTCGCGCAAAATGCCTGTGGTGAAGTACTTCTTCCTGAAGGGCAAAGACAAAGAAAAGCTGGAAGGCGAAGCCAAACTACCAGAGGTCATAGACGTGAAAGGCTGGAAAGCCCTCGGCAACCGCCTCACACCATACCTCGTGACCGGCAAAATCACCGACATCACTCCCGATGACGAAGAAGAACCAGAACTAGACTCTGATGCACCAGAGTGGGATGGCGAGACCAATCCTAAGGCTGGAGCGAAGGGGGAGCAGAAGGGGTTGTTTTAAGATTAATGAGATGGTGATTCTCGTATAGAATAGAAGTGTAAAATGGCAGATGACTCTTCCGATTATTACCTAGCTGTAAGTAAAGGCCAAAAGTTTACAGGAATTAGACCATTAACTGAAGATGAATATAATGAGTCAATAAGAGATATATTAGGACTAAAGAAGCATGAAGGGTCAAATCTTTTATTTGATGTGGTTGAAAGTAATTTTGAAGACTTTATCAATAAAATAGAATACTATAAAGAAGAATATCGTAAGAACTCTTTAATGCTAAATTTGAATTCTAGCTTGATTTATTTTGACTTAAATCGACTTATACTAAATATTCTATCTGCAATAAGGACTTTTTTAGATCACACAGAAAGAAGGTTACAAAAAACCTATGGTCAAAGCTCTAACGAATTGTTTTTTTTTAAGAAAGAGAGAAATAATGCATTCGACAATAATTTTGCTTATAGATTTACTGAAAAGCTCAGAAATTATTCTCAGCACTGCGGATTGCCTTTAGGGAATATAGAGTTTTCTTCCTATTTGGATGGTGATGATACGATATACAATATTCTAATTTCTGTTGATAGCTTAGAATTATTGGAAGATTATGATTCTTGGGGTGAAGTGGTCAAAAAAGAGCTAGGTGAGATTGATGGAAAGTTTGACCTGCTTCCTTTAATTCAAGAAAAATATGAAGTATTGAAAGGCATTGGGTCTAGATTATATGCTATAGAGGAGGAATATCATCGGCATGCCGCAGAACAGCTCCTTGATTTGATATTAGAAACAATTGAAACAAAGGAGCGGCCGATCATTATGAAACTAAATGGGGATGGCGAGAAATTGCAAATGCAAATACATCAATTCCCATTTAATGCAATTAGCCGATTAACTGGTGTGAAAATTGAGGAGAAATCCCCCACTGGCTGAACTTAGTTCCGTGCCGACGTATAGCGCAAATGTAATCCACTACGTAGCATACTTAGTGCCCAGCTCCGGCACGGATGTAACATCCGCGCCAGTTTTTTATTGTATACATGTTATTGATATTTAGGTTATTAAGGTGCCTTCTCCGGTTCAAAAACAAAACCTATCCGGACGGCAAATTCCGTTCATCCACAAGCTCACCAATTTCAAGGTCTAATACTCCCACTGGTCTAAGCTTCCAGCTTAGACCTTCCAATACGTTAAGCTTTCAGCTTAACGTACACGCGATGAAGTGACTACGGAGATGCGTTAAGCTGCAAGCTTAACTGATAAATAGGTCTAAGTTGAAAACTTAGACCAGTGCTCGCGATAGATTTTGACTGTTGGCTATTGTGTTTATAAACAATGACATAGATTGCCCGCTTCGGTTCAAAAACAATTCTTGTCAAATAATAGAAAGCTCCAATATTCACTACCTTCATCACTATGTCCACTATCACCTATCATCTCGCCACCCTTTCAGATATCGACCTGCTCATCGATCATCGTGTCACCTACTTTGATGACTTTGTAGAGGCGCCTGATGAGCAGGCCCGGCAGCAGCTGCGCAGGGGACTGCGGGACTACTATACCAGGGCCCTACCCACAGGAGAGTGTATCGTATGGTATGCTACGGATAATGGTGAGCTGGCCGCCATAGGTGCACTCATCATACAGCAGGGGCCGGGTAGCTATATCTCGCCAGATGGCAGGTACGGCTATATCATGAGCATGCATACCCTCGAGCCATACCGTTCCCCGCGAGCCATACCGTAGGCGTGGCATAGCGCAGGAGATACTGGACCGGCTGGTGAAGAGTGGGAGAGAGGCTGGCATCCGCTTCTTTGAGCTGCATGCCTCAGAGATGGGAGAGCCGCTGTATATCAAGAACGGCTTTGTAAAGCTAGAAGACCCTACTTATCGCAAGGTCTTTGAATGAAAACAAAACAGGGGAGCGCTTGCTCCCCTGACTGACATATATTGAGTTCCGTTTTTCTCCTAAAACCCGCCGGCTCAGCACCGGACAGGTTTTCTCGTCTATCCAGATACAAAGATGCGACTGGTCTTTTACGCAGCATTTATGCCAAGGGAAAGATTACGTCATGGGGCTGTTATGAAATCATGACTTCGTAGACTTGCATCTACCTGGCTATGGTCACCTTGCGGGTAGAGGTAGCTCCCTCGGCATTCACTGCCTTGAGCAGATAGATACCCGGAGCGATATGGGCTACAGATATGTCAGCCCTGTCACTCTCCACAGGCTGTGACAGCACGAGGGCGCCGCGCATATCATAGAGCCCTACGGCCTTCATCTGTGCCGGTGCTGTGATGCTGATCTCATTCGCTGCCGGATTGGGATACACCTTCAGCAGGTCTGCAGTCACTTCGCTGATGCCTACACTGTAGCCTACCAGCGGGAGGTCAGCATAGGAGTCCCAGTTGATAGAGTTGGTAGCTATCAGCGGATTGATGAGGGTGTCGAGGCTGTTATTAGGATACATGGCAGCATCATTGTTCATGTTGCGGTTAAAGGCCGGATAGTTGCTAGAGGTCACGTCTAGCCGGATGCGGTGCCCGGTGAGGAAGGTATTGCAAGTGTAAGGCAAGGTCAGCGCTATCTGGTAGTTTTGCCCCGGTACTATGGCAGAGGTGTCTGCAGCGCGATAGCCATTGCGGAAGCGCATACGGAAAGGCGCATGATCCAGTATCATAGACCTGCCATCAGGATACACGTCTGTGAGCCGCACCTCAAAATCAGTGTCGTACCTGTCAGAAGAGACACTGAGATGCACTACTACATTGCCACGTAGCACGGCGTCCTGCGTCAGGGGCAGCGTGGTAAACATAGCGATATCATGCCTGCTCTCCACGGTGTCAGACTGGTCATACGGGCCTTGCGCCAGGTCACTGCGCAGCGTAGGGCCGCCATAGGTAGGAGAGGGGTCTGCAGGATCATAGGTATAGCTCACAGCACCGCTGGCTACATCGGGAGGATAGTTGTCCAGAGACTGATCAGGGTGCATGTAGAAGCGCACCGTGTCAGACCCGGTCATGGGCCATACAGTGCTGCTATGCCAGGTGTTTTCTCCCATCTGGTAGTACTGCACCGTGGGGCTCTGGTCCCAGCCATTGGCCTGGCCCCGCAGGTAGTAGTCAAAGTAGCGCAGCGCGAGGGAGTCATTCCACCCCGCAGCGTTGTTATAGGTTAGTTGCCCTTGTGCGGCTGTACCCACATGCGCAGTGCTATGACCGCCATGCGCCCACGGGCCCATGAGCAGCCGGTGCTGGCTGCCGATACCTGCCGGAGAGCGCTGCACGATGGCCGGGAAAAACTCCAGCATGTCTTTCACATTGTGATCATACCAGCCGCCTATCATGAAGCATGGCACGCGGATACTATCGGGATAAAAGTTAGTACTCTCCGTGACCTGCCAGGCAGTATTATACACCTGGTTATTCATCACAGCCGGCTTCAGGCCAAAGCCGAGTTGGTCCAGCTTGTCCAGGTACTCTGTGCGCAGGTCACCATTAGGATAGTACTCGTAGAATGAAAACTGCGGTGCTGCTACAGATGGGTTGATGCAGGTCAGGTGCGGCGGATTATACTTAGCGGTCTGAAACTGGACCTTGCCCAGTGCAGATGCGCCAGCTGTCCCTATCTTGCCATTGCTCCAGGCCTGTGATGCGATCCACTCTACCACATAGTAGCCGTCCAGTCCCTGCGGAGGCGGATTGAGCGTAGCAGCATGTGCCGAGCCATAGAAGCCGCGCCAGTCTACGGTCACAAAAATATAGTTGCTGCTATTGATGTTGCCATTCACACCGAGGGGCAGGGCGTTTGCCCTGTACAGTAGCCTGTTGTACGGTGTCTGTATCAGTATCACCGGGCCGGAGGTCATACCGGATGGGATATAGATGTCACAGGCCAGTTTCTTGCCGTCGCTCATAGGTATGGAGTCCACTATGGGCGTGAGTATAGCAAAGCTATGCAGGCAGAGGGCAAGCGAAAGCGTAAGTAGCAAATGCTTCATGGGAGATAGATTTTATGAGTAGGACAGATAGATGTAGTGAATGTTTAATCTCATCAAAGAAATAACGGTCGTTTATCAGCGGGCTATGATCATAGCGCGTACCTGCTGTATCATGCCATTCTGAAAGCGTGCATAATACACGCCGGTAGCATAGTCTTCATTCTCAAACCTGACGCTATAGCGCCCTGCAGGCATATCCTCGTCTATAGGCGTGCGCAGCAGGCGGCCCATACTGTCAAATACCTGTATGAGTGTATGGCCTCCAGCAGTGGTAAAGGTAATATCTGTAGCGGTGGTGAATGGATTAGGATAGTTGCTGATGAGGTTCACACCTGCCTTTTGATTGATCTCATGCACACCTGTGGTGCAGTCTGCATTCTGCACCAGTGGCAGCTGCTGATAGTTGGCGAGCAGGATAGTAGAGACATCAGACGGGGGCACACAAAACCAATCCGTGAGGATAGAGGCATATACCGAGCGGAAGTCATACTGCATCGGGATGTTATCATTATCTGCAGGAGTGGCAGGTAGCGTAGGGCTATTGCCGGTGATACCTGATATCACTTTATTGCCAAAGAGGAAGAGCGGCGCCGCAGCGCCATGGTCTGTACCACGGCTGGAGTTTGATATGATGCGCCGGCCAAACTCCGAGAAGGTCATACCTACCACACGGTCTGCCACACCCAGCTGCTGTATATCATCCTGAAATATTTTCACCGCGTCTGATAGTTTTTTCAGCAGGTCGGCATGTTTGCCGGTGGTGGTATCTGAGCTGTCTACCTGGTCCGCATGCGTGTCAAAACTGCCATCGCTGGCCATGCTCACCATATAGATGCGTGTCTTGAGGCCACCTGCTATGAGGCGCGCTACTACTTTGAGCTGGTCTCCCAGGTCGTTATTTGCGGGATAGCTGAGTTGGGTAGAGGTCACTGAGTTCCACGCCGCAGTGATCACACCTGCATATTGATTGGTCTGTGAGGCTACGGTGCGGATATAGGTCAGCTCGTCTCCAGCCGGTGTAGCCGGTGCAGGATCAGGTGCGCCTCCTACCAGATTGTAGATGCTGGATGGATCTGCTACAGCCATTGCCATATTCACCGCCGGTCCCTGAAATACGGGCGAGAGGAAATATCCTATCTGCATGGCCAGCGGGTCCGGCATATCAGTATTAGGATACCCGGTAGGGAAGTTAGGGTACTCATAGCTCAGGTAGCGGCCACTCCAGCCGCTATTCAGTACCTGGTTTGCGTCTGCTCCCGTGAGCCAGATATCTGTGGAGCGGAAGTGGGAGTAGTTAGGATCGGGGTAGCCCACATCACGCACGATGTGCAGCTTACCGCTATTGTAGAGCTGCTGCAGGCCGGTGAGGGAGGGGTGCAGCCCGGTAGTCGTGACACCGCTCAGAGACAGGACCCTGTTTTGCGGGATCAGGATATTATTGCGTGCTGCTGATAGCGTGCTGTATTCATCCAGCGGTATCACGGTATTGAGGCCATCATTGCCCCCTACCATCTGTATGAGTACGAGTACGTGATCATTATTGGCTCCTGCCAGTGCCGCCATCAGTGGCGATGCACCAAAGGCTTTCACAGAAAGTCCATTCAGGAAGGCCGGCAATACTGCTACGGGAGCTGTTTTGAGGAAATCTCTTCTTTTCATGTTGCTTCAGTTTTGGGTATATCAGGCCAGATGGTATTCGGATAGGTTCATGAGGTATTTCATCATGATCTGCAGCTTGCCCTCTACGATGCTGCGGGCGGTCGGATCGCCGGGGTTGGTCACGTAGTCATTCCACGCAGTGGTCCAGTAGCCATTGCTGGTCTGGCCGCCCAGCAGTCCGTATATCCGGATGTAGTCCTTGGTACTCTGAGATACACCTATCATATACAGGTAGTCTATCGCATCGCTCACTACTGCTGCCGGATCTGTAGGGTCCGGCAGGCTGGCGCAGAAGTCCAGCACACTGATCTTGACTGTGAACGTATTGATCGGTACACCTACATAGACCAGGCCATCGGTGATCTGGTTTCGCAGGGGTAGGGTGGAGTTATTGATCCATAGCTCATAGTACTGCGGGTACTGGTAGTAGGATGGCCAGCCCGATACACTAGGCGGATCCAGTACATCCTGGCCCAGTATCACAGAGTAGTATCCCAGTGTGATCCAGGCCTTGTACGAGTCTGCTATAGCGGTAGGTGCAGGCATCGGTACATCATACTCGCGCACCAGGCCTACGAGGAAATCCGTAGGAGACTTGATGATACAGCCCCTGTTCAGCATGTCAAAGAAGTGTTCACTCTTGAATAGCTGGGAGAGGACCGGCGTGATATTGTAACTATTAAGACGGAAGGTATCTGCCAGCGGCTCTATGATATTGGTCTCTATGGTAGCATCGATATCAAAATAGACAAAGTACCGGTACAGCTTGCGGCAGATAAATTTGGCAGTCTCCTGATGCGCAAAGATCATGGTGAGTAGGTCGTCCAGCTCATTAGCTCCGTTGGCTCCGTTTTGCCCGGCTATGACTGTATTATTGTAGAAAGCGGAAAACTGCTTGTCTGTACTGTCATGTTGTGATGGATCAAAATAAGAGGTGAGCGTGGAGGGGTTGATCCTGTAGCCGGTGAGGACACGGGCAGCAGCACGTACATCATCCTCTGTGTAGTGACTCGGCAGGTCCTTGCCTACGGTGAAAAGCTCCTGCAGCTCACGCGCATAGTTTTCGTCAGGCGCGGTATTGGTATTCAGGTAGCCATTGAGGTAAAACAGCATGGCCGGATCCAGCGTGATCGCTTTCACAAAGTCTTTGAAATTGCCCAGGGAATACTGGCGGATGGTAGCCATGTAGCGGTAGCCTCCTACAGGCTGTACATAGGATGATAGCTGTGTAGCAAAATGATTGTGCCAGAAGAGCACCAGCTTCTCCTCTATACTGCGGGACTGGTTGATCATATTGCCGTAGCACCAGGACTTTAGCGATACGCCACGCGGTCCAAGTGCATTGGGCTGGCTGCTGGTATCATTGACCCATGTCTGGCCAAATGGCACTACAGCATCTGTAAAGTTGGCATTGTTATAATTATTCACCGGAGGTGATGGAGCGGTCTGTGGCGTGAGCAGCTCATCTACAGCCTGGCTCATAGTGAGGGTGAGCAGGTGGTCTACGTCGCTTTTCTTTGCGCCAAACATGGTGCGCTTCAGCAGGTGTACGGCCTCCTTGCGGCCCCAGGTGCCGGCGTATGGTGTGAGGGTAGTGGTAGCTGAGCGGGCCGCACCATTGCCTGTATGGCGTGCATAGGGCACATTGGGCTCTGCGGCGGGGCGTAGCAGATCATTCATAGTGATGAGTTTTTATAGATGCACATCCGTGCAAATACAGTTATACTTTGGATTGTACTAAAGATATAAAGTTTAAATGATGCGATGGGCAGAATTGTAAACGTAGCAGCGCATGCTGGCCAATATAACTTTCAAGCAATAGTAGCTCGGCACGCTAATACCTTGAATAGAATTTAATTGCGATATTAGGCTCATACTATCATTATGGGCATCGCATCCGGTATCATCAGACGTCTCATCCTGCCGCAGCACCTGTGGCGTGTCATCAGCCTGCAGCGGGGCCGCAAGAAGGTAAACCGCACCTATGATGATGCGCAGCTCAAACTGTACCATCAGCTGCTGCCGGGAGACTTCCTGCACTACGGCTACTTTGAGGATCCGGCAGTCGCCCCGCAGGATATCACCATCCGCATGATCTACGAGGCGCAGGAGCGCTATGGGCAGAATATAGTAGACCTCATACAAGACAAAGACAGCGAGATACTGGACGTGGGCTGCGGCATGGGCGGCCTGCTGCGCCTGATGAATCAGCGCGGGTACAAAGCCATCGCACTCACACCTGATAAGAATCAGGTGCACCACATCCGGCAGACCTATCCCAATCTGGTACTCGGCTGCCGCTTTGAGGATATGGATATGACCGGTAGTGAAGGGCGATTTGGCACCGTGATCACCTCTGAGTCGCTGCAATATCTGGATCAGGATATAGCGCTGCCCATGATACAGAAACTGCTGAAGCCCGGAGGCAGGTGGATAGCGTGTGATTACTTTCGCACTGGAGATGCCAGTGAGAAGAGTGGCCATCAGTGGCCATCTTTTGTAGAGAGGCTGAATAAATATGGACTGAAGATCACCTCACAGCAGGATATCACGCCGCATATCCTCCCGACTATCTCCTACGTACATATGTGGGCCACCCAGATCGGCATGCCTATCAAAGAGTTTGCACTAGGTAAGCTGAAAGTCAAAGCACCCGGCATACACTATGCACTGGAGGGCAGCCTGCCACTCATAGAGCAGAAGATAGACAAGAACATCAGGACCATAGATCCGGTAGAATTTGCAGCTACTAAAAAGTATATGCTGCTGGTGATGGAGAGGGCGTAGCCATACGCGTCAAAGTGCAGAGAGCATCTGAGCGATAGAAGTGCCAGATTGATTGCCGAGGATGATAAACTCGCGTTTCTTGCCGTCATTTGTTTCGATATAGACCTTCCCATCATGAGGGTATTGCGCCATCCCCCATTTCTTTGATGGATCGTGATAGACGTTTTTGATATCCCTTTTATTGATCCGGAAATTAGAACCAATGCGCAGGAACTCATCACTTAGCAGGTCAACACTCTTGTTGCGAATGATGTAGGATGCTTTAGGATAAGAATATGGGTCATTCAGGTCGCCTCTCACTATCCGGCTGTCGAGTACGAGATTGGTAGCAAAACCTACGGCCGAAAAATCTTCAGACTGTGCTGAGATAGCGCCATTCGCATGTATGCCCACCAGCGTATCTTCTACTACAAATACCCAAAAGGTCCTGTTGAGTATAAGCGCATGGTACTCCATGGCTACGAAGTCTTTGACCTGGCCGAGGTGTATATCAGATAGCAGCATAGCTGTTCATTTTAGGTTTGGATCACACCCACATTGAATGAACGTGTGATAGGAGCGTGGTCTGCCATCTCGATGCCCATAGAGATCATCTTGCGCGTATCCAGCGGGTCTATGATGCCATCAGTCCATAGGCGGGCAGCAGCATACTTGGGGTCGAGCGTACGGTTGTATTTAGCCTTGATGTCATCCAGTATCTTCTTCTCTGCCTCGGGCTCTATGGTCTCGCCTTTAGCTTTGAGTTGGCTCACCTGTATCTGGAGCATTGTCTTAGCAGCTTGCTCGCCGCCCATTACGGCTATTTTGGAGCCCGGCCATGCGTAGATGAGGCGCGGGTCATAGGCCTTGCCGCACATGGCATAGTTGCCCGCGCCGTAGCTATTGCCCGCTATGATGGTAAACTTAGGTACGACAGAGTTTGCCACAGCGGCTACCAGCTTTGCGCCATCCTTTATGATGCCACCCTGCTCTGAGCGTGAGCCGACCATAAAGCCTGTCACATCCTGTATGAATACCAGCGGTATCTTCTTCTGGTTGCAGTTCATGATGAAGCGGGCAGCCTTATCAGCGCTGTCAGAGTATATCACCCCGCCAAATTGCATCTCACCCTTCTTGCTCTTCACCACTTTGCGCTGATTGGCCACGATGCCTACTGCCCAGCCATCTATGCGGGCATAACCGCAGATGATAGACTGGCCATAGAGCTCTTTGTAGAGTTCTATCTCACTATTATCCACGAGGCGTTTGATCACCTCCATCATGTCGTATTGCTTGGCACTATCCTCGGGGATGATGCCATAGATGTCCGCTTCTTTCAGTGCAGGTTTGGCAGGTGTGGCGCGGTCGTAGCCGGCTTTATTGCCACGGCCCATTTTGTCTACCAGCTGGCGGATCTTCTCGATGCACTCCTCGTCATTCTTCATCTTGTAGTCCGTCACACCGCTGATCTCGCTGTGCATAGCTGCACCGCCGAGCGCTTCATTGTCTATGTCTTCACCTATAGCAGACTTCACGAGGAAAGAACCTGCCAGGAATACCGATCCTGTACCCTCCACTATCAGCGCCTCATCACTCATGATAGGCAGGTACGCACCACCAGCCACACAGCTACCCATGATAGCCGCTATCTGCGGGATGCCGGACGAGGACATGATAGCATTATTGCGGAAGATGCGGCCAAAGTTCTCCTTGTCCGGGAAGATCTCATCCTGCATAGGCAGGAAGGCACCGGCACTGTCTACCAGATAGATAATAGGGAGACGATTCTCCATCGCTATCTCTTGAGCCCGCAGGTTCTTTTTGCCAGTCATGGGAAACCACGCTCCGGCCTTCACCGTAGCGTCGTTGGCCACGATCATACAGAGGCGCCCCTTCACATAGCCCAGCATGGTCACTACGCCTGCGCTAGGGCAGCCACCCTGCTCCGGATACATGTCATACGCGGCAAAGAGGCCCACCTCCAGCTGAGGCGCCCCCTTGTCTGTGAGCAGGTCTATACGCTCACGGGCTGTGAGCTTACCTTTCTCTTTATGACGATCTATGGACTTTTTGCCACCGCCGGCTTTGATCTGCTCGCCCAGCTTGCGCAGGTCAGAGATCATCAGCTTCATATTGTCTTCATTGCGGTTAAACTCGAGATTGGCCTTGTCGCTCATGTACTATGTGGATTTTTTGGCGACGCTAATATAGGAGAATCGTAAAGAAAGGCTAATGAGCTGGCCTGGGGGCAATAAAAAAGGGCAACTTGTTCATAGCTGCCCTTCCGTTTTCATGGTCGATTATTTTGCGACCAAAGGTCTAAAGTGGTCGTGCAGTACAAGGTTAGTGCAGAGTATTGTCATGCGCAAGGATTGACCTACAATGTTTTGTCATATTGTATAAGCGTGCAATTTCATGTATAAGCGTGTGAAAGCTGGGCCAAAATTTTGAGCTGTGGCAATTCATGGTATTTTTAGCAGGATGAAAGAGGACCTGCTGCACTATATCTGGCGCTATAGCCTGTATGATACCACCAGCCTGCAGACCACTGCGGGCGAGCCGGTGCAGATCATCAGGCCCGGCCTTTATAATACGGATGCCGGCGCTGATTTCTCCAATGCACGGATAAGGATAGGGGACACGCTCCTGGCGGGCAATATAGAGATACACGTACATCAGCGTGACTGGTATGCACATGGCCATGACCACGACGCTGCCTACAATAATGTGATCCTGCATGTGGTGTACGATACAGATACCACACCCACACTGCTGCAAAACGGGCAACCGGTAGCAGTACTAAGCCTGAAGAACCACATCTCTAACACACTACTACAGCGCTACGATCTACTAAAGGGCAGCCTGGATAAGATACCCTGCGCGGGATTGATCAAAACCTTGCCGCCAGACACTTCGCTGGCTTCCTTCTACGACCGGCTGGTGATAGAAAGGCTACAGGGCAAAGTGGCGGTCGTAGAAACAATGCTACAACAGTCTCACAATGATTGGGACCAGGTTGCCTGGCAAATGTTGGCCACCTACTATGGCGGTACGGTGAATAAGCAACCCTTCCAGCGCTTGGCTGCATCCCTGCCACTGAATATCGTACACAAACATCGTGCGGATGCCAAACAGATAGCGGCGCTGCTCTATGGCCAGGCCGGTATGCTGGAGGCAGAGCATGATGATGAGTACCCGCGCAGCCTGAGGCGCGAGTATACGTACCTCAGGAAACTTCACTCTCTACAGCCATTGCAACTGCATGAGTGGAAGTTCTTTCGGGTGCGGCCTGCCAGTTTCCCTACGGTCAAGATCGCTCAGCTCGCAGCGCTGCTGGTCGGGGAGCCACATCTATTCAGCGGGCTGCTGGGCTGTGGGGATATGAAGGCGCTGCACAGCTTCTTTGAGGTGGATATAGGCCCCTACTGGCATGATCATTACCAGTTTGATAAGCCCTCTGGCAAAGGCGCCACCAGCATAGGCCATATGCTCACGGATATCGTAGTGATCAATGCCGTAGTGCCACTCCTGTTTGCCTATGGCAGGTACAAAGGAGATGAGAAGCTCTGCCAGCGCGCGCTGGACATGCTCTATGAGGTAGCCGCAGAGGATAATGCCATCATCCGTATGTGGGATGGCCTGGGCATACCTGCGCGTACTGCCAATGACACACAAGCGCTGCTACAGCTGCGAAACGAATACTGCCTGAATGGCCGCTGCCTGCAGTGCCAGATAGGCCATCAGCTGCTAAATACAAAAGCCTAAAGAGTTGACTTATCAGCCAACAAAATCCGATAGCTGCGGTTATAACTTTTAACAGGGAGTGCTTGCAGCCTTGCGGGGCTATTACTATCTTTGGAGAGAGTAGCTGATATATGAAATTAGACACATTTAAATTTCTCGTGGAGTATAATGCTTTTGGAGTTTGCACCAAGGTAGGTGACAAGCTCGGTATGCCCATCAAGAATATCCGCCTCTTTTTCATCTATGCATCCTGCCTGACCATTGGCTCTCCCCTCATCGTGTATATGATCATGGCCTTCTGGCTCAAACTACGCGACTACGTACGCGGCAGCAGAAATCCTGTTTGGGATTATTGATAATTTGAAGATTTGAAAATGAAACAGCCATTAAGAGTATCCTAATGGCTGCCGTTATCATTGAGATGTTGCTTTCATCAGCACATCTTCAAATTTTCAAATCATCACATTCTGATTACCCGTTTACCTTCTTGTGATCCGCCAGGAACTTCTCCAGGCCGATGTCAGTCAGCGGATGCTTGAAGAGTCCCTTGATAGATGACAGTGGGCAGGTAGCGATATCAGCGCCGGCCTCTGCACACTGCGTGATGTGGAGCGCACTGCGGATAGAGGCAGCGAGTACCTCTGTCTCATAGCCATGTATGCTGTAGATGTTTACGATCTGGCTGATGAGCTGTACGCCCTCCCAGCCGCTATCGTCTATACGTCCTATGAATGGAGACACCATGGTAGCACCCGCCTTGGCAGCGAGTATAGCCTGGCCGGCAGAGAAGATGAGTGTGCAATTTGTCTTGATGCCATTATCACTAAACCACTTGATGGCCTTGACGCCTTCTTCTATCATCGGCACTTTCACCACGATGTTCTTGTGCAGGGCTGCGAGCTTCTTGCCTTCTTCCACCATGCCTTTGAAGTCTGTAGAGATCACCTCTGCACTCACGGGACCGTCTACTATATTGCAGATATCTACGTAGTGCTGGAGCACAGCCGCATCACCTTTGATGCCTTCTTTGGCCATCAGTGATGGATTGGTAGTGACGCCATCCAGGATACCCAGGGCAGCAGCTTCTTTTATCTCATTGAGGTTAGCGGTGTCTATGAAGAATTTCATTGCAGAGGTGTTGTTGGTTTATGAATAGTAAAGGAATGCAGCGAATGCGATGCCAAAGATAAAAACGACTATAGAAAAAACGGCAGATGTGGACGAAAGGTGGAGAGAATCTTCGGCTAGGGGAAATAAAAATAGGGCAAGTAACTCATGTCGCACCGCTCAACCGCCTACCCTTGCTTCGTTTCCGACCTGGGGGAGTGAGCAGGAGCTGGTCGCATGAGGCTCGCCCCGCCGCGAATATAGTAATTCCGCTATTGGCTCCAAGAGCAGAAGCGATTTTTTATTTCTGCGCAGCAGAGAGATGGCGCTGCAGCTCAGTTCTGGAGATAAATTTTCCTCCCATGCGCTCCAGATGTGGCGTGTGAAACTGGCAGTCCACCAAGTCGTAGCGCCCACTGCGGCAGAGATGGATCAGGGCCACTTTGGATGCAGAGGGCGCGAGGCCAAACATGCTCTCCCCGCAAAACACCCTGCCGATCACCACACCGTATATACCACCCGCCAAACGCCCGCCCTCCCATATCTCTACAGAGTGGGTTATGCCCCTGTGATGGAGCGACAGGTATGCATCTATCATCTCCTCTGTGATCCAGGTGCCATCCTGCCCGGCACGAGGCACCGATGAGCAGTGCCGTACCACTGTGGCAAAATCTCTATCCTCCGTGAGTGTATACCGTGCAGAGCGTAGGAGCCGCTCCATGCTGCCCGAGATATGTATGTCATCAGCATAGATCACAAAGCGCTCATGCGGGCTGTACCAGCAGATCGGGTCACCCTCAGAGTACCATGGGAAAATACCATTCTGATAAGCCAGTAATAAACGCTCGGCAGAGAGGTCTCCGCCCACAGCCAGCCAGCCGTCCTCCTCTGCCAGAGAGGGATCGGGAAAGATCAAAGCATCGCTAAGGCGGAATACCATACCACAAAGGTACAACTACGCGGGGAAATACTCCTGCACCAGTGCCTGCACCACCTCTTCACTCAGCGGCTTGATGCGAAAGTCGGTGATGAGGTCGCTGTACTCGCCCTCTGCGCGGGCACGGTCATCAGGATTGAGCGAGCCGGTGAGCATAAAGATCTTGACACCCGCCTTGCGGCCGTAGGGGTCAGGCAGGTCGCGGTATTTGGTGAGCAGCTCAAAGCCATTTAGCGCAGGCATATTGATATCCAAAAATATGATACAGGGCATAGGGCGGTCGCTATTGTCCTCATCGGCCAGGCTGCGCGTCAGGTAGTCAAGGCCATCTATACTACCCTCCACACTACGCACGTCAAATGGTACCTCTGCGCGCTCTATGATAAAGCGGTGGTAGAAATTGTCAGCATCGCTGTCGTCTATCAGCAGTATGAGGTCGCGGTCACTCATGATTTCGTTTTGGTATGGTCATATTTGCCGGCACAGTTTATACCGGGAAGGTGAAGAAAAATGTAGTGCCCTCACCGACTTTGGACTCCAGCCATATCCTGCCGCCATGCAGCTCTACTATCTTTCTGCAGGTAGCGAGGCCTACACCAGTGCCGCTGTATTGATTTTGGCCGTGTAGCCGCTGGAAGATCACAAAAACCCGTTCACTATATGCTTTATCAATACCTATGCCATTATCCTTTACAGAAAATAGCCAGTGATTGTTTTCCGCTTGTGCTTCTATCGCTATCACCGGAGAAACGCCTGGCTTGCAATACTTAATGGCATTGGTGATAAGATTGGAAAATAATTCTGTCAGTTCACCCTTATTGGCGCGAAGCACAGGCAGGAAGCCCACCTCTATCTGAGCGCCTGACTGCTGTACGGATGTATTGATATCATGTAGTACAGTGCTGACCACCTCTGCTGTGTCTACCCGCTCCATCACATGGTGCCTGCCTACGCGCGAGTACATGAGCAAGTCACGTATCAGGGTCTTCATGCGCTCAGAGGCATTGACTATATAGTCCAGGTAGAGCTCGGAGTCTTTGTCCAGATTGCCTTGCTGCTTTTCCTGAAACATGCTGACGAAGTTTGTGATCGTGCGCAGCGGCTCCTGCAGGTCATGAGCGGCTACGTAGGCAAACTGCTCCAGGTTGTTATTGGTCACTTCCAGTTTGCGGGCATACTCGCGCAGGGCCAAGTGGTCCAGTTTTTTCTCACTGATGTCCCGTATAGCGGCAGATACCCACAACCCGTCCTCCGTCTCCAGCGGGCTGAGGCTGATCTCTACCGGGAAGTCTTCTCCCGTTTTGCGCGTGCCGTGCAGCTCCAGGTCCAGTCCCATGGTCCGTATCTTGGGATCCGCAAAATAGTCCTCCCTGTGACCCGCATGTGCCTTGCCAAATCGCTGCGGTATGAGTATCTCCACCGGCTGCCCTATGAGCTCCCCGCGCGTATACCCAAAGACCTTTTCTGCCTGCTCATTTACGAGACGTATTGTCCCTGATTTATCTACTATGATCATCGCATCTGGCGCGGACTCCAGCATGCGGCGAAATTTATTTTCTGCCGTACCTAGCTCGGCGGCCATATGGTTGATCTCCTCTGCCAGTATGCCTATCTCATCGCGGGAGTATACATGCGCCTTGTCGTCAAACTCCCCACGGGCAATGGCCTTGGCGGCACGGATGATCTCCTTCAGCCCGCGCTGTATACCCCGGCTCACAGATAGTGCCAGCAGCAGGCCGGTGATCTCTACTGTCAGTGCTACGCCAAAGAGCAGGCGCAGTATCACAAACTCCAGCCAGCGCGATCCCTCCCCGAGAGCAAAGGAAAAGTTGTCTTCCAGTAGCGTCAGGTTCTCATTGGTACGCTGTACGTCTGCCTCCAGTGCATCTATGACCTCCCGGCTGGGACTGCCCGAGGTGATCTCGCGGTGCAGCTGATCTGCCAGTGGTATCAGGCGCATGATCTGCGGGTCGGCCTGGGTCCAGGCGTCTATCGCTTTTTTCAGATGGGGCTCACTGTGAAACCGCACCATCAGGTTGATCATACCATCTATATCGTCAGGATCATTGCGTCCCTGCAGAAATCCGGCACGTGCGCCCTCCCAGTCTATAGGCTCCCGGAGCATGGCCTCGCGGGCCAGATGGTCTCCGAGCGGCACTTTCATAAAGAGGAGAAAATTCTGATAGTCAGCCTCGTGATGAGAGTGTCCATATTTCTGCAGATGATAGACTGCGTCTTTCTGACCCTTGGACCAGAGCCCCTCGCCACCTACATAGGCACGCACAGATGACAGCGTATGGATGGCAAACCATAGCGTGAGCAGCTCCACGACTATCAGAGTAGCCATGATACCTACGGTAAAATTGAGTTTGCGGGATATGGATATATCCCCAAACCATTGGGTAATAGATCGTTCTTTCATTAATAACGAGGGGTCCGGTAAAAGTGGCTCATCTCTGCGTGTCAGAGGGCTCGGGAGGCTGGGTATTCATTTAAAAATACATCGAAACAAGAAGAACAATGTTTGCCTTCGGCTAATGCGGTGTATTGTTTGCCTAAACGTGCTGTCTGGGCGGCGAAAGTAATTATGCACAAACACTACAGTTGGCGCAACATCATTTCCTTGTTGTCAAATGAGCTAACAATCAATTGTTTGGCTCGATACCATAGGTGCGTGCAAAACGAATCAAAGCCTCCGCCTCTGACACGATATAGCCATAGGCCTCTTGCTCACCCTGCTTAAACTGTGCCAATTTGCTGACTACCTCTTTGAGGATAGCATTGGCATTCTTGCCTGCATTGACCTCTGCCATGAGGATCTCATCTGCCAGCCCGGTATAGCCATGGCGCTGGAGTATTTTTTTGATGGTAGATATGTAGAAGCGCCAGTTCACTAGAGCGGTATTTAGTAGTTAGTATTTAGTATTAAGATGAAGGGTATAGAGACAATCAAGACGCAGCGTTTTGTATTTTCTGAATACTAAATACTGATTACTTAATACCTAAATCAATATCCTCCAAGATATTTCCTCAGGAACCATTCCGCTGAGAGCAGCAGGAGTATGAGGAAGAATATCCATTTCAGGTTGATCGCACTCTCGGTCAGGAAGGTGTCATAGAGCACCGGTTTCAATACGTTCTTTGCCAGCAGGTCGTCTGCTATCTTGTCAAAGTCGTTGGCGTGGTACATTTGCCCGCCATGCTGTGTGGCTAGCTGGTACATCACCTTGTGGTCGGCTACGGTGCGTAGCTCCTCCAGCTGTAGCGGAGAGATGCTGAATCTGCCATCGGCCTTATAGCTATTTGTGCCGAGTTTGACTGTAGCACTGTAGCTGTAGGTGCCTACAGGCAGGAAGCCCGCATTGAGCGTGTAGTAGTTGTCCGTCTTGTTCATTTTAAACGGATACTCCTTGCCATCTTCGCTGCGTAGCTTCAGGTCTACGTCCGGTGTATTGACCATCTCGTAGGCTGCATTATACAGCTGTGCATCAAAGGTCACAGCCTCATTATCCTGGAATATGTTCTTCGGCAGGTTCACGCGGAATGGCCGCTTGTCGCCTTTCACCGCCAGGTATTGTATCGTCTTGTTTACGATCTCATCAAAGGCGTCAAAGTTCTTATTCTGCATGTAGTCATACATGCGCCAGCGCCAGATACCCTCACCTGCTATGATGCCTATCTTGCTATCCAGTTGGTCTGCAAACATCCACAGCGGGAAGTCTGTCTCCACATTATTGATACGCTGCGTGATCAGTACCTGAGAGGCTCCGGTCACTTTAAACTCGCCAAAGAAACACTGCAGCGGAGGAAACTTGGCAATAGCCTGCTGCGTAGCATCTGACACGGTGAATAAGTTGAAATCCTTACTCACCTTGGCCGTCACATCGTTAAACCTGCTGTTATTGCCCGCTATGGTCAGTGCGGTCTCAGCCTTGGCCAGCGCAGACGGCGAGGTCTCAGAGCCTACTACAAAGAGCACTGACTTCTTCAGCGCCTTGGCTTGCGCCAGTATGTTGTCCGCATTGTAGTTGAGCGAGGGGAGCTGATGCAGGATGATCAGGTTGTAGTCATTCAGCTTACTGGCAAAGTCTGCTGCGTAGGCCACATCCAGCTGGTAGTTCTTATTGGACTCTATGGCCTGCTTCAGCGCGGCGATGTCAGGGTGTGGCGAGGCAGCTACGATCAGTATCTTCTGGCGCCCATCCAGTACCTCTACGAAGATGTCCTTCACATTGTTCTTGTACGTCACCTCACCGGGCAGGTTGGTCAGGGCTAGCTGGTAGTGCGCTATGCCCGCCTTGCCGGCGGGTATGATAAAGTCAAACGAGGCATCAAAGTCATCTGAGCCGATGATGATATCCTTGCGGCTCAGCTGCTTCACGCCGCCATCTATCTCAGAGACAGTCAGCGTCGCATTCTTACCATTGAGAAAGGTAGCCTCTACATCAGCCCGCACGGCAAACTGGTCATTCAGGTATGTGATCTTATTGTAGTAGACATTGCCAAACTTCAGGTCCTTGGGTATAGTGGTATCGCCGAGGGCCACGGAGTAGATGGCGTAGGTAGACTTGGCTGCACTGTAGACGGGGTTGATGCCCTGGTTATAGATGCCATCAGAGGCTACGACCACCGCGCCGAGATTCTGATTGTAGTAGAGGTCGTTGATATTCTCTATGGCATCGGAGATGTTGCTCACCTTGGCGCCAAAGGTGTAAGCGTCAGACTTCTTCAGCTCAGAGCCAAAGGTGTATGGTACTACATCATATTTTGAGGAAAGCTTGTCAGTCAGCGCCTGTAGCTTCTGTACATAGGCGGCAGAGTCTCCGGCCTTGAAGCCATTGCGCACCGACTCGCTGTTGTCTTGCAATATGGCAACGATAGGTTTGTAGGTCTTTGTATTGCGGTAGCGGATAAAGGGCGACATCAGCAGCACCGCCAGTATGGTCACCGCCAGAAAGCGGAAAGCCGCCATGGCCCACTGCGCCCAGGGCCGCTGTGCGCCATCCTGACGGAAAGACCTGTCTCTGTAGTACAGCCCTGCCGCATAGGCCGTGCCCAGCGCGATACAAAGGATGATACACCACCAGGGATATGCGAAAGAGATGCCGGAGTTCAAGTACGCGATTGATTTAAGGTTGCTGGTAAAGATGGTAAATATAGGGGAAATGGGGGAGGGGGAGACAAGTGTAGGTATACTCGGGCACCTTGAAGTTTAATTTTAGGTATTTGACCCGGGTTTATCTAGGTAAAGAGTCTTTTTTATGTACATTATAAAAATCACCATTTATAGGTATTGTATATATTAATTATAATAGTTCTTTTTACTGTGAGGTAATGTTATCAGGAAGTTATAATGCCAGATTTAAAGAGCATAGGAGCAGAGCACTTAAAAAGTGCTTCTAAACTAAGTGAGAGTGTTCGCTCCGGTCTACTTATTTTCTTCTCTCTAGTCGCTTTTTGCTGGTTATCCTCAGAATATATTTTTTCACAAATAAAGTATGAAAGAATAAGATTGAGAGGATTGGAAAGCCGCCCTTTGCCAAGTAAAACGAATAGCCTTTTTCTTTATTCTGAACGTGTAAATGCTATATATTTTAAACAGAATAGTAAACTACTGGATTCATTAAAGTCAAGATTAAAAAAGGAAGAGGATTCATTAGCTCAAAATACGCTTAAAATAGCAGAGGATAATATCCCCAAGACGTTAAACTTCTTTCTAAAACAGTCTTCTAAGGCTCCATTCGGGCTTTTACTTTCATCTGTTATTGTGTTCGCATTCCTAGTATATCTATTTGATTTGAGGAGACAATATATCTCCAAAATAGCCTTAGGCTTGAGAATTTTTAATGAGGAGGATGGCGGTTTTAATAAAATAATGGACTACAATATTTCTTTACCTTTTTGGGCATTTCCTTTAAATCACACGTTCAGTAAAGGCCCTTCTAGCTTAGACATATTGACTATAGGTGGCTGGCGCAAAAACAAGAAGGAGCATTATTTTATAATCGCTACTCTTCTGATACTTATTAATATAATTCAGATAAGACTTTATTATATAGCTTTAATAAGCGATTCATATCTGTTGAGTTGGGTGATTTCCGTACAATGTCTTATTCTTTTTTTATCCTTCGCTTTATCTATCATTTGGATGTTACCAACAAACATCAACAATTCCTATAACTCAGAAGAAATAGAAGCTCTGGGAAAAAAACAAACAAGACGTAATTTTATTGTTGTTTCTACTTTCGCAACTTTAGGGATAATTTTAGCCGCAAGATCTATAACACTAAGTAAACGTATTGTTAATGCATTTTTAAGACCAAGGTTTCGCACAAAAAGAGAGTCTAAGGGACCGTCCAAGAGTCTAATTATCGAACGACAGGCACTGGGATTTTTGAAGGTCAAGGAATACGAAATGGCAGCGAACTTTATCTACAGTTTTTTATTGAAAACCGACAAGAAGGAGCAAGTACGCTTTATAAGATTATTCGATCTCTTAGTTCTAGTCTGTTTTAAATATCCCTCGGTTAATAAAAAGTATTTCGATCTTGCAGTAAGATTAGCCAAACGGAGTGGTAACAAGATACTAATAGGTAAAAGTAGGAGCTGGGTAGGCAATAAGGTAAGGTTAGAAAAATATGCTCCAGGCAGATTGTCTTGGAATGGACAAAAGATATAGTAGCATGTATGTTAATGAAGACTAGCCCCGTTGGGGAAAGTAGGGGTTCGAATCCCCTCATGCTATTTTTTAATCCTGCGCAAGTTATTCCTTAGAACCAAACTGTGGAAAAAAGTCCGTCTGTTTCTTTGTAAATTTAATCATATGTAATCTATTGAATTTTATTTCAATAAATTATTCTCTACGTCGGACAAACAATCCGGACAGACAATATCAAGGCTGTCCCGCTCCACCTGACGACCCATATATCTGCCCCGTGGCATAGCTCGCCATAGGGTCTGCCAGCTGTACATAGATAGAGGCCAGCTCTGCCGGCTGTCCCGGCCGCTTGAAGGGCGTCTGCTCGCCAAAGTGCTCCAGCTTCTCCTGTGTGGCGCCGCCGCTCACCTGTAGTGGTGTCCATATAGGGCCGGGAGCTACACCGTTCACACGGATGCCTTTAGGGGCCAGTTGTTTGGCCAGAGACTTCACGTAGTTCATCGTTGCCGCCTTGGTCTGGGCATAGTCATAGAGGTCCGGCGAAGGGTCATAGGCCTGCTCTGAGGCGGTGCCGATGATCACCGAGCCGGGCTTCAGATGCGGCAGTGCCGCCTTGATCGTCCAGAAGGGCGCATAGATATTTGTCTTCATGGTCGCGTCAAAGTCCTCAGAGGTCACATCCAGTATAGATGGCCGGGTCTGCTGCCGTGCAGCATTATTGACCAGTATGTCCAGGCCGCCCAGTTCTTTCACAGCCGTCTCCACCATCTTCTTGCAGAATGCCTCATCACGCAGGTCGCCGGGTATGGCTACGGCTTTGCGGCCAGCCTGGCGGATCAGCTCCACCACCTCCTGTGCATCGGGCTCCTCTGCCGGCAGGTAGTTGATAGCCACATCTGCTCCCTCACGCGCATAGGCGATAGCCGCCGCACGGCCCATGCCTGAGTCACCACCCGTGATCAGTGCCCGGCGCCCGGTGAGGCGGCCAGCACCTACATAGCTCTTCTCACCATGGTCGGGGCGTGGGTCCATCTTGGAGGCCAGTCCCGGCCACGGCTGCTTCTGGCTTTTGAAAGGTGGGCGGGGATATTTCTTAGTGGGGTCTTCCAGTTCTTTGGCTGTATTGGCTGGTGCGCCGGCGGCAGCGGCCGGGCCGGGGATAGCGGGCAGCACAGCCAGTGTAGCTATGCCGAGTCCGAGGTTCTTTAATACAGTGCGGCGGTCGATGGTATGTTTCTCACTCATGGCAGTCTTATTTTAAGCAGTCGGATTGCCTCAAAAAACATTCCTCCGTTCTCTACGCCCCAAATAGAGCAAAGAAGCGGTACAACTGTGAAGTAGGACCGTCAGGCTTCCGATTTCCTGCCGAAAGTTGAGATGGCGTGCTAGAGGTCAATCAATATCATTGCATCGTATTTATTCTCAACAACAAAACACATCTATCATGAAAAAACTCCTCGTCCTTTCATTCGGACTATTCGCGGCCACTTTATCCTATGCACAAACGACCGCCCTGCAAGACCTCGACCTGAGCAGCAATGAAGGCTTCCCATTTATCACCAAGGCACCTGCAGGCGCAGTAGCCAAGGAAAAATATGGCGAGCTCACTGTCACGCTGGGCAAAAGCTTTGAGGTGAGCATTGGTACACTATCTACGCCTTATGACGCCGCCAAGCGGAAAGCAGAGATCAAGGCTAATACGGTGAACGTACTGAAGAAATGGGTAGTGGATGCACCGGAGGGTGGCATCTATGAGACAGAAGTCTTTGGCAAACAGCAATACCATTTCTTCTACACTACCAAGCTAGGAGAGGACTACGTGATGCTGGAAGATACCAAGAACGGCGATGCCTATACGCTGGCTCAGGTACAGACCATGTACGCCGCCGCCAAGGCCACGCACCTCAAGTAATCATTCGCCCGATGAGCCACCGGAGCCCCCTGCATAGCGGGGGGCTTTTTTATTTGCCGGAGAGCTCGATCCAGACCGGCGCGTGGTCGCTGGATTTCTCCCAGCCCCTGACGTGCTTGTCTACACCAGCCTTGCGCAGGCGCGGTACCACATCAGGGCTGAGCAGGAAGTGATCTATGCGCAGGCCTGCATTGCGGCCATAGGCATTGCGAAAGTAGTCCCAGAAGGTATAGATCACCTCATCGGGATGCAGATGGCGGATAGCATCCGTCCAGCCCTGCTCGACCAGGCTATGCCAGGCCTCGCGTGTCTCGGGGCGAAAGAGCGCATCATCTACCCAGCGCTCGGGCTTGTACACATCTATATCTGTCGGCATCACGTTGAAATCTCCCGTGATCACTACCGGTATCTCCCGATCCAGTAGGGTGGCCGCATGATCCTGCAGCCTTCTAAACCAGTTCAGCTTATAGTCAAACTTTGGCCCCGGCGCAGGGTTGCCATTAGGCAGGTAGAGGCAGGCTATGAGGATGCCATCTACTGCGGCCTCTATATAGCGGCTGTGCTCATCCTCGGTATCACCTGGTAGCGCGCGGCGCACCTCCTGTATATGTGGACTGCGGGAGAGGATGGCTACCCCGTTCCAGCTTTTCTGGCCATGCCATACGGCGTGGTAGCCCAGCTCAGAGATCGCCTCCAGAGGAAACTTCTCCTGCGGTGCCTTCAGCTCCTGCAGGCAGGCCACATCCGGTTTGGTCTCCTCCAGCCAGCGTAGCAAAATATTCAGGTGGCCGTTTACTCCATTGATATTATAGGTAGCGATCCTCATACGCTTAGTTTTGATATAAAGGTATCAAACTATCGTACCAAAAGGGACGGGGCAGCTCAGAGTATATTCGGCACTATGACACGGTCAAATGTATCCCGGTCACGGAAACCATCGCCCTTGATGTACTTGATAAACTGCCGCTGTGTAGGGCGGAAGACGCAGCCTGTAGAGTCGCAGTGATAGGGGGCCAGTTGCTTCAGCCGGGCTATGTCTGCGGAGTCATTGATACGGCCCAGCACCAGTGAGTTATTCTCCGGCTTGATGGAGAAGACCATCCAGGTATCCTTCACCAGCCGGCTCAGAAAGTAGTAGCCCTTGTAGCTTTTCAGCACGGACGTATCAGAGATAGTGAAGACAGTATCTCGTTCTGTAGCTTTCATGGTAAAGGAGTCCTGCTGCGTGACGCTGGATATGATCACAGCATTATCTGAGATCTGCAGAAACTCAGGGCCGGACCGGTGGGCATAGTTGCCCTGCAGGAAGTCCGGAAAGGAAGAGATGGCCGATGCGCCACGTGGCTGTGGCTGGTCAAAGGTGTAGGTCTGGCAGCCGGTGAGCAGCGCCAGGAGAGCGATAAGGACAAAGAATTGTTTCATTGAATGTGGTTTTAGATAAAGCAAAACTATCATGTGACCAGGTAGCAGAGGCAAACACTGGTCAGCCTCGATGCTGCGATATATCATGTTTATACCCGGCTGGTGCATCAGGCCATTATTCAGTAGATTTGCGCCTCACCAGAATCGACCACTGACCACTGATGAAAGATACCATCACACTATATATCACTGACCGCGAGGGCCTGGAGCACACCGTAGAGGCGCCTACCGATATGAACCTGAACCTGATGGAGGTCTGCCGCATGGAGAATCTGGGTGTGGAGGGTACCTGTGGCGGTATGGCGCTCTGCGCCTCCTGCCAGGTATACGTAGAGAGCAGCCATGAGCTGCCGGAGCAGTCTGACGCTGAGCTGGATATGCTAGACCAGGCATTTCATGTGAAGAGGAACAGCCGCCTGGGCTGCCAGATCAGGATCCACCCGGAGATAGACGGCCTGAAAGTGCAGATAGCACCTAAATCGGATGTGTAAATCTGAGTGGATCGGAAAATCGGCTAATCAGTTGAACAGCAATGCATTTTAACCGATTTCCTGACTTCCTGATTTCCAGATCATCCTGCATTTCCATAAACTTCTACACATTTTCAATAACATTTGGGATTTACAAATTAAATCTCCATATTTGCACTCCATTTTTAAACGATAACAGAGCTAATCATGGCACGTTTTTGCGATCTGACAGGAAAAGGACCAATGTCCGGCCACAAGGTCTCCCACTCTAACAGGAAGACTAAGAGGAAGTTCCTGCCTAATATTAAGACCAAAAGGTTTTTTATACCTGAACTCGACGAGTGGGTGACCCTCAAGGTTTCTACTGAAGCGATCAGGACTATCAATAAGAAAGGCCTCTACCCATACCTCAAGGAACTGAGCCGTAAGGGTGAGATCCAGATGAACTAATTTTAAAGAAGCAATCTCAATAAGCTGAATCATGGCTAAGAAAGGAAAAGAGAACAGGATACAGGTGATACTGGAGTGCACTGAGCATAAAGACAGTGGCCAGCCGGGTACATCCCGCTACATCACCTACAAGAACCGTAAGAATACTACGGAGAGGATCGAGTTGAAGAAATACAACCCGATACTGAAGAAGGTAACAGTACACAAAGAAATCAAATAAGATAAGCAATGGCAAAGATATCAAAGAACGCGAAGACAGACCGTACAGCTCAGGTGGGCTCAAAGGATTATGTACGTGTGATCAAGGCCGTAAAAGGCAAATCTGGTTCTTATGGCTTCCTCGAGAAGATCATCCACAAGGACAAGGTACAAGAGCACCTGAAAGAAAAGTAAATCCATGGCGTATAGCCTATAAACATATACCCCTTTCCATTTTTGGGAAGGGGCTTTGTTTTTAAGTGAGGTAAGCGCCAATTTGTGTGTCAGTCTATCGTCTAATATCTCACGTCTAACGTCTCAATTTTACCAATGGGTATTTTCGGTTTTTTCAGCAAGGAGAAGAAAGAGGACCTCGACAAGGGGCTCCAGAAGACCAATGAAGGCTTCCTGGGCAAGCTGACGCGCGCTATAGCGGGCAAGTCTACCGTGGATATAGAGGTGCTGGACAATCTGGAGGAGGCGCTGATCAGCTCCGACGTGGGCCTGGAGACGACCATTAAGATCATCAAGAATATCGAGGAGCGTGTAGCGCGTGACAAGTTTACCTCTACCGGTGAGCTGAACCGTATCATGAAGGAAGAAGTTTCTGCCCTCTTTGTCAATGACCAGAATGACGCCTTTGCCAACTTCAATCTGCCATCTGGCAAGAAGCCGTATGTGATCATGGTAGTAGGTGTGAATGGTGCAGGCAAGACAACGACTATCGGCAAGCTGGCTTATCAGTTCAAGAAAGCCGGCAAGAAGGTCATGCTCGGTGCGGGCGATACTTTCCGCGCAGCGGCAGTAGACCAGCTCGATGTCTGGGCCAAGCGCTCTGACGTGGGTATCGTAAAGCTGGAGATGGGTTCAGATCCCGCAGCCGTATCGTACCAAGCTGTGGAGAAGGGCGTGGCAGATGGCGCAGACGTGGTGATCATAGACACCGCCGGCCGCCTGCACAATCGTGTAGACCTCATGAACGAGCTCTCTAAGATCCGCCGTGTGATGCAGAAGGTGATACCTGATGCACCGCATGAGGTGCTGCTGGTACTGGACGGCTCTACGGGCCAGAATGCAGTGGAGCAGGCGCGCCAGTTCACCGCTGCTACGCAGGTCACAGCCCTGGCTATCACTAAGCTGGATGGCACTGCCAAAGGCGGCGTTGTGATAGGTATTTCAGATCAGTTTAAAATACCTGTGCGCTACATAGGTGTAGGCGAAGCAATAGACAAACTACAGGTGTTTAATGCGAAGGAGTTTGTGGATTCGCTCTTTAAAGGAGTGTAATGATCTCGGATGTCGGATATGGGATTTCGGCAGCGTTGTGCATTTCATCTTAATACTTAATACTTAATACTTAATACTAACTACTTAATACTCGTTTGAAGACCAAAAGCATACAGAAAGATAAAGTCTCCGTGATCACCCTCGGCTGCTCTAAGAACCTCGTGGATAGCGAGGTGATGATGGCGCACCTGCAGGATGGCGGCTATGATGTGGTCCATGACAAGTGGCGCAAGGGCCGCAACATCGTGGTGGTAAATACGTGCGGCTTCATAGACAAGGCCAAGGAGGAGTCTATCAATACCATCATGGAGTATGCCGATGCCAAGAGCAAAGGCAAGATCGAAAAGCTGTATGTGACTGGCTGCCTTTCGCAGCGCTATAAGGATAACCTGGAGGATGAGATCCCAGAGGTGGATGCTTTCTTCGGCACCGCCGAGCTGCCTAAGCTGCTCAAGAAATTTAAAATAGACTACAAGCATGAGCTGGTGGGTGAGCGCATGCTCTCTACGCCGTTTCACTATGCTTATCTGAAAATATCAGAAGGCTGCAACAGGACCTGCTCCTTCTGCGCTATCCCGCTGATGCGTGGCAAGCATGTATCACGTACGATAGAAGAGCTGGTAGCTGAGGCAAAGAACCTCGCTGCCAAAGGTGTGAAGGAACTCATGCTGATTGCGCAGGAGCTGACCTTCTACGGCCTGGATATATACAAGAAGCGCCGACTGCCGGAGCTGCTCCAGGAGCTGGCAAAGGTAGAAGGCATCGAGTGGATCAGATTGCACTATGCCTATCCGGCGCAGTTCCCCATGGAGATCATAGACGAGATGGCGGCCAATCCTAAGGTCTGCCACTACCTCGATATGCCGCTGCAACATGCCAGCGATCCGATCCTCACCTCCATGCGTCGCAATATCACTAACGCAGAGACAATCGACCTCATCAAAGCCATCCGCGCCAAGGTGCCTGATATCGCTATCCGCACTACGATGTTAGTCGGCTACCCGGGAGAAACGGAACAGGATATCGAGAACCTGAAGAACTTTATCGAAGAGGTGCAGTTTGAGCGCCTGGGTGTGTTCACCTACTCTCATGAGGATAGTACGCGTGCGCATATCCATGCTGATGATATAGATGAAGATACCAAGCAGGAGCGTGCTGCTGAACTCATGGCTGTGCAGGAAAGTATCTCTCTTGCGCTGAATCAGAAGAAAGTAGGCAAGACCTTCAAGGTACTCTTCGACCGCAAGGAGGGAGGCTACTTTATAGGCCGTACTGAGTACGATTCACCGGAGGTGGATAACGAGGTACTGGTCCGCGCCGAAAACACCTACATTCGCATCGGCGATTTTGCCAATGTGAAGATCACCTCTGCAGAGGAGTTTGATCTCTACGGAGAGGTGGTGGCCTGATAGCATAAAAGGCAGGGTTATTCGTCTTTCATCGGGCTTAGCGTCACTGACTAAAGTCTATCTCATGTCCATCGTTTCCACTATACCGCTCACTTCTATACCCGGCTTTAGCAGGCTGGTAGCCGACTATATCAGCGGCAACCCGGCACTGCGCCATCTCTACAAATACGACCTGAATATTGATGCCTTCGCACAGGTCATGGCCGATAAGGCCAAAGACCCTATAGACCGCCCGCTACTCGTCTCTGTGCTGAAGAAGCAATATCATAATATAGAAGCATCGGACAAGACGAAGCTCAATATCGAGTCTCTGCTTTCACCAGATACATTTACGGTCACAGCGGCCCACCAGCCGTGTGTTTTACTGGGACCGGCGTTTAATATTTATAAGATCAGCTCTACGATCAATCTGGCCAACCAGCTCAAAGCGAAGTATCCTGAGAAGAACTTTGTACCTGTTTTCTGGATGGGCAGCGAGGATCATGACTTTGATGAGCTGGGTAGCACCTATATCTATGGCAAAAAGGTAGAATGGCCCGCAGCAGAAGGAGAGGGGGGCGCCTATGGCCGCCGCCGGCTTGATACTTTTGTCAGTGTGCTGAATGAAGCGGAGCTCATACTCGGTGAGGCTGGCAAGCCGCTCATAGACAAGCTCCGTGCGGGTCTGGACCGCTTCACCCGCTTTGGTGAATACACGCGCTATATCATTAATGAGCTCTTTGCGGACACCGGCCTCGTAGTGATAGACCAGGATGATGCGGAATTGAAGCAGCGCTTTGCACCGATCATAAAGGATGAGCTGGAACACTCGTCTTCTATCAAGGCACTCGACCCTACGCTACAGTGGCTGGAGGCAAATTATTCTGTACAAGCTACTCCAAGGGATATAAATCTATTCTACCTTAGTGACAATGCGCGGCAGAGAATAGCCAGGAATAATGAAGGGTATGAAACAATCGCCACCGCAGAAAGGGTAGGGGTTCGACTCCCTTCGGGTGCACAAAATGAATCAGCATTCTTTAGCCCCAATGTCATACTCCGCCCTGTCTATCAGGAGCTCATTCTGCCAAATCTGGCATTCGTAGGCGGAGCAGGTGAGCTGAGCTATTGGCTGGAGCTGAAGCCGGTCTTTGAGCATCATAAGGTCAACTATCCGATGCTTGTGATGCGCTCGTCTATGACAGTGCTGAATGCAGGCCAGCTGCGCAAACTGGAGAAACTAGGCCTGACTGTCGCCGACTTTTTGGGTAATATAGATACCCTAATCAGCAACTTCGTCCGATCTAAACTCTCTGCCGAGATGCAGTTTGATGAAGAAACAAAGAGCCTGGAGGCACTCTATGACTCTATAGCTGGCAAGGCAGAATCTGTAGACCCGACACTGAAGGCAACAGTACTGGCAGAAAAGCAAAAACAACTCAACGCGCTGCAAGCCCTGGAGGGGCGCATACTGAAAGCTGAAAAGCGTAAACAGGAAGATGCGATCAATCAGATCAAAGCACTCCATGCAGCTATCGCTCCTCAAAACTCCTGGCAGGAGAGGATAGAGAATTTCTCTTCCTTTTACCTGAGAGATCCGCAATATATCAGGCACATGGTAGAAGCGGCAGACCCACTGCAGCGGGCGATGCTGGTGGTGAATCTGGATGCCTGATCAAAACTTTTTAAAGGAAATTTTCAGGCACCCTTGCATTTTATCTAAACTCCTTTATATTTGCAGTCCCCAATCACAACGGGAGCTTAGCTCAGCTGGTTCAGAGCATCTGCCTTACAAGCAGAGGGTCACAGGTTCGAACCCTGTAGCTCCCACTAAAACGCCTCGCAATTGCGGGGCGTTTTTATTTCTTATAGCTTAATTTAGTGATCTGGCCTGTTGGGAAATATGTCGGACACGAGTAATGCTGTATTTTTTGCTCCTTTTTTGAGAAGGTTATACTCGTAAATCTTTTACCCCTGAAAAAAGGAGCTTTACTACATTTTATTCTTCAGAGATTTAGAGATAGTCACATGGAATGTAGTACCCTTGCCATACTCTGAGTCAAACCAGATCTGGCCATCGTGCAGGTCGGCTACCTTCTTGCAGATGGCGAGGCCGATACCGGTACCCGGGTATTCATTATCAGTATGCAGGCGCTGGAATATCTGGAATACCTTGTCTTTAAATTCTTCCTTGATACCGATACCGTTATCAGATACACTGATATTCCAGTAGTCTGCATCCTCCTCACAGGATATTTTGATGAGTGGCTTGCGATCAGTAGGGATGAACTTCATGGCATTGTCTACCAGGTTTTGCAGCATCTGCGTAAGCTGATACTGCTCCGCAAAAATGGTCGGAAGGCTGCTATACTCTATCGTAGCGCCCTTGGACTCTATCGTGCTCTCCAGATTCTTGGTCACTACAAAGAGGAGCTCGTTGAGATTCACATTCTGGTATGGACGCGGCACAGAGTTGAGGCGGGAGTAGTTCAGCAGGTCTGTGATGAGCTGCTGCATCCGCTTGGCACCGGCCACGGAGAAGGTAATGAAATCCTTGGCATCTGCGCCGAGATCCTGGAAGTAGCGCTGCTCCAGCAGCTGCAGATAGCTGGTGATAGTGCGTAGCGGCCCCTGCAGGTCATGAGATGCCACATAGGCAAATCGCTCCAGCTCCTCATTAGATCGCTTGAGCGTAGATGCTTTTTCTTCCAGTTCTTTTTGGGCTTTGGTCAGGTCTGTGATGTCCAGGATGATCACCATGCCGTAGATGATATTGCCATGGTCATCCTTGATAGGCAGGGCATTGGTCAGGAGCGTCTTGTCTCCTTCTTCAAACTGCTCCACCTGGCTATTGCCCAGGAGTATGTTCTTGTAGCGGCTCTCTCGCGCCGGTATCAGGTCCTTCTCTGTGATATCGTAGATAGTACGTCCCTCTACCAGCTCCTTTGGCGGGCTGATCACGCCTATCAGGGAGCCTTCTGCCAGTACATAGCGGAGGTCCTTGTCATAGATAAAGATGGCCGAGTTTGGCACGTTTCGCGCTATCTGGCGGTAGAGCTGCTCGGATTCTTTGAGCTTCTCTTCGGCGGCCTTAATCTCCGTGATATCAGTGATGATGCCTAGTATATTATTACTCTGGCCGTCCAGCGCAGGTATGGGACGCTTGACCAGCTGTACGTATATATCCTTGTCAGAGCCGCGGTGGTGCATGCGCTCGTCTGTCTGCTGGATGGTCTCGCCGCGGAGGGCCACGACCTTATCCTCTTCTTCAAACCGCCTGGCCTGCTCCTTGTCCGGTAGAAACTCATCTATATGGCGGCCTATCATATCCCGAGAGGTAGTATTATTGAAGTGGGCAAAAGCCTCATTGACCAGTACATACCTGCCCTCATTGTCACGCACGAAGATGAGGTTAGGGTTCATGTCTATCAGCATGCGCAGGAAGTCCTTCTGCTGCTCTATAGCTTTTTCTGCATCCTTGCGATAGGAGACCTCTTTATGAAGCGTCGAATTGAGGTTTTCGAGCTCCTCCGTACGCTGCCTTACTTTTTTCTCCAGCTGTACGTTCATCTCTTTCAGTGTCTCCTGGTAGCGGACGCGGTCTGTGATATCACGTGCATGCAGAAGCAGAGCCGGCTTGTCGTTGTACTCGATCACGGCGGTACGTACCGCCACCGGTATCAGGTGCCCGTCGCGGTGCCTGATGCGCGCCTCAAATGAGCCTATCGTACCCAGTGTGAGCTGCTCCTGGCGCATCTGGTACGCACCCAGATCATCATCCGGAGAAAACTGACGGACATTCTGGCCTATCATGTCTTCTCTGGAGTATCCGTGCAGCTTTGCTGCAGCATCATTCAGGTCATAGATATTACCTTCGAAATCTTCTACGAAAACGCCCTCAGGTGAGCTGTAGAAAAGGTCACGGAATCGCTTCTCACTATTTTTGACCGCTATCTCAGCCAGCTTACGCTCCTTGATCTCGTTTACCATCTGGTAGTTTGAGATGGTCAGCTCCCGTGTGCGTTTTTGCACCTTGGCTTCGAGTTCTTCATTGGTACGGCGCAGGCGGTCCTCCAGCTCGCGCTCCTTTGTTATATCTTCTATGATAGCTATGGCGCCTATGTACATACCACTGCTATTGAGCAGCGGCTTGCCGGTGATGCGCACATCTATCAGCTCCCTGTTCTTGCGGTACATACGTGCCTCGTAGACGTCAGAGACACCCTTGCGGCGCAGCTCAGATTTCGCCTTTATGACAGGTTTAAATTCTTCGGGGAATAGCATGCCATAGGTATCGTGTCCCACCAGGTCTGCAGCGGTATAGCCAAAGATCTTAGTGTGCTGCTCATTGATAAAGAGCTGCACACCGGAGTCATTGATAATAGAGACTGCATCAGTATACCATTCGTCAAAGTACTGGCGGAGGTCAGCTGGCGTCAGGCCTATACTGTTGAGCTTTTCATATTCGCCAAAGAAGTGCCTGAAGACATCACTCTGCAGCTCAGTCTGGATAGTGTCCAGTAGTTTTTTCGCGTCAGGGGATAGTTTACCCAGGTCTGCAGACTTTCCTAAGAGAGCTTTGAGAATTTCCGGGGTGCTAGAGGCCATGTACGACTATATAAAAGCCTAAAATACAATTTTTGACATCAAAAATAAGTGCAATGCTTAGTTTTGTCTGAAACACGGGTAAATATGAAAAAGTGGCTCGGGCGGCTTGCCATAGGGATCGTAGCGGTTTACGTATTGCTTTGCGCGGTCATGTACTTCTATCAGGAGAAGTTGCTCTTTCACCCGTATCCGATAGCGCAGGATTTCAAATATGAGTTTCCCGGCAGGTATGATGAGTTTCGCATCCATCTGGCTGATGGGAGTGACCTGGATGCACTCCACTTCTACACAGATACACCTGCCAGGGGCGTGGTCATCTTCTTTCATGGCAATGGAGAGGCGCTGGATCGCGCAGGGCGCAAGGCCGGCTATTTCACCTCTCGCGGCTATGACTGTATGATGGTAGACTACTCCGGCTATGGCAAGAGTACGGGTACGATTTCTGAGGATAATATCTTTAACAGCGGGCTGGCCCTGTATGACTCCGCGAGGGCACACTTCCCCACCAGCCGCATAGTGATCTACGGCATGTCTCTCGGTACGGGCGTGGCGGCGCATACGGCGCGTGACAGGGCCTGGTTTAAGTCACTGGTACTAGAATGCCCCTACTACTCTATCACGGATGTAGGGAAGCGGAGGTATGGCTTCATGCCTATCGGGCTGCTGTCACGCTATCCCCTCAGCACCTATCAGTACCTGAGAGATATACAGCACCCTACCTATGTGATACATGGCACAGCTGACAGGGTGATACCTGTAGAGTCACCACGCCAGTTTCGCGAGCTGGGACTGCACCAGTTCACCTATATAGAGGTGCCGGGCGCTGGCCACGGCAATCTCCCGGAGCACAAAGAATATGATGAAATGTGGGATAAAGCGCTGAACTGATGGCTGCACCGATGATATACCTGATACCCGGCCTCGGGGCTGATAGGCGCATGTACGAGTCGCAGATGTCTATACTGGAGCGCTACGAGGTGCTGGAGCATCAGAAGCCACTACCGGGTGAGGATCTGCGTGCCTATGCCCTCAGGCTCACTGCCCGGATCGATACGTCAGAGCCATTCATACTGATAGGCACCTCACTGGGAGGCATCCTGTCTATGGAAATAGCACGAATAGTGCAGCCCCAGAAGGTGATCCTGATCTCATCAGTCAAGCATCGCGGTGAGCTGCCCCTGTGGATACGCGTCATGAAGTACCTGAAACTACATAAGCTACTCTCCGGAAAAAGGTTCATCGACTTCAGTAAATCTAATATCAGGGTACTGATCACAAAGCGTGATACACGTGTGGCCAAGCTGCTCATGGACATGCATGAAGATGCTGATCCGGACTTTGTAGAGTGGGCTATCAATGAAGTGATACACTGGGATGGAGGCCCGGATCACAGACCTGATGTAGTGCATATACATGGTACCCGCGACAGGCTGTTTCCTTTCTCCCGGGTGCGGAATGTAGTAGCTATACCCGGCGGCTCTCATGTGATGGGCTGTACACAGCCCGCAGATGTGAATGAAGCTATCCTAAAAGCGCTACGATCGTGACAGGGGAAAGTCTCTTTCAGCTGGCCATGGTCCTGCACGTAGGGGCAGCGCTCCTGTTTCTCTCAGGCAGGCATAGGTACGCACTGCTCACGCTGCTGACAGGTGGAGTGGTGCTGCGCTATTATTTTGCTACCCTCGACCCGTTTCTGCATGACTGGGACGAACGCTTTCATGCACTGGTGGCTAAGAACCTCGCCCAACACTGGCTGAAGCCGACTTTGATAGAGCATCATATCTTAGCTAACGTGCGCGAGGAGTGGACAGACAAGCATATCTGGCTGCACAAACAGCCACTCTTCCTATGGCAGATGGCGCTTTCTATCCGGATGTTTGGGGCCACCGAGTTTGCGGTCAGGCTGCCCAGCCTTATTATGACTTCTATGCTGATCCTGGTGGTATATCAGATAGGCAGGATGGTTTTCGATCCTGTAGCGGGTTTTATCTCTGCCTTTATACTATCCTGCTATCAGCCACTGCTAGAGATGAATAGCGGTATGATGGGCATGGAGCACAATGACATTGCCTTTCTATTTTACGTCACATTGTCTATATGGGCCTGGGTGTCTTTTGAGCAGAGGGGGCGGCAGCGCTATCTGCTGATGATGGGGGCTTTTGCCGGCTGTGCCGTGCTGTGCAAATGGCTGACTGGTATGCTTGTTTTTTCGGGTTTTGCCTTTTATCATCTTTTCCTGCACAAAGACTTATTCACGACAGCCACGCTCAAAAACCTGGCTAAGGCTTTGGCTGTCTGTTTCCTTGTATTCCTGCCATGGCAGATCTTTATCCTGTGCCGGTATCCGGTGGAGGCTCATTTTGAATATGCCTATAACAGCAAGCATTTCTTTCAGGTAGTGGAGGGGCACGAGCACGAGAGATGGTTTTACATACACATACTCCCGGAGTACTACAGAGGTTTGCAGTATCTGATCGGATGGAGTATGGTGGTTTCTTTATTTTTTGCCCGCAGGCTACGACTGGCTGCTGCGCTTTCATTCATGTTTTTGCTGGTCTATTGTTTTTTCACAGTGGCTCAGACCAAACTACCTTCATATGTGATGGTAGTGATGCCGCTGGGCCTGATATTGCTATCAGCAGTCATCGGGTGGGCGCTGCGACTGATATGGAGTTTCGGTACATTGCGATACGTGGCTGGAGGAGTCGTACTTATAGCTCTGCTGCTCCGGTTTATTCATTGGTTTATGATAGTGGAAAACCACTTTGACCCTGATACCTGGCAAGGGCATACGCGTGCTTTCAAGCTGGCAAATACAAGCGCGATCAAGCAACTGTATGGCAAGCTGCCAGCTAACAGTGTCATATTAGGAATGGAGCAGCTGGAGAATATAGATGAAATGTTTTATGTCGGCGTGCCTGCCTATAGTGGGCGGTATGAGTCCGATTACCTCTTTCTGAAAGATCATAAATACAATGTCGTATTCTGGGGAGATTCGCTGCCGAAGTATGCACGGTCTGATAGCACGGCGCACCGCATCAGAGATTATGTGCCGGGCAGCTTGCCAAAATCTCTTTAGCCTTGGCATATATTCTCTATTTTAGCCGTGTATGCAGTTCCTATATCCGTCGTTTCTTTTTGCGCTCGCGGCTCTGGCTATCCCGGTTATCATTCACCTGTTCAACTTCAGGCGCTTCAAGACGGTTTATTTCAGCAATGTATCTTTTCTCAAAGAGGTAAAGGAGGAAACTACCTCACGCTCCCGCGTGAAGCACCTGCTGGTGCTCGCTGCCCGTATGCTGGCGGTGGCGTTTCTCGTGCTGGCTTTTGCGCAGCCATTCATACCCAAGAAGAATACCAATATTGCCTCCGGCAAAAAATACGTGAGTGTCTATGTAGACAACTCTAACTCTATGAATGGCATGAGCGGTGGTATACGCCTGCTGGACAAAGCCAAACAGGCTGGCAAAGAAATCGTGCAGAACTATGCGCCCAATGACCAGTTTCAGCTGGTGACCAATGACCTGCAGGGCAAACAGCAACGCCTGGTGAGCAAGGAGGAATTTCTCTCTATGCTGGATGAGGTAGAGATATCTCCTGCTGCGCGTAGCCTCACAGAGATCACCCGCAGGCAGGCAGATGCCCTCAGCCTGGAAAACTCCCGCAATAAGGTGGCCTACCTGCTCTCAGACTTCCAGCACAATATAGGCGACTTCACACCCGATACCTCGGTGAAGTATAACCTCATACCACTCGCAGCAGATGTACAGCAGAATATATTCATAGATACAGCCTGGTTTAATGAGCCTGTGCAGCTGCCCGGCCAGAGTGCCCACCTGATAGTGAAGCTGCGCAACAGCGGTGAGAAAGCCACCGATGAAAACCGTATCTCCCTCAAAATAAACGGACAGAATAAGGGTATAGCAGACTTCATAATAGAGCCTGGTTCTTATGCTTATGATACGATAGGCTTTGTGATCAACCAAACGGGATGGAATAAGGCAGAATTGAGCCTGCAAGATTATCCGATCACCTATGATGACAATTACTTTTTCGCATTCCACGTAGCCGATAAGATTAAGGTACTCTCTATCAGTGAGGGCCGTGCCAATGCCTATGTAGATGCTGTATTCAAAGACCAGGCAGAGTTTGATTATCAGTCTGCGCTATCCGGCTCTCTGGATTATAGCCGTATCAAGGGTAATCAACTGCTCGTAGTATCCGGTGTCAATAGTATCTCATCGGGTCTTTCTACTGCATTGAGTGGCTTCCTGGCAGATGGCGGTACGATATGTCTCTTCCCGGCAGACAAAGCAAACGCTGAATCTTATAACGCGTTCCTCTCTTCTGTAGGCGCCGGTACACTGGGAGCATGGCGCGAGTCGGAACAGGATATAGCAAAGATCAACATGCAGCAAGGCCTTTTCAAAGACATCTTTGACAAAGTGCCGGAGAATATGAGCATGCCAAAGGCCAAGAAATACTACGCTATAGGCAGCAGGTCTACAGGCATGGATGAGGCTGTACTCTCGCTGAAGGATGGAGGCGAGTTTCTCTCAAAGACAGGCTACAAGTCAGGTGCCCTCTATGTATGCGCTGCGCCACTGGACAAGGCAAACTCTGACCTGCCTATCCATGCTATCTTTGCCCCTATGCTATACAAGATGGCCGTGATGGGCAATCATGAAGACAACCTGGCCTACAAAATAGGAGATAAGCAAGGGATAGAGATAGCCAGCAAGGGCGCAGGCACAGATAAGGTCTACAAGGTAAAGGGTGACAATGTAGAGTTCATACCGGAGCAGTTTGCACTGGGCAGCAAGGTGATACTGGGACTGAAAGACCAGATCAAAAAGGCCGGCTTCTACAATGTATCTCTGGAAAACTCGGACTCGGCAGACGTGATAGCACTAAACTACGACCGCCGCGAGTCTGATCTTAATTTCTACAAAGTAGATGAGCTCCGCACCAAATACAGCGGCAGCAATATCAATGTGGCCAATAGCGTGGGACTGGAGGTAGCACAGGTGATCAAAGAGATGGATAGAGGCGTGTCGCTATGGAAGCTCTTCATCGTGCTCACTCTCGTGGCCCTCGGTGCAGAGGTGCTGTTGCTACGCTTCTGGCGCACCTAGAAAATGCGCGTGAGTGTCGCGCCGTCTACTTCATTTTTCAATACATCGTATCGGTAGGGTTTACCTATTATAGTCTGTAAGTCTGGGCCTGCGGATGTGATGCTGCTGATCAGCCCGTCTTCTACCTCTATCGTCACACCATCGCGCATTATTTTTGTATAGGGATTGCGGCCCCAGAGCCAGGCAGCGGAGCGGTATTTTTCTGCTGTGGCGTATACCTCATGCCACTCCTGCTCAGATAGCTCGTGCCTCGCAGATACAGGCAGGGATGACAGCAGATGCTCCCGCAGGCCTGCAGCAGTCCTGATCTGGTCGCTGCTCTCAGAGATATTCATCGCTGTGCTGCGCACTGAGGCCACTCCCTTAGACTCTATCTCAAATTCGTTACGACGCAGCGCCACACGCAGGGCCTCTATGTCGCTATTGACCAGCAGCGTGCCATGAGACAGGATATTCTTACGATCGGTAAACTGTGCATTACCCGAGATCTTCTTGCCCTGCCAGATGATGTCATTGCGCTTATTAAATTCCGCTTGTATGCCTGCTGCATGCAGTGCATCCAGGACGGGCTGATTGAAGTAGGCGTAGTTATTCACCCGCCGGTCGTCAAAGGCACAGATGAAGGCAAAGCATAGATTGCCCGGGTCGTGGTATACGGTGCCGCCACCCGACAGCCGCCGCACCACCGTGCCACCCATGCGCAAGTAGTCAAAGCTCACCTCTTTGTATATCGATTGGTTTTTGCCTACCACTACGCTGGCATCGTTGATGTAGAGCATCGCATACATCTCGTCTCCCGGTACCAGCGTGCGCACGAGGTAGTCTTCCATGGCAGCATTCAGATAGGGGTCGTGATGGTCGCGCTGGTCTATCAGTATCATGGCGTGAATATAGATATACTGCGAGATAGTAGTATTAAAGCCCTCTTCTTTGGAGAGGGTTGGGAGAGGTGTGATTTTTATTTTTGTAAAAGAAGTCCCACCTTCACCCTCACTAAAACGACCTGACCGAATGATCAAGCTGACAGAGTGCCCCAGAGATGCCATGCAGGGCTTGAAGTATTTCATCCCTACGGAGAGCAAGATAGAGTATATCAATAAGCTGCTCCGCGTGGGCTATTATGCACTGGACTTTGGCAGTTTCGTCTCTGCGGAGGTCATACCTCAGATGGCAGATACCGTAGAGGTACTGGCGGGTCTCGATCTCTCTGCTACTAAAACAAAACTCATAGCCATCATAGCCAATGAGCGCGGCGCGCAAAACGCCTGCCAGCATAAGGAGATCACTTATCTCGGATTCCCGTTCTCCGTGTCAGAGACCTTTCAGATGCGCAATACGCATGCTACCATACAGCAGTCTCTCGAGCGAGTGACCCGGATCAAGCAACTCTGTGACGAGCATGGCAAAGAACTGATCCTGTATATATCCATGGGCTTTGGCAATCCATATGGAGACCCTTATAACCCTGAGATAGTAGAGCGCTGGGTAGAGCAACTGAGCCAGCTCGGTATCAAAATATTCATGCTGTCTGATACGGTAGGTGTCGCTACGCCTGACACGATCACGCATCTGTTCAGTACCCTGATACCACGATTCCCGCAGCTGGAGATCGGCGCGCATCTGCACACTGCTCCGCACAACTGGCGTGTGAAAGTAGACGCCGCCTACAAAAATGGCTGCATGCGCTTCGACTCTGTGATCAAGGGCTACGGCGGCTGCCCCATGGCAGATGATGACCTGATAGGCAATATGCCTACAGAGAATCTCCTCAATTACTTTGATCCGCTGAAGGACTTCGGCCCCGACTTTTCTGTCAAGGCATTTGAAGATGCACTAAGGTCAGCTAATAATGTATTCGTGCATTAAGAAGTTGCCAAATCAGAAATCATAAATCAAAAATCAGAAATCTCCTACTCCACTGAGAGTACCAACCCCTTCAGGTACAGCCCCTCCGGATGGAAGATGCTCTGCGGGTGATCTGCCGGCTGATTGAGGTGGTCTATGATGCGGATATTGCGGCCGCTCTCTATAGCGCCTGCCGCTACAGCACCGTCGAACAGTTCAGGACCCACAGCCTGTGAGCAGGAGAAGGTAAACACGATACCGCCCGGCTTGATCTTATCAAAGGCCGCCTTGTTGAGGCGCTTATATGCCTGTACTGCCTGGTGGCGGCTATGCTGATTCTTGGCAAAGGCGGGTGGGTCTAGTACGATCACATCATAGTAGTGATCCGGTGAACGTTTCATAAATTCAAATACATCCTCCGCGGCAGCCTGGTGTACGCCCTCCGCAATATTATTGAGCGCTATGTTTTGCACAGCCAGCTCTATAGCCTTCACAGAGCTATCTACTGAGTGCACGAGGGTAGCGCCAGCTTTCGCAGCATAGACGGAGAAGCCTCCGGTATAGCTGAATGTATTCAGCACGCGCTTGCCTTTCACATAGTGGGAGAGGAGCTGGCGGTTTTCACGCTGGTCTATGAAGAAGCCAGTCTTCTGGCCACCCTCCCAGTCTACGAGAAATTTATGCCCGTATTCCAGCACTTCGCTCGATGTTTTCTCTCCATAGAGGTAGGAGCCGGTTACTTCTGCCTTTTGCTTGCGCTCCAGTACGGCTTCGCTCTTATCGTATACTGCCTTGAGAGATGCACCCAGCACCTTTTTTAGCGCCTCAGTGATCAGCTGTCGCTGGCCGTGTATGAAAAGGCTATGCGCCTGAAAGACGCAGGTGCCTGCATAGTAGTCTATCACCAGGCCCGGCACACCATCGCCTTCGGCATTCACCAGGCGGTAGACATTTGTCTCTGTGCTATCGGTGATGCCTATGTTTTTGCGGAGTGTATATGCTGATTGTATCTTATTCAGCCAAAGCTCCTCCATAGAGGCTACAGGCGTGAAAGACAAGACGCGCACCGCTATGCTGCCCGAGCTATAGTAGCCCAGTGCCAGAAACTGGCCGCGCCCGTCCTGCACCTCTACCAGTGCGCCGTCGGTCACATTATTATCCTTGCGCTGTATAGCGCCGGAAAAGATCCATGGATGAAAACGTTTGACGGCCTCGGCCTTGTGCGGGTGGAGTATGACGGCAGGATATTGTGACATAGCCGCGAAAGTAGGACTTAAAACCAGCAAAATAAAACTCAAACCAGCCCCGCTACTACAAAGATGCTGCCGCTGACCACTATCAGGTCATTTTTTCCTGCCCCGGCCAGTGCTGCCTTGTAGGCTTTTTTCACGGAGGGGTAGACTGCTCCGTGCAGCTTTTGAGCCTTGGCCTCGTCCTGTAGCTGCTTTGCATCCTTGCCGCGCGGTATGTCCGGCTTGCAGAAGTAGTAGGTAGCTTTCTTTGGCAGCAGGGAGAGGATATGCGTAATGTCTTTGTCAGACACAGTACCATACACGAAGTGCAGCTGATCGTAAGTGAGGTTTCGCAGCTGTGATGTCAGTTCTTTGATCCCGCCCTCATTGTGCGCACTGTCGAATATCACGAGCGGCTTCTTGCTCGTCACCATCCAGCGGCCTATAAAGTAGGTCGACGTTTTGACCTGCTTCAGCCCCTTCACGATCGCGCTGTCAGCTATCTTGACGCCGCCTGCCTGTAGCTGCTGTATGGCAGCGAGTGCAGTGGTGATGTTCTTCTTCTGATAGTCACCTGTCAGGTCGCTCTTATATGCCTTGCCTCCTGCGGAGAAAGAACTGCCGTTGGCCTCTGTTTTAAAATCAGATAGCCTGATCTTCTTATCAGCAAAGGTGATAGGTGCATTGTTTTTATCAGCTATACTAAGGAATACATCCTTAGTCTCAGCGTGAGTCTCTCCGATCACTACCGGGACCTTTGACTTGATAATGCCGGCCTTTTCACCGGCTATTAGCGGCAGCGTGTTGCCGAGAAACTGTGTATGATCAAAGCTGATATTAGTGATGACGGATAGGAGAGGAGTGATGATATTGGTCGAGTCCAGACGGCCGCCCATGCCCACCTCTATGATGGCGTAGTCCACCTTTTTCTCCTGAAAATAGGCAAAGGCCAGCGCTGTAGTGATCTCAAAGAAGGAGGCATTGACAGTCTTGAATTTTTCAAGGTTATCATTGACAAAACGGGTGATGAATGGCCGCGTGATCAGTTGTCCATTAATCTTGATACGCTCGCGATAGTCGCGGTAGTGTGGGGAGGTGAAGACCCCTACCTTGTATCCCTGCGCCTGCAGAATGGAGGCGATGATGTGGGTTACAGAGCCCTTGCCATTTGTCCCCGCCACATGGATGAACTTTGTATCGCGCTCCGGATGGCTTAGTATATCTGATAGTGCAGTGATATTGCCCAGGTCAGCTCTATAGGCCGCAGCCCCTACGCGCTGAAACATCGGTAGCTGATTGAGCAGGTAGTCTACGGCTTCTTTATATGTCATTTCATTCAATTTAAGTTAACCGCAAAGACAGCGGAGAACGCAAAGGATTATATACTATAAACCATTAGCTATTCTGCGAATGCCACCGTTTTTCAGATAAGAAACATTAAAATTCAACAGTATGCCTAGCTTACATTTTGAAAGTTTAAGATAGGTCAGCATTTGCGCTATATGGATATTATTAAGGGTCTCCACAGATTTCAGTTCAATAATTACTTTCTGTTCAGCGAGTATGTCAATCCTGTAGCCTGCATCGAGCTTGATGTTAGCGTATATTATGGGTAGTCCTTTTTGAACTTCTATCGAAAGTCCAGCTTTACGCAATTCATAAGCCAGGCAAATTTCATAACTAGATTCTAATAAACCAGGTCCAAGTTCCTTATGCACTCGAAGAGCGCAATCTACCACGATAGAGGCTATTCTATCTTCATCTTTCTCAAAAGGTTCATTCATAGCATTGTAGTTTAAAAATCCTCCGCGTCCTCCGCGTTCTTTGCGGTTATATTTTCCGGCTTTATCAGCAAGACAATATTCTATCACCAAGCCTTATGCATTTTAAATAGTCCTTTACGTTCTCCGCTGTCTTTGCGGTTATACTTTCCCGCTTTACGAGTAAGGCCAAACACTTAATCATTCCACTTCGTGAGCATCACCCCATTCTCATCAAATAGATGCGGGTAGTGCAGCTTGAGCTCGGACACAAAGAGGTCATATGGCATGTCATCAAACTGGCCGTACTCATGTACATACTTCATGTACTGCTGTCCATCCGGTGAGAACTCCTGAAAGATAGAATCATGTATACCATCAAACTCCAGCGGCGCTGTGCCAAATAAAACGCACAGCGCTTTATTGAAAGCAGGCGTACACTTCACCCACTTGCCGTCCAGCAGAAATTCATTGTAGCCATGAAAGACAAACTTGTCCGAGCGCAGCATGCGGATAAACTTCTCCGTAGAGAGGTGGTTCTGCACGATAGAGAAGCCGAGGCGCGACGGGATACCCACCGCACGGCCGGCAGCGGCCAGCAGGAGTGATTTCTCTATGCAGTAGCCATAGCGCCTCTGGAGCGTCAGACTGCCGGAGATCGCCTCAGGGTCCAGTATGATGTGGTACGGATCGTAGCGGATATCATCACGCACGGCATAGTACAGCGCTACCGCCTTCTCACGGTCAGACATCTCTGGTGTGGTATGCGCTTTGGCATAGGCTATCACCTCAGGATTGTCACTATCTATAAAGGGGGTAGGGCGGGTATACTGATCTATCGTCACGATGGCATTATTTCAGGTTACAATTTTAGGATAAACCTTCGTTATTTTGGGTGAAATGTCAAAACTCGTACGCGGTCTCAGCCTGGGTCAATCGGTAGCCATCAATATGATAGATATGGTGGGCATCGGTCCCTTTGTCACCATGCCATTCGTGATCGGCGCGATGAGCGGGCCTAAGTCTATCATCGCCTGGCTTTTGGGCGCACTGCTGGCTTTTGCAGACGGAGCGGTGTGGGCAGAGCTCGGCGCCAAATGGCCGGAGGCTGGCGGTAGCTACGCATTTCTCCAAAACCTGTATGGCAAGCAAAAGTGGGGCCGTCTTATGGCATTCCTCTATGTCTGGCAGACCTCTATACAAGCACCGCTGGTCATAGCCTCCGGCGCGATAGGTTTCGCGCAGTACCTTACGTTTCTCATACCGCTCAGCACCATAGAGCAGAAGGCTGTATCCGGGGGATTGGTGATCCTCATAACGTTCCTGCTATATCGCAAGATCAATGACATCGGCAAGATATCTGTGGTGATGGGCATGATCGTGATCGGTACCATACTGTGGCTTATCGCGAGCGGCTTCACTCATTTTGACTCATCGCTGTCTTTCGCCGGAGGCGTGCACGATATAGTGCCTGATCTCACACCGCTCTTTTTCTTTGGCCTGGGCCAGGCCTCGCTTAAAACCGTATACTCCTATCTCGGCTACTACAATGTCTGCCACCTGGGTGGTGAGATCAAAGAGCCGGAGGTAAATATCCCGCGTAGTATTTTCATCTCCATAGCGGGCATCGCTCTGCTCTACCTCTCCATGCATACGGCCGTGCTGGGCACCATACCCTGGCAGGAGGCAAAGGATTCTAAGTTTATCGTGAGTCTTTTCTTTGAGCGGATATATGGTCATACTGCGGCACTCGTAGCTACAGTATTGGTGCTGCTGATCGCAGTGTCATCGCTCTTTGCAGTCATGCTAGGCTATTCACGCGTGCCCTATGCCGCCGCTACCGATGGTAATTTTTTCAGCATCTTCTCCCGTCTGCACCCTACCAAGCATTTTCCCTACGTATCGCTGCTGATGCTGGCAGGTGTGGCGTTTGTGTTTAGCCTGCTTTTCCGCCTGGGTGAGGTGATCTCAGCGATCGTTACTATGCGCATTATTATCCAGTTCGTAGGGCAGGCTGTGGGGCTGCTGCTTTACCACGCGCGGATGAAGGAGGAGAAGTTTCCCTATCGTATGCTGCTCTATCCCGTACCTGCGCTCATCGCATTGGTGGTATGGGGCTTTATATTCTGCTATGCAGATGTTACGTTCATCATCGGCGCACTGGGTGTGATAGCCACTGGATGCGTACTTTTCCTGATCAAGGCCAATATCGCTCACGAGTGGCCATTTGCCCCCGCTAAAACTGGAAGTAAATAAACGGCTGTATCTCTGAGGTCTTGACCTGCACGAGTATCACCACTACCACGGCCAGCATGGCTACTACTGCCGGCAGCGGCATACGGTATACGGCCTGCTGCGCCTGCAGCTCTATGTGGTGCGGCAGGAAGTGCAGGATATAGCCCAGCAGCATCACGAGCAGTACATTCTGATAGCCGGCTACGAAATTGAAGAAGATAGATGGTGTGAAGTGCGTAGCTATCTGCGATATGACGGAGGTCGCTATCTGCATATTGTCTGCGCGGAAGAAGATCCAGCAGAAGCAAACGAAGTGGAAGGTAAGGATCACGCCGAGTACCTTGACCAACTTAGTGTCAGGTATTTTGAAGTACTCTTTCACCCACTTGTCTATGCCCAGCGCTATACCATGCAGCGCACCCCAGATGATAAACCGGAATGCTGCACCATGCCACAGGCCACCTAGCAGCATGGTGATAAACTGGTTCAGGTAGGTGCGGAAGCGGCCTTTCCTGTTTCCTCCCAGGGAGATATACAGGTAGTCCCGCAGCCAGGTAGACAGCGAGATGTGCCACCTCCTCCAAAACTCCGTGACGCTGGATGACTGATAGGGTGAGTCAAAGTTGATGCACAACCTATAGCCAAACAGCAGCGCAATACCGATAGCCATATCACTATAGCCGCTAAAGTCGCAGTAGATCTGTAGCGCATAGCCATAGACGCCAAAGAGGTTTTCCAGTCCTGTATATAGTGTCGGATTGGCAAAGATGCGGTCTACGAAATTGGCGCTGATATAGTCGGAGATCACGGCCTTCTTGAAGAGGCCCGAGATGATCAGGTACATGCCCTCACTGAACATGGCCCGCGTCACGATAGTAGGCATCGATATCTGAGGGATGAAGTCGCGCGCCCTCACGATAGGCCCCGCTACCAGCTGCGGGAAGAAGGACACGAAGAAGGCATAATCCAGCATGCGCTTTACGGGCTTCAGCTCGCCGCGATAGATGTCTATGGTATAGCTGAGCGACTGGAAGGTAAAGAATGACACACCCACAGGTAGGAAGATACTGAAGGGGCTGAAGTTGCTACCACAGGCCGCGCAGTATATCTCGTAGAGGAAATTAGTGTATTTGAAATAACCCAGCAGGCCGAGATTCAGCACGAGGCTGAAGATCAGTAGCCCTTTGCGCTGCCAGCCCTTGGGCGCATTGGCCATGATATTGGCGAGGTTGTAGTCTACCACCGTAGAGAGTACCAGCAGCAGGAAGTAGATGCCGCTGGACTTGTAATAGAAGTAGTAAGAGAAAAGGACCACATACAGCAGCTTCACATTATGCTTATGATGGATCAGGTAGAAGATACTGATAAAACCGGCAAACAGGAAAAGGAACAAACCCGAGCTGAAGATCAGCGGCTGGCGCGGTATGTACTCGAACTGATGGAGCAGTTTATGGATGTCTATTGCTGGCATAGGGTCACTTGATGTCCGGTTTGTTCTGAGCGTATTGGTTATATGCCTTCATCAGGGCTTCAAACAGCAGGTTGCCCTGAAAGGCATAGCCCTGGCTGGTAAAATGTATGCCATCTGCACGCATCAGGCCGTAGCGCTTCCACTGGTAGCAAGACTTGTAGCCGCCGCCTATAGAGTAGAGGTCCCAGATGGCGATGCCATTGTCTGTAGCATACTGCACCATAGCGGTGTGCAGCGCAGCCAGTGAATTGTTGTAATACTTCTTGCGGAAATAGGAGTCCGTCGGTGTCGTGATCAGGATCTTAGCTTTGGGGTTGTAGAAGTACAGTGCTTTGACCAATGAGTCGAGCTTGGCTATCGTGCCCCTGGTGTCAAATGGCAACCGCTGCGCTTCATTAGTGCCCAGTGAGATGATGATGAGCTGAGGCTGCAGCGCCTGCGTCTGCTCAGCAAAGTAAGACGCACGCACATACTGAAAAGCCTCTGCACCATTCACACCCACGGAGTGAAACAGCACACCACTGCTGTCATTCTCCAGATTGAGGCCGTAGACTGTCGTCTCATTTTGCTGCTCGGAGAGCTTTTTTACGCGGAGCGTAATATCATTTGTGTTGTACGGCAGGTCTGTGCGTGATGTAAAGGAATAGTCATCTTCCAGTGCATGATGCAGGCTGCTGATGATACGCCCTGCAGTGTCCAATACATCAAAGTCAAAGGCCGAGCTATCCTTCTGATAAAACAGTGTCACCTTGCTGAATGCATAGTTGAGGGGACCTTGATTAAAAGACCTGATGCGGAAGGAGGTGTTTTCTGAGAAGGAACGAATGGTCACACCGCCGATACCGATAGGCATAGGGTCATTTACAAACACACAACGCTTAGACGTACACACCACATTGCTCGTAATGCGATAATTGAATGATTCATTGGTGCCGGCTACATGCAGTGGCACTACGAGGCCACGCCCTGCATTACCAAAGGCGGTCTGGAAGTTGGTGCGTAGTGCCGAGGAGATAAAGTCAGCCTGTATGTGTGAGTCTCCTATCTGTAGGATATTCACACGCAATGGCCGCGAGGCACGCAGCTGGTATAGCTGCTCAAATACCGAGTCTAGAGACTCTGCATGGATGATCTCATTGCGCTCTGTGTGGATGAAGGGATACTTCTGCACGGTATATGGCACCTCTTTACCACCGTCTGCGGCGCTGCATGCGTGCAGGAGCGGCAGCAGCAGCAGCAGCCAGATACTGCGCAGCAGGTAGCAGGAGTCCCTGCCCGATAGATGATATGTCATGCTGCTACCCTTCAACTTTTACTTGATTTACAGAGACCAGTTTTTTCTTTGTCAGTTTCCTACGGCGATCGTATTTCTCCTTCTCATACAGCAGTGTGCCTGCCAGGAGGTCAGCTATGCGGTGGCCCCCTTTGAATGTCAGGTGGGTATAGTCGCTATTGGCCAGCGCGGGCTGTGCTGCCACCCAGCGCACCATGGTAGAGTCGCCACCCATCGCCTGAAACATATCCCAGAAGCAGATGCCATTCTTCGCTGCCACTTTGCGCTGCTCACGTATCAGTAGTTTGACATTCTCCATGGTCATATACTCTCCGTCCACATTGGCGCCGCGATCACTACAGCCCACCAGTACGATGCTACTGTTTGGGAAAGCCGCCTTCATACGCTCTATCACCCGTGTCATGCCTTTGCCATAGGCGCTGTAGTCCGTTTGCTTCTCACTCGCTACATTGAGGCCATAGGAGAGGAAGATCAGGCGGTAGGGATGCACTGCATTGAAGCTGCGATACATCTCCTCGCTTACATAGTTCAGCGCGGTACCCGAGTTGCCACGCATGGAGAAATTATCTACCGATACCCCACGTGTGTCCTCAAAGCTGATACCATACAGGTCCATGGAGTCTGTGATGAAGCTTAGCTTGAGCGACTGTGCATTTTTAGCGAGCGTGACCACATTGACAGGTTTCTCTCCGGTAAGGCCTATGGTATCAGTTTCATTTTTCACCACAGCGCAGGCATTCGCACAGGCCCTGTAGAAGAGCTGCGCGGTAGGCAGTGTATTAAGATGGCGATAGCGGCTGGCCTTATAGGTCACCTGGTTTTCTTCTTTTGGTACAAAGGCAAAGCCCGCTGGCCCGAGCGGATGCTCATTGCTACGCGCGCCCACCATAGAGTAGGTGATCCAGTTGTCAAACTTGTGTATGATGCTCATGCGGAAGCCCGCCACCTCAGAGGTGATCGGCACAAAGCCTACACCACTGCCACCATATACCTGCTGCAGGGTGTCGCGCAGGGGCTGCAGCATGATATCGCCTTCTACATATGAGTCAGCAAAGTACGCGATGCGAAGCACCTGCTGATCTACTGAGTCCAGCGCAGCCAGATATGCCTGCATGCCCGAGCTGTCAGGGCTGTAGTCCTCTATGCAGGTGATGCCCGGCTTGCAGCGGTCATCGTGTGGTGGCTTGATCTCTATGAAAGTGCTGTCATTGCGCACTGCAAATTTGGTCTCCGTAGCTGCTGGTTTCTTCGCCATGATATCACTCAGGATATTGACCCGGCGGTAGTGAAAGGAGCCAAAGTCAAACTCAGGTACCGCATACAGCAGCCCCAGGCAAAAGATAAGCCCGAAGGTAGCTGTGACCGAGTTTTTGATATAGTTTGGTTCCTGCATGGGAGGCTGCGAATGTAGTAAATGGTGGATTTCTGAGCGGGGAATTATTAACGGGGAAAAAGGCAGAGATAATTGAGATATGAACGCAAAACAGCCACCCGTTAGTACGGATGGCTGCAGGTATTTTTTCTGATGTAAAGTTGTCTTGGTTTTTAATACGGAGCCTGCTCCGGTAGGGTGTATTTGCGGCCTTTGTTCTGCTCTTTCAGCCAGGCCATGAGTGGGGCAAAGTACTCTACCATCGGCTTAGCGCTCATGTCGCTATGGATGGTAGCCTGCAGGTGCTCGCGCCAGTCTACACTCTGGCCGGGAGCCATCACCTGCTTCAGGAATGCGCCCACGTCCTTATTGCCCCAGTAGTTGGTAGCGTGTGGGTCCTGATGCAGGATATTGTCAGCTATGTAGGCGTGGAACTGGAACAGCAGAACATTGGCTATAGAGTAGTCGTAGTATTGTGCCGGATCGTCTATGATGTGCGTCTTGGTAGCAGCATCACAATACTCCTCGCCACGCTCGGCAGGCGGTACGATACCCTGGCATTTCTTTACCAGCTCCCACCATTTGGCGTTAAACTGATCCTTGGGCAGTTTCTCGCTGTAGAGCGCATGCTCAAACTCTGTCATCGTACCGCTACCCCATGGGATGTTTACGATGTATTTCAGCGATTGGCTCAGGAGCTGCATCGTATCATTGGTCGCTGCCTTGGCGTCTATCATGCCCAGCCCTTGCAGAAATGGCTTCTGTAGTGACGCCAGACCCATCATGGTGCCAAAGGCCTCATGATACCCACGGTTCGCGCCATTGCGCAGGAGGATAGGCACGGACGGGTTGCTATAGCAGCGGTAGTAGTAGATATGGCCGAACTCATGCAGGCAGGTTGCCCACCACTCGGTATTGGCCTCTATGCTCTGCAGGGAGCGGATATCATCTGCCAGGTCCATGTGCCAGGCAGAGGCGTGTGTGTTCTTCTTATAGCCGGCACCAGCTGGCACAGGGTAGAGAGATGACTTTTCCCAAAATACCGGCGGCAGCGAGTCAAACCCGATGCTCATGTAGAAGCGCTCCGACTCGCGCGGTATCCACTCGGCGCCTTTACCTTTGAGGTAGCCGTCTATATTGAGGCCTTTCACATCTACCAGCTCGCTCCAGTCCTGACCCCAGCGGTTTGGCAGCCAGTGTGCAGGGATATAGTCGGGCACCGGCTGGTGATACTTCTCTGCCAGCGTGTAGCGCGCCCAGGTATGCAGCTCGCGATAGAGCGGCCACACATCGCGTATCATACCATGCGTGAGGGTGGTCATCTCCTCGGTGTTCATGCCATAGTCAGAGGCATTGTAGGCAAAGAAGTCCTTATAATCCAGTGGCGTCACAGAGGCATTGCGCAGGTCGCGTACCTCGGCCAGACCATCTTTGAGCCCCTTGCCTACTTCCTTGGCAGACTGCCAGGCGGCCAAGCGCTCATTGAGGTCAGCGGAGTGGCGCAGGATCTCGTCTATCTTGTTAGGTGTCACCTCCGCGCCATTCATCTTAAAGGTATAGCCGTACAGCTTTGCCACCAGGTCATTGGTCAGGTCTATACGCTTCTTCACCACGTCACCGGCGGTAGCAGGGTTATTGCCCGCCAGGAAGAGGATCGTATTCAGCTCGCGCACCTGCAGCGGTGTGAGCTGGTTCTTTTCTTTCAGGTACTTGCGGGCGCTGTCTATATTGGCTGCGCTGCCGGTATAGGCGGCCAGCGCGGCTGTAGCGATAGCCGCATTGTGCTGGTCCATCGTATCGCCGGCTACGATATGCGTATTGAGCTGCCACTGGCCCAGGTTATCCGCATAGGTGAGGCGTTGGTATTCTTTGTTGTAGCCATCGAGAAATGCCTGTGCCTGGCGCTGCACATCTGCATCGGCTTGCTTGCTGTGGCAGGAGGTGAAGCCGATCAGTGCGGCCAGCGAGAGTATCAGTAGTTGCCTCATGGAGTAAGGGTTTAGTGAGGCAAATATAAGCGGAGAATTCTATCCACCTAAAACAACAAATAGTGCTCAAATGGGTCTCTCTTCTCCTTTGGAGAAGGGAGATGCCGAAGGCAGTAGGATGAGGTGTTACTTCTCCTTATCTTCCTCAAAGTCTATGACCTCCGGCTTCTTGCGGGTGTCGTAGTACTTCTCCTCGCGCCGGGCGGCTTCTTTGGCGCCGGGCTTTTGCGTCTTGTCTTTCTTGAAGAGCTCTTTCAGCTCCTGCTTCTGATCGGCGAGGTCTTGTTTGAGTTTCTTCTTCACCTGCTCGCGGTCATATTTGATGCTAGGGTTTGAGATATTGCCAGTGAGTAGCAGGTAAAGATTCACACCTGCGTATGGATCCTCTTCTATGTACTGCACATCGCTCTGCCTGCTGCCAAACTTTGCTGCCAGGAGTTTGTGCAAGTTGATCTTGAGATGGTAGTCTATCTGATTGTCCAGTGTGTGCGTGCCGGACATGATCAGGTTCAGCGCGGAGGACTGTATCTCCATGCGAGGAATGGTGATCACGCGGTCCTGTATCGACAGCGTATTGCTCAGGTCTGAGAAGACGATATGGTTCAGCTCATCCACTTTGATAAACGCGGAAGCAGACTTGATGGGGTCAAAGTTATTCAGTTCGCCGTGAAGGACACTGCAGGAGAGGTTGCCACTCAGCTTATCCATGTCTATCTCCTTGTAGTCCTTCCATATGGTCTTCAGCGCAAGTGTGGCTGATAGGCTACCTTTCAGATTCTTATCTGTCAGCGTGGTCTGGTTAAAGTTGTCACACTGGCGAAAGAGCATAGGCAGATCTACCTTGTCTATATTTAGTCCGAGGTTCATGAGCATCTGTTTGCCCGGCAGGAATGCCACATATCCCACATCAGTGATCTGGCCGCCCATAGCAGTGGTAGAGAGCGATCTGATATCTATGCGGTATGGCACGAGGCCCAGGTCAGCCTTCACATCTTCAAACAGCATGTGCTCATACACAAACTTGTCTATACTGACCTGCAGGTGGCCCTCCATGTTAAACACATCGCGGATGTCCAGCTTTGCCTTGCCTGTAGTGGGATGCGGTTTGCCCTTCTTATCGTAAGTGTGTAAGAGACTCGATAGATCAAAGCTGTGCATGCGCAGCGTGCCGTTTACGCCCAGCGGGATGTCTGCTGTGTTATTTCTCCTGTCCTGAGAGATAGAGTAGGCTATCAGGTTATTGACCGTGCCATCAAAGACAAACTCTGTATTGAGAAATTTGGCCGACAGGCCATGGATGCTGATATCATTATCCTGATAGGAGAGGTGGCCATTTATTTTTTCGTAGGCCACATTGCCTGCTTCTACATTCACATCCTTCAGATCAAACTCGCCGGAGGCTTTGATATTGGAATTTTGCCCTGCATCAAAGTCACGCTTATTGCCCTGTATGTGAAAGTCCTTGAACGTGATCAAGCCTGATGCACTCTGTAGCACTGTATCGCTAAATAAGGTCCGGAGCTCATGCAGGTCTGCCGTGCCATCTGCGTGAAAGTCTATATCAGGCGACTTCAGGTGCAGCAGCTTCAGATCAAATGCCTGTGGATAGCCATTGAATTCGGAGTGGAATTTGGACACCACGAGCTTGTCATCTCCCACGGAGTCCATCCGGTAATAGCCCTCGGCAGTCACGTGCATTAGCGGTTTGCTGATCTTGGGTATCTGTATCTCGGCGTCATGCAGCGCGGCTGTCACCTCTATGATGGGATTGATACCTGGGCGGATATGGCCATAGATCTTAGATGATACCGTATATCCGCCGCTGCCCTCTGTGCCTGCCAGCTGAGAGGTAAACCGTAGCGGTATCAGCGCGATCAGTTTGGAGATGTCCTTGCCCTGTGTATTGGCGTTAAACTGTACATACGTGTTCCGCTTGCTCGAGATGAAGAAGCCATTGACCACAAACTTGTTCTTCTCTATCTCTATGTTGCCCTTATTCAGCGCAAATCGGTTCTGCTGCTGGTCTACATCTATGGTGATATCCGCGTCAAAGGCTTTGTGCGCTATATACTCATCACCATTGATCTGAAGGCGGTCTATCATCAGCGCGCCCTTCGCATTCAGGTCAAAGCGTGCCGCCCGGAAATTACCCGAGAGGTCCAGTTTGGAGATATTGAGCTGTATGTCCTCCTCCTGGTCGCCAGTGAGGTAGGTATACTTTACATTCTTGACGATGGCCTTGTTGAGATCCAGGTTGAGCCCTCCCGATGGTTTATTGTCTGCCGATTTTTTAAAGATATCCCAGTTGGCATTGCCGCGGGCATCCATATACATATTCAGCGCGCCATCTGCGGCATAGACCTGGCTCACCTCTATCTTGTGGCTCAGCAGCCCCCACATATTAAACAGGAAAGAGAACTCCCGCACCTGTAGCAGGTTTTCACGCCCGCCCTTCAGCTTATTCTTGATAGCCACATCGTGGAACGTGACCGACGCGTAAGGAAAGTGCTGGAGCAGAGAGAAGTCTATGCCCCCTTTCACAGAGACCGGCACAGTGACCTGCTCATTGATCTTCTGGATGATGAGCACCTTCACCTTATCCTGAAAGACATAGCCCGCCACGGCCAGCGCCAGTACCAGCGTGACGATAGTGATGAGGATACCCAAAGATACCCGTATGAGGATGCGCTTCATGCCGGAGGTAAATATATAACTCAGCCCATGGGTAAATATTGCCGGAGGGGTACTAACTATTCACAGCTCACGGGGAGTGTATGATATAGGAAACCATTGCGGCGCATTCTCCCCACTGTCATCTGACTATCCCGCCCGGAAATCTGTGACCTTAAATACATACAGTCTGAATGTATGTGTGTATTGATTCATACAAGTAATTGTTAATAAAGGCGAATTGACTTTTTATCATTGCGCTTGAGTACAAATAGGCTGCCTAAAGTATAAACCGACCGACCCGGCAGTCCCCACCTGTGAGCGTACTATTATATATAGACCAATTCAACCTAAATAGTTAAATATTAGTTGCATGAGAAATTTTACCAGCTACATCAGGACATACGTTTTGGCGGGGCTAGCTATGCTATCCACTGTGGGGTTATCTGCACAGTGTCCTGCACCGACGGGCCTGAACTTTCAGAACGGCCTGAATACCTACGTAGAGGTGCCAAACTCCGCTGCCCTCCAGATCACTGGTGCGCTGACACTGGAGTGCTGGTTTAATACGACCGTAGCGCAGGGCGACTACCGTACGCTGGTATCCAAGTGGCATACGGGTGGGATGTCGGGTTTTGCCTCGTACTCGCTGTTATGGTCTACCGGTGGTGGCCTGAGCTTCTGGATGCAAAATGCTGCTAACACAGATCTACAAGTAGCTACCGGGCAGCTATATAATGATGGCAACTGGCACCATGTAGCCGCTACCTGGGATGGTACTATGGCTAAGATCTATGTAGACGGCACTCTGGTCAACTCTGTGACCAATGCTGGCTTCGGTCCGCTGGAGGTCAATAACCTGGATGTATTCATAGGTAGTGATGCATGGAATGCGAATGACAGGCATTTTGATGGTACGATAGATGATGTACGTATTTGGAGCCGCGCACTCTGCCAGTCAGAGATACAGCTGACCAGCAATTGTGAGCTGGCGGGTGCTCAGGACAGGCTGGTGGCCTACTATAAGCTGAATGACGGTACGCCTGGTGCGAACAATCCTGGCGCTACGACCGCCACTGACGCCAGCGGCAATGGGCTGGATGGCACGCTGAATAACTTTACCCTCTCCGGTGCTACAGCCAACTGGATAGGCGGCAATGTGACCTGCCCATGCGCGGCTGCCGTGTCTCCTGTGGTGACTGTGGCTGCCTCCGCTACCAGCATCTGTCAGGGTGGCACGGTTACTTTCACCGCTACTGCTACCAATGCCGGCATCCCTGCCTATCAGTGGTATCAGAATGGTACGGCTGTAGGTACTAACTCCGGCACATTTACCCCAGCTACGCTCAGTGATCAAGATAGCATATGGGTGGTAGTGACCAGTAGCCTGAACTGTGAGCTGGATACGAGTAATCATATTATCATCACTGTAAATCCTATACCTACTGTCAATCCTACGGCAGATCAGACCATATGCAATGGCAGCAATACGAATCAGGTGATCTTCACCGGCAGCCAGCCCAATACCGGATACAACTGGACCTACAGCAGAAACATAGGCCAGCCGGCTACCTCAGGCGTACCTGCCCTCCGCGTGCCGGCCACTGCTACAGCCACCTCCGGCCCGATCTTTGGCACCAGCCTGGCCAATGCCTATAATGGTGCAGGCATGCTGGCCTACCCTAGCATGACTGCAGCCCATGACGGGTCTCATCTCAATAATTCATTCGTCTACTCAGGTGTGGCCAATACGATCACCTTTGACCTGGGTACCAGCTATGATGTGAATGCACTGTCATTCTGGAATCAGAACAATGGTGGCCCTGCAGCAGCGGGTGCCAATGGTGTACAGGATGCCGTGCTCTCATATTCCAATGATAATGTGAGCTACACTCCGCTCTTTGGTGGTACTACTACTTTCCACCAGGCTACAGCAGATACCTCTGTGCCGGACCAATTCAACTTCCCGGTGATCAATGCCCGCTACTTCAAGATGGTAGTGAGCAGCAACTATGGTGCTGCCGGAGTGACCGGTTTTGCAGAGATAGCCTTCGGGTACTACACAGATACGCTCTATAGCTTTACTGCGGTCAATGCTACGAATACACCTAAGACAGCCGTAGTGACCGTGACGCCTACACTCAATATGTGTGCAGGTACTCCGGCTACCTTCAATATCACAGTAAACCCTACGCCTAAGGTGAATCCTACTGCAGACCAGACAGTATGCAATGGCGGTACGACCACAGCCATCACCTTTGGTGGCCCGATAGCGGGTACCACCTATAGCTGGACAGGATCTGATGGTACCATAGGCCTGCCTACCAGTGGCAATGGCGATATCGCAGCATTCACAGCTACCAATACCGGTACAGCGGTAGTGAATGACATGATCATCGTGACACCTTCTTATACTAATAACGGTGTGACATGTAGCGGCACGCCGGATACATTTTACATCACCGTAAATCCTACACCTACGGTGAATCCTACAGCTGACCAGACAGCCTGCAATCAGGGGCCTACTACTACAATTACCTTCACAGGTGCTGTAGCAGGTACTACCTTTAGCTGGACCGGCTCTGACGCTACTATCGGCCTGGCTACGAGCGGCAATGGCGATATCGCTTCTTTCATCGCCAGCAATACAGGTACTACGCCTGTGACCGATATGATCATCGTGACACCTTCTTACACCAATAACGGTGTGACCTGCACGGGTACTGCCGATACCTTCTATATCACAGTGAACCCAACACCGACGGTGAACCCTAGTGCTGACCAGACTGTATGCAATACAGGTACTACTACAGCGGTGAGCTTCTCAGGTGCAGTAGCAGGTACAGTGTATGACTGGACCGGCTCTGATGCTACTATCGGCCTGGCTACCAGCGGTACGGGAGATATAGCAGCATTCACAGCTATCAATGCAGGTACTGCGCCTGTGGCCGATATGATCATCGTGACACCATCATATACCAATAATGGTGTGACATGCACAGGTACAGCGGATACCTTCTATATCACAGTGAACCCAACACCTACCGTCAATCCAACTGCAGGCCAGACCGTATGCAATACAGGTACTACTACAGCAGTGAGTTTCACAGGTGCGGTAACTGGCACGGTATATGACTGGACCGGCTCTGACGCTACTATCGGCCTGGCTACCAGCGGTACGGGAGATATAGCAGCCTTCACAGCTACCAATACAGGTACTACGCCTGTGACCGATATGATCATCGTGACGCCATCATATACTAATAATGGTGTGACATGCACAGGAGCGGCAGATACATTCTATATCACCGTGAACCCTACACCTACGGTAAACCCTACCGCTGACCAGACTACTTGCAATCAAGGACCTACTACAGCAGTGAGCTTCACCGGTGCGGTAGCAGGTACAGTATATGACTGGACCGGCTCTGATGCTACTATCGGCCTGGCTACCAGCGGCAGTGGTGACATTGCATCTTTCATCGCTACTAATGCAGGTACGGTGCCAGTCATAGATACGATCGTTGTGACACCGTCTTATACTAATAATGGTGTGACCTGCACAGGTGCAGCAGATACATTCTTTATCACCGTAAATCCTACACCTACTGTAAATCCTGGCGCTGACCAGACAGTATGCAATACCGGTACTACCAGCGCAGTGAGCTTCACAGGTGCAGTAGCAGGTACGGTATATGACTGGACCGGCACTGATGGCACTATCGGCCTGGCTACCAGCGGTACCGGAGATATAGCCGCCTTCACAGCTACTAATACAGGCAATGCGCCGGTGACGGATATGATCATCGTGACCCCGTCATATACCAATAGTGGTGTGACCTGCACAGGTACAGCAGATACATTCTATATCACCGTAAATCCTACACCTACCGTGAATCCTAGCGCAGACCAGGATGTATGTAACGGACTGCCTACTGCCGCTGTGGCTTTCAGCGGAGCTGTGGCAGGTACGGTATATGACTGGACCAGCAGCGATCCATCTGTGGGCCTGGCTACGAGCGGCACAGGTGATGTACCTTCATTCACCGCTGTGAATCCTACCACATCAGATGTGATAGATACGATCGTAGTGACGCCATCTTATACTAATAACGGTGTGACCTGCACAGGTGCTGCAGATACATTCTTTATCAATATCCACCCTACTCCGGTAGTGGCCCTGGGCGCTCCGGTGGCTACGTGTGGTGGCAGTGTGCAGATAGACGCCGGCAATCCGGGCTCTACCTACGTATGGTCCGACGGCCCTACTACACAGATAGACACAGTGAGCACCAGCGGTATCTATACCGTGACAGTGACCTCGCCATTCGGCTGTGTAAATAGCGGCAGCAAGACCGTGTACGTCCGTCCGGCACCGGTGGTAAACCTCGGCCCGGACCAGACCAACTGCAATGTGGGCGTAACCCTCGATGCGGGCAATCCTGGCGCAGCATACCTATGGTCTACAGGAGCTACTACGCAGCAGATCGTGGCTGCAGTTACTGGTGACTACAGCGTGATAGTGACTGATACTGCCAGCAGGTGCTCCGGTACAGACACCGTACATGTGACCATCAATGGCAATCCGACCGTAAACCTCGGCCCGGATACTACCCTCTGCGGCGGTACCCTGACCCTGACCGGCGGCGATCCTAGCAATACCTATACATGGTCTCCGGGCGGCTCTAGCAGCAATACCCTGACAGTGACCAGCACCGGTACCTACTCTGTGACGCTGACCAATGCGGCGGGATGCACGGCTACTGATGATATACATGTGACCATCTTTAGCAAGCCTAACCTCGGCGCTGATATCACAGACAGCATCTGCCCTGGCAGCAAGGCTAACCTCTACAGCTACTATCAGGGCAGTGGTGTGACGCTGACCTTCAATACGCCTACACCGGCAGCAGCGGACAGCGGCAGCTACACCGTGATAGGTACTAATGCCAATGGCTGCAGCGATACAGCTATGGTGACGATCACCTACCGTACGAAGCCGGATCTCGGCCCGGATGTGGTAGATAGCGTTTGCCCTGGCTATACTTACAATCTTGAGACACGATTCCCTGGTATACGTAGCTATAGCAACTACTCGTGGAGCGGTACCTTCACTGACACCGCCGTAGGCCCGGGTGTATATACCCTGGTAGTGACCAATGCAAGCGGCTGTACTGATACTGCCACAGTGACTATCATCAATAGCCAGAAGCCAAACCTGGGCGGCACCAAGACAGACAGCATCTGCGTGGGTAGCAAGTATGACCTGACCACCCTGTATCCAAACAGTGGCTATGTATCATACCACTGGACCGGTGTGGCTGACTCCAGCGCTGTGCCTGCCGGTACCTATCAGCTCGTGGTGAGCAATGCAGCCGGATGTACCGATACTGCCTATGCGCTTATCACAAACAGGGTACATACGACAGTGTCTCTCAATATCAATCAATTTGTCTGCAGCACAGTGCCTGCATATCCTCTCACCGGTGGCAGCCCGTCAGGTGGCTCTTACTACGTGAATAATGTAGTGACCAATACATTTGACCCGGGCGCACTCGGCGCAGGCCCTCAGCGTGTAGTGTATGTATATACCAATGGCAGCGGCTGTACAGATTCTGCTGCTACTACCATCACGGTCTATCCGCAGCCTACAGTGAGCAATACTACACTGCCTGTAGTGTGTACCAACTCTCAGGCTATAGACCTCGATACTTATTTTAGTCCGTTTGGCGGTAGCTACTATGGACCGGCTATCAGCGGCCAGTACTTCTATCCGAGCCTGGCCAGTGTCGGTACTACTACAGTGACTTATATCTATACCGACTCGCATGGCTGCTCCGATACAGGTAGTGCGCCGATCACTGTGACCAATGAAGTGTCTGTATCACTGCATTCGACTACTACAAACTTCACTGCATGTGCCACTGACTCAGTGACCTTCATAGCCAATGGCGCTCAGCAGTACCAGTTCTTTGTGAATGGTGTGGCAGCTACGGGTATTTCTACTGATAATACTTTCACTACTACTACACTGCAGAACCACGACCAGGTATCTGTAGTAGGTAGCAACGCCTGCTCTTCTGATACCAGTGACTTTATCATCATAGATATCAATAGCCGTCCTGTAGCGGACGCAGGTACAGATACCACTATAGACCTGGGCCAGACGGCACAGCTACGTGGCAGCGCCACCGGTGGTGTGGGCAACTATACCTACAGCTGGACGCCGGGTGCTTTCCTTGATTTCAATAACGTGCCTAATCCGAAGTTCCACGGACCTGATACGACACTCTTCACCCTGCGCGTGACCGATGTGAACGGATGCTGGGATACTGCTACCGTCACAGTCAATGTGCGCCTGCCGCTGAATATCCAGCTGCCAAACATCCTGACGCCTAATGGTGATGGACAGAACGATGAGTGGGTACTCAACCCTAAGATAGACCTGACCGGATCAAAGGTGGTGATATTCAACAGGTGGGGTGAGAAGGTCTATGAGGCCGCTCCATATGCCAATGACTGGAAGGGTACCTATATGGACACCAGTGATAAGCTGCCGGATGGTACCTACTACTATGTGCTGAAGGTACCGGCTCAGAATACCGAGTACAAGGGACCTATCAACATACTCAGCACTCACAAATAATCAAGAACGCAAACAGGAATCATAAACAGTATAAATATCTTTTATGAAGAAGAAACTCATAGCAGCCTTTGTAGCATGTATCGCAGCCACCTCAGTGATGGCGCAGCAGATGCCGCTGAGCAGCAGCACCTACTTCATGCGCCTGCTGAATAATCCGGCGCTGACGGGCTACAATGGTAGCACTAATGCCTATGGCTACTTTCGCGATCAGTGGACCGGTATGCCGGGCCACCCGATCACCATGGGTGGCATGGGAGAGGTGAGCCTGTGGAAGGAGCAGAGCAATATCGGGTTCCACGTATACAATGACGTGACCAGCATCATCAGCAATGTGGGTGCGCAGCTCTACTATGCCCAGAAGATCAAGCTGGGCAAGGGCCACAGCCTCAGCATAGGTCTCTCTGGCGGTATCCTCAATACGCACATAGACTATGCTAATGCTATAGCTAATGACCCTAATGATGCTAACCTGCTCACCAATAATCGCTCCGGCCTCGGCTTTGACATGAATGTAGGTATAGCCTATCAGTGGAAGAAGCTGACCATCGGCTTTGCTGTGCCGCATGTGGTACAGACGAATGTGATACTGTCAGACCAGACCAAGTCTGGTAGCTATGAGCGTCTCCGCCACTACATGGCACATATCAGCTATGAGTTCAGTTTCAAGAAAGAGAAGTGGAACCTTGAGCCGTCTATCATGTTCCGCAAGGGTAGCGTAGGCAAGCTCTATCAACTGGAGGGCAATGTGATGGCCAACTGGAAGCGCTTCCTCTACCTGGGTGTAGGCTACCGTCAGGACTATGGTATGAGCTTCACCGGTGCTGTGCGTGTGGCACAGTGTGTGACCCTGGGCTATACGTATGAATACCCACTGGCTATGGCCAAGAACTCTGTGACCTATGGCAATACACAAGGAACACATGAAGTGATACTGGGTATCAACTTTGACAAGTGGATCAAGAAGGCTGAGAAGAATGAGAAGCGCCTGGACAAGGTAGAGCAGAAGGTAGAAGAGATAGCCAAGGTAGATACTGTGATACAGGCCCGTATGGACAGCCTGCAGCAGGTCAATGACACACTGGCTAAGCAGGTAGAAGAAGTGAAGCAAGTAAACCAGGTACAGGAGCAGAAGATCGAGAAGCTGGAGGTGCGCGTGGACTCACTGGAGGGTGAGATGGATGACTACCGCAAGCGTATCGCTAACATCAAACCGAGCAGCTTCTCTGACCTGAGTGAGGAGGAGAAAGCCAGGATCAAGGCCGGTGATGTGATCAAGCTAGACAAGGTCTACTTTGAGACCAATAGCAGCTATGTGAAGCAGGAGTCATACGTGCAGCTGGACAAGCTGGCCGCCATGCTCAAGGCAGCTCCTGAGATGAGGGTGCGTGTACTGGGCCACACCGACTTCGTGGCATCTGACACCTACAATATGTGGCTCTCTGAGCGCCGTGCCCGCCACGTAGCAGACTACCTGATCAAGAAGGGCATACCTGCCAGCCGTATAGAGGCCAAGGGCTATGGCAAGCGTGCTCCTATAGCTGACAATAACACTGAAGAAGGCCGCGCGCTCAACAGGCGTGTGGAGATAGACATCCTCAAGAAGTAATCAACCGACCCATAGACTCAAAGGCCGCTATACCCATAGCGGCTTTTTTATTTCACCGCAGGTGAAAGGACAGTATCGGGAATAATAATAGCGACAGGAGTTACTTCTTGATGAGCTGGTCAGGCAGGGTGCCTTGCAGCTTCTTCAGATCGGCAGGGGATAGGTGAAAGGCTGACTGCAGCTTAACATCTCGCTCGCTACGCAGCGTATTGACCTGCTTTTTGCGCGCAGCGGAGGAGAGCGTCTCATCCAGACGTACCTTGCGCGACTCGCGGAGGTAGTCCATCTGTATCATGATAACAGTGTCTGTACGATCATCAGAATACTGCATGGTACTCTGAACCTTTGCACGCATCTTGCGGCCCGCCTCACGGAGCGACTGGCCGGACTGAGCACTGGCACCACCCGACAGCAGCAGGGCTGCGGCAAAAAAGAAAGTATAAGTATATCGCCTCATGACGGTACGAAAGTAATACATCAGCTGCATATCCTTATGCAGAAATACAGCACTATCAGCAGCTAAAATCCACTGGGAGGCCGGCGAAAAATCTCATTTAGTATAACTCAAAAAAGTTTGCTTCTTTGTGCTATAAGTATACTGTGTGAGACCATCCAATGAGATACTGATGCGGGCGTTTCGCATGATGGCTACTGCCAAGAGTATGGCAGAGCTATATGAGGAGCGCAAAGACATCTGTGCGAAATATGTACATGCCACCTCACGGGGGCACGAAGCAATACAGCTGGCAGCGGGCTTCCTGCTGAAGGCGCAGGACTTTGCTTTCCCTTATTATCGTGATGATGCAATGCTGCTCGGCATGGGCTTCACGCCGTCTGAGCTGATGCTCCAGCTGCTGGCCAAGAAGACGGACTACTTCTCTGCCGGCCGCACCTACTACGCGCACCCCAGCAGTAATCGCGAAGACCTGCCTAAGATACCACACCAGTCCTCCGCTACGGGTATGCAGGCCATACCGGCCACAGGTACTGCACAGGGCCTGCAATACAAAGAAGACCGCAACATAGTTTCTCATAAAAGGGGAGAGGAGCCTATCGTGCTCTGCTCCCTCGGAGATGCCTCTGTGACAGAGGGCGAGGTAGCTGAGGCGCTGCAAATGGCAGCGCTGCATGAGTATCCTATCATCTACCTGGTGCAGGACAATGAGTGGGACATCTCTGCCCACTCCTCTGAGATACGCCGCATGGATGCGGATGAGTATGCTAAGGGCTTCAAAGGCCTGCGGGTGATCTCGATCAATGGTACGGACTTCAATGAGTGTTATGATGCCATGGACAAGGTGGTCTCTCTGGTGCGCAAGGACCGCAAGCCCTATCTCGTGCATGTCAAGGTGCCGCTGCTGAACCATCATACCTCCGGTGTGCGCAAGGAATGGTACCGGCCTAAAGAGAACCTGGAGAGTGACGCCGCGCGCGATCCATATCCTGTACTGCGCCAGCAGATCCAAGATAACCGCATAGCGACCAAGGAGGATATAGACGCTATAGAGGCTGAGATCAAAGCCTATGTCGCTGCTGAATTTGAGCGGGCATTGGCGGAGCCGGACCCTACTGCGGAGGACCTGATGGACCATATCTTTACAGAGACGCCTGTCAAGGAGGAGCGCGGTGAGCGTCAGCCTGCGGGTGGGCAGACGGTGGTCATGGTAGATGCTGCATTGCATGCTGTAGATGAGATACTCCGCAAACACCCCGAGGCGCTGCTGTATGGGCAGGATGTGGGTGGTGAGCTGGGTGGTGTTTTTCGCGAAGCGGCACTGCTGGCTAAGAAGTATGGCGACCAGCGTGTCTTCAATACACCTATCATGGAGGCCTATATCGTGGGTAGTACTACGGGTATGAGTGCAGCGGGTTGCAAGCCTATCGTGGAGGTGCAGTTTGCGGACTATATTTTCCCGGGCATCAATCAGCTTTTCACGGAGGTGTCGCGCTCGTGCTACCTGAGTGCTGGCAAGTGGCCCGTGCAGATGCTGCTGCGTGTGCCTATAGGTGCCTATGGCAGTGGCGGGCCATACCACTCCTCCAGCGTGGAGAGTGTGGTGCTGCAGCTCAAGGGCGTAAAGGTGGTCTACCCATCTAATGCCGCTGACATGAAGGGCCTGCTGAAGGCTGCTTATTATGATCCGAATCCTGTGGTGCTGTTTGAGCATAAAGGTTTATACTGGAGTAAAGTGAAAGGCACCGATGCGGCCAAGACCGTGGAGCCTGATGAGGACTATATCATACCGCTCGGCAAGGCGCGTATCGCCCTCGCTGCTGATGAGGACAAGACCGCCAATGGCGAGTCTATGGCGGTGATCACCTACGGCATGGGCGTACACTGGGCTATGAATGCTGCTAAGCAGCATGCGGGCCAGGTAGAGGTCATAGACCTCCGCACGCTCAATCCGCTAGATGAAGAAGCCATCGAGGCCGCTGTGAAGAAGCACGGCAAAGTAATGGTACTCACAGAGGAGACGGTCACGCATTCCTTTGCTGAGGCACTGGCTGGTCGTATTGCCTCGCAGTACTTCCGATATCTCGATGCGCCGGTGCGTATCATCGGCTCTAAGAATGTGCCTGCGATACCGCTCAATGAAAATCTCGAACGCGCCCTGCTGCCTAATGCTGACATGGTGGCACAGGCCATGGGGGAGATGCTGAGTGAATAACACGTTGGCTTGCCAGGCTTGGTAACAAGACGTAAGAGCATGATTATAGTACCATTTGCACAAAGTTATAAACGATGATAAGTGAGGTAATAGACAGCTTATACTATCAAGGCGATTTCGCTTATCCAGAGGTTCTTATTATTTCAACGAAGTCAGGTGTCTACTATAATATCTATCCTGATGGATTCGAAAAAATTGCACCACCCGTACTTACCGATTATCTAATTGATCTTTCGCAACAACTCAGTGGACTGTCCGTAGTCAAGCTTTCACATAACCATGAAGAGATGCTTATTGAATTATCTGACAGAAGATTCATTCAGTTTTATCGCTGTAGTGGTTTCATAGATTTTCTGGAGGGGAGAAAACCTAAAATAGAGAATGAGCTCACAATCATTTCGGAGGATGAGTATGACGAATACAAGAGGATCATCGATGAAACGGAATGTTAGTAGCCGCTTCATTCTCGCTCGCCTTTACTAAAAAACGAGGAGTTAATCGTGAACCATATGCCCGTGTAGTTTCTATTTCCTTATACTGTTGTTAATGTGTATAAGCTCCATGCCTATCTTTTTACCTTGCCTGTATGAAATGTGTACGGCAGGTGCTCGGCCTTCTTTTCCTGTGTAGCGCTTTGACTGCTTCGGCCCGCTTTGGCAGGACCAACAGGATACGCCATTCCTTCAACTTTTTCAGCGCGCATAATACGTTGCAGCTAGAGACCTATCTCGGCTTTCAGGCGAATAACGGCCTGCTGACCACCTCCTATCCCAATATGCTGATCCGCTACGGGATCATAGATGTGCTGGAGCTGCGCGTGAATGTACAGGTCAACTCTGTGAATGACCGCGCCCACTGGACCGCACAGACTGGCCTTACGCCTTTGCAGCCCGGACTGAAGCTGCAACTTTGCAAGCCTAAGAAGTACCGCCCTGCTGTGGCCTTTACGGCGAGTGTCACGGTGCCTCATGCGGCCAGCGAGTCTATGCGACAGACCTACTGGGCGCCTTTGTTGCTCTTTTCTGCGGAGCAGAATATCACGCAGCACCTCAGCTTTGAGTATGACCTGGGCATGCAGTGGGATGCGGATAACTTCCAGCGCGGCTATCTGACCTCGCTCAATATGGAGTATGACTTCACGCCGCTCAGCTCAGTTTATGCAGACGCCTATCTGCTACAGCCCGAGGGCGGCACTCAGACCGATATGCGCCTGGACGTGGGTGTTAATCGTCAGCTCACTAAACACTTGCAACTAGACCTCTCTATGGGTGCTGGCCTGACACCGGCTGCACCGGAGTTCTTCTTCAATGCTGGCTTCATCTTTGCCTATGGCGACTGGAAGCGGCTGGCGGTGCATAAGAACAAATATCAGCGGCATCCTACCTCTCATAGCAGTGGGTCGCTGAGGTGATCGACGTAGCGTGCGTTACAAACGCACACCCAGTTGTCACGCGATATAATCGCACGACAGAGAGATACCTAAATAATTTTACTTTTTGCTCGTGGTAGGATTTTTGTTGCCGTAATAAATATTGCCTGTTGAGTCTATGGTCAGCGAATTTATCATCTGAATGTATTCTGCAATAGTCGCTAATCCGACAGTCTGGCGAAGGGAGTCTACGCGGTTTGGATAGGCCATGGGCAGAGGTACATAAGTACCCATAGAATCTTGCATAAACTGTGTACCATAGATCTGAAGATTGCCTGTGTCAAATAAAGTACGGTCAGTCAAGTAAGCCATATTTTGCGGAGAGGCTTTCCCTTGTTTTACCTTCTCGCGCATAGCACTCAGTACTGCTTTTTGCAAAACTGTATCCTTGTTCTGATGCTGTACGAGTAGATAGAAAGCATCAGCGCCCGCGGTATCTACAAGATCATAATCCGGATAGCCATAGGTGCGGAATATTTGCCAGAGTTTGGTCCTATGTTCTGTTTGCATGGTATCAGGCAGGCCCTGGGGCTGATTGGCTTTCATTTGATCAAGAAGAATCTTCTGATCGGCTGCTCGCATTTGCAACAGCTCTGACTGCAGTTTCTGGTTTCTGCCGGAGGACAGGAGAGCAAGCTGAATAAAGGTGAGGTATAGAATCGTTTTCATGTGTTCATGTTTACTACTACAAGGTAACTATTAGCGTAGAATTTCTCAAGTTTGCAATGGCAGAAAATACCTAGCTTACTTCTCTTATTATGACGACTAAAGGCAAGACATATTTCAACTGGAGCGGCGGCAAGGATAGTGCGCTGGCACTCTATCATGCACAGCGGATGGGCCTCGCGCCGGACCTGCTGCTCACCTCTGTCAATGCTTCTTTTGACCGCATCTCTATGCATGGTGTGCGGCGTGAGCTGCTGGAGCGACAGGCGCAGCATATAGGCCTGCCGCTGGAGACGATAGATGTGCCCGAGGGGCTGACTATGCCGCTGTACAATGACATCATGAGCCGTACGGTCTCCGGCCTGCGTGAGCGTGGCTATACAGACACGGTCTTTGGCGATATCTTTCTGGAAGACCTCCGGGCCTATCGCGAGGAGCAGCTCAGGCCGTATGGCATCATGGCGCACTTCCCCATCTGGGGGCGCGATACGCGGGAGCTACTCACTGAGTTCCTCGACCTGGGCTTCAAAACCATCCTCGTCTGTATCAAGTCTGAGCTGCTGGACCGGTCTTTTGCAGGGCGGGTGATAGACCGCGACTTTATCAAAGACCTGCCGGCTAATGTGGACCCCTGTGGTGAGAATGGGGAGTTTCACACCTTCGTATACGATGGTCCTATCTTCCGCTCGCCGGTGCCCTTTGAGGTGGGGGAGGTGGTCTACAGGGAGTATGACAGGCCCAAAGATGATGCGCAGCCGGAGAGGCAGATGGGCTTCTGGTTTTGCGACCTGGTGGCGAAGTAGTGACCCTCCTACATCCTCCCTTAAGGGAGGACTTTAATCAAAGATGGCAAACGAATAGCTAAGGCGCTGGCAGGGTATTTGATTTCCCGCAGGGAAAGTCATCTCTATGAATCTGCGCTCTGCCGAACCTTTCTGGCCTTTTCATACACCTGTACTGACGTCCTACCCTGCACTGCGTGAAGACCTGCGCGCGGAGGTGATAGTGGTGGGTAGCGGTATCACCGGCGCACTGGCAGCCTATGAGCTGGTCAAGGCCGGCTGCAAGGTAGTGATGATCTCTAAGACACGACCTGCGGCGGAGAGCACCTCTGCTACGACAGCGCTACTGCAATATGAGATAGACGTACCCCTGCGGGAGCTGATAGACAAGGTGGGCCCCGACCATGCCAGCCGCAGCTACCTGCTGTGCCACGATAGTATAGACCAGCTGGATAAAGTACATAAGGCTGTGGGTGCGACGAAAGTCTTTCACAAACGCAAGAGCCTGCTGCTGGCAGCCAGGAAGAAAGATGTAGATGACCTGGCGCTGGAGTATGAGCTGCGCCGTGACATAGGTATACAGGTGCGCTGGCTCAATGATCAGGATATGAAAGAACGATGGGGCCTGGACAATGCTGCAGCTATCTACTCTGCACAGGCGGCAGAGACAGATGCCTACCTGCTCACGCAGAAGATACTGCAGTGGTGTACGGCGCGTGGTATGCTAGTGTACGACCACGCGGAGGTGACAGCTATACAGGAGACGCAGCGAGAGGTGACACTGACCACAGACCGCCACTATACGCTGCGCGCAAAGCATGTGGTGATGGCTACCGGCTATGAGGGTACGAAGTGGCTGGACCGCAATGTGGCGCGCCTGCATAGTACCTATGCTATCATCAGCAAGCCTGTGCCGCGTGCACAGCTCTGGCGTGACCGCTGCCTGATATGGGATACGGGCAAGCCATACCTCTATCTGCGCACTACGAATGATGACCGCATCATCATAGGAGGCCGCGATGAGACCTGGCAGAGCGGGCACAAGCGCGATGTGCTGATACGGCGCAAGTCTCAGGAGCTGTGCCGCGACTTCCAAAAGAAGTTTCCTCACATAGATTTCCATATAGACTATGAGTGGGCAGGGACTTTTGGCGAGACAGCAGATGGACTGCCGTATATCGGCCCTGCAAAGCCACGCTCAAGGGTACTCTACTCACTGGGGTATGGTGGCAATGGGATCACTTTTAGCCAGATAGGGGCAGTGATCCTGCGTGATATCATCACGGGCCAGCGCAATAAGGATGCGAAGATATTCACCTTTGACAGGATGAACTACCGGGCATAGCGATGCGTGAGGGCATCTACTACCTCTATATGTGATGAGCTACCGATACACCCCTGCGCACAAATATCTAGCGTCAGACAGCGCGCTCAGCCGTGTATGGATACGAATGGCGGCGCGAAGGCTCACGGAGCATAGCGCCGGAAGTGGTATCAGCAGTGCGCGAGCCGAAGTCATGACGGGTGTGCTCATTGATAGCTGAGGTATTGTGCTGATCTTCATGATTTTGCTGATCAGTGTTTTTTGATTTTGAACCGGAGCCGCTGTTTTTATTTGCGGGTGTCTCCTGTGCCGGCTGCTCAAACTCCGAGCGGAGGTGTGACGGCAGTTCGCTTTCTCCTTTGGTATTGTAGCCATAGTTGTGCCTCAGTATGAAGTAGCAGGCGGAGGCGTGCAGCTGCTTGAAGAGGGCGCCTTCTTCGAGCTTATTTATAAAGATCTGCTCGATGTAGTAGATCTGGTCCATGACCTCTTCATCGTTTTCCCATTTCTTTTTCCAGTAGCTCCAGAGCTGCTTGTAGCAGCGGACCCGGAGCAGGGCCTGTGATAGGGTGTGGGTAGCAGAGAACTCATCGAGGGCAATGGCCTCGATCTGGTGGAGCATGTGGATGGTAGCCTGGCGGGTCCATCTGGATGCATTGGTGTTGCCGGTAGGTGCGGACATAGGTGTTTTATTTAATGTTGATGAATACGACCCTCTAAATCACCCTAAAGGGAGACTTTAATACAGAATACAATGTCAGAATCAGGATTTACAGGATTCAGAATTTTTAGAATGAATGCAAATGCAATTTTAGCCACTGAAGACAATGTGCTAGCTCTAAAATCACTCCCGACTAAAGCGGGATCTTCGACGTAAAGGGAGACTTTGATACAATGTCAGAATCATGACTTGTAGGATTTTAGAATTTTCAGAATGAATGCAAATACAATTTTAATCACATAGAACACATAGAGACATAGAAATACAGGGGGCATTTAACCGCCGTAATAGCTGTGAAATAAGACTATATATTGCTTTTCGCCACGGAGGAATTCATAGGTAATGTATGCGATGAATAGCGCTGTGGTGATGATGCAAAGGTCTGCAAAAGCTGCGGCTTTGTCTGGCGGAAATACTCACAAAGCTATGGCTGTGCGCAAAAGATATTCACCTTGCTACGGATGCAGCTATGCCGGTAAATGCATCTGAAAAAGGGCACCTATTTGGCCTTCTTAGGAGCGGTAGCGGGCTGCGATGGAGGAGCGGTGGCACCTGATGCAGGTACGGATGGCGCAGGAGTAGCGGCTTTGACAGGGGTAGCGGGAGAGAGGCCCATGATCTCCTCGCGGCTCTGCGGGCGGCGCTCTATCTGCCAGAGGAAGCCTTTTATTTTGCGGTTTTCCTCTGTCATCATCTTGAGCGGAGTGAAGACGGCATCGGGCTTCTGAATGAAGGTGACGCTCTTGACCTTTTTGTCTTTGAAGTACATCCACATATTGACACAGGTGGCGTGATTAGCACCAAGGTATTTATTCTTTTCGTCCTTGCCGTAATACAGGCTTTCGGCATTGCCATCTACAAACATGCGGTCAAGCGTATTGTCTTTGAAATAGCCGTAGATGTTTTTGCCTTTGATCTGGTCGTAGTACTTGCGGCCGGATGGCATGATGATGAAGGCATTATTGCGCAGGTAGAGTTGGTCGGCCCGGCGGTGCTTTACCGTGAGGAAGATGGTGTCTCCGGTCATCTGCGTGGTATCTGCCCAGAGTATCGGCTTGTAATACATGCGGAAGGTAGAGTCTGCAAAGGAGTACTTCATAGAGTCACAGGCGCCCTGCATATCGCGCATGTACATCTTCATGTGATGATAGGCAAAGAAGAGGCGCGTGGTGTCTGTCTCTGATGTGTACTGCGAGCGCAGCGTATCTCCTGACATAAAGAGGGAGTCGGTCTCCATCCTATTGAGCAGGAAGGCGTGGTCCCAGGCGCGCACCTTGGACAGCGCCTCGGTATACTCGCCACGGCGGCCTATCAGCTCAAAGTCCATAGAGGTATCGCGCCAGTGAAAATTATTATACGCCTGGCCGAAGCCGATCTTGCGCTCAAAGTAGAGGCTGTCAGAGGTGAGTATCTGCGCCCCATCATAGATACGCGTATGCACGCCAAATGATCCGATGCTCTGCTTGGTGTCAAACCAGCCATTGTCACAGAATATACGGCTCGATTTATTGTAGATCACCGTATTGCCATAAAAGGTGGCCATGTCTGTGCTGGTGTTGTACTTCAGCGTATCTGAGGTGAGGTGGTAGTCCGGGTCTGTGATGTCTACATTCTTATTGAAATAGACCTCAGACCCCTTGGTATAGTAGTAGCCATAGCGGCTCACGATGACCGACTTCTCGCGATAGACGTGGCCGCCGGTGAGGTAATAGGCTACTTTATCTTTGGTCTTATAGAATATCTCGTCTGCCACGATCTTAGCCTTGCTATCTGTGAGCCAGGCGTGGTCGCGCAGGATGAGCAGCTTGGCCTTGCTGTCATAGTTGAGATAGTTTGAGTAGGCATTGACCGTATCATTCTCTATGTGTACGTGGCCCCAGGCTTCCATCTTATTCTCCTGCTTGTCCAGCAGGGCGCTATCGCAGTACATGAGTACCTGGTCCTGCTTGAGGGCTACATTGCCTACCAGGCGGGTCATCTTTTTCTCTCCCTGCTGCTCAAAGTGGAGTTTGTCCGCATTGATGATCTCTACCTCACGGACCTCCTGTGTGCTATCTGCCGGGGCAGGTGCGGGAGCCAGGGGATCCTTATTGGGCTGCTGGGCCATGAGGGCAAAGGACAGGCAACAAGCCAGGCAGGTGATGAGGATACGATATGAGTGGTAGTGACGCACGGGTCGGTGATTGATACTGCCCATACCAACGGCTACAGGCGGCATTTAGTCTTATTTGGACGCGGCCTTGGCTTTTTTCTTAGCCTCTTGTTTTGCCAGCTTTTCTTTGTACTTGGCATCGCGCTTCTCGCCGCCAAAGACGGATACATTCACATAGCGGAAAGGATGCGCCTTGACATCTACGAGTAGTGTATTGAGGCTGAGCACGGCGCTATCGAGGTCATTGTAGACTTTTTTGTCTTTGATGAGGCTGCCTACGGTGCCCTCGCCATTATTGATGCCGTGCATGAGCGTGTCTATGCCGCTGAGGGCAGAGCGCGCCTTGGCCACTGTGGCGCCGAGGTCAGCATTCTTTAGCGTATCGGTCAGGTCTGATACATTGGCCAGGAGGTGGTTGATCTTCTCGTTGTTCTTATCCAGATTGCCGGTGAATGATTTGAGGTTGGCCAGGGTCTGGTCGAGGGAGCCACCTTTGGATGTGAGCACGTGGATATTATCCAGCGCAGCGTTCAGCTTGTGTATGGTGCTGGTCTGGTCGTCCTTGGCCAGGGCGCCCTTGACAGCTACCAGTACGGAGTCGAGATTGTGCAGGGTGTGGGTGATGTTGTCCTTCAGGGGATCTATGGCATTGCTGAGCTTGCTCATCAGGTCGGGCGCTACATAGGTGCTGATGGTGTCGCCGCTCTTCCACTCGTGAGAGGAGAGCTTGTAGCGGATGGCTATCTCCTTGCTACCTACCAGGTCAGTAGAGCTGATGGAGGCGAGGCAGCTGTCATAGAGGGTGAAGCCATTGTCTATGACCATCTCTACTACCACCTTGCCGGTGGCGGGGTCAAAGTTCTCTGCATTGACAGAGCCTATGCGGTGGCCATTGACTGTGACGGGATTAGACTTATAGATACCTCCTATGTTTTCAAAAACGGCGTAATACTTACTTTTGGTAGTGAAAAGGTTGATACCCTTGAGAAAATAGAAGCCAAAAATGAATATGATGACGGTGATAAGAGAAAAGAGACCTACCTTGGTTTGATTGTTCACTATCGGTATTTTAACCAAAAATATTCATTTGAGCCGGAAATAAAAATAGCGCCAGCCGTGGTGGTGCCCTACGCATGGGTCGAATGTCAAATAATCATATAACAGATACTACGCTGCCTGCACAACTGGTGCTATTTGACGGGGTGTGCAACTTGTGTAATGCATCTGTGCAGTTTGTGATAAGGCATGATAGACAGGGTGTTTTCCGGTTTGCAGCCTTGCAGTCGGAGGCAGGGCATGAGGTGCTCCGGGCGCATGGACTATCAGGTGAGACATTTGATTCTTTTGTCTACCTGCGGCATGGGGTGCTGCACCAACGGTCTACAGCTGCACTATACCTGCTGCGCGACCTAGGAGGTATGTGGGCGCTGCTCTCCACTTTTATCATAGTACCCCGCCCTATACGCGATGCTGTTTATGATCTGGTGGCAAAATACAGGTACAGGTGGTTTGGGCGGCGTGAAAGCTGTATGGTGCCTACGGCGGAGCTAAGGGGTAGGTTTCTTTGATAACTCGTAGGGCGATGCCCTACGCTGGCGGCGTGTCGCCCCTTGGGGCTGGAATGCTGGTGTGTGAATTCGCGTTGCAAACGCTTGGCAGGGGAGTCACGCGATGCAATCGCGCGACAGTATGCTAGCCGTAGGGCGATGCCCTACGCTGGAGGCGTGTCGCCCCTTTGGGGCTGGGATATTCGCGTTGCAAACGCTTGGCAGTGGGGTCACGCGATGCAATCGCGCGACAGTATGCGGTATAATGACTCGTAGGGCGATGCCCTACGCTGGAGGCGTGTCGCCCCTTTGGGACTTAATGAAATGTAAGGTTGAGCTACTATGGATGCTTGGCTCCGATCTCTCTGGTGTAGGCAGCAGTCTGGCGCACGTTATTGACGTAGCAAATAACAAAGGCGGCAGGGAAACCCTTTGACCTGGCCTGCTGGAGTATCTTCTCGGCCTCCCGATAGTGGCTGGTCTGTCCGGCCATGTAGCGCACTACGCCATCTCCGATCTCCTCCCTATTGATGAGGCCAAAGGTGCTGACGAGATCGTCATAGTTGGCCGGAGCTTTGTGAGCTGCTATGATCTGTACAGTGAAGATGACGTTCTCATTATCTGTAGCCAGTGCATCGGATTTGCTGGCTGGTGCAGTTTCTTTCTTTACTGTTTCTTTCTTTGCAGGCTGCTTCTTGTCAGCAGTGGCAGGTGCTTCTTTCTTTACCGGCTCTTTCTTTTCTACTACTACAGGTGTTTCTTTTTTGGCCGGCGGCGTTTCCTTCTTTGCCACTACAGTCGTTGGTTGCTCCTTCTTCGGGGCTGTGGTCGCAGTTTCTTTGGTTACCGCCTTTGGCTCTTTGGCCTGCACTGTTTTTATCGTATCAGTTTTAGCCTTGGCTGTGGTGGTGGCAGGCTTTGGTGCGGCTACTTTGACCTCGGTGGTCACTTTTCTGATCGTATCTCCTGCAGTCTTTACAGTCTTGGTAGTAGACTGGGGCACCGGAGTGGTGGCCTTTGGCGCCTGAGTGACCACCTCGGTATGCGGTGGTGCTGACTGGCGCGGCTCTGAGGTAACTGCAGGACGGATGGTGTCGCGTAGGATTGGTTTGGCTATCTGGTCTATGCGGGTCGCATTGGCGGTGGCCTGCTGCTCGCGGTATACCTGTGGGGCCGGGGCTATATCTGTGGTGTCCGGAGCCCAGGCCTTTTCTTCTTTCTTAGCCTCTGGTTGACTTTGGGCGGTGGTAGACGCCGGCTGTTGTTTTGCTTCTGCTGCCGGAGCTGGCTGTGACTTTGCTTCTGCTACCGGCTGCTCTGCCTTTGGCTGCACGGCTGCTGGCTGTTTGTCCGGATTTTGGCTTGCCGGTGCCGGTGCTTTTGGGGCGGACGGCTGCGTATCTGTCAGGACTGGTTCGTCCTTTTTTTTTTCGGGTGTGGCGGGAGCTTTGGCAGCTACAGGCTCTATGGTATCCTTGCGGCCCTCTATCTGGTTTTTGTAGGTGCGGAAAGCCTTGTAGATAGCGGTGGCGATATTGGTCTGGCCAGCATCTCCGGCCAGAAACTGCTCCTCGGTAGGATTGGATATAAAGCCGATCTCTGCCAGCAGGGATGGCATGGCAGTCTTGTAGAGTACCCAGAAGCCTGCCTGCTTGACCCCGCGGCTCTTGCGCTTGGCCAGGACGGCGAGCTCGTCTTCTATCTTGGAGGCTATGAGGATGCTCTGATCGAGAAAAGCATTCTGCTTCATACTCATGATGATATGGCCCTCAGGAGAGTTTGGGTCAAACTCGTATTTGGTGTTCTTATTGGTCTCGAGGTCTATTACGGCATTCTCACGCTTGGCTATCTCAAGGTTATCGTCAGTGCGGTGCAGGCCGAGCACATAGGTGCTGGTGCCGTAGGCCTCATGATTGGTAGCAGAGTTGAGGTGGATGCAGATGAAAAGGTCAGCCTTGGCCTTATTGGCCATATCGGCGCGGTCTGCCAGGGATACAAACTTGTCAGTAGTACGGGTATAGATGATCTTGACGTCAGGGAAAGCCTCTTTGACCATTTCGCCAAACTTTAGCGAGACGCCCAGGGCCAGCTCTGCCTCATGGTGTCCGCCGGGACCTATAGCGCCCGGGTCCATGCCACCATGGCCCGGATCTATGACCAGGGTGCGTACGGCTGTGCCCTGGCCGGGGCCACCGGCGTATGCAAAAGACGTTAAACAAAGCAGCACCAATAATGAAACTAAGCGAATCACGTTTTGATTTTTATTTTTGGCTCATCCAAAATTCACCAGCAAAGTAGGTCAAATATTCTAGCACAGGCTCACATACCGCTCATTAGTAGTCCTCAGTGGCATCGAAAGTGTCTTTTTTTGTGTACTCTGATTTTGATGTTCAGCATCACACTTTCGGCGCAAAACGGAGGCTTTGGCGGACGCGTGACCACCCCCGCGGACTCCGGCCAGAAAGTGTACCTGGACACCACACCGCGCCCACCTGCGGTACGCGACTCTATGGTGATCACTATAGACTCAGCCACAGGGCGCCGCGATACTGCGCTGATCCGTATCAGCACCCACGCAGCCGTAGACACGGCTGATGCCGAGGGCAGCAGCGAGATCAAAGACAAGATCACCTACAAGGCTCAGGACTCCATCGTCTATGATATAACGTCAAAGAAGATGTATTTGTATAATAAGGGGGAAACTCACTACCAGAAAATACAACTGAATGCAGATGCTGTAGAGTTTGACTGGACTACCATGGAGATGATGGCTCAGGGCGCAAAGGACTCAAGTGGCAAGATATCGGGCAAGCCCATCTTCAAGGATGATGACAAAGAGTACCGTGCTACCAAGATGCGGTACAACTTTAAAAATCAACATGGCAAGGTGTATGAAGTGAGCACCAGCGAGGGGGATGCCTACCTGCACAGCGAGGCCGTGAAGCGGGCTGACTCTACATCGTGGTTTGGGTACAACAGTAAATATACGACGTGCAACCTGGACCACCCGCACTTCTACTTCAAAGCCAAAAAGATAAAGCTGGTGCCCAATAAGGTCATGGTGACCGGCCCGGCTAATCTCTGGATAGCTGATGTGCCTACCCCGCTGTATATCCCGTTTGGTATCTTCCCGGTGAAGCAGGGCAGGCGGTCAGGGGCCATCATCCCCAAATATGGTACGGACGCTCTCAATGGCTTCTTCCTGCGTGACGGTGGCTACTACTGGGCCGCCAATGACAACCTCGGTGTGAAGGTGGTGGGAACGGTGTATACGAACGGGACCTTTGAGGTGAATCCGTCTGTAAACTACCGGTACAACTACCTATTTAGCGGCAACCTGGGGCTGGGCTTTGTCCGTACGCGCCCGGCAGACCCTGACCTGCCGGGGCAGAAGGCGACCAACGCCTTTAAGATCAGCTGGCAGTTTCAACTGGACCCCAAGGCTGCGCCTACGCATACTTTCAGCGCGTCGGTGAATGCCTCTACATCTGACTATAATACCGCGCACCGCGTCACAGACCAGTCTATCTACCAGACGCAGCTCACGTCCAATGTCAACTACCAGAAATCCTTCACACGGGCTCCCTTTCTCTCGCTGTCCGTATCTGCCAGCCACAATCAAAATCTTCAGACACGCTTTATCCAGATCACCTTTCCGGAGTTTCGCCTGAATGTGTCCCGTGTGACCCCATTCAAGGGCAAGGTGAGCAGTGCCAAGCCGAGGTGGTACCAGAATATAGGCATCACTTACGGATTTCAGGCCAAGAATATGATCAGCACCTATGACTCACTGCTGGCAAAGCCGGACTTCTACAAGAATATGCGCTATGGCATCAGCCAGAATGCGTCTATAGATGCACCGTTTACTGTAGCCAAATACCTGACCCTGACGCCAAACGCACAGTATACCGAGCGGTGGTACTTTCAGACGGTCAACCAGTCATGGGTGAATAAGGACCAGCAGATACTGCTACCGGGCGGCGTGTCGATACTCAACCCCGGTGGTGCCAGCTATCTCAAGACGGATACGGTGTATGGCTTTAAGGCGGCGAGGGATTTCTCTGTGGGGGTGAATGCCAGTACGAAGGTGACGGGTATCTTCCAGTTTAAGGGGAAACTGGTGAAAGGGCTGAGGCATATCCTGACGCCGCAGGTGGGATTTGCTTACCATCCTGACTTTGGCAGTCCGTACTGGGGCTACTATGCGCTGGTGCGCAAGGGATTTTACGACCCGACAGTGCAGCAGTACAATCACTTTGATATAGTGAACGGGGTCTATGGCTCACCTAATCCGGGCAAGTCTGCTATGATGTCATGGAGCCTGAATAACGCCTTTGAGATGAAAGTATTCTCCAAGTCTGACTCGATAAACCATGAGAAGAAACTGGGGATACTGGATCACTTTAATATCAGCAGCGGATACAACTTTGCCGCAGACTCCCTGAGGCTGCAGCAGTTCCTCTTTCAGGGTACTATGAGTATCCTGAATAACCTGACGGCCAGCTTTACCTGGACCATGGACCCATATGCGCGTGGCACTAACGGCAATACGATAAACCGGTATTACTTTGATGTGACGCACAAGGGGCTGCTGAGATTCACCAGTGCCAATGTGAGCCTGACGAGTACATTTCACGGCAAGGCCAAGGCCGTGCAGGCCCAGCCGGCCAAGGCCATGCATGATATACCGGACTATGTCTCTTACGATCCGGATGACTACTATGACTTTCACATCCCGTGGAACCTCGCGGCTACCTTTAATATGGGCGTAATCACGAGCTATAGTACCCACACCCTCAGCGACTCCCTGATATATACGCCTAACCTCCGTATAAATGGCGACTTTAACCTCACGCCGAAATGGAAGGTGGCGGTGAACACAGGTTTTGACTTCAATGCAAAGCAGCTGACCCTGACACAGGTAAAGGTGGTGCGCAGCCTGCACTGCTGGGAGCTGGACTTTGACTGGACGGCGTGGCCGCTGGCCTACCAGCAGTTCTCTATAGAGCTGAAGATCGTGAATCCTACGCTACAGGATCTGAAGCTGACGAAGAAGCGGACGGCGTATACGCCGTGATCATTGTCTGAATCAGAATTTTCAGAATTTAGGAATTGACAGAATTATAGGAAGGACATCCTTTCGGTGCTATTGTATGTATCTCACTACGCAATACTCCCTACTCCCTACTCCCTACTCCCTACTCCCTACTCAATACTCAATACTCAATACTGTGTCAGCTTTTCTTATCTGCATTATGCTGAATATTCTGGTCAGGGATAAACCAGAAGGTAGCCACCAGGAAAAACAAGAACAAAGATACGTAAGGGTAAAAGAGGGAGAAAATAATAGCCAGTGCATAGCAGGAGGTAGAGGCGATGGTCATGCCCTGCTGGCGAGTGAGGAGGTAGCGCACCTCTGCATCATGCGGATGGCAGTAGATGATGAAACGGCGCATGATATCATAAGAGATGCCGCACATGATGAGTACGATGGCATATACTGCTACGGGCGCACCTGCAAAATGATTTTCCCCCATCCACGCGGTGGCAAAGGGTACGAGTGAGAGCCAGAAGAGCAGGTTGAGATTGGTCCACATGATGCCGGGGCCGATATGCTTGATGGTGTGTACCATATGGTGATGGTTATTCCAATAGATGCCGATATAGATAAAGCTGAGTATATAGCTGACCAAGGTGGGCACGAGATGGCCGAGGTCAGCCCACTCTGCGCCATGGGGCACTTTGATCTCCAGTACCATGATGGTGATGATGATGGCCATGACACCATCGCTAAAGGCTTCGAGCCGGGTTTTATTCATAGCGGTAAAGTTTGGAGTGGATCACTCTTTGACAGGGATATGTTTTATGTCTACTGTAGTTGCTTTCTCCAGCAGGATGAAGAGCGCGTCATGCGGACCTATGCTGGCCTGTATCCGCTGGCCGGGTTTCGTGAGCGCCTTGTCCTGCCAGATGTCGTAGGCCTCATATGCGGGCTGGACAGTATAGCTCTGCCCAAAATCAGGATCGGTGAATGTCTGGTAAGGATCAAAGTCTAATTTTTTATCGCTGCCAGATCTATTGAGGAAGCACACGGCGTAGCTGCCATCGGAGAGCGGTTTCACCCACACCTCTATGCCCTTTATCTTTTGCCAGAGGAAGCACTGGAGTCCGAGCTTGTCCTGATCTATGGCTACGGCTACTTTGTTTGTCAGTACCCTGAGTATATCAGGCTGCATGGCGCGGAGGTCATTGCCACTCATGAGTGGTGCGGCCATCATGCACCACAGTGCAAAGTGGGTGCGTGACTCAATAAATGACAAGCCTTCATTGCCTACCTCGAGCATATCGGGGTCATTCCAGGCGTTGGGCTTGTTGTATTTCCTGATCCTGGCCTGTGCATCAAAGAGTGCGAGGACGCCGTGATGCTGAAGGAAACGCGGACGTATATCGCCCGTGGTACGCCAGAGGTGACCTACTGTGTCTGCCCAGAGCCATGGCTTGGTAGAGCCCCACTCGCAGAGGGAGAAAACGATAGGGCGGCCAGCCTGATGCAGTGCATCGCGCATGGTGGAGTACTGCACCTGAGAACTGAGGCCGTCAGAGTTGCACCAGTCATATTTGAGATAGTCTACGCCCCACTCTGCGTAGCTCTGTGCGTCTTTGACCTCGTAGCCTGCGCCGCCGGGCCTGCGCTGGCAAGTGAGCCTGCCACCACAGGAGTAGATACCAAACTTCAACCCCTTGGAGTGAACGTAATCTGCCAGTGCCTTGATGCCGGATGGGAAGCGTGCGGAGTCGGCTATCACGTAGCCATCGCGGTCACGTGAGACCTGCCAGCAGTCATCTATCACCACGTACTGGTAGCCTGCGGCCTTCATACCGTTTGCGGCCATCGCATCGGCCATGGCTTTGACCTTCCACTCGTCTATATCACAGTTAAAAATATTCCAGCTATTCCAGCCCATGGGTGGGGTGGGGGCGAGGTTGGGGTACTTTTGCGCGATAGCGCTGAAGCATAGGAGAGCAAAGAGGCAGAGGGTGGTGAGTCTGGTCATGAAGTGGGTTTGTGGCAACTAATATAAGTCAGAATCAGAATTTTCAGAATTTCAGAATTTGCAGAACTGCCAGCATGCTAATACGACCCTCCAAACCTCCTAAAGGGAGGCTTTAATACAGAATACAGCCATCCAAACTTCTCCCGACTGCATCGGAATCAGCGACCTAAAGGGAGGCTTTAATACAAAAATGGAGATACAGCCATTTCTGGTTAGTCTAAAGAAGCATCACTTTCTGATGGTCACTACGTCGAGGGGGCCGGAGGGCTGAGCTACATTATAGTACTCAAAGGTCATGCGCCAGTGAGGGGTACCTTTATGACTGGTCCTGACCACGGTCACTTTTACAGCGCCATTCTGATTGCCATGGCATGATTGAGTATAGATCTTGTTATTGTGTCGCAGTTTGTCGTGCTGTGCATCGGGACAATCTGTGTCATTGCGGCCACTATTGCCTATGGTGATATAGGTAGCATGATTGATACTATCGCGCAGCCGCTCATAGTAATGGATGTGCCCGTTTAGCGTAACGTCTATGCCTTTGCCCTCTACATAGCAATTGCCCATAGCTGATCCGACCACCGAGGAGTAGGAGGGGTGATGGTACATCACTATCCTGTACTGGCCGGGTGCTGTATCTGAGTCCAGCTTCTGACGCACGGTGGAGAGTACGGTGTCATTGATCACACACAAGCCCTCAGGACCACTATTCAGCGCATAGAAGTGGATAGGGCCCCAGGTGAACTGGTAGTTCTCCATCCCCTGCAGGTAGGGGAATAGGGCCATGTAGCTATCCTCCACACCAGCTTTTTGCTGATCATGATTTCCCATGACTGGGAAGAAGCGGTTTTCATTTATGGACTTGCTCATATAGGCGCCATAGTACTTAGTGATAAAGGTGTCTATGGTCCGGCCTGATCCGGCCGGGAATTTGTCTTCGTAGTCATTATCACCTGTAGTGACGATGAAAGAAGGTTTCCAGTCATTGATGACCATGTCTGCTACGGCCTTTTCATCTTTGGTGTCAATGCCGAAGTCGCCGATGACGGCATAGACAAAAGAGTCTTTATTGCCACGTGTCAGGTCGCCCATCTGATAGAGGGAGGTGCGATTCTGAGCGCCGGCATACAAAGAGACTGCCAGGAGAAAGAAGAGGGTGAGATGTTTCATAGTAAGGGTTTAGTGGGGGCTAAGATAAATATTAGGGAATAAGGAATAAGGAATAAGGAATAAGGAATAAGGAATAAGGAATAAGGAATAAGGAATAAGGAATAAGGAATAAGGAATAAGGTTTCCTTAGAAGCCGGGTTTGATGCCGATCTTGAAGCCGAAGTTTTGGGCGCCGGGGACATCGCGGTAGGTGGCGCGCCAGATGAAGTTGAGCTGGATGACCTTAAAGATATTTTCTACGCCGAAGCCTACCTCTACGTACGGTACGCTGCTCGGTGCACCCATACCAGATGGGAGCAGTATAAGAGAGGCATTGTGTGCGCTGAAGCCACCCCAGAGCATTTTGGCCATGACAAACTCGCGCAGGTGGAAGCGCTTGATATATGGTATACGATTGAATAGCAGTCCGTCAAAATAATGCTCGTACCAGACCTGCAGATATTTGTCTGCTACAAACTCAAACGGGCGTGTGAGCTGGAAGCTGTAGTCATCCCGTATGAAGCCGATATTGCTGGAGGGGAGGTAGGCGACAGGGTATGGCGCATTACCAAAGATGTAACCGGCACGGATGGTGATATTGGCGTGGCCTAGCACCGGGTACTGTGCCCGCTGGTAAAACTGTGCCTGGATCTTCTGATAGTTGTAGTCACCGTGAAAGAGATCACGTACACCCATAGAAAACTTTAGCGTAATGGCGGGCGCCTTGGTAGTGACCCAGTAGCGGTAGGTGTAGCCGTCAAAGTACTGCTCGGTCTTGCAGTAGCGCAGATCGGCAGAGAACTCAGTGGTGTGCACATTGTGCGGGGCATAAGTGGTGCCGGTATAGTCCGGGCGCTGAAACTCAAACATGCCCGGCAGTGAGAAATATTTCTTGCTGGTGAAGCCGATATTGCTGGAGAGACCCTTGAACCAGTCGCGCTCATAGAGTATATTGACCTCGCGCACTTTGACCACCTGGTCCAGATTTGCCGTGGAGCTGAAGAGGGTGGTGATGTTATCAAAAGACAGGTTGTTATTCTCCTGGCCTATGATGGTCATGTCTTTTTTGTACTCAAACTCGATGGCGTGCCAGCGGTCGTACCTGGTAGGCAGCAGGAACCGGGCATCGCCTTCGTACTTCCATGTTTTGTCCTTGGTACCATAGGCCGTATAGCCGCTGAGGAGCATCTTGGTACTAAAGTCATAGTTGGTCCGCACACCGAGGCGCAGGCGGTAGTCCTCTACGGCGTTGCGGCTTACCATCTTGTAGATGCGGCCAAACTCAATGGGGCCGGCTTTGAAATTGGCCGTAGTGGCGAGCGAGTAGAGCCATTTCAGCTGCTTGTACTTGGAGACGGTGTGCAGTGTGTCAAAGTTGTGGTATACATGGTGCTCTGACGTAGTGAGCGAGTCAAACCGGATGGTATCCAGATAGCTGAATTTCTTCTTGTAGGCATCGGGATCTACTATCTGATCCGGTACGCGGGCTATAGAGTCGGGTATGCGGATGTCGGTCTGGATATTGCGGCGCGTGAGGTTCTTCTGTAGTAGTACGGAGAGTTTCTTGAGGCTCTTCACCAGATTGCCCTCGCCCTGCACATTCTCCCGTGTCATCAGCCAGCTGCTGTCATTGACCTGCTGGAAGGTTTGGGCGATCTCATAGTCGCGCATGAAGTTGAGGTTGGCATTCTCATTTGGCTTCATGTTGATATACTTGACAGCCCAGGTGGCGGAGTCTATCCAGGCGTAGCCCTTCATGGTCACATCATTGGGATTGCGGCCTACGAAGTTCAGCTTGTAGCTGGTGCGACCCTCTATGCGTGCCGTATCCAGCACGTGGTAGTCATACGCGGCGCGTGCAGAGGGAGAGAAGGGCGAGGTGAAGGAAAGGTAGAACAGAATGTATACATCGCTATAGACATCTACGGTCTCAAACTGCTTGCTGAGCATGCGTACGAGGTTAGGCATCTTGACCCCGGAGATACGCTTGTAGTGTATGATGCGGCTTTTCTTTTTGGGCTGCTCCCGGTAGTACTCCTCTGCATACTCCTCCTGTACCAGCAGGGGGATATACTCCTCACCATTTGGCAGCGTATCCTTTTTCTCAAAGAAGAAGCTGAACGGGCGGAAGAATTTTCGGTTGATGAACTTCTTGGGTACATCCAGCAGGGAGTAATCTATCTTATTGTATTCTTCAAAGTAATAGCTGCGGATATTGGAGGGCCTGTTGTGCGGGCGGGCGTCTACTACGTGGTGATAGATGAGCAGAGCGGTAGTATCTATCACGCGCTTGCGTTTTTTGGGTTTTACGACCACTTCGTTCAGCTCGATATTGTCCGGAGCCAGCTGCAGGGTCACGTGGCTGGCGGTGCCTGGCCTGACCGGATACTCCAGGGCCCGATAGCCTATGAGAGATACCTCTACGAATGATGGTGAAGCTGCGGAACTGATGGCGAAACCTCCGGCAGAGTCAGTGATGACGCCTTCGGTAGTACCTTTGAAACGAACGATGGCAAACTCTACGGGCTGGCCGGTCTTCTTATCTACCACACGGCCGGACACGGTAGTGCGCTGCGCCTCAGCGCTGTATACACCTATGATGGCGAGAATGAGTATGAAGACTTTATGCCACTGCATCAAAACCTTTTAGACTGTACAAAAACCGTGCACAAATATATGCAGATCGAAATGGGTAGAGGTTTGACTGATAGGCGGGTCGGTGGTTTAAGCCAATGAATGTGGTAACGCTCAAATCTAATATTTCTGCTGTGGAAGCCCATGTCAGTGATACTGAGGTGTGTTTGTTATTAGGCTAAGCGGCGAAATGTGGGGGTGAGGAGAGGGCAGGGGGGCGAGGTGACGGGGTGACGGGGGGATAAAATGACGGGATGGGTGTGCCTTGTGTAGGGACAGGGCGCGAAACGTCTCT